>Ga0065720_1002748_pt1 | contig 97836 bp, 84 predicted proteins | sample Thericmetagenome_FD_59107 | JGI IMG/M metagenome (GOLD analysis project Ga0065720, IMG submission 59107) | Thermophilic microbial communities from the Joint Bioenergy Institute, California, USA of rice/straw/compost enrichment - eDNA_2 v2... | ecosystem: Engineered > Solid waste > Grass >...
TCGAAAATAAATGCCTTTGCCATGTACCGGATTTTATGGTTACAAACTGCAAATGTAATTGGATCGGGGAAAATGGGGTGGGGGTGCTGATTCTCTTCAGCACGGTATCGGGTTGAACTTGCAGTATATTTGGATATTGACGAATTGATAACCCCTATTGACCACAGTGGCGTTCAACTTGTCGAGTATATATCTTCAGATAAGTGACCAAACATCGCTTCCCGAAAAAACTTCAATTAAGTGGATTGGTGCTGCTTTTAAAGCACTTGCAGTTGATATTAAAAAAAGCTATCTAAGGATGCGATAGTTTGTTACGATGTAAAAAGTATCCATTTCAGTCAAGCTTTTTTTCAAGAGGAAGCACTGTATTGTGCTACACAAGAGTGGATTGAGAAATATTATAACATACCNATAAAGCCGGTAAATTTTACGTCTAACAAAAAGAAGTAANAAAAAGAAAAGAAAGTACACTTTTGCGATAGATTTTCCTATAGGTTGAATGTGAAAGTTTCTGCAAGCTTCCCTAAAAATCAGCAGGATATTGACTAGAAAAAGCGCTTTCCCGGATTAGTCCTCCTCTGCACACTTACACGCCAAAACTGCACACTTATTTGCAAAACTGCGCGAATATGAAATGGTACTTTTTGGTGTGGGCGTAATCTATAAATTGCACTGGCACCTAAATCCAAAAGCAATTGGTGGCTGAATCCGCTTTAATAATGCAGGCGAATACAGTTAGTTGTGGTATACAACTCCCAAATCAGTGCCGGGCATATGCCGGCATATTCCAAAAAAGAGTTGGTGATCAGCATCGGATTGACATTGCTCTACCAAAACCTTTCAACCATGAAGCTTACTGCAGGCGTGCTTGTAGCACTATGCTTAATGACCGTTTCCCCCACATTTGCCCAACAGGTCTATTGGGACCTTACCGGCAATACCGCTACTACCCCGGGCACTCATTTCATCGGTACTACCGATAACCAGCTGTTGGTATTCAAAACCAACAATGCTGAAAGGGCTACCATACTGGCTAATGGCAATACCTTGATTGGTGGTACAACAGACAACGGACAAAAGTTTCAGGTAAACGGAACAGTCAGGTTTGAAGACCTGCTATCTGTGATCAAGCCATATGTTGCGGATGCGAAAGTGCTGGAAGTAGGGCGTTCGCCCAATGTAAATTCCAATGTGACGGTAGTTTATGGAAATACCCAGGATTTTATTACGCTGAATGTAGGTAGCACACTGGCCCTTAAAAGGAATGGCGGGGGTGATCCCTCCATAAGTTCCTCCCAGTCCGCGTTAACCCTGCTTGCCAATAATTACATAGATTTTCAGACAAACGGCGGAGCTCCTGCCAGTATTAGACTTCGTGGCAATTTCGGCCTTGGTTCTCCAGTGTTCGGGGCATACAATCCTGCACCTGCTATGTTGACAATAGGAAACTCCTATAATAATTATGAATTTCTTCATCATACACGATTCAAAAACGGCACCATTCAAATAGTCAACCTGGCAGGAAATGTAGTATCCATATTGAATGAATCCGGTAATCTGGGTCTTGGTGTTTCCAATCCTTCCGCACAACTTCATACCACCGGCACGGTTCGTTTTGCCGGACTTGCCAACGACAATGCGCTTACACGTGTGCTTGCTACTGATGCCAATGGCAATGTATCCTGGCGGGACGCATCTACGCTCGGTGGCAGTGCTGCCAATGCCTGGACCTATGGAGGCAACAGCGTTTCCTCCACTGCTACCATAGGCAACACTTCCGCTCATGACCTGCAGATCATTACCAACAATACTGCGCGTATAACCATAGACGGCAGTTCCGGAAATGTGGGAATCGGCACCACCAATATCGAAGACGCTTCTTATAAATTGTTCGTGGAAGGAAATATCCGCACGCGCAAGGTGCGGGTAGATGCAGACAACTGGGCTGATTTTGTGTTTGATCCCGGCTATCGCTTGCGTCCCCTGCGCGAAGTAGAGCAGTTTATTCAAACGCACAAACACCTGCCTGATGTACCATCTGCCATCGAAGTAAAAAAAGAAGGCATTGACCTTGGAGAAAACCAGGCAGTGTTGCTGAGAAAAATTGAAGAACTCACCTTGTACATTATCGAACAAAACAAGCGTATCGAAGAACTCGAAAAGCAATTAAAGAACCGGCAATAGGTTACGCTTATCACCTCCCATTCACCGGAAACACCACCTTCATCCTGCACCCGCATCCGGGCGACGAATCAATACGCATACGCCCGTTGAACAACGCCGCACGGTTGGTGATGTTGGTAATGCCAATGCCTTTGCGCTTTTCACTTACGCGAAACCCACGCCCATTATCGCCAATAATCAGTTCCAACTGGTCCTGCTGTTGCTTCAGCGAGATGGATATTTCAGTAGCATTCGCATGTTTGATAATGTTGGTGAGCTGTTCCTGTATGATGCGGAAAATAGTAAGCTTCAGTTTATCGTCCATCCGGTGTTCATCCGGTATAAAGAAATCCAGCCGGAAGGCAAATCGGTCTGTTACGCGAATGTTTTCCACCAGGTCTTCAATGCATAGTTTCAATCCCACTTCGTGGTGAAAGTCCTGTATCATGGATTTGGACAGGTTCCTGATCTCTTCAATGGCGGCATTGATGCTGCTCATGCTGCGCCGGATCATGTCAGATGTACCGGGATCATCCGGCACACAGCTGAGACATAGTTTGGCGGTGGTGAGTAACTGGGTTACATTATCGTGCAGTTCACGGCCGATGTGCGCCCTTTCTTTTTCCGTGGCGTCCAGGCTGGCCCTGATCAGTTCCTGCTGCCATTGCAGTTTTTCTTCAATATGCCGGTTTTGCAAACGTATGGTTTGGGTTAGATCGTTGGCCAGCATGAGATAGGCTTCGCGTCCCCTGAAATTGATGCGGTGTACAAGCAACTCTACAGCTATTTCTTCTCCCAGCCTGTTCACATGGTTTCGCTGCATACGCTCATGGTTGTCGGAAACGGCTGCCAGTTGCTGTTTCAGTCCGTCATGTTCATGGATGGGCACAATACCAAACAGGGTCATTTTCAGCAGCTCACGGCGGGTATAACCATAGGTGCTGGCGGCGGCTTCGTTCACCTCCAGGAACCGGAGGGTTGTTGAATCGCATACACATACCGGTAAGGGACAGCTGTTGAATATATTCCGGTACATTTCTTCCGATTCGCGTATTTGCCGTTCGGCTTTCTTGCGTTCCGTGATGTCGCGGAAGTTGGCCAGCAACGCATTCACTTCCGGTACGTGAAGGAGGTTACAGGCGAGCCCTTCAACAGGGATCTCTCTTCCGTCTTTGTGTTTCAGGGAGAGATAAAAGGTAAAGCACACGCCGGGGTTATTCAATACATTGCTCAACAATTGCCGGGCCTCTTCCTGGCATTTGTCGTGAACATGGCTAAGGGCAAACTTTCCCAGGCAGTCGCTTTCTGTATAGCCCAGGTATTTTTCCACGCTGGGCGAAGCATAGGTAAAATTACCGGCTTCGTCTGCCATATAGAACATATCGGTTCCATTTTCGATCAATGCGCGGAATTTCTTTTCGTTCAACTGGTTTCTGGCAACCACCGGTGATAGTTTGCGGGCATAACAGCAGAGCGCCGTTACCGAGTCACCTTCACGCATAGGATGAATGGAAATTTCAAGAAATGTTGACTGTCCGCCTGACCTGTCTTCTGCTGTAAACTGCTGGGCAACTCCGGCAAATCCACTGGTATAGATCGTGTCCCATGGCTGGTCGCTGCCGGGATAGACCAGGTCCGGGATGTTTACAGCCGTGTCGCCAGGTTGCACGTCCTGTTGCAGTACTTCCCGAATGCGGTTGCGCAATACGGTATTGAGGAATATATACTGACGGGTGCTGTCAATACACCACGCATATCCGTCAAAACAATCGATAAATGCCTGAAAATTTGCCTCCCATATTCGTGCAGATGACTTGCCGCCACTCTGCGACCGGGCGCGTTCAGTAAGTAAGGTTTGCATGCAGTCTGGTATTAGTATAGTGATATTTGAAAGTCGGGCTTTCTACAGGGAACCTTGACGGGACTGAATGAACCAGGATCAGGACGATTTCACAACAGAGGTGGGATAAGGAATATCCGGCAGTAATATTTAATGGTACATAAATGTATAGAATATACCTGAAAAAATCATCAGGTGTTGGAAACTTGTGAAACAATAAGAACCGGTGTTGCAACTGTTAAATGGATTCGCATGTGCATTACTGCCAGATGCACAATGTGTTGGCAACAAAATGTGGATATCGTTACCCGAAAAAGTTCTTTATTTTTTATGGTGCTGCAGTCAACAAGGCAATTGGAAACGAAGCAAATAATTGTTGAAGCGAAAGCCGGTGCGCCACCTCAAATACTTCACCGGTGATAACATGCTGCCAGCGCGTGGGTGCGCCATCGGGCAATTGAATTTCATTGTGATATTCCTGCACGGAGCCTCGGTCTGTATATTTTGATGCCACATTGAGCGGTGCCACAGCAATTATGTACTGCCCGTTGAAACGCCGCGCAAAAGCTATGGCTTCTGTAGACGGACCGGTTACCTCCAGCGGCAGGTATTCTCCTTCGGCAAAAAGTTCATTGTGCTGCCGTCTGAACTGGAGGATTTTCCACGTGGTGAGCAATTTTTCATATCCTTCACGCCAGTGCGCTTTGGCAAAGGCAATCTGGGTATCAGCGCCTTCTTGCTCTTTTTCCTGCAGTGCCTTCAGCATCTTCTTTCTTCTGGCAAAATTTACCGGCCGTCTGTTGTCGGGATCAACATAACTGAAATCCCACAGTTCACATCCCTGGTATATATCAGGAATGCCCGGCGCAGTGAACTTGATGAGTACCTGCGCCAGCGAATAAATGCCGGCATAAGTGCTGATCTTTTCTACAAAAGGTTTGAAGCTGGCGAGAAAAGCATGCCTGGGCTGGAAGAGATTGTGTATAAACTGCTTGCAGGCCTGTTCATATTCCATGTAGGGATCATCCCAGTTGCTGTTCACTTTTGCTTCACGCAATGCCTTTACCATATAAGCCTGAAGGCGTTGTATCCATTCTGCGGTTATTTTAAAATCAGGCGGAAATCCGCCCACGATGGATTGATACAAAAAGTATTCATCATTCAACGAAGGCGCTGTTTTATCCCGCACCATGGTACGCAGCGATTGATTGATATCGAGCCACTGCTTCACTTTCTCCTGCCACTCGTCGAAAACTTCGCTTAATACATTGATGCGCATCCGCGCATCTTCACCCCGTTTGGTATCGTGGGTGGCCGTTGCATTCAGCGACAGCGGTGTGTTGTGGTACCGTTGCGTCATGGTATTGTGAAATGCTTCTATAGAAATGCCAATTACCGAAGGGTCATCACCTACTTCATTGTGCACGATGTGGGCATTGTACACATAAAACGTAGTGTCTTCCACACCCTTGGCCATCAGTGGCCCTGTAAACTGCATCATGCGTTTCAAAAATAGCAGGGCCCTGTTGTTGAGGTCGCCATCCATGCCGGGATTCAGCAGGAGACTTTCCAGGTAAAATAGTTCCGGCACCAGTTCCGGCCGCAGGTGACGGGCTGTTTCAAATGCCTGCTTCATGAGCGCAAGGCTTTCTCCGGCCAGCGGAAAATGGTCGGGGTAAATTCGATATACAGGCAGCGCCACCATCACGGCGCCGAAGGCTTTCTTTATTTTTTCACGGTCGTAGTTGTGATGCAGGTTCAACTGCATGAATTGCTGCATCAGGTTTTCCCATTCTCCGCCCATATATTTTTCCAGTATCATCAACTTGTTCTGTAATACCAGTTCATCGTAAGCAGGCATTTCGGGAAACAGCTGACGGTAGAACTGCAACAGGTGGGCGGCGCCCTTGATGCTGGTAAGCAATTGATTTACGTAAGAAAGAAATTCATAGCCGCTGGTGCCCTGCAATTTCCACGAGGCTGGAAGGTTCTCTTCTGTTTCCAGGATTTTTTCAGCAATGATATAGCAATCAGTACCGAACAACTTGCGCAGGCGGCCAATGTATTCAGTCGGATCGTACAGGCCGTCGATATGATCGATGCGCAAACCTCGGATAATGCCTTCCTGGTAGGCGGAATGTAAAAAGCGATGGTAATCATCAAACACCGTGTCTTCCTCCATTTGCAGGCAGATCAGGCTGTTGACAGTAAAAAAACGACGGTAGTTGATTTCATAAGACGCCCTTCGCCAGTTGGTTAGTGTATAATACTGCGTGCCTAAAAGTTCAAGCAACCTGTTGTGGTCTGCATTGATGGTATCCACCGTTCCCAGGAGCAATGGCAGCATGCCTTCGTGTTGTTGTAGCCGTGCGGTCCATTCATGTTTGAATTGAAACCATTCCTCCAAACTACTTCCGGTTGCCGCTGCCGCAGGCATTTGGTTCAGCGCATCCCTCAGCGCATCGGTATGTTCGGCCGGCGGCAGTTGTGCTGCTATGAAGTGGTACGCGGGTGCAGACAACGGGTAAGGATTGTCATACACCTGCACGTTCAATCCGCTGTCGCTCCAGGCAAGCCGGATATCGCCTTTTTCAACAGATGGCACGAGATCATCGCCCAGGAAGGGCGCCATTACCTTGCCATGCAGGTCTGGTGCATGATGTTTCCACCGGATGTCGAAATACTGGTGGTAAGGTGAATAGGAACCTCTTTCCAGTACATCCATTAACCTTGTGTTCTGCGTGGCGAAAGCCATATGATTAGGTACAATATCCTGCAGCCACCACATGTTTTTTTTGCGCAGGGAAGCAGTCAGTTTTTTCCATGTTGCCGCCGTGCCAATTTCAGGATTAACGATATCCGGGTTCACTACATCATACCCGTGCAGGCTGCCGGGTGTTGCCTGCGTAATGGGCGATGCGTAGATAGTGCTGATGCCCAGTTCATGCAGGTAATTGGCTATGCGGGCAAGATGGGCCAACGTAAAATCCTTGTGGAATTGTATCCGGTATGTGGCAGATGGTATATCCATATGTTTTATTGACATTCAAAAATCAGCGCCGATTCGGCATGGACAGGTATGGGCTGGCGGCCTGGTATTTGCGCTGCTGCAACAGCGCCCGGGCCTTCCCATTCGGCAGCGGCGGAATCCATGACCTTCCGGAGCGTAACGGTAACCGGCGGCGTTATGCAGGCCTGCTGTTTATCAAAATTGAGCAGCACCAGCAATTGTGCGTCTGCAGACTTTCTTTCCATGGCAATCACCGGGCTTGTTGCCGGGTTGTAATGTATGATGGTGTGGTCACGTTGGTAAGAACGTAAAGAAGGATGCGTTTTACGCAGGTGGACCAGTTGCTGGTACCAATGCAGCAGCGTGGCGGCTCTTTTATCACGTTCATGGTTCCACGATAATTGGCAGGATTGAAAATTTTCTTCCGAAGCCGGATCGGGAATTTCTCCCTGCCAGTTGAAATAGGAAAATTCTTCGCGTCTTCCTTTGCGCACGATCTCTACCAGTTCTTTGTCGGTATGACTGATGAAATAACTGAACGGATTGGTTTCGCCATATTCTTCTCCCATAAACAATAGAGGGATATGCGGCGACAGCAGTACGGTGGCCGCCAGCAGCTTCAGGCATTCATACGAAACCTGTTGGGTGATGCGATCGCCGAGGAGGCGGTTGCCTACCTGGTCGTGGTTCTGCGCAAACACCACAAACTGGTTATACGGGTCCTGCGCCGGCAGTACACCAAAATGTTTTTTGCGGTGCACGGAATACTGCCCGGTATAAACATAAGAATCGCGCAAGGCTTTCGCGATATCTGATACCTTCCCGAAATCCTCATAATACCCGTCTGTTTCGCCGGTTACCACGCTGTGCAGGGCATGATGAAATTCATCCATCCACTGGCCGTCCAGCCCGTAGCCGCCACGTTCCGGCGGATTGATGTAACGTGGATTGTTCAGGTCAAACTCTGCAATCAACACTTTTTTGCGACCTGATTGTTGTTCGAGCTGACGCACTTTTTCTGTAAGCACTTCCACGAAATGCCGTGCGCTATAATCCCAGATGGCATGTACGGCATCAAGCCGCAACCCATCGATATGAAATTCATCCAGCCACATCAGCGCGTTCTGCCAGTAGAAATGCCGTACGGCATCGCACCAGGCATCGTCGAAATTGATGGCGCTGCCCCAGGGCGTTTTATATTTTTCGGTATAGTAAGGGCCATATTCATTGAAGTAATTGCCTTCGGGCCCATGATGGTTATATACCACATCCAGTATAACGGCTATGCCGGCAGCATGCGCTGCGTTTACCAGTTCCTTCAGCCCGGTTATACCGCCATAACTTTCCTGTACGGCAAAAGGGTAAACGCCATCGTACCCCCAGTTCCGGCTGCCGGGAAAGGCGGCTACCGGCATAAGTTCAATGGCGGTTATTCCTAACCGTTGTAAGTAATCAAGTTTACTGATGATGCCTTTGAACGTACCTTCTTTGGTAAACGTGCCGGTATGCAGTTCATAAATGATCAATGCTTCCATCGACATTCCTTTCCAGTCATCATCTGTCCAGTTAAAATGGGTGGCGGCAATGGCAGAGGGCCCGTGCACGCCCTGGGGCTGATGCCGGGAAGCAGGATCGGGCAATGTTTTTTCACCATCCAGGCGAAAGCGGTACAAATCGCCGGGTTGTACATCGGGCAATGTGGCAGACCAGTAGCCGCGCTTATCCTGCAGCAGCGGAAAATATTGTTGCTCATTCAGCAGTACTTCAACGCGTTGCTTCAGCGGCGCCCATACAACAAAATGGCAGGCGCCGTCTTTATAGTGTGCTCCGGCATTCGGGTAGGTATATTCCATCTTCACGTGCAGCTAAAATATTATGCCAGAGAAAATTGGGCCCGTATGGCAGAACGCAGGCCGGAGTGGCAGGCGCGCCAGGTATTGCTTCCATGCATACCCTCAGGCAGTGCAGTTGCGCTGGATTAATATTTGCATCAACACCCCCGGAATGGCACATTCTTACTACCTATTGATACTCGTTATATGCAGCTGAAGGCTTACCCCGGCAAACCGTTTCCATTGGGCGCCACCTGGGATGGATTGGGAGTGAACTTTGCACTCTTTTCAGAAAATGCGTCTGCGGTGGAGTTGTGTTTTTTTGCCACAACAAATGATGAGGCTGAATCGGCGCGCATCAAAATGACTGAACGGTCGCATGGCATCTGGCACGTTTATGTGCCCGGCGTTGAGCCCGGGCAGTTGTACGGTTACCGCGTGTATGGTCCCTATGAACCGGGCAACGGGCATCGTTTCAATCCTTCCAAATTATTGATCGATCCTTATGCAAAAGCTATTGCAGGTGTTATAGAATGGAACAATGCGTTGTTTGGCTATGAAATTGGTCACCCTGATGAAGATCTGAGTTTTAGCGATACAGACAGTGCGCCCTATATACCCAAGTCGGTGGTAATTGACCAGTTTTTTGACTGGAGTGGCGATAAACTGCTCGATATTCCGTATCACAAGACCGTTATTTACGAAACACATGTGAAAGGTTTTACCCAATTGCATCCGGATATTCCCGAAGGTATTCGCGGTACCTATGCAGGAATGTCGCACCCGGTGGTGATCGATTATTTGAAGAAGTTGGGCATTACAGCTGTTGAACTGATGCCGGTGCACCAGTTTGTGGCCGACTGGCATCTCAAACAAAAAGGATTGACTAACTATTGGGGATATAATACCATCGGTTTTTTTGCGCCAGACGCGCGGTATGCATCGGCCAATGTGCAGGGCGGACAGGTGAATGAATTCAAGAACATGGTAAAGGAACTGCACAAGGCCAACATCGAAGTGATCCTGGATGTTGTGTATAACCATACCGCCGAAGGGAATCACCTGGGGCCCACTTTATCGTTTCGGGGCATCGACAATGCATCGTATTACCGATTAACTGAAAACAAACGTTACTACTTCGATTATACGGGAACGGGAAACACGCTGAACGCCAACCTGCCCAATGTACTGCGCCTGATGATGGACAGCCTGCGTTACTGGATTCAGGAAATGCATGTGGATGGATTTCGTTTTGACCTGGCCGCTACACTGGCGCGCGAACTGCATGAGGTGGACCGGTTGAGCGCGTTTTTCGATATCATTCATCAGGACCCTGTCATTTCGCAGGTAAAACTCATTGCAGAACCCTGGGACCTCGGCGAAGGTGGTTACCAGGTAGGAAAATTTCCGCCCGAATGGGCAGAGTGGAATGGAAAGTATCGCGATTGCATTCGTGATTACTGGCGCGGCGCCGACAGTATGTTGGGCGAGTTTGCTGCGCGTTTCACCGGCAGTCCCGATCTCTATGCCGGCGATTACCGGCGGCCAACAGCCAGCATCAATTTTATTACTGCGCATGACGGTTTTACGCTCAACGACCTCGTGAGCTACAATGAAAAGCACAACGAAGCCAACGGCGAAGACAACAAAGACGGTGAAACGCATAACCGCTCCTGGAATTGCGGAGTGGAAGGCCCTACGGATGATCCCGCTGTGATTCAATTGCGACAACGGCAGCAGCGGAATTTTCTAACCACACTGATGTTATCACAAGGTGTGCCAATGTTGCTGGCGGGTGATGAAATCAGTCGCACGCAGCAGGGCAACAATAATGCCTATTGCCAGGACAATGAAATATCGTGGGTCAACTGGGAGAAGGCCGACCAGCAACTGCTTGCCTTTACCCGCGACCTCATCCATTTTGTACATCAGCATCCGGTGTTCAACCGCCGCCGCTGGTTCCAGGGCTTGCCCATTCGCGGCACCGGTGTGGAAGACATTGAATGGTTTTTGCCCGATGGCACCATTATGACAGATAAACACTGGAACGAGAGTTTTGCCAAAACGCTGGCGATATTTCTGAACGGCAGAGGCATTCACTATCCTGGCCCGCAGGGCGAACATATTTTTGACGACAGCTTTTACCTTATCTTCAACGCGCACTATGAACCAATAGATTTCAAATTACCACCCGCAAAATATGGCCGTCAGTGGACGCGCGTACTCGACACCACGCAACTGTTGTTCCCGGAAACCGGCGAGAAGCACAAGGCCGGCAGTGTGCTGAAAGTAGAAGGACGTTCTGTGCTCGTGTTGAGCCACCGGATAATGCATAAGATACCGGCGGTAAACAAGGCTACATAATTATATTTTCATAGTTGTATAACACAAATACACCTGTCTTACCAATAGTGCAGTTTGCACGAATTCTTTTATGCAACTTATGCAACAGAAAAGATTCCTTCAGCATCCTGTTTAAAATTGTACTATTTACAATTATTGGATTTCTTTCTTCCAAAAAGTACGTACATTAGTTACTGCGATTCTCCGTTACTGCTTAATGCTGCCACTGTGAAAGAAACCAAAACTATACAGGAGCTTCAGCAACGCATTGCTTTGTATGAAGATATGGAAGCCTATCATGCGTTGTACAATGCTTTCTTTGACAACCTGCGTTATTTCTGTTACTCCTTTGTGAAGTCGAATGAAGTGGCAGAAGAAATTGTGTCTGATGTATTTATCAAGGTATGGCAGATCAGGGACCGCCTGATGGAGATCAATAACCTGAAGGTATATATCTATTCCATTGCCAAAAATTTCTCCCTCAACTATATCACCCGGAACTACAAGCACCCGGTCACCAGTCTCGATGAACTGGACATCGATCCGGTAGTACGCATCGGCAACCCGGAAGAGTTGTGCATTTCGTCCGACCTGGTCAGCAAAATCAGGCAAACCATCCGGCAGCTTCCCCCGCAATGCAGGCTGATTTTTCAAATGGTGAAAGAAGATGGCATGCGCTATAAAGAAGTGGCGGAAGTGCTTAATATCTCCGCGCTTACTGTGCGTAATCAACTCGCCATCGCTACCAAAAAGATTGCGGATACGCTGCCTGCCTACCTGGCGGAAGATATCCGGTTCCGGGTGTAACTGTTTGCGGCATTGCCATTTACGCCACGGATCATTGCACCAGGTAGTGCGCTCCTCCAAAATTTTTTTGCTACCGCTTTGGTACATTTTCTTTCGTTTGGGTGTCTGATGGATACAGCTTTTATATTATGAATGAAGACAGACTCTGGTTACTGGTGAGTTTGCAACTTTCCGGGGAGGCTACGCCAGAAGAATTGGAAGAACTGAACAATTTGCTGCAACAACATCCGGAAAAGCACCTGCAGGTAGAAATTGTGCGAAACATGTGGAAGAAGGAAGCTACTGGCAACGAGATGCTTCGCAACAACAGCTACGACAGGCATTTGCAGCGGCTTAGCAATCATTTGTCAGAACCGGTATTACAATATGAACCGGCAGGTCCCGGTGAAGGACCTACGGCCAGGCGCTCACGGGGCATCGTTCGCCGTTTGCTGATCGGCGGAAGCATAGCCGCTTCGCTGCTGGTCGTTTTCCTGCTGTATACAAGGGAAAACAGGTGGCCGCAAAAACAAACAGAACAGGTGGCCGGCAATACCGTGAGTACAAGACCTGGATCAAAATCACACATCACATTGCCGGATGGTACCCAGGTGTGGATCAATGCCGACAGCAGGATTACCTATGACCAGCATTTTTCCGGCGAATACCGGGAAGTGCATCTTTCAGGAGAAGCCTATTTCGATGTGGCGCACGACAGCGCACGCCCTTTTATCATTCATACTCGTTCGGTGGACGTAAGGGTGTTGGGCACCGCCTTCAATATTCGGTCGTATCCCAATGAAAAAACTACGGAAACCGCTTTGATACGCGGATCAGTGGAAGTGACGCTGCACAATAATCCTGACAAGAAGATCATACTGAAGCCCAACGAGAAACTGGTGGTGAACAACAATATGCTCGACGATTCGGCCCAGCAGGTAGCAAATAACTGGGATAATGAACCGATGCTTACCCTCAGCAAAGTACGTTATGCCAGGGCCGATAGCAGCGCCAGCGTGGAGGTTATGTGGGTGAAAAATAAACTCGCTTTTGAAAATGAAACTTTTGAAAGAATGGTACAGGAACTGGAACGCTGGTACAACGTGCGCTTCCTGATCAAAAATGAAAAACTAAAATGGCTCCGCTTTTATGGCGTGTTCGAAAACAAGTCGCTGGATGAAGTCTTACAGGCGCTGAGTATTTCAGGAGAGTTTCATTATGAAATCAAGGGTAGTGAAGTGACGGTATGGTAGGGAAGAGTTAATAATAAGTATCAATAGCTAATCACAGATTACCAAATATCAACAGGTAGATCACAGCATAACAAATATCAGGTTCGTATATATTTCCTGTTATTTATTGACGGTGATATGCCCTGGCATTTTATTAACCAAAACGCTTGCATATGAACGTATGACCTTGTAAAAACAGGAACGGAGAATGTTGGCCCATTCTCCGTTGTAGTTAAATTCTGAAAACGCATAACTCTCTGACGAGTAATTTTTTTCATCCTTTAACTAATCAAAACTAAGTTATGAAAAAAAACAGAAGTAGTGTGTCCATACGCACTGCTCCCTCTTTCATCAAATGCTTGCTGATGATGAAATTTGTACTCCTGCTTCTTACTGTTTTTTCACTGCAAACCGTTGCTAATGATGGATTTGCCCAGGAAACCATTACCCTGCGGCTTGAAAATACCACCCTCAGAAAAGCATTTAAAGCAATAGAAAAGAACACCTCCTTTCGTTTTGTATACAATGAAGAAATATTGCCCAACGACCAGCGCATCACCATCAATGTGCAATCGGAACCGGTGGGCAATGTGATGAAGAAGTTGCTGGAAAATACTTCCCTCGTCCATAAGATAGTAGGGCAGGACCTGATCGTGATCTCGGCAGGACGCAATGAAACCTGGGCAGAAAACAAACCGCCCGCTTTCACCGTAAACGGAAAAGTAGTGAATGCGCGCAATGAAGGGTTGTCGAATGTGAGCATCGTGGAAAAAGGCACTACCAATGGCACCACTACCAGGGGCGATGGTACGTTTACGCTCGAAGTGGCGTCAGGCAATGCTGTGCTGGTAGTGAGTTCCATCGGTTTTATAGAACAGGAAGTGGCCGTGGCCGGCCGCAGCAATATCCTGGTGGTATTGTCTGAAAATATCAACGACCTCAACCAGGTGGTGGTGGTAGGATATGGAACGCAAAAAAGAGGCGATGTAACCGGCGCTGTGGTATCTGTTCCGAAATCACGTCTTTCGCAATTGCCGGTTACGAACGTGCTGCATGCCATGGAAGGCGCGGTGGCCGGCGTTACCATTACGCAGACCTCTGCTGTGCCGGGCACTTCTGCCAGCATCCTGGTGCGCGGTCAGAATTCAATCAGCAATGACAGGACCAGTCCGCTGATTGTAGTGGATGGTATTCCGTTCAACAAGGCAGGCGGTCTTACCAATGATATCAACCCGAACGATATTGCTTCCATTGAAGTGCTGAAAGATGCTTCTGCTGTGGCCATCTACGGCGTAAACGGCGCCAATGGCGTAATACTCATCACTACCAAAAGAGGCACTACCGGCAAACCGGTGATCCGGTACAATGCCTATGTGGGACTGGAAAATATTGCGCATATGCTGGAGCCGCTTTCGCCGGAAGAATACGTGCAGAAATATGCAGACTACCTCAAACAAAGAAACCTGCCGCAAACAAAAGTGCTCGAAAACCAGTATGAGATTGACAACTACAATGCGGGCAGGGTAACAGACTGGATCGATCTTGCTACACAACAGGGCATTATACAGGACCACAACGTGAGCATCTCCGGCGGCACCAAAGATGTGCGTTACTACATTTCCGGCGACTATATGAAACAATTGGGTGTAGTGCGTGGTTACCAGTACAACCGGTTCAGCCTGCGCACCAACCTCGACATCAACATCACCGACTACCTCACGGCGGGCACCAATTTGTTTATCACCAACAACAACTACGATGGTGGCAGGGCCAATTTCTATTTTGCAGCGGCCATGAGCCCGTATGGTACTGTGCACAATGCCACCGGCGCTTATGAAATCTATCCTGCCTATCCGGAATTATTATATACCAATCCCTTGCTGGGATTGTACAATGACCGCATAGACAGAAGCAGGAATTTAAACGGTAATGTATATGCGGAATTGAAGCCCGGTTTCCTGGAGGGCTTGAAATACCGGGTGAATGCTTCCTATACCTACATCCCGGTGCGCAGGGGCAATTACCAGGGCAGAAACGCCAACAACACCATCGGGTCAGCCAGCCTGGAAACCGCTGAAACCAATTCGTGGATTGTTGAAAATATTCTGACGTATACCAAAGACTGGGACAGGCATCATATCGATTTTACCGGTTTGTACAGTGCACAGGAAAGAAATTATTTTTCCAGCAATGCATCGGCCACCGGTTTTATCAACGATGAACTGTCGTTTTATAACCTCGGCGCCGGTTCTACCCAGTCTGCCGGTTCTTACCGCGACCGCTACAGCCTCGTATCGCAAATGGCGCGCATCAATTACAACTACAATGGAAAGTATCTCCTGACCCTCACTGCCCGTCGTGACGGCTCTTCCGTGTTTGGCGCCAAGACAGATAAATACGCTGTGTTCCCTTCCGTGGCAGTGGGATGGAATATCAGTCGCGAAAATTTCATGGAGCCGGTGTCGTTTGTGAACAACCTGAAAATCCGTGCGTCCTACGGTAAATCAGGTAATGAGGCGATCAATGTATATGGCACCGTCACCCGTTCTCGCACCGTGCGCTTTCCATTCTCCGGCGTAAGCACCATTGGTGTGGTGGCCAATAATCTCGGTAATGAAAGCCTGTTGTGGGAAACTACCAACGGACTGAACATCGGCGTTGATTTTGCATTGCTGAACAGCAGGGTTAGCGGCAGCATCGATTATTATGCCACCGAAACAAAAGATATCCTGCTTTCGCGGCGACTGCCCATTATTACCGGTTACAGCTCCGTGCTCGACAATCTGGGCAGAACAAGAAACCGCGGTATAGACATTGTGTTGAATACGGTGAATGTAAAAACGAGAGACTTTACCTGGGAAAGCAACATCAATTTCTCTTCCAATAAAAATATTCTCGTGTCGCTGTACGGCGATGGCAAAAATGATGTGGGCAACCGCTGGTTCCTGGGGCATCCCATTCGGGTGATTTATGATTACACGCTGGTAGGCGTATGGCAGGTAGGGGAGGACCCTTCCGAATGGGACCCGGGCGCACAACCCGGCGACCTGAAATTTGCCGATATCAATGGTGATAAAAAAATTACCGCCGATGACAAATCGGTACTTGGACAACAAAATCCGAAATGGATCGGCGGTTTTACCAATACCTTCCACTACAAAAATTTTCACCTGAACATTTTCATACAAACCATCCAGGGCGCCATGAAAAACAATGTGACGCTGACCTTTGCGGATGAAGCAGGACGCATGAATACCCCGAAAGCCGTAGGTTATTGGACAGAAGAAAACAGAAGCAATACGCGTCCTTCCCTGGCTTATACCAACTCTCGCGGTTATGGTTACCCGTCAGATAATAGTTACACGCGTATCAAAGACGTAACGCTGAGCTACACTTTTCCGCAGGAGCAGGCTGACCGGTTGGGGCTGGGTAGTCTTACCCTCTACCTCAGCGGCAGAAACCTGTACACGTTTACCAACTGGATTGGATGGGACCCTGAATACAATTACTCATTCAGGGGTTCGGGCGACTGGACCAACAACTATCCCAATACCCGTACGATTGTGCTGGGCGCCAATGTTACGTTGCGTTAACCATTTCTTCAGTAACCAAATTGTATGTAAGACATGAAAAAGAAACGTTTCTATTTATATATCACAGGATGTGCGCTGGCAATGGCAGTGGTCACTTCCTGCAGTAAGAAATTCCTGGAAGAAGAATTGTATTCAGATTATGCGCCTTCCACGCTTACCGACTCGCTGGGTTTTGAAGCGAGCGTAGTAGGACTGCACAATCATCTCAGCACCTTCTTTTCCTACAGTGATCAGCAGGGATGGCCAAGCGTTTGGCAGGTGGGCACAGACATTGCTTATGCCACGCAGCCGCAGGGCATTGAAGTGCCTTACTATAATTACAATACACTTATTTCTACAGATGGGGCTGCCTCCTATACCTGGGAATGGGCGTACCGCATGATCAACAATGCCAACATCATTATCAAAAACGTGGAAAATCCTGACCTCACCGGCATTACGCAGTCAGGGAAGGATGCGTTCAATGCAGAAGCCAGGTTCTTCCGTGCGTATGCCTATCATATGCTGAATACCTGTTTCGGCGGCGTGCCGCTGATTACGGAGCCGCTCAGTGCGCCCAAAACAGACTTCGTGCGCGCAAGCGTAGCATCGGTGGATTCCCTGATTGAAAAAGATCTCCTGTTTGCAGCAGCCCACCTGCCTGATATTGATAACGTAAAGCAGGCCAACGGCAAAAGCCTGTATGCACGCGTGAACAAAGCCTGCGCGCAGCAATTGTTAGCGGAAGTATATCTCCGCATGAATAAATTTAAGGAAGCAGAAGATTTGTGTGACGATATCATCACCAGTGGCAAATTTTCGCTTATAAAAGTACGTTATGGGGTGAAGGCCAGCCAGCCGGGCGATTATTATTCCGACATGTTTGTATATGGCAACCAGCGCCGGAACCAGGGCAATACAGAGGCCATCTGGGTGATGGAAATGGAAAATCCCAATACCGTTACGGGCGGTATCACCAATGCGCCGCAGCAGCGCCGTAACTGGGGCGCCGCCTATTACCAGATCGACGGCATGGTTATTACCGACTCGCTGGGCGGTCGTGGTATCGGGCGGATGCGGCTGACCGATTGGGTAGTATATGGTTTGTATGAAGAAAACGATATTCGCAACTCGCACTACAACCTGCGCCGCCGCTACTGGTACAATGATCCTAACTCGCCGAAGTACGGGCAGGAAGTGCCTTACACCGGGCCGGATACGCTGTTCAGAATTGCGCCCCACATCACCAAATGGTACGAATTTGATCCCAACGACGTTTTCGGATTTGCCATGATCAAAGATTTTATTTTGATGCGTTTAGGCGAAACCTACCTGCTCAAGGCCGAAGCGCAGTTCAGGCAGGATAAAAAGGCGGAAGCAGCTATTACGCTCAATATCCTGCGCCAACGCGCCAACGCCTCTCCGATAGATGAAAATGATGTTACCCTCGACTTCATACTGGATGAAAGGGCACGTGAACTGATTGGCGAAGAAAACAGGAGAATGACGCTGATGCGCACACGTAAATTGGTGGAACGTACGCTGTTGCATAACTCCAACAGTCCCATCAACCCGGTGATCGGTCTTACGGAAAATCATATGCTGATGCCCATACCACAGTCTGAAATAGACCTGAACAAAGACGCAGTACTGGAGCAAAACAAAGGGTACTGATCAAGTATAAAGAGCGTTCGTTTTATAAGCAGTCAATTGTCCGGCTCAGTGGAAACATCAATGGTTGGAAGTGCGTCAAAGCTTCCAACCATTTAAATTTTTAAATTTACTGGTCATACAACCCAAATCTATTCCAATATGATTCGCTTCCCCGGTAACCTTATTGCTGTAGCCATATTCGTATTGTTGTTCGCTGCAAATGCTTGTGAGCAAGGTAAGGCGCCTCTGAAACCATCCCATGATTTACTGCAACGCATCGATAAAAATTTTGAAGATGCTGCCCGTCAGTATAAAGTGTTGAAGGACCGGTTGCCGGCGGGCAGGTTTCCCAAAACTTACTACGCGGCTAACGATTCCCTGGAAACCAGTGGCAGCGGCTGGTGGTGCAGCGGGTTTTATCCCGGCACCTTATTGTATATCTATGAACAAACAAAAGACACGGTGTTGTACAATGAAGCGTTGCGGATGCTGGAGCTGTTGAAAAAAGAACAGTTTAACACAACCACACATGATCTCGGGTTTATGATGTATTGCAGCTTTGGCAATGCCCATCGCTTGCACCCGAAACCCGAATACAACGAGATTTTGCTGAACAGCGCCCGTTCGCTGGCCAGTCGTTTCAGCGCCACAACAGGTTGCATCAAAAGCTGGGATAGCCGTGAAGGTGATTTTCTCGTGATCATCGACAACATGATGAACCTGGAATTGCTGTTCAGGGTAGCGCAGGCAACAGGCGATACATCCTTTTACAATATCGCGGTGACGCATGCGAATACTACGATGAAAAACCATTTTCGTCCCGATAACAGTTCTTACCATGTGTTGAATTATGATCCTGCCACAGGTGCTATCCAACAGAAAAGGACCGCACAGGGCGCCGGCGACGAATCTGCCTGGGCGAGAGGACAAGCCTGGGGATTGTACGGCTTTACAGAAGCCTACCGGGAAACAAAAGACAATCGATACCTGGAGCAGGCAACGCGCATTGCGGATTTTATGTTGTCGCATCCCAATCTGCCTGCTGATAAAATTCCTTACTGGGACTTCAACGCGCCGGATATCCCGAATGCTTTGCGCGATGCATCGGCCGCTGCTATCATGGCCTCGGCGTTGATTGAATTAAGCGGTTATGTGGATGCGCAGCGCGCAAAACAATATTTTACTACGGCCGAAACCATCTTGCGCACATTGTCTTCCGACAATTATAGGGCCGCAATAGGCACCAATGGCGGCTTTTTACTGATGCATGGAGTAGGGCACAAGCCTGCCGGCACTGAAGTAGATGTGCCGCTCACGTATGCAGATTATTATTTTATAGAAGCTATGAAAAGGTATAAGGAGTTGCGTTGAAATGTCTTTCCTTATTCCGTTTACTAAAGCCACAGCAATGAAAAAAATTGCCTTTCCTGTTTTTTGTCTGATGTTAACATTGTTTGCCCATGCGCAATCGAAAAACAACGCCAATGATCGTGCCTTATGGTTGCAATACCTCGATCAACTGGCGCGGCCTATTCTGAGCAACCTGGCCGAAGACAAACTGAAAGAAAAAATGCCGGTGGTGCTATCGCCGGTGATCGATAACAAGCAACATCGTTCGCAGGTGGCTTATCTCGAAGCATTCGGCCGGGTGATGAGCGGCATTGCGCCGTGGCTGAACAGTGAAGGAGGAAGCGCTGCTGAAGAAACGCTGCGCAAGCAATACCGCGAATGGGCATTGCGTGCGCTGGCCAATGCCGTTAATCCGTCCGCACGCGACTATATGTTGTGGCAGGGCGGGCAGCCATTGGTGGACGCCAGTTTCCTGGCGCTGGCATTGGTGCGCTGTCCGTGGTTATGGGAAAATACGGACACAACAGTCCGCCGTCAGCTGACACATGCTTTTCTTGCTACGAGAAATACGGTACCGGTGTACAGCAACTGGATTCTTTTTTCCGCCATGATTGAAGCGTTCTTCTGTAAGTACAATTTGGACTATGACCCGGTGCGGATTGAATACGGCATTCGTGAATTTGCGCAACATTGGTATGTAGGCGATGGCGTTTTCAGCGATGGCATGCAATATCACTGGGATTATTACAACAGCTATGTAATACAACCCTACCTGGTGGCCATTATGGAAGTGATGCGGGAGAAGCAAGGTTCGTACGGATGGTTTGCAGGGCGTCTTGATAAAATCACGAAACGCTTTGCGGAGCTACAGGAGCGTATGATCAACACCGATGGTTCCTTTCCGGTAACAGGCCGCTCCATGGTATACCGTGGCGGGGCCTTTCATCATTTGGCCGATATGGCTTTGCGTGAACAGTTACCTGCTACGCTCACGCCGGCCCAGGTGCGCAGCGCATTGACGGCGGTGATCAGAAAAACTTTGTCAGCACCCGGCACTTTTACAAAAGATGGATGGTTGAACCTGGGACTGTATGGTCACCAACCCGATTTGGCCGAGCGGTATATTACCACCGGCAGTTTGTATCTCTGCGCAACAATTTTATTGCCGCTCGGTTTGCCGGAGAGCAATGCCTTCTGGTCTGATCCTCCGGTTCCATGGACAGCGGTAAAAGCCTGGAGTGGACAACCGCTGCAGCCGGATAAAGCGATCGATTAGTGAAGAAAACCAAAAGTCTCCAAGTATCGCGCTTTGGGGCTCCAACTTATTTGAGGAAATTTTACCACCACAAAACCTGCTTCTTGTTTCCTCAGCCAATGGTATAATTTTTTTGCCCTTGTGCATGTACCAATTGCTGACGACTATGAATTTTGATAAACACACGCAGGAAGCTCACAAATTTTTTAATGAACTCGCAGAGAAGTTGGGCAACCCGGAAGATACCGACCATGCTTATCGCGTTGCCCATGCCACCTTGCATACGTTGCGTGAAATCCTGACACCCGAAGAATCGTTACACCTTATTGCGCAAATACCTATGTACCTGAAGGCGGTGTATGTAGACGGATGGAAACTCACGGTAAAGGATCGTATTCGCTCCATGGATGAATTCCTGGAAAGATTGCAATCGAAAGCCGACCGCACCTATGCCCGCGACTTTGGCAACCGCGAGCATGCCATCACAAAAGTGAAAGCGGTGTTTGAGCAGTTGCAGGAGTATATCTCGCCCGGTGAGGTGGATGATATTTTGGCTCAGTTCCCTACAGAACTGGCAGACCTTTGGTTGCCCACTGCCAAGATGAAGGCGTAGGTGCTTTGACTGAATATACCGCAGCGGCGCGTACTGTTTATGATAGATGTTCAAAAAGCGCTTATCAACCCTGCCTCACTGCGGTGTAGTTATAAAAATTTCCGCGCTGCTGGTCTTCGCGGTTATAACATTATGTTATGTCGAACAAGGTAAAGGCATTTGCCCGCAAATTCGGCTCCTCCTTTGTGGAAGCTTTCAGGGAGTGGAATGAGCGACAACCCTTTGCCAGTAGCGCCGTTATTGCTTACTACACTATTTTTTCTCTGCCCGGTCTCGTGGTGATCATCATCAACGTGGCCGGGTATTTTTTTGGAAAGGAAGCGGTAACAGACCAGGTGATTGCACAGGTGCAGGGACTGGCCGGAGGCAACACCGGCGAACTCATCAAACAGGTGGTTGCAGAATCATCGGAAGCCAAAGGCACTGTTATTTCCTCTATTCTCGGCATCGCCACTTTGATTTTTGGCGCCACCGGCGTGTTTTACATGGTACAACAGATTCTCAATAAAATCTGGGAAGTAAAGCCAAAACCCAAACAGAAATTTCTCAAACTCGCCCGCGACCGTCTCTTTTCCTTTGGACTGATCCTGGTGATCGGGTTCCTGCTGCTGGTTTCCCTCGTCATTTCTGCAGGGCTCACTGCCGTTAGCGATTGGTTGCGTGGCCGGTTGCCCGATGCATTGCTTGTGGTGTTTAATATACTGGATTTCCTCATCTCGATTGGCATCATTAGCGTATTGTTTGCCGCGATGTTTAAATTCCTGCCTGATGTACATGTGGCCTGGAGACAGGTGTGGGTAGGCGCTTTGCTCACTACTGCACTGTTTGTAATTGCCAAGTATGCGCTGGGCGTTTACTTCGGTAAAAGCGATCCGGGCTCTGCATATGGTGCAGCGGCGAGTGTGGTATTGCTGATGTTGTGGGTTTCTTATTCAAGCCTCCTGTTGCTGTTTGGTGCAGAATTTACCAGGGTGTGGGCTAAAAAATCCGGCAGCGTTATCAGGCCCGTATCCTATGCCGAGCGCGAACCTGACCCCGGTGGGGTGGGGAGCAAAGAAAAAAAGTGACTGCATGGTTACCACACATGACCTCTTCAGCAAAAAAATGCCTCGTAAAATTTACTGACAAAAGGATTAGTTAGTGTAGTGAAACAGTTGCTGTAAATCCCTTTTGAATTTCCTCATTGAAAAGAAAGGTTTCCCGCGAAAAATCGTCCCACCCATTGGCGTGCGGCAACGCAAAGTTTTGTATTTTCAGGACGCCTATGGGCCCTTGCATGCTGAAATGATCTTCACCAAATAAACTGCTGCCAATGGCATCTTTCAATTTACAGATCAATAACCGGCAATACACGGTTGATGTTGAGCCGGATACACCCTTGTTATGGGTGTTGCGCGATGAACTGAATTTAGTGGGCACCAAATACGGATGCGGCATTGCCCAGTGTGGCGCCTGTACGGTACTGATGAACGACAATGCCGTGCGTTCCTGTTCACTGCCCGTGTCTGCTGTAGGCAATAACAAAATCACCACCATTGAAGGATTAAGCGAAAACGGCGACCACCCGGTGCAACAGGCCTGGGACGAAGCGGATGTGCCACAATGTGGTTACTGCCAGAGCGGACAGATTCTCTCGGCCGTTGCCTTGCTCAAACGCAAACCCCAACCTACTGATGAAGATATCAATGCAGCTATGACCAATATTTGCCGCTGTGGTACGTATATCCGTATCCGTAAGGCTATTCATCTGGCAGCACAAAAAGGAGGTAAGGTATGAAACAGGCTTCTCTATCCCGTCGTAATTTTTTACGTGTTACCACCCTGGCAGGGGGCGGTATGATGTTGGGCTTTGAAATGCTGGCCAAAGCATTGCCGGAGACAGTGGCAGATGAAGTGCTGTTTTCTCCCAATGCCTACCTGGTGATCGATCCGAAGGGCATTGTTACGCTGATGGCTCCGAACCCTGAAATCGGTCAGGGAGTAAAAACGGCCTTGCCGATGCTGCTGGCTGAAGAGCTGGATGTTGACTGGCAGAAAGTAGTGGTGCAGCAGGCGCCCTTCGACGATTCAAAATTTGGTAACCAGTCTGCCGGCGGCAGCGGCGCCGTTCGCGGTCGCTGGGAAAGTGCACGCAAGGCAGGTGCTGTGGCACGGCAAATGCTGGTAACAGCAGCCGCTCAAACCTGGAGCGTTCCCGAAAGCGAATGTTATACAGAAAACGGATTTGTAATTCATAAACCTTCCGGTAAGAAACTCCATTACGGCCAACTGACCGAAAAAGCAGCGTTGTTGCCCGTACCGGAAGATGTAAAGCTGAAAGACCCGAAAGATTTTACCATCATCGGCAAACGCGTTCGTAATGTAGATAATAAAGCCATCATCACCGGTAAACCGCTGTTCGGTATCGATACCCGGCGTGAAGGCATGTTATTTACCATGGTAAAACGTCCGCCTGCCTTTGGTAAAAAACTCAAATCATACGACGACAGCGCCACGTTGAAAGTGCCCGGCGTAAAAAAAGTAGTGCGCTGGAAAGATGTAGTGGCCGTACTGGCTACTTCTACCTGGGCAGCCAAGAAAGGACGCGATGCATTGAAGACCGAATGGGAAGATGCGGGACCGCTTGAAAGCACTCCGGACCATGATGCGGCTTTCAGGAAATTAATCTACACGGAAGCGGAAAAACCCGTGCGTGAAGACGGCGATGCAAAAAAAGCCCTGGCCAATGCAAAAAAAGTACTGGAAAGCGTGTATGAAGTGCCTGTGCTTTCGCATGCACCTATGGAGCCGATCAATTTCTTTGCTGATGTGCGCGATGGCAAAGCAGAACTGTATGGCCCCACGCAGGTGCCCGGACGTTGCCGCACTGATGTGGCCAAAGCATTGGGTATTCCCGAAGAAAATGTAACCCTGGGGCTGCCCCGCCACGGCGGCGCCTTTGGTCGCAAACTGCGCAGCGATAATGCCGTGGAAGCCGCCATGATCTCTTCCATTGCCCAGGCACCGGTACAACTGTTATGGACACGCGAAGATGATATGCAGGGCGATTTTTACCGGCCTTCTTCCGTATTCCGTTACCGCGCCGCCATTGATGAAAACAATGAGGTGAACGGATGGTATCTTATTGCCGCGGCGTTGAATTCGGGAAGACCTTCCATTGCCGATAATTTTCCGGCAGGCGTTATTCCCAACTACCGCAATGATGCGCACAACCTGCAATCGAATATTCCCACTGGTCCCTGGCGGGCCCCCACACACAATGCAGTGGCCTTTGCCGAGCAATGCTTCCTGGACGAAATAGCGTATGAACTGAAAAAAGACCCGGTGGCTTTCCGGCTGGAACTGCTGGAAAAGGCAAAAACGCCGTATGGCAACATCAATTTCAACATACCCAGGTTCAGGAGCGTGATTGAACTGGCGGCCAAAATGAGCAACTGGGGCGTGCAGACACCGGGACGGTACAAAGGCTTTGCCGCTTATTTTTCGTTCCATACCTACGTGGCTGAAGTGGCAGAAGTAAGTGTGGAGAAAGGCAAACTCAAAGTGCACAAGATCTACGCAGCAGTGCATTGCGGCCAGGTAGTGAACCTGAGCGGTGCAGAAAACCAGGTGCAGGGCGGCATCCTCGACGGGTTAGGACATGCCTGGCATTCGGCCCTTACCTTTGACAAAGGCGCTGTAAAAGAAAATAATTTTCATACCTATAAACTCATGCGCATGGACGATGCGCCCCCGGAGGTGGAAGTGCAGTTTGTGCCCAGCAACGATCCGCCTACCGGCCTGGGAGAACCCGCCTTGCCACCCGCACCGGCAGCGGTATGCAATGCGATTTTTGCTGCAACGGGCAAGCGTATACGAAAATTGCCGTTTGGACCTGAACTGGCTTAAGCGTTGTTGGCCCCGGTTTTACCACTGGTTGTACGGATGCGTGCAGGGATCAGCAGGTACAGGTTATGTAACAAAATATNTGTACCATCGCTGTGAGTGGCCCNGTATTTTCCATACTGTTATAGGTGTTGACTATGGTAAAAGGGGGCCGCCATGATAATGAAAAATCCTGTTTATATTGTTTGCTAAAAACCTGCTATCGCTATGCGCAAAAGTTTTATCTTAATTGGTTCGCTGCTATTTTCCGCTACCGCTATAGTTTCTTTCCAGGATAATCCCTTACAACAAAGTATCACACGGGGTGCCGAGATATATGCTGCCCACTGCGCCAGTTGCCATATGCAAAAAGGTGAAGGCATGGAAGGCGCTTTTCCGCCCCTGGCAAAAGCTGATTATATAAAGAAAGACAAGACAGGCAAAAAGTCCATAGGCGTTGTCCTGCATGGCTTGCAGGGTGAAATTTCCGTGAATGGCAAAAAATACAATGTGCCCATGCCTGCGCAGGCCTATCTCTCCGACCAGCAGATCGCGGATGTACTAAACTATGTGCGCAATTCCTGGGGCAATAAAGGAAAGATCATTACCGAAGACATGGTGAAGAACGAAAGGAACGCCCAACAATAGTAAAGCCCGGATAGAAAAGCCCAACCATACAAGAGCCTCCCACACGGGAGGCTCTTTTTTCAACCTTACGATCAGTAGTGACTGATAACGTTGGATTATTTTATTTTCAGCACGGGTTTCAGCAGGTAATCGCCATTGCCATTCAAAACCACCGACAGTGCTGCATCAAAATCTACCACGAGCGAATCAAGTCCGGGGCTGAGCCGTTTGTCAACTTTAATTTTCAGTCCGGAAGCGCTGCCGCTGGGTATGGTGAGCGGGTACAATACACTATCGATCATAATGCTGTTGTTGGCACCCAGCACAAGTCGTAATTCTTTCACCGTGCCGGTAGGTACCGTAGTTTGGGCAATCAGTGTGTCCAGGCCATTCTGGAAATCGAGCAGGTTGTAAATGCCCGCATTGGTTTCAAGATCGGTCCAGCCGGCCGAGTCGCTGCGCATGTTGACGCGAACCTGTTGAATGTCAACATTCACCTGCTGTGCATTGTAAGGAGCATCTGTGAGATGAATGCGCAGATCGGTAGTGGTATGGCCGTCTTTTTTACAGGCAATGAATACGATAAGCGCCAGGGGTAAAAGACACAAAAATTGTCGTTTCATAGGTCTTATTTTGGCTGAGGAAAAGCGGAAAAATCATGCCAGAAGGCGGTCGTGTAGCTTCATTTTTGAATTGATTGAGGTCAAGGAAGNGGTGTGTCTTTTTTTGCTGCAGGCGGCTATTTAATTGTCAGATTGACAATTGTAAAAAGAAAATCGTATATGTATAGATGTTATATAGGATGTTATGCCGATCCCATGATCGTGTAGCTGACGATATGCTTTCAGTGTACAAGGCCGGCCCTGTTCCGGCGATGCATGCTCGCAGGGATTCCTACCTGTTTTTCGCCTCCTGGTGGTTTCCTTCTATGAGCGGGCCAGTACGCCATAGCTGACGTCCCGCCTGCGTTTCCACTACATAGTGGCTCTCCACCCGATTCCGCCCGTTTTTCCATAATTTTAGGATCATGATAAAAGACCAGTTCAACCGGGAGCATGATTATTTGCGGATTTCCCTCACGGACAATTGCAACCTGCGTTGTTTTTACTGTATGCCCGAAGAGGAATACGCATTCACCCCGGCCAGCCGGCTGATGCAGGCAGACGAGGTACTGGCGCTGGCAAAAATCTTTGTGGCAATGGGGGTGAAGAAAATCCGGCTCACGGGCGGAGAACCACTGGTGCGCAAGGATGCCGGCGCCATCATCCGTTCGCTGGCCAGCTTACCGGTGTCGCTCACGCTTACTACCAATGGTACCCGCTTGCACCAGTATATGGACGTGTTGCAGGAAGCCGGTATTCGTTCCATAAATGTCAGTCTCGACACGCTGCAGCCTGAAAAATTCCTGTTTATCACCCGCCGCGACCAGTTTGGCCAGGTGTACGATAATATTCAGTTATTGCTCCGGGCCGGCATTCACGCCAGGGTGAACGTGGTGGTAATGAAAGGACTGAACGAGCAGGAAATACCGGATTTTATTGAATGGACGAAAGATACCCCGGTACACATCCGGTTTATTGAATTCATGCCGTTTGCCGGCAACCGGTGGACGAGCAATAAAGTATTTACCTGGCAGCAGATGTTGCAGGTAATTGAAGCAAAATACAGCTATATTCGCCTGAAAGACGAAGCACACGACACGGCAAAAAAATACATGGTGCCCGGCCATGCCGGTACCTTTGCCGTGATCAGCACCATGAGCGCGCCGTTCTGCAGTACCTGCAACCGCATCCGCCTCACCGCCGACGGCAAACTGAAAAACTGCCTCTTTTCAAAGGAAGAAACCGATCTGCTTACCGCCTTGCGCAGCGGACAACCGGTAGAACCCCTGGTCCTGCAAAGCATCCATAACAAGGCCGAAGCGCTGGGCGGACAATTCAATGCCAACTTTGAACAACTGGAAGTCAACACCCTTCAAAACCGTAGCATGATCACCATCGGCGGGTAGTCAAGAAGATTTTGGTGAGCGTGATCTGTGCGCAAGACTTTCTAAAGCGATAATAGCTGCTTCGGAAAATAACTGTTCTAACTGCATTGTATGGCCGAATCGATATTTTTATTTCATTGCCTGTTGTTTATAGTGGCTTTCCTGTATGCCTCGGTGGGGCATGGAGGCGCCAGTGGCTACCTGGCGCTGATGGCGTTGTTCGGCATAGCGCCGGAGGTAATGAAGCCCACCGCACTGTTGCTTAACCTCTTTGTATCGCTCACTTCCTTTTTGCAGTTTTATCGCGGTAAACATTTTTTCTGGCATATTTTCTGGCCTTTTGCCCTGGCTTCTGTGCCTCTATCGTTTGTGGGGGGGATGATTAAAGTAGATGGGGTAGTGTACAAGCAAATACTGGGACTGTTGTTGCTGATACCTGTTGCCCGGTTTTTGTTCTTCAGTAAAATAATGGTTACGTACAGACGCAATTCAAACATATGGCTTTCGCTTGCTATCGGCGCCATCATCGGGTTTTTATCGGGTTTGATTGGTATTGGCGGGGGCATTATTCTATCGCCCATATTACTGCTGCTGGCATGGACAGACCAGAAGCAGACAGCGGCCATCAGCGCCCTGTTCATTTTTGTGAACAGTTTAGCGGGGCTGGCCGGCCAGCTGACCCAGGGCGTCCATTTCAGTGCCGATATGATCAGTTTTGTAGCGGTAGCTTTTGCCGGCGGTATGTTTGGCGCGTGGATGGGGGCCTTGCGTTTCGGGCAAATAGTATTAAAGCAGGCACTGGCGCTGGTGTTGCTGGTAGCTGCGGTGAAATTGTTGTTTGCCAATGCGTAAAAAGTCCGCACTGCGGCAAACGCTTACTAGGTTTATCGGGGCGCAACAAATTGTTTCAATACACCATCGTTTCCCATTTCGGGAGACAAGGCATGCGGGCTACTTGCTTTCAGCGTGTCTATTCGCAAGAAATCCATCGCCGGTACTATTGCCGGCTTCCTGAAAGTCTTTTTGCGTAAAAAGCCCGAAAGTCTGGAGTCGGAAAGTGCGGATGCTGATTATTGAAATTTTTTATTGCTTTCCGACTTTCTCATTTTCCGTCTTTCGGACTTCTCATTGCGGTAAAAACACCACAAAAATTCCGGATCGTATATCAATTGATCCGGATTTCTTTCCCTTGTTTCGTTTGCGGTTTTGTTTTTGGCATCGTTAAGGTGAGAATACCATTTACATAATTGGCTGTAATGGAATCTTCCTTCACATCTTCCGGCAGGGAAAAACTGCGGGTGAATGAACTATAGCTGTATTCCCGGCGGTTATATTGCCTGTTTTGCCCTGTTTCTTCCTTTTCTCTTTTTACCTCGGCGCTGATGGTGAGGATATCATCTTCGATATTCACCTTGAAATCTTCCTTGTTGAAACCCGGTGCGGCCACTTCTATCATGTAATTCTTTTCATCTTCGGCCACATTAATAGCCGGCCAGCTTGATCTTGAAGGCCAGGAGGGCCAGCCTCTGTCGAAAAATGATTGCAGGTCGAACAGGTCGCGCCACGGATCCACGTGCCGTGAAACGGCTTTAGTCAAATTAGCCATAACAAACTATGTTTACAGTAAACGAATGGATTTGCTATGGAAAGCGGCTGAAAAATTTATGCCAGCGGATGCAGGCACGGTGGTGAGGAAAGCCGTAAAAGGAAGCCACAAAATCGCGCAATAAAAAAGCAGCAGGCTTATCACCTGCTGCCTTTTTTATTGCTTGTTGGTTATATCCTTATTTCATCTTCGCTTTCAGGTTGGAGTCGATAGCGTCCAGGAATTCTTCTGTATACAGGTAGTGTTTTCCGTGCTCAACTTTAGATCCGTGGATACAAATTGCCAAATCTTTAGTCATTTTACCGCTTTCTACTGTTTCTATACATACGGACTCTAATGTATTACAGAAGTCAATCAGTGCCTGGTTGTTGTCCAGCTTGCCCCGGAAAGCCAGCCCGCGGGTCCAGGCGAATATGGAGGCAATAGGATTGGTGCTGGTGGGTTTACCTGCCTGGTGGTCACGGTAATGACGGGTAACCGTGCCATGAGCAGCTTCGGCTTCCATGGTTTTGCCGTCGGGGGTGATGAGTACGGAGGTCATCAGGCCGAGCGAACCAAATCCCTGGGCTACGCTGTCGCTCTGTACGTCGCCATCGTAGTTTTTGCAGGCCCATACAAAATTGCCGTTCCATTTGAGGGCGCTGGCCACCATATCGTCGATAAGGCGGTGCTCATACACGATGCCGGCAGCCTGGAATTGTTCTTTGAATTCGGTTTCGTATATCTCGGCAAAAATGTCTTTAAAACGGCCATCGTACTTTTTGAGGATGGTATTCTTTGTGCTGAGGTACAGGGGCCATTTTTTGCTGAGCGCCATATTAAAGCAACTGCGGGCAAATCCGCGGATGCTTTCATCGGTGTTGTACATGGTAAGTGCCACGCCATCGCCTTTGAAATTGTACACTTCAAAGGTCTGCGGTTCGCCGCCATCGTCGGGCGTAAACGTCATGGTAAGTTTGCCTTTGCCTTTAATAACGGCATCGGTAGCGCGATACTGGTCACCGAATGCATGGCGGCCCACAATAATGGGAGCGGTCCAGTTGGACACCAGTCGCGGTATGTTTTTTATAACGATCGGTTCACGGAAAACCGTACCGTCAAGAATATTGCGGATAGTGCCATTGGGGCTCTTCCACATTTGTTTCAGGCCAAACTCTTTTACACGGGCTTCATCGGGAGTAATCGTAGCACATTTGATTCCAACGCCGTACTGTTTGATAGCATTCGCCGCATCAATTGTCACCTGGTCATTGGTGGCATCGCGATGCTGAATTCCAAGGTCGTAATATTTGATATTAACGTCCAGGTACGGAAGTATCAGCTTGTCTTTGATGAATTGCCAGATAATGCGTGTCATTTCATCGCCATCCAGTTCGACTACGGGATTCTCAACGGTAATTTTTTTTGCCATATTGCAGTGGTTTTAACTCTGATGAGGTTGCAAACCTATGGAAGAAAACTGAATAATGCGCCATGGGGCTGAATATTGAACAATGAAAAACAGCCTCCCCCGGAGAACCACTTCGTTTTTTAGATAAAAATGGGTGACCCGCTAACAAACGGATATTCTATTATTTATAAAGTTTAAATTGCAGTTATGGTTGCTTTATTGCGGAAATATCTGAGCCAGTTTCTCGTGCTGTCCGACGAAGAGCTTGAAGCGCTGATGAATGAAATTGAAGTGCGCTCATACGATAAAAAAGTCCGCCTGACTGATATCGGAGACGTAGAGGAAAACCTGCATTTCATTGTAAAAGGACTTGCCCGTAAATATTTTTATAAAGGGAAGGAAGAGGTGATTACGCAGATCGCCAAGGAAGGGGAACTGATCTGCTCTTCGGTTTCCTTTTTCAGCGGCAACCCTTCCGGATATATTGTTGAAACGATCGAACCTACAACCGTCTATACACTGCAAAAAGAAAGGCTGGAACATTTGTACAGGCAATTTCCTAAATTGGAAAAGCTGAGCCGGCTGATCATTACGGAATTATTCCTCCAGAAAGAATACTGGGAGCTCGACCGCATCCGGTACAATACCAAGGAACGGTTCCTGCGATTCATGTCTGAAAACCCGGATCTTTTCCAGCGTGTTCCTCAAAAATACCTTGCATCCTATTTGAACATTAAACCCGAAACTTTCAGCAGACTGAAACACCTGCTTCGCAACAAAAGAGGCAGTGAGAAGTCTTCTACACGATGATGCTGGCTGAATTGTTGAATGATTACTGGTTGAAAACATTCATCCAGCCATCAATCATGTAATACCACATACCATTCATTATGGAAACGCGGGCATACTTTGATCTAACCTATGCGTACCTGAAACGGTTCATGGAACTCAGTCGCAGCGATTTCGATATGCTCGTTCCGTTTCTTGAACTGCGCAATTTCGACAAGAAGACCATCATGGTGCAACAGGGGGAAGTGGACAACTACCTCAACATCGTGCTGAAAGGGCTGGTGCGCAAGTATGTGCGCACGCCAAAAGGAGAGGTGACCACTCAACTGGCTACGGAAGGGCATGTGGTGCAATCGGAAATTTCTTTCCACAAACGCATTCCTTCCGACGTCATCCTGGAAACGCTTGAAAGCACCGTGGTGGCATCCATTCAATACGACAATATGCAACAGGCGCTGGAAACACTGCCTTTTGCCGAAGCATTGGGACGGTCTATCATTGTGCACATGTTTATCAAACGCGACCTCAGCTACAGGGACCAGCTCAATATGACTACCCGCGAACGCTTTCTCCGCTACCTCACCAATAATCCCCATATGCTGCAACGCGTGCCCCAAAAAATTCTGGCTTCTTACCTCAATATCAAACCGGAAACATTCAGCCGGTTAAAGCACCTGGTGATGAAGAAATGAGCATCATCCCAACGCCACGTCGAGGATCATCATAATAAGAAACCCTCCCATAAAACCCATAACGGCAATATCCGTGAATTTGTCTTTTTGTGTTTCTGGAATCACTTCTTCCACTACTACATAAATCATCGCCCCTGCGGCAAAAGCCAATGCAAAAGGCAGGATGGGCTGCATGACCATTACGGCCAGCGCGCCCAGTACGCCTGCTACCGGTTCTACAATGGCGGATAGCTGACCATACCAGAAACATTTGCGACGGCTTACCCCGTTTCTGCGCAACGGCATGGCCACAGCAATGCCCTCGGGAAAATTCTGAATGCCGATACCAATGGCCAGCGCAATAGCCCCGGGAATGGATGCTTCCGGCATGCCGCTGGCGGCAGCGCCAAACAATACGCCTACAGCAAGACCTTCAGGTATATTGTGCAGGGTAATGGCCAGTATCAGCAGCGTGGTGCGATGCCATTGTGTTTTTAATCCTTCAGATTCCCCAAAATTGATATGCAGGTGTGGCATGTACCTGTCAAGCACGAATATGAATGATGCGCCCAGCAGAAAGCCTACAGCAGCAGGCATCCATGACCAGCCTGGGTACAGCCGCTCCGACATTTCTATGGCAGGGTTCAGCAATGACCAGAAGCTGGCCGCCACCATCACACCGCCGGTAAAACCCAGCATTACGTCGAGTACGCTCCGGTTCATGGTTTTGAAAAAAAACACCAGCGAAGCGCCTGCTGCGGTCACCAGCCAGGTAAAAAGGGTAGCCAGCAGGGCAGCATACACAGGACCTATCCCGGAAAAAAAACGTTCAATCGTTTCCATGTGATCATACTTTTTTTACGAGTATATTTTTGGCCAGTTCAGCACTGATGGTAATATGGCTGTTGCGCATTTTTATTTCCAGTGAATTGTCGAAACTGAATTTTTTCTTCACCTCCATCCGACTGCCCAATGCAATGTTTTTGTGATTGAGTAACTCCAGTATTTCACTGGACTGGTCAGTGATATTGCTTACCTCTGCAGGCGTATTCAGGGGCAGTTCGGTGAGCGGTACCTGTTGCACCTGCACCCAACGTCCCTGGCTGTCGGGGATAGGATCGCCATGCGGATCGGTTTTGGGAAAGCCGAGAAATTCATCCAGGCGATCGATGAGTTTCTTGCTGCTGATATGTTCCAGTTCTTCCGCAATCTCATGTACTTCGTCCCACCCGAACCGTAATTTTTCCACCAGGAAATATTCCCATAACCGGTGTTTGCGGATAATCTGCAACGCTACTTTACGGCCATCATTGCTTAGCCTGAAACCTTTGTATTTTTCATACAGCAGCAGCTTCTGCGCTTTCAGCTTTTTCAGCATGTCCGTTACCGAAGCAGGGCGGGTTTGCAGTTCCGCTGCTACATCATTGGTCGTAACGATACCGCTGGTTTCCTGGAGGTGAAAAATCGCCTTCAGGTAATTTTCTTTACTGCTGGAATATTTTGTTGTCATACTGATCTGCACCGCAGCGATGCACACTCGTTTCCGGCCCCGCTGCGATTTATTTTTGCGCGTACCTAAAATAAATTTTAGACAAACCTAAAAAAAATCTCCGGAAAGTCAAAATTCTTTTCACCGGCTGCCATTCTATTGCTATTTTTAGCGTAATACCGGAACAGCCGGGCACGAATCAATATGAAGAAGTTGTTGCTCATGCTGCCGCTTCTGTTGTTGCTGGTGCAATGCAAAAGCAGGAAAACATCTTTGCAGGATGATGAAGAGGTGGATGCGGAAGAATTCATTGCTTCCTTTCCTGAAACAGCATTGCCGTTTCACATGGCGGACACCAGTTTGCGGAAGGCAAACGATACTACACTGCGCATCGGGTACAGAATTTTTACACAGTTTATACCGGACAGTTTTTTGCATAAGGATTTCGGCAAAAATGCCCGTCCTTCCCTTTATGGCATGGGCAGGATAGCAGGAAAGGAAAAAGAGACCTATCTTATCGTCAGGGCCGTGCATGGTAAAAAACGGGTAGTATACCTGGCGGCTTTTGACCGGAAAGATGAATTTGCAGACGCGCTGCCGCTGGTAAAAACAGGCATCGGGAATGCAACTTCATCGTATGGAACGATAGATAGGAAATTTCAGATCATTACCTACGAGGAACGCCGGCGCCGTGGTGAACTGACCTACCGGAAGAACGTGTATTTTTTCAATAAGGAAGCAAAGGAATTTACCCTCATTTTTACCGAGCCTAATGAAGATATTATTGAAAACTTCATCAACCCCATCGATACGCTGCCGGCAACGGGAAAATTTGCCGGTGATTACGTAAAAGACAAAAAGAATTTTGTGTCTGTACGCGATGGAAAAAATGATTCCGAAATACTGTTCTTCGTTCATTTTGAAAAAAACAACGGTACCTGCAAGGGCGAATTGAAAGGCACCGCCCGTTTTATTGCTCCCAATACGGCGCAATATCATGAAGTGGGCAATCCTTGTGTATTACAGCTTACCTTTGCCGCTTCCCGCGTACGCATTGAAGAAAAAGGAGGATGCGGTACGTACAGGGATATTCCGTGTTTTTTTGAAGGAAGTTATGTGAAGAAAAAGAAGTGAGGAATGAAGGTGCATGATGATCTGAGAGAAAAGTTTACCAAATAAATTTGAGGACATCCACTATGAATTTTACGAAATATAAAGTACCCTATACTGTTGATCAGAAGTATTCGAAACGTGTAGCTTATTTTTCGATGGAGTATGCTATCCATCAACCATTGAAAATTTACAGCGGCGGACTGGGTTTTTTGTCGGGATCGCATTTGCGCAGCGCGTATGAATTGCGGCAAAACCTCATTGGCATCGGCATCCTGTGGAAATATGGTTATTACGACCAGGCGCGCAACCAGGACAGCACGCTGCAGGTGACCTGGATGGAAAAATCGTACAGCTTTCTGAAAGATACCGGGCTGCGGTTCCAGGTAACCATTCACGATCACCTCGTATGGGTAAAGGCGCTCTACCTCGATCCGGAAATTTTCAAAACCGCCCCGCTTTTTTTGCTCAGCACCGACGTGCCTGAAAATGATTATGTGTCGCAAACCATCACGCATCGTTTGTACGATGCCAATGTAGCTACCAAGGTGGCGCAGTTCATTCTGTTGGGCGTGGGCGGCGCCAAACTGCTGGACGAACTGGGTTTTAATCCGGAAGTGTATCACCTGAATGAAGCGCACGGCGTTTCGTCTGTGTTTTATCTCTACAAGAAATATGGCAGGGTAGAAGAGATCAAAAAGCGGCTGGTGTTCACCACGCATACACCTGAAGAAGCCGGCAATGAAAAACACGATATCCATCTCTGTCATAAAATGAGTTATTTCTGCGGGTTGAGCCTCGATGAAGTACGCAAACTCACCGGCATCTACGACGACCAGTTCAATCATTCCCTGGTGGCGTTGCGTTTTGCGCGTTTGGCCAATGGCGTTAGTAAGTTGCATGGCGAGGTATCTCGGCATATGTGGGGAAAATATGAAGGCGTGTGCCCGATTATTTCCATTACCAATGCGCAGAACTGGCGTTACTGGGCCGACAAACAATTGTACCGTGCTTCAGAAGAAGGCAACGATACCTGGTGGGACGATCGCAAAAAATACCTCAAGAAACGTGCATTTGAAATTGTGGCCGATCAGACCGGTAAATTATTCGACCCCAATGTCTTTACGATTGTATGGGCGCGGCGTTTTGCCGGGTACAAGCGTTCAGACCTGATCACGCGTGACAAGGCGCGGTTTGAAAAGCTGGTCACCAATGTAAAATATCCCGTGCAGATCATATGGGCAGGAAAGCCATACCCCATGGATTACCCGGCCATCAACGAGTTCAATAACCTGGTGCACCTGAGCCGTGGGTATCCCAATATTGCGGTGCTGATCGGTTATGAATTGGCGTTATCCAAACGCTTAAAGCAGGCCGCCGACCTGTGGCTCAACAATCCCCGTGTGCCCCGTGAAGCTTCGGGCACCAGTGGTATGACGGCCGCCATGAACGGCGCAGTGAATTTTTCCACGGCCGACGGCTGGATACCGGAATTTGCAGACCACGGGCACAATAGCTTCATGGTGCCCAAGGCTGATTATGCAAAAATGAATGTGCACGAACAGGACCAGTATGATCTTGACCAATTGTATCACCTGCTTGAGAAAGACGTGCTGCCGCTGTATTATGACAATTACGAAACCTGGCGCCAGATAGCCAGGAACGGCATGCGTGATGTACGCTTCCAGTTTGATTCCGGCCGCATGGCGCACGAGTATTACGAGCTGCTTTATAAATAGAAGATGCTAAAACCAAAGAGCAGGCACTGAAGACTTCAAAACGTCTTTGGCGCCCGCTTTTTAATTGTAACAATTTCTTTTATGCAATTTTTTCCCGCCCTGCATCCTCCTGTTACTTAATCTACATTATGGATCGCATGGTGTTTACACTATTATTGTCAATTGGGTGGTGCACGGTAATGGCAACGGGTGGTGGAAACATTAAACCTGTTGCCCGGCGAAGCCAATATCATTTTCGAAGGCACGTTTGTGGGTAAAACCACGATAAGTCCCAACAGCACGCTCGACACCCTGCGCCTTACGCCTGGCCACGACAAACGCGTAGTGGTGAAAAGAGAAAAGCTGGAAGATTTCAGCAGCGTAAAATTCCTCGGCTCGAACAAGAAACAGACTTTTACCTATGAAATCACGGTAAAAAACAACAAGAAGGAGAAAATACAAATGGAGATCAGCGACCAGTATCCCATCAGCACGCATAAGGACATTGAGGTAGAACTGCTGCAATACGACGGCGCCACTGTTGACAAGGAAACCGGTATGCTCACCTGGAAAATGGAGCTGGCGCCCAACGCAAGCAAAAAGTTTCGGTTGAGCTATAGCGTGAAATATCCCAGGGATAAACAGGTGAATTTATAGGAAAAAATAGTGAAAATGAAAATGGAGGCGCACATACCGCCTTCCATTTTCACTTTTGTTTCTCTACTGGTTTACTTCACAATTTCGAGCAGTTCCACATCAAATATCAGCGTAGAACCGGGCGGTATGGTGCCGCTGTCCATGTCGCCATAGGCAAGATCAGAAGGGATGAACAGGCGCCACTTGCTGCCAACGGGCATCAGTTGCAAAGCTTCTGTCCAGCCACGAATAACGCCACCCACCGGAAAGGTAGCGGGCTGATTGTTGTTGTAGCTGCTTTCAAACACTTTACCATCAATGAAGGAACCGGTATAGTGACATTTTACATTGTCTGACAGGGTAGGTTTCGGGCCGGTGCCTTCCTGCAGCACCATGTATTGCAATCCGCTGGGCAGGGTGACTACGCCGGGTTTCTTTTTGTTTTCAGCAAGAAAATTCTCACCGGCTTTTTTGTTGCCGGCCGCCTTTTCACTGCGGGCTGCCTGCATATAGCTCACGATGCAGTTGTTAACCTGCTTTTCGTTCAATAAAGGTTTGTTGTGCTGTGCATCGGTCAGCGCTTTCAGCACCAACTGGTTGTTTATGTTCGTTACGCCCTGCGCCTTGTAAAAATTGGCAATACTGAGACCAATGGCGTAGCTGAAGGAATCCACTGCATTTTTCAGCACAGGGCCAGCCGGCGCCTTTTGCGAAGCGGTGGCCGGTTTCTTATCAGTTTGTGCAACAAGCCCTGTACACGAAAAGCCCAGGGCGGCGATCAGAATAGTTTTCTTCATTGATATATAGTTGTAAATATACCTCCAAATTTAGCTGAATAGCGGGACATTTTGGCGAATAGTGAGTGGAGGGCAGTTTGTAAAAGCTATATGAACTGTCTAATTTTAGGCTGTATCAATGTAGAAATTTTTATGAATGCATATATAAAGCCGCTGGAAGTCCGCTGGTCTGATCTCGATCCCAATTTCCACTTACGACATTCCGTATACTATGACTATGGCGCCTATGTGCGCATCTGTTTCCTCGAAGAACACGGACTTACGGCCTCCTTCATGGCCGCGCATAAATTTGGTCCGATTCTTTTTCGCGAAGAATGTGTGTTCCGGAAAGAAATACGTTTGGGCGATACCCTCAGCATCAATCTCGAATTGCTGAGGGCCCGGAAAGACCAGTCGCGGTGGAGCATTCAACATAAAATCTTCAAAAATGGCGAGGTCCTTGCTGCTATTATTACGGTGGATGGGGCATGGATGGATGTGGTACAGCGGAAACTGACAGCGCCTCCCGAAACCGTGCGGCATGTTTTTGAGCATATGCCTCGCGCTGAACAGTTTGAATGGATAAATACGCCATAACTTAACAACTTTTTACGGTTTGATACGTTATTTTAGTCCTGTGTTTCAAATGCCCGGAAATATAAAAGCGCGAACCATTCCAAGTTTCCTAATAAAAACAAATGCAGATGAAAAAATTATTGTTACCATTGTTTCTTCTTGTTGCAGCAAGCTCGTTTGGCCAGGGCGGTATTTTGAAAAAAGCCTCCGGCATTCTCAATAAAGCGAAAGGTGGTTCCCTAACCAATGAGGAAATTATCAGTGGTTTAAAGGAAGCATTGTCTGTGGGCGCTACCAACAGCGCTACCAAATTATCGGCAGTAGATGGTTTCTTTGCCAATGCAGCCATTAAAGTGCTGATGCCCCCGGAGGCCCAAAAAGTGGAAAGCGCTTTGCGCAGTGTAGGTATGGGTAAACTGGTAGACGATGCCATTCTTTCCATGAACCGTGCCGCTGAGGAAGCGGCCAAAGAAGCGGCTCCCATCTTCCTCGATGCCATCAAGGGTATGAGTTTCCAGGATGCCATGGGCATCCTCAAAGGCAGCGATACAGCAGCTACCGGTTACCTGCGTGGCAAAACTTTGCCTGCACTCACTGCAGCCTTCCGCCCGGTTATTGAAACGGCACTGGAAAAAACGAATGCCACCAAACACTGGAAAGCAGTGGTTGATGCCTACAATAAATTGCCCACTACTTTCAACAAGATCAATCCCGACCTGGCAGGGTATGTTACGGAAAGGGGATTGAGTGGTTTGTTTTACCAGGTTGCAGAAGAAGAGAAAAAAATTCGTAAAGATCCTGCTGCCCGCGTTACAGAAACGTTGAAAAAAGTATTTGGTAGCGAAGGATAAGTTTTTCCGCACAGCTACAGAGAGGGTAAGGTTGCATTTCCCTAACTTGCCCTATGGTTTCTGAAAAACTGGACATGTTCCGCAACCGGCTGCTCAAAGTATTCCGGCATGTGGGCAAACTGGCGCGCAGGCAGGGCATCACGTGTTACCGGGTATACGATCATGACCTGCCGGAGTTTCCTTTTTGCATTGAAATCTATGAAGACAACATGTACCTGGCCGAATACAAGCGCCGTCACGGTATGGAAGAAGCTGAACATGAAGCCTGGCTGGAAGCCTGCATCAATGTGATGAGCGAAGTATTGAACATCCCTCCCGATCATATTTACCTCAAACAACGACAGCGCAAACCCGGGCGACTGGGACAATACCAGAAAATTGCCTCGCAGCAGGAATTTTTTGTGGTGCAGGAAGCAGGATTGAAATTTAAAGTGAACCTGAGTGATTATCTTGATACCGGATTATTCCTCGATCACCGCACTACACGTGGTATGGTGCGCCAGGAAGCGGCAGGCAAACGGGTACTGAATTTGTTTTGCTATACCGGTTCTTTCTCGGTTTACGCAGCGGCAGGAAGCGCAGCAACGGTCACTTCTGTTGACCTCAGCAAAACCTATCTGCAATGGGCAAAGGATAACCTGCAACTGAACGGATATAGTGATCCCAAACGATTCCAATTTATTCATGCAGATGTAAAACAATACTTGCAAACGTTGGCGCCCGGTTCCTTTGATCTCATCATCATGGACCCGCCCACGTTCAGCAACAGCAAGCGCATGAAAGATTTTCTCGACATACAGCGCGATCACGTGGTGCTGCTCAACCAGGCGCTCGATGCATTGACTACCGGCGGCTTGCTATACTTCAGCACCAACTACCGGAAGTTTGTACTGGACGCAGCAAACATTCATGCTGCAGCAATTAAAGACATCACCAAAGCCACTACGCCTTTCGATTTCCAGGGAAAATTGTTCCGATGGTGTTACAGGATGGTGAAGTGAGCAATTACTACCGTACTGTGCAGGCTGACGTGTACATTCACGTACAAGGTCACTCTTTTAAAAACAAAAAGTCCGGAAAAGAGGCATTGTTGCTCCCGTTTTCCGGACATTCAGCTACTGTTTTTGCGTTTTCAATCTATCCGCCAGCCGGAGTATCCAGCGGCAGATCACGCTTCAGCATATCATTGCGGTTGGCCATTTCCCAGGCTGTATAAAATATCAGTTTCGCTCTTTTGGCCAGCAGTTCATAATTGATCTTGTCTGGTGTGTCGGTAGGACGATGGTAATCGTTGTGCGTACCGTTAAAATAGAAAATAATGGGAACGCCTTTGCGCGCAAAATTGTAGTGGTCGCTACGGTAGTAAATCCTTTCCCGGTCGTTGGGGTCATTGTATTTGTAATCGAGTTCCAGCTTCACATATTTTTGGTTCATGGCTTCGCTGATCACCCGCAGATCGGAACTCAGTTTGTGATCACCCACTACATACACATAGTTGGTGGAGTCGCCATATTTTCTCTTCGGATCAATACGACCGATCATATCGATATTGAGGTTCACCGTAGTTTTTTCAAGCGGAAAAACGGGATGCTCACTGTAGTATTCGGAACCCCACAATCCTTTTTCTTCACCCGACACGGTCATGAATACCACTGTTCTGCGCGGGCCCTTGCCGGCTTCTTTGGCTTTTACAAAAGCTTCAGCCAGTTCCAGTACGCTTACCACACCGGAACCGTCGTCGTCGGCGCCGTAATATATTACTGAGTCGCCGCGTTTGCCCACATGGTCGTAGTGCGCAGTGATGAACACGTATTCATCCTTCTTGTCAGTGCCTTCAATATAGCCGATCACATTGGAACTCATGATGCGGTTAGTTACCTTGTTGATCTCCAGGCGAACGGCTGCCTTGTATGATTTGGCCTGCGCGCTTCCATTTTTCAAGGCTTCCCGGGCGGCAGTATAATCATCGCCCATGATGGCTTTTGCCACTTCTTCGCTGATGGCAAAAACGTTTGGCGTAACACTGCTTTTATAGGCATTGGTATACATTCTGCCCTTTGCCGGGGCGGCGTTGCGCGGAAAATTGGATTGTACCTGCAGGATGGCTACAGCGCCATTTTTCATAGCAGCTTCGTAGATGCTGCCCCCTCGTCCGCGATTGCCGCGTTGTGCTGCGGAAGGGGCGCCCGAAAATACCAACACTACTTTACCTTTTGTATCAACATCTTTATAATCGTTGCGGGAAGAATCGCTGATGCCATAGCCAACAAACACCACTTCATTTACCATCAGGCCAATGCTGTAGGCGCCGCCGGGGGTAATGGAAAAATCTTTATAGGGAGTAAATTCCCGGCCATTCACTTCGAGCATAATGCCGGCAAGACTGTCCTGGAATACAGGGAAAGGCATCTGGTAACTGCCTTTGTACCCCGGCAGCAATCCCAGCGAACGGAATTGCGATTCAATGTAGGCAGCAGCTTTACGCTCGCCTTCAGTAGCCGCTTCGCGACCACCCATTTCTGCACTGGCCACGAAGTACAAATGTTTTTTCAGTTCAGCAGCCGTTATGGTATTTCCAAAGGCCCGGGGATCGGGTATTTTCTGACCACTCGCCGATGTGCCGATGGCAAGCAGTACAACCCACAAAAACTTTCTCATGAATCAAAATTTGGTGATGATCAAAAATAGTGAAAGACAGCCATGATTGAAGTGTAACATTTTTTATCCCTCGCTCAGTTCACTCAGTTCCAGCCATCGCATTTCCTTTTCGTCCAAAAGGGCCGTAATTTCATTGATGCGGACAGAAAGTTGCTGCAATTCTTCGAAGGGGAGGGAGCCACTGCTCAGTTTTTCCGTAATGGTCGCTTTTTCTTTTTCGAGGGCTGCGATCTCGTGTTGCAGTTGTTCAAACTCTCTTTTTTCCTTGTAGGACATTCTTTTCTTTGGTGCGGCAGCAGGTGCAGGCGCCTGATCGGGCTTGTTTTTTTCCTCTTTGGTGTTTTTTTCTTCTTCCTGCGCTTTTCCCCAGATGCGGTACTGCGAGTAATTGCCGGGGAAATCGCGTACCACGCCATTGCCTTCAAATACGAAGAGATGATCTACCAGCCGGTCCATAAAATACCGGTCGTGCGATACAATAACGAGGCAACCCGGAAAATCGGCCAGGAAATTTTCCAGCACTCCCAGCGTGGGCAGGTCCAGGTCGTTGGTGGGTTCGTCCAGCACCAGGAAATTGGGATTGCGGAAGAGAATAGACAACAGGTGCAGCCTTCTTTTCTCTCCGCCACTCAGTTTGGAGATATAGGTATATTGTTGCTCGGGTGGAAAAAGAAACAGTTGCAGAAATTGCGCGGCGCTCAGTGATCCGCCATTGGCAAGAGGAAAACTTTCTGCCATGCTTTTTACAAATTCGATCACGCGCATGTCTTCTTTCAACACCAAACCTTGTTGTGAGTAATTACCGAAGATCACTGTTTCCCCGATGTTCACCTTACCGCTGTCGGGTTGTTCTTTTCCCTGTATGATATTGATGAAAGTGGATTTGCCTACGCCGTTTCTACCAACTACGCCTATTCGCTCTCCTTTTTTGAATGTATAATCGAAGCCTTTGAGGATGACGTGATCGCCAAAGCTTTTGTATACTTTTTTCAATTCAATCACCTTGCCGCCCAGCCGGTTCATTTTGAGTTGCAGTTCCAGCTGTGCTTCTTCCATGCGTTGTTTGGCTTTGGCTTCTATCTGGTAGAAATTGTCCTGCCGGCTTTTGCTTTTGGTAGTACGTGCCCTGGGCTGCTTGCGCATCCATTCCAGCTCGCGGCGGTAAGTGTTTCTGGCTTTATCTATACTGGCCGCATCGCTTTCGAGCCGTGCTGCTTTTTTCTCGAGATAATTTTCATAGTCGCCTTTGTACACATGCAGCGTGTTGCGGTCAAGTTCCCAGATTTCGGTACATACGTTGTCGAGGAAGTAGCGGTCGTGGGTAACAAGCAGGAGCGTTACCTGTTGCTGGCTGAGGTAATGTTCCAGCCATTCCACCATTTCCACGTCGAGGTGGTTGGTAGGTTCGTCCATGATCAACAGCACGTGTTTGTGCTCGAAACCTATATCAATGAGGGTGCGTGCCAGGGCAACGCGTTTGCGCTGTCCGCCCGACAAGGTGCGTACGGGCTGGTTCAGCTGATGAATGTTCAGTTTGCCGAATATCTGTTTCACTTTGGCATCGAAATCCCAGGCGCCCAGTTCGTCCATGCGCACAATGGCGGCGCCGAGTTTGTCGGGGTCGCCGCTTTCGCTGATGGATTCGTAGTCGCGGATGGCATTGATGACGGGGTGATTATGATGGAAGATATTGTCCAGCACGGAGAGCTCTTCAATGAAAGCCGGTTCCTGCTCAAACAAGGCAACGGTTACTTCCTTGTTGATCCATACGGTGCCGGTGTCGGCCGTTTCTTTGCCGGCGAGTATATTGAGCAGGGTTGATTTGCCGCTGCCGTTGCGGGCAACCAAAGCAATTTTATCACCTTCGGAAATATGCAGAGAAATGTCCTCAAACAAGGGGCGCACACCATACGATTTCCCCAAACCTTCCACTGAAACGTAATGCATGGCGCAAATATACGGTTTAAGGGGGCGTGATGAGGGGAGGGTGTTAGCGCCACCGCCAGTAGGGGATGGGATGGCAACTGGATGTAGCAGCGAGAGGCGCAAAAGCCTTTGGTACTAAAAATGCTGCGTAAGGATTAATAAGGATTAATTTGCTTGATATGCTCCAACACATTGTACTCATATTATTATGGGCAGGTTTCGGATTACTGCATAGTGCGTTGGCGGCCGGGCGCGTGAAAAAGAAAATTGCCCAATGGTGGGGGAACAATTTCATCTATTACCGCCTGGTGTATTCGTTGTTTGCATTGGTGCAATTGGGATGCATCGTGTGGTATCAATTCACTATGAGCAGCCCTATGCTCTGGCACACGCCTGCTTTTTTACAAGTTATTTTAACGCTCACTGCCATAACCGGCCTGGTTTTGATGGGAATGATGGTGCACAAATATTTCTTTTATTTAAGTGGGATTGATGTGTTTTTTACAAGAAAACAAGAAGAACCTTTCCTCGTCACTACCGGGCTGCATGGCCGGATACGGCATCCCCTGTACACCGGAACATTGTTGCTGCTCTGGTCACTTTGCCTGTTTGTGCCGAAGCTAAGTCATTTACTGTCCGTGGTTACCATTACGCTATATACCGTTATTGGCGCCCGGCTGGAAGAGGCAAAACTGGAAAAGACATTTGGCGACCAATACACATCGTATAAAAACCGCGTGCCTATGCTGTTTCCTTATTGGAGGGCCAAACCAGGAAAACAGGTGGTATAACAATAGCAGTAGCTTACTGTGCCCCAACCTTCAATGGCAAAAAGCTTTTTGCATATTTATAACGCTTAGGTATATTTGAATCGTGAAACTATAAACCTGGCCTCTTATGAAAAAGGATGCCGTTTTGAAACAGATTTGTTTTGCCTGTATCCTGCTGGGGGCATACTAAGCAATAAGATGAGTTTCCTGGCTGGTATCACCAAAGTAATATTCCTTGTTTGTCTTGTCGCGATTTGTTTTTGCTGCGTGGTACTATTAAAACTGCGTGCTACTGATCAAAAAAGCGCCAAAAGGCAATTGTGGATGCTGGGAGGTTCGCTTTTCGGTAGTTTGTTGTTGACATATTGCCTGGTTTTAGTTAATGAATGATCGGAAAAATCCAAGCCAGAACATAAGCAGGGCGGCGCTAATGCTTTTGATGTTACCATAGAATTATACCTTCATCCCTAAGAATCTACCAGGCCTGTGCAGCTATTGCCTCTTAACTATTGTCAGAAAGTAACACTCCAACCAAACACACCAGAGATGCAGCAAGGGAGCGCCTTTTATCTCTCCTTTGTATTCACCCGACCCGCTTCACCCGGAAACTGTTACCTGTATCCCGGAAATTATTAAAACCCTATCCCGGAAAGTATGCCTTTCCTTACCTTTGACCCAACTTCCCAGCCTTTTCCACATATGCATTCCTGATCTGTCCCAAACTTTTCATCGTTACACGTGGGGGTTAGTCTGCGTAAGCGGCTATGCAACCTGTCACTATTGATATGGCGATCGCTGTTGTATAGTGGTGCAACCGGCAGCGTGTTTTTGTGCTGCAGCAGCTGAGCATTTTCATACCCAAAACAGTCATGGTGACCTGTTCATAGTCTTTTTGCCGGGTATTGCCCGGCCAGGAATCCCTATGCCTTTTTTATTGTTTAACTCAAATAAAACCCTGCAACATGAAATCAACTCTAAAAGGGATGATGGTAGCTTTGTTGCTGCCTGTACTTTGTTTCGGCCAAAGTTTCAAAGCGCCGGATTTCTCCATGGAAAATGACCGTAACTTTTTTGCGAAGGAACTGGAAAAAAAATCTCCGTTGGTCCGCCAACTCTATGCGGCTGCTGATCTTAGCACCGGTATGAAACCCGAAGAAGCCCGCGACCTTGTTAACCAAAAGCTCGATGAACTGGGCAATGAAAACCTGAAACAGTTCTATGCCACACTCGACGAAGCGCAACGGGTGCGTATAGGGCTAATCCTGCATGTGCTGTTGAGCAATCCGACTAATCTTCCGGACGGCGTAGAGAGCAAGATGCAATTTGGCGGCGGCCTGGGCGTATACCTCATGTACACCATAGCACAGTTTGTGCTCATGCCCGAACTGAATTTCTGGTTGCGGTCTGCAGGCGGTGAATACGGGTCAATTGAAGAAAAAGAAAGATATTCCCATTTGGTACTTTCCCTCACTGTATTGTATGCTATTCAACTGGAGCAAATGCGCCTGCTGCTGGGGCTGAGCCCGAATTTTGGCTATGCATTGGGCGGTTCTTACAAAGAAGGCGACGGAGACTGGGAAGATATCGAGTTTGGTGACGGACAGGGCAAACGTATGAATGTCGGATTGGGTATCGTGGCCGGCATCATGCTGCAAAACCAGATGATGATCCGTCTCATGTACAATCTCGGATTGAGCAAATTGTGGGATTACAATGATTCACCGAAAATGAATTCCATCGGAATTTCGTTCGCAGTGCCTATCTGGTAATACAGGTAATTAATTGCAATAGATATGCAACCGGGGTGAAGCCATTTGCTTTCACCCCGGTTTTTATTATGAGGCAGTCTCGGTGGTTTTCCACTTGATGTTACAACCGATGGAAGGTTTTTGATTGCTGTCTACTGCTTCGCCCTTTAGCAACTGGTCCAATGCTTTTCGTATGTCGTTTCCAGTTACAGGTATGCCGTTGCCTGGTCTTGAATCGTCCAGCTGACCGCGGTATACCAGTTGCAGCGAGCTGTCGAATATGAAAAAGTCGGGTGTGCAGGCGGCCTGGTAGGCTTTTGCCACCTCCTGCGTTTCATCGTAGAGGTAGGGGAAAGGATAACCCTGTTCGGCTGCAACCTGTTTCATTTTATCAGGACCATCTTCCGGGTAACTGGTGGCATCGTTGCTGCTGATGGCGGCAAAACCAATGCCTTTCGGACCATAATCTTTGGCCAGTTGCACCAGTTGGGGATTTACATGTTTTACAAACGGGCAATGGTTGCACACGAACATGATAACGGTGGCAATTTTTCCTTTCACATCTTCCAGTGAAACCATATTGCCACTAATGGTGTCGGGTAGCCTGAACGCAGGAGCTTTTGTACCCAACGGAATCATCACAGAGGGAGTTCTTGCCATAGTATAATCGATACTTATTGTATAAATGTAACTGTTACAATTTTTCCTTTTTCCACCTGGTAAATAGCGATGGCTGAAACGGGTTTGTCGCCCATACCCGTAACGCTTTCCTGGTCAATAACCGTGTTCCCTTGCACCATGCGGCTGACGAGCCGGCAGTGCAAATCGGGCAATCTTTTGAACATTTCGCCATACTGCTGCCGCATGGCTTCTTTTCCCTGCATCATTAACTGGTTGGGAAAACGATAAATCTTTACGCTGTCGCTGTATGGCGCCAGGAATGCTTCAAGGTTTCGCGCATTGTACGCGTTCAATTGCTGCTGGGCCAGTATTTCGGGGCTCACGGGCAGCAACTGATCTGGCCGTACCGTCTTGCCATGCCGTATTACCGTGTGTAAATGAGCTGCAATATTAACATCCTGGAAAGGGTCATTGTTCAACACCAGCAGGTCGGCCCATTTGCCCGGCTCGATGCTGCCATATACGCTGTCTTTGCCAAATGCTTTCGCGGCATTGATGGTGGCAGCCTGCAGTATTTGTTTATTGGTCAATCCGGCCTTTTGCATGGCAAGCAATTCGTGATAAAAGGAGGCCCCGTGTTGCGTGCCGATATTGCCTGCATCTGTACCAGCCACCACCAGTACACCGGCATCCTGCGCCAGTTTCAGGTTGATGGCCATGATACTGTCTTCCTTTCCCGGCACCGGGTAAACAGTGCGCAGGGCTTTGTAGTTGAAAGGAAGCGCCTTGCCCAGGTGCGCTATATCCATTACCGTGCCGAGCGCAAACGGATTAGCATATGCGAAATCGTGACTGGTAAACGCAAACTGCTGGGAGAAGGTGCGTTTGTAATTCTGCAGCACAGTAAGCGTGGGAATGTACGCCACTTTTCGCTGAGCCATCAGTTGCAGCATTTCTTTGTTCAACACCTGGTCATCTACACTGTGCACAAGCATATCAGCGCCTGCCTTAACAGCCAGCAACGCTGTCTGGTGTTCAGTGGCATGTACCGCTACCCTGATACCATGTGCGTGGCTTTCTTCAATGGCTGCCTGTACAATGGGCAGATCGGCCGCAGCGCTTTCTTTGCTGCGCAGGATATACCAGATTTTGATAAAATCCGGTTGGTAAGGCAATTGTTTCCGCACGAGTGCGCGGGCTTCTTCCGGCGAGCTCACCTTGATTATCGGCGGGTCTTTTTCATCGAGGTTGTCCGGCTGATAGGTTGAAACAAGCGGACCGGTTACCCAGGCCACCGGTGCATGCGTATCGTTTTCCAGTTTTTTACGAATGGCATAATTGCTGAACGGCCCCCCTACATCCACCACGGTGGTTATGCCACAGGCCAGGTAACGGGCCATGAGGTCTGGGAGATTGTCTTTGATCCATTGCTGGTCTTTTTCGTAGGGATATACTGCGCGAAGGTCCAGTGCATCGGGACGTGTGTACAGGCTGCCGCTCTGGAAGAAATGAATATGGGCATCTGTCATACCCGGCATCAGGTATTTGCCGGTGCAGTCCAGTACAGGTATATCGGCCGGCACGCGGATTTTCTTCGCCGGACCTATCGTTTTAATGCGCCCGCTTTCGATAATCACGTGTTGATCGGGAATCAACTTTCCATTCTTTACATCTACCACCGTTGCGTGTTGCAGGCAAAGCGCGTCCTGCGTATTGGTATTGCTGTGTTGGGCAGCGAGGAGATAAGTACCAAAGAGCAGTACAAGAGTGAATATATAACGCATACATGGGCCGTTTAATGCTGTTAAGATAACATTAATCCGGGCCACGTATGCGGATAAAATGCAAAAAACAAATAGCAAATAATAAATGGTACGCTGCTATTTGTTTTTTGGTATGTAAAAGAGACCCTTCTATTTCTTATTCGCCATCGCTGCTACCTGGTCCGGCGGTACAGGGCCGGGCACCTGGTTTTTAATGGGCTGCAGCGAGCGGAAGAATGCATAGAGTGATTTCAGATCTTCATCCTTCATCTTGGCAATCATATGCCAGGGCATGGGCGGCAAAATCGGGCGGCCATTGTCCATACCCATATGCTTACCCGTACGCAGCGATCTGATGAAAGTGCCTTCATCCCAGGAACCGATACCGGTGGTGCTGTCGGGCGTAAGATTGGCGGAATAGGAAATTCCCCAGGGACCGACAGCCGAAGTAAGATCTGGCGCAAACAACACCCAGTTGCCTGGTGTCAGCGCTTTGGGGTCAATGGGAGGCAGCGGGCTGTTGGCCGGATGTCCTGACAGTAACCGTGTAGAATCGAGCGACATTCCATTGGGGCCAAACACTTTGGGAGAATGACAGTCGTGGCATCCGCTGATAGTAGCAAGATATTGACCACGCGCGATCATTTCTTCTTTTGTCATTTGCTGTTGCCCCGGCTGTTGCTGTACATTTTCGGCAGTCTCTGCGGAGCCGGTCCCGCAGCTTACCTGGAAGAGTATGACAGCAGCAACTGCCAACCCGGTAATGGCTGTAGCACGTGTAGTTGTAATCTTCATTGTTTATGTACTTTTTAATTGTCTTTCAAGACTATATATAAGTGTCAAAAGTATCGGAAAGGTTTGCGACGGGCAACCACATGAAAGTGTGAAATGGAGAAAACGGCACGCAACAAAGTACGAAATGATTATTGTTTCCTTCCTTGTCAAAAGTCAAAAAATTATTAGAGAGCGTATGAACTATTACAGAAGGTGATCGGGCGATTGCCATAAGTGGTCTGACCTTTTCCGGTATCAGCTCATGCCGCCACCACATACATCAGCCAGCAAAGCAGCAGCGTAATGATCACCACAACAATCCATTGATAGCGTTCCCAGCGTTCGCGCCATTTTTTTTCGCGTCCCTGTTGTTCGATGGATTGATTGGTGACCGTATCGGTTCCGGCTATCTGGTGCAGCAAGGCTGCAATAGGCGTGAAATAGCGCAAGGGTAGGGGACGCATGGAAGCCAGCAAGGTGGCCACTATGGCGCGGTTGGTTTCCGGCTGGTTATATTCGTGCAGTATACCAATACTGTCGGGATTGATGAGGTGCCTGATATGCTGGCTCACGGCGTCATAGTTGATGCGAAAGATGCTCATCGATTCGACATACCTTTGCAACTGCAGGCATTCCTGGAGGATAGCAGCCGGTGACAACGGTGTTTTCGTATACTGATTACCGGTACTGCGTAAATGCCAGCGTTTGTAGTTGTACTCTTTACGCTGTTGCGGATCGGATAATACTTCATACGCTTCCCGGATTTCTTTAAACTGTGCTTCGGCCATATGATTACCGGCATTTTTATCGGGATGATACAACTGCGCCAGCCGGCGAAAGCTTTTTTTGATTTCCTGCGCGGTAGCCACGGGCGATACTTCCAGAATTTTATAGTAGTCTTTCAGCTGCATGCTTGTCAAAAATAATACGGGATGGTGGAATGTCCGAAAGGCAGGAAGATTATATTAACCAAACCCTGGCAAAACCGCCGGTTTAATAAGCAGGACTGCTTCCGGGTGCTGCACGCGCCCTTTGGGCTTCTCATACAAGAAAAAATCTTTCCACTCGTTATTAATATGCCTGCAGGAATTAACTTGCATTGCGATTGTATTCTATGAAAAGTCTTTTCTGCTTAACGCCTCCCCGTGTGTACGCAGCATGCCTGCTGCTCAGCACCCTGTCATTTTTTATTTCCGGATGTCACCATGGAGCGGCCGATATGAAAGTGGCTGTAACGGGCCCGTCTGCCATGGCGCCCACTACCACTGATGCAGATTCTTCAACGTCTGCCACCACCACTGTAGCCGATGCTGCTACCATTCTTGCGCGCAAGGAAGTGCCGATCCTGTGTTACCACCAGATAAGAAATTACCGCGAAACCGATTCTAAAACAGCCCGTCCGTATATTGTTCCCGATTCTGTTTTTCGCCGTCAGCTTAAAATGCTGGCCGACAGCGGTTATCAAACCATTCTGCCCGACCAGTTGTACGCATACCTTACTACCGGCGCTCCTTTGCCGGCAAAACCGGTGATGCTTACTTTTGACGATAACCGGCTGGAGCATTATACCGTGGCTGCCAAAGAAATGAAGAAGTATGGTTTCAAAGGCGTATTCTTTATTATGACGGTTTCGCTGGACAGGCCCAATTACATGACCCGTGCGATGATCAGGGAGTTAGCCGATGAAGGTCATGAGATCGGTTCGCATACCTGGGACCATCACAATGTGAAAAAATACCAGGCGCAGGACTGGATCACGCAGGTAGAAAAACCTTCCAAACAACTGGAAAGTATTACCGGCAAACCGGTAAAATATTTTGCCTATCCCTTCGGGCTCTGGAACAAAGATGCCATTCCACATTTGAAAAACTACAACATACAGGCGGCTTTTCAGTTGTCTGAAAAACGCGATTCCACCGATCCACTCTATACTATCCGTCGCATCATTGTGCCGGGCTCATGGAGCAACAACACGTTGCGTGCCTGGATGAAGAATAGCTTTTGATTTGTAAATGAGATGTTTATATTAACTGTTGCCTGCTGCAGGCATGAAATGCGCAATGGTTGTGTATTGGTTACGCGTATGTTGTCTCCAATTTAGGGAACGGTTCATCCGGTAAAAGCTTCACCTGATACCTGTCTATTTGCTGTCTATGACTTTTGCGCTTTTTGCCTTGCAGCGCTTGCCTACTTTTGCTGCACACCTAAGAAAACTGAAACTTATAACCCCAGAAAAGCGTGGTATAACATGAAGGTCTTAGTAGTAGACGAGGAGCATGGAAATGTTGTGAAACTGGAAAAGGCTCTGAAGAACATTGACAATTCAATCCGTATTATTGGAGCGGTGCCTGCATTGCTCAATTCTGCAGAATGGATGCAGCAGCACGGTGAACCAGACATCATCCTGGTAAACAAACAGGTTGTCCGGCAAAGGCAGCTCACATCCTCTCAGGCAAACGGCCTCAAGGCTACAGTCACCTTCAAAGTGCATACCGACGAATACACTTTTCTTGCTTTTCGTATTGCCAGCCTGGAGCATTTGTTTCCGCAGGCGGTGGTAAAGAACAACATGAATGGCAACGGTGTGCCGGAAAAAAAATGTTGGTGCAGTAATCCTCAACCTTCCTACCGCAGTCGCTTCCTGGTAAAACAAGGTCAAAGATTTGCTTCCATAGAAACCAATGCCATCGCTTATTTTTTCTCCGAAGGCCGCTTTATTTTTTTCAAAACATTTGATAACCAGAAATACCTGGTAGAATACACCCTCGAGGAACTGGAAGAAATGCTGAACCCTCAGGATTTTTTCCGCATCAATCGTTCGCTGGTAGTTTCTTTTCGCAGCGTAAACCAGATCCATCCTTATTTCGGCAACCGCCTCAAACTGTACCTCGATCCCCCCATGGAAAAAGAAATCATTGTAAGCCGCGAGAAGGTGCACGGGTTTAAGAACTGGCTGGGACAATAGGGAGGAAGGCCCGCTCCTGATTGCTTCCGATCAATTTTTGCAGTTGAAGCAGTTTTTCTTTCAACTAAAGCTTTTCCTTTTTCGCTTCATGCACATTCACTTTCAATGGGAAAAAATCATTGCTACTTTGGTTATGGCAATCCAATACCCGTTGAGAAATGTTCCCGTATAGGAAGGCCCTGCAAGCATTCCGGATTACTTCCTGTGAAAAACCAGTCCTACGCATGGAGTACTAAATGCAGTTTGCAATCCGGACCGGCCACAGGGTCTCTATACGGGTTTAACGGGTTACAATGAATACCCTATTCCAAACCGAGAAAATGGTCCATCCTATGCTACGAACCCTGGTCCTGGCGTTGCTCCTGGCTGCATTTTGCGCACGGCCCGCAAGCGTACATGCGCAATGCATTACAGCCCCTCCCCCTGAAGAATGTACTGGCAGTGAACCTTCACCCGGCGATAACGAAACACTGCCTGTCGGCATAAAAAAATATTATTACGGCGCACCGGCTGTGTTCAACAGCCTGAAACTGGATGGCGGTACGCTGGTTGTGTGCAGCGATCTTACCATCAACAACTTTACGATGGATTCCGGCATCGTGTTCATTCGTCCCGGCGCAAGACTAAGGATTGGCGGCGGGGCAGGCCTCATGCTCAAGGGCAATGCGGCCATCTACAACTTCGGCACTTTTGAATGTTCCAGTAATTTCAATCTCGATCCCAACTGGGCCACACCAGAAAAGCCCAATATTGTATATAACGATGCCGGCGGTATATTCAAAATGAGTAACCAGTATTTCGTTGTTACCAATGCCAACTCTTATTTTATAAACAACGGCTACGCAGAATTCTGGGGATTGATTACCGATTATAACGCCGGGAAAAACACGGTTTGTCTCGGCGATAAAAGCACCATGAGTATGGCATTTCTCCTTAACAACACAAAGCATGCCTATACTGTATCCTCCGGATTTGCCTGTATATATGTGTTCCAGGGATCACAAAACCGCGATACCCTTACCACCTCGAACCGTATCAATATCTGCCTTGGCAGTTCGCATTCACCACTCGGTTGTGGTGGATGCCCGGTAGTAGGATGGGGGGCGGCCCAGGTGTTTCCTGCTTGTGACGCGTGTACCAATATAACCATATTGCCATTGCGTATGAGTGATCTTGCTGTAACAGCTTCGCATAATGATAATCGTTTAACATGGAAAACCAATATGGCATGCAATGAGTATGTTTTTTATACGGAACGGTCTGTAGATGGTAAACCATTTATGACTATCAGTACTGTGCCGGGCGCCAATGAAGCGTCGTATGTGTATGCTGCGGCGGACCACGAACCGCCTGCAGGAACAGCCTATTACCGCGTTCGCGCGGTACATACCGGCACAAAACAGGAATATGTCAGCGCCATTGTGAAAGTGTCAAGGAACGATAAACCGGTCAGGGTAAGCGTATCGCCCAATCCCACTACCGGCCTGATCAATATTCGCTGGAATGAAGACCGTGAACCGCAGGCCATCATCATCACCAACCTGGCAGGGGCCGTAGTGTACCAGCGGTCGGTAGGCACTGTTCATGGTAACAATATAACCGTGCAGTTGCCCGCATCCATGCCGAGAGGCCAATATGTTTTGAAAATGGTTTACCGCAATGAAGTGGTGATCCAACAGTTAACAAGAATGTAGCGTGGTAGAGCTGCTGTTTAATTACCGTCCTGCGCGGGGCAGACCAGTATAACCGGTCACGCTCCGCGCTTTTGTATAGAAAGGATTGGTGAAGCTTAGCCTGTTTTTTCTGCAGCATGAGGAGCGTACCACCTGTAAGGCAAACAACGCGTTGGCGGGCTTCTGCTGGCATGTAAGCAGTGTGCGAAAGCAACCAATGCTCAGGAATTTTAAGATGATGAATATATAACCCTTTGTGTACCAGCCTGCAGCAATCAGGCTAAATTGGCACGATCTTTCCCCTCTCTTGCCGTGACGCAACGAAACCTCCTGAATGATTGTCCTGAGTATTTACCGCGTTCAAAGCAAGCATTGAACAAATAGTTATTTTGCATTTTGCTTGTTTTCCTGCGAGGGAAAACAACAGACCATTAGCCAATTTATTGCTCACTTAAAAAATCAGAAAACGTGCGATTCAGAAACAGAACCCTATTGTTACAAACTGCTTTACTGGTACTTGCCGCTGCGTTGTTTGCCGGATGTTTGAAATCTGTAGAGAATACTCCGCCGAAACCACAAACCTATATTTCCATTCTGCATATGGCGCCTGCAGGCCCGGCCGTGGACATCTATCTCAATGGTAAAAAGTCCAGCTCTTCGGCAATGCCTTCAGGAACTTATTTCATACGGTATTCGCCGGTAGATCCTGGCATTTACACCATTGATTTCAAGAAAGACGGCACCGACAGCATAGTGGCTTCCATACCTGCCGATATATACGATTCTCTTGGCTACAGCACCCTGTTGTTGTATGATCAACCGGGTGGCAATGGTGTGGACGCTCTACGCATTGAAGATGATTTTTCGCAGTTCAATGTAGACAAAGCACACATCCGGTTTTTTCATCTCAGTCCCGGGCTGATGCCGGTGGACCTGTATTTCAACGATAGCAAAATAGCCAGCAACCGGCAGTATGCTGATAATACTTTCAACCCGTACAACAACCAGTTTGTACAGCACGATCCCAATTACTACACCNTATCTGTGAAGAAGGCCAACTCCGATTCACTGATCACGCAAACTACCNTGAACCTGCAGGCGGCACAGGCCTATACCATTATGTTGAATGGCCTTCCCGGCCAATCGGGTGATAAAGGATTGGCGATTGATGTGCTCACGGCCAGCAACTAAGCTTAATTTCTAATGCGCAATTAGCAAATGTGAAAATCAGGTCCGGCTACGGCCTAAATTATATATTTCCTCAATTTTCACATTTGCTAATTTGTTTATTCTCAAATAATCTTCGTATCTTTATAGTATTATCCTCCCTCTTTTGCTGCCATATCCCCGGCCCTTGTCGAATAGCAGATCAAATGTGTCAATGAGCCCATTCGTTCCAACCCCGTGAAGTACGCACAGGTTTCAGACTCATTCGCACATTGTCATCGAAACGAAAGCCTGCCTGTTTTCAACATCGTTCATTCAAACTCAACGACGCGCATGAAAAAGATCCATTCATCCAACCGCCTGGCAGGAGGCTCCACCACTGTAAACAAGGCAGCAGTACCGGCGCAACAGCCGCTTACCAAAAACCACACTTCAGGTATCGTTCCTCCCGACGAAGCCACCGTTCTCCGCCTGAATGCCATTGCCCGTGAATATCCTTTTTGTGCCTGGATGAAATTTGCAGGCAACAGGGGATTGTTGTAAGAGCGGTTATTCTATACCGATAGTTGTTCATTAAGATTTGGTGCATTGTGCAATGTACCCGGCCACTTCCATCAGCCAGGCAATGCCCAGGTGCACAATCAGCCCACCCCAGATGCTGCGGGTGTGGTACACAATCACGCCTAAAATAATACCCCCAAAGTAAGAGGTGATGCATTCAAACACCGGTTTGCCGAAATGAATGCTGCAATAAAAAGCGGCCATTGGCAGAATTGCGTCTTTACCGGCATACCGCGTAAATGCCAGTACCAGGAACCCGCGGAAAAATAATTCGATGGTAACAAAATCGAGACCGTAAGAGAGTTCAAACAGTAACTTGTACGGCAGGCTGTTGGTGGTATAGGGTTCTATGAAAGCGGTCCATTGCCATTTGGGATAGGCTTCCTGGAAATCCGGCTGCATGGCGGCAATGGCAATGAGAGGCACCATGCACAACAACAGCAGTAAATAAGGCGCAACACGGGTTCGACGGGCGCACAGTCCCGCAACAGGCCCTTCGTAGTTACCTGCACGCCATAATACCGCCACCATAATCAATACAAACAGCCCTTTGCACGGCCAGTTCAGCACGTTGCTCCAGTAGGCGTTCCAGGGGATGGGCAGGTCGCGGGTAAGTGTATCCGAAAGCCAATAAAATGTGATCTTACCGGCAAAGATCAGCGCACTGCCTGCCAGCAACAGGTAAAAGAAAGGCGCTGCATGGATCCGGTCGCCGGAAAAAACCAGGGTGATGAGCCAGGCTGCTCCGTACACAAAGCCAAACAACAGGAAAAATGCCAGTAATTGCTGCCAGCTGCCGGTAAGTAAAATGATCCGCGATTGAATACCTACGGTATAATTCAGGAGGACCAGTACGGCAATAAGGAGGGATGTCCATGCAAATGCATGACCGTTGATGGCCTTCCGGTAATTTTTGAGCTGATCAACAATGGTTGTCATGCATACCTGGTATGGGCTATTTGCCGGTAAAACTTGCCTTCATTTTTTCCATCAGCTTCGTTTCAATCATTTTTTGTGCAAGATGGATCATGTTGGCAAACGCCTTGGCGTGCGAAATGCCATGCCCGATGATCACGGGTCTGGTCACTCCCAATACGGGTGTGCCACCGTACAGTTCAAAATTGAAACGATCGAGGTAGTCGTGCCTGATCCCTTTGCGGTGCGTGATCTCGTACAATGATTCGGCCAGTTTGAGGATCACGTTGCCGGTAAATCCTTCGCATACCATTACATCTGCTTTGTCGAGCAGGATATCTCTTCCTTCCACATTACCGGTGAAATTGATCAGGGGATTTTCTTTCAGGAGGGGATAGGCGGCCTGTGCAAGAATATTGCCTTTGCCTTCTTCTTCGCCGATATTCAGCAGGGCCACGCGGGGATTGGCAATGTCCAGGATATGCTGCGCGTAGAGCGAACCCAAAATGGCAAACTGGTTCAGGTGTTCCGGTTTGCAATCGGCATTGAGCCCTACGTCGAGCAGCAGCCCGGTTTTGCCATTGTCTTTGGGAATGATGGTGGAGATGGTAGGGCGCTGCACACCTTCCATGGCTTTGATGCTGTACATGGCGCCTACCAGCATAGCCCCGGTGTTGCCGGCGCTGATGAAGGCGCCCGCCTTGTCCGAGGCCAGCATGTGAAAACCAATGGCAATAGAGGAATGTTGCTTTTCCTTCAGTGCCTTGGTAGGATGCTCATGCATGCCAATTACCTGAGGCGCATGCACGATCTGAACATTGTCAGACGAAATACCATGTTGCTGCAGCAGGGGCGCTACAGCAGCTTCATCGCCGCATAAAAGCAGATGGGCAGGATTATCTGTTTCTTCCAGGTAAAGACGTACACCTTTCACCGCTTCAAGGGGTGCAAAGTCTCCGCCCATCATGTCTAAACAGATTGTCATTGCAGGGTGTGCAGGCTTTATTGTAATAAAGGACTAATTACTTGATGGGAGCTTTTTCAGCTACCAGTTTGCCTTTGTAATACAATTTGCCTTCGCTCACATGGGCACGATGGCGAACATGGATTTCGCCGGTAGTGCTGTCTTTGCTCAGCGTAATTTTTTCTGCTTTGTAGTGCGTCCTTCTCTTGGCGCCCCGTTGTTGGGAGTGCCTCCGTTTCGGATTAGGCATATATTCAGTTTTAAATTTTCAACAATTGAATTCATGGACCGGCGGGTGACCAGGATTGATTGAGCGGAAAGCCGGTAGTTGTTCCTGGCTGCTCAACCGGTTTCAGGCGCCTGGCCCAGGCTATTCTTCGCCCAGTCCCCTGAACTTTTCCAGCCCTTTCCAGAGCGGGTTCACGGCCTGCTGGTCGCGGGCATTCATTTTTTGCAACATGGCAAGTACTTCCTGGTTGCAGTTGGGACCGCCGATTTGTTCCGGCGTACACATGCGCTGCATCGGGATACTCAGGTTCACAAACTCGTAAATCCAGTCGGCCACGTGCAAATGGCTTTCAGTCCTGGATATATAGTACACATCGGGGTCTTCTTCCAGCTCGTTCATCCTGGCCGGATCTTCCACCATTTTGACCACGATGTTGAATTCATCCCACAGTTCCAATGGCAGGTTGTTACCGCAACGGTCGCAGGTAACTTCCAGTTTGCCGCCTACTTCAAACTTCAGCAACAGAAAACCATTTTGTTTATCCAGCGTCAGCTTTACCAGGGCGGTGCAGTTTCGAAAATCCTGCTCCTGGTATTCCAAAAAGAACTTGTCGTTGATTTCGTATTCAAACTCATGAATACCCGGCTTCAGTCCAACAAACGCAATATCATAATTCCTTCGGCTGTTCATGAGCTACCCGTTTAAAGAGTTTGCAAAGGTAGGGGATAATACACTAAAAATGAAGATATAAAGGGGGAAAATTTCCCCATGAGGCGGGGTGGATTTTAGTTGGTTCATACATAGGTGCTTGCGTGTGGCGGCAGGTCGCAATAACTCCAGGGTTAACGCGTATTACGCAGGAATCGTTGCCTGACGATACGGTAAAATCGGTCGCAATCCCCCCGCGATTAACGCGCGTTGCCGAAGTTAGCCCCATTCTTTGTCATTTGTGGTTAAAATTCGTATTGCACGCAACAGCGTACGGCAGAAGGGATTATGTTTGTATCCTTCACAACCAACACACATGAAAACGCTTATCTGCTCCTGCCTGCTGTTTGTAGCAGCTGCTGTTTACGGACAGCCGACTTATACCTTATCGGGCTTTGTATTGAACGAATCCAATCAACCTGTTGCCGGTGCCACCGTGCACCTGCTCAATACCGGGTGGAGCACCATTACCGGTGATAAGGGTGATTTTGTAATAACAGGCCTGCCTGCCGGCGCCTATTCGGTGCAGGTGTCGGCCATAGGATATGCCACGCAGGGCCGGTCGATTACATTACAACAAAATGAGCAGGTGGAGATTCAACTCACCCCTGTGGCCACGAAGCTGGACGCCGTACTGGTGAGCGCTCAGAAAAAAGAAGACTGGATGCAGTATATTCCATTGAGCATCACGGCCCTTGCCGACCGGCAGGTAATCAATTACCGCCTATGGAACAGCCGCCAGCTCACTGCCATTGCGCCCAATTTGTATACTGCCGACCCCGGCGACATGCGGAGTGTTACTTCCGTGCGCGGCATTACTTCCACCTCATACGATCCTGCAGTAGCCACTTATATTGATGGCGTGAACCAGTTTGGCCTGGATACCTATATATCTCAACTGTTCGATATCGAGCGCATTGAAATCCTGCGGGGACCGCAGGGCAGCCTGTATGGCCGGAATGCCATGGGCGGCGTGATCAACATCATTACCCGTGCGCCCGGCAATAAAGACCAGGGCATGGCAGAGATCAGTATCGGCAACAAAGGACAGCAACGCTACCTGGCCGCGTACCGCACGGCGCTCATCAAAGACAAACTGTTTGCAGGCATAGCATTGTTGCATGAAAGCAGGAAAGGTTTTTATACCAACGATTTTAATGGCGATGATTTTGACCGGCAAAGCAGCCAGAACGGTAATTATTACCTGCGGTATATTTTCAATAAACGATGGCAGGTGCAGTTGAATGTAAAACACCAGCTCAACCGGAACGATGGTACTTTCCCGCTAACTGGCGATGCGGAAACTGCATTTGCCACTCCCTTTCACCTGAACCAGAATGCCATTACCCGCATGCAGGACCATAGTTTCAATACTTCGCTGACCATTCAACATACCGGTCCCCGTTTTAATTTTTCTTCACAAACGGCGTGGCAATCCAATTACAGGTATTATGAAAAGCCTATTGACGGCGATTTCTCACCGCTTGATGCTGTTACCATCATCAATAATTACGGTTCAAAATGGAATAACGTGAAAGTATGGACGCAGGAATTCCGGTTTACTTCTCCTGTATCCACCCTGTGGAAAGACTGGACTGCCGGCGCGTACTTTTTTTATCAGAACAGCCCGGTGAAGCAGGCTACCTATTTTGGTGAAGATGCCTACCTGGTGGGCGCGCCAGATCAGCATTTCTCTATCATTAATACCTCTCGTGGCAAATCATATGGCGCAGCCGCATATGGCCAGTACACCATAAAGCTTGTTCGGAATTTTGACTTTTCTGCCGGCATCCGTTACGATTACGAACACAAAAAACAACAGGTATTGAGCGAATACCAAAAAGACCCTGACCCCAACCCGCTGTTTCCCATTGTGCCCGATACCAGTGCTACGGCGGCTTTCAGCGCGTTCACACCCAAACTGAGCATTACGTACGATCTTCCCGGCCAACAGCATTTGTACGCTTCGTATAGCCGGGGCTATCGTGTTGGCGGACTGACGCAATTGTCGTCCGATCCTTCGCAACCACCCTTGTATGAGTATAAGCCGGAGTACAGCAATAACTGGGAGCTGGGATATAAAACGGAATGGGGGCAACAACGGTACCGGTTAAACGTAACAGCATTCTATACCATCGTCACCAATGCCCAGGTGCCCACCCTGGTGCTGCCGGATGCCATCACCATTACGCGCAATGCAGGCGAACTGGAAAGTCGCGGGGTAGAAGCCGAACTGGCTGCCCTGCCTTTCAAGGGATTGGAGGCCAACTGGTCGTTCGGGTATACCAGGGCACGGTATGAAACCCTGAAGCTCTCCCGTAATGGTTCGGAAGAAAACCTTGCCGGCAACCGGCAGGTGTTTACACCGGAAATGACTTCCATGCTGGCGCTGCAATACAATTACCTGCTGAACCAGAAAAACCGGCTCACCCTGGTGCTGCGCGGCGAATGGATGTATCTGGGGCAACAATATTTTGATCTTGCCAACGAGATCAGGCAAAGTCCTTACCAGCTTGGTCATGCGCGGTTCGGCGTTACTTCGCGCCATATCGATGTAATGGGGTGGGTACGCAATGTGGGCGATACGCGGTACATTGCTTTTGCGTATGATTTCGGGGCGGTGCATTTGGGAAATCCGAGGACGTATGGTGTGACGGTCACAGCGAGATTGTAACGACCTGGCGTTGCAGTACGGAAACCGGGATTAATCCGGTTGAAGTTATTTTCAGCAGTTTGAGTGGTGCACGCTGCAGGGAATACATGCGCCTTGCAGGGCCACGGTGACGCATTTGCCTGCCTGCAATCCTATGAGTGATCTGCGGTAAATGAAATCCATCCCGCAAGGCCTGGCCGGTTACCTCAACCTCCTGAAAAGCGTTGTGGCAATAATTTTTATATCGTACCAGAAACTTGCATTCCGCACATAATACACATCCCACTGGTATCTTTTAAAAATACATTTGGTACTGATCACCCGGCCGTGGTAACCTTTTACCTGTGATAAGCCGGTTATGCCCGGTTTTACCAGCGAACGGAATTTATAACCAGAAATAACAGCCGAAAACTGCCGGCAGTCCGCATACATATGCGGACGTGGCCCTACAATGCTCATATGTCCCAGCAGCACATTGATAAATTGCGGCAGCTCATCGATGTTTGACTGGCGCAGGAACTTTCCTATGGCAGTGATGCGTTCATCGTTTTCAGTAGCCTGGCGACTGTCTGCCTCTGCATTCAATATCATGGTGCGAAACTTGATGCAGGTAAAACTTTTTCCAAACCGGCCCACGCGTTTCTGCAGGAAAAAGACCGGTCCAGGCGAAGACCATTTGATCAGCAAACCCAGCAGGGGCGTCAACCAGCTTAATATGCCCACTATCACCAGCAGCGAAACAGTCACATCAAAACAACGTTTGACAGCAAAGTATACCCTGCGCTGGTCCACATAATGCCGCAGGGAATTCCCTTTCCGGCTTCTTACTGCTTTGGTTACCGGTGCGGATGTATATACTGGATGTGTAGTCATTGTTATTTTTCTTTTGTCGCATTGCCGGGCATGCAATCTCGCAATGGCTCCTGCTTCATGGGAACGGATAATGTATGGGAAGGCAACCTTCTCCGCCTGAAAGGAGTATTTAATAATAGAATACGTGAAACCCGGAAAAGAGTTGCCCGGTATGTTCTCCCATTTACATTTACTCACCAATGTACAGACCAATGCAGCAAAGCCTTGAACGAAGCGTGCTGAAGGCGCTTGCCTATTTCGATGTTTTCCATTATCCCCTTTTACAGGAAGAAATACATTATTTCATGGACCAGGAGCTGTCCCTGCAGGATTTGCAACCGGTGTTGGAACAGTTGATCGCCGCACGTTGTGTGTACAGGCTTGGTGATTTTTATTCCCTTCGCAACGACCGCTCCCTGGTAACCCGCCGCCTCAATGGTAACCGCAAGGCTACCACGATGCTGGTCACCGCGTATAAAGTGGCTGCTTTGTTATACCGCTTCCCGTTTGTGAGGGGCGTTGGCATATCGGGATCGCTGTCGAAGAATTATGCAGATGACCAGACCGATTTCGATTTTTTTATTGTGACAAGCGCCGACCGCCTGTGGATTGCACGCACGCTGATGCATTTGTTTAAGAAATTAACGTACCTGGTGGGAAAACAACATTGGTTTTGTATGAATTATTATGTGGACGAAGCTGCATTGTCGATTGAGGAGCGCAATGTATTTACCGCAGTGGAATTGCTCACGTTGGTGCCGGTGTCCGGCAACGACACCATGCACCATTTTTTCAAGGCGAACGATTGGGCTATGCACTATTTTCCCAATGCCCATCGCAGAAAAGATCCGCAGCGGCTTGTTGGCTGTCCCTGGTATAAAAAGTTGGCGGAATGGTGTTTCAATCACCGGCTGGGCAATTGGCTGGACGACTACCTGATGCGACTGACGAGCCGGCGGTGGAAACAAAAAGAGGATGCGTACAAAGTGAATATGAAAGGGAACCGTATGGGATTGCAGACGGGCAAACATTTTTCCAGGCCCAATCCCGTTCATTTTCAAAAACGGGTGTTGGAAACTTATCGGCAAAAAATAACTGCGGTGGAGGAAATATGGATGGTGTGTTCCAACTGAGTAAGGCTACCCGCTTTTTTTCTGCATGGAGATAATAAAATAATCACCGATGTTTCTCCAGGGCCACGAGCTTTTCCATTTGTTTTCAAGGCGCGTGAGCAGGCGGTACAAACGCGGATATTTTTGAGGAAAAGTATCGAGATAGGAGGGCGGTACCATGGTACATAAACCTTCCACGCCAAGTAAAGTATACTGCTCTTTCAATGTCTTATGAACAAAGGAAGGGCGGTAATACCAGCAGGTAAAATAATGTCCTTCGATATGCGCTTTCACCCCGTTTTTTGAAAAGAATCTGCGGAACGCTGTTTTGGTATCTCCTTTCAATACCATCAGTGTCTCCCACAAGCAGAAGGGAGGGAGTATAACCAAGGTTATGATACCGCCCGGCTTCAGCAGGGGCGCAAAGGAATTTAATACCTCGTCCAGCCTGCCGGTACAATTAAGTCCTGCCAGGTTGGAAAAGATCATATCGTAAGGGCCTTTTTGTTGTAACCGGTACAGTTCGGTAAAGGAACACAATTCGGTGCTTACCTGTTGCCCCACTCCATGCTCTTTCACTTTCTTTTGCAGTATTGCCTGCATGCCGGTGGAGATATCGGTGGCATGCACATGGTAGCCTTGCTGAGCAAAGAACACGGCATCTTCGCCGGTGCCGGCATTCAATTCCAGTATATGACTACCCCTGGGCACCAAATTCATTACGTGGTCGCGCACACGCTTTCTTTTGTATTGAACAATGGTATTGCCGCTGTACAATGCATCGAATAGGGATGATTGTTTGTTGAAGGCCTGCGCGGCTTCATTCGTAGTATATATGGTAGCCTGTTCGTTCATCATTTGTTTATATGGCAGCAGGTCTTTCCAATGCGTTAAGTTTCTGTTTGGCTATAAAGGCAGCGGGTATATACCACGCAATGGCAGCGGCTTTCTTTAAGCCCTGGAAGGAAAGGGAAGCAGGACGCGTGAAAATGGTTTTCAACTGCGCCAGGGCAAGGTGTTTGTGGTAACTCTTGTGAACATACCGGTGCAGTTGCTTGTAAAAAGCAGGCTGGTAGGTGTTGTGAAACATCAGTTGCAACTCGTCGGAATCTGTCCAGTTTGTTTTTTCGCTCATCTGCGCTTTCACCCTTTCGTAAAAGGCTGTTCCCGGTAACGGATAGGAAACGGAAATACCGATGCTGTGCGGCAACAGTTCGTTAATCATGCGGATGGTCTTCATGATATCTGCTTTGGTTTCACCGGGATAGCCAAATTGGATAAAGAACGAAGGTTGTATATGATGCTTTTTCAACAGGCGCGTGGCTTCGTATAGCTGTGCAATGGTGATGCCTTTGTCCATGGCGTCGAGAATTTGCTGCGAGCCGCTTTCTGCGCCCATCCATACATTTTCGCAACCTGCCCGGGCCAGATCGCGTATATAATTTTCCTGCAGCAACAGATCGGCGCGTGCCTGTATTTTAAATCGAAAGCGCAGGCTTTCTTTTTCTACCAGGTTGGCGAACTGGTGTACCCATCCCGGTTTTAAACCGAAAATATCATCGCAGAACCAGATGTGATCAAACTGAAATTTTTCTTTCAGCATTTTTAATTCCTGCACTACATGTTCCGGAGAACGGGAATTGTAACGATTGCCGTAAATGGGCTTGGCGCACCAGTTGCACTTGAAGGGACAACCCCGGGTAGTGGCCATATTGAGCGAAAAGTACCCGCTGCTTTTCATCCACCTGTTGCGGTAAGGCGTAATATCTACGAGGTCCCAGGCAGGTAAAGGCAAACTGTCGAGGTCACGCAGTACGGGCCTTTTGGGTGTCTTCACCAGGATATCGTTGTTTTTGAATGCCAGTCCGGCAATGGGGGTGAAATCAGTAGTACCCGTTTGCAGTGCATGTACCAGTTCGAGCAAAGTAATTTCTGCTTCGCCCAAAACAATAAAATCCGCTCCCTGATCAAGGTAGCTTTCGTAATGGTCAGCCGCATCGGAACTCGATACGATCACACGGCAGCCGCGCTGTTTGGCGATGGCGATCATGCGGAAGGCAGCTTCGCGCATATTGGTGAGACACATTTTGGTGAGGTAGTTAAAACCATCATCATACATCACCAGTATGTCGGGATGGAATGTTTCCAGCGGATGAAAGATACTTTCGGCCGAACTTTCAAACATGGTATCAAACAGGCTAACGGTATAGCCATGCTGCCGCAGCAAAGCGGCGGCGTACAGGGTGCCCAGGGGCGGGTAGGGCTGTCCTGTTTTCCATTGCTTTGGGTCGAATTGCAGGAAATAGGAATGTGAAAAAAGAATTTTCTGCATACACTACTTTATCCGGTATTTCAATAGAATGTATATCTTGAATACTCATTATTACGGTTTGCAGCCAGATAGGTTGCTTTTGTGCAGTTGAAACATTTCTTTCGTCTAAACTTTTATGAACGCCGCACCTGTTTTGCGCTTTCCCGTGATACGGTACCTGTTATTACTTACCGTTGCCTTTGCGGCATGGCTTCATATTGCGTTGCTGATGCCGGGGGTAGATGCAGGCATTCATATGTATGGGGCGTACCTGGTTACAGCGGGCAAATGGCCAATGGAGCAGCTATGGAATAACAAGCCGCCACTTATTTACCTGGTGGGCGCCCTTGGCTTCTTCATACCATCCAATCCCTTCCTGGGCGTGCGGCTGGTGGAGCTGGCGGTATTGCTATTGAATCTGGTGCTGATTCACCGCATTGCGGTAAAAGCCAACCTCCGGCAACCATTGCTCTACCCGCTTACCTTTCTTGCCATTTACCTTGTTTGCTGGGACGAAGGATTTCTTACCGAAACATTTACCATACCGCTCAACCTGTTGGCGCTTTATCTTTTTATAGCAAAAGCAAAATGGTTTGAAGCCCAGGCCAGCCTGTTGTTTTTACTCTGTACGTTGCTGAAGCAAAATGGCATGTTTATAACAGGTAGCATTATACTGATTGATATATTTAGCAACTACCGGGAGGGCCATACAGGGACAAAACTGCGCCGGTATGCGTGCTGGTTGCCGTTGTATGCAGGTATGGTGGCATTATGGTTTTTGCTGACAGGCGTATGGGACGAGTTTGTGGACCAGGTATATACATACAATTACCGGTTTGTACCACGTCCGGGTTGGTGGCAATGGCTTGTTGCACATGTACGGCATAACAGTTTTCTATCGGTAAAAGGTGTTTCTGTGGTCATGCTGTTCAATCTGGCTTTGTTGTGGATGTTGTGGCAATATGCAAGCATGCGTCGGGCAGGTGCATCCTTTACTATGGCGGACAAATTGCTTGCAGGCTGCCTGATCGTATACCTGGCTACATACGGATTTGTATACATTTCCGGAAAAACCTACGCGCATTATTTTCTATTGCTGATCGTTCCGGCTACGTTTTTGTTTGGGAAGATGGTAAGCAACCATTGGACAGGCAAGCTGGCGCTGACAGGATTGCTGGTTTATGCCGTTTGGTGGAACCTCTTTGCTGTGTCCATGCATCAGCCAGTACATCAATACAAAAAACCATTGGCTGATTACCTTGCCCAACATTCCTCACCTGAGGACCGTGTATACATAGAAGGAGCAGGCAACCAGTACGTTTATGTGCTTGCCGGTCGCCGCTGCCATACACGTTTTGTAGTGCCGCTCAGTGAGCCACACGGGTATACTGAAGAAAGAAAAAACCAATTGCTATTCGATTTTGCAAAACATACCCCGCAATTTATTGTGTTGAGCAAGCAGGGAAAGATCGATGCAGACATCTTCCAGGTACAGTTGGTACGTAAGTTCTTGTACCGGTATAGCCGGATATGGGAAAATGATGCGTATGTAGTATACCGGTTTCATGCGGACGCTGCTGTTAATCCCACACGTTGATGGTGCTGTCGGGCAGCAAAGGGAGCTGCTGGTGAAAGCAGGTGTTTAACAGCACCCGAAAGAAATTCACGTTGGTCATCTGGTTATAAAAACCGCTGTAGTTTTTATCAGGCAGGTAAACAGCATTCAGGTTGGCAAAATCATATGCCCCGTTGGTGTTGATTTCAGGATGCCGGAAGCCATGATCGCTTAGAAGAATGATGATGGGCGGAGTAGATGCATTGTGCAGGATATAGTCCACCAGTTCCAGTAAACGCCTGTTGGTATATTGCAGGTAGCCGGTGTAATCAGCTACGGTGGCTTTTTGAAATCCCGTGAGTTTTTCAAAGGGTAGCGCATTGCCGGCGCTGTCGAAATAATAGGGATAGTGCGGCATCATGAGGTGCGTGTATACAAACCTGGCGCTGTTGGCTGGCGTGGCCGCAATTTTTTTGGTGAGGGAAATAATATCGTCGTTGAAATGCAGGTGCCGGTACGCAAATTTTTGTTGCAGCGAAATGCGCCCGAATTTTCCCGTCAGTATATCTCTCGTTACATCCTTTCCAAGCCGGTACGTAAAAGTTTGTGCAGTGATCATTTCCTTTCCATATGGCAGAAATGCGCCGTATTCATGAGCCGGCTGACCGGGAAAACTGAATACGGAGCAATTGTAAAACTGGTATTGATTGTTGCAGAGATATTGCAACACGCGGTTGTTGCGGATAAGTTGATAACAATAACTGATGGCGCCTTCATTTTGCGGACCTTTTTTCAATCCCACATAATCCATGTTGAGCGTGGATGCCACAGAAAAGGGCGTGAGGTTATAATTGCTTTGACTATTGGATACAATATGAAACCCACGGTCTGCCAGCGCTTTTTCAAATGCCGTGTTATCGAAATGAAATAGTTGCCGCAAGGCTGCTGTGCCGGTGTATTGATCGGGCACAATGAGAAAAATATCGGGACGACGGCAGGTATCGCAAGTACTGAGGGCTGGCAAGGCAGGCAGCCTGTCGATGGCTTTTGCTGATGAGGCGCTGCTTCCGATCATCGGCGCACCCACGGCTATGATGCAAAGAACGAGCAATAGGTTGAGGTAGGTTGTAATCACCACCAATGTTCCTTGCCTTCTTTTCAACCACCTGATCAGTAAAACAAACAGCAACAGCGTTGCAGGAATTGTGTACCTGTAGCGCAAGGTAATGCCGCCGTGGTTTTTCAATACATCCTGTATGCTGCCAAAGAAAAACTGGAAGGCCAGTATGCAAAACGCAAACAAGGCCGCTTTTGCCCGATCACGAAAAATAAGCCAGCCGATGGTGGCGATCAAAACACCTATAACCATATACTGCACCGTGAGCAGAAGCGCTTCCCCCTCGGTCACCGATTGATAATTCCGTACATATCCTTCCAGCACAAAAAATACCGGCAGCAGCAACAGGTAAACCGGGCGGTATCTGATAAAGTCAGTCAAGTACGCAAGTTTTTGTTTACAGTGAACAATGAACGTGTACCACCTGCATGCTTCATGCATGATTACCGCGGCGCCAGCAACGGCAAATTCAGGTAACATACGCATCGCTCACAGGTGGGGTTAGTGGCCATATCGAGTTGTTTGCGAAATTGTATGGAAGATTGTTTGTTCAACGCTTCTTCCAGCGATTCCTGCCGGATATTCCCCAGGGCTTCGTGAAAAAAGCAGGGACGCACAGTGCCATCTGCCTCGATTACTGCAGACACCCAGGGTGCGTTACATTTTTTCCAGGGAAAGGGATTCAGTCCGTAGAACGCTGCATAATAGGCGTACAACTTGTCTATTTTCTCCGGCGGCTCTGCAATGAAGTGCGATTGGAACTCCTGCCGGAATTCGACTTTGATTTGCTCAATAATAGCTTTCAATGCAGGGAGCGCTTCGCGATCGATCAGAATTTCATGCTGCCGTGCCGCATCCCACAATTGCGCCCGGTTAAAGGCATGACTGCTCACATCGGCGGGCAGAAAGCTGATCTGGTCAAGACCGGCTTCCTGCGCGCTGCGGATGATGGCCGGCCAGTGCCGGAAATTCAGCCGGTGAATCACACTGCGTCCGGTTATGTGCAATTGTGGCGCCAGTGACCGGATTTGCTGTATGCCTTCTACCAGTTGCCGGTATGCGCCCGGAATATTGCGGATGGCATCGTGCACTGGTCCATCACCATCCAGCGACACAATGATTTCATCTACCAGTTGCACCAACCGGTCTGCATTTCTTTTGAGAGCAAGCCCGGTTGAAAGCAGGCTGATCTTCATACCTGCGCCACGCAGTATTTCACAAAAACGAAAAAAGTTGCGGTTGAGCAGGGCTTCGCCGCCCGACATCACCACCTGCCGGGTGCCCAGTTGCACCAGCGTGTGCAGCAGGCCGGAGACATCGGCTTCGGTAAGTTGTTGCAGGTGGTGGTTGCCTTTCCAGATATCGCACATCACGCAGCGGCAATTGCAGGCGCTGTGTGGCATGAGGATCACGATCGGCAGCGTGGCAATGCGATGCGTAACAGTGGTGCGGTAACGTTTCCAGGCGTATGCGATTTGTGTGATCCGTGGCATTCCACCTGCCGATACGTGATAATAAAGCCCTTCGTTGCCTTTACCTCCCGGGAATGGACTGAATGCAACGGGTGGGGGCAACCTCCCTTCGTACTGACCAGTACCATCGAACACCCGGGAAGGTGCATAATTCCGGCAGCGATGGAAACCAGTACTGCCAATCCTGCGTACCAATGGATTACTATTCAAAGGACATTTCTTCCATCATGTTGTAAAGCTTATGCAGATCAGCGTTGTCATTCCCACCTGTAACAGGAAAAACAGATTACTGGCGCTGCTACATTGTTTGCACCAATCCACCTGGCCGCTGCAGGAAGTGATTGTGGTGGACGCCGGCGATGATCCTTTATCACCTGAAGAATGTGATCAGTTTCCTGCGCTGAATATATTGCGCATTGCCGGCGCGCGGTCGGTATGCATGCAGCGCAACATCGGCATCCGGCAGGCGGCTTCGCCCTGGGTGCTGCTTTGCGACGATGATGTGGAATTGCCGGCAAATTACCTGGTGCAGTTGATGGCCCATGTGTCGGCCCATCCGGAAGCGGGCGCTGTTTCCGGACTGTGGATGGAATACCACGATGGTCAATGGACAGGCATGCACCCCGAGCATTCACTGGCGGGCCTGGCCAGCAAATGGTTGTTTCAGCATAGCGTGTGGGGGGCAATACAGGTGAGTGGCAACAATTTTTTGAGCCGTTCCATACAAAATTATTACAAGCGCAAAGGCAATCATTTGTCACGCGCCGGCTGGCCGGTGCTGACCGCATTTTCCGGTGATTATTTTATTACGCCCGTGTATTCCCTCGGCGCGGCCCTGGTGAAAAAAAGCTGGCTGGAAAATGTTCCTTTTGATGAAGTGCTGGACAAACATGGCATTGGCGATAACTATGGCGTGGCCATGGGATTCCCGGCCGCAGGCATCCATGTGGTGAACGCAGCGTTGGTATTCCATCACCAGGAACCGCTCAACCGCTTGCAGCAACCGCTTGCCTGGTACAGACGGGTATTGGCATTGGATTATTTTATCAGGCGGAAGAATACGCTGCCATATGTAAAGCGGCGCTGGTTGGTGTGGTCTCTGACGGGCCATCTGCTGCTCTTTGCTTACAGAGGCAATAAGGCTCTTTTGAAAGCATCGCTTTTCGCCATACTTCGTATTGTTTTCAACAGGAACCCTTACTGGCATTCGTATAAAGCCGGCAGGAAGGTGACGGAGCCGCTGCTTCGTTAATTGAAGGTGATACCGTTGAATAAATTTTCAACGAGGTAATTGGCAACACTCCTTGTGTAGGTCTCCTGGTATCTGTTGCATCCGACGAGCCTGTACTTTTAGAGTTACCGTTTAATAAATGATCACCAGCTTTATTGGCGTTGTTCATTCCTGCAAATCGATTGCTTTTCAGTTTTTTGTGCCTGCTCCCGTGCTTCATGTTCTGTAATGACAGGTGTTTGTTATCGTTATAATTTTGGTAGTATTGTTCTTATTCATTTAAACTTTATTGTATGAAAAAGAAACTACTCCTGCTTGGCAGCATGGTGAGTGTTATGTATTACACCCATGCACAATGGCAATTGACCGGAAATGCCATTGCTCCCGGTAATTTTTTAGGAACCACCAATGCGCAACCTTTGGTGTTTAAGGTAAACAATGCCCGTGCGGGATTGGTTGACTACAGCAATGTTTCGATGAATGTTTCACTCGGTTTCCAGACCTTGAACGCTTTGACCAGCGGCTTTGGCAATAGTGCGTTCGGCTACCAGGCAATGCCTTCCACTACTACCGGGACCTATAACAGCGCCTTTGGCCGGTATGCGTTGCTGTACAATACAACCGGTAGCAATAATGTTGCTATTGGTGTAAATACCATGGGATACAACATAAGCGGTTACGGTAATACGGCAGTAGGTACCGCGGCCATGCTGCAAAATGTTTCAGGCGGCTTCAATATTGGCCTCGGGATGGCTGCTTTGCTGAACAACACAGTGGGCAATAGCAATGTAGCTATTGGTCCCTATGCAATGGCCAATAATGTACAAAATAGCCACCAGGTGGCCGTAGGTGATTCAGCAATTTACAGTGGAGGTGGTGGCGGCAATACGGCAGTGGGATCAAAGAGTCTTTTCAGCGCTACCTCGGGATATTTTAATACGGCACATGGGTTCCAAACCATGTACAAAATAACCAGCGGCCATGAAAATACTGCCACCGGCGTGCAGGCCCTCTACACCGCTGCATCGGGCAGTGGTAATACGGCAGTTGGTTTCCAGGCGTTGTACAAAACAGAAGACAACCATAACACAGCCGTGGGACATCAGGCCATGTTTTCGAATAACTATGGGTATTATAATACCGCAGTAGGCAGCGGGGCGCTGTATGCCAATGAGCAGGCGCCTTACAATACAGCTGTGGGCGGCTATGCGCTTCGTACCAATGTTTCCGGCCGCTCCAATACAGCCATAGGCGCCTGGGCTATGTATTGGAGTAATTCAATAGATGCCCGTTTCAATACCGCCATAGGCGATGGGGTAATGTTTAACAACCAGTCAGGCGGGTACAATACAGCAGTAGGCGCTTCGTGCCTCAACGATATCATTGACGGCTATAACAATACAGGTTTGGGCTATGGGGCAGATATCAATGTGACCAACGCCTTCAATACTACGGTAATTGGATATTGGAATATGGCCACCGCCAGCAACCAGGTGCGCATTGGCAACAGTGCTGTTGTCAGCATTGGAGGCTATGCCAACTGGACCAATCTGTCTGATAAACGTTTCAAAAAAAATGTGCAGGAAAACGTACCGGGTTTACAATTCATCAATGCCTTGCGCCCCGTGACCTATACGCTGGATATTGCAGGCCTCGAGCAATTTCTGCGGCCTGAAGTAAAAAAAGACCGTCATGGAGAAGTGATGGAACCTTCCGCTGCGCACAAGGCCGCCATGCAACAAAAGGAACAAATTGTATACACAGGTTTCATTGCCCAGGAAGTGGAAGCTGTGGCAAAAGAAATTGGATTTACCTTCAGTGGCGTAGATGCGCCTAAAAATGAAAAAGACATGTATGGTCTGCGCTATGCAGAATTTGTGGTGCCTCTGGTAAAGGCCGTGCAGGAATTGAGTAAGGAAAATGACAGCCTGAAATCCATGGTGAGCGATTTGCAGCGCCAGGTAAACGAAATACGGCAACTGGTAGCCGGCGTTGATCGTAGCAATCATATGCCTGCCGGTACGGGCGCTTACCTGATGCAAAATGCACCCAACCCGTTTAGCAGTCATACCATCATTGAATATTATATCCCGGAAAGCGTAACGCAGGCGCAGTTGCTGCTTATGGATATGAAAGGACGTACCATTCAAAGCAATAATATCATCAACAGAGGAAAGGGTCAGCTCACCATTACCGCAGGCACGCTGCCTGCAGGCACTTATGTTTACTCTCTCATAGCAGATGGTAAAAGGGCAGATAGTAAACAACTGGTCATAACCAAATAGTAGCTGCTGATATTTGCAGGCGCATAAATAATTCGCACGCCGGGGCTTACGTTTGCCCACTGCAGTCAGGCGCAACTGAACATTATCGAATACCAATTTTTGTTGGCGCTTGCATCGCAGGCGCCAACATGTTCTACAGGCATTTGTAAATTATTGAATGCTGTTCCAACCGTCTGTACGGGGTGGTACCGTTTAATAAAAGGTGCATGAAATTTTTTGCATTCCCGCCGGGCGCAAATCGCCTGCTCCTCAGTTTTTTGTGTATTCTCACCTATAAATCAGGATAAGGGACAGGGTGTCCGTGATCGTTATATTTTTGTCAGTGATGGCAATAGGCCAAACAGTAAACAACTGAAAATAGCCCAATAGGATTGTATGATTACCGGATGCGGAAATGTAAACATGCATTTATTTTGATACCCACATAACAGCAGCCACTTCCGGCAGCCGGCGATATTACAAAGACTGGCGCGAATACCTCCGTTGAGCAACCTGCTGGTAATGGCTGATAGCTTTGTCCGCAATGGCTTCAAAAGAAAGATTGTCAATCCAGAAACGCCTGCAGGCAGATGACGCTTCGGGAATGGACTGGCTAGTGACCCGAAAAACAGCTTCAACAAACGCCCGGGCATTGCCGGCTTGCCAGAGGCACCCCAATCTGCCGTTATCAGTCATTGCTCTCAGACCAGGTATGTCGGTGACGATGGGTATGCATCCGCAGGAAAGCGCTTCACTTAAAGCATAACTGCTTCCTTCGGCATGACTACCCAGCACAAAATAATCAGCGGATTCATAGTACAGCTGCATCTGGTCATGCGGCACCGCGCCCAACATCGTTACACTGGCCGATAATACAGGAGAAGCATTGATCTGTGACCTTACTGCTGTTTCCAACTGGCTGCTACTGTAAATCATGTATAACCTGGCCTGGGGGAGATGAGTTACCACTTGTTTAAAACCTGTCAGCACGGTAAGCGGGTCCTTGTTGCGGTCCAGTCTGCCTACCCATAAAAACACCGGCGTGCCGTGCATACCGGTTAGTATGCGTGCTTGTGCTTTGTCCGCACAATGCAGCGCTCTTCCTGCATCCCGTGTAGCATAGTTAAAAAAAGTGGCCCCTTCCATAACCGGCAGCACTTTCTTTGCCTGTTTACTGTCTTTGCCAAACCAAAGCGCACCCTGTTCAATGGTGGTAAAAAAATAAGCGTCGGCCACGCGCTGGAGCCAGTTGTGCAGTTTCATTTTACGCGAGGGTATTGCCCCACCGCCGTGATGCTGTAACACGATGGCAGTTTTTCTTTTGATAAGCAGTCGCAGCAACACTGTTTGTAACGACAACGAAAAATCGTGCAGGTGTATCACATCGGCATTGCAGGCAACAATTTTTTTCAGGAATCCCAGCGGTATTTGCCAGGATGAAAGGGATGGCGGGAAATGGTCCTGGTGAAAATAATATTCCACGCCCTTCATGCATAATTGACTTTCCCTGGAAAAGCGTCCCATGACGATTACCTGTACTCCCTTTCTTTGCAAAGCTTCTGCCCAACCGGTGGTAGTATAGTACAGGCGGCAGAGTGCTTCTTCACTGGCTGCCTGTGGATCGTAGGAAAAATTTACAATGACTACTTTCATGAATGCTGCTTTAATGGGACTGAACTTCACTTCGTTCATTTTCCGGCTACCACCAACTCCATCCATTTTGCTGCCACTGCATCCATGGTATAGGTCAATACACGCTTTCCGGTACCAGGGTTGGCAAGTAAAGCCCGTGCTTTGGCCAGCATGGCTTCCTTGTCCGGCACAACATGCCAATTTTCAAAACCATGTTGCATAGGTTGCACCAGGCTGATCACCTGCGCCCCGGCATACAGCGCTTCCAGGCATACTGTTGGAAATCCTTCATAAGCGGAAGGATGCAGCAAAATTTTTGCGCGGGACATATGATGGATGATTGATTTGCGCGGAATAGCGCCCGTCAATGTTACATGTTCTTCCAGCCCCCATTGCTTCACCAGCGTCAATATTTTATTTTTCTCTTCCCCTTCGCCGCACAGGACCACGCGGAGCTGTGGATGCGTTTTTTTCAGCGCCGCCGCTATTTCAATAAGCAACTCAAATTGTTTCAAGGGAATGAGTGCGCCAACACCAAGAATATCTATAGTTCTTTCCTCTCCGTTCAAGGGCGGGAACATCGCCGTATCGATGGCATTGGGTATGATATGCTGTGGGCGCAACCGGTAATTGCGTGCAAACTCATCCGCTACCGCATCGGAAATAGCCACCAGTTCTCGTGCCGCAGGGCGTACAAATCTTACATATCGATTACCGGCCCGGGCATCCTGTCCGCATATCCAGCAATAGTGCGGAATATTATTGAACTTCCCGTACCAGCTCCCGATCAATGCGCATTCCTTGCACCAGAAACTGAATAGTGCCCGTACGTTTTTCCTGCGTTGAATGGCTTTGATTTGTAGCCATACCTTCCACCACAATATCAAACGTTTTCCTTTTTTACTATTCATACCATCAAAGCTGGTAACAGGTATATCATGCCAGGAATAATGTGAGACTTTGGCAGGAAGAGAAAAAGTCAGCACTTCTATATGCCAACCCGGAAAATTCCTGCCAATGGCTTTTACCAGCGATTGCTGCGAAGGCACCCAGTAATCCTGCGCTTCGTTTTCCGGGAAAGCCGGCGTTAGTATCACTACCGTATCGTGCTGCTCAGGCATCCAGCGAAATTTTTTTGTTGCAGTAACAAAGGCTTTTTTCGTTGTGCGTGATCAGCACTACCATTTTGCCTTTTTCAGTGAGCGCTTTGAAATGTCTGAGAAAAGCGTTTTCAGCCATTTCGTCCAGTTCATTAAAAGGTTCGTCCAATATAATCAGGTCAGCTTCCTTGTATAGTGCTCGCGCCAGCGCAATGCGTTGCCGCTGACCGCCACTGATATTGCGGCCGTTTTCTGCAATCACCTTATGCAATCCCTGCGGATCCCTGCCGATCAGTTCCTGCAGTCCGGCAGCCTTTATCACGCGTTGCAGTTTTTGTTCATCATATACTTTTTCATCCAGCACGATATTGCGCAGAATGGTATCGTGCAGCAGGAAGGGCTGCTGTTTTACATATGCTATATGATGCCAGTGATGCTGTTGCGTGGCAGGCCAGCCATTATTAATGAGTATGGAGCCGCTGTCAGGAGCGAGAAAACCCAGCAACAGGTTCAAAACCGTGGTTTTCCCTTTTCCTGAAGCGCCGGTAATAGCAGCAAAATCGCCGGGTTGTAGTTGGAGGTTGAAGTGTTGTAAGATTGGCGTGCCATTATAACGGAAATGCACATTGCTAAATTCAATGGCTTTGATGGTGCCATTTTGTGCCGATGCCTGCTGTACCTTCCCGGGCCACGGCGCTTGTTGCATCACCGGCCGGTGCGCCTCCTGCAGCGTGTAGGAATAGGCATGCATTTGCCCGGCAAAGTTCAGCATTTTCACCACGCCCGGTATGATCCTGTACGCAGCGGCAATAAAAGCGCCCATCGTTGCCATCGTACCTGCGCCTGGTTGTCCATACCACTGGCTGATGATCACCAACATGAAAAGTCCCAGCAGGGCAAACATTTCCATAATGCGTACCGGTGTACCCTGTACTACCAGGAATTGCGCAAAATATCTGTGAAATGCTTCCCGGGAACGTGCATAGCGGCGCAGGAAAAAATCATGCTTGTGGTAAATATTGCTTTCCACAAACCCGGCCAGCGCTTCCTGCAAATATTGCAGCGATTGTTGACTGCTCGTGCGCGTATGCTCCCGTACACTTGCCAATCTTTTTTTCATGTAATAAAATGCTATAACCATTGGCGGCAGCAACACCAGGAAAAGCAGGAGGAATAATTTTGCCTGAAATAATAAAATGCCCACAATGGCCAGCAGCACCAATGTTGCCTGCGTAATGAACTGCTGCATGCCATCCAGCAGGTGCTGACAAAATTCTATAGGATGAAAATAGATATTACGGAGATGTTTAGCCGAATCTGATTCCACATGCTGTGCATAAGCTCCCTGCAAATATTTCTGCAACCGCTGTTGCGAAATGCGCGACGCCACGCCCGCCATAAAATAACATTGTCGCCGGTATACCAGCCAGGCAGCGCCATTTTTAATCGCGAAAACCACCAATACGAACCCGACCAGGGCAGGTGATTGCGGATTGGCCAGCCAGCCCGACATACCAGTAAACCGGCCTTGCCCGGAAGCTGCATAGAAATCAATCACTACCACCAGCAGGGCCAGGGCAAGAATATCTGCCAGGCTGATCCCTACATTTAATATAACCAACCGGGTAAAAACTTTTTTCTCATCGGGCGTTAACGCCTGCACGATATGCCGCCAGTATTTTTTCAAAACCGGGAAAGAGGTTTGGTTATGAAAAGAATACGGGGGAAGTAGGAGAGAAGTTGCCTGCAAAAGACGCAGGAAGCATCTACCCCGCCTTTATCATCTTCGCCACAATTTTGTCAATCGGCAGCGTTACACTATCTTCCGAAAACTCCTCCCACGGAATAAACCGGAAAGTTTCCGTTTCGCCTTTCTCCCGGTAAGTCTGCAACTGCTGCTCATCAAAGGCAAAGGGTTGTGTACGGAGCGGCACCGTGATCGGCTCCAGCGCTTCTACATAATAGTAAATGGATACAATCTGGTGGGAAGGATTAAAAGCGCTGAGCTGGAAAAAATCAGTAGTGTAGAGATGGTCACCTACCCGCACGTTCAGGTTCATCTCTTCGAGGAATTCTCTTTTCAGGCAGTCGCGGGTGCCTTCGCCAAATTCGAGACCGCCGCCGGGAAACTTGGTGTAATATCCGCCGCGGATGTATTCATCACTTACCAAAACCTGTTTGTCGGAATTTACCAGAATGCCGTAAACACGAATGTTGAACATGTAGCTGTGGGTTTCAACTTCAGAATATTTTCTTTTTCAGGAAAAACCATCCGATTACGAGTGATATGGCAAGCGACAAAAACACTGGTATGTAAAACGCGTATGGCGAATGGGCATAGGGGATGGGCACGTTCATACCATAAATGCTCGCCACCAACACCGGCACCGTCAGCACAATGGTGATCACCGACAGTCTTTTCAGCACTTCGTTCTGGTTATTGGCAATGATGCTGGCAAAAGCGTCCAGCGTACTGCTGAGGATGTTGGTATAGATATTAGCCATTTCCAGGGCTTGCGAATTGTCCACGATCAGGTCGTTCAGGAATTCGCGTTCTTCTTCATTCAGTCCCAGGAAATTGGTGCGTTCAATTTTCATCAGCAGCATTTCATTGCTGCGCAGTGCGGTCACAAAATACACCAGGCTTTTCTGGATGCGCATCAGCTGCAGCAGTTGTTCATTCCTGCTGGCGGCATATAATTTCTGCTCCAGTACATTGCGGCGCTGATTGATTTCCTTCAGGTAATCCATGTAGGTCTGGATCACTTTTTCAAAAATCTTCAGCACCATCATTTTGCGGTTATCGGGATGGCGGTTCTGAAAAGTGTTCAGGAATTTCTTGATGGCGCCGTTTTCGAAAGAGTTTACCGTTACAATCTGGTTGTGGGTGAGTATGATACAGATCGGGATGGTAATGTACCAGGCATCGCTTTCGTTGAAGGAGTTGTTTTCAGTGGGCGTTTTAAAAACAATCAGCTTTACATTGTCCTGCTCTTCAAAACGGGTCCTTTCGTCTATGTCCAGTGAATCAGTCAGGAAGTCGAGGGGGATGTCCAGCGTGTTGGACAATTCCTGGAACTCTTCCTTACGCAAAGGCGGCAACACGTTTACCCACGAGCCGTTTTCCGGCTTGTTGATGGCCACCGTCTGGTAGTTGATATTTTTGAAGTACTGGATCATGGGCGCGCAAAGGTAGGTAATTAGCCAATTTGCTGCTATGCTAATGTGCTAATGAAATAAAGGAAATGCGATCACGGGGTTTCGATGCCCCGGGGACTTTATTCTGAACGCATTGCTTTACAACAGCGTGCCTGATCAGCTCAGTATCAAACTTCCTTCAAACACTTTCACTGCCGGCCCGCAGAGCCAGATGTTTTCGTAGGATTGGTCGCCCATCCGGTCGTACTCCACGGTGAGGTCGCCGCCGCGGGTATGAACGGTAACATTGTTGAAGCCCCGTTCATTGTGGTAACAAACCAGGGCGCTGGCGGTAACGCCGGTCCCGCAGGAAAGTGTTTCATTTTCCACCCCCCGTTCGTAGGTGCGTACGATAATGGAGTCTTCGTCTTTTTGCTCCACGAAGTTTACATTGATGCCTTCCTTAACAAAGGCAGCGCTATTGCGGATTTCATACCCTTCCTTGTACACGTCCAATTTCATAACGTCCTCCACCATGCGCACATAATGGGGTGAACCAGTATCGAGCAGGAAATCACCGTGGTATTCTGTTACCTTGCGCACGTCCTTCATCTTCAGACTCACCGTTCCATCGTCTTCATCTATTTCGGCATCATGCGGACCGTCTATCGCCAGAAATTTATATTGCGGTTTGCGAATACCCATTTCCCAGGCAAATTTTACCAGGCAGCGGCCGCCATTGCCGCACATGGTGCTTTCCCGGCCATCGGCATTGAAATAGATCATTTCAAAATCGTAGCCGTTGGCCTTATTGAGCAACATCAATCCATCCGCCCCGATCCCGAACCGGCGGTCGCAAAGGAAACGGATTTGTTTTACCGTCAAATTATTATAAGTCTCATTGCGATTGTCCAGTATCACGAAATCATTGCCCGTGCCCTGGTATTTATGAAAACGTACTTCCATAGATTTATGCCATTCGTACAACAAGTCTGTTAACCCATAGGTTCGATTTTGCAAAATAGGAAGCCTGTAACAACTTCCGGCTGCACCATTATTGTGTGCGCCATTGCAACGCGTCAAAGGTAATCTACATTCCACACACTTTAAATATTGTCTTCGGGAATACCGGAAATGATGTCGAGTGCAGTAGCGATGAGTTTTTCCACAGCAGCATGACTGTCGGACGAAAATTTTTTGGTCACCCGGTTGGCCACAATGGTATTGAGCGAAAGACAATGATGTCCCAGCATTTTGCCTAATCCATAAATGGCGGAGGTTTCCATTTCAAAATTGGTGATCCGGTGGGGGCCATATGAGAACCTGGTCAGTTGGTCAATGAGGTCGGGATGTGTAAGTCCCAGGCGGAGGATGCGTCCCTGCGGCCCATAGAAACCCGGACAGGTTACCGTAATGCCATGAAAAAAATTATTGACGAAATGTTTCAGCAAACTGCTACCTGCCCGAAAGATATACGGGTGGGAGATTTGGCTGTTGAGTTGTGTTTGTGTAATAAAAGCCTGCAGCAATTGTTTTTCGTCTTCATTTACTTCGTGCCGGTAAAAATTCATGAGGTTATCCAGTCCCAGACCATGCGTGGACGCTACAAAACTATCAACAGGTATATCCGCCTGCAGCGAACCGGAAGTGCCCATGCGGATAATGTTGAGCGCAGTATGTTGCGGCAGCACAGTCCGCGCTGCCAGATCGATATTGACCAGGGCATCCAGTTCGTTCAGCAAAATGTCTATATTGTCAGGTCCGATGCCGGTAGATATAACGGTCAATCGCTTTTTTCCCAAATAACCGGTGTGCGTAATGAATTCCCGGTGTTGCCTGCTGCATTCAATGCTATCAAAATGCCGGCTTACCATGGGCACACGGTCGGGATCACCCACGGTTATGACAGTGTGTGCCAGTTCTTCCGGGCGCAGGTCAAGATGGTAAATGGCGCCGCGGCTGTTCAGGATGAGTTCAGATTCGGGAATGCGATGCATGGGATTAAGTTAACCACGAAGACGCATTTTTTCAAATATCCAACAAATATCCTACTTTTGCACACCTTACTGGTTCGGTGGCCGAGTGGCTAGGCAGAGGTCTGCAAAACCTTTTACAGCGGTTCGAATCCGCTCCGAACCTCACCAACCTATCCGCTTGCAGCGGGTAGGTTTTCTTATTCAACACCGGTATGAAGTATTCTCAATGGATCGGCATCCTGGCTGCCCTGGTATTAATAGGTTCCTGTTTTTTACCGTGGACTTATCATCCGGACCTCAACAAGCATTTCACCGGCTTTTTTTCTGAAAATAACGTATATGGACGTCCGGGCAAGGTATTCATGGTCCTTTGCGCCGCCGCCATCGTTTTTTATGCAGTGCCGCGGGTATGGGCCAAACGATGGAACCTGCTGATCACTGCCATTACTACGGCCTTTGCGCTTAAAAGCTTTATCATGTTTTCCGGTTGTTACCGCGGTGTTTGTCCCGATAAACAAGCCGGCATCTGGATCATGATGATGGCGGCAGTGGCCATGCTGGTGATGGCATGTTTGCCGGATGTGAAGTTGAACAAGCCGACAAAATAGACCGGATTGAAGTTGGCCTTCCCGCTTATTGATTCAACGTTTCTAACGCTCTCCCGATCATTTCCACCGACTCGCGTACCTGTTCTTCCGTAATCACCAATGGTGGCGCCAACCGTATTTTGTCGCCGTGCGTGGGTTTTGCCAGCAATCCAAGTTCTTTCATGGTGAGACAAAGATTCCAGGCGGCATTGGGATCGGGATGATTGATCACTATGGCATTCAACAGGCCCTTGCCCCGTATGGTGGCAATATGCGGCGACTGCAGGCCAGCCAGTTCTTTCCTGAAGAGCGCTCCCATAGCGGCAGCATTTTCCGCCATCTTTTCGTCTTTCAGCACTTGTAAAGCCGTTATCGCCACGCGACTTGCCAGCGGATTGCCGCCATAGGTAGAACCATGTTCGCCAGGTTTGATGGTTAACATGATGGGATCGTCGGCCAGTACGGCAGACACCGGCATGGTGCCGCCACTCAACGCTTTGCCCAGGATGAGGATGTCGGGCCGCACGTCTTCATGATCGCAGGCCAGCATGCGGCCGGTGCGGGCGAGGCCGGTTTGAATCTCGTCGGCAATGAAAAGCACGTTGGCGGCTTCGCAATATTTTTTGGCAGTGGAAAGATATCCTTCATCCGGTACTACCACGCCTGCTTCGCCCTGGATCGGCTCTACCAGGAAACCCGCAACATGGGGATCTTTCAGGGCTTCGGCCAGTGCAGGCAGATCATTGTAGGGAATTACGGTAAACCCGGGCATATAGGGACCAAATCCCCCGTAAGAGGAGGGATCGGTGCTGAAAGAAATCACCGTGGACGTTCTGCCGTGAAAATTATGTTCACACACAATGATGGTAGCCTTGTTGGCCGGGATGCCTTTGTGCTCATACCCCCAGCGGCGGCACAACTTGATGGCGGTTTCCACGGCTTCCACACCGGAGTTCATGGGTAACACCTTGTCGTAACCGAAAAACTGCGTGATGAAGCGTGCGTATTCACCAAAAACATCACTGTGAAAAGCTCGGCTGGTAAGCGTGAGTTGCTGCGCCTGTTCAACAAAGACTGCTGTAATGGCCGGATGACAATGACCCTGGTTCAATGCAGAATAGCCACTCAGGAAGTCGTAATACCTTTTTCCGTCCACATCCCATACATACACGCCCTTTCCTTTGCTGAGTACGACGGGCAGGGGATGATAATTATGCGCACTGTATTTGTCTTCCAGGTCTAAATAATATTTCGATTTGTCGGATATATTGATAGTAGTATGCATGGCAATAGTTGTTTACAGCAAGGAGAAAATGCAAAACAAAAGCAACAGGAACAGGGTCCGCGCCGGGCGGACAAAACAGGAGGTTATCCTCGGTGATTGAGGTAATCGAGGTTGAGGGAGAGAAAATGTAATATGGTGGCTTTGGCCTTGATAACTGAAAAATTTAATGCAAAGATACAAAAAGCGGTGGAGAACCACAAAGGAAGGAATATACAAAGAGGGCGGGCGAGTTGTAAGCAATCAGGGATGGCGCCACTGTCTCCGCCAGCGTTCCTCCGCTGGTTTTAATGAACACAGTTTGCTTCACAATGCCTCTATCCGGTACACTTTATAATCATCCTCAAAAGCTATGTCCTCCGGCAAATGATTTTTCGGAAAAATCCCAAAGAAACAAGACCCGCTTCCCGTCATCGAAGCATACATTGCCCCGGCTTCGTACAGTCTTTCTTTAATGGATTGCAGTGCCGGGTATTCTTTACAAACGGGCGCTTCAAAATCGTTTACCAGTTCCTTTTTCCATGTATAGATGGGCTGCTGTATGATTTCGGCAACAGGTTTTCGTTTGTCGGTGGGTGTTATCTGCGAAAAAGCCCATCCCGTATTGATATGGACGGGCGGATGCACCAGCAATACCGCATACGGGGAAAGGTCCAGCGACACAGGCGTCAATTGCTCCCCGCGACCGCTGGCTATACAAGGGGTATTCAGAATAAAAAAAGGGCAATCGCTACCCAGGTGCAGGGCATAATCCAGCAACTGGTCTGTGGATAGGCCCAATTGAAATTTTTCATTGATCAGCATCAGGGCAAAAGCGCCATCGGCGGAGCCGCCGCCCAGACCGGCGCCCATGGGGATGGCTTTGTGCAAATGCATCTGCACCGGGGGCAGTTGCGGAAAATCTTTTTGCAGGAGTTGCCAGGCCCGCACGCACAGGTTGTCGGCGGGATCGCCCTTTACCGGGAGGCCGGACAAAGAGAATTCCATGCCCTTTCCGGGGTCTGGCTGCCGCACCATTTCCAGCACATCTTTTAAGGGAATGGGATAGAAAACCGTTTGGAGATCGTGATAGCCGTCTGCGCGTTTGCCGGCTATGGAAAGTCCCAGGTTGATTTTGCAATTGGGAAAAACGATCACGCGGACTATCTTTTCTTTCTGCTATTGATTTCGTCGCGTATGGCAATTGCCCGGATATAATCTTCCTGTTCCAGTACCTCGTTCAGCAGGGAATTCAGTTCTTCAATGCTCATGGCCTTCAGGTCATCGGAGCCGGAAGCAGATTCTGCGGCCACGGCCTCTCTGGGCTGTTTTTTCTTGCCGGACGGGTCTTCCATGAGTATGCCGGCGCTTTCGAGAATATTGTCGTAGGTATAAATAGGACAGCCGAAGCGGACTGCCAGCGCCAGCGCGTCGGAAGTGCGGGAATCAATTTCAACAGTATCGTTTTCGCTAACGCACACCAGTTTGGAGTAGAAGATGCCTTCCTGCAGATCGCAGATCACAATTTCCTGCAGGTCTATGGAAAAGGCATTCATGAAATTCTTCATCAGGTCGTGCGTAAGCGGACGGCTGGGATGCATTTTTTCCAGTGCAACAGCAATTGCCTGAGCCTCAAAGCCTCCGATAACGATCGGCAGCCGCCGTAATCCGTTTACTTCGCCCAATACCACAGCATAGGAATGTGTTTGCGTTATGCTATGGGATAAAGCCACTATTTCCAGCTCTATTTTCTTCATAATGAAAGCACGAAACTAAGGGTTTTTATCCAAAAAATGGATGCTCAAAATCCGCCAACCTGGTTGATTGTTAAGGGTAAGATTTCAAAAATACTGATCGCGGAACAGGTAATTTAATTAAATATCGCAATCCGCTATCTCGTTGTTTGTTGCGCCCGCTGATCGTCTTCTTCAGGCTATGCCTTTCAGCTTTTTTACCGCTTCCGTAATTTTCGGCACCACTTCAAATGCATCTCCTACAATACCATAATCTGCTGCCTTGAAGAAGGGCGCTTCCGGATCTTTGTTGATCACCACAATCACTTTACTACGGTTCACACCGGCCAAATGTTGAATGGCCCCTGAAATACCTACCGCAATATACAGGTCGGGCGCAATGGCCAGCCCTGTTTGTCCAACGTGTTCATGATGCGGTCGCCAGTGCACATCCGCCACCGGCCTGCTGCAGGCAGTAGCTGCGCCGAGCGCTTTGGCCAGGTCTTCGATCAGGCCCCAGTTTTCCGGTCCTTTCAACCCGCGACCGCCGCTCACCACGATGGAGGCTTCGCTGAGCGGCACTTCACCAGAAACCTTGTTGGTGCTGGTCACCTTTACTTTGGGCGCGTCCACCGTGGCATTAAACGCTACCACTTCTGCGGTGCCGCTGCCTTCTTCCGGTTTGAATGAATTGGGGTTGAGGGCGATGATCTTGATGGGGGTATTCACCGCTATATTGGCAAACGCCTTGCCCGAAAAAACGTTTTTCTTCACCACAAAGCCGTTGCCTGTTTCCGGAAGGGCTACGGCGCCCGGAACGAGCCCCGCTTTCAGGCGGGCTGCCAGCCGGGGCGCAATGCCTTTGCCGTCTACATTATTGCTGAAGACCACCACCTGCGCGCCGGTTTTTTCCACCACCTGTGCAATTACTTTTGTAAACACCTGCGCATCAAAATGGTTGAGCGCTTCATTATTGACATGGTGAATTTTTTGTACGCCATATTTGCCAAGAGCAGCCAGATCCTCCTTTGCCGCGCCCAGCACCACACCTTCAGCCTGCACACCCAGTTGCGCTGCCAGTTTCGCGCCATAGCTCATGGCTTCGTAAGATGCCTTTTTGATATGTCCTTCTGCCTGGTCGATGAATATTAATACTGACATGATGTAAATGTGAAAATTTGAGATTGTGAAAATGATGGTTCAACGTATGGCCTGGTGTACGGGCTGATTAAATCACTTTAGCTTCTTCATGCAATAAACGAACCAACTCGGCCGGGTTGTCGGCGGGCACCAGTTTCACGCCTGCCTTTGCAGGGGGCAACCCAAATCCTGCTATGGCAGTAAGGGTATCCGCTGCGGTGGGTTCCACCACTTTCAATGGTTTGGTGCGTGCGCTCATGATGCCTTTCATGTTGGGGATACGTTGCTCAGCCATTCCTTTCTGGCAACTCACTACCAGGGGCAGGGGCACTTCGCATATTTCTTCGCCACCTTCTATTTCCCGGGTGATGGTGGCCGTTGTACCATTCAATTCAAATTTTGTAGCCAGGGGTATATAAGGCATATCGAGCAGTTCGGCCACCATGCCGCCAATAGAGGCGCCGTTGTAGTCGATGGTTTCGCGGCCGGTAAAGATGAGATCATAACCGCCCTGTCTGGCTACTTCTGCTATCTGGGATGCGATATAGTAACTGTCATGACTTTCCGCATTTACGCGGATGGCTTCGTCACCACCAAGCGCCAGCGCTTTGCGAATGATGGGTTCGGTATCGGCAGCACCCACGGTAACGAGGTGCAACACTATCGAAGGGTCTTTTTCTTTCAGCTCAATGGCCCGCACCAATGCATACCACTCATCGTAGGGATTGATAATCCACTGTACGCCATCCTGCGCAAACTTCGTGTTGTTATCGGTGAAGGCTATCTTTGCCGTGGTATCCGGCGTTTTGCTGATACAAACTAATATTTTCATTGGCATGTATTTTTTCAATCAATTTAACAATGCACACATTCAGCAATCGTTATCCTCTTTTAATTGGTTGTTTATGCAACCAATGTATTTACAAATATAAGCGCCGCAAAGATACATTTTGATAATTATTGCCAATTTTATTTACGTTATGACGGACCGGATCAATAAACTGAAAGAATACCTGCAACAGCATCCTGCGGACAGTTTTCTGCAGCATGCACTGGCGCTGGAGTATATCAAACAGGGCGATGATGCAGCAGCCCGTGCATTATTTGAAGCAATTCTCACGCGCGATCCGTTATATATCGGGTCTTACTATCACCTGGCGAAGTTACTGGAACGAACTGGAGAAAGCGATATTGCCCGGCAATGGTATGAAAAGGGTATGGAAGCGGCAAAAAAAGCAGGCGATCAGCATGCCTATGGCGAATTGTGCAGTGCGTATGAAGAATTGATTTACTGAATTGATGAGTACATTTGCAGCACAACATCTCAGAACCTTCAGACAAATTGAATGAGTTTATCCGACCGTTTTATTGCGTTCATTAAGGAAAAAAATCTGTTCAGCGGCAATCACCGCTTGTTGCTGGCCGTAAGTGGCGGCGTGGATTCTGTTGTGTTGTGCGAACTGTGCAAACAGGCCGGATTTGATTTTGTGATCGCTCACTGTAATTTTCAATTGCGCGGGGAAGAAAGTGAACAGGACCATGCGTTTGTGCAGCAACTGGCTGCGCAATACGGTGTACCTTTTCTTTCAACAAGGTTCGACACGGAAGCCTATGCATCGGAACATAAACTGAGCGTCCAGGAAGCTGCGCGTAAGCTGCGGTACAACTGGTTTGAGGCCATGCTGCAACAACACCGGTTACAATACATCCTTACCGCCCATCATCTTAACGACAATATCGAAACCATGGTGATGCATTTTTTCCGTGGTACCGGTATACAGGGTTTGCGCGGCATGCTGCCCAAACAGGGACCTATTATGCGGCCCCTGTTGTTTGCCACAAAAGAAAGCATCCGGGCATTTGCTGTGGAAAGGCAGTTGCAGTGGCGTGAAGACAGCTCCAATGTACTGGATAAGTATACTCGCAATTATTTCCGGAATCAATTGCTGCCGATGATACAACAGGTTTACCCGGAGGTGGAGCAAAACCTGGCGCACAACCTGCAGCGCTTTGCTGATGTGGAAATGTTGTATGAACAGGCATTGGAAGCACATCGCAAAAAACTGCTGCAGGTAAAAGGAGAGGAGGTGCATATTCCGGTGCTGAAACTGAAAAAAAGTGAGCCGTTACAGACGATCGTGTATGAGATCATCAAAGTCTATGGATTTTCTGCGCAACAGGTTGCTGAGGTGATAGCACTGTTCGACAGCGAAACCGGCAAGTACATGCAATCTGCTTCTCATCGCATCATCAAAAACCGCAACTGGCTTATCATTGCACCGCTGCAGGCGACACAGCCGCAAATGATATTGATAGAAGCCGGTGAAGATAAGGTGAGCTTTGAAGGGGGAAAATTGCTGTTGAAAGAAATTCCTGTTTCCGCCTGCAATTTGCCGGCTCCTTCGCATACTGCCCTTGTTGATGCTTCAGCAATCAAGTATCCGTTGATCCTGCGCAAATGGAAGCGGGGCGATTATTTCTATCCGCTCGGTATGCGCAAGAAGAAAAAGCTGGCGCGTTTTTTCATTGATCAGAAATTATCCATGACGGAGAAGGAAAAAGTATGGGTGATTGAAATGAATAAAAAGATTGTTTGGGTGGTAGGCATGCGTATTGACGATCGGTTTAAGATAACTGATCGTACGCAGCATGTGTTGCGGATAGATTTAAAAGTTTAAATAATCCCGCACTTGTCGGATGAAATTGGTCAATACGCGCTCATCCGAAAACATGTAACCTGCTACAATTAAAAAGGCAATGCCAAACAAAGCTCCATACATATGTGCGGAATGGTTGATATTGCCGCCGCCGCGTTTGTCGAAGTAGGAGGAGATCAGCAGGTACAAAAAGCCGAATATGAATCCCGGTATATAAATGCCGGGAATAAAAATAAGACCGATGCCCCTTAACGGGCTGATGAGGATATGCGCAAAGATGACTGCCGAAACAGCGCCAGACGCACCCAGGCTTCTGTAATAACTATCCTCTTTGTGCCTGCTGTACGTAGGAAGCAGGCAAAAGAAAAGCGCCAGGACATACATAAGCAGGTACAGCAGCCGGCCTTTTGCTTCAAAAACACTTATGAAATATGCCTCTACACTACCGCCAAAGAGATAAAAAGAATACATGTTAAAGGCCAGATGCATGAAATCCGCATGTATCAACCCGCAGGTAAAAAAGCGGTACCATTGCCGGTTATGCGTAACGGCAGGGGGATAAAAGATCAGGTCATTCAATATTTTTTCATTGTTGAAAGCACTGAAGGAAACTATACAGGTAATAATGATGATAATTAAGGTTATGCTCATTGGCTCAAGGTCTGTTGAAGGTCAAAACTAAGATAACAAATTGCAAATGACAAGAACGGGCTTTTACAGTTTGTATTTCAAAACTTCAGCTGTGATGGTATTTTTCATTTCTCAATATGGTACAGGCACGGTACAATTGCTCCGCCAGGATTAACCGTACTAATTGATGCGGAAATACCAGTTGTGATAAAGACCACTTAAAGTTGGCCCTTTTCAGCACGGCTTCATCCACGCCATAGGCGCCGCCAATGAGGAATACCAGTTTCTTTACGCTTTCATTTGCCCTGGACTGTATGAATTGCGCCAGTCCTTCCGAGGTAAACTGACGGCCGCGTTCATCAAGCAACACGAGGTAATCATCCGGCTGCAGCCAGTTCATGATCACTTCACCTTCTTTCTTTTTCAGGTCCATTTCGCTGAGCATACCGGCGTTTTTGGGCGTGGGCAGCAGCGTCCATTCCACCGGGAAATATTTCCGGATGCGGTTGGTGAAATCTTCCACTCCCTCTTTGATATACGATTCATGATTTTTGCCTATGGACCATAACTGGATTTTCATGCCGGTATAGTTGTTATGGTGCAAAGTAACGGAACTGGTGGTTGTGATGAATGATTTGTTTCAGGTGGCAGGTTGGAACAGTGCGCAAAAAAATATGATCAATCGGCTTGCAGCGTGCCGTTCAGCTGGCGTTCGCGGTTTTGACGCAGGGGTAAAACGATGATAAAAGTGGCGCCCTCATTTTCGCGGCTGCGTGCCGTAATGATGCCGCCATGTTTTTCAACAATCTTTTTGCAGATGGCAAGACCAATACCGGTGCCGTCATATTCATTGCGACTGTGCAGTCGTTGAAAAATGGTGAATATTTTGGGAAGGAAAGCTTCATCGAAGCCAATGCCGTTGTCGCGGATGCTGATGCGGCAATAGGGGCCGTTTTCATCCACGGGACTGTTGGCATCCAGCGTCAGCACGCGATCGGCGCTGATGCTGATGTAAGCCGGTACGGAAGGCCGGGAAAATTTGAGCGCATTGCCGAGGATATTCTGAAACACCTGTCGCATTTGTCCGGGCACCACTTCTGCTATGGGCAGTTCATCCATTTCGAGCGTGGCTCTTTTTTCCTGAATACTGAGTTCCAGGTCGGCCAGTACTTCGTTCAGAATATCGTTGAGGTCAACCTGCTGAAAACTGCCTTCTGCTGCGAGGTGACTGAAGCTGAGCAGGTCATTCACCAATTGCATCATGCGTTCAGAAGAGCGGATGATGCGATCGAGATATTGCAAGGCAGCGGTGTTGTCGTGCAGGTGATTTTCCTTTAACAGGTTGCTGAACATAAAGATTTTGCGCAGCGGTTCTTTCAGGTCGTGACTGGCAATGGAAGCAAACTGTTGTAACTCATCGTTGCTGGTGGCAAGTTGCAAATTGGCGCGTTGCAATTCCAGCGTGCGTTCCTGTACATGCTGTTCCAGCAGTTTGTTTACGTGGGCGCGAACAAGTTGGTTCATATGCCGCCGCAAACGTTGTTCAGCGGCCTTTTTTTCTGTGATGTCCTTACCGGTAAGCGCAATGCCTTCGTACAATTTCACGCCAGACAATTCGAGCCAGCGTTGTTTACCGCCGGTTTTATAACAATGTTCAAACTGGATATGAGCATCCTCTTCCACAATTTTGGTCAGGTGGTCCATGAGGCTGTCAGAAGCAATTGTGGGGAACAGTTCGCGAAAGCACTGGCCAACGAGCACCGGCATGCGCGCGTTTAGCAGTCGCGTCATGCGTTCATTGATGGCTACGATGCTGAAATCTGTAATGGTGTTACCCAGGCGCACGGGTTCCAGTACCAGCATGGCCTGCAACTGGCTATCAAATATATCCTGGAAAACCTGGTACTGGTCCTTCGTCTTCATTGCTCTTGTACTTTACTGCATATGGTTGCTTGACTATATTTAATAATTTGTCGGGATACAATCGCCGGAAGCGGATCGCTCTGTTGAGGAGCGTTAAATCTCCTTCGGAGAGCGTTGTATCTCCGTTGGGGAGCGTTGCAACTCCTTCGGAGAGCGTTGCATCACCGCAGTTGTTGGTTGGTTATGTTTTTCAGCAGCAGCCTGGAGATGGGTTGTGGAGCAGACAAACCAGGCGGAAATTTGTTGTATGCTGGTTTGCAGTTCTTTGGGAGAAAAATAAAAAAATTGTGCCAGGGGGGATTGGAAAGCTGGATTGCTTATCTAATATGCCGTTGGTTCCTTGGCGCATTCATCCACCACTCCATCCCCGCCGGCGCTATCGTGTGGATACAAAACGCTGCTGGTACTTTGGCACATCCAGCAACCCGTCCATCCCCTCGCTGGCGCCGGCACCAACGTACTATAACAACACTACTGCATGGATGAAGGTGGTCAGAGGGGAGCAAAGTTGTGTTGCTCTCAATCAAACCACCCGTTCAGCCTTTCAATAATATCTTCCCATCAACGGATGTTCTACAATCCTTTTTTTCATTTCAGCAGGATCAATAGTCCCCTGACCGGCGTACACAATCTTTCCCCCGGGCTCCACCAATACTGTGTACGGCAGTGCGCCCTGCCAGTTCGGGTCCACCGCTTCAATAAGTTTATACTTATCATCAAGCGAAAAAATATAATTTTTGTTGGAAGCCTGTTTGGATTTAAGAAATTCCAATGCCTTGTCTTTTTTCGTTGGATCATCCGCGCTGATGCTGACAAACTCAAAATCACGACCCCGGTACATGCGATTAATGGTAATGAACTCCGGGAACTCCGTCACACACGGACCGCACCAGGTGGCCCACACATTGATCAGTCGCAATTTATTGGATTTGTTTTGCAGCAATTCTTTAATACCAGCCACATCGATAGGTTCGATGGTGACCGGCTCTTTGGCCCATGCTTCAAATCCTTTTTGCACCAGGTTGGTTTTATCGGCCCACTTCACCGAACAACCGAAAACCTTGGTGGTGGCTACGGGCACTTCTTTGTTTTGCAGGAGTGCCTCAATAGCATTGCGTGTATCATGTTGAGTTGGCGTTTTGGTAGGTTTTTCCACATCATCAATGCGTCCCTGGTAGCGCAGCTTCCTCGACTGATCGAATATAAATACATGCGGCGTGGTTACGGGTCCATACGCTTTTGACATGGATTGTGTTTCGCCATCGTAGAGGTAGGGAAAATTGAATTGTTTTGCTTTGGCGCGCTGTTTCATTTCTTCAAACGAATCGCTCAGATCGGTATAACCCAGTTCATCCAGTCGTACCGCATCGGGATCATTGGGCGATACCGCCACAATGGCCACGCTTTTTCCTGAATAATCTTTTGCCAGTTGTATGATCCTGTCTTCATAAGCCTGGGCGGTAGGACAATGATTGCAGGTGAAGATAATCACCAGCAACCGGGCGTTTTTGAAGGAAGCGAGCGTATAGGTTTTCCCATCCACACCCGGCAGGGAAAAATCAGGCGCTGCGGAACCGATGGACAATGTTTTTGGATCTTCCGCAGCCAATGCACCGGGTATGCAAAAGGCGAGCATCAGTAACGAAACAACAAGGCGAAATTTCATATGGAGAACATTTGGTGAAAGGTACAAAATCTGGCAGGGGAGAAGGAGCAAGGGAGGGCTCATTCATTGATGTTAAAAGAGAAGCCCGGTGCGACGGCTGCTGGTGCATGTCGCTCAAGAGGAGCATAAAAAAGTTTATTTTTTGCTTTTGGATGCAATGGATAATATCCTTAATTTTGCCGTCCGCAGTTAAGCTGAAAGGGATATAAGTGATTCAGTATCAGTTATTACCCGGGTTTAATAGCTAAAGCAAGGTCCCGTAGCTCAACTGAATAGAGCATCTGACTACGGATCAGAAGGTTTCAGGTTTGAATCCTGACGGGATCACGTATGTAAGCCTCTCAACTTGAGAGGCTTATTTATTTGTTCGCGGTGTCTGAATAATGCATAAATGCAAATTTGTTTAACGCGCGAAGTTTAGTCACCTCAATCATACTAATACTCCCCGATTTAAAAGAGCCGTAAAGGGTGGATAGTCCGCAGCTATACCAGAAAGGCCCTGTCTTAACTTTTTCTCAAGTTGCAAAGGCTTGGAATCGAACCACGCAGGATACTACCGGTAGCCTGGATTTTCCATCCGTCGTAACGGCCCGGGAGCATGGAAAATTCAAATATCTCAATACTTCCGCCAACATTAATGAAACGTATACGATTAGGAACGGTATTATCGGGGGCATTTTCTAAATTAATGGTGTCGCAGTTCGGAACCGACCAGTCAGAGATGCATCGTTTCCTGACGGTAAACTCCCTGCGAAAAGCCAGGTTTGCATTTGTGACTTCCCTTTTGGTTGCCACATTAATTGGGTCCCTGATATTTTTTGAAGGAGTGGTATTGTATTCATTTTATGAGCAACGCGATCAGACGGATATTCCTTCCAACGAGGTATTTATTCGATTCGTTTTTGACGAGTTATCTGTTGGCTTCCGGGGATGTCTTATCGCAGCCTTGTTTGTTGCTGAATGTCTACCATCAGCTCCGTTTTAAATTCATTAATGACAGTTGCTTTATTTGATTTTTATAACCGCTTTCGGGAAAAGAAGCTTCTGTTAAGCTGGCCAAGATGGTGGCGCTTTGAATTGGTTTATTCTCTACGCTGCTGGCGTGTTGCGGTGGTATGTTAGTCAACTTGCTGGAGGCCGCAACTTCCATTATCAATTTTTTGGGAGTGCGCTTGTAGGCGTATTCATGCTCGGAATGTTGAATAAGCGTGCCAAATCACCGGTTGCTATCGCAGCGTTTATTTGTGGTTTTGTATCGGTGTTGCTTGTTTCCACCCTTACTGATGTGCATTTATGTGGTATAGCGCCATAGGGCGAATGGTCACATTAGTGGTAGGATGGCTGTGCAGTTTATGGCAGAAATAATAGTTCGCCGGCAAACTGCCGGCACTGCCTTTTACTGATGTTTTAACGCTTAAAGAGGAATTAGGAACCGTAGCTTTTTTGCAAGTTTTGTTTGAATCAATTTATTTATACCTGAAGAAAATGGAAATAGTAAAAATTAATGGATTGGCATTTAAAGGTCATCGAATATTTTAACCAGNGAAATTTGTATGAGGCTCAAAACATGTGTTATTGGTGAAGATGATTCGCGAAATTCTGACCTATCCTTCTATACCAGCGCAAAAGGCCGTCATGAAGATGATAGGTCTCAATTTAGGGCCTACGCGCTTGCCTCTTCGCCAACTAACCGAGGAGGAACATCTTCAACTGTTTGGAAAAGTGGAAGAAATAGGCTTTTTTAAGGCATTAAAACCAAAAAAGTCTGGAAGGTCTTTTGACTTTACCAGGGACTCATACATAAGGAATGGTATTGAGTGAAATGTTGAGTTTACGCGATTTCGGACTAGTAGTGAAATTGGCCTGAAATCGTAAAACAGTTATAAAGAGCCCCCAGTACTTCCTGAATGAAGGAGGTATTGGTCCTCGGGCGTTTTGGTATTGTCGCCATGGAATGGCGATATCCATAGTTCTGATCCTTTTTTGTGATGCCAACCTTGGCGGCGACCTTGTTCATCCAGTCGGTTATCATTCCTGTAAATCCCTGGACTAGTTCGTAGCGACGATGCGCTGAAGGACCAGGCTGCAGCACCGGGAAAATATAGTGCTTCCGGGATTTGTCTGCATTGCATGTATGGTCACTGGCACGTTACCTGGCAATCTGTGTCTGAGTGAACGTATTGAAATAACCAAACTTTATACTGCCCCTCAGTAGGAAACCTCACTGGCGTATAGTTTTACGGTTTCCCGGAAATAACGGTTTTACCAGTTGCCTAATTTAGCCGTAAGTATCAAGAATCAGGAAATATCAAGAGGGGTTAATTTTCCGGACTCTCTCACTATGTAATTGTCAATTGAATTATGAAAACAAAAATGAAAAGAATAATCACTTTAGTTTTTGAGCTTGTATCTACTATTAGCGCATGTAGCCAGACAATCCTGCCAGGGGCGAACACAAGTATTGATAAGGGAGTCTTCAAATATTGAAGGATCTTCCACCCCGCCGCAAAAAATTTATCCAGACAGTATAATACTAAAATCAAAAAAATTAAACTGTCGCATCAAATTCCGGTCAGTACTTGCTCCAACAAAACATGCATTATTCACTTGCTAAAAAAAAATCATATTATTGCAACGCTTTAACCTCTGACTTATGAAAAGTAATGTCAGTCTTGCTGTTAATTAGTTGGTACATGTTGTGCACGCGCAGGCTTCATTTTACGCTGAACTAAATACAGGCCCGTACGGGCTCAGATTCGCCTACGGTGCAAAATTACGTTTGTCATTTTCCATAATAGAAATTGAAGCCAATCCCAACATGTATGGAGGGCAAAGAACCGGTTGTCCTTAACGCTGGGGGAATGCAGACATGAACGGCAATGTAGCAAGTCCCTTCATTCATGAAAAGGCAGAAATTTTCAAAAACGGAAAGCGGAAGTAGTACGAACAGCAAGAAATTTTTTATCAATAAATAGGTTGAGATAGCAACCTCATAAACCATTACTCGTGAAAAAACTTTTTTTTATGCTCGCAGCCAGCACGGTCTCGCTGCATGCTCAATATTTCTTTCAATCCGGCGCTCTCTGGGGGGTAAGCAACGATAATGGAAAAATAATTGTCTCCCCGAAATATACTGCCGTTAACGGCGGATTTGTGAAGGACTGGCCGCGGTACAAAACAATTAGAAATGGCATTTCATTGATGCCACCGGGTGCAAAATTTCCAAAGTTTACCATGCCGTGTTGCCTTTCTCCGAAGGCAGAGCAGCTGTTTGTGTCAGCATCACTAAAGAAGATGATATTTGGGGTGGGACCTTCACCACCGCAGGACACGCTTTGGCATGCTCAATGAAAAAATCAGGATCATCGACCGCACAGGCAAAACAGCCTTACCCTTTCAGTATGATGACATGATGGGTTTTGGCGATGGCGCAAAAGGTGTTGCCGTAAAGCAAAATGGCCAATGGGGGTATCTCGATGAAAACTTTAAACTTACCATCCCCTTTAAATACGAGGTTTTATCGGGCCTTGCCGAAATTACAGAAGCCATGCCCGCAAAGCTGAACGGCAAATGGGGCTTTGTTGACAAAACCGGCAAAGAACTAACCGGTTTTCTGTTCGACACCTGCATTTTTTTTTCAAATGGTCTGGGCATAGTGATGCAAATTGATAAATGCGGACTTGTTGACAAGAAGGGCAAAACGGTGGTGCCTTTTAAATATGCATTTTGTTTTCTTTTGTCTGAGTCCCTCGCCTGCGTCACTCTTGAAAATGGCAAGGAATGTTATTACGATATCAAGGCTGGCCAGGAACTTACTGCGTACCAATACAGTGCCATCCGGTTCGACAATATGGAAGATGATCTGGTACCCGTATCAATCGGATACAAGTTAGGCCCCTTCAATGTTCGCAAAAAAGAGAAATGCTGCGGCCCGAATACGAGGACCTGAAATTTTTCTCAGATGGATGGGCAGTAATGAAGGGCCGGGCGTTGGGGATATGTGGATGAGCATGGAAATACGATTATCCCATTTGATGATGAAAACGCGAATAGCTTTGAAAATGGCAAGGTACTGGTGGAAAAAGATGGAGCGCGATTTTATATTAACAAGAGTGGAAAGTGAGTCGGTGAGAAGTGAGTTGATGAAATTTATAGAATGTTGAAATGCTGCAGACCGGGATGCCGTCTTGAAATGTGACTGCTAATTAAGTACATTTAAATCCCAAATTCTAAAAAGATAAGGCTGTCTCAATTTGCATGCAAACACGACGGCCGGCGTTGAAATCTCCGACGCATTCAACTGTTGCCCGAAAAACCGGTACTTGAATTAATGCTAATTAAACACTCATGGTCATCGGGGGCATCAGTCAGTTTAATCCACAGCTACAACAATGCTATTCTGTTTGACGGGAATGGGAATGCTTTTACAAAGAATGCTTGCTCATCTCAGCGTTAAGCGTATTGTTATGTATTAGAAAATGATTAGAGAGCTATATTAAATGATCGTGCTTGTTTACTGAAAGCAGTGGTTTGACTTATGTCATATCAATCATTCGCTCAAACTCTTGAATACATTTTATTGTTCAAACTTTCAATGCTTGTCATACATATAAATGTAGACGATGAAGAAACTTTTTTAAGTTAA
>Ga0065720_1002801_pt1 | contig 96920 bp, 71 predicted proteins | sample Thericmetagenome_FD_59107 | JGI IMG/M metagenome (GOLD analysis project Ga0065720, IMG submission 59107) | Thermophilic microbial communities from the Joint Bioenergy Institute, California, USA of rice/straw/compost enrichment - eDNA_2 v2... | ecosystem: Engineered > Solid waste > Grass >...
CCGGCTTCTGCCAGAAATCTTTTTTCAGGTACTTCTTCGGGACGACTTTTCCAGGTTTCAAAGGTTAAATAGATTTCTCAGGTTTTTCCGCATGATATTGGACAGTGATTTAAAGGATATAATCAACACTATCACTGGCTTTTCATAGTGTGTTGGATATTCCCGTGTTGCAGGTGGCTTACTGCAGGAGTTGGGTTCAACGATTCTAAAATTGCTCAATTATCCGGCGATTTTCAACTTAATTCGATTAATTGCGGAATTCTGTCGGCCAATGCTAACAATTGGCAGTTTAATTATATATATTGGCATTCCTACCTTTTTGCGGAAAAACCGTTTGATTTTTATCAATCAAATTAAGAAATTCTCCCTTTTCAATCGCCATTTTCAGCCCTTTATACCCAGTTTATAGGAGTTTTACGATGTCGGGGAAGTAAAGGATACGATAGTTGCAGTAAATACTGAACGAATTAAATCGAGAGTTTCTGCTCTTGTTAACATTTGTGTGTGGATATAACTTTGTTGTAGAAGTTGATTGATAGCTAATCAATCAATCCAATATCCGAAAAGAAACCAGTTGATTCCAATATCCGGGAAAATCCAGAAAATCCAGTATCAATCAACTTCATTTTTTTAAAATCCAGTATCAGGCAATCCAATTATCCAGCCACTCGTTGAACGGGTGGAAGATCCAATGTCCGTGAAGAACGCGTTTATGTCCTTTTGTCCGGAAAAACCTTGAACTTGAACGTATCCTTGAATAACCGTCCAAAAAATCCAACGTCCGAAAGACCGAGGTAGTTCCAATTCCTGTGTGTAAAGAACCGCTTGCTTTTAACTCCAATACCCTCCTGCTATCCCAATCACCTGGTTTAGCAGGAGGCAGCAGCGGTATCTTCCATTTTATGGTACCGGCATCAGTAAATTGCAGAAATTAGCTGTATGCCTGTATACACCGACCAGTTGGGCTTACCTGTAAACATTCCCTTGTTACCGCAAAGGATTGTATCGCTTGTCCCCAGCATCACAGAATTGTTATACCACCTGGAACTGCATGACCGCGTTGCCGGCATCACCAAATTCTGTGTTCACCCTTCTGCATGGTTCCGCACCAAACAACGGGTTGGCGGCACCAAGTCTGTTAAGCCTGCCATCATTCGCAGCATGCAGCCTGATCTCATTATCGCCAATAAAGAAGAAAATTTACGCCACGAAGTAGAGGCACTGGCACAGGAATTCCCTGTATTTGTCACCGACGTACATTCATTGGAATCTGCTTTGGAAATGATCGCAGCTGTCGGGACTATTACCGGAACGGCCAGCAAAGCGGCGGCTATTGTTCACCTGGTGAGAGCGTCCTTTGCCTCATTGGCGCCTTTTCCGGAAAGCTTGCGCACCTGCTACCTCATCTGGCGCGACCCGCTGATGACCATTGGCGGCGATACTTTTATACACGACATGCTTCGGCGCTGTGGTTTGCACAACATATTCGGCAACCACATGCGCTATCCGGAAACCAATTGGGAGGAATTGCGGGAAAAAAACTGTGAACTGTTGCTACTCTCTTCAGAGCCCTACCCTTTCAGGGAAAAACATATTCATGAATGCCGGGAACATTTACCCCACACCCGTATAGTACTTGCCGATGGGGAAATGTTCAGCTGGTATGGCAGTCGTTTGCTGCAGGCGCCGGGATATTTTAGATCATTGTTGGAGGGATTGTAGTGTCGCGCCCGGAGTTTTGAATGGCTATTAACCTGTAACCTGTATCTTGTACCCGCTATCTGGATTCCCGCAACCCGGCGCATAATTTTATCATCCGATTTTGCTGGTAATTTGAATTCAGGTAACCGGTTCCCCAACTCAAAACCGAATTACCAAACTGTAAAATTTGCAAGACGCGTCCACCATATCACTCAGCGATAACAAACCCAGCCGGAAAAAACCAATGTTCCCGGTACAGGAACCCTTGCGCAATTACCTGAGAAACCATGGGCGGGAAGTGAAACTCCCGGTAACCTATAATGATCTCTTGCGCATTACTTATTCTGTACCGTTGAGAGACAAGAACGGCAAAGATACCCTGTGGGAAACAGTGGTGTACGACATGCGCGAATGGGAATTCATCCGCGAAGGACTGGTGGCTATGTATGCCATCCTTAAAACCGAAGGTGATCTCACATTTACCAAGCACCTCGATGTAGCACGTATTGATTATTGCAGCTTTGGAAATTCCAATCCATTTCGCATTCGCATCGTCAACAAGTTCAACGACAACTACGACCATTATTATATAAAGATTGCCGATGCCTCACGCATCTATGGCCTGGAGCTGGAGCATATCCTTTCGCCCAACCGCATCACTTATCTAACTTACCAGGACACCCTGGTAGAGGAGCACATTCCCGGCATACCGGGCGATGCCTTTATTGCCACCTACCTCAATGATCCGATGACGAACAAGATTCGCCTGGCGAAAGAATTCGTCAAATTCAATGAACGCTGTTTTGTGCGTTTGCTGGGTGATATGCGTTCCTACAATTTTGTTGTGGACATAACCCCCGATATTGAGGATTTCCAATACCGCATCCGCGCCATAGACTTCGACCAGCAATCGTATGAAGGCAGAAAGAACTTGTACCTGCCGCAATTCTTTAAAGAAAATATTGCGTTGGTAAAACTCTGCACCCAATTGCTTAATAAAGATACCATTGAACAATACCAGACGGAAGAACGCACGCTCATGGCTTTTCGCGTTGCTTCTTCGCGTTTCAGGTTGATGGAGTTGCTGAATATTATGTCGCGGGACAGGATATCCATTCCGGAAAAACTGAACCAGCTAAGGACCGAGTTGGGGCAGTATTTTAACAATCCGGCTTTTTACAAATGCAATTCCATGGGGCAGTTGGTGAAACGGCAGCTCAAGCAAACACTGCAGAAAAACCTGGCACTGATTCAAAAGAACCTGGGGAAGTTTGAAGATTGAGGGCGCTACCATTCTTCTTTGTTTTCATCCTTAGCTATTTGAAAATGGCCACGCAATACGATGTGCGACAGCCCCAATACATTCAGCGTTGCGGTGCCCAGTAAAACGCTTGCATCTGTGCCTCCTAATTTTTCTAACAGTCAAATATATACTAAGCCCACTTTTCTAACATTTTTAGTAGCCGCTTTTTTCCACATTTTTTGCGGGAAAATTCCCGCAGGGTATTATCTTCGCGACTTGTTAAAAAACTTGCTGAATTTTTAGATATTCAACAAGATTTTTAACCTTTCACAGAACCAATAAAAATAATACGCTTAAAATCATGAAAAAATACAAACCGGGAGTGTTGTTTGGGGAAGAACTTAAAGCCCTTTACAACGACGCCAAGGCCAACCAGTTTGCTTTGCCTGCCGTGAACACTACAGGCACCAATACCATTAATGCTACCCTCGAAACAGCGGCCAAAGTAAACAGCCCGGTCATTATCCAGTTCTCCAACGGCGGTGCGCAATTCCTTGCCGGCAAAGGCATGCCCAATGACCAGTTGCAGGCCAATATTGCCGGCGCCATTTCGGGGGCCCTGCATATTCACAACGTGGCAAAATATTACGGCGTACCCGTGGTATTGCATACCGACCATGCCGCTAAAAAATGGCTGCCCTGGGTAAGCGGATTGATCAGCGCAGGCGAAGAATTCTTCAAAGAAAAAAAGCAACCGCTGTTCAGTTCCCATATGCTCGACCTGTCTGAAGAACCAATTGAAGAAAATATTGCCACCTCCGTTGAGTTCTTTAAACGGATGCAGCCGTTGGGCATGGGCATCGAGATTGAACTGGGCGTTACCGGTGGCGAAGAAGACGGCGTGGACAACAGCGGCGTGGAAAATGAAAAACTGTACACACAACCGCAACACGTGGCCTACGCATACCAGGAGCTGTCCAGAGTGGGCGATCTCTTCAGCGTAGCCGCCGCTTTTGGTAACGTACACGGCGTGTACAGTCCCGGTAATGTGGAACTACGCCCGGAAATACTCAAAAACAGCCAGGAATATATTGAGAAGGAATTCAAAACAGGCCCGAAACCGGTCTTCTTTGTATTCCACGGCGGTAGCGGCTCTCCCCAACACCAGATACGGGAAGCTATCAGCTACGGCGCCATCAAAATGAACATCGACACCGACCTGCAATGGTCATTCTGGGAAGGCGTAAAGGATTATTACAAGAAAAATGAAGCCTACCTGCAGGGACAACTTGGTAATCCTGAAGGCGCCGACCGCCCAAACAAAAAATATTACGACCCGCGTGCCTGGTTGCGCAAAGGAGAAGAAAGTTTTATAAAACGTTTAGAAATAGCATTCGAAGATTTGAACTGCATCAACAGAAACGCATAAATATTCAACAGTCCCGCAGTTTTGCGGGACTTTTTTTGTTTTTATCTTTTCGCAGTTCGCCCACCGCAGTGCCTCCCGGTTGCTCCGAAACCCATTCCGACTATCTTTGCCGCCAAAGAAACAGCTGGTTAAAAATTGTTGGCCGTGCCTATGACCGCATTCACTGCTTTTCATTGGCACATCAGCACTGGTTAATCAGCCTGTTACACTCATTTGCTCATTTCAAATTTGCTTAATTATCATGGCTTCCAAAAAGATTCTTGAACTGCTGGGCGATAAAGCAGCTTATCTGCTCGAACACAAGTGTAAAACGGTTGACCATTCCACGATTGCTTTGCCTTCTCCGAACCATGTGGAAGATATCTGGGTAAACAGTAACCGTAATAACCGGGTGCTGAGAAGTCTCCAGACTTTATTGGGCACAGGACGACTGGCCAACACCGGCTATTGCAGTATTTTCCCCGTTGACCAGGGCATTGAACACAGCGGTGGTTCTGCATTTGCGCCAAATCCCATTTATTTCGACCCGGAAAATATCATCCGGCTGGCCATTGAAGGGGGATGCAACGCCGTGGCTTCCACATTCGGGGTATTGGGCATTATGAGCCGTAAGTACGCACACAGGATCCCGTTTGTGGTGAAAATAAACCATAACGAATTTCTCAGCATGCCTAACCGATATGACCAAACGATGTTTGGCACCATCAAGAGCGCATGGAATATGGGCGCAGTGGCCGTAGGCGCTACCATCTACTGGGGCTCTGCCGAAAGTTCGCGTCAGTTGAAAGAGGTGGCAGAAGCGTTTGAATATGCGCATGAACTGGGCATGGCCACCATCCTGTGGTGCTACACCCGCAACAGTGCTTTTAAAGTAGATGGCGTAGATTATCATACAGCAGCCGATTTTACAGGACAAGCCAACCACCTCGGCGTTACACTGCAGGCAGATATTATCAAGCAAAAGCTTCCCACCAACAATGGCGGATACCTGGCTACCAAACATGGTAAAACATCGCCGCTGGTATACGAAAAACTCACTTCCGACCACCCGATTGACCTGTGCCGTTACCAGGTGCTGAACTGCTACAGCGGCCGTGTGGGACTGATCAACAGCGGCGGCGAAAGCAAGGGTACCAGCGATTTGCAGGAAGCAGTGTATACTGCCGTGATCAACAAACGCGCAGGCGGTATGGGATTGATCCTCGGCCGTAAAGCCTTCCAGCGTCCCTTCAAAGAAGGCGTAGAATTGCTGCACACTACGCAGGACGTTTACCTTGATAACACCATCACAGTAGCATAAGCAAAAATTTCATATACAAATCCGTACAACCGTGTGCGTTGTACGGATTTTTTTTGCCATAACCGCATTCCGGCGCCGTTAAAAATTGACCGGATCCGGTTATCCTTTATAGGTACCTTTCGGTTATCTTAGTGCAGACCTTTCAGAAATCTTTTGTGTATTGTCGGCGTACAAAAAGAAAGAGGCGACCTCAATTTTTGGGGACGCCTCTCTTTTTTGATATCGTTTTGTAAACAATTATAACTCCAGCAACGTCTTCACGGGATCTTTTCCAAACAACAACTGTTCGGGATTTTCCAACAGTTCCTTCACCCTTACCAGGAAGCTCACTGATTCCCGGCCGTCGATAATACGGTGATCATAGCTCAGTGCCAGGTACATCATCGGCCGGACCACTACCTGTCCGTTCAGCGCTACGGGCCTTTCCTGGATTTTGTGCATGCCCAGGATAGCGCTTTGGGGAATATTGATAATGGGCGTACTCATGAGCGAACCAAACACACCACCGTTAGTGATGGTAAAGGTGCCGCCCTGGAGTTCTTCCATGGATAATTTATTGTCTCGCGCTTTATTGGCCAGTTCGATTACTTTCTTTTCAATTTCTGCCATACTGAGACTTTCGGCATTGCGTATCACCGGCACTGTTAATCCGCGCGGCGTTGACACTGCAATGGAAATATCGCAATAATCATGGTATACCAGGTGTTCGCCGTCAATGTAGGCATTTACTGCAGGCCATTCCTGGAGCGCAATGCAGCAGGCTTTTACAAAGAAGCTCATGAAACCCAGTCCCACACCATGTGCTTCCTTGAATTTGTCTTTGAACTGCTTCCGGATTTCCATAATGCGCGTCATGTCTGCTTCATTGAAGGTAGTCAGCATGGCCGTGGTGTTCTTCGCTTCCACGAGACGGCGCGAAATGGTTTTCCGGAGGGCGCTCATTTTTTCGCGACGCTCCTCACGACTGAACAGTGGCTTGCCACCGGTAACACGACCGGGATTGCTCAATGCAGCCAGCACATCGCTCTTGATGATCTTTCCCTGGAAACCGCTAGGCGTAACTGTTTTTACATCCAGTTTCTTATCTGCAATGATAGCAGCTGCAACAGGCGTTGCTTTGATATCGTTGGGAATGGAAGTTACAGGGGCCGTAGATTCCTTCTTCTCAGCGGGCTTAGCCGTTTCTTTTTGTTCTGCTGTGGCAGGTTTACCGTTGGAAGCAGGTTTACCGGCAGGCTTGGGCGCAGTTTCGTCAATAGAAGCCAGCACATCGCCAATTTTCAAGGTATCGCCTTCTTTGGCGCTGGTCTTCAACACACCGGCCTGTTCGGCATTTACTTCAAAGGTGGCTTTTTCGCTCTCGAGTTCGGCAATGACTTCGTCGCGCTCTACATAATCGCCATCCTTTTTCAACCATTGCAATAAGGTGACCTCGCTGATGGATTCTCCAACCGTTGGGACTTTTATATCAATCATAAATAAGTCTTTATATAGTTGCTATCATTAATTTTCTTGTTGAGCAATCATTCCTTTCATCATCTTCAAAACCTCTTTCACCTCATTAAAAAGCGGTTCAACATCGTCAGCACTGTATATTACAAAATCACCATAATCACTATCCTGCCTCATAGCAAATAGCCTTGATACCAGTTTGCCCCATTGGGCTTCAATAATTCATTTCGTTATAAAATGTGCCCCTAAAACTGTTTTCATGCCACTGCGACTTGAAGTCCTGATATCATATTTGGCAAACAACGCCGGTCAGCACCAAAATGTCCCAGTCACGACCTTTCTTGTTATCTCCTCGGGCCCTCGAACCAAAAAGCATCACCTCCGCTGTGTTTCCTGCTCCATAAATGTGAAACAGATGTTAACGCTATAGAAGGTCCTGTGCACAAGATCACACTGTCAACAGACACAATCGCATATTTTATTTTCTGCAAAAATTCTTTCTGGTCCTTCACATAACGCTGCAATTAAATCCCAAACGCCGTATCAATAATCTCCGCCTGCTCCTGTGCATGCGTTTTGGCATACCCTGTGGCCGGCGCGGCGCTTGGCTGGCGACTGATCACACCATAATTGATACTCTTCAGGTTCATCTGCAGGTAAGAGGCGGCGCCCATATTGAGCGGTTCTTCCTGCACCCAGAACCAGGTGGCCTTGCTGTATTTCTGGTACAGGCTTTCCAACTGCTTCAGGGGAAGCGGGTACAATTGTTCTACACGGATAATGGCAGTGTCGCGGCGCTTTTCTTTTTGCTGCCTTTCTGCCAGATCAAAGTATACTTTACCGGTGCAGAACAACACCTTCTTCACTTTCGAAGGTTCTGCAAAAGTATCATCTATTACTTCCCGGAAACCACCCTGCAGAAATTCCTCCATGGAAGAATAGCTTCCCGGATGGCGCAGGTTGGCCTTGGGTGAAAACTCAATCAATGGTTTGCGGAACGGCCATGCTAACTGGCGACGCAATGCATGGAACAGGTTGGCCGACGTGGTAATATTGGTGACCACCATGTTCAACTCGGCGCACATTTGTAAGAAACGCTCCATACGTCCACTGCTGTGCTCCGGTCCCTGCCCTTCATAACCGTGCGGGAGCAACATCACTACGCCATTCATCCGGTTCCATTTTTGTTCACCGGCCGAAATAAACTGGTCAATCATGGTCTGCGCGCCGTTGGCAAAATCGCCAAATTGCGCTTCCCATAGTACCAGACCGTTGGGATTGGCCATGGCATATCCATATTCAAATCCCAGCACACCATATTCACTGAGCAAAGAGTTGTATATACGGAATTTTCCGGTAGCGCCCGGTATATTGCTGAGACGGTTATGGGCCCGGCCGGTTTTTTCATCGCGCAGCACGGCATGCCGGTGGCTGAACGTACCGCGACGCACGTCCTGTCCGCTCATACGCACATCCTTACCCTCCAGCAACAAACTGCCATACGCCAACAGTTCACCGGTGGCCCAGTCTACCTTTCCTTCTTCATTGAATAATTTTATTTTGTCCTGCAGGATCTTTTCCACCTTACGCAACGGCTTCATATCCTCAGGCCAGTGCATCAGCGCATCGAATATTTTGCGAAAATCTGCTTCGCTGATGGCTGTTATGGGTGATTGTTCAAAATCTTCGGCTGTAGCTTTCCGTAAGCTTTTCCAGGCCAGTTCCGGTTGTTGATAATTGTACGGCAGCGGGTTCTGCTTTACTTCATCCAACCGCTCCTGCAAATCGGCCCAGAATTTTTTCTCCATTTCCTTTGCCATTTCTTTGGCGTCTGCTTCACCATTCTCGAGGAGAAAATTGGTATACACTTCCCGCGGATTGGGATGCTTGTCGATCAATGCATACAGCTGCGGCTGGGTAAATTTCGGGTCATCGCCTTCATTGTGCCCGTGACGGCGGTAGCACACCATATCGATAAACACATCCGACTTGAACTGCTGCCGGTAACGGGTGGCAATTTCTGCACATTTCACTACGGCTTCGGCATCATCGCCATTTACATGCAATACCGGCGCCTGTATCATGGCTGCCAGAGAAGTGCAGTAGTCGGAACTGCGCGCATCTTCAAAGTCGGTAGTAAAACCGATCTGGTTGTTGATCACAAAATGGATAGTGCCGCCGGTATGATAGCCGTCGAGCTGGCTCATCTGCAACACTTCGTACACAATGCCCTGACCGGCAATGGAAGCATCGCCGTGAATGAGTATAGGAAGAATTTTTTCGTATTCGCTGTTGTACAATACATCTGCCTTGGCGCGCGCAAAGCCTACCACCACCGGGTTAACCGCCTCCAGGTGGGAAGGGTTGGGCATCAGTTTCAGATGCACGGTTTTACCATCGGGCGTTACAATTTCACTGCCATAACCCAGGTGATATTTCACGTCGCCGCTGCCCATGGTAGTGTCAGGAACAGCAGTGCCTTCAAATTCAGTAAAGATCTGTTCATAGGTTTTGCCCATGATATTGGCCAGCACATTCAGCCGGCCGCGGTGCGCCATACCAATCACCACTTCCTGCACATTGCCTTCCACGGCAGTATTGATAATGGCATCCAGCGCGGGAATGGTGCTTTCACCCCCTTCCAGTGAAAATCTTTTCTGACCGATATATTTGGTATGAAGGAATTTTTCGAAGATCACGCCCTGGTTCAGTTTTTCCAGGATGCGCTTTTTCTTTTCAATGGAAAGCGGTTTGGTAAAATTGCGCTCCATTTCATTGGTGAGCCAGTCAACCCGCCGCTGGTCGCTGATATATTTGAACTCTATGCCCACATTGGAAGCATAGCAGTTCTGCAAATGCTGCAGGATATTACGCAGCGTAGTAGTGCCCAATCCGATCAGGTTCCCGGCATGGAATTCCTTGTCGAGGTCTTCTTCCGTAAAGCCAAAAAAAGCGAGGTCCAGGTTGGCTCCCCTGTCTTTACGCGGCCTGATGGGGTTGGTTTTGGCTATCAGGTGACCTTTGTTCCGGTACCCCAGTATAAGCCGGTAAGCACTCACCTCCTTGCGCCAGTTAATTTCTTCACCCACAGGCGCTTCGGCAGTCACGGCGCCATTGCCATTAACTCCTGCCTTGCTGTAGTTCACAGCAAAATCAAACCCCTCGAAAAATTTTTTCAATTCCGGGTCAACACTATTGGGATCCTGCACATAATCGCGGTACAGGTTTTCAATAAATGCCGGGTGCGAATTGGTGATATAGGAAAAGTCTTTCATGAAGAGACTGTTATAGCTGAACGTATAGAATACTGAAAACGGCTACAAATATCGGGCAAATTCATTATAATACAGTGATATAAGTGTGCGGCGGCGGGCACAGGGTCCGCCGTACGATCTGTTTCCATCAGGAAGGCCAAACGGGTCATATGGTTGCAGGGGTTAAAATAGTACCTGGCACGATAAAACGGAGAAAATCAGTAATATGTTGTGCCATTCACGGGGTACCCTTGCCGGCCCACAATTCCTCACTTTTTTTTTCATTTTTTCCTGAAATCCTATACCTTTGCCGTCCTTAAATTTTCGAAACGAGATGGCAAATCACAAGGCTACCAAGAAAGATATGCGTCAGGCCGCCAAGCGCCGGGAACGGAACAGATATTATGGCAAAACCACCCGTAATGCCATTCGTGACCTCCGTGCGCTGAAAGATGGTGCGGAAGCGAAGAAAGAATTTCCCGAGGTGGCATCTATGATTGACAAACTGGCCAAAAGAGGCGTGATTCACAAGAATAAAGCTGCCAACCTGAAAAGCAAGCTGGCAAAAAGAGTGAATGCGCTGGTTGCGGCTAAGTAATAATTGGTGTAACTCATTTTTAATGTTTTTTTTCCTTCCCGCTATAGCGGGAAGGTTTTTTTATGCCTGTACATGCCCAACTATTATCGTTCCCATAGAGAGCTATCCCCGGCTACCCATATACAAGACTACCCATATACAAATGGATAGGGTTGCCTTCCCTTCCTGATAAACGGTCCCTCCCCCTCCCATTAGTTTTGTAATTTCCCGCTCCAAAATTCACTTCACATGAGATGGTTACTGGCCGCCACCTGTTTACTCGCAAGCATCGTATGCTACCCGCAAAGCATCCCAACAAAGTTTGAACAAACACAGGGCAGGGAAACGCCCGCCTACCATGAAATCATCCAGTGGTGGCAGCAACTTGACCAGCAGTCTGCCATAGTCAAAATGCTCACCATGGGCCCCAGCGATGCCGGCTATCCCCTGCACCTGGTCATTGTGGCCAATGACAGGGATTTTGACCTGGCCAGCCAGCGAAAAAAGAACAAACGCATCCTCCTCATCATCAATGGCATTCATCCCGGTGAACCCGATGGCATCGACGCCAGCATGCTGCTGGTGCGCGATATCGTGATCAACAAAAAGAAACTGCCGGACAATATCGTGCTGGCCATCATTCCCGTATACAATATCGGCGGTTGCCTGAACCGGAGTGAAAATTATCGTGTGGACCAGAATGGCCCGGCCGCATTTGGTTTCAGGGGCAATTCCCAAAACCTCGACCTCAACCGCGATTTCATTAAATGCGATTCACGCGAAGCACGATCTTTTGCGCAGATCTTTCACCTCTGCGATCCCGATGTACTGATCGATAATCACGTAAGCAATGGCGCCGATTACCAGCACGTGATGACATTGCTCACTTCGCAGCATAGTAAACTGGGAGGCGTAATGGGCGAGTATTTACACAAGGAATTTGAACCGGCTATTTATGCATTGATGAAAGAAAAAGGCTATGACCTGGTGCCGTATGTAAATTTCAGTGGCAATACGCCTGATAATGGCCTAATCGCCTATTTCGACGGTCCGCGCTACAGCAGCGGCTATGCATCACTGTGGCACAGTTTTGCCTTTGTGCCGGAAACCCATATGCTGAAACCGTACGACCAGCGAGTGGCCAGTACCTATGCGCTGATGGAATGTTTTATTGATTTTACCAGTCGCAACAGCAGTACCATCAAAAAGCTGCGCGACCAGACCAAAGCAGCAGTGCTCACGCAATCATCCTTTCCCGTAAGCTGGACGCTCAACCGCAACCGCCATGATGAGATATTGTACAAAGGATACGAAGCCGGATACAAACCCAGCGAAGTGTCAGGCCTGCCACGACTGTACTACGACCGGAGCAAGCCGTATGAAAAGAAAGTAAAGTACTACAACTATTTTGATAACCATGTAGTGATCCAAAAACCCAAAGCCTATATCATTCCGCAGGGATGGTGGCCCGTAATTGAACTACTCCAATTGAACAACGTGAAAATGACGCCACTGGCAAAAGACACCACCATCCTGGTGGAAGTATACCGCATCGAAGATTACAGAAGTTCGCCCCGGCCATATGAAATGCACCATCCGAACAGTAATGTTTCGGTAAGCACACGTACAGAAAACATCACCTTCCGCAAAGGCGATATGCTGGTGCCGCTGGACCAGGTAGCCAATCGCTTCCTGGTAGAAGTGCTCGAGCCGCAGGGCATGGACTCTTATTTCAGCTGGAATTTTTTTGATGGCATCCTTGCACAGAAAGAAGGATACAGCAGCTATGCTTTTGAAGATATCGCTGCACAGTTTCTGAAAGATCATCCCGACATCCGCGCCAAACTGGAACAACGCAAAGCCACTGACACGGCCTTTGCCAACAGCGCGGCAGCACAACTGGATTTTGTGTACAAAAATTCCCCATTTTATGAACCGGCCCATATGCGATACCCCGTGTACCGGGTAGTAAACTAATTGTTTACGTAACTATGTAAATGTTATTTAAGGATAACCGGTTACTAAAAAACGGTGAGCGCAAGCCTCACCACGTCGCTTTTTTCTCCCGCTGAAATGCCTGTTATCGTTCAGCAGCGGTATAATTTTTTTGATATACCCTGTATGTAGGTAGAATGGTTCCCTCCACTTCCTGCAAAGGGAAGGTTTATTCATCTTCATAATTACACCAAAACCTGCTGGTGAGAAGGTATCTCCGATTGACAAAAACTGTTACGCTATACTGACATGAGACAGCTGCACCCCTGACTGTTTGTGATGGAGCATGTGATTGATAACCGGAAAATTGTAATTATGAAAAAGGTGATGTCTGCAATGTTGTTCCTGTACGTTTGCGCAGCGGCACAGGCTCAAAAAAACCTTTCCAGGCGAATAGCTTCCGCAACCAATGCCTATAGTCAGTTTCCTTATGTGCCTCACGTACCGCATAAAATTTTTCCTGCAGAACATTATATAGGCGTCAATTACCGCGGCACCTGGCTGAGCCGCTATCCCAACGGGCAGTTGTGCGATTCAGGCTACCTGAAGAATAATATGCCTGACGGTATCTGGAAAAGTTGGTATCCAAACGGACAATTACGTATGATGATCGAGTGCAACGCCAAAAAACTGGCCGCCACCATAAACGAAATGCAACGCATTTATAAACCCGGGTTTTCTCCGCCACCACACCTGCAGGAAATGAAAGACATCATGAACGATGAGGAAAGTGTGCCATATGATAAACTGATGTACCGCCAGATGTATCTCTCCATTCATCCGCCCGACCTCAAAGACAGCACTGCCGAGTTGCTGGTAACCGTGCAGGAAGGCGATACGGTAAAAACGTTCATGACCAACACACTCCCGTTTTCAGAATGTCTTGTGCACGGGCGATATGTTACCTGGTTTCCGGATGGCACCCTGAAAGATTCCGGCTATTGCGAAAACGGCATCCGGCAGGGTGTGTGGGAAGAATGGAACGAAGAAGGTACGCAAAGAGCCGTAGGATTTTACCGGCATGGTATGCGATGGAAAGACTGGCGTTACTTTAACAAAGAAGGCAAATTGTTATACATCAGGTGGTACAACCGTTCCGAAGCAATAACGGAAACGATTGTACTAAACTGATCTTATTCCGTTCCAAAGGCAGCAGGTTTCATTTTACATAAAAGTCCGTACCCTTGTTCTATGGTTTATTTACTGACCCGCTCCATTTGTACAAATAATCTCCTGGCCAGCAGCAGCGCAAAGAGCAGGAACAAAATACTAAGATAACCCAACCAATCGTAATGGTAGATTTTGTTATCAGCACCTTTGATGATTACCAATCCGGCAATGAAGGAAGCAAGACTGGTGCCCAATTGTTGTACACTGCTGTTAAAGCTCATGAAACTGCCCCGTTGCTCGGCCTGCACCACATTGCTGATCATGGCGTTAGCCGTTACCATTCTTCCGGTGGAAAGCGTAAACCAGATGGCAAATACCGTGAGCGTCATGGAAAATGGAATGGCAGGCAGATTGGTAATGCTCCATACCGTGAACAGCGACAATACAACGCACACAGTAAAAATGGTCATCTTACCATAGCGGTCTGCCAGCCTGCCCAGGATATTGGCAGAAACAAAGGAAGCCAGCCCGCCAATGAGGTAAATCATGGGCGTTTGCGCTTTGCTGTATCCTACATTGAATTCCATATATGGATTCACAAAAGGAATAATCAGGAAATGTCCCAGCATGATCAATGCAGAAAACAACAAAGCAATACGTTGCTGCGGATGGTTCAGCACACTCGTCAGCACATGCCAGTAAGATGGCCGGTCTTCTTTTTTAACAAGATGCGCAGTCATGGAGGGAATATACTTCATGATCATCGGGATGATCAGTATACCCAATATGCCTACGAGTAAAAACGGCGCATGCCATGAAAAAACATTTGCAAGGTATAAGGCAAACGGAACGCCCAATACCGACGCCACTGCAAATGACGACATGATAGCGCCCATGGCCGTACCACGGCGTTCATACCCAAACATGTCTGATACAATTGACAATACCTGCGCATTGATCAGTCCGCCGAAAACACCTGCCAGTATGCGGGCCGACAACAGGAAATGGTAGTCGGGCGCAAAGCCACAGGCAAGGGTGCCCAGCAGAAAACCCGAATACCCGAACAATAATACAGACTTGCGATCGTAGCGATCTACAAAAAAGGCTGCGGCAAATCCTGAAATGCCGGCGCTCAATGTATAGGCAGCCACCAACACGCTGAACGCTTGCGCCGAAATGTCGAAGTAAGGCATCAGGTAATTTCCCAGCGGCATCAGGATCATGAAATCCAGGATATGCGTAAACATCAGCCCGGCCAGTATAAGCAGGACCATCCTTTCCTTCCAGTTCATACAATCTTCTTTTAATCACTTTGTTTAAATCCGGCAAACAATCGTAGCATACCAGGACCTTGTGCGTTCCTTAGTAGTTCTTCCAAAGCAGTCAGGTTATTCTCAGCTTATCAGGGAGGGAGCCGCAAAGTTCGTAAAACCTGCGGAAAAGGATTGACGAATTTTTATTAAAAGAGGTACAAATTCTATTCCGGGATTTTGCTGGCAGGGAACGGGTAAAAAATATTGATCTTTCAACAAAAGTGGTGAGAACTTCTCCCTGTAAGTGGGTAGAAAAGAACAATCCTCCTGTCCCGGCCTTCAACGCGGCAACAGGAGGACTGCGAAAACTTGCGGCCTGTTAGCTTATTTCTCTTTCACCACTATGATGCCTGCTCCATGATAAGAGTGGTATTCTCCATTATACATTGCCTCTGCACTGGCCGGTCCGATATGATAAGTACCCGGCGACACCGCACGAACCGCATAGTAATACACCTGCCTGTTGTTATACAGGTTTACAAACAAATTGATGCGATCGTCACGAACGTCCAGCGCGGTGGGCGTGGAAGCATCTTTGATCCAATCCATACCGGGAATTTCTTTGGTACGTGGGTTTTCAATTTCAAAACCGGCAGGTAACATGTCGGTAATCACTACGTTTTCCACATTGCCGCTGTACGACTTTTCGAGCGTAAGCTGCACAATCACCAGGTCATTCTGGGTAAAGCTGTTACCGGCAATCACGCGGCCATAACGATCATAGAATTTACGGCGCACACGAATGTAATTGTCTTCTTCCGTATAGGTACCGCTTTGCGATATGCCTTCACTTTGCCAGTAGTAATACAAACGTCCATTGCCTTTGGCCGCAATTTCCACATTGGGTGCGCCTAATTGTTTGGCGCTGAAAGAAACAGGATCGGCGCCGGCCGTACCAATGGTTTTGCCATTCACTTTGATATCGGCGGTCACATCAGCCTTGTTCGCTGCACGGGCAATTTTGCCCAGCGCCAGGAAGCTGAAACTGCATTCCTGCGTACTAAACCATCTGCGGCCTTTCAACTGGTTTACCACATGCCCTGCCATCACACCGATCTGGGGATTTGCAGGATCGGCGTCCAGCAAGGCATTCAGGGCAATGGCTTCATCGCGAATGGGTGAATAGAAACTGCCACCCGTTTGCGCCACCGATTCTTCACCGGTGAATGACTGCGGCAATATCTCCCGGAACTTCTGCTTGTCGCCGGCAATGGCATAGGCCACACTGAGCAGGTATTTAGAGTCGAGGCTCAGCAATTGCGGGTTCGATTTGTAATAGTTCATCGTAGACACATTGGGCTTGCCCGCCAGCGCCAGCACGTACAAACTGTAGATCACTTCCCTGGGAGCAATCTTCTTTTGCTGATTTTGATTATAGTAATAATTGATCGTTTCCTTATTCTTCAGCCGGTTGTTCAGGTAGTTGAGTATGTTGTTCAGCACACTATTGTCCACATCAAAACCGGCTTTCTTTGCTTCCAGTAGGAAATGTGCAGCGTATGCCGTTACCCACCAGTGCGCAGTGCCTTCACCGTCCCACATAGTGACAGCGCCATTGTACAATTGTCGCAATTTGATCTTGCGTATCGCTTCCAGCACATTGAAGTTGGCAGCGCTGCGGGCCTTGTTGGACTGATCCTCCATTTGTGCAGCGAGATCGCCAAAATACAATTGCGGAAATGCTGCCGATATGGTTTGCTCCGTACAACCGTAGGGATAGTTCACCAGGTAACGCAATTGTTTGCCCAACTCCAGCGCCGGGTTGCGACTGACAGTAAGTTTGTAATCGATCGTTTTCGGCACAAAATCCTGCAGCGGGATGTTGATGCGTTGCACATTGCCGCCCGTTATGGTCCCGCTACCGGTGTGCACCTGCAATGGCGCTATGGAACGCACACTGATATCTATTTCATCGGTAAATTTCTCTCCCAGTCCCTGCACTTCCACTTTTACCTTGGCTACATCCATGGCAGGCGCCACAGCCACACGGAAAACGGCACGACCTTCACTGTGCGGACTGAGGCTAACAGATTGTGAATTGCTGCCTGTCACCTGCAACGGCCCCTGTACAGTGAGCGTGGCAGTGGCCGTAGTGGATTTGTCCGTAGTGTTGGTGATCACTACAGGTACGGTAACGGTATCTTTCGGACTGAGGAAACGCGGCAGTGCCGTACTGAGCACCAGCGGGTCGGCCACCGTCATGGCAGCATCAGCACTTCCAAAACTGTGATCTTTGTACGATACGGCCATCAACCGGATTTCACCGCTGAACTGGGGAATATCAAATTCAAAGCTCGCTTCGCCCCTGCTGTTGGTTTGCGCAATGCCGCTCCAGTAAGACACCAGTTTAAACCGCCTGGCCGGCATGGGATTGGTGCGCTTGTTCATTTCAATTTCACCGTCACCACCGGTGCTGCTTATGCGCGGTTTTAATTCAGGGAACAACAACGGGTACATGTCATATGCAGTCACTTCAAGCGCCTTGCTGGCATAAAAATGACCGTATGGATCGGGTGTTTTAAAATCGGTGATCTGCAATATGCCATTGTCCACTGCCGCCAGTGTAACATAACTATTGGGAGCAGCTTTTACTGTTACTTTCTGACGCGTGCGTGAACGCACATGCTTCTGCGCTGCAATTTCTACATTGATGCGGCGGCTCTTTTCTTCTACCCGTATATTCTTGTACCCATGCGCTACGGTGAGCGGTATTTCACTCACATCATGCGGTTTGATCAGGGTGGCCGTTACGAACACGTTCGGCAGGTGCGCTTCTGTCAATTTCAAATCAACGGAAGCCGCACGGTTCTCTACATTTACATATTGATAACTTACCACACGGTCTGTTTCCATGGTCACCAGCATGCGCCCGTCGAAAGGCGTTTTGAATAATACTTTTGCTGTTTCGCCAGCCAGGTAGGAACTTTTGTCCAGCTCCATATCGATATTGCCTTCCGGGTCTACATCAAACGAGGCGTTGTCATTTCCCCAATACCCGTAACTATAAAATTCCTTGCTCACATAACTGTCCGCGCCGGGTATGGATACGCGCAAGGTATACCGGCCGGGTGAGCGCGGCACAAATGAATAGGCCGTTTGCTCGCCGCTTACAGTAATGGTTTGCTCGGAAATTATTTTATCATCTCGCTGGCTTTCATAACGGAAATAACTACCTGCTTTGGTAAGCACCGTGCGGTATTCGTGTTTGATCACCTTTACCGTAGCCTTGGCGCTTACTACGTTTTCGTTTTTGTCCAGGGCAATCAATGGAAATTTCACCACCTGGTTCAATGGATAATACCAGTAACCATCACTGCCTACACCGAAGAATACCTGCTGGGTATAAATATTGGCAGTTGCACTGCGACTGACAGGACGTCCTGTTTCATCGAACACTGTAGCATAAAAGGTAGCCTGCAGCAGTCCTTTGTCTTTATACATGATGGGCACGGCATAGCTGATGCTTGCATTACCATTGTCATCGGTAGTACCTTCTTCATTTTTTCGGTCGAATGACAAGCCTATGTTGTCAATGCCGAAGTCGTAATTCCTGTATTTTTTCGGACTGAAGTAACGCGGACTTACCTGTACTTCTCCTTCATAATTGCGTTTGGCAGCGGGCGGACCAAAGAAGTTCACGGCATTTACCGACAAGGTAGTGGTTTGCCCGGGCCCTACGGAAGGTTTATCAAGTTTTACAGAAACTTTTATCCTGTCTGGCACAAATTCTTCTACATTGAAACTCTTGCTGGCCAGCAGCACATCATTGGAAGTGTATACTTCCAGCGTATAGCCGCCGGTAATTGCAGACGCAGACAATTCCACATCACCTTCCAGCGCCCCCTGTGCATTCAAGGTTTTACGGAATGTTTTCAGTTCTTTGCCGTTGGGCAATAACATTTTCAGCTTCAACGGCAATTCTCCCGGCGACTTCCAGTTCCTGTCGCGCAGTATCACAGAGAAGTTGATTTTTTCTCCCGGGCGATAAATATCCCGTTCTGCATATACAAAGGCATCCAGGCCTGTAACATTGCTGCGTTTGCCGCCCACTTCAAAACGAGAAGTATTCACACGGGTGGAATTAAACGGCAAATAGTTAAAATCATCCGGCGATTTTGCAATGACCATCGCCGGACGAAAGCCCGCAAATTCTTTCCGGCTGTATTCCACTTCGGCAACACCATCATTGTTGGTAGTACCCATGCCCAGCACCTGGTTGTTGTTGCCATACACTATTATATTGAGCGCGTTTAATGGCTGCGCTGTTTTAATAGAGTTGGCAAATACAAACAGTTTGTCTTTCCCTTCCTTCGCCACCAGGCCGATATCGGATTTGGAAATAAACCGGCTGTCGGAAATCCAATAATCTGTGGTCGAGCGGATTTTGATATGATAAATGCCTTTGAAATCGGGCAAGCGGTCTTCTATGTTAAAAGTGAACAGGCGGCTGTTGCCGTATTTGGGCAGCGAACGGGTATCAATTTCCTTTTCATAGATCACATCGCCAAAACTCAGGCTACTGCTGTATTCATTGTAGTAATCACGCTCATAGTAATAATCTTCATCCTCCGAACTATATCTGTTGTCGCGGGGATAATAGCCATAACGCTGCACGGCCAGCAGATTGCTTTCATAAATCTTCGAAATAATCACCTTTACTTTCGGCACATTGGTAATGCGCACTTCAATGTTCTGATGGCCTTGTGCAGACAGGTAAACCGCCTTATTGTTGTTGAAACTAAGTGACGGTTCCAGTTCTCCGAATGCCACATTGTTTTCATAGCTTTCGCGCAGCTCCCCGCCCAGTCGGCCTTTCAGGCCTTTTTTGAGGGTAAGCACGTAGCTTTTGTCGGAACTGAATTGCTCGCTGCGAATGGCAAATCCATCTTCCGTTTCCGTTACAGAAAATTTAACAGCAGGATTGATGTTTACGCGGGACGCCACTTCATTGATCACAACCTGCTGACTGGTCCGCACGTAAACAGTACCGGTAATGCCATCGTGTTCGCCGGTAACATCGTTAATAGTGAGACTATAGGGCGAAGGAATGAATAATTTGTTCTCGATTTTTTCTTTAGTGCCGTTCCTGCCACCCTCGGGCACAATCCCTTTCTCAAGCGCTATCATGGCCTGCAGGTCTTTGTCTTCGGACTTCAACCCCAATAAACGCATGGAAATACGACTGTCGCTTTCCAAAGTCTGCAGGTCGTATTGAACCGGTGTACCGTCTACCTCCACCTTCATTTTCTCTTTGATCACGGCCGGTTGTACGGCATAGTTAAAATACAGGTCAACCTGGGGGATTGGCGTAGTGGAATTTTCCTGCACGGGCATCCAGGTCACATTACTGTTTTCCAACCGGAGCAATGGAGTATGAAAGGTAATTTTATCTGCCCCTCCAATCTTGCCGTACGCGCTGTACTGTAATATATCACTGTTAAGCTTAGCCGTAAACGAAGTAGCAGGCGGCAGCGGTCTTGCAGGGGAGAACACTAACTGATCGCCCTGGTCCCACCGGAAGCGGCCGGGAATCTCCGGGTCAAAGGTGATGTACTCGGTAGAGTCCCACTGGTTTAGCAGTGAGTCGCTTACCAGCACTTTATCAAATCGGAATACCAGGTTGCCCAATGCCGGCACTTCGTCTTTGGCATTGGTATACGTCAGATTTACCTGGCTGCTGTTGCAACTGAGAAAAAGTACAACGGTGGTTATGGCTGCGATCTGAAAGAATTGGTTGCGCATGGGTTATGGTTGAAGAGGAAAATGAAATTGGAAAATCAGTTGATGTTTACGCATGTGCGAAAGGTTGCACGGCTTTGTATATTTTTTTCAGCCGTTTTTTTCGATACCCCAAGTAACAAAAAATATGGATGGACCGGCACAGGGAAGCATCCACAATACAATTTTTTTATCCCCGGCTGCAACGTTATGAACGTTTTTACGTACTTCGTATATGGTTGTTGTCAATTGAAAGATTCAATGAACAGCCCATTCCACAAAGGCAAACGAGATTCGTTTGTCTTTTGACGGCGATACCCTGATCTGCAACAATCCCGCAACCGTGGCAACATTCAGACGCATATCGAAAAAATGGCTCAGGCGCCTCTTCCTGGCGTCGGTGCTGCTTTTTGCGGCTTTTCATTTGCTGAACCTGCTTTTCCCGTTGCCGGACCATATTGAATATTCCACCATCATAACGGACGATGAAGGTGAAGTAGTACATGCCTTTCTTACCCGTGATGAAAAATGGCGCATGAAAACGGAATTGCATGAAATTTCCCCGCTCCTGCGCAAGACCATTATAGAAAAGGAAGACCGCTATTTTTTTTATCACCCCGGCATCAATCCCCTGGCAATAGGCAGGGCATTGTTAAAAAACATTATCCGCATGAAACGGACTTCCGGCGCTTCCACCATTACCATGCAGGTGGCAAGGCTGCTGGAACCCAAACCGCGCACCTGGTGGAATAAATGCGTGGAAATGTTTCGCGCCTTTCAACTGGAATGGAAGTTTTCCAAAAGCGAAATCCTGCAACTGTACCTCAACCTGGTCCCCTATGGCGGCAATATTGAAGGCGTGAAATCCGCTTCCATCCTCTATTTCAAAAAAAATCCCGACCACCTCTCCCTGGCTGAAATCACNGCCCTTTCCATCATACCCAATCGGCCGTCTTCACTNGTAATGGGAAAAAACAACGACCTGATTGTAAAGGAAAGAAACCGCTGGCTGCACCAGTTTCAACGCGAAGGCATCTTTACCGAAAAAGAAATCAGCGATGCGTTGCACGAACCATTGACGGCACAACGGGGCAGCGTACCCAAACTCATCCCCCACCTGGCCTGGAAACTGAAAAACCAGGGAGGCCCCACCATTCATACCAATATACATCTCAACACCCAGTTAAAAACGGAAAAGCTGGTGCAGGACTATGTGCGCGCGCTCACGCTGAAAAATATCCGGAATGCAGCCGTAGTTATAATTGACAATGAAACGCATCATGTAATTACCTACGTTGGCTCGGGGAATTTCTACGATACCATCGATGCCGGACAGGTAAACGGCGCGGCCGCCATCCGGCAACCGGGCAGTACGCTAAAACCCCTATTGTTTGGTCTTTGCATTGATGCAGGCTGGATGACGCCCAAAACGGTGATCACCGACGTGGCCGTAAACTATGATGGTTATGCTCCCGAGAATTACGATAAACAATTCAACGGCTATGTAACCATGGAATACGCGCTGGAGCGCTCCCTCAATATTCCTGCGGTAAAGGCATTGCAACAACTGGGCAAAGATGCCTTCGTNCACAAACTGGTCACCTGCGATTTCAACCAGGTACGCAAAGACCAGCGCAANCTTGGCCTCTCCATGGTACTGGGCGGTTGCGGCGCCACACTGGAAGAATTGACCGGTTTGTACACCGTTTTTGCCAATGAAGGGAAATACTTCAGGCCCAATTACATCCGGTCGGAGCAACCATCCAAAGGCAAAGAGGTGCTCAGCCCGGCCGCCGCTTTTATGATCAACGATATATTGTCTAAAGTGAATCGTCCTGATTTTCCGCTTAACTGGCAAAGCACGGAACGCATGCCGAAAATTGCCTGGAAAACCGGCACATCTTACGGACGTCGTGATGCCTGGAGTATCGGTTACAACCGGAAATATACCGTAGGCGTATGGGTGGGTAATTTTTCGGCATTGGGTATTCCGGAACTGAGCGGCGCCAATGTGGCTACTCCCCTGCTGTTCAAAATATTCAATACCCTCGATTACGACAGCGACCGCGCCTGGTTCAGCCAGCCCGAAAATTGCGCCATGCGCACGGTCTGTTCCGAAACCGGCATGCCGCCCTCCGAACGATGCACGCACCTGGTTACCGATTATTATATACCGCTGATTTCTTCCACACAGTTTTGCAACAATATGCAGGAAGTGTATTTGTCGGCCGATGAAAAGATTTCCTATTGCAAAACCTGTGTACCGTCTGCCGGCTTTAAGAAAAAATGGTACCGGACCATCGGCGCCGACATGCAGCATTATTTTGAAGAAAGACGGATCGTTTACGAAAAAATTCCGCCGCACAACCCTGATTGTGAACGCATATTCAGGGAAAACGGTCCGGCCATTACAGCGCCGCGCAACGGCGCCACCTATTATATCAGCAGGAAAAAACCGGAACCTTTGCTCCTCACCTGTTATACAGGCAACGATGTGAGCAAAGTATACTGGTATATCAACGATCAGTTCTACAAAGCGGCCGCAGCCCGCGACCGGCAATTCTTTGTACCTGCCGAAGGCCGGGTAAAAATTTCCTGCACTGACGATAAAGGAAGGAACAGGAATATATGGATTACGGTGAAGCTGATTGATTAAACGGGCCAGTTACTCCAGCCTGGTCACTTTCCCGCTGCCCGCAATATTGCTTTTTCTCAACTGGCCACCGCCTTTGTAGCGTACATCACCGCTGCCGGTGATGGCTACATCGAGCGCTACGCTGGCGTATACATCTGCATCGCCGCTGCCGGTGATAGACACCTTTGTTTCTTCTGCCAGTAAATTCATGGCACGTATATCACCGCTTCCCGATAAGCCGGTCTCGAAAATTTTTGTCTGTCCCTGCAGGTTGATGTTGCCGCTGCCACTGATTTCAGCCTCCACTTCCGGCGCATCCACTTCCATTTTTATATCGGCGCTGCCACTAACGCTCAATACCAGTTTATGCGGATTGGTAATTTTTGTTTCACCAATAATATTGCCCGATCCGCTGGAATGTATGCTGGTAAATTCCGGCGATGTTACATATACCCGCATGGCGCGTTTGTTGTCCAGCCAGTATCCGTCTTTGGTATCGATGTACAGTTTACCGCCATCCACATAGGTTTCAATATAGGGAAGAAGATTTTCTTCAGCCTCAACCTTTACTGCATGGGAAGTGCCGGAAGATACGTATATGTCGAACGATCCGGATGAACTAACGCTTTTAAAGCTGCCAACGTTCCGTTCCTGTGTAGTTTGATTGCCATTTCCGCGCACCCGTTCGCCTCTGAATATATTGCAGGAAGGTACTAATGCAGCAGCAACGATCATCAGCAAAAGAAAGTTTCTCATACTAGTGTTGTTTTAAGTGTAAAGGTCCGCTATACAGTTCAAAAAGATAATGAGAATTGACCAATTTGACGCAAGGCAACGGGAAAAGTTACAAAACCCCAAAACTCACTACCTTCGCGTCACCATGGCGGAAAAAATTATTATTCTCGATTTCGGCAGTCAATATACCCAACTGATTGCCAGGGCCGTACGTGAGGCCAATGTATACTGCGAAATTCTTCCCTACAACAAAAAAATCGAATTTGATTCTTCCCTGAAGGGCATTATCTTGAGTGGTTCGCCGTTTTCAGTAAACGACGCGCAGGCCCCGGAAGTAGATATCAGGGCGCTCAACAGCCGCCTGCCGGTGCTGGGCGTTTGTTACGGTGCGCAATTGACTGCCAAACAGTTCGGCGGTCGTGTGGCGAAAAGCGACAAGCGGGAATATGGCCGGGCGCTGATGCATAAACAAACGGAAGATGCGTTATTTACCGGTGTAATGGAGCAGTCGCAGGTATGGATGAGCCACAGCGACTCCGTGCTGGAACTGCCGCAGGGTTTTGAAGTGCTGGCCGCTACGGACAGCATTCCCTACGCAGCCTTTAAGAAAAACGGGGAAATGCCTCCCTTGTACTGCGTACAGTTTCACCCGGAAGTATACCATTCCATTGAGGGCAAAAAGATCCTCAAAAACTTCCTGGTAAATATTTGTGGTTGCAGCCAGGACTGGACGCCGGCACATTTCATTACCGATACAGTAGCTGCATTGAAGGAAAAGATCGGCAACCGCAAAGTGATCATGGCATTGAGCGGCGGCGTAGACAGTACCGTGGCCGCCACACTGATCCATCGCGCCATTGGCGACAGGCTGTATGGCATTTTTGTTGATAATGGTGTATTGCGCAAAAATGAATTTGAGCAGGTGCTGGCAACCTATCGCACCATTGGATTGAATGTAAAAGGCGTTGACGCCAAAAAAATATTTTACGATGCGCTGAAAGGGAAAACCGACCCCGAAGCCAAGCGTAAAACCATAGGTAGATTGTTCATTGAAGTATTCCAGGAAGAGGCCAAAAAAATTGAAGGCATTTCGCTGCTGGGACAGGGCACCATTTACCCTGATGTGATTGAAAGTGTGTCGGTGCATGGTCCTTCTGTGACCATCAAATCGCACCACAACGTAGGCGGACTGCCCGATATCATGCACCTCGAGCTGGTAGAGCCGCTACGGTTCCTTTTTAAGGATGAAGTGCGTCGGGTGGGACAGGAACTCGGCATCCCGGCAGACTTGTTGCACCGCCATCCCTTCCCGGGACCTGGTCTGGCAATTCGCATACTCGGCGAGGTTACTGCCGAAAAAGTTGCCTTGCTGCAGGAAGCCGATCACCGTTATATCCAGGCCCTGAAATCACATAACCTGTACGACCAGGTATGGCAGGCCGGCGCCATTCTGCTGCCCATTCAAAGTGTAGGCGTGATGGGCGATGAACGGACTTATGAATCCGTAGTGGCGCTGCGGGCAGTGACTTCGGTAGATGGTATGACTGCAGACTGGGCGCATCTGCCGCATGAATTTCTGGCTCATGTATCGAACGATATTATCAATAATGTGAAGGGAATCAATCGTGTAGTTTATGATATTAGTAGCAAACCGCCTGCAACGATAGAATGGGAGTAAGCGTCTGAGGGGCAGGCTTATTGAATAAATGGTATATCTATGATGAAAAAACTGCAAAGAGCCTGGCTCACCTTTTGTACCCTATTCCTTACAACGGTAGTATGGGCCCAGACAGACACTACTATAGCACGCAATGTGGCAGCAGACTCGGTGGTGGTTGTGGCTGACAGCATGCCTGAGCGGATGAAGCTCGCCATAGTCACCAGTTTGTACCTCGATTCTGCTTTTGATGCGGCCGGAAATTATCAATACGATGATAAACAGTTTCATCCCTTCAGCAAAGCGGGACTGGAATTCTGGGAAGGGGCGCAGCTGGCTATAGATTCGCTCAAAAAAGAAGGGTTGCAACTGGACATTCATGTTTTCGATACCCGCTCATCGCGTATTCCCTTCGATTCATTGATTGCAGGCGATCACCTGCGCAATATGGACCTGATCATCGGCCATGTGAATTTGAATGAAGCTGCGCAGTTGGCACGGTTCGCCGGTGTGTTGAATATCCCCTTCATCAATACCAATGTTCCGAATGATGCAGAAGTGACCAACAATCCCAACTATGTGGTGCTGAACTCTACGTTGTTCACGCATTGCAATGGCATTTATAAATTTCTGCAACGCAATTTCGCCTTGTCCAATATTGTGGTGTTCCGCAAGAAAGGGGCAGCGGAAGACCGCCTGCGGCAATATTTCACGGAAATAGAAAAAAACACCAACTCCGTTGCGCTGAAACTGAAATACGTTACACTGCCGGATAATTTCAATACTGCACATCTTGCCGCGCACCTCGACAGTAATAGCACCAACGTGGTGCTGGCAGGCAGCCTCGATCTGAAATTTGCGCAATCGCTTTGCCAGCAGTTGTCATCCCTGAGCAAAACTTATGCTACTACAGTGTTTGGTATGCCCAATTGGGACGATATCGATTTTACCAAAAGCCTGTACAGGGGCATTGAAGTATATGTAACCACGCCATTTTATATTGACCCCGCCAATAAGCTGGCCAGCGCACTGAACAACTATTACAGGAAGGAATTTTTTGTGCCCGCTTCGCCAACGGTATATCTTGGCTACGAATCCATTTACCATTTTGCCCACCTGCTGGATTTGCATAGGGAAAACATTGGCTCCAGCCTGGGTGATAAGAAATTTACCGTTTTCACCAACTTTGATATTCAACCGGTGATCAATAGCCAGACGCAAACGCTCGACTACTTCGAAAACAAAAAGCTCTACATGTTGAAAAAGGTAGACGGCGTAGTAAAAGCAGTGTACTAGAGAGTGGTATGGCTTTTTTATATACCATGTAATCATGGTAGTATCAACCGCACAAGGGCTCTTTTGTACGCCGGGTAATTTTTATATCGATCCCTGGCAGCCTGTGGATTATGCCATCATTACCCATGCCCACAGCGACCATGCCCGCGCCGGCAGCAGGCATTACCTGTGCCATCATCATACCAAACCGTTGTTACAACTCCGCCTGGGAGACGTGAGCATTCAAACCCTCGCATGGAATGAAAAGATCACCATCAATGGTGTAAGCGTTTCCCTGCATCCTGCCGGTCATATCATCGGGTCATCACAGGTCCGACTGGAATATAACGGTGAAGTATACGTGATCAGTGGTGATTACAAAACCGAAGACGATGGCATCAGCGGCGCTTTTGAACCGGTGCGCTGTCATACGTTTATTACAGAATCCACTTTTGGACTGCCCATCTATCACTGGCGGCCGCAGCAGTCAATTTTTCATGACCTGCAAAACTGGATACGCAACAACCAGGTGGAAGAAAGATGTTCTGTGATTATTGGTTACAGTCTGGGCAAAGCGCAACGGGTATTGAAAGCAGTGGATGAAGTAGCAGGTAACGTATTTGCTCACGGGGCTGTATGGAATGTGCATCAGGCTTTGCAGCAGGCAGGTTTTTCTTTACCTCCGCTTAACAGGGTGGTGCCTGAACTACCGAAAGAAACATATAAAGGAGCTGTCATCCTCGCGCCACCTTCGGCGCCGGGCAGTGCCTGGATGAACCGCTTTACCCCTTATCGTACGGCTATCTGCAGCGGATGGATGCAGGTGCGCGGACACCAGCGGCGCAGTAATGCCGATGCAGGGTTTGCATTGAGCGATCATGCGGACTGGAATGGGTTATTGGATACTGTAAAAGCAACAGGGGCTGAAAAAGTGTGGGTAACGCATGGTTTTCAATCGGCATTCAGCAGGTATTTGAATGAGATGGGGATAGAAGCAAAGGAATTGAAAACGGAATTTGGAGATACGGTGGAGTTGGATGGCCAGGATGTTTAAAGGATATCAATGCGGCTTTTGAGGAGATGTAGTGAATGTTGTGGAGTGAGACAGAGGATATGCGGCAATACTTTTTACATAACAATATATTTAACCATAATGCCGGAGAAAGCGGGCAAAGCACGCCTTCGGGGAGCAGAGATACTGCTGCTGGCGGGAACTACTCCCTTTCAGGAGGCGCGCACGCCGGAGGCATCGCAGCCTTTGCCCATTTACTGCAACAACTCAGCGCCTCTACCAAAACCAATGACAAACTGCACGCACTGATAGAATATTTTAAGAAAGCGGAAGACAAAGACAAAGTTTGGGTGATTGCCCTCTTTAGTGGACGCAGACCAAGGAGAACAGTTAGCGGTACCCAACTTACCAATTGGTGCGCTGCATTAATCAACCTGCCTTTATGGTTGTTCCAGGAATCCTATCTCGTGGTTGGCGATTTGTCTGAAACCATTGCACTGTTAATACCGGAAAAAATACAGGATGCTTCACAAGGGCATACCGGGAAACCTTTGCACTACTACATAGAAAAATTCATTCAACTGGAAAAAGCTTCTGAAGAAACAAAGAAAGCATTTGTCATGCAATCGTGGCTGGAACTGAACAGCAGCGAACGTTTTGTATTCAACAAACTATTATCAGGCGCTTTCCGCGTAGGCGTTTCCCAGCGCATGATGGTAAATGCGCTGGCCAGACTGACCAATCTTGAACCTTCGGTTATTGCTCACCGTATCAGCGGCCAATGGGACCCCTCCACCACCCGCTTTGATGAATTACTAAGCGAATCCACCGTGACCACTGATATTTCCAAGCCTTACCCTTTTTACCTCGCCTATGCATTGGAAGATGATCTCACCACACTTGGTCCACCCGGAGAATGGCAGGCAGAATGGAAATGGGACGGCATCCGCGGACAAATCATCAAAAGAAATAACCAGTTATTTGTGTGGAGCCGCGGGGAAGATTTGATTACTGATAAATTTCCCGAGTACAGTTTGTTAGCCGGCAAACTGCCCGATGGCCTTGCCATGGACGGAGAAATTCTTCCTTACAGTAATGGGCAGGTGTTGAACTTTAACGTACTGCAAACGCGCATCGGCAGAAAGAACATCACCAAAAAACATTTACAGGAAGCGCCGGTTGGCTTTTTTGCCTTCGATTTACTGGAACTACACGGAGAAGATATCCGTCACTGGCCGCTGTCGGACCGCCGCCAAGCACTGGAAAAAATTGTACAGCAGGCGGCGCTCCCCTTCCTGCAATTATCGCCGGCAGTTGCATTCAGCGATTGGTCAGAACTGATTCCCATTCGTCAGCAGGCGCGCGCCATCAACAGCGAAGGATTGATGTTGAAAAGAAAATCATCCGGCTATCTTACCGGCCGCAGGCGCGGCGACTGGTGGAAATGGAAAATTGATCCCCTCACCATCGATGCAGTAATGATCTATGCACAAAAAGGGACCGGCCGCAGAAGTAACCTGTATACGGATTATACTTTTGCTGTGCGGGATGGAGATAAACTCGTTCCTTTCACCAAAGCCTATTCCGGGCTAACGGATAGGGAGTTTGCACAGGTAGATGCGTTTGTACGAAAAAATTCCCTCGAAAAATTTGGCCCTGTGCGCACGGTAAAACCTGAACTGGTGTTTGAAATAGCTTTTGAAGGCATTGCAGCCAGCAACCGCCACAAATCAGGCGTAGCGCTGCGTTTCCCGCGCATCAGTCGCTGGCGTACAGATAAGCGGCCCGAGGAAATCAATACATTGGAAGATTTGAAAAAGATGTTGGAAAACTATGGCAAATAGTGGAAAATGCGGCAGCTGATACCAATCCAGATCTTCCCGTAAATTGAGCAATGAAACCACACATATGTAGAAATGGTTCGTGCTTACAATGATCATGCCCGGCGGACTGGCCTTTACGACAGGCTCACTGCCGAAGCAGGAAAAGCGCTGATCGAATATCTGAAAACGTTGTAAGCAATCCACCTGCCCATCAAGACAATTTGATGCAATTCGCCAATCATTTGCTGCTATTCATACAGGTTCTTCAACGTCTGGCTCATTGGTATGCCACGTTTGTTATGCCGGCTATGTCAACCCGTATAATGGCATACGGATACAAAATCAACACCAATGAGAAGAACTCTATTGATTGCAGCAACGTATTTGCTGGCCGGTCATTCCTATACGCAACCCGTTACACGTTTACATCCGCAAACGCAGGCCTGGAACAATCATTTCTTTGTAACTGTGCCCAATGGCAGTGAAAAATTTTACGTGGTGGGGTCTGAATGGTACACTTCCGCTGATGAGGGTGTAAACTGGGCAAAAGAAACTTATTCCCTGAAAATGGAATTCAGGAACCTGTTTGCTTCCGGTATTCGTAAAGATGCATTCAAAGATGCCTGTTTTACCGATGAAAATACGGGCTTTATTGTAGACAGGTCTACCATATTAAAAACTACCAACAAAGGAGCAACCTGGAAAACCGTCGCTTCCCTGCAACCCAACACGCGCTACAGCAGCAGTGCTTTTCTTGAAAAGATTTTCTTCATCGATAACTCCACCGGTTTTGCCGTAGGTACCTTCGACAAAATCCTCAAAACGAAAGATGGCGGCGAAACGTGGACCACCCTGCAATGGAGCAACAGCAGCGCGCCCTATACCCGGCTGCACGATGTTTATTTTCATGACGAAAACAATGGTATGATCGCCGGCTACACCGTGGACGACATCCAGATGAATTTCGGCATGAAGTATTTTATTAAAACCACCAGCGATGGCGGCAAACACTGGCAAACAACATACATGAGCGACGATTATGATTATGAACGCGCATCCATTTCCGTTATTAACCAGCAAACCAGCTATGTCCTGTTACAGGGTGATTATTATGTGCCCATCCGCCTGATTCGCAGTACCGATGGCGGACAACACTGGAATGTATTACCACTTCCCATGCTGCTTTATTACGCCAGCATGGCCTGGACCGACGCTGCTACGGGCTTTATCACCGGCGCACAGGAAACCTATCTTCCCTGCAATACTGTTTTGCAAACCACCGACAGTGGAAAAACCTGGACGGTGCAAACGCTCCATTCGCCCAACGCGCCGTACAATAACAGCGCATTGACCATTGCTTTCTCCGGCAAGAATCATGGCGTAATTGCGGGCGAAAACGGCGCCATTTTTCGAACAGAGAACGGAGGACAATCCTGGCACGCCGCCATACCGGCTTTTGGAAATATCCTGGATATCCGCCCGCTAAGCGATCAGTGGCATATGTTATTGCATGGCGGTATTGTACTGCAGTCTGCAGATCTGCAAAACTGGCAACCGCTACATGTGTCCAGCAACGACGGTATCATAAAATGGCAACCCATCAGCAACACGGAAGCATATTTTATCAATGATTACGGTGAATTGATCCGCTATACAAGTAATGGCCAGCAGTACACCACCCTCATTCCGAAAGGAGATACGGCCTGCATCGACCTGCAATACGATGCGGCAACATCCACCTGCTGGGTGGCGGGTTTTGCGTTCAGCACCAAAACCTGCTTTGTGTTAAAACTGCATACACAACAACAAACACGGAGTTATCATACCGTATTCAGCAATGAAGGGAGCAGGTATATCATCCGGCAACTGACTTTGTGTAACAATGGAGAAGCTGTACTGTCAACCTATACGAACATATACGCCAGTACAGGCAAGGGCAGCACCTGGAATAAAACGTTTGCCACTCCCGTCAATATTTCCATCAATGCAGTGAGCAGTACGCCGGGCAGCGGCCGATTACACCTGGTAAATACGCAACACGAACTTTATTATTCCGATAATGGTGGCCATACCTGGAAAAAAGGCGCCAATTTGCCAACATTGTATGAACTGCAAAACTTCATTCCACAGTTCGTAACTGACCAGTACGGGTTTGCAGTGGGCGGTGCGCGAAAAAACGCCAACGCGTTCTGGGAAGCAGTAGTGCTTGAAACCACCAACGGCGGAAATACCTGGAGCGAAATACAACTTCCATTGATTGATGGCCCGCTGACCGGTGTACAACTCAGCCACAACACTGCTTTGTTTTATGGCAAAGCAGGGACAGTGCTGCAAAAGCAATTTGCTGCTCCGCCTCCTGCAGGTACAGGGGTACAGCTGAAAGTATATCCCAATCCCACCAGCGGGAAAATTTTTGTTGAACATCCTTATGCCGGACTCTCTTTATCGTTGTATGATGCAACCGGCAAATTGTTGCAGCAATTTCACAAAGTAAAGTCCGGCGATGAACTCGACCTGGGCAGCTATGCCAGTGGAGTGTACATGCTCCGGGCCACAACTGCGGGCGTTACTGTGTTACAGCAGGTACTACGCCTGTAACGCGCGCGCTTCATGCAGCACAAACTCCAAAAATCATTAATTTACCTCCTTAAACTTTACCGGCAAGCAGTTTTGGAGCGACCCGGTGGTTAAATGTGTGTCTGCATGCCGCTTCAAGCTACCCCAGGATACCAAATCATCGAACGCTGGTTTCAAACCAGGAACATGCGCCCTTTTGCTTTCCAGGAGGAAGCATGGCAACATATTGTCCATGGCAGGAGTGGTGTGGTAAATGCGCCCACCGGTTGTGGTAAGACTTTTTCGGTATTTCTCGGTGCGTTGATCAACTTTATCAATGCCCATCCTGATGATTACAAAACCCGTTCAAAAAACGGTTTGCAGTTGTTATGGATTACGCCGCTGCGTGCGCTGGCCAAAGACATCGGGCGGGCCATGGAAGAAGTGATAACAGAGCTGGGCATGCAGTGGAAAGTAGGCATTCGCAATGGCGATACAGATATTGCCGAACGGCAAAAACAGAAAAGGCAGATGCCGGAGGCGCTCATCATCACCCCCGAAAGCCTTCACCTGTTATTGGCACAAAAAGGTTACCCGCAGTTGTTTCAATCGCTGCGCATTATTGCAGTGGATGAATGGCATGAACTGCTCGGCTCTAAAAGAGGCGTACAGGTAGAACTGGCCGTATCGAGAATTGTAAATGTGCAAAGGCAGCGCTCCAACCGGCAACCTGCGGTGTGGGGCATATCGGCAACCATTGGCAACCTTGACCAGGCAAGAGAAGTTTTGCTGGCACCCCTGGGCACCAAAGGTGAACTGGTGAAGGCCAATATTAGAAAAGACATCGTACTGGAATCCATATTACCGGATGAAATAGAAAAATATCCGTGGGCAGGTCACCTCGGACTGAAACTGGTCCATAAAGTAATCCCCATTATTCAAAACAGTCGTACCACGCTCATCTTTATCAACACACGCGGCATGAGCGAAACCTGGTACCAGTCGCTGCTGACTGCAGCGCCCGACCTTGCCGGCGCCATCGCCCTGCATCATGGAAGCATAGAACAGGAACTGCGTATCTGGGTAGAAGAAGCATTGCATGCCGCCAAACTGAAAGCCGTGGTATGTACGGCCAGCCTCGACCTCGGTGTTGATTTTCGTCCAGTCGAAACTGTTATACAGGTTGGCAGCCCGAAAGGTGTGGCCCGCTTTCTGCAACGCGCTGGCCGCAGCGGCCATCGTCCCGATGAAGTGAGCAAAATTTATTTCCTGCCCACACACAGCCTGGAACTGGTAGAAGCCGCCGCGCTGAAGAATGCCATTGAAGAAAATTTTATCGAGAGCCGGGAACCCATGTTGTTGTGTTTCGACGTGCTGATCCAGTATTTGTCAACACTGGCCATCAGCGAAGGGTTCATTCCGGAAGAACTTTTTCCGGAACTCAAATCAACGTATTGTTACCGCGATATGACAGAAGAAGAATGGGGCCAGATCCTGCAATTCATTACAGCAGGAGGCACTGCCTTGCAGCAATACGATGAGTTCCGAAAAATTGAAATCATCGATGGCGTATACCGCATTACCAGTCGCCGCATTGCCATGCGCCACCGGATGCATATCGGCACCATCGTGAGCGAAGCAATGATGAAAGTAAAATTCGTGAGTGGCGGATTTATCGGGGTTATTGAAGAATGGTTTATTTCCCGCTTGTCGCCGGGCGAAGTATTTACCCTCGCCGGCCGTAACCTGGAACTCGTAGCCATCAAAGACATGACGGCGCTGGTACGCAAATCCAACGCAAAGAAATCCATCGTGCCCAGCTGGCAGGGCGGCCGCATGCCCCTCAGCGCCAACCTGGGCAAGAAACTGCGGGAAAAATTCAATGAAGCGTTTGAAAAGAAATACCGGTTCGCAAATACCACCAACCAACCTGAACGGGGGTTTGATATTGAACTGCAGGTACTACAACCCTTATTTAAATTGCAGGAAGAATTATCACATGTGCCCCGGGCCAATGAGTTGCTGATTGAACAAATTGAAACGAAAGACGGTTTCCACTTGTTCGTATACCCCTTCGAGGGCCGGCTGGTGCACGAAGCCATGGCGGCCATACTGGCTTACCGCATCAGCAGGATCACGCCCATAACTTTTTCCTTTGCCATGAACGATTATGGCTTTGAACTGCTGAGCGACCAGCCTATACCGGTTGACGACAGCAATGTATACGAACTGTTTACCGCCGACGATCTCCTGTCAGACATTCAACGCAGCGTCAACTCAACGGAAATGGCCAAACGAAAATTCAGGGACATTGCGGTCATTGGCGGACTCATCTTCCAGGGTTATCCCGGTGAACAAAAAAAAGCGCGGCATCTCCAATCATCGGCCTCTTTGTTGTTCAATGTTTTCTCCGAGTACGAACCGCACAACCTGTTGCTCCGCCAATCCTATCAGGAAGTATTTGACCAGCAAATGGAAGAAGTGCGCCTGCGGCAGATGCTCCAAAGGATACAGTCATCCAAAATTGTGATTACTTTCCCGCAACAACTCACCCCCTTCTGTTTCCCCATCAAAGTAGACAGCATGCGCGAAAACCTTACCAGCGAAAAACTGGAAGACCGCGTAAGAAGAATGCAGGCGCAACTGGACCGCTGACGCCGGGGAAACCACCAGCTAATTCTTATCAAAATGCGTTGCGCCCGGTTTCCGGCCCCCGCCTTTCCTCCTTACATTTGCACCATGCTTGTGCCCACTCCGTACAAACTGATGCAGCAGCAGCTCTGGCTTTCGGCCGACCGGTGTATTTTCTGGGAAGAAGAAAAAACACTGATCGTTTCCGACCTGCATTTTGGCAAAACAGGTCATTTCCGGAAATATGGCATTGCCGTTCCCCAGTCGGTGTATAAAAACGATTTGCAGCGGCTGGTGCACCAGTTGCAATACTTTCAGCCGAAAAAATTAATTGTGGTGGGCGATCTGTTTCACAGCAGCGAGAACAAGGAACTGCAATTGTTTTGCAAGTGGCGCAACGATTTCCCTTCACTGGAGATTCATCTCGTAAAAGGCAATCATGATATCCTGCATGAGGATTGGTACCGCGAAGCCGGTATTTGCGTGTGGGACGAAGAACTGAGCGTCCCGCCCTTTCATTTCCGCCATGACCTGGGCGAAGCGGCGCCCATAAGCGGACGCTATCTTTTTTCCGGACATATCCATCCCGGTGTGCGCATCAAAGGCATGGGCAAACAATCGCTGTGCCTGCCCTGTTTCTATTTTGCCCAAAATTTTTGCGTATTGCCGGCCTTCAGCGAGTTCACCGGCACAGCGCGCATTGACCCGGAAAACGGCGACGCAGTTTTCGCCATCGTAGAAAAAAAACTGGTCCAGTTACAGTAATGCCCCACCACATAAAAATTGCATATGATCCCGTATATGCGCACCCGTTACCGCCGGGGCATCGCTTTCCCATGATCAAGTATGAACTGATACCGGAACAACTCCTGTACGAAGGCACTATCTCACCCCAAAACCTGTTTGTGCCCACGCCCTGTCCCGATGAAATTGTATTGTGGACGCACGACGCGCACTATCTTGAAAAGCTGCACCGGCAAACCCTTTCTCCCCGCGAACAACGGCATATTGGTTTTCCACAATCGCCCGGGCTTACCTTGCGCGAACGGGTCATTACGCAGGGCACCATCGATTGTTGCCATTACGCATTGGAACATGGCGTGGCGCTCAATGTGGCAGGCGGTACGCATCATGCCTTTGCCGACCGCGGCGAAGGTTTTTGCCTGCTCAACGATTTTGCCGTAGCCGCCAATTATCTTCTGCGCAAAAAGCTGGCTCACCAGATATTGATCATTGATCTTGACGTGCACCAGGGAAATGGAACGGCCCGCATTTTTGCACAGCAACCGGCCGTTTTCACGTTCAGTATGCACGGCGCCCACAATTACCCTTTTCATAAGGAAAAAAGTGATCTTGATATCGGGCTGAAGGACGGCACCGATGATCGCATGTATTTGCCTTTGTTGGAAAACACACTGGAAACCTTGATCCGCCAGTTGAAACCCGACTTCGCTTTCTTTTTGTCAGGAGTAGATATACTGGAAACAGATAAGTTCGGTAAGCTGAAAATTACAATGGAGGGTTGCCGCCGGCGTGATGAAATTGTATTTTCCATGCTGAAGGCGTATAACATTCCCTGTACAGTGGCGATGGGCGGAGGTTATTCGCCGGACATTAAAACCATTGTAGAAGCACATTGTAATACTTTCCGGGTAGCGATCGACTTATATGGATAGGAGGCGTCGTGGCGGAACCGCCTGCCCCGGACCGTGAAAGCATGATACCAGGAAACCCGGAACCGCAGGTCTGCAGAAACGCGAGTCCCGAAAACAGGAAAACACCCTGTTTCCCGCTGCTCCCGTGTTTTCCCCTCCCAACTTTTTCTAATTCAATTTCTTCTTCAACGAGCTGATCTGCTCCTGCAAATTGCTCACTACGCTCGCCAGTTGGTTCACATCCCAACGTTGCTGTACATTCGCTTTCTGCAGTATATAAGTGGCCCGCCACATTTCCAGCACGTCTTCTGCATTGATATTGTACGGCTGATAGGCTGTATTGTCGCTGATCAGCGTAAACTTGTTCTTGCTGCGGGTATTTTTCATCACCCGTTTGTATACGATACCTTCACTGCGGCTGACAACTATATAGGTATTGTTATTTTTTACATCATCGAAATTTTCCACTTTTTCGCCTACAATCACGGAGCCGCTGGGAACCGGCAACATCGAATCTCCTACAATCTCGAAAGCACGGTAACTGCCCGGCGCCAGCATGGGCAGGGTGAAGGTGTTCAGTTCATCAATAAACTCGGGGTCCGCATAACCGGCCAGGTAACCTGCAGCAGCCTTTACAGGCACAAATTGTATTTCATTGGTGCCTGCGGCGAGCTTTTGTGCCCGGCGTTTGGCGAGGTAATTGCCTTTGGTATCGCCCAGATCTTTTAAAAACAATTCGTCCAGCGTCAGCTTGAAAATTTCCCCCACCGTTTCCAGCACATCAATCCGCGGTTCAGCCCTTTCCTCTTCATAAGCACCCAAAAGTGATCGTTTGATACCCAGTTTGGTGGCAAATTCTTCCTGCGTCCAGCCACGCAGCTTGCGCAGATATTTCAGGTTTTTTCCGGCTAATGACATAGGCTAACGAGTTTAGCGCTAAAATACTAATTTTTTTACCACTCCACCAACAAAAATTTTACTACCGGCATCACCAGATTAACCAACGCTATGAAAACATCAACATCGATCTAAACTGGCTTGCGCCCTTAGTCCTTTTCAGACAAATGCGCTGATGTATGCGCCCAATGCTTATCTTTAGTACGGTTTGATCCCGGCCACTGCAACTTCTCCCGGGATTATTGATTTCCTGCGTGTTCCGTGCCATGTCTGCTAATCCGGCTCCATCATTTTTTTAACCCAATTGAAGCATTAACCAACTTAAACTACTGTTTATGCAACACGCAACATTACAGGCGGAAAAAATTGTTCCGGGTACGCATCATGACGCTTCCCGCATTATGCAGATCGGTATGGGATTCTGGGCATCGAAGGTTTTACTGGCCGCTGTGAAATTTCGCTTATTCACGGTGCTGGCCAACAGGGCGCTCAGGGGAAGCCAGATTAAGGAGATACTGAAACTGCAAACCACGCTCAGACATGTGTACGACTGGTTGGATACGCTGGTATCGCTGGGCTTTCTCAAACGCGAAGGCGTACTGGACGATGCGCTATATACCAATTCGCCGGATGCCAATTATTTTCTCGATCAAAACAAACTGAGTTACCTCGGCGGCATACTGGAAATGAGCAATAACCGGCTGTATCGTTTCTGGGGCAATCTCGAAGAAGCATTGCAAACCGGCTTACCGCAAAATGAATCGAAAGGGCATGGCAACATGCAATTTTTTGAAGAGTTATACACCGACCCGGTGCGTTTGCAGGAATTCATGGACGCCATGAGCGGCATTCAGCAAAACAATTTCCTGGCACTGGCCGCAAAATTTAATTTCAGTGAATATTCCACCATGGCAGATGTGGGCGGCGCCGACGCTTCTCTCTGCATACAGGTATGCCGCCGTCATCCGCATCTCCGCTGCATCAATTTCGATTTACCTGCTGTAGCGCCGTTGGCTACCAGGAAAATCTCCCAATACAACCTGAACAACCGCATTGAAGTCATCGGCGGCGATTTCATGATAGACCCGCTGCCGGAAGCACAGGTGATCACCATGGGCAACATATTGCATGGACTGAATGAAGCCAACAAAGAACTGCTCATCAACAAAGCCTACGACACGCTGCCGTCCGATGGCGTGCTGATCGTAATAGAAAATATTATCGACAACGACCGCCGGCAGAATTCGTTCGGGCTCATGATGAGCCTCAATATGCTTATCGAAAACGGCGAAGCGTTCGACTACACCATGAACGATTTTGAAGGCTGGGCCCGCAAAGCCGGTTTCCGCGAATTGTCCATCATGCCGCTCACCGGCCCCGCAAGCGCCATCATTGCCTATAAATAAAGTCCGAAAGCGGGAAAGAACCGAAGTCCGGAAGACAAATACCTTCCGGACTTCCTCGTTTCTGACTATTTCAACAAGAAATTTGGAGCGTATTCCACCACTACCCTATCTTTGCACATGGCAACAAGAAATAAAGCTCCACAGGCTCGACTTTCCTACTCAGACAAGTTTTTTGGTGAAGGCTTAACTTTCGACGATGTATTACTGGTACCAGCCTATTCCACGGTACTGCCCCGCGAAGTAGATATTCGCACGCAACTCACCAAAGATATCCGGTTAAATATTCCCATGCTGTCGGCCGCCATGGATACGGTTACCGAAGCCAACCTGGCCATTGCACTGGCGCGTGAAGGAGGTCTGGGTATCCTGCACAAAAACATGAGCATTGAAAAGCAGGTAGAACAGGTACGCAAAGTAAAGCGCAGTGAAAGCGGGCTCATCATAGATCCCATCACCCTGCATGAAGACGCTACCATTGGCGATGCATTGAAACTGATGAGTGAGAACAAGATCGGAGGCATTCCTATTGTAGACAATGCAAAAAAACTGGTGGGCATTCTTACCAACCGCGATCTGCGCTTCGAAAACGACAACAAGCGCAAAGTGAGTGAAGTAATGACCCGTGAAAACCTGATCACGGCTCCCGAAGGCACCGACCTCAAGAAAGCAGAAAAGATCCTGCAGAAATTCAAGATCGAAAAACTGCCGGTAGTAAAGAAAGACGGCACCCTGTTCGGGCTTATCACCTACCGCGATATATTGCAATTGCAGAGCTATCCCAATGCCGTAAAAGATTCGCTGGGCCGCCTGCTCGTAGGTGCCGCACTCGGCATTACCCGCGACCTGCTCGACCGCGCAGCTGCGCTCCAACAGATAGGCGTAGACGTAGTTTGTCTCGACAGCGCGCACGGTCATAGCAAAGGCGTGCTGGAAGCATTGAAAACGCTCAAGAAGAATTTCAAAAAATTACCCGTCATATCCGGCAATATCGGCACTGCCGCAGGCGCCAAAGCAATGGTAGATGCAGGCGCCGACGCCGTGAAAGTAGGTATCGGACCCGGCTCCATTTGTACTACACGCATCGTGGCCGGAGCTGGCATACCACAAATCACAGCTATTATGGAAGCAGCTTCAGTACTGCACAAAGCAAAAATCCCGCTGATTGCCGATGGTGGTATCCGCTACACCGGCGATATGGTGAAAGCACTGGCCGCAGGCGCCAACGTAGTGATGATGGGCAGCATCTTTGCCGGTACGGAAGAAAGTCCGGGAGAAACCATTATTTACGAAGGAAGAAAATTCAAACAATACCGCGGCATGGGGTCACTCGGCGCCATGAGCCAGGGTAGCGGCGACCGCTATTTCCAGGATGTGGAAGCTGATGTAAAGAAATATGTTCCAGAAGGCATTGAAGGCCGCGTAGCCTATAAAGGGCATCTCAGCGAAATTGTTTACCAGTTTGTAGGTGGTTTGCGTTCAGGTATGGGTTATGTGGGCGCAAAAGATATCAGCGCCTTGCAAAAAGCGCAGTTTGTTCGCATTACCAATGCCGGCATGAAAGAAAGCCACGCACACGACGTAGAAATTACGCGGGAAGCACCGAACTACAGCAGGAAATAACCGGCGGGCATCCGGGAATATTGGTATTAAGGAGCAAAATCCATCCTTTTTTGTGCAATAATTGCATCGGGTGAATCGTATTAGCAATTCATTATCCCAACCCGATCATATTGAAACAGATTTGGATACTCATCTGGATTGCCTGCAGCCCGCTGCTGCTTGTAGCACAACAAAAGAATGAAGAGACTGTACGTTCACTGGTAGCCCGTGCCATCAAAACAATGGATGCGGGCGATCCTGACGCAGCCATCGCGATACTTGATTCTGCTATCGCGCTTGCTCCCGGCGATTTTCTCCCCCTATACGAAAAAGGATTCACCTATTATCTCAAAAAGATTACCGGACTGCGCTCAAATATTTTGAGCAGACTTTGGCGTGTCCCAATGTAATAGACCAATGCTACCAGATGGTAGGCAACATGAACGACCTGATCGGCAACCGCGCCAAAGCAGTGGAAGCGTACATGGAAGGATTAAAAAAATTTCCCAACTCCGGTAAGCTGCATCTTGAACGCGGAGTGAGTGAGCTACTGGAAAAAAATTACTATGAAGCAGTACAATGGTGGGAAAAAGGTATTGTCGCAGAACCTACCTATTCTCCCAACTATTACCGTCTTGCCCAACTGATTGCCCTAAGCGAAGATCCCTTATGGGCCCTGTTTTATGGTGAATTGATTATGAACATCGAAAGGGGTTCGAAACGCACCCTCGAAATGAGCAAGCTGCTGTACGATCTTTATAAAGAATGTATTGTCATTAATGGCAATGCTGCCGAAATCAACTTTACAAAGGCTGTCATTAATGTTAAAGATGCGGATGAAACAATAAAGATTCCCTTTGATGTTGCTTATAATGCAGTCTTTGTTTCTAGCCTTACACCTGCCATTATAGCCAATGACACCGTAAGCATCCGCCTGTTGGCCAACACAAGAAAACGGTTTGTTGCCAACTGGTTTGAGGACAAACACAAAACCTATCCGAACATACTGCTGGATTATCATGCGCAACTGGAAAAAAATGGCTTTCAGGAAAGCTATACGTACTGGCTGCTCAGTGAGGGCAATAAAGAGGAATTCAACAACTGGGTTGACCAACACTCCGAAACGTACCAGGCATTTATTGACTGGTTCAAAGAAAACCGTTTGCCAGTAAGCCGCGACAATTATTTCCTGCGCACCCAATACGAGTAAAGCTGCAAGTGAAAACCTGTTTTAGTATATTGCCGGATAAATCGAGGCAATTTGAAAACAACCATTGTCCGCCTTACCTGGCTGCTTATTTTCACTGTACTGTTTACACCTGGTTTTACGCAAACTGACACCTGTGGCCTGCGCATCAGTTTGCTTACCTGCAGTCCGGGCGCAGAACTGTATTCACTGTTCGGACATACAGCCATTCGCGTAACCGACCAGGCAGCCGGTACCGATCTTGTTTTCAACTATGGCACCTTCGATGACACCGATCCTTACTTTTATCTCAAATTCACGCGCGGCCTGATGCGCTATGCGCTTTCTGTATATCCTTTCAGCGATTTTGAATGGGAATACGGCGTGCAAAACCGCAGCGTAATCGAGCAGGAACTGCAACTTGGCTGCGCACAGAAAACAGCGCTGTACGAGCAACTGAAAATAAATGCGCAGGAAGAGAACCGGTTTTATGACTATTATTTTCTCGAAGACAACTGCACCACACGCGCCATGGACATTATTCTGCAAAGCGCGGGCAATGCCGTGTCAACAAAAAACTTTCTTCCTGCCCATACGCCTACCTACCGGCAGATGCTGCACAGCTATCTCGACAAAGGCAGGCAACCGTGGAGCAAATTCGGTATAGATATCCTGCTGGGCAGTCGCCTGGACAAAAAAGTATCGCTTGAAGCATCCATGTTTCTGCCCGATTACCTGATGACCGGATTCGACAGTTCATTCATTGGTTCGCAACCTTTGGTCATCAGCAAACGCACCGTGCTCACCAATACCCCGCAGGAAATGACAACACCGTGGTTTACACCCTGGTTGTTTTTTACGTTGCTGTTTCTGATTGTCGCGCTGGGCACCTTTGCTCCTGCTGCGGGCATCCGCAAAATCATGTTTACATTCGACAAGATTTTTTTCCTGTTGACGGGGTTGCTGGGATTATTGCTGGCAACACTCTGGACCATCCGGCTGGATACGGTGTGTCGCGATAATTTGAATGTGTTGTGGGCATTGCCTTCTCATCTCTTTGTTGCATTTCATTTGCATAAAAAGAGAAAATGGGTGCGCAGGTATTTGCGCATTATTATTGTCATCAGTGTGATTATGCTGGCCGGCTGGCTTTTATTGCCGCAGCAAATGAATCCTGCCCTGATCCCGGTAATCGGCATCATCCTGCTGCGCAGTTTTGCGCGGTTAAAACAACAAACTACCTGACCCCTTCGCTGTGTACCTCATTATTCCTCCCTGGTGCATCCACATGCTCATCCATCCACCCCTGGCGCTATCGTTTGGACGCCAATGCCCTGGTGGTTCATTGGCACATCCAGAAACCTGCCCATCCCCCGCTGCGGGCATATGGATGCGCCAATGAACCAGCAACAAATTTGTGTCCATACGTTAGCGCCTGCGGGAGATGGGCGGGTTGACTTACATTTGCACTTTTACTATCTAATCCCCTTCATCACCAACAAATTCTGGCACGGTTTATACTGCTTAAATTACCGGTTATGATGCAACGAACCATTACAGTCAGCAATCAAAACATCTGCTACCGCGTTTCCGGTACAGGAAGCCCGGTAATGCTGGTACACGGATTTGGCGAAGACGGAACCATTTGGGAGCGCCAGGTAAAAGTTTTACAAGACGCTTTCCAGTTGATTGTTCCCGATCTGCCGGGCAGCGGCGCCTCCGGACTCACCGATGACGTGAGCATGGAAGGCATGGCCGCGGTGCTGAAAGCCATACTGGATGATATGGGCATTGAACAATGCGTGATGATCGGGCATAGTATGGGCGGGTATGTAACCCTTGCATTCGCTGAAAAATATCCCGGTGTATTGCAGGCGTTCGGATTGTTTCATTCCACCGCCTATGCAGACAGTGAAGAAAAAATTGCCGCCCGACGCAGAGGCATCCAATTCATCCGGGAGCAGGGACCGCAGAAATTCCTGGAACAATCTATCAGGAATTTGTTTTCAGAAGGGTTTAGAAATCAGCATCCTGAGGTGGTAAAGGAATATATTGCCCGATATACCAACTTTCCGGCTGAATCACTCGTAAGTTACTACGAGGCGATGATCAAAAGGCCGGACCGGACGGATGTGCTCAGGAAATTTCCCGGACCCGTATTATTCATCATCGGCGTTCATGATAATGCAGTTTCCCCGGAGCAGGGTATGGAACAAAGCCATATACCCCGTCTTGCTTACGTACGCGTACTGAAGCACTCAGGGCATATGGGAATGATAGAAGAAGCAGCGGAAAGCACTGCTTTTTTACAGCAATTTTTGACCAATTGCAAAATGCCGTAACCCGTCCTGCGTTATATATCAGTAGATTACATGAAAAAAGTCCTTGCTATAGCCGTTATTTTGTGCGCTTTGATCCAACCCCTGATGGCAGAACATATCAAGGGCGGAGAATTGTGGTATGAATACCTGGGAGAAGGCTCCAGTGCAAACCTCGCCCGATACCGGCTTACCCTCCGGTTATACATCGATTGCAATGCCAACAGCCCGGGCCAGCTGGATGTCCAGGTGCCGCTCACTATTTTTAACAAAGTGAACGGATCGGTGGTAGGGGTGTATTCAGCCTCCATGTCTTCCGAGCGGTTTATACAGTTCGATCCGGCCTCCAATCCCTGCATTGGCAACCCGCCTACAGACGTTTGTTACCGCATTCGTGAATATTCTACCACTGTAACCCTTACGGTCAATACAATGGGCTACCTGATTGCCTACCAGCGCTGCTGCCGCATAGATGGCATACGCAACCTGATGCCCCGCAGCCGCGATGTGGGCGCCACCTACATGGCCGAAATTCCCGGCACCGACGTATTGCCGGAAGCTTACAAGAATTCCAGTCCCCGTTTCGTGGGCAACGATGCCGCAGCTATCTGCCGCAATTCCAATTTCACGCTCAATTTTGCCGCCACCCAGCCTGATCCGCAGGATTCAATCGTATACATGTTTTGCTCAGGTTTCGTAGGCGGCACACCGGGTGAACCGGCTCCCCCGCAGGCTTCGGCGCCACCGCACGCACCCCTTAGTTACCAACCGCCGTACAGCGGGGGAAGTCCGCTCGGAAGCCTCACTTCCATCGACAGCAAAACCGGGTTAATAACCGGCATCGCTCCCAGTATCCTGGGCCAGTATGTGATCACAGTATGCGCCTATGAATACCGGGAAGGAAAATTGATCAATATTCACCGCAAAGACATTCACGTGGGCGTATCCGACTGCGTACCGCTCACCGCGTTGTTGAAACCCGATTATTCCTATTGCGACGATTTCCTGGTAACCTTCAGGAATGAACAGTTCAATCCTTCAGGTTCTATCTATATCTGGGAATATGGTGATGGCTCCAGGCCCGACACCAGTACAGAAATTGACGGCCGCATACAACACCAGTATACAGCAGCGGGCACGTACGATGTAAAACTGAAAGTGATACTGGCCGGTCAATGTATCGATTCCACGGTTACCAAGGCACGAGTATACCCCGGATTTTACCCCGGCTTTACCAGGCAGGGCACCTGTTTGCTGCTGCCCGTTCAGTTTAACGATACCACCAAATCCAACTATGGCGTGCCTTCCAAATGGTTCTGGGATTTTGGCGATGAAACTACCGATGCCGATACTTCGTCCCTTCCCAATCCCTCGTGGAAATACAGCACCACCGGCTATAAAACCGTAAAACTGATTGTAGAAAGTTCTGTAGGCTGCCGCGACACGGTATACATGGACTCGGTAGATGTGCGCGATAAACCACTTATCACGCTACGCTTTAAAGACACGCTGATCTGCAGCATCGATACCCTGCAATTGGAAGCAAGCGGGATGGGCGTATTCTCATGGGGACCGGATTATAACATCCTGAACGACAATACGCCTACCCCCCTGGTATACCCGAAAACCACCACGGATTACGAGGTAACGCTCAACGAAAATGGCTGCGTCAATAAAGATACGGTACGTGTGCGCGTAGTGGATTTTGTAACCCTCGATGCGGGGGCAGACAGCACCATTTGTCTTACCGATACAGGACAATTAAAACCCATTACAGACGGCTTGTACTTCCAGTGGTCCAGCAGTCCGGCCAGTCCCATCAGCGACCCCACCGTGAAAGAGCCGCTGGTGGCGCCTACCGCTGAATTTACCACCTATACCGTCATTGCGTCGATAGGTAAATGCACCGCTACCGACGAGGTGACCATTCGCACGGTCCCTTACCCCATGGCATATGCGGGTGAAGACACGGTTATTTGTTACGAAGACACTGCCCTGCTCGTGGGCGCTACGGATGGTTCCAGTTACTCGTGGTCGCCTACACGAACATTGAGCGCGCCCAACAGCCTCACCACGGAAGCCTTCCCGCTGGTGACCACCCGGTATATCCTTACTGCATACGATACGAAGGGATGCCCCAAACCAGGACGAGATACCGTACTGGTGACCGTACGCGATGAAATCTTTGCCTTTGCCGGCAACGACACTGCGGTGGTGGTAGGACAACCCCTGCTGCTTAACGGCACCGGCGCCGAACTGATCGAATGGCAACCACCATTCCACCTCAACAGGAACGATATACCCAATCCCATCGCTGTTCTTGAAGACAATATGACCTATATCATGAAGGCCTATACGCCCGAAGGCTGTCATGATTACGATACCATCAACATCAAGGTATTTAAAACCAATCCCGACATATTTGTGCCGAATGCATTTCGTCCCACCGGGTCGCGCAACAATGTACTGCGCCCGATACCCGTAGGCATCTCCACGCTGGATTATTTCCGCGTATACAACCGCTGGGGACAACTGGTATTCCAGACCACGCAGGTGGGCAAAGGCTGGGACGGCCGCATCAATGGTAAACTGCAGGATACAGGCACGTATGTATGGATGGTGAGCGGAACGGATTATACAGGCAGGAATGTGTTTAGAAAGGGAACGGCGATTTTAATCCATTAGGATGAAGGCTCCCACAGGTGGAATGTTCGGATGCTGCAATACCTCCGGATGCTATTATTTATTCCGGATACTATTCCGGTTTTTCCATCTTACCGACTTACCGGACTCCCTGCTTTCACCCTACCGGCCCCCTGGTTTTGGCCTTTCCTCCCTATTTTGCAGCCTCAAAAACGCTCCCGGATGTCTAAAATCGTACTTATTACCGGCGCCAGTGCCGGATTTGGTAAAGCCATTGCAAAAAAATTTGCTGCTGCACAACACAGGCTGATCATCACCGGCCGCAGGAAAGAGCGGCTGGAAGCGCTGCAAAAAGAATTGACCGGATTACACGGCATACCCGTATTGCCGCTGGCATTTGATATCAGGGATAAACAATCCTGTTTTGATGCCATTGCACAACTGCCGCCCGAATGGCAATCCATCGATATTCTCATCAACAATGCAGGCCTCGCCCTGGGCAGGGATTATTTTGATGATGCGCAGATAGACGATTGGGAAGTAATGATTGATACCAATATCAAAGGTCTGTTATACATTACCAAAGCGGTGCTGCCGCATATGATGGCGAAGCAGGAGGGACATATCATCAATATCGGTTCTATCAGCGGGAAAGAAGTGTATGAAAAAGGCAATGTGTACTGCGCCACCAAACACGCCGTAGATGCCTTATCGAAGGCCATGCGCACCGATTTGTTGCGTCATAAAATCAAAGTCACCGCCATTCATCCCGGCGCCGCTGAAACGGAGTTCAGCATGGTCCGCTTCAAAGGTGATGCAAGTGCTGCAGCAAAGGTGTATGAAGGATATACGCCCTTATATGCAGAAGATATTGCGGAAGTGGCCTGGTTTGTCACCACCCTCCCACCGCATGTTTGCATCAATGACCTGGTCATGACCTGCACCGCGCAGGCTAATTCATTTTATGTACATAAAAACGCTTAATTTTTTCATGAAACAAGGCTGACACGAAATGTGAAAATCGCCTTTGCCGTTTGCTTTTTATCAATCTTTGCTTACATTTACATAAGTCGCAATCCGGAATTCCTGAAAAACCCAAAGTACCTATGAGCAAGATCCTATGCAGTTTATTATTGATATTGTTTGCATTGAGCAGCAAGCAACTATCAGCTCAGAATGATGTAATCAAACAGCAAAGTTGCGATATCAGTCCCTACCAGGCAACTATCGACAGCCTCAAACAATTGTATGCTTCCCAGGGCTTTAGTTTGTTACGCGAAGCTTCCATGACCATGGAAAGCGAGTATGAAATGCCCATTATCCTGCCCATGCAGCAGGGCACTTATTACCAGTTTGTATTCATTGGCGATCCCACTTCACGCCTGTACGAAGTAAGAATGTACGACTGGAATGAAAAACAGGTGGTATACAAGAAAAACCAATGGGGCGATGTGGATGGTAATATCATCACCTACGATTACACGCCCAAATTCTCCGAATACCACATGATCAAACCCGTACAGGTAAATAAGAAGAAGAAAAAATTGTGCGGTTATGTAATGCTGTTGCAGAAGTCTGCAGGCGATACAACCAGGCGATAGTACATTGTAGTGCCACTTAATTGTTTTGTTGCAACGCCAGGTGGCTGGCAGACAAACTGCTAGTCAAATCCCCCCTGCATATAGAACACATTGAATTTATGGCCATCGGGATCGGCAAAGACAAAACCATAATAACCGGCGCCAAATGATTCAGGTCTGCTGATAACAGTTCCGCCGGCTTGCTGCACTGCCTTCTCCCATTCATTCACTTCTTCTTTACTTTCTGCCGACAGGGTGAAAATAATTTCATTCCCCGCACTGCTATCGATCAGCTTACCTTTCATACCAGGTTCAAGCACATCCTTCAAAAAGAAATGAATGATGAATTGATCTTCTCCAAAAAAGAAACTTGTCAGTTGGTCCGACGCATCATTTTGCTGAAAGCCCAGTTGTTTATAAAACCGGGTGGTGCGGGCAAGGTCGCTGACCCCGAAATTGGCCCATATCTTTTTTGCTTTCATAAACTGCAGGTTTGACGGTGAATTGCTGTACTTCCCATGGCGATAAGCCCCAACTGCCTGCTGAAAAAACAATGCCTTATTGCGCCAGCGCCACACGCAACTGAATACCGGCCCTGGTATTGACAATGGGCGGTGAGGTGGATATTTTTGGTTCCACCCTGCGTTGATCAAAGTAGAATTTGATGTTCACCCGGTTGCTGATCACATAATCGATAGACGGTGCAATAGTGATTACCTTCTGGCCGGAGGTAGGCAATGCCTGCTCCTGGTCGAGGCGGCTGTTGCTGGTCACATCGTCGCGGAGGGAGAAATCAAGACGGAAGGTGACATCATTTTCCAGCGGCTTGCCTTTCCACTTGATCCAGGAGAAGGCGCCGCGCTGACGATAACCTGCGCCAATAGTAAATTCAGTAGAACGGTTTTCGCTCAGTTGGAAATCCACCAGGCTCAGGCTCAGCGTACGCGATTTGCTGTATCCGAATTTTGCGGTCAACTGGTTGGTAAACTGCATGTCCAAATCCAGCAGGGGTGAAAATTGTTCGCTGATGGTAATGTTCGGCACCAGGAAGTAAGGCACGAAATTATTGCTCACTGTATCGATAAACCTTGGATATCCCAAACCAAAAGGATCTTCAAAGAACAGCGCCGAATTGAAACTGTTCATACCCAGTGTGCCGGTATAACCGTGCGAGATGGTGAAATTGGTAAATATTTTTTCCATTCCCCTGATCCTCGGCAGGCCTGTGTAGGTGATCCGCCAGTTGGGTTTGGGTAAATAACCCGAGAACGGATTGGACCGTATGTTGGGATTGCTTTGCTTCAGCAGCGCCACCGACAAGGGATCTTTCCCGGTATAAGCTGCTATGAACGCAGGCAGCAGCACATCCTGCGCGTAACGGCTGTACCCGTTATAGAAGCCGTCGGGCAGGAATTTTTCACTGGCAGGCAGTGATTGCCAGTACGGGTTCTGCTCGGCGAGGCGCTTCGACAGTATGATGCGATAATCCTGGAACTTCTGGAATGTTTCCGACACTTCGTTTGGTTTGATTTTCTCAAACAAGGTCTGGAAGGAAATATAGCTGATGCTGAAGCTACCGCTCGCATACGGGTTCAGGCGGGCAAAATGGTCGCCGGTACCGGTGGTGTCCTTGTACAATTCGCTGTACATTTTACCAAAGGTCTTGTCGAGGTTCAGATCAATGGTGAGATCACGCACAGGCATCAATTGCGCACTTACGGTTAACCGTTGCTGATAGTCCTGCCGGTTCTGGAAATTGAACAACGGGTCAGCGGTCAGCCAGCCTTTCTGCGCCATGGAATTAATAAAATTGGTATCGGGCTGTTGGCCAAAAATGAATCCCAGCCCCGGCGCCCGCGAACGCCAGTTCATGCCCAGGGCGCGCGTACTATCGGTATAACCATAAATGGTAGCGCTGGCATTTTCGCTGTATTGAATACTTACCTGTTTCAATGAAGTAAGCAGTTTTCCCAGCACCTTGGCCGCTCCGCCCAGTTGAAGGGGTTCATTGCGATCACGCCTGCGTTTCTTTTTGGTGCTATCAGATTGCTCCCCGCTTTTTTCTTCCGCCACCGGCGGCGCATTTTCATCCAGCGACCGCAACAATCGCCACTTGCTGTACAGCCGGTCCAAATGCAATTCGGCATTGAGATTTTTCTGGTGCGAATTGGATAAGGTATTACCCAGGCTGCGCGCCAGCATGGAAGCCCCCAGCCAATCGTAGGTGGCTATATAGGAAGCACGGACGGAGGTCCAGTCAAGCGCGGGTATTTTGGATGTTGGAAGCGTATATGTAAAGGTAGCACGCTGGTTATAGGCAATATTTCTTCCGCCTTTCCAGAAATTATCCCACATCCGTTTCTTCTCATCCTTGTCCAGGCGGCCGGTATCCTCGTCTACCCATGCCCGGTTGGTGGCAGTGAAGTCGATGTTGAAGGAACGTGTCAGGTCCCAACGCAGGTTGTAATACCGGTCAAAGGTGAAGAACTTGTCGTAGGTTTCCGGAATCATTCCCTTGGGCGTGCCCACGCTGCGCGGGCGATAGGCGCCGAACTGCCGGTTGATATCAACTCTGAAACCTAACAAGGCAGGCAGCGGGTTCAGGTTGAAATCCTTGATCAGGTTAAACCACGGGGATTTCGACCTGATCAGTTTCCTGAACGGCTCCCAGTATTTGGGCTGTGCCGTATAGTTGTAACCCAATCCCACGCGGTGACGGGTCAGTTCATTGTTTTCAATCAGCGGGTTGTGCTGTTCTTCCTTATAATAGGAATAGCTTATATCGAAATTCTCGATACTCCACAGGTGTTGCTTCTTACCATTGATGTTCATCTTCTTCACGTTGGTGAAGTTGAACGTTTTGATCGTCTTCACATCAATGGCATCATTGCGAATGGAATCGCGCTTGCTGCCTGCTGCGTCCAGTTTATCCTTCAGTTTGATATCAAGGTCATACGGATCGTACTCCGGCGTAGTTACCGTGCGCGATATGCTGCCATAGAACGGGATGCTCAGCCCGGCCTTCTGCGGCAGCAGCTTGCCCAGTTCCAGGTTGGTGGCAATATCAAACTGGGTAAAGTCTTCCCGCGAACGTTCATTTACCCGCTGTTCAATGGTGCCAAAGCCCTGGCTTTTCACACTTCCGGAAATATATAAAGTACCCAGGTCGGCCAGTTTGAAATCCACGCGGCCAAGGGCTGCATAACCGCCTTTTTCATCGAGACCACTCAACCGTAATTCATTAAACCATATTTCGGCACAGGCCTCCGGGCGATGCCGGTTTTCCACTCCGATAAACATCACACGGATTTCGCCGAGGTTGGGATTACCCAAGATCGCATATTCCTTGCCATCAGCATCTGTTTCCTTGAAATAGGTGGAAGGCAGCGTGGAATTATTGCGTTGCACCTTGAGATTGGTAAACCGCTCAAGGGCTACATCAATTTCATTCTGGGAAGGCCAGATGTCGGCATCGGCATTGGAATACCAGGGCGTAACAGCCAGGGGAATCCGGACTTCGTAAAAGTTGTTCAGCATGTCGTTCCCCAGCCTGATCACTGCATATAGTTCATTGTCTTTGATGTCGCCATTGAACTTCATGGATTCCACGTGCGTGTACATCTGCAGCCTGCTGTACTGGCGCAGGTCAAGGTTCATGGTTTTGAACACACCGCGGGCTTCCAACTGGTTCAGGTTGCATACCTGCAGGCTGAGCGATTGTTCGTTGAGCAACAGGTTTACGTTGTTATTGCTCAGTTGCTGTTGGCGGATCACACCCGGAGGTGTTTTATAAGGCACGGGCTGACGGGAAGCATTTTCTTCAATGTTCACGGCCAGCTGGTTTACAGTGGTAGGCGAGTTTTCCGGTATTAAACGGTACTGGCCTGTAGTGTCCAGTTCATAGTTAAACTGCCGCCAGGTGTTGCGCACCAGTTCCAGTTTGGCGAAACGCAGCACGACAGAATCGGTAAAACCGGTAAGGTACATACGAATAAAGCGTATGGACTTGAAATCAGGAATGGCTCCCACCTTGCGGCTGAAATCCCGGATGGGTATACGGAACAGGTACCATCTGTCCTGCAAACCGCTGCTGGTGGTAAAGGCTATACTATCTGTAATATAGTTGGTACCGATCTGCAGCGAAGCCGGGTCCAGTTTTACTTCATATTCGAAATACTCTTCCAGTTCATTCAGGGTATTATCGCGGTTAAACTCTTCCTGGTCGGGATACAAGGTAAAGGCGCTTACAAACTGGTCGTTGGCAGAAGCCACCGGCGAGTTGCCCTGCGGGTTGTTGATATTCTTATAACGAATCAATATACCATCATTGCTGCCAAAAGAGGCATCGCGGTAATTCACATAGTTGTCGCCGGCCGGGTCTGCCCAGGCTTTCAGGTACACTTCAGAGTTAGGCCCATAGGTATTGCGCAGGTGATCGAGGTAATCGGCAAATTTGATGCGTTCTTCTTCATCGGTCAAACCATCCAGACCGGCGTCCTGTTTGGGGCGGTCTGCCGGATCATTACTGAAAGCCTGCGTAATCTGTATGGGGTTGGCCGGTACTTTGCCCCAGCGGGTATCATAATCTTCCTGTGCCTTGGTTACATCGCCACTGATACCGTTTTCAAAAAATCGTTTGCCGTCTTTCAGGATGTCTTCGCTGATATTACCCAGGTTGAATACCAGTTTGGCGCCGGTAGCCACTGCACCATACAGGTTGGGGTCCTGCAGCCAGAAATCGATGTATTCCACATTGCCGGTTTCAAAGTCAACCTGGTCAATGCCGCGCATCAGGCCGCCCCAGCGGTTTTGCGGGTTGGGCAGTTTGCCGTCGGGGCCGATATCGGGATCGAAGTTATAGGGACCTCTTTCGCGCGGGTAATAAGCCAGGTCGAAAGTTACCAGGTTGGCCTGACCGAAATCGGGCGTGCGGTTACGGAAGATGTCTGTCACTTTTACCGAGCGTACGCGCAGGTCGTTGAGCAGGTGGTCGCTGATCGGGTTGTTGGGACTCCGGCTGTCCTGCAATACCGGTTCAATATTATACCAGGCCAGTTTGGCGCGGTTGTATCCATAGCGCAGCGAATCGCGCAGGTTGGCCTCGGGGAACGGCGTTCCGTCGCCGCCCGGCGTAGAAGCCAGTCCCCAGTTTACCAGCGGGAAGCGCAGGTCAATGGAGTTGCGCGAACCTTCAAAGTCGTCTATATAGATCAGGCCGCTGCTGCCTTTACCAATCTGCGGCGGGTGACCGGGCTTCAGGTAAGCCGCTTCACCATAGGCGGTGATGGTACTCATTTCATTGGTGCTATAGAAAGGCAGTTTGTCCAGCCAGCGCGTCAGCCTCGGTAACTGTGCCGAATAGCTGAAGTCGAGGCCGTACATGGTATTGCGGATCGGGTCTTCGTTATAGCCCGTTTTTGTAAAGAAGGGCCGCTCACCCAGTCGCACAATGCTTGCACCGATGGTAAGCGATTCTTTGGCCGTTTGTTTGGCCAGGTAATCGAGCCGGAGGCCCAGGAAATTGCGTTGCTGAATGCCAAACCCTGCATTGTTTTCAAACTGCACATTGACCGGCATGTTGGAATTGAGAATGGCCTGGTTGATAATGCGTACAGTACCGAGGTTATAGTCTACGGTATAGTCCACATTTTCCACCAGCACCTGTCCGCCTGCCGTAACCGTTACCGATCCGGGCGGCACGTTGAAGGCGCCCAGTTGAATTTCGGAGTTGGACTGCCCCTTGGCATAACCGCTGATCACGTACCGGTTCAGGTTGGCATAAGTCTTGGCTATTTCCTTGATGGTATCGTACAGCGGGTAATAGATGTATTTGTCTTTGATGCTTTGCGGCTGCGATTGGAAAGCAAGCGAATCCAGGTCGCGGCCGAAAGGTTCCAGCAAGGGGAAGATGATGCGCGCCTGCTGCGAAATGATCGTGTAGCCTTCGAGGTAATCAAACACCCCGTCGGGCTGCGGGTCATTGCGTTTGTTCAGCCGGTCAAGGTTCAGGATGGTGATCAGGGGCACGCCCGGTTTATCCCCTTCCGGCAGGAAGCGTTTCTGTCCCAGGCTGGGTTCTTCATACAAAACGTTCAGTTGGAAATCGTCCGGCGTTACGCCCATCAGGTAACTGCCGTCTTTTGTTTTCAGCGCATATACGTTCTTCATCATCAGGTCCCACAGCGGCAGGTTGGTACGCTGTGAAGTGGCCTTCAATAATTTCAGGAACAGCACCTTCTGGGTACCGGCTTTGGCGCTGGCAGTGTCTGGCGGAATGTCTTGCGAAAACTCCCCTACCTGGTAAATTTTTCCGTTGTAGCTGTATTGGAAAGCAACACCGAGCACTTCGTCCGGCTGCAAAGGCTGGTTCAGCGAAATAAAACCGATTTGCGGGTTGTAGTAATATTCGTTGGGGTTCAGTTTGCGCGCAAATGTTTTTTCAAAATCCTGCACCGGACGGAGGCCCATGGCCTGCAACCGGCTGGTCACCTGGCTGGGATCGCGGTTAACGGCGGCCTGCAGCAAGCGACTGTACAAGTCGTTGGCGTTGTTGTTCGGCAATGCCGGACCGTCAGGGTTGGGCACACAGTTGATGGAAGGATTGTATGCCGGGCATTCGCCCAGGTCCATCAAGCCTACCACATCCCGTGTTTCGGTAGTGGAGCCATTGCGGTTGGTGACCCACACCTCTATGCGGAGAATCTGCACCTGCGAATTCACAATGGGCAGGTTCGACATGGCCTTATTATAGTTCTGGCGGAAGTACTGCGCCAGCAGGAAGTGCCGGTTCTCTTCATAATCATCGGCCTTAAACTCGTAATAGGTGCTGGCCGCCCCACCCTGCAGGGCCACCGACTGTCGCTGTGAACGCTGGTTGGCCAGTACGCCGGTGACAAACAGCTTACCAAACTGCAACTGCGTTTTCAAACCAAACAATCCCTGCACGCCCGGTATCAGCGAACCTTTGGAAGAGAACGATACGTTACCGGCTTCAATGCGTTTGATGATTTCATCGTCGGTGCCGGAATAATCCAGTTTCAGTTGGTTTTCAAAATCGAAATTGGCGAGGGTATTGTAGTTGATAGGCAGTTTCAGTTTATCGCCGATATTGCCGATCACGCTCAGGTTGGCGTTCATGTCGAAATCGAAGCCGCCGGTGCGCCGCGAACGTTCGGGCAGCGCGGGGTTCTTGATGTTTTGTCCCTGGTAACCGGCCGTGATATTCACTTCGCCCTGCGGACGAATGTCGATTTTACCGTTGCCGAAAATGCGGTTGAACAGGTTGTCTGTGATAGACATCTTGGGTTTCAGCAGTTTGCGGTTGAGCCCGCTGAGGATGTTGGAACGCTTTTTAAAATAATCGTTCTCCATTTTCCGCGCCTGGATGCGCATGAACTCATCAAACGTGAGGTAGGTGGGCTTGCGGTAATAGAAATTGCCGATTTTCTCAATAATATAATATTGATTGGTTTTGGGATCGTACACCACAGAATCGGTAATGTTGGCGGGATCTTCGAGGTCAAAAGAGGCGCGCCCCGGAAAAGTGTATTTGTCTCCGGGACGATCATGTATCGGATACTTCAGTGTATCAGTGCGTTGAGCGGGTTTAGTTGTGTCTTGCCGAGGGCCATAGAAAGCCGATGCTGTTGAAAAAATAACAACCAGAACCGTGGTAATCGCACTTCGAACAATAAATTGAGATAAACAGGCCAATCTTTTTTCTCAAGAATTAGTTAGGTATAATTCCGTTCCAATAGGCTTCAGATTGATTTAAGTGCTTTTTTAATGATTTCCTCCACTGCTGTGAGGTCCGGTTCTGCTTTCAGTACCCGTTGTATGGCCTGTTCAGCGGCCGCGCGGGCGATCCCCAGCGTAACCAGAGCATTTAACGCATCTTGCTCAAGGGTATTGTCTGCCACTGTTGCAATATTTGGCAGACTGCGCATTTTCGCGAATTTGTCCCTCAGTTCCAGCACAATGCGTTCGGCAGATTTTTTTCCGATGCCTTTAATGCTCTCCAGCTGTCTGGTATTGCCCTGTGCGATGGCCCTGGTGATTTCTTCGGGCTTCATCGAAGACAGCATCATGCGGGCAGTTGCTGCACCCACGCCGGAAACGCCAATCAGGTGGAGGAACAATTCCTTTTCTGCAGGCTCGGCAAATCCGAACAGGATATGGGCATCTTCCCGGATATGCAGATAGGTATATAATAATCCTTTATCGAGGTGCTGGATGTGCGACCAGGTGTTCAGGCTGATCTGCAATTCATACCCCACGCCATTCACGTCTACCACTACCATTGCCGGGGTTTTGTGTACAAACAGACCTCGTAAGAATCCAATCATGGCGCGAAATTAAGGGAATTGGCGAATTAGCCATGAGCCGGTGGTTGACGGGCTGGCTACACCGGCCCTGCGGCAGCGGGCAACACTGCCATTCATGCATTTTCACGGTTGCTTATGGCCACATCATCAGCACATTAGGAGATTAGCAAATTGTCACATTTGTTTATTATCACATTTTCATATTAGCTTTGCCCGCTTATTACCCATTATTTTCTTGTTAAACCGCTAACATATTACATGAGTACCAAAATCACCGCTGCCATCACTGCTGTGGGTGGCTATGTACCTGAAGACAGACTCACCAACTTCGACCTGGAAAAAATGGTAGATACCAACGATGAATGGATCCGCACCCGCACCGGTATTGAAGAAAGACGCATTTTAAAAGGTGAAGGTCGCGGTACGTCCGACATGGTGGCGCCTGCTGTAAAACAGATTTTGGAAAAACGCGGCATCGACCCGCTTGAAATAGATGCGGTGATTATTGGCACCGTTACGCCCGATATGCTGTTCCCCTCCACTTCCAATATGGTTTGCCATAAACTGGGACTGAAAAACGCGTGGGGCTATGACCTGCTGGCAGCCTGTTCGGGATTTTTATACGCCCTCACCACCGGCGCCGCTTTGATTGAAAGCGGGCGCTATAAAAAAGTAATAGTGGCCGGTGGAGATAAAATGAGCTCGATCATCGATTACAGCGACCGTACCACCTGCATCATTTTTGGCGATGGCGCCGGCGCCGTACTGCTGGAACCCAATACAGAGGGATATGGCGTACAGGACAGTATTTTGCGCAGCGATGGCGCAGGATGGCCGCACCTCCATATGAAAGCGGGTGGCTCCGTCCGCCCTGCTTCCGCAGAAACTGTCGCCAACCGCGAACATTTTGCCTACCAGGAAGGACAACCGGTATTCAAAGCCGCTGTAAAAGGGATGGCCGATGTAAGCGCCGAACTGCTGGAACGCAACAAAATGAGCGGCGCCGATATTGCCTGGCTGGTGCCTCACCAGGCCAACAAGAGAATCATTGACGCTACCGCCGACCGCATCGGCCTTGATCAAAGCAAAGTAATGCTGAATATCCAACGCTACGGCAACACTACCGGCGGCACCATACCCCTTTGTTTGTGGGAATGGGAAAAACAATTGAAAAAAGGCGATAACCTTGTACTGGCAGCCTTTGGCGGCGGCTTCACATGGGGAGCAACGTTAGTAAAATGGGCCTATAACCCTTGACCTTTTTGGGCAAAAAGCTTTATTTTGGCAGTCTATTAAACTGCTATGAAAAAAATTTTGCCCCTGTTGCTGCTCCCTTTTTGCTGGGCCTGTAAAAAAAGCAAGGACACCGATGTAATTTCCGGGATCGTCTGGAACAAGATCACCAATCAGCCTGTTCCCAACCAGGAATAAAATTACAGGTGACATCACAATCCACTTCCTTCAGTGCAGACCCTGCATTCCCTGGCGTTACGCCTGTGCAGACCATCCAGCATCTGACCACCAAAAGCGATGCGGAAGGCAGATACAGTTTCACTTTTGAAGCCAATGGCAACCAGGGCATGTTCATAAGCCTCGGTGAGGGCAGGTATGTGCAGTCTCCCGGGCCCAATATCTATAGCGCAACAGAAGGCTCGGTAATTTACCATGTCAATAATGGTCAACTCTATGCTACGGACCTTAACGGGAACCCGGTTAACTGGATTGAACTATACCGCAAGTTCTACGACACGATTTTTGTAGAACTGCCCGCCTATATCAAATATGAAATCCGGAATACCGGCGACCAGTATGGAGACGATGCTTTGTTTATCAAAACACCTTATACCCAAAAGCTCATAAGAGAGGGCAACACACCTGGCGCCTACAACCCGGATTTCAACTGGCGCAATTTTAACTGGTGTTTCGTGGGCCCAAACGTTAACCGGACTATTATCGAAACCATTCCCGGCCAGAGCGCTCCGCAGGTGGAAATAGAATGGTTGTACAAAAGAGCGCAGGACATTACCATCAGAAAAGAAACAATTTCATTAGTGCCGGAGTCTGTTACCGAGTACGTCATTCAATACTGACATTCGTTGCTGCTTTTGGCTTACTTTTGACCCTTACTTTTATCAGTATGGCGTCACAGCAATTCCCTTATTCCGGCTTTAGCTCCCTGGCAATTCATGGCGGCCACGAGCAGGACCCACGGTATGCACACCAGGTGCCTATTTATGCCTCTTCCACTTATGTATATGATACGGCCGAACAAGGTATGCGCCGTTTCAGCGGCGATGAGCAGGGTTATATTTACAGCCGCTGGAGCAATCCTACCTGCACCGAGGCAGAAGAAAAAATAGCAGCGATGGAAACATTCGGTGTAACCGATGCACAAGGCGCACCGCTGCAGGTGAAAGGATACCTCACTGCTTCCGGTATGGGCGCTATCAATTGCTTATTGCTTTCCAATCTGAAAGCAGGCGATAAAATTCTTTCGCAGTATTCCCTCTATGGCGGTACGCAGGAAATGATGGACAAGGTATTGCCTGACCTTGGTATTGAAACCGTGATTGCCGATCTGCATGATCTCAATAAAGCGGAATCCATCCTGCAATCAGACCCGGCCATCAAAATGATCTATATCGAAACACCGGCCAATCCTACCATGAATTGTGTGGACATTGCCGCACTGTGCGCCCTCGGTAAACAATATGGAAAAAAAGTAGCGTGCGACAATACCTTTGCCACGCCTTACCTGCAACAACCTTTCAGGCTCGGCGCTGATTTTGTGATTCACTCCACTACCAAATTTCTGAATGGCCATGGCACTGCCATCGGTGGTATTTTTCTCGGTCGCGATGTAGAATTCATGAACACAAAAGCGCAGAAAGTATACCGCCTGCTGGGCGTAAACAGCAATCCTTTTGACGCCTTCCTGCTGATCAACGGATTGCGTACACTGGAACTGCGTATGGAACGCCATTGCGCCAATGCCATGGCGGTAGCGCAATTCCTCGAAAAGCATCCCGCGGTGGCCCGCGTGAATTATAACGGATTGTCATCACACCCCGATCATGCCATTTCAATGAAACAAATGCGTAAGCCGGGCGCCATGATGAGCATTGAGCTGAAGGGAGGCATCCAGGCAGGCATCAGTATGATGAACAGGCTGCGCATGTGCACACGCACGGTATCGCTGGGCACTACAGATACGCTGTTATGCCACCCTGCGTCCATGACACACTATGGTGTTCCCAAAGAGCAGCGCGAACAATATGGTATTACCGATGGATTGATCCGCATGAGCATCGGTATTGAAAATGTGGAAGACATCATTGCAGACCTTGACCATTCACTAAAACCCTGAGCAGGTAACCGATGGAAATAACGATCAGACGTGCAGTTAAAGAAGATTGCCCGCGTATCATGGAATTGATACGCGAACTGGCCTTGTATGAAAAAGCGCCCGAAGAAGTAACCGCCACCGTAGAACATCTTGAAGAAAGCGGCTTTGGCCCCAACCCTGTGTGGTGGGCTTTCGTAGCTGAAGTAGATGGTGTGGTGGAAGGCTTTGCCTTGTATTATATCCGCTACAGCACATGGAAAGGACAACGCCTGTACCTTGAAGACCTGCTGGTAACAGACAGGTTGCGCGGCAAAGGCATCGGCAAGAAATTATTCGACCGGTTGATTGAAGAAGCCAAAGAACGAAAACTGAATGGCATGGTATGGCAGGTATTGGACTGGAATGAACCTGCTATCAACTTCTACAAAAAATATTACAATGCCAGGATTGACAAGGGATGGTACAATTGTAGTATTGAAGTGTGATGGCAGCAACCAGGCACAGGCATGGCACAATCGCCAAATAAATTGTAACTTAAATAGTTGATCCGTTCGCAAGACGACGTGCAGTGTTGAGGAAGATTGATTGCGTTTACAAATGACTTGTTTCAAGTCATTTATTGGTGGTGAATGAAACGGGAACTGTAAAAGCTTTGTTAACTTCCCGGCCTTACCACAACCCGGCCCGTCAATTGTTCGTTAGCGGATGATATTTCCCATCCAAAATTTACATTCAGTTCTATATGAGAGTGAACGTGCTGAAGCTGGGAGTTATACTGAGTATACTCTTCATTGGCTGTAAGAAAGACGATGCAGGCGCCCCGCCCCCATCCCCTCCCAATGCACCCACAGCTGAAGACAAGTTGAAAGATTCTGTGTTGTTGTATACGAGAGACATTTACCTGTGGTATAAAAATATTCCCGCAAACTTTAATGCGCGGTCGCACAAAGACCCGGACGCTATTATGCAAGCCATCCGGCCGTACAGCAACGAAACGGGTTTTGCCAATCCTGTTGACCGCTGGAGTTTTGCCGTAACAAAGGCAGAATGGGATGGCATCAGCAGCGGGTTCAGCGGCGACTTTGGTATGAATGTTTTTTTCCGTGCCGAAGGCGATTTGCGCGTATCACATGTTGAACCGGAATCACCGGCAGGAAAGGCAGGCATTCGTCGCGGCTGGCGCGTCAAAACCATTAACGGCAACAGCAACATTGTGACCACAAATGCGCAATTCATTGTAGATGCCGTGTATTATAGCGCTGCCACCAACTTCGTTTTTGAAAAACCAACCGGCGATGAAGTTGCCTTAACGCTCAACGCCGCGGGATATCAATCGCACCCGGTATATCTCGATACCATTTACAACAACGGGGGCAAGAAGACCGGTTATATGGTCTTCACTTCCTTTCTTGGCGATACCACTGAAATGTTCCAGCAGTTCGATCGCATCTTCAACCGCTTCCAAACGGAAAATGTGCAGGATGTGATCATCGACCTGCGGTATAACGGTGGTGGTTATGTGTCTGTACAAAACACACTGGCCAACTGGCTGGTGCCCAACGCAGGCAATAACGGCATCATGGAAGTACAAAAGTTCAACGACAAGTACAGTTCCTTTGATGAAACCATCCGGTTTTCCAAGAAAGGTTCCCTGAACCTCAACCGGCTTTTTGTAATTGTAAGCCAGCAAACCGCCTCTGCCAGCGAATTGCTGATCAACAGCCTGAAACCTTACATGAATGTGCAGCTGGTAGGTCCGTCGCGCACACATGGTAAACCGGTAGGCTATTTTGCCATAGGGGTGGGCGACTGGTACATTTTCCCGGTTTCTTTCCGCACGGTAAACAAAAACGGCGAAGGCAATTACTTCGATGGTATGAGCCTGAATCACCAGGTAGCAGACGGATTGGACAAAGAATGGGGTGATGAAAATGAGAGCTGCCTGAAAAGCGTGTTGCACTTTATTAATGCCGGCTCTTATGCGCGCGCCGATCTGCTGATGCAGGCAGAACCTGAAAGCCGGATTGGTGCTGTATTTTCAGCAAACAGCTCGCTGGGAGAACCCTTGTTCAAAGGCGCCATCAGCAACAGAAACTTACCACGGTAATCATTGTTAATGATAAAAAGTAAGAGCGGCACGAATTATTTAGTGCCGCTCTTTCTTTATACAAAGAGGTTGTTAATCGGTTACTATCAATTCACGCCTTCTGTTCTAACGTTTTTATTGATCTTGTTGATCAGTCCCTGCAACACCTTGCCCGGCCCTACTTCGGTGAATTTGGTAGCACCGTTGGCAATCATGGCCTGGATGCTCTGCGTCCACTGTACAGGACCAGTCAGCTGATCAATCAGGTTTTTCTTGATTTCATCTTTGTCTACCACCGGTCTGGCCACCACATTCTGGTAAATAACGCTGTTGGCGTTGTAGAAAGTAGTGGTTTCAATAGCGGCCTGCAGTTCCTGTCGGGCAGGTTCCATCAACGGCGAATGGAAAGCACCGCCAACCGGCAAAGGCAATGCGCGTTTGGCGCCTGCAGCTTTCAGGCGTTCGCAGGCAACTTCTATTCCTTTTTTTGATCCGCTGATCACAAGTTGGCCCGGGCAGTTGTAGTTGGCAGGCACTACTACTTCACCGGTCTCGGCCTGTACCGCTTCGCAAATGGCGGCCACTTTATCATCTTCCAGTCCCAGTACGGCAGCCATACCCGAGGGCGTCAGTTCACAGGCCTTTTGCATGGCGCTGGCGCGGATGCTTACCAGTTTTACGCCGTCTTCAAAACTTAATACGCCGCTGGCCACCAGTGCAGAAAATTCTCCCAGCGAGTGGCCGGCCACCATATCTGGTTTTGCGTCTTCAATACTTTTGAAAGCAATAACAGAATGAAGAAAAACAGCGGGCTGGGTAACATTGGTTTGTTTCAGTTCTTCCTCCGTGCCATTGAACATGATATCTGAAATCCGGAAACCAAGAATTTCATTAGCCTGTTCATAGAGTCTTTTGGCAAAGGCGCTGCGTTCATAGTGGTCTTTGCCCATTCCCGGATACTGCGATCCCTGACCCGGGAATACAAAAGCATGCATCATAAATTGCTCGTAGATTTAGATAAACAAAAATGACACAAAGAGTTTAACTTTCAAAATCTTAAGCAGGAAAGTCCGGAAGCCGGCAAGCCCGGCAAAGGTTGGCCCCGGAACTTTTTCCGTGTTCCTCTTCCGCATTGACGGTATTCCTGATCTTCATTAATGTAACCTGGAAGATATCAGCTTCAGAAATTCACTGCGGGTTTCATTTTTTTCAAATTCGCCCCAGAAAGCAGAAGTGGTGGTAACCGAGTTTTGTTTTTGTACGCCCCGCATCATCATGCACAGGTGCGATGCTTCTATTACCACCGCTACGCCCAGTGGATTGAGGGTTTCCTTGATAACGCCGAGGATTTGGGTGGTCAACCGTTCCTGCACCTGCAGCCGGCGTGAATACACATCCACTACGCGTGCAATTTTGCTGAGACCGGTAATATAACCATTAGGGATATACGCAACATGGGCCTTTCCGTAAAAAGGCAGCATGTGGTGTTCGCACATACTGTACAATTCAATATCCTTCACTACTACCATTTCACTTACATCTTCCCTGAACTTGGCAGAATCGAGGATCGCTTTGGCATCTACATGATAGCCCTGGGTAAGAAACTGCATGGCCTTCGCTACGCGCTCGGGCGTTTTTTGGAGTCCTTCGCGATCAGGATCTTCACCAAGCAAAGCAAGGGTTTCGCGGTAATTTTCGATAAGACCAGATGTGATCTTATCCTCATACTGTTCAACTTTCCTGTAAGCCATTTAAATACGTTGTTTTAGATGAATGATGACTTTTTATATAAGTGCATCTGGTCTTTTCATTGGTCAATGGCGGGTAGCGGCCCTCACGCCGGGTATTCCACAAAATTTCTTTCCGTTTCATACAACCGCACCTGCAGGTCCAGCGCGGGATCGATTTTTTCACGGAGCAGGTTATAAATCACCATGCAAATATTTTCAGCGGTTGGGTTCAAATTCTTAAACCAGGGCGTGTCGAGGTTCAGGTTTTTATGGTCAAACTTTTCCAGTACTTCATCGCGCAGCAGGTCGCTCAGCAGTTTCAGGTCCATTACATACCCGGTGTCGGGGTCGGGTTCACCGGTAACTTTCACCACCACTTCGTAGTTGTGCCCATGATAGTTGGGATTATTGCATTTGCCAAAAACAGCGTCATTCTTTGCCATATCCCAGGCAGGATTGTACAACCGGTGTGCTGCATTAAAATGCTCCTTGCGGAATACGGCCACTTTCTTACCCATACGTCAAAATACAAATAAAATTCAGTAAATCAGCCTTCCACGTTATGCTGTGCTGTTGTTGCCGGCCACTAACGCCTCCATGCCCTGTACTTCGGGCGGGCAACCATGCTTTGCACAATGCTCGCCACCGGTACTTTTCGCCTCCAGACCCGGGTGCTTCGGGCGGGTGACAGCTATAGTTAACACGTTAAGTGTGAATTTGTTCGAACAAGCCAACCCATCCTCAGCCGCTTTATTCGCCAAAATACTCCACATAAATGCGGGGCGTTTCGTACAATTTTACACAATGTAACTGTACATACGGGGGAATATGGGGCTGCAGTTGCTGCCAGATGGCAACAGCCAGGTTTTCAGTGCTGCACATTTTTCCTTTCATAAACGGCACGTCCAGGTTCAGGTTTTTGTGATCGAGCTGTTCCACCACGTGCTCATTGATAAGTTTACTGAGCTGCTTTACATCAAACACGAACCCGGTGCCGGGATCCGGCTTCCCCTTCACGGTTACGTACAATTCATAGTTGTGCCCGTGCCAGTTTTCGTTGGCACATTTTCCGAACACTGCTTCATTCTGCTCCTTGCTCCATTCCGGATTGTACAATTTATGGGCAGCATTAAAATGTTCAACTCGGGTCAGATACACCATTGGGTCGTGAATAGTTTAGTATTTGGAAGGCCGCAAAGGTACAATCTTTGCCGATTGTATATTGATTCCCATCTTTGCACCATGTATATACTCCTGGCTGCCGCCACCCGGCAGGAAATTGAACCTGCTATACATTTTCTCAGGGCGAATAATTTCGTTTGGAACGACCACGAGATAGATGTTCTGATCACCGGCATCGGCTGTGTAAGCACTACCTACCTCCTCTCGTACAATATCTATAACGATCGCCCGGATTACCTTATCCAGGCTGGTATTGCCGGCAGTTATCATGAAGATTACCCTCCCGGTTCGCTCGTGTTTGTGGCGGAAGAAACCATTGCCGACCTGGGCGTGCAGGAAAACAACCAGTTCAAAGACGTGTTTGACATGGGCCTGCAGGAAGCCTCCACGGGCCCCTATACCGGCAAGTGGCTGGTCAATCCCTATTGCGGCGACTGGAGCGATCATGATCTCCCGTTTGTAAAAGGCATTACCATCAATGAAGTTACCACCCAGCCCCGGCGTATTGAAACATTGCGCTCAAAATACCAACCGGTAACCGAAAGTATGGAAGGCGCGGCACTGCATTATACGGCACTGATGGAACGCGTTCCCTTTATCCAGTTACGCGCAGTGTCGAATTTTGTAGGCGAAAGAGATAAATCCAAATGGAAGATGAAAGAAGCCATTGCAGCGCTGAATGAGAAAGTGATTGAGATGATCAAACATTTTTGAGGAGGCAAAAAATTTGAGCAACAAAAAACAATTAACAACCCGCTGTGTATATTGAATGTTTTATTTGTTATTAGCTGCTGATATCCAAATTGTAACCTGATATGCATTTCACGCTTGGTTTTTCGCCCTGCCCGAATGATACCTTCATATTCGATGCCCTGGTGAATGGTAAAATCGATACCAAAGGACACACATTTGATGTAGTGTTGGAAGATGTGCAAACGCTCAACGAATGGGCCATGGAGGGAAGACTGGATATTTCCAAGATCAGCTATGGCGCGCTTCCTGCGTTGCTGGACCAATATCATTTGTTGAACGCCGGTGGTGCGCTGGGCAAGGGCGTAGGTCCGCTGCTCATCGCCCGCAAAGAAAACAACTTGTCCCTCGACAGGATACCGGAAACCACCATTGCCATACCCGGCAAAAACACGACGGCGCATCTGCTTTTCTCCCTGGCTTTTCCCACCGCAAAGAATAAACAATTCATGGTCTTTTCTTCCATTGAAGAGGCTGTTTTAACAGGCGCAGCAGATGCCGGCGTGATCATACACGAAAACCGTTTTACCTACCAGCAGAAAGGACTGGTAAAACTGATGGACCTGGGGGAATTCTGGGAAACAAAAACCGGCTGCCCGATACCGTTAGGAGGCATCATTATAAAGCAATCTTTCGACCAGGCCATCAGAACCGAAATAGACCAATTGATCCGCGCCAGCCTGCAATATGCTTTTGACCGTTATCCTTCCCTCCCCGACTATGTTGTTCAACATGCGCAGGAAATGGACGAACAGGTAATGCGGCAGCATATCGACCTCTACGTCAATAATTTTTCGCTTGATTTGGGAGAAGCAGGAAGGGCAGCGATTGAATCGTTGCTGAAAATGGGGAAGTGCTGATTTTCGTTTATCCGGCTACGTAAGCTGGTTAACAAAAAGCCGATGCAGCGCTGTGCTGGTGCTATTTCCATAAACAGCAGTTTTCATAGTTCCCACCCATCGTATGCCAAATAGACTATTGGTTAAAAACAGTTCATCTGCCTGTAAAAGTACTTCTGCAGTGGCAGGCTGTTCAGTAAACGGGTAATTTGATGCCTGCAGTTGTTGTACCAGGAAACGCCGCATCACGCCGGCCACACAGCCTTCCGTGAGGGGTGGTGTAAACAGGTGCTGGTCTTTTACCCAGAAAAGATTGGCAATGGTGCTGTCGCATATGCGGCCGTGCGCATTCTGCAACAGGCAGTCATGGAAGCCGTTGTCGCGTGCATAGCGGGCCGCCATTACATAAGGGAGGTAATTATTGCTTTTGAGATTGGCCAGCAGATCGCAGGGCTTGTGCGCTTCGGTGTATATGCCAACCGTCCAGCCACGGGCATTCAGTTGCAGGTAATCCGGGGACAGCGGGTCCGCCTCTATCACTACTGTGGGTGTGGTTGTGTCGGCTTCAAACAAATTGCCGTTTCCGCGAAATACATTCAATCGTACACGGGCCGCAGTTGATACATTGTTTTTATTGCATAAACCAAGGATCGATGCGGTCAGCCACTCGCGGGTAAATCCGGCAGGCAATTGAAATTGCAATACTGCGAGACCATGAAACAGCCGGTCGTAGTGCAGTGATTCGAATATGATTTTTCCGTTCCGCACCAGGATGGTTTCAAACAATCCATCGCCATAGCGCAGGCCTCGGTTGCGGGCGCCGGCCACCAGTGTATCGGCCGGTTGCAATTGATCGTTTACATAAATGTAGTCCATAGCAGAGCATGCTACCCGAAAGGGGAAAGATAGGTTTTTTGCCCGTTGCAATAAAAAAAATGAACCACTACGTTACGCGCGTCACAACAGCATAGGATAAGTGACGTCAATACCGTAGTGGTTCTACAATTTTCCGGACTATCTGTGTTTCCTTCCCTGTTAATCCTGTTCTATAGTGTTAATCCTGGTCTATAATCCCGTTCTTCACCGCATACATCACCAGGCCGGCCATGGATTTGGCGCCGGTCTTGGTTTTGAGTTTATCGCGGATGGCTTCAACAGTACGAGGACTGATCTCAACGATGTCCGCAATTTCCTTGGTTGTTTTTTCTTCGCACATCAGTTTCAGCACGCGCAATTCTTTTTCAGAAAGGTTCACGTCCTGCGGACCCGCCATGTCGGACCGTTTGGTGCGAAGACCGGTGAGCAATGCTTTGTTGGTGAGTTCATTGAAGAAAAATTCCTGTTCGTAGCAGGTCTTGATAGCCTGGTAAATGGTTTCCGAATCGGAATTTTTGGTGAGATACGAGTTAGCGCCGATTTCCATCAGCTTACTGATCATGGAGTGATCATTGTGCATGGACAGGATGATCACTTTTGCTTCCGGACGGAGTTTACGGATTTCCGGGAGAGTTTGAATTCCGTCCATGATGGGCATCTGGATATCCAGCAATATGACATCGGGTTCAATGTGTTTAAGCAGGTTAAGCAATTGCATGCCATTGTCTGCTTCAGCAATGAGCTCGACATCTTTTTTTGCGGCCAGGGCCGTTTTTACACCGGCGCGGAATAATGCATGGTCGTCCGCAATAGCCACTCGGATTACTCTCTCGGTGTCAGGTTTTTTCATTCGGGTTGTATTTTAATAAGATAAGGGTTATGAAGCGTGTGCAAGTGTTGCTTCAACGGCCCCAAAATGATAATTTTTCGTGACAAATACTATAGCAGAATTACGAAATTATACTATTTCGGAATATACGTAAAACTAAATTTGTTACGTGTTTTTACGTTCATAAAATAGAAAAATTACGCGGGAGAAAATGCTTCGTTTACGAAATGATCAGTAAAAACTGAAATGTTAAAAACGGGCAAATCTGCTCTTGTCCACATAGTTATCCACAATTACTTTTGTTACTGAAGTTGATTGACCGAGGATTAGCAACCTCAAACCATCCAATGTCCTAATTAACCGTCCAGGAAGTCATTCTAATATTCTATGAAATCCAGCTAAAGTCCAATGTCAATCAACTTTCTTTTTTCTGAAATCATTTTTGCATCATAACCTGTATCCAATATCCCTGAAACCGGTCGAATAGTAGTTCTTTTTAGTAGTCCAATTCCTTTGAAAAGACATTCCAATTCCAGAAAAACCGGCGGCCGCACTATTGTTCCGCCACCAACCTGTGAAAAACCGGAACCTTGTATCCATTACCGTCCTTAGATCCCTGGAAAACCTCATCCTGATTGATTGAACCAGACTTTGTGCCGAAAAAAAATTTTGGCCTGCTTTTGTTGCCAGTAACATGGTTAAGAAAAGCAGGCTTTTTTGTCGGAGGTGGGCAAGCTGTTTTATTCCACGCTGGTGCTGGTGTGTGGATAATTTTTGGACCACCCCCATCCGTGCTGTATACTTCATGGTGCAATCCCGTGCTGGCGCCCCCGCCAGCCGGGGATGGGCGTACATCTGGATAGGCCGGATTACCAGCAGCCTGTTTGTGTCCACACGATTGTGCCACCGGGGATGGGCTGGCAGTTGGTTGCGCCAGGAAGTGGTAACCTGGTGCTTAATTGCTCCCATTGTTGCGCATTTATTTTCGCATCTGCTATTTCTTGTGAACACCAGTATATTTCCATTCCTTGCCATGCCAGCAGCCTCTTCATCTCCCGCTGCCGGGAGGCGCCAGCGGGAGATGGACAGCCAACTGGATGTGCCAAAGTGCCAGCAGGGTGGTACACCCGAATAAAAAAAGCTGGCTTCCCGGAGGAAACCAGCTTTTCATCTTGCATGGTATGTTAGTATCAATTACAACCGGGTTAATTGCGGCTGCCGGCCATCGCTTTCCACTAAATAGGTGATCTCTTTACCGGAAACATTGGTACAGGTTATTTTCACGGTAAAAGGCTCTCTGCCCCGGCCCCTGCCGCGCACTAAAATGGTATTACCGTTTTCAAGCGTTACAGGGAATCCTTCCTGCAACCACTCCACTGCTCCTTTTACCGGTTCTACTTTGAAAATCTCTGTATCGTACCCAACATTTCTAATAGGCAATGCAAATTCTTCGCCCACAAAACTGCGTACAGCCCCCGCTGTTAAAATCGGCCCGTCCAACCGGATAATCTTCTTCACCCGGTACGATAGTCCCTGCTTGTCCTGCAACGTCAGGCCGGCAAAGGAATGCCGCTGATCATAGTCGCTGCAGAAAAGTCGTGAGGAATCCCCGCGACTGATGGTGATGGTCTGCAGATCATTGGCATACTGCACAAACAATCCTGCAATGCCGGGCGGATCATCCATATCTCCATGGGCTGCCGGGTTGGTGATATAGGAAAGTTCGATGTGCTGCTTGTCGAGGCGTGTTACCTTGGCATATTTCTGCGCATACCCGTTTACGGCAGTGAGCAGGTAATAATCATCCGGCGAAGGTTTGCGAAACAGCTCCAGGTTTTGAGCATATTCCGCAGCAAATAGTTGGCGCTCCCGCTCCTTCCAGGCACGCGATTCAAATTTTTCCTGCACAGCAAAACCAATACTGCATAGCGCTACCAGCAATACACCTGCATAGGTATACCAGGGCGTTTTCACCTTCAGGTCATTACGCTGACGAATAGTAGACGTCAGCGCCAACGGCATCTCGTACAATTCATTATTCCTGCGGATAGCCCATTTCTTGCCTAAACTGAAAAACGGTATCCAGAAAAAATGAAAATAACGTTGCCTTACTTCAATGGTAACATTGGGATCTGCGTGTTGGGCAAGACCTAATTCAGCAGGATCAAAGGATTTAATGCGAAAATGGTTCCAACCAAAAATTAGTGTCATAAGGGTAAGGATATTTTGGACGGGCTATAAACGGCAACCAGGCGCATTAATTGCTTACACTTATAAAGCTTTTTCAGGTATATGTGTAAGTAATGAACAATCAGCCCCTTTCTTTATTCAGGCCTGAAAAAAAATTTTTGCGGCTTTGCCGCCCCACACACGCACATCGTAGAATCCCGGGGCAGATCCCGCATCGAACGCAGCAATTACTATGCAAATGATCATTTGTTTGTATACCATACAAAAAAAAATGGACCCCTATGCAGGGATCCATTATATAACACAGTTAGTGCGTTTACGGCGCTATGCTGTACTTGTGTTTGTAACGCTCATACAGCTGTTTGTGCTTGTCTGTTAGTTCGATGGCACGTCCCTGTATGTAGGCATGTACTATTTTGTTGCTGCGCATATCCAGTATGTCGCCTTCACTGACTACAATATTGGCGTCTTTTCCCACTTCAATGGAACCTGTTTTGTCTGCAATGCCCAGAATTTTTGCGGGGTTGAGCGTAACTGCCGCCAGCGCTTCTTCCTTGCTCAAACCATAGGCCGCAGCAGTGCCTGCATTAAAAGGCAGGTTATGGTAACGCGTATTGCCATCTTCATCATTGATGGCAAACAGTACGCCTGCTTTTTGCAATTGGGCAGGTGTTTTGAACGGCTGGTCTATATCATCATCAACCATGGTGGGCAAACTGTGCAGTTGCGATAGGATCACGGCAATATTGTGTTGTTTCAGCAGGTCGGCAATCTGGTAACTGTCTGCGCCGCCTACAATCACCACGTCAAAACCGAATTCCTTAACAAAGTCTACTGCTATCAGCATTTCCTTTACAATATTGCAATGCACAAACAACTTCTGGGTTTTGTTGAACAGGCCTTTTACTGCTTCGTATTTCAAATTGGTAACCGCGTGTTTGTCCACGGCATGGTAGGCTTTGGCTTCGCGGAAAAACGTTTTGATCATTTCCACCTGCTCCAAAGCCCTTTTCACAGGATCGCCCGGGGTTTGTGCGGCAGCGCCAAAGCCCCTGCGCCGGCTGCGGGGAAGCAGCGAAGGTAGTTCAATATGAATGCCATGATCGGTTTTATAGGCAGCATCTTCAAAATTCCATGCATCGAGTTGCACCACAGAGGAAGAGCCCTTGATCAACCGGCCCTCGGGCACCACATTGGCCAGTAAAATGCCGGTCATGCGCAGGGTATTGATTACCCGGCTATCGGTATTGTAAGCTACTATGGAACGAATGCTGGCATTCAGTTCGCCCAGTTCATTGGCATCGGCAGTAGCGCGTACGCTGGGCACTTCTACCAGACCCAGTTGGGAATTGGACAGGATCAGGCCCGGGTAAATATGTTTACCGCTGCAGTCGATCACTTTTGCATTGCCCGGCGCATTACCACCCTGCAGCACAGCCGCAATTTTGCCTTTCTCGAAAATGACCGTTCCGTTTTCTATCACCTGGCCATTCCCTACATGAATGGTGCCATTCACCAGCGCAATGGTTTCCGATTGCGGAGGCGCCGGATACACCGTTATCTGGCCATTGGCAGCAACAACCAGTAAAGCGATGAACAGTATGCTGAATAATTTTTTCATATCGAAAAGAAGTTTGAAAATTATCTGATTTGATTGAACAGCACCGGCGCAGAACATGGTGGCTAGTGATCTTATCAAGCCCCCTGGCGCCGCTGCTTCTCTGCCATTATTCATACCCTTCCATCATTTCCGCTTCTTCACCTTCAATGGTCAATAAGCCATGCTGGTGATAATGATCATCGCAGGTATGCATCACTTCCCAGCGTGGCCGGGCCCGTTGAAACGCCTGGGCGCCGCCACCATTGGACGGATTCCTTTTTTCAGCAGCCATTTTCTGGACCAGACGGGCTTTTTCTGCCTGTATCTGTTTGCGCAGTTCTTTGTCGCGTTCGCGATCGAAATATACAATACCGTCTACAATAGTCTTTTCTGCTTTGGCATAGATGCTCAGGGGATGATCGCTCCAGATCACCACATCGGCATCTTTACCGGCTTTCAGGCTGCCCACGCGATCATCTATATGCAACATTTTGGCGGGGTTATAGGTACACATTTTCAAGGCTTCTTCTTCGCTCATTCCGCCATACTTGATGCTCTTGGCCGATTCCTGGTTGAGCCGGCGGGCCATTTCCGCATCATCACTGTTGATGGCCACCAGCAGCCCCACACGTTGCATAATGGTGGCATTGTAAGGGATGGCGTCCACCACTTCCATTTTATAATTCCACCAGTCGCTGAAGGTAGAAGCGGCCGCGCCATGGGCCTTCATCTTGTCTGCTATCTTATAACCTTCAAGTATATGCGTAAAAGTATTTACCGGGAAACCAAATTTTTCTGCTACACGCATGGTGGCGGTAATTTCGCTCTGTACATAGGAGTGGCAGGTAATAAACCGCTTCCTGTTCATGATCTCAACCAGTGCGTCCAGTTCCAGGTCGCGGCGCACGGTAACAGGCGTTGCGCCTTTTTTCTTATTGTTTTCTTCTGCAGCCTTTAATGCTTTTTCATAATCCTTTGCGCGTTGGAAAGCATCGGTCAGTACCTGCTCCACGCCCATACGGGTATCGGGGAAGCGATTATTGTTTTGGGCGCGGGAGCGTTTTACGTTTTCGCCCAACGCAAACTTGATAAACGGATCGGCGCCTTTGAATTTCAGTTCTTCATCATTGGCGCCCCAGCGCATTTTGATCAGTTGAGTTTGTCCACCGATGGTATTGGCGGAGCCGTGTAGTATATGCGAGGTGGTAACGCCGCCGCTCAGTTGCCGGTAAATGTTGATGTCTTCAGGATTAAGGACATCGCCAATGCGTACTTCGGAAGTTACGCTTTGTGCGCCTTCATTGATAGAAGCGGCGGCAATATGAGAGTGTTCGTCAATAATGCCGGGCGTAACGTGTTTGCCGGTAGCATCGATCACTCTGGCAGAAGGATCACTGAGGTTTTTGCCAACTGCTGCAATTTTGCCGTTTTTGATCAGTACGTCTGCACCGGTCAGCACCCCTTCTTTTTCATTGGTCCAAACGGTAGCATTCTTAATCAGCAGGTTTTCTGCTTTCGGCATTTCTTCAAAGCCATAGGCAATGAAGGGGTAGGTGACCTTGCCGGTTACTACCGGCAGCGGTGTGCGCAGGCTGTCTGTTTTGGGCGTTGCGGCTTTTTGCCAGTTGGCTGTCCAGGTGAACATGTTGCCGGCAGCATCGCGCCCTGTTCCACTCCAGGTGTTGTTGTGGGCCACGCCGCTGAAAGTGGTTTCTTCTGCATTGGCGCCACGACCGCGGGTGAAACTGAGTTTTACCATTTTGCCGTCGTAGCTGTATTTGCCGTTTGCCGTATCACTCCCGGCAACAAACGAAGCATTGCCACCATCTTTCAGCTCCAGCGTCCATGTTTTTTGCCCTGATGCGGTATTGGCGGTAAGCGTGTAATATCCCTTCACATCAAACCACTGCTCTTCCTTCACGCCGTATTTTATTCCCTGCACCCAGTTGTGCAGCACAACGGTTTTTTCGTTGAAAATGGGACCCGATGTAATGACAAAATTGGCCAGTTTACCGGGATCGAGGCTGCCTACCTGATCGTAAATGCCCAGCAGGGTGGCGGGCGTTTTGGTAAGCGCTTCCAACGCTTTGCTTTCAGACAATCCGTATTGAATGGCCTTACGCAGGTTGGCCATAAAATCGTTTACGTTTTGCAGATCGGCTGCAGTAAGGCAAAACGGAATACCGGCTTTTTCAAAAGCAGCAGGATTGGAGGGCGCCATTTCCCAATGTTTTAAATCGTCCAGCCCTACAAAACGCACTTCATTGGGATCGTTTACTTCCATTGGCGGCGGATAATTCAGCGGCAGGATGAATGCAGCTTTCGTTTCTTTCATTTCCCTGATACGCTGGTATTCATTGCCGCCCCCCTTGATGATGTACTGCACGCCAAATTCATCGCCTATGCGGTCGGCACGCAACACGTTCCATTTATCATTAGCTTCAAATATTTGGGGCAATGACTGAATATCCAGCCATGCTTTGAGCGAAAGGTTTACGCCTTCGCCACCGGGATTGCTCTTGTACCACTGTGCATCAAGGTAAGTCTGTCGCAGCAGTGCAATGGTGCCCATTAAGGAAGAAGGATAGGACTGGGTAGAAGTGCCTTTGCTGAATGAATAATGGGCCGAAGCTTTTTCTTTTACTATAACGAGATTTTCTTTTTCATTGGCCAGGGTTACCACTACGCCGGTGCCGCGGGCAATGCCGTCTTTCTGGTGTGTAAGCACCGTGCCAAAGCCGATATCGCGCAGTGATTTGGCTTTGCTGTCATCCACATTGAACAGCTTTACGCCTTCCACATCGGAGCGAATGGCCTGGTTCCATCCGAAAGCGCCCTTCTGGTTGGAGGTGAGCTGTGCGGGCGCATTGAAATTGAACCCGCCCGCCTGACGCTGGGGAACCGGAATGCCATAATCCGAATACATGTCAATGAAGGAGGGATAGATGTATTTCCCCTTGCAATCAATTACCACCGCGTCGGCTGGTATGGTAACACTGGTCCCAACGGCCGTAATCCTGCCCTGCCGGACCACCAGCGTGGCGTTTTGCAACGTGGTCTGTACGTCTTTAACAATAGTAGCATTGGTAAATGCATAACAATCAGACCTGGGATGTGCTACGTCGTTCTGGGGGAATGTAACCTGAGCAGCAACAATAGAGTTGATACCCAACAACGTCCACAGCAGGAAAAGCATTTTTCCCGGTGGATAAAGCCGGAACTTTCTCATATGCATGGTAGGTTTTTTGATTATTAAAAAGACTAAAATCTACAAGTTACTCAAATGGCATATATTGGACGGCATAATTTTATAATACCAGTTCACGCGCAAAAAATCAAAAAGCAAGGGCAACATCATGAATTTAGCACATTATATTGACCATACCATTCTCAAACCGACCACTACAGCCGCTGATATTCAACAGCTTTGCACGGAAGCGGTAGAATACAATTTTGCCGCGGTATGTGTACCTCCTTACTGGGTGCTCCAGGCAGTTGCTGCGTTGCAGGGCACCAGTGTAAAAACCGCTACGGTAATCGGATTTCCATTTGGCTATGCAGCCTCCCAGGCAAAACTGGCAGAAGTGCAGCAGGCTATTGCCGACGGGGCCGATGAACTGGATATTGTGATCAACCTGTGCGCTTTGAAATCAGGCAACTGGCCATACCTCGAATCGGAAATGCAAACGTTGATGGGCCCTGCACGGTTGAACAACAAAATAGTAAAAGTGATCATCGAAAGCGGCATACTCAGCAATGAAGAAATCATTCGCTGTTGCGAAATCTATGCTGCTCTGGAGGTGGATTTTCTGAAAACATCTACCGGCTATGCAGAAAAGGGCGCCACCCTGGAGGCAGTGCAACTGATGCGACAGCATTTGCCGTCTACCATACAGATCAAAGCCTCAGGAGGCATTCGCACCAGCCGGCAGGCCATGGAATTCATTGGCGCGGGCGCCACCAGGCTGGGCTGCAGCGCCAGTATAGCCATAGTGCGGGATGCCGATGACAAGGGCAAGAATATTTATTAAGTACCAACGGCATACAGGTTACCACTTACTGCAAATGGTTGTATAACTTGTTAAAAATTGTTATTCTTACTATCGATACGAAGCCAGCAGGCCAGCTGCGGTATGATGACATGGCAACCGGCGCTATTTTTGTAATGAAATACCAAACGGCAATATGAAAAACGCATTTCTGATCATTGTCATATTCCTTTTCACATCGTTGCCACTCTTTGCGCAAAAAGACAGCAGCGGCGTGGCAGTTCACAAAGATCCCCGGATCGATTTGCTGGTAAGAAAGCATATTGAAATAAACGAACTCAATACGAGAGATGCGCGCCGTTTTGTGCAGGGGTACCGCATCCTGGTCATGAACACCAACGATCGCACCAAAGCCAATGAAGCCAAGGCAAAAATTTACCAGGAACTGCCCGATATGAAAGTATATCTCCACTGGCAGCAACCATTCTTCAAACTCAAGGTAGGTAATTTCCAGACACGCGAAGAAGCAGAAGAACATCTCGACAAAGTGAAGCGAATCTTTAACCAGGAGGTGTATATCATACGTGATGTTATTGAGGTAAACCCCGACAGATCCTCCGAAATACAGTAAAGCGTCTCACGGCTATTACCACTTTTCTGGCTTATTTTCGCGTATGCCATTAAAGGAAAAGATACATCAACTCGCCAAAGCATATACACCTCGTTTTATTGATATACGCCGTCATTTGCACGCGCATCCTGAATTGAGTTACCAGGAATTTGAAACATCAGCCTTTGTACAAAACAAATTGAAGGAATGGGGCATTCCCTTTCGCACCATGGCCAACACGGGCGTGGTAGGTTTGATAGAAGGGAAAAATCCCGGCAAACGGACCATTGCCCTGCGCGCCGATATGGACGCGCTGCCCATCCAGGAAGCCAATGATGTGCCCTACCGTTCGGTACGGGAAGGCGTGATGCATGCCTGCGGTCACGATGTGCACACTACCTGCCTGCTGGGCGCCGCTTCCATTTTACAGCAATTGAGAGATGAATGGGAAGGAACGGTGAAGCTGATCTTTCAGCCGGGTGAAGAACGGAACCCGGGCGGCGCGAGCATCATGATTGCCGAAGGCGTACTGCAGGCCCCGGCGCCACAGGCCATTTTCGGTTTGCATGTACACCCGCAACTGGAAGTAGGAAAATTAAGTTTTCGTGGCGGACAGGTTATGGCCAGCGCCGATGAAATTTATATAACCATCAAGGGTAAGGGAGGACATGCGGCGGCCCCGCATCTTACCGTGGACACGGTTCTCATTGCGGCGCATCTCATTACCAGTTTGCAGCAGATCATCAGTCGCAATAACAATCCGCTGTCGCCGTCCGTATTATCCATCTGTTCTATCCAGGGCGGTCATACCACCAATGTAATTCCCAGTGAAGTAAAGCTCATGGGCACCTTCAGGGCTTTGGATGAAGCCTGGCGTTTCAAAGCACATGAACTGATCCGCCGCCAGGCAACGGAACTGGTGCATGCGATGGGTGGTGAAATTGACCTGCATATCGATGTTGGTTATCCGTCGGTATACAATCACGAAGCGCTGTCCGCATCTGCACGAAAACTGGCGGAAGAATACATGGGCAAGGATAAAATCGAGACCACAGAGATACGCATGGGCGCAGAAGATTTCGGTTATTATACGCAAAAAATTCCCGGATGTTTTTACCGCCTCGGCGTGATGAATGCAGCCAAAGGCATCACTTCCGGTGTGCATACGCCCACCTTCAATGTGGATGAAAGCGCTATTGAATATGGTATGGGCATGATGGCCTGGCTGGGCGCACAGGCATCACTGTGATGGCAATGCGGCAGGTTTCATTTCTCCTACTCCACCCGCACTTTCACTCCTTCACTATGGCTGGTAAACTCCGGCGCATACATACATTGTATGGTGGTAATGCCATTGCTGAAGGTACCGGTATGGGTAACATACAAAGGATATTCAAACACAAAGCTGCCTTTGGGCAAACGGCTGAAGAAGAAATTGGTGCTGGCATCTTTGGTGGTTTCATAGTAACCCAGGCCATCCTGCCATTTGTACCCGCTCAGCACATTCACCGGTTCCATACAGGCTGCGCGCATATCTTTCATATGCACATACTCCAGGTTGCGGTCGCAGCGGAGTTCGATGCGGACCGTTATTTTATCGCCCACGTGCAGCACATCGCCTTCGTTCAGGGGATGCAGCTGCGGCCCGCGGTCGCTGTGCTTTTCAACAAAGAGCTTTTTCGACAATTGCAAGGGCGTAGCCGCAGGAGTGATTTTATCCAGGTCTTCAAAATACTGCCAGTACACAGCGCCCCATGCCGGGCGTCCGGCTGCCTGGTCGCCGGTTGCTTGCACCGTTACTTCCACGTTGCCCATGTCGGTCTTTATTGATCTGCCTTCAAACGTTCGCTGGAAATACCCGGTGCCGGCTTCGGTTGACTGTTCGCTGCTGCGAATTGTTTGTTGTCCCAGGCGAATGGTGATTTGCGGCGTATCGGCCAGCCAGTCGCTGCCCTGTAGCAACAATGCATAGCAGGCATCAGCTGTAGCGGTGGTGGTGCGCCAGTGTTGAGTTTGTTTTTGTTTCAGCAACCAGGTTTTCAGGTTGCTGATCACGGTGGCATCGTTGGCAATTTCCGTAAATGCTTCTATCAATAGGGCATGTGCTTCCACAGGCGCTTCATACCAATAGTACCCGCCCGATAAGTCTTTCCAGTACATACCCATTTCTTCGCTCACCAGGGCATTTTCTTTCAACGAAGCAATAATTTTCTTTGCAACAGCCGTTTCCCCCTGGCGATGCAATGCCAGTGCAATCATGCCCTGCATATAACGACTTTGCTTAACCCAGTGCTGTTTTGCCTGTTTGGTATAATAGTCGAACGCTTTTTTTACATTTTCCGGCATACTTGTTTCCGGGAAAAAGCTGCGCATATACAAATACTGTATCTCGTAAGTGCCAATGCCGCCTTTTTCCGGCTCTTTATTCTTGTTCAACCGCAGCATCTCTTCATAAACTTCCCTGAACCGTTGATCGGCATACCGCAACGCTGCACCGGTAATCGTTTTGAGAGACGCATCATTACCGGGCACTGCTTTCAATTTTTGCAAATGGCCAATGCCGGTAAGGATATACTGCGTGATGTACCGGTCGTCGCGCCCGCCTTTGAACCAGGCAAATCCGCCATTGGACAATTGCAGGTCTTTCAGTTTCAACAACGAGGTCTGCAGTTCTTTACTCATGCGCACCATGTCGAACAACAATGCCAGGTTCTTTTTCTGCTCCGATTCATTTTTCGCCTGTAATACCCAGGGTGTTTCTTCCAGCAATACGGATTTCAAGGCTTCATTCTTCTGCAGGTTGCTGAGCAGTGCGGCCGTGTCCAGCGTTTTCCAGCGTTCAAACAATTCTTTCAAACGGGGCGATGCATTGGCAATAGATGTGGCCAGCGCATTGGCATAATACCGGTTAAATATCTGCTCGCTGCATTCATAGGGATATTCCATCAGGTAGGGCAATGCCTGCACGGCATACCAGGCCGGGTTGCTGGTAAATTCTACTGTTAATGCATGATGGTTCAGGGTTGGACGCTTGTCACTTTGCAACAGTTTTTCCAGTTTGAACGATTTGCGCTGCTGGTTGCGCANCTGCAGCGGTAAGCTTTCGGTTACCAATATGCGATTGCTCACCACGGGCAGTATGGCTTCTTCCCCATCACTTATATTGCCCGAACGGGCTATCACTTTGTAGGCAACAGGGCGATTATACTGGAAGGGAATTTCAATGGCAAAATTTACGGCCACACTTTGCTGCGCCGGCACCGTAAAGTACTGGTTGGGGAACATGTTCCGGAACCATCCATCCACCGATGTGCCGGTTGACGGATCAATCAATTGCAGTTCCACCTGTCCCGTCATTTCCCGGTCTGTTACATTGGCAATTTTGGCAACGAATTCCATACGGTCGCCTTCGCGGAAAAAGCGGGGCGCATTGGGTTGCACCATCAGGTCTTTCTGCGTAATGATGGTTTTTTCAGCATATCCAAAAGCCAGTTCTTTGGTATGCGCCAGGCTCATCCATTTCCAGGATGTTACTGCTTCAGGCATGGTGAAGGAGAACGTGATGTTGCCGTCTTTATCGGTACGGAGTTCGGGGAAGAAGAAAGCGGTTTCACTAAAGTTCTTCCGCGTTTGTGTGGCAGCAGGAGTTTCTTCAGATGATGCTGCTTCCTGTGCAGCCGCATCGCCGGAGCTATCGGCTGATTTGCTAAATCTGACATCCAAACCCGGAACCATCTCTGCTTGCAAATCATATTGCAATGCTGCCGGCGGTACATTAGGGTTGATTCCCCTGATACTGATTTTCCCCTCTGTTATCCACATCTTTTCCATAGCACGCACACCCGGTGAAACCAACAAGCGGTCGTATTGCTTATGCCAGGCAACCGGTGTGTCCACAATAATTTTGCCCCAGGAATCTTCTCTTGCAAAATCGATATGTAACTTCTCCACCGGGCGCAGCTTTTCCCAAATGTTTGGCATATACCACCTATGCATACTGAACTGGTCCAGGGAGGCATCGTACAGGGTGGTCAGCATTTCAGCTGCTACTTTTTCGCCCTTTTGCCCACTGATCGTAACGGTCCACTTTTCTTCACTGCCGGGCAGTGTTTTGTCGCGGTAAGTGGCATAGGAAACAGTCAAATCCTTATTGCTATAAGGAATATCCAGGTACTCATTATGGGTGTATACGCGGTTGTGTTTCACATACGTGATGGCTACGACCATACCACCCCTGTCTGCTTCTGTAACAGGGATCTCTAACCGCTTATTTTTTTTGCTCAGGGAATAAAAACTGCGGGAAGTTTTCTGGCCTTTTCGTTGCAGTTCATGAATGATATAGGCATTGTCAACATTAGCGCCTATAGTATATTTAATATTTTGTCCCGGTTCCCATTGCTGCCCGCCGGATTCCAGTGAAAATAATGCAGTAACGTTCGGGCCTGTTGAAGTCATGCGTTTATACAATTGCACGTACTGAATGGCTTTCACTTCTTCGCCAAACCTGTCTTTGGTTACCGCTTCTACTACGTACCAACCAGGCGCTAATTTTTTACGGGGTAGTGTAAACAATGCAGTAGCAGTGGTAGTATCTGTAACTTCAAGTACCTTCTCCCCCCGTTTCCATTGCGAGGGGTCATTTTCATCCAGGTAAACATCGTATGGAAAGTAACGATAGTATTCATCCCTGCTCAATACAAAAGTGTCGGGCTGCTCCCAATAACGTTCACGGAACATTCTGTCGGGCGACTGCAACCGGTATATGGACACCGATACGGTAGTCTTTACAAAACTGTCGGCCATGTTGGTGCTGGCAAGACGAATGGTGCGCAGACTGTCTGCATGCAGGTTTTCGGGAAGCTGCATCTGCAGTTTTAACGCCTGCCAGGCAACGGCAACAGTGGTGGAAACACTTCTTGTTTCACCTGCTATGTCTGTTATATCGGCGGTAATTACATAGTGGAATACCGGCTGCAGTTTTTTATCCTGCTTGTTATCAGGAATAGCGGGAAAGGAAATGGCAAAGTTTCCATCGGCATCGGTAGTGGTGGCGCCCTGTGCAATTTCCATACGATTGACTGCCCGCGGCGGCCAGATCATTTTGGCATAGCCCCAAAACGGTATAAAAGTTTCGCGCACCACCCGGTATTTGACTACCGCTCCGTCAATAGTATTGCCGGCATATGCCCTGGCCGCACCCGTTACCCGTATGGTATCGTTCAATCGCCAGGTGCCGGATGGTGTGCCTATTGTGGCATAAAATCGTGGCCGTTTATATTCCTCTACAGCTATAGAGGTGGCGTTTCCTGTTGTTGCGTCCAGGAGTGTAAACCTTCCATTCAACGCTGCGGACGGCAGGGTAAACTTACCGGAGTAAGAACCAAATTCGTTGGTGATAACAGCAAGCGAGTCTATCCGTTGATGGTTCGCATCAAGCAGGTATAGCGTAGTGCGGAAATCAGGCACCACTGTGGTTTTTGCATCATCTGAACTGTTCCGGTTAAGCACAATGCCCTTTACATATACCGTTTGTCCGGGGCGATAAATAGATCGGTCTGTAAAGAGGTAGGCAGACTTCCTGTCCGCTTTCTGTGCCACCGGAGAGCGGCTATATTGATAGTGGAAGTCACCGAGGAACAAATGATCCCCGGGAACGGAGATTTCCAGTTGGTACACCCCATTATCGCTTTGCGGCCCGGAAACACTGAAATAACCATGTTGATCGGCAATGATGTTTTCGCCTTTACGAACATCATACCGGCGTTTTCTTTCATCATAGTATTGGTGCCATACCTGTACATTGGCGCCCGCCAGTGGCTGTCCGCTTTCCCGGTGTAAGGCAAAATATTCCCGGTTACCAGCCTGAATGAAAGAGATGTTGGAGATATTCACTACTACAGCACACAGCGGGTTATTCTCCAATGCAAAATTATCGTTTGTGCCTGCCAGCAACAGGTATTTACCAACAGGAAGCCCGTCTGTTTTTATTTCCACCTGGTGCCGTTGATAGTCCCCCGCATCGGGCAAGGATTGACGGAACGTTTTCAATACAGGCAATTGCAGCAGTCGTGGCCATAGTTCTTCTGCGTACCGGTGTTCTTTCAGCAAGTCTTCAACCTCCCTGGTTACCTGTATCACACGAAAATGCAATTGCGCAATATTGCGCCAGCGTATCAGTGTACGGAAGGGTTGATTGGGCACATTGACTTTTTCAGTTTCCATTTGTAGTTCGGGCCGTGTAATACCGGTCAGCAGGTTCCGGCAATTCACCCAACCTTCACTGGTGTCTTTTTGCGCCAATACGCGTTCACAAATAGCTTTTGCCTGCAGGTAATGAAAACGATCGCCGGGATTGGTACGGGGATGGTATTCACTTGCTTTATTTGCATACCAGGCTGCCAGCAGGTACCATGCCTGCGCCGCAGCGGGCAGATCATTATACCTTGCCGTAATGCTTTCAAGCGCGTTTTTATACAGGCTGTCTTTGCCCGGCATGGTGCCATGGTGGTTCACGAACTCCAGGCGTTGAATGTCGGCATCTGCCAATGCATCCGGTTTGGCATCGTTCAAATGAAAACGGATCAGTTCCTGGTACAACTGCAGTGCTTTGAATTCAAGCGAAAGCGTGTCATTCGTGGAAAAAGTATGACGGGCAAAAGTTTCAGCATCTGCAAAAGCGATGTCTTCGTTGATCTCAAAAGCATAAGCCGGTTGGGTAATGGTGCGTTCATCTGATTTAAAATATGCCAGCGCTTCATTAGCCAGCAGGTCATACAGGGTAGGTCGCAGGTGGCGCAGGTTTCCTTTGATGATGAGGGCATCAAAAGGCTCCAGGGATAATTGTTGCAGTAATTGTTTATTGCGGAGCGAAGCGAGGTACAAGTCACTGATCTTTTTGTGAAAGTCTTCCGCGCCCCACGTGGTTATGTCATCTTTACTGAAGTTTACTGTTTGCGTACGGTTGTAAATGCGCCAGCGCACCTGTTGAAAATATCTCCAGTAAAGCGTAGCAGCAAGATTTTGCAATATAGATTTTGCCGGTCCACTGCTGCCTGCAATTTCCTGCTCCACCATGCGGATGCCTTGCTGGTCCGCATCTTCCCCGGTCGTCTGCATTATGTACACTTTATACACCAGCGCTTTCACTATTTGTATATCATTCTTTTCCTGTTTGGCGCGGGCATATAATTTGTCCACCTCCTTCAATGCACTGGCAGGAAGTTTTTGTTCAAACAACAGCGAGTCAATCATGCTGTAAGCAGCTTCATAATAATCCGGCTGTTGCTGCGCGGATGCCAGGCAGTACAAAAAGGTTGCAAACATCAGCGATAATATTTTTTTAAAAGACATTGGAAGATGTTTTCAGTTATTCAATGCTTAGCTACGATGCAGGCGTCATCGGTATTTCACAAGGTCCCTGCCAGTTTCCTGGTAATAAAATATCAGGTAAGATACGAAGGATTGACAAAGTTGTAGGTGCGCACGTTGCGTTGGTATAAAGGCTGCCATAAAAATTTCATACAGGAATTGTTATAGCGTTTTATGTTAAGAAAAATTGGTTTAACGAATTGCCACCGGTTTTTCACAGTTCATGGCACAACATTGGGAATTGTTCACCGCGGGAGGATTTTTATTATGAAAAAAATTTTCGCAGCAGCAGTAGCCTGTATGATAACCCTGGTGAGCGTTGCCGACGATCATCCGCGCGACGGAATATTGCGTGTTTCCAATAACAGCCGTCATCACCTATCCATCATGATCGATGGCCGGCTTATACGCGATTACGACGGACATTTCATGGTCGGCCTTTCGCCCGGCAAACATGAAATACGCATATACCGTCATGCCAACCGGCATAACCGCAAAAAGGGAAAACTGGTTTACCGCAATATGGTTTATGTGCAACCTATGGAGGAACTGCGCATGATCATCCAGCATGATGGCAGGGTATGGGTTGATGATCATGGCCCCAGGCATGACCGGAATGACAAGCGTCACCGGCCTGCACGCGGTTACGACCGACATTACCGTTAACCAAGTGCCTATGCGCGCTTATAAGATACAATAAAACAATGCGTTCTCACCTTTAACGCATTGTTTTCTTCTTTCTGTTAAACCGGCCGGGACAACAAGCGGTCAATGCATTAAACCCGCCCGGTACCGGCAACAGATACAACATTTCGTAAGGTTTTGTCGTTACAGTGCCGGATGGTTGGGGTGGGACAAACCTTTATAACAATTAACACCTATAACCATGAACAAGTATTTTACTTTCCTCTTCTTTGCATTGCTCACTGCCTGCATGGCGTTTGCCGGTCCCAATGACAGCAAGATCAGTATTACCTATCTCGGATCGAAATCTGTACGGGTAGAGATCGATGGCAAGAGTTATGGCAGCAACGACCGGCTCATTACCATCCGCAATCTTACTCCCGGCTACCATACCATTCGCATAGTGTACGACGATGGAAAAAGCAACGGCTATGGCCGTGATGAACGCAACCTGCGCACTGCCGGACAGGCATTGTACAATAACAAGGTGAGGATTCGTCCGAATTACCATGTGGACATTGTAGTGAACCGCTTTGGAAAGGTATATGTAGATGAGCGCATCATGGACAGCCATTATGACAAGGATTTTGACAACGACGACTGGTATTACCGCGACCGCAACCGTAACAACGACAGACGCGATGATGACCGTTATGACCGCCGCGATGATGATCGCCGTGACGACCATCGTGATGACCGCAACCATTACCGCGCCATGTCTGAAACCACTTTTTCACAACTGGTAGAAACCTTGCGGAAAGAGAGCTTTGAAAACACCCGGCTCAAGCTGGCAAAACAAACCGTGGAAACCAGTTATTTCACAACCTCACAGGTAAAACGCCTGGTACAATTGTTTGCATTTGAAAACAACAAGCTGGATATGGCGAAATTTATGTACCGGCTTACCATAGACCGCGAAAACTACTTCCAGTTGTACGATGTATTCGATTTCAGCAGCAGCAAAGAAGACCTGGCCAACTATATCAGAACGGTGAAGTAAATTACTATACAGCAGCACGTATAAAAAAGGAAGGCTCCCCTGGTGGAAGCCTTCCTTTTTTATGTTCATTCTTTTTATACTCGCTTTATTTCTTAAGCACTTTTGCCATGGTAGTACCGATATCTGCGGGGCTTTGCACTACATGAATGCCGCATTCTGCCATGATCTTCATTTTGGCAGCAGCCGTATCATCGGCGCCGCCAACGATAGCTCCTGCGTGACCCATGCGGCGTCCGGGAGGGGCTGTTTGGCCGGCAATGAAACCCACCACCGGTTTTTTGGCGTTGTCTTTATACCAGCGGGCCGCTTCGGCTTCCATGCCGCCACCAATTTCACCAATCATTACCACGGCATCGGTATCGGGATCGTTCATAAACATTTCAAGCGCTTCACGGGTAGGCGTTCCAATGATGGGGTCGCCACCGATTCCTACAGCGGTAGACACACCCAAACCTGCTTTGGCCACCTGGTCAGCTGCTTCATAGGTAAGCGTACCTGATTTGGACACAATACCTATCCTTCCTTTTTTAAATACAAATCCGGGCATGATACCCACCTTGCATTCGCCGGCCGTAATTACACCCGGGCAGTTGGGCCCAATCAGCCTGGTTTTGGTGCTTTGCAGGTAAAGCCGTGCTTTTACCATATCCTGCACCGGGATGCCTTCGGTGATGCAAACCACCAGTTCAATACCGGCTTCTGCTGCTTCCATAATGGCATCGGCGGCAAAGGCCGGCGGAACAAATATGATAGAAACGTTCGCCCCTGTTGCTTTCACTGCTTCTGATACTGTATTGAACACCGGTCTGTCCAGGTGCTGCGTACCGCCTTTTCCCGGCGTAACGCCGCCAACTACCTGGGTCCCATATTCTATCATCTGTGTGGCATGAAAGGTGCCTTCGGTTCCTGTAAAGCCTTGCACAAGAATCCTTGATTGCTTATTGACCAGTATACTCATTAGCAGAATTTTAAAAAGTGGGGCAAAAATAGGGGATTTTGGGGTTTTGGGTAACCCGAAACTATTTTGAATTTCTTTGATTGTCCATTCGCCCCGTTTGCTCCAGCATACGCATGTCCTTTGCATCTTTCAGAAACTCTGATGCAAAGATGAATTCGTTGAGCCGCTCGTTTTTGCTGAAGATGATTTCCTTGTTGTTGCCCTCCCACTCTTTTTTACCCTGGTACATGTAAATGATGTGATCACCGATCTCCATCACACTGTTCATGTCGTGGGTATTGATGAGCGTGGTGATATTGTATTCGGTAGTAATTTCCTTGATGAGTTTGTCGATAACCATGGAAGTAAGCGGGTCGAGGCCGGAGTTGGGTTCATCGCAAAACAGGTATTTGGGATTGAGCACAATGGCGCGCGCAATGCCCACACGTTTTTTCATGCCCCCGCTCAGTTCTGCGGGAAATTTCTTGTTCACGTCTTTGAGATTCACCCTTTCGAGCACTTCATTCACGCGTTTCAATTTCTGGCTGTAGGAGTCGCGGGTAAACATGTTGAGCGGGAACATGATGTTCTGTTCTACCGTAAGACTGTCAAACAATGCAGAACCCTGGAACAGCATACCAATCTGCTGGCGGATGTCTTTGCGTTCATCGCCGTTCATGGCCAGGAAATTTTTGCCGTTGTACAATATTTCGCCACTATCGGGTACGAACAGTCCTACAATGCATTTCATAAAAACCGTTTTGCCGCTGCCGCTTGCGCCGATGATGAGATTGCACTTGCCTGCTTCCATCACCGCGCTGACGCCGTCAATAACGGTCCTGTCGCCAAATCCTTTCCGTATATTTTTTACTTCTATCATAGGATTTCATTGTGGAATGCCGCTGCCTTGTTATTTATCCAGCAACAAAGCGGCGAGAATATAGTCGGCAAACAATATGGCCACACAACTCACCACCACGGCCCTGGTACTGGAGCGCCCGATTTCCAGCGCACCGCCTTTTACAAAGTATCCGTAGTATGCAGAAATACTGGCAATGATAAACGCGAACGTATAACCTTTTACAAGGGCAAAAAACACGTTATAGGGTTTGAAGCCTTCTATCAGTCCCTTGTCGTAGATATTGGGAGCGATAATGCCCGACATAACGCCCGCCAGGCGGCCACCCCAGATACCCAATGCTGCAGACACCACCACCAGCAGCGGGATCATGATCAATGCCGCCACAATTTTGGGCATCACCAGGTAGGCTTTGGTATTGATGCCCATAATTTCAAGCGCATCGATCTGCTCGCTTACCCGCATATTCCCTAATTCGCTGGCAATTTTACTGCCAACCACTCCGGCCAGTACAATACATACCAGGGTGGGCGCAAATTCGAGAATCACGGTATCGCGCACAATGGTGGCAATGGTACTCCTGGGTATAAAATTGCTTACCAACTGGTAACTGGTTTGCAGTGCCGATACCGCGCCCATAAAAATGGAGATGATCACTACAATGCCCAGGGAGCCTATACCAATTTCGGAGCACTGGTGCATGAGTTCTTTCCAGTACATTTTACCGTTTTCCGGTTTGGAAAACATTCCTTTTAACATCAGCAGGTAGCGGCCGAATTCTGTGAATAACGTCATGACGATGGGTGCGCTTTTTATTGTACCGGATTACAAAAACTTTACACAGGCGCAAGGCCCGGGTAACGCTATATGGTCCTAATCACTTAATAGCGCAACTTGTTCATTATTTATTGTTTAACAATGCAAATTGATCATTAAATGTACGATAAATTGGTTACAGGATGCAGTTTTCGGGCTGAGCGGTTGCCGTAGTCGGCATTCAGGGCCAGTAACTTATACCAGGCGCATCCCTTATCCTGTAACCCGCGGCCTCTTATCCTTTCTTATCCCGTTTCCACCAGCGCGATTGCTGCACGGCTTCATCTACCGGCGACTTGCATTTGATCTGGGCATCGATCACTGCCACCAGCGCCATATTGTAAATGCTTCTTACCGAGCTGCCCAGTTGCAGCACGTGTACCGGTTTTTTCAATCCCAGCAGAATAGGCCCGATGGCATCGGCGCCACCAATTTCTTTCATGAGATTGTAAGCAATATTTCCTGCGGCCAGGTTGGGGAAGATCAGTGTGTTTACATCCTGGTCAACCAGTTCGCTGAAGGGATAGTTGTCGCGTAGTATTTCCTGGTTAAACGCAAGACTGGCCTGCATTTCACCGTCAATAATTAAATATGGGTTCTTTTGTTTTACGATATCTTTTGCCTTTGCCACCAGCTTTGCTTCCGGTGAATTGCTGCTGCCGAAATTGGAGTAGCTGAGCATGGCAATGCGCGGCGTAAGATTGAAATTGCGCACCTCACGGGCTACCAGCAGCGTAATTTCAGCCAGTTCTTCAGCCGTGGGATTAAAATTTACCGTGGTATCTGCCAGGAACAAAGGACCACGTTTGGTCAGCAAGAGGTACATCCCTGCAATCTTCTTCACGTCTTCTTCCATACCTATCACCTGCAGCGCAGGGCGAATGGCTTCAGCATAATTGCGGGTAAGACCGGATATCACGGCATCGGCTTCGCCTGTTTCCACCATCATGCAACCGAAATAATTGCGGTCTTTCATGATCTTGGAAGATTCATACAGGTTGATGCCCTTGCGCTGGCGTTTTTTGAAGAAGAGGTCGCCGAATTGTTTGCGCTTCTCTTCATTTTCATCATTGCGCGGGTCAATGATGGGCATGCCGTCGATGTCTATATTGTTTTCTTTGGCGATTGCCTTGATCTTCTTTTCATCACCCAGCAGGATGGGATAAGCAATGCCCTCATCATAAGCTATCTGGGCCGCTTTTAATATTTTCTGGTTATCGGCTTCTGCAAAAATGATGCGTTTGGGATCGCGGCGGGCTTTGTTGCCCAGTACGCGCATGAGTTGATTGTCTAATCCCAGGCGCCGGTCGAGTTCTGCCGCATATTCTTCCCAGTTAGGCGCGGGCGCCTGTGCCACGCCGCTGTCGATGGCCGCTTTGGCAACGGCCGGGGCAACGGTGCTGAGCAAACGGGGATCGAGGGGTTTGGGAATAATATAGTTGGGACCAAACGACAAATTCTTTTCGTCGTACGCAATATTTACAATATCGGGTACCGGCGTGCGGGCCAGTGCTGCCAGCGCTTTCACGGCCGCCAGTTTCATGGCTTCATTGATCTGCGTGGCGCGCACATCGAGCGCACCGCGGAAGATGAAGGGGAAGCCGAGCACATTGTTTACCTGGTTGGGATAATCGCTGCGACCGGTGGCCATGATGATGTCTTTGCGCGCCGCAACGGCGTCTTCATAACTGATTTCGGGATCAGGATTGGCCATGGCGAAAACAATGGGGTTCTTCGCCATTTTCTTTACCATGTCCTGGGTAAGCACATTGCCTTTGCTGAGGCCAATGAAAACGTCTGCATCTACCAGCGCTTCTTCCAGCGTTAGGTTTTTGCCTTTGCTGATGAATTCTTTTTTGAGGTCATCGAGGTCGGTGCGGCTTTCGTGGACCAGGCCCTTGCTGTCGAACACGAGAAAATGCTCGCGTTTGGCGCCCAGGGCTTCATACAATTTAATGCAGGCGATGGCCGCGGCGCCGGCGCCGTTTACCACAAAGCGCGCCTTATCGATTTTTTTCTTCTGCAATTCCAGGGCATTCAGCAGGGCGGCGGCGCTGATGATGGCGGTGCCATGCTGGTCGTCGTGCATCACCGGAATTTTCATTTCTTCTTTCAGCTTCTTTTCTATGTAGAAGCATTCCGGCGCTTTGATGTCTTCGAGGTTGATGCCGCCAAAGGTGGGTTCCAGCGCTTTTACGATCTGCACAAACTTTTCAGGATCTTTTTCATTGATCTCGATATCGAACACATCTATATCGGCAAAAATTTTAAACAGCACGCCTTTTCCTTCCATTACCGGTTTGCCGGCTTCCGGGCCGATATCGCCCAGTCCCAATACAGCTGTGCCGTTGCTGATCACCGCCACGAGGTTGCCGCGGGCAGTGTATTTATATACCAGTTCAGGGTTTTTATGAATTTCCTTACAAGGTTCGGCCACGCCGGGGGAATAGGCCAGTGACAGGTCTCGCTGGGTCTTTGCTTCCTTGGTGGGGACCACTTCAATTTTACCAGGCCTTCCCTTCGCATGATATTCCAGTGCCAGTTCCTTTCTGAGTTCTTTTTTCATATCATTTTTTTAGTGAAGCCATAGGCTTTTAATAATGATAGCGTGCAATTTAGGGATAAAGTTGGGAAGATGGGAAGTCTCAAAACGCGGGAGGCGTAAAGTGCTACAGAAAGGATGACCGGCGGTTGCAGGGCCGGTTGCCACAACTAAACATGATTGCAGCACCTGCCTCAAGGCATACGGGATGCGCCGGACAATTGTGGTGAAAACAATTATTACAACAGCTGCCTCCGGTATTTTAATCAGAACAAAAAAATTTGGAAAGCTGAAAAACAATTGTATGTTTGTGTGTACTATTTCAGTAGTACACTAAAACACCAAACATGATTACTATACAAGACCTGCAATTTTCCTATAAGAAAAGGAAGGTTTTCAATGGTCTCAGCCTGCAACTGCATGCCGGCCATATTTATGGATTGCTGGGCAAAAACGGAACGGGCAAGAGTACCTTGTTGCGGAATATTGCCGGGCTGTTGTTCCCCGATGGCGGCAGCATACGGGTGCTCCATCACAAACCGGGCGAACGCAAACCGTCTTTCCTGCGCGACATATTTATGGTGGCGGAAGAATTTTACCTTCCTGATCTGCGTCCTGAATTACTGGTGAAATACTACGCTCCTTTTTATCCCAATTTCAACAAGCAGCAGTTTGATCACTACCTGAAGGAATTTGAAATTCCGCACGATAACGAACCGCAGCAAATGAGTTACGGGCAGAAGAAGAAAGTGCTGATCAGCCTGGGACTGGCGGCCAACACCCCGGTATTGCTGATGGACGAGCCCACCAATGGTTTGGACATCATGAGCAAGAGCCAGTTTCGCCGCGTGATGGCGGGCTGTATTGACGACAACAAATGTATAGTGATCAGTACGCACCAGGTAAAAGATTTGGAGAACCTGATAGACAGGATCACCATTATTGATGAAGGCCGCATCCTGTTTGATCAAACCATTGAGAACATCACCCGCCGCCTGTCGTTTGGCATTACGTTTAACCAGGAAGATGTGCAGCATGCTTTATACAGTGAAGCTTCGCTGCGCGGCAATGCGGTGATCATGGCCAATACAGAAGGCGAAGAAAGCAAACTCGACCTGGAACTGCTGTACAAGGCAATCATCCTTAACCGTGCATCCATTCAATCTGTCTTTAACGCGTAAACAACCCATATGAACGAACACTTTCATTTCAAACGCTGGGGATTGCTGGTGCAAAAGCACTGGCGGGAGAACAGGAAAAAATACCTGTTGTCGCTGGGAGCCATTGCCGGACTGCTCATTATCTGGTTTTCGATCATGATGCTGGCAGAGCAGCACAACCCGTATTCTGAAGAATGGCAGGTATCTACGTTTTATGTAGGGCTTGCGTTGACCGGCTGGTTGTTTGCCAGTTTATTTTTCGGCGAAATGGCCGGCGGCCCCAAAGCCATGCATTATTTGTCGGTACCGGCCTCTGCCCTTGAAAAACTGCTGTGCGCTGTACTGTTCGCCACTGTGCTGTTTACTGTCTGCTATGTTGCTATTTTTTACCTGGTGGATATGACTATGGTGCAGGTGGCCAACAAGGTGTTGCCCGGCTGGGCTGCGGAAAAGAACGTCATCTACCAGGAGCAGGCAGTAGTGAATGTTTTCCGCGCGCCTGTTAATGAAGACGGGAACTATTACTACTGGCTGTTCATTGCGTTTATTCACACCCAGGCAGCCTTCCTGCTGGGTTCTATCAACTTCCCTGCCTACAGCTTTGTAAAAACAACCGTTTCTGTGTTGCTGGTTTTCCTGTTTTTTGTTTTATACGTCAGCCAGGTGTTGATCAACCTGCTGCCGGAAGGCACCTATGTATCTCCCGATTTCACGGCATACAGCCTCCGCAGTTACGATTACCGGAAGGGCATAAAACTGGCAGACTGGATAGGCGACACCATAACGTTCCTGTTTCAATACGGTTGGGCGCCCCTGTTATGGTCGGTTACTTATTTCCGGCTGAAAGAAAAAGAAGTATAAGGACTAAAACAACAACTATGCAATTCAGGGAATCACAGGCAATATATCTCCAGATAGCGGACTATGTATGCGAACGGATTTTGCTCAAGGAGTGGAAGCCGGAAGAGCGCATCCCTTCCGTGCGCGAACTGGCCGTGCAGTTGGAAGTGAACCCCAATACGGTGATGCGCACCTATGAATTTCTGCAGCAGCAGGAGATCATTTATAACCAGCGGGGCATCGGCTATTTTGTAGCGGCAGGGGCCGTAAAAAACGCGTTGCAATACCGCCGCAACGAATTTTTGGAGAAAGACCTGCCGCAGGTATTCCGAAACATGTACCTGTTGGGCATGGACCCGGATGAATTAAAACCACGATTTGAAAAATACAAGAAACAACATTTTGCCTCTTAAACTGAAAATTCACTTAACCATGAAGGTGAGTAACAAAATATTACTGGGCGTATTCCTGTTCATTGTGCTGTTGCTGGCCGGCGTACATGCCGCGTTGCGGGTCAGGTACAATGCGGGCGATATTGTGAAGCTGGACAAATTCCAGAACCCTTCCCGGCAGCTTCGGTATTTTGACAATGTGCACCATGTTGTTGTAATAGGCTTTAACCAATGTTCTGTTTTTTTATCAGACACGGTTTATGTTGCGGCCACCCAAAAAATGTTTGAAAACATTGAATGCCGGGTGCAGGGAGATACGTTGTATGTTGACGCCAAATGGAACGAAAGGCTCCGGCAAACCACGCCCGGCTACTACGAAGCAACTGTTTACCTTCCCCGTGGCGTAACCATAGCTGGCAGGCATTCCTATATCAATTTCTGGCCCGGCGCTCTGCACCCTTCCGATACCCTGCAGCGGGTCCGTTTGGAGGACAGCGGGTTGTCTATACACACGTCTGGAAAAAACGCGCAGGCCGGCAAAATGGCCCTGCAGGCAGTTAATTCATCCATCGTTCTTACACAGGGATTGTTTTTCGATAGCCTGTCTGTTGCTTTACAGGGTAATTCCTGGTTCAACGACAGCCGGGCCACGATACAGCAATTAACCTTGCAGGCAGATTCAACCGCCAACATACAGTTAACCGGCCGAAACTATTTTTCTATAAAATAAGAAGCTTGCCTCTGTAACCTTTCCTTACATGGACCAGTCAGATGCATGCCATCTGCTTCTTTAACCAAAACACCTTTTATGAAAAAAATTATGCTGTCGTTCTCACTACTACTGCTGGTACACCTGTTTGCCGCGGCGCAGTGCGACAAAGCGGTAAACTGGAAGGCCTCCAAAGTGGAATTGATGGACGAGAACGGCAACGTGCTGGACGCACTTTCGGCCACCATCGTTATTACGGTGAGCCCGGAGAAACTGGTGATAGATATTCCCGGGCAACCCAACGACAGAATAGAAGGCCGGGTTGACAGCACAACCTGTGAATGGAAAAAGGCCTATACCAACGGCAAAAGCGTATTGAAAAGTAAAATAGCGAAACCCACCGGCGAAACGGCCTCCGCTGTACTAACCATTGAAGGGATGGACGGCAAATTTTCCGGGTCCCTGGAAATAACAGATGAAGGAAAAATAATAAGGTACAGGATACAGATAGACGATTACGAAGAAGTTGGGTAAATCTATTGCCAACAGGTGGTTTGTTCACTACTAAAACAATTTACTATGAACCGCGAACTGATTGACTATATCGGCAGTTTATTGTTCCGCGACGCAGGCGGGCACAAAGTACTGCAGTTGAAAAGCGAAAAGCAATTTCATGTGCGTCCGGACGGTACACTGGAAAAAGAACAATCCATTCTCACCAACATCCGTGTAGGCGGCGACGCCATCTATTTCACCTACCAGTTGCCGGACGGCAACAAAGCCACTTTTGTAAGCGCCGTTACCGACGTGGAATGCGAAGTGGACAGCAATTACACCATCGGCTGCATTGTGTACAAAACAACGCCCGGCCTGCAGTTGCCGGCCAGGCCGGTGCAGGAGCATGCCTTGTTTACCCTGTTTTGCGACGATGACAAACTGATTTTTTTTGGTGAGAAGGAAAACGCAGGCGGAGCGCCGGCGGAAAAGACTTATTTTGAAATCAGCGGGGTAGCGTAGTATGCCTTCACTCATAGGAATTATGCCCAAAATTCCTTACCGTTGCGTGTCTGCAGGCGGCAGGCATTTCACCTATGAACACAGACTATCTCATCATTGGCCAGGGCATATGCGGTACATTTCTGAGCTGGTATTTTACCAAGGCTGGTATATCGTGCGTGGTGATGGACCAGCAGCAACCGGGCACAGCTTCTGTTACGGCGGCCGGCGTTATCAATCCCGTTACCGGCCGGCGTTTGGTAACCACCTGGCTGATTGATGAAGTGTTGCCTTTTGCCCAAGAAGCCTATACTGCCCTGGGGCAGGAGCTTGGGCTGACGATTATTAAACAGCAAAACATCATTGATTTTTTTCCCACCGCCCAGATGCGGCAAGCCTTTTTGGAGCGCCATGCATCGGGCACCGCTTATGTAGCCTTGCCCGCCGATGAAAACAACTGGCGGGAATACTTTCACTACGAACTGGGCTATGGCATTATTCAACCCTGTTACCTTATAGATTTGCCGGCAATGCTGCCTGCGTACCGCCGTTATTTGCAGCAACGGCAACTATTGCGCGAAGAACGATTTGATCACCAGCAATTGCAGCTGGCTGCGGACCATATTCAATATGGCGACATCACAGCCCGCGCCATTATTTTTTGCGATGGCATTGCGGCTACCACCAATCCCTGGTTTGGCAACCTGCCCTTTGCGCCCAACAAGGGGGAAATGTTATTGATTGAAGCGCCTGATTTACCGGCTACGCACATTTTTAAACGCGGCATCAGTTTGGTGCCGTGGCAGCCTGGTATTTTCTGGGCAGGCTCTACGTATGAATGGGCATTTGCACACCCCCACCCTACGGCGGCTTTTCGGGAACGTACGGAAGCTGCGCTACGCAACTGGTTACGTGTACCTTTTACAGTTATTGACCACCGTGCAGCTGTGCGGCCAGCAACCTTGGAGCGGCGGCCGTTTGTGGGTTTTCATCCGTTACAACCGCAGGTGGGAATTTTTAATGGTATGGGCACGAAGGGCTGTTCACTGGGGCCCTTTTTTGCAAAGCAACTGGTGGAGCATATTCTAAAGGGAACGCCNTTGCAAAAAGAAGCGGATGTGCGGCGGTTTGAAAAGATATTGGCCAGGAAGTTGGGGAATGAAAACAATTGAGTTACAGGATACTTAATGATGCCTGACTGATTGTACGCTGATGCTACTCCTTCTCACGCTATTNNATAACCTATAACGAGAGTTTACGTGCATTGACAATCACTGCTTTTNAAAAAGCAGCAGAGGTCCTATATGCCANAAAAAAATCCCGCCTTTCGGCGGGAAGCACTACCAAATACCAGCACCATAAGCCCTTTACCTTCAAAACAAAGCTACCGTAGTCCAACAACCGAACCATGTGAAAAAGGTTGTAGATTATGTTTTTATTCCCAATTATTTATTGAATAAGGCAGGGCGAAAAACAATTGAATGGAATTCAATTTGGTGTAATAGTTGCGTTGGTTTGGGGGAGTTTAGTAGCGGGAAAAAAACAAGTTTGGGCGTGATTTTTCAC
>Ga0065720_1003024_pt1 | contig 96594 bp, 97 predicted proteins | sample Thericmetagenome_FD_59107 | JGI IMG/M metagenome (GOLD analysis project Ga0065720, IMG submission 59107) | Thermophilic microbial communities from the Joint Bioenergy Institute, California, USA of rice/straw/compost enrichment - eDNA_2 v2... | ecosystem: Engineered > Solid waste > Grass >...
CCGCCCTAGCTGCGCGGGAGCTCGTGCAGCGCCTTCACCAGGGGCGCCAGATCCGGATCCCGACCCGCCTCGTCGAGGGTCGCGGACACGGTGCGGTCGTGCACCGGGCGGGCGCGGGTGAGCAGCTCGTGCCCGGCTTCGGTGAGCGTGCTGTAGATCCCGCGTCGGTCGTCGTCGCAGAGGGTGCGACGGACCAGGCCGCGCTTCTCCAGTCGGGTGACCAGCCGCGTCGTCGCGCTGTGCGAGAGCGCGGCAGCGCGGGCGACGTGCTGCATGCGCATGTGGCACCCGTCCTGGCGGGCGACCGCGTCGAGGACGGTGTACTCGACGACCGAGAGATCGAACTCGGCTTGCAGCACCTTCTCCAGGGACTCCTCGAGACGCGCGTGCAGCGCGGCCAGGGTCCGCCAGCCCTGGACCCGCACGTCGACGCCATCGTCGGCGAACCCCATCGCTTCCCCCTGCGCTTGCTGCTCCTCCCACTCTAGCGGATTGCGCAGATAGAGCGCGTGTGCAATTGTTGCACGCGCTTGATATCTGCTCGCGCTCATTGAAGGAGAAAGCACATGCCCCTCGCGCTGCTCGCGTTGGCGATCAGTGCCTTCGGCATCGGGACGACCGAGTTCGCCGTCGCCGGACTCCTGCCGGACGTCGCGGCCGATCTCGGGGTCGACATCCCCACCGCCGGGCTGCTCGTCACCGGCTACGCGCTCGCCGTCGCGATCGGCGCGCCGCTGCTGACCGCGGCGGTCGTCCGGGTGCCGCGCAAGACCGTCCTGCTCGGGCTGCTCGGGCTGTTCGTCCTCGGGAACCTGCTCACTGCGATCGGCTCGAGCTACGGCCTGGTCATGACCGGCCGGGTGGTCTCGGCCCTGTGCCACGGCGCGTTCTTCGGCGTCGGGGCGGTGGTGGCCGCAGGGCTCGTCCCGCCGAACCGCCGGGCTGCGGCGATCGCGTTCATGGTCACCGGCCTCACCGTGGCGAACGTCGTCGGCGTGCCACTGGGCACCGCCGTCGGGCACGCGTTCGGCTGGCGAACCACGTTCTGGGTGATCACCGGGCTCGGCGTGGTCAGCGTCCTCGGCGTGGTCGCGCTGGTGCCCCGGCAGCCGGCCGACCCGGGGGCGAGCCTGCGCGCCGAGTTGTCCGCGTTCGCCCGGCCACAGGTGTGGCTCGCGCTCGCGACCACGGCGCTCGGCTTCGGCGGTCTGTTCGCCGCGTTCACCTACGTCGCCCCGATGATGATCGACGTCGCCGGCTTCCCGCCCGGGGCGGTGACGGGGATCGTGCTGGTGTTCGGCGCCGGTGCGGTCGTCGGCAACCTCCTCGGGGCGAAGGCGGCCGACCGGGCGCTCACGGCGTCGCTCCTCGTGCTGCTCGCCCTGCTCGCCGTGCTGCTCCTGCTGTTCACCGTCACCGCGGCGGTGCCCGTCCTCGCCGTGCTCACCCTCGCGGTGATCGGCGTCGTCGGGTTCGCGGCTGTGCCCGGCCTGCAGGCCCGCGTCCTCGACGCCGCGGGATCGGCCGGCACGCTCGCCTCCGCCGCCAACATCTCCGCGTTCAACGCCGGCAACGCCGTCGGGGCCTGGCTCGGCGGGCTCACCATCGGCGCGGGCCTCGGCCTGACGTCGCCGAACTGGGTCGGGGCGCTCATGGTCGCCGCCGGCTTCGTCGTCGCCCTCACCGCGGCCGTGGCCGGTCGCCGCACATCCCTCCAGGAGGTCCCGGCATGACGCGCACCGCTCTCGTCGTCGGCGCCAGCGGGGTGATCGGCGGCCGGCTCGCCGCCCATCTGCGCAGCAGGCCGGGCTGGGAGGTGATCGGGCTGTCGCGGCGGCCCGGGCCCGGCCGGCACGTGCGAGCCGATCTGTTCGACGTCGATTCGGTGCGGGCGGCGCTGGCCGATCAGCCGCCGGTCACGCACGTGTTCTACGCGGCCTACCGGGATCGGCCGACCTGGGCGGAGCTGGTCGAGCCGAACGTGACGATGCTGCGCAACGTGCTCGCCGCCGTGGCCGGTCCGGCGCTTCAGCACGTGAGCCTGATGCAGGGTTACAAGGTCTACGGCGCGCACCTGGGCCCGTTCGACACGCCCGCGCGGGAGGACGATCCACCGCACATGCCGCCGGAGTTCAACGTCGAGCAGCAGCAGCTCGTCGAGGAAGCCGCGGCGGCCGGCGGGTTCTCCTGGTCAGCCATCCGCCCGTCCGTCGTCGCCGGGTTCGGGCTCGGCTACCCGATGAACATCGTCAACGTCCTCGCGGTGTACGCAGCGATCAGCGCCGAGCTGCGGGTGCCGCTGCGGTTCCCCGGCGAACCCGGGGCGTACCACGCGCTGCTCGAGCTCACCGACGCCGGGCTGCTCGCCGAGGCCACCGAGTGGGCGGCGACCGACCCGAACGCCGCCGACCAGGCGTTCAACATCGCCAACGGGGACCTGTTCCGCTGGCGGCGGCTGTGGCCGGTGATCGCCGAGCAGTTCGGCCTGGAGGTGGCGCCGCCGCTGCCCATGTCGCTGGCCGACGTCATGGCCGACAAGGGACCGGTCTGGGACGCGATGATCGACAAGTACGGGCTCGCGCCGACGCCGTACGCGGACGTGTCGTCGTGGGCGTTCGGCGACTTCGTCTTCTCCTGGGACTACGACGTGTTCGCCGACACGTCGAAGGCCCGCCGGGCGGGTTTCCACCGCTACGTCGACACCGAAGCGATGCTCGTCGAGCAGATCGGGCAGCTGCGCGAGCGCCGCATCATCCCGGACCGCGCCTGACCGGGTCGCCAGCCTCCGGACTCGCGCGGCCCCATGGGGGGTGGTCGCGCGAGTCCGGTCTCCTGGCCGTGCTCACATGAGCGCCGCGCGCACGGCGTCGGCATGTTCGGCGAGCCATGCGCGGGCGCGGTCGGCGCGCTGCTGGGCCTGCCCCGTCCAGTACGCCGCGAAGCCGGGAACCCCGCGGGTCGCCCCGTCGGAGACCAGCGCGCGCATCCACTCGAGGTTGGCCAGCACCGCGTCGACGACGAGCTCGCGCTGGTCCAGCGGCCCGTACGCGTCGACGAGCACGCGCAGGCGGTGCAGCTCGCGGCCGCGGCGGACGTCCGTGGTGTCGGCGGGGCAGCGCAAGGGCGCCCACAGCCGGGCCGCACCCGCGACGTCCCAGACCGGGGCGCCCGGCGCGGCCAGGTCGAAGTCGATGAGAGCGACGGCGCGCCCGTCCCGGAAGACGATGTTGTCCAGGTTCGGGTCGTTGTGCGTGATCGTGCCGCACGAGAACGGCGCGGGCGGTGATGGGGGCCACGTGTACGGGGTGGGATCGAAGTCGGCGACGGCCTCGTGGAACCGCCGCAGCAGCTCCCCGACCGAGCGCAGGGCCGCGTCGGTGAGCGCCCACTCCGGCGCGGGCGCGGTGATCGCCGTGCCGGGCACGTAGCTGAGCACCTCGCGGCCTTCGTCGTCGATGCCGAGGACGCGCGGGGCACCGTCGAACCCGACCCGTTCCAGGTGCCGGAGCAGCGCGTGGGTGGCCGGGGCGGTGGGCCGCATCGGGCGGCGCACGGTGTCGCCGACCCGGTGGACGCGCCCGCGGTTGGCCGTTCCGCCGAGCAGGGGGATCTCGCCGGCCCGTCCGGCCATCAGGCGGCCCCGGACGCCGCGCCGATCAGCCGGTCCGCGAGCGTGGAGTGGGTGACGAGCGAGTTGACCAGCCGGCCGCGCACGGCGGCGAGCACGGCGTCGGCCTTCCCGAGCCCGTAGGCGATGCCGATGACCTCGGGCACGGCTCTCAACTGAGCGGCGTCGATGCCGATCATGCGCTCGGTCAGCGGGGCGCTGACGGGCTCGCCCGCGGCGTCGATCAAGACCCCGGACACCTCAGCGGCCACTCCGCGGCGGCTGACGTCGATGCGCTCGCCGTCGGTGGCCGCGTCGTACAGGGTGGACTGCTCGGGGGCCCACGCCCCGATCCCCGCGACCGCGATCGTGACCGACGGGATGAGCGAGAACGCGCGGGCGACCTCGGGCTGCTTGCGCAGGGCCCGGGCGGTCGCCGCGTCGGGCACCGCCATGGGGGCGTAGTAGAAGTAGGCGGGCCCGCCGGAGATGCGCGCGACCTCGCGCACGAGCTCGATGGAGCTGTTGTCGAGCACCGAGCGGGCGAGCGCCCCGGTCAGCTGCACGACCGGCGCCGGGGCGAGCCGGCGCAGCTTCGTCGCCATCGCCGACACCGCCCGTGACCAGGACAGACCCAGCACGTCGTCGGCCGTGACCAGTTCGGTGAGCAGGTCCGCCGCGGCGGTGGCGAGATGGCCGCGCAGGGTGTGCGGATCGTCGCCGGGGGTGTCGGTGACCACGCAGTGCTTGAGCCCGAGCGTGTCCATCAGCCGGCTGGACAGCTCGACGTCCACCGAGCCCGGACGGCCGATCTCGATGCGGACCAGGCCGCTCGCGCGGGCGTCGTCGAGCAGCCGGGCGACCTTGAACCGGGAGAGCCGGAACTCCTCGGCGATCTCGACCTTGGTGCGGCCGTCGAGGTAGTAGCGGCGCGCGACCGACGCCGACAGGACCAGGTGCGCCGGGCCGCGCACCGGGTTGTCGCTTCCTGCCATACGCACCCCCGGTGAGCGCTCATATGAGCGGATGGAGTCGCATTATCGCATCGCCCATTGACGGTGCGTGAGCGATGCCACACCCTGACGATACGTGCAGGGCTCCGCTCATCTGAGCGTCGAGCTCGCGGATCCGGGGAGGACGCGATGACGCGGTCGGGGATGCGGGCCTTGTTGCTCGCCCTGGTCCTCGTGACGAGCACGGCGTGCGCCGGATGGGGCGGCGGGGTCGGCGCCGGCGGCCCCAACAGCATCAACGTGCTGATGGTCAACAACCCGCAGATGGTGGATCTGCAGCGGCTGACTGCGGAGCACTTCACGAAGCAGACGGGCATCACGGTCAACTTCACCGTGCTGCCGGAGAACGACGTCCGGGACAAGATCAGCCAGGAGTTCTCCAGCCAGGCCGGGCAGTACGACGTCGCCACGGTGTCGAACTTCGAGGTCCCGATCTACGCGCGCAGCCGCTGGATCGCCCCGCTCGACGACTTCATCGCCGCCGATCCGGGCTTCGACCAGGCCGACATCCTCGGGCCGATGACGGCGTCGCTCACCGCGGCCGACGGCAAGATCTACGGCGAGCCGTTCTACGGTGAGTCGTCGTTCCTCATGTACCGCGCGGACGTGCTGGCCGAGAAGGGCCTCACGATGCCGGCGAAGCCCACCTGGGACGAGGTCGCCCGGCTCGCCGCTCAGCTCGACGGCGCCCGCCCCGGCATGAAGGGCATCTGCCTGCGCGGCCAGCCGGGCTGGGGCCAGGTGTTCGCCCCGCTCACCACCGTGGTCAACACCTTCGGCGGCACGTGGTTCACCGCCGACTGGCGGGCCCAGGTCAACGCGCCGGAGTTCACCGAGGCCGTGCAGTTCTACGTGGACCTCGTCCGCACCCACGGCGAGATCGGCGCTCCGCAGGCCGGGTTCACCGAGTGCCTCAACAACATGATCCAGGGCAACGTCGCCATGTGGTACGACGCCACGTCGGCCGCGGGCTCGCTCGAGGCCGCCGACTCCCCGGTGCGGGGCAAGATCGGCTACTCCCCGGCGCCGGTGAAGCTGACCGAGAGCTCCGGCTGGCTCTACGCCTGGTCGTGGGCCATCCAGAACGCCAGCACGAAGAAGGACCACGCCTGGAAATTCATCTCCTGGGCCTCCAGCAAGGAGTACGAGCGGCTGGTCGGCGAGCGGCTCGGCTGGTCCAAGGTGCCCGCCGGCAAGCGCGCGTCGACCTACGAGAACCCCGATTACCTCGCCGAGTCGGCCGCGTTCGCCGCCCCCACGAAGGCTGCGATCGAGTCGGCCGACCCGCGCAACCCGGGGGTGCAGCCGCGGCCGGCGCTGGGCATCCAGTTCGTCGACATCCCGGAGTTCCCCGACCTGGGCACCCAGGTGTCGCTGCAGATCAGCTCGGCCATCGCCGGGCAGGTGACCGTGGAGCAGGCCCTCGACAGAGGCCAACAGCTCGCCGAGGACGTCGCCGAGCGGTACCGGTCCAGGTTGGAGGGGAACGCGTGAGCACCACCGTCGAGAAGCCGGCGAGCCCGGCCGCCGTCCGCCCGAACGAGCCGTCGACGCTGAAGAAGGCCGGGGCGTGGGCCCGCCGCGCCCCGCTGCTGCCCGCGCTGATCTTCATGATCGTCGTGACGCAGCTGCCGTTCGTCGGCACGCTGATCATCTCGTTCATGAACTGGAACGCGTACTACCCCGACGAGCGCGGGTTCGCCGGGTTCGACAACTTCGTGCGCGTCCTGACCGACGTCAACACCCGCGACGCGATCATCACGACGATCATCCTGACCGCTTCCGTGGTGCTGGTCTCGCTGTTCCTCGGCGTGGTCATCGCGCTGCTGCTCGACCGGGCGTTCCTGGGCCGCGGCATCGTCCGCACGATGATGATCACGCCGTTCCTGATCGTGCCGGTGGCCGCGGCGCTGCTGTGGAAGCACGCCCTGTTCAACCCCGAGTACGGCCTGCTGAACGGCGTGTTGACCGGGCTCTTCGGCGAGAACGCCCCCCAGCCCGACTGGCTCACCAACGCGCCGCTGCTCTCGGTGATCATCGCGCTGGTCTGGCAGTGGACGCCGTTCATGATGCTGATCATCCTGGCCGGCCTGCAGAGCAAGCCGCTGGACGTCATCGAAGCGGCGCAGATCGACGGCTGCTCGAACTGGCAGATCTTCCGCCACATGACCTTCCCGCACCTGCGTCAGTACCTGGAGCTGGGCGGGCTGCTCGGCTCGATCTACATCGTGCAGAACTTCGACGCGGTCTTCACGATCACCTCGGGCAGCCTCGGCACGGCCAACCTGCCGTACACGATCTACCAGACGTTCTTCCAGGCGCAGGACTACGGCCGCGCGTCCGCCGCCGGGGTCGTGGTCGTGATCGGCACGATCATCATCGCCACGTTCGCGCTGCGGAGCGTGTCGTCGCTGTTCAAGCAGGAGGGATCCCGATGACCGCCACCGCGGACGCGCCGCCCACCGTCACCGCTCCCGCTGAGACCGCGCCGGCGCCGCGGCGCCGGCGCCGGACCAACGCGGCGATCGGGCTGGTGGCCTGGATGGTCGGGCTGATCTTCGTGGCGCCGGTGATCTGGATGCTGCTCACCTCGTTCCACAGCGAGCCCGACGCGGCCACCAACCCGCCGTCGGTGTTCGCTCCGCTCACCGTCGAGGGCTACGCGAACTTCTTCGGCGCCGACGGCGGGGCCACCCCGTGGCCACCGCTGCTCAACTCGCTCACCGCGAGCATCGTCTCCACCGCGTTCGTGCTCGTCCTCGCCGTGCCGGCGGCGTACGCGCTGTCGATCCGCCCGGTCGAGAAGTGGCGCGACGTGCTGTTCTTCTTCCTCTCCACGAAGATGCTGCCGGTGGTGGCCGGGTTGCTGCCGGTCTACCTCATCGCGCAGGGCCTCGGCGTGCTCGACAACATCTGGCTGCTCATCGTGGTCTACACGTCGATGAACCTGCCGATCGCGGTGTGGATGATGCGGTCGTTCCTCGCCGAGGTGCCCGGCGAGGTGCTGGAGGCCGCGGCGCTGGACGGCTGCTCGCTGACCCGCAGCCTGCGCACGATCGTCATCCCGATGGTGCTGCCCGGGATCGCGGCGACCGCGCTGATCTGCTTCATCTTCAGCTGGAACGAGCTGCTGTTCGCCCGTGTGCTCACCGGCACCGTCGCCCAGACCGCTCCGGTGTTCCTCATCGGGTTCGTCACCAGTCAGGGCCTGTTCCTGGCGAAGGTCTGCGCGGCCGCGGTGGTCGTCTCGCTGCCGGTGCTGATCGCCGGGTTCGCCGCGCAGGACAAGCTGGTGCAGGGCCTGTCGCTGGGGGCGATCAAGTGAAGGCGGCCGTCATCGCGCAGGACTCGGTCAGCGTCGAGACGGTGCCCGATCCGACGCCTGGCCCGCGTGAGGTCGTCGTGCAGGTGGCGGCGTGCGGGATCTGCGGCACCGACCTGCACATCGCCGAGGGCGAGTTCGCCCCCGCGCTGCCGATCGTGCCCGGCCACGAGTTCGCCGGGGAGATCGTCGAGCTCGGGTCGGACGTCACCGAGCTGCGGGTGGGCGACCGGGTCGCGGTGGACCCCTCGCTGTACTGCCACGAGTGCCACTACTGCCGGCGCGGCCGCAACAACCTGTGCGAGAACTGGAACGCGATCGGCGTCAGCGTGCCGGGCGGGGCCGCGGAGTACGCGGTGGCACCCGCCGCGAACTGCGTGAAGCTGCCGGAGAGCGTCTCGACGGCTGATGCGGCGCTCATCGAGCCGCTGTCGTGCGCGGTGCGCGGGTTCGACGTGCTGCAGCCCGCGCTCGCCGACGACTACCTCATCTACGGCGCGGGCACGATGGGCTTGATGATGATGGAGCTGGCCAAGCGGGCCGGCGCCGGCAGCGTCACGGTGGTGGACCTCAACCCGGCGCGGCTGGAGACGGCCAAGGAGCTGGGCTGCACGGCCGCTGTGACCAGCGCCGACGAGCTCGACCGGCCGCGCGGCTGGGAGATCGTCATCGACTGCACCGGGGTCGTCGCAGCGATCGAGGACGGCCTGTCCCGGGTGGCGCCGGGCGGCACGTTCCAGCAGTTCGGGGTGTCCGCCGAGGGCGCGGTGGCGCGCTTCTCGCCGTACCGGGTCTACAACAAGGAGATCCGCATCGTCGGCTCCATGGCGGTGCTGCACAGCTTCGAACGGGCGGCGGCGCTGTTCGCCGAGGGGGTGGTGCGGCCGGAGGTGATGATCAGCCACCGGCTCCCGCTGGCCGAGTACCCGGCGGCGCTCGAGCAGTTCCGGGAGGGCATCGGGCGCAAGATCCAGGTGAACCCCTGAGGAGGGCTCACCAGGGCAGGGCGATCCCGGCGACCATCAGCACCCCGCCGAGCAGGCCGGCGGCCACGGCGGTCCAGGTCTGCCAGCGGGTGGCCCGGGGCAGCTCCGGCTCGATCACCGGCAGCGGCAGCGTGTCGGCCTTCGCGCTCCGCTGGACGGGGATCGCGACGGTGGCGGGGGTGGTGTTCGGGGTGGCGGTGTCGATCGTCATGCCCGGTTGTCGGGCGCCCCCACCGGCTCGTTTCGCTCACCGTACTCGAACAATCACATCGAGTGAACGGTGATCGGGTTCGGTGTCCGCCCGTAGCGGTCCCTGCGTCGAGAACGACGTCGACGTGATCGACGAGCTCTGTCGATCACACCGACGCCGTTCACGACGCGGGCATCAGCGGGGCAGTTCGTCGATCGCCTTCTGGATCCGCTTCACCGACACCGGGTACTTGGTGCGGATCGGGTGGGCGAACAGGTTGACCCGCAGCTCCTCGATCATCCAGCGGATCTCGACCAGCTCCGGCGACGGCTCCACACCCTCGGGCAGCGCGGCCAACTCAGCCTCGTACTCGTCGGCGACCATGCGCACCTGCGCGGTCCACGCGGCGTCGCGAGCGGGATCGACGCGCAGCTTCTCGATCCGCTTCTCGATCGCCTCCAGGTAGCGGGCCACGTCGGCCAGCCGCGACGCGCCCGCCTTCGTGACGAACCCCGGCCCGACCAGCGCGTCCATCTGCGCGGTGAGGTCGGCGACCCCGTCCTTCAGCGCGGGCGCACGCAGATCCACCACCTGGGCCTGGACCCGGTGCCACACGGCGAGCACCCCCTGCACGGCGCGCAGCACCTGCACGGTGGTGGGGGCGAGCTGGCGGGCGAAGATCGCCTTCAGTCGGGCGAAGCCGGCCTCGTCCCAGCACGGCCCGCCCGCGGCGGCGATCAGCGCGTCGGCGGCCGCGGTGATGCAGTCGTCGACGAGCGCGGACACCGACCCGTGCGGGTTGCGGGAGAGCGCGAGCTTGGCCCGGTTGTCCAGGTCGCGCACGACCTGCTTGTTCGGTGACGGCGTCGCGAGCAGGAGCAGCCTGCGCACCCCGCGGTGGTGGGTCGGATCGCGCTCGGCGGCGGTGGGGAAGGTGCGCACGTCGACGCTGGTGCCGCGGTCGACCAGCCCCGGGTACGCGGTGACCGTGTGCTGGCCGCGGCGCACCGGTAGCTCCTTGGGCAGGGTGCCGATCGTCCACGACGTGAGGCCGCGGCGCTCGTACTCCTTGCCGGCGGCGGCCATCTCCTCGCGGACCTGCGGGGCCAGCCGGTGGCGCAGCTCCTCCAGGTCGGTGCCACGGGCGATCTCCCGGCCGCGCGCGTCCACCACCCGGAACGTGACGGTCAGGTGATCGGGCAGCCGGTCCAGCTCCCACGCGTCGCGCGGGATCGTGATGCCGCGCATCCGGCCGAGCTCGCGCTCCAGCCCGTCGAGCAGCGGCTCGGACGTGTCGGTGAGCCGGGCGAGCACGGCGCGCGCGTGGTCGGGGGCCGGCGAGTACAGCCGCCGGATGTGCTTCGGCAGCGTCTTGATCAGGGCGGTGACCAGCTCCTCCCGCCGGCCCGGCACCTGCCACGTGAACGGCGTGGGATCGACCTGGTGCAGCGCCGCCGCGGGGACGTCGACGGTGATGCCGTCGTCCGCCCGGCCCGGCTCGAACGCGTACGACAGCGGCAGCGTGAGCCCGCCCGCCTCGACGTGGTCCGGGAACGCCGCCGGGTCGACCTCGGCCGCCTGCTCGGTGCGCAGCATGTCCTCGGTGAAGTCGAGCAGATCGGGCTGCTTGCGCGAGGCCTTCTTCCACCAGCTGTCGAAGTGCCGGCCGGACACGACCGAGGCCGGGATGCGCTCGTCGTAGAAGGCGGCCAGCGCGTCCTCGTCGACCACGAGGTCGCGGCGGCGGGCCCGTTCCTCCAGCTCCTCGACGTCGGCGAGCAGGGCGCGGTTGGCGTGGAAGAACCGGTGGCGGGTGTCCCAGTCGCCCTCGACGAGCGCGTGCCGGATGAACAGCGCCCGTGCCTCTTCTGGATCGATGCGCCCGTAGTCGACGCGCCGGTCGACCACGATCGGCACCCCGTAGAGCGTGACGCGTTCGGTCGCGACGGCTCCGGCGCGCTTGCGGGACCAGCGCGGCTCCGAGTAGGTGCGCTTGACCAGGTGCCCGGCCAGTGGCTCGATCCACTCCGGCTCGATCCGCGCGACGGTGCGGGCGAACAGCCGCGACGTCTCCACCAGCTCGGCCGCCATCACCCAGCGCGGTGGCTTCTTCGCCAGCGGCGAGCCCGGGAAGATCTGGAACTTGGCGCCGCGCGCGCCGAGGTAGTCGCGGGTCTCGCCCTCCTTGAGCCCGATGTGCGAGAGCAGGCCGGACAGCACCGCGATGTGCACCCGGTCGGGATCGGCCGGGGTCTCGTTGATCGACAGGCCCGCGTTGCGGGCGGCGATGCGCAGCTGCTGGTGCAGGTCCTGCCACTCGCGGATGCGCCAGTAGTGCAGGAACTCGTCGCGCAGCGTGCGGCGGAACTTGCTGCCCGACAGCGTCGAGCGCAGCTCCTCGACGTAGTTCCAGAGGTTGAGCAGCGCCATGAAGTCGCTGTTCGGATCGGCGAAGCGGACGTGCTTCTCGTCGGCTGCCTGGCGCTGATCGGCCGGCCGCTCGCGCGGGTCCTGCACGGAGAGCGCGGCGGCGATGACGAGCACCTCGCGCAGGCAGCCGGTGCGGTCGGCCTCGACGAGCATGCGGCCCAGCCGGGGATCGACGGGCAACCGCGCCAGCGCCCGGCCGATCGGGGTGAGCTCGTTCGACTCGGTGAGCGCGCCCAGCTCGCGCAGCAGGGCGATGCCGTCGTTGACCGCGCGCGGATCCGGCGGATCGACGAACGGGAACTGCGAGATGTCGCCCAGCTCCAGCGCGATCATCTGCAGGACGACCGAGGCGAGGTTGGTGCGCAGGATCTCCGGGTCGGTGAACGCCGGGCGGGCGTCGAAGTCGTCCTCGGAGTACAGCCGGATGCAGATGCCGTCGGCGACCCGGCCGCAGCGGCCGGCCCGCTGGTTCGCGCTGGCCTGCGACACCTTCTCGATCGGCAGCCGCTGAACCTTGAGCCGCCGCGAGTAGCGGGAGATGCGCGCGAGACCGGGGTCGATGACGTAGCGGATACCGGGCACGGTCAGCGACGTCTCGGCGACGTTGGTGGCGAGCACGACCCGCCTGCCGACGGTGGCCGGGTTCGGCTTGAAGACCTTCTGCTGCTCCGCGGTGGTCTGCCGGGCGTAGAGGGGGAGGATCTCGATGCCGGGGAAGTCGCGTTTGGCCAGGCCCTCCGCGGTGTCGCGGATCTCCCGCTCCCCGGGCAGGAACACGAGGATGTCACCGGGACCCTCGCGGCGCAGCTCGGTGATCGCGTCGGCGATGGCGTCGAGCTGGTCGCGGTCGGGATCGTGGTCCGGGTCGTCGAGGTCGACGATCGGGCGGTAGCGGATCTCCACCGGGTACGACCGGCCGCTGACCTCGATGATCGGCGCGTTGCCGAAGTGCTTCGAGAACCGCTCGGGATCGATCGTCGCCGAGGTGATGATCACCTTGAGATCGGGCCGGCGGGGGAGCAGCTGAGCCAGGTAGCCGAGGATGAAATCGATGTTCAGGCTGCGCTCGTGGGCCTCGTCGATGATCAGCGTGTCGTACTCGCGCAGCATCCGGTCGCCGGCCAGCTCAGCCAGCAGGATGCCATCGGTCATGAGCTTGACCAGCGTGGACTCACCGACCTGGTCGGTGAAGCGGACCTTCCACCCGACGGTCTCGCCGACTTCGCAGCCCAGCTCCTCGGCGATGCGGGCGGCGACGGTGCGCGCCGCGAGCCGCCGCGGCTGGGTGTGCCCGATGGTGCCGCGCACACCGCGGCCCAGCTCCAGGCAGATCTTCGGGATCTGGGTGGTCTTCCCGGAGCCGGTCTCGCCGGCGACGATCACCACCTGGTGGTCGCGGATGGCGGCCGCGATCTCGTCCCGCTTCGCGCTGACCGGTAGGTGCTCGGGGTAGGTGATGCGGGGGACCGCCGCGCGTCGGGCCGCGATCCGCCGCTCGGCCTCGTCGACCGCGGCCGCGAGCCCCGGGTCTCCGTGCCGGCGGGCGCTGTCGATGCGCCGCCGCAGCCGGGCCTCGTCGCGCAGGGTCAGCTCGGGCAGCCGGGCGGCCAGCGCGTCCAGCTCGGGGTCCGCGACCGGCGCCGGGCGGCGGCCGCTGCGGCGACGAGGCCTCCCGCGCCCCGGCCGCCGGTCACCCCGGGGCGGGACCGCGGTCTGCGCCTCGCCCTCGGAAGGGGGCGCGGACGGATCGACCGCCGCAGGGCGTGCGTCAGCAGCTCGGGGCGCGGGAGGGGCCATGGTGAGGAACAGTCTGCCTGGGTCGGCTACGCCGCCGAGCGTAGGGCGGCGCCCAGCTCGTCGGCCACCGGGTTTTCCGACGCGGGGTGTTCGACCAGCGCGATCACGCGGTTGGCCAGGAAGCGAGCGGTCCGCACGGGGGTGCCGCCGCGCGTGACCTCGGTGACCTCCACCGTGCCGCGCGTGTGTGAGATCTCCAGGCGGCGCCCGGCGCGCGTCGCCTCGATCTCGTAGGTACGGGTCGTGCCGCTACCGGCGTCGACGACGATCTCGACACGATCGCCCTTCATGGTTCGCCTCCGGGACGTTGGGGCGGCGCCGTTCGGGGAGACGGCGCCGCCGGGCAGCCGGGCGCGGCGGTGGCGGGAAGGCACCGCGGCCCGGCGGGTCTGGTCGGGTGGTGGGAAGAAGGATCCGAACCGGGCGCCGGTCGCCTCTCGGCGCGTGGCGCAACCCGTAGGCGGCAGTGAGTGAGACCCGGGGACTCGGAACGCCCGGCTCGGACAGTGACCTCAACGGTGCGGGCGCGCGGAACATTCCCGCAGTTGCCGCCGGGGGTGAGGGGTGGGTCTCAGCACGGCGAGTCGTGGGTCTCGGGATGCGTGCGCGCCCGGAGGGGACGACTCAGCGTCCTCGGGGGGCGACTCGCCCCCCTCGGGGGGACGACTCGCCCTCCACTGCGGGACAACTCGCCGGCGGGGGAAACCGCGACTCGCGCGGTCAGAGGGCGGCGAGCACCGTGTCGGTCCAGCGCGGCCAGGCCTCGATCGCCCACTCGCCGAAGTCTCGATCGGTCAGGACGACGGCTGCGGCCCGGGCGTCCGGGTCGACCCACAGGAACGTGCCGCTCTGCCCGAAGTGGCCGAAGGTGCGCGGCGAGCTGGCCGAGCCGGTCCAGTGCGGGCTCTTTCCGTCGCGGATCTCGAAGCCCAGGCCCCAGTCGTTCGGCTTCTGCCGACCGAAGCCGGGCAGGATCCCGTCCAGCCCGGGGAACGCGACGGAGGTGGCCTCGACCAGCGTGTCCGGGTGCACCAGCGTGGGGGCCTGCAGTTCGGCGGCGAAGCGGGTGAGATCGTCGACGGTGGAGACGCCGCCGGCGCCGGGGGAGCCCGCCAGCCGGGTGGCCCGCATGCCCAGCGGGGTGAGCACCGCCTCGGACAGGTACTGCGCGAACGGCATGCCGGCCGCCTCGGCGATGGTGTCGCCGAGCACCTCGAACCCGCTGTTGGAGTAGATCCGGCGGGTGCCCGGTGCGGCCTGCACCACGGCCTCGGAGAACGACAGCCCGGACGTGTGCGCGATCAGGTGGCGGACGGTCGAGCCGGGTGGGCCGGCCGGGGTGTCCCACTCGACGGCCCCCTCCTCGACCGCGACGAGCACCGCGTAGGCGGTCAGCAGCTTGGTCACCGAGGCGAGCCGGAAGACGCGGGTGGTGTCGCCGGTCGTCGCCGCGACGGTGCCGTCCGTCCGGATGATCGCGGCCCCGACGTGGTCGACGGGCCAGTCGAGTGCGGTGCCCACGGCGCGGGAGAGGTCCACGCGGACATCCTGCCGCGCAGCGGGGATCATCGCCGGGATGACGCGTGTGATGGTGGGGACGTCCGGGTGGCGGTACCCGCCGTGGCGGCGCACGTTCTACCCACCCGGGCTGCCGCAGCGCCGCGAGCTGGAGTACCTGTCCCGGCGGGTGACCAGCATCGAGGTCAACGGCTCGTTCTACTCGCTGCAGCGCCCGGAGAGCTACGCGAGCTGGGCCGCCGAGACGCCCGACGGGTTCGTCTTCGCGGTGAAGGGCGCCCGCTTCGTGACCCACCTCAAGCAACTGCGCGACGTCGCGACGCCGCTGGCGAACTTCTTCGCGTCCGGCGTGCTGGCGCTGGGCCCGAAGCTGGGCCCGGTGCTGTGGCAGCTGCCGCCGCGCATGCGCTACGACCCCGACCGGGTCGAGGCGTTCCTCGAGCTGCTGCCGCGCTCGACCACCGAGGCCGCGGAGCTGGCCACCCACCACGACGAGCGGCTCGAAGGCCGCGCGCTCACGGTCGCCGACGCCGAGCGCCCGCTGCGGCACGCGATCGAGGTGCGCAACGAGAGCTTCCGCGCCCCGGCGTTCACGCAGCAGCTGCGCAAGCACGGGGTGGCGCTCGTGGTCAGCGACTCGGCGGGCACCTGGCCGGTGTTCGATGAGCGCACCGCCGACTTCGACTACGTCCGGCTGCACGGGATGGGCGAGCTCTACGTGGGCGGCTACCCGCCGGAGGCGCTGGACGAGTGGGCGGCGCGGATCCGGTCGTGGGGCCGTGACGCCTACGTCTACTTCGACAACGACGTGAAGGCGCGGGCGCCCTACGACGCAGTGGCCCTGCTGGAGCGGCTCTCCTCCGCGGCCTGACCGGTGATCTGGGTGATGGCCCACTCCGCCCAGCCGTGCACGGCCTCGTACTGCCGGCGGCCGTACTCGGCGGCGAGCAGGCCGAACTTCTCCGGGTCACCCTGGACGATCGGTCCGGTGGCGGCGAGCAGCTTCGCCAGCTCCGCAGCCTTCTCGGCGGACTCCTCGGCGATGCCGCGCAGGTACGCCACGGCGTCGTCGGGGTCGAGCGCGGAGATGAGGAACATCCGCAGGACTTCCTCGTTGCGCACCTTCCGGCTGCGGTCGCGGTCGAACATCCAGCGGCGCAGCTCTGCGCGGCCCGCCTCGGTGGCGGCGTAGGTGCGGCTGCCGCGGGCGCCTTCATGGGTGACCTCGACCAGGCCGTTCTCGGCCATGCGGTTGAGCTCGGGGTAGATGCTGGTGTGCCCGGCGGCCCAGGCGTGCCGGCCGATGTGGCTCTCGAACTCCTTCGTCAGCTCGTAGCCACTGCGGGGCCGGACGATGAGCAGGCCCAACAGGGCATGGGGGAGCGACATGTCGGCATCGTACATGAAAGTTCCAACATGTGGGTATTGACACGTCAACCACCCGCTGCCACGCTCCCTGCCATGACGACGACCGAGCTGCCATGGCACATGAGGGGGCACTACGCGCCGGTCCCTGACGAGATCAGCGCGACCGACCTGCCGGTCGAGGGAAGCATCCCGCCGGAGCTGTGCGGGCGCTACTTCCGCAACGGGCCGAACCCACTGCCGGGCGAGGTCAGCCCGCACTGGTTCGTCGGTCACGGGATGCTGCACGGCATCCGCCTCAAGGACGGCAAGGCCGAGTGGTACCGCAACCGCTGGGTCAAGACCAAGGCCCTCGAGGGTCAGGACTCGATCAACCGGGAGACCGGCGAGGTCGACTACACCGTCAGCCTCGCCAACACCCACGTCCTCCCGCACGCCGGCCGGATCATGGCCCTCGTCGAGTCCAGCTTCCCGACGCTGGTCACCCCTGAGCTGGACACGATCGGCCCGTTCGACTTCGACGGCCGGCTCAAGACGGCGATGACCGCGCACCCGAAGATCGACCCGGTCACCGGGGACATGCACTTCTTCGGCTACGGGTTCATGCCGCCGTTCCTGACCTACCACCGCCTCAACGCCAAGGGCGAGCTCGTGCTGAGCAATGAGATCGAGGTCCCCGGGCCGACGATGATGCACGACTTCGCCATCACCGACCGGCACGCGATCTTCCTCGATCTGCCGATCACCTTCCAGATGCGGCTGCTCGAGCGGGGCATGCCCTACGGGTGGGACCCGAGCTACGGCGCGCGCCTCGGCGTCATGCCGCTGGACAAGCCGGGCGAGGTCACCTGGTTCGACGTCGATCCCTGCTACGTCTTCCACGTCGGCAACGCCCACACCGACGATCAGGGCCGCATCGTGCTGGACGCCGCCCGGTACGCCCCGGATGACGTCATCGCGATGTGGGAGTCCGACACCGGGCCCGCCGCCGAGGACGGCCCGGCGAAGGAGGCCGGTCCCGCCGCGGCCGCGGCCGCCACCGGGACGGCGCGGTTCTACCGCTGGATCCTCGATCCGGCCTCCGGGAAGGTCGAGGAGACCCAGCTGGCCGACCGGTCCGTCGAGTTCCCGACCGTCGACGACACGCGGGTCGGCCGGCGCGCGCGCTACCGCTACGCCGTCGCCGAGGACCCCGGCAACCGCTCGGCCATCGTCAAGTACGACGACGAGCTCGGCACGGTCACCGCGCACGAGCTCGGCACCGAGGTGGTCGGCGGGGAGGCGGTGTTCGTGCCGTCGAGCGCGCCCGACCGGGCGGAGGACGACGGCTGGCTGCTGACCCTCACCACCCGCCGCGACGGGGCCGGCGCGCAGCTGCTGATCCTCGACGCGACGAACGTCGCCGCCAAGCCGGTCGCCGCCATCACCCTGCCGCGCCGGGTGCCGGCCGGGTTCCACGGCTCCTGGATCGACGACAGCGAGATCTGATCAGCTCGCCGGACGACCAGCACCGGATACCGCCGGGCGGGTCAGCCACGGATGCGGCTCGCCTCGCCCTGCCACTCCTTCTCGCGCAGTTCGAACTTCTGCACCTTGCCCGTCGAGGTCTTCGGCAGCTCGGTCACGAACTCGACGGCCTTCGGCGCCTTGTACCGGGCGATGCGCGACTTCACGTGCTCGATGATCTCGTCCTCGGTGGCCGTCTGACCCTCGGCGAGCACCACGAACGCCTTCGGCCGTTCGCCGAACTTCTCGTCCGGCACGCCGACGACCGCGACCTCCAGCACCGATGGGTGGCTCATGATCGCCTGCTCCACCTCGACCGTGGAGATGTTCTCGCCGCCGGAGATGACGATGTCCTTGGCGCGGTCGCGCAGCTCCACGTAGCCGTCGGGGTGCATCACGCCGAGGTCACCCGAGTGGAACCAGCCGCCGGCGAACGCCTTGGCGGTGCCCTCCGGATCCTCGAAGTAGCCCTTCATGACGTTGTTGCCGCGCATCACGATCTCGCCCATCGTGGTGCCGTCGGCGGGCACGTCGTCCATGTTCTCGTCGACGACGCGCAGCCGCTCCGCGCACACCATCCCGACGCCCTGGCGCGCCTGGCGCTTGGCGCGCTCCTCGGGGTCGAGGTCGTCCCACGCGCGCTGGTACTGGTTCACCGAGTACGGACCGTAGGTCTCGGTCAGCCCGTAGACGTGGACGATGCGGAAGCCCAGCCGCTCCGCCGACATGATCGTCGTCGGGCTCGGCGGCGCACCCGCGGTCGTGATCACCAGGGGCCGGTCGAGCTGCTTGGCCTCCTTCGCCCGCACCACCGTGGTGACGACGGTCGGCGCGCCGTTGAGGTGGGTGACCCCCTCCTCCTCGATGAGCCGCCAGATCACGTCGGCGCGCACCTCGCGCAGGCAGACGTGGGTGCCGCCGACGGCCGTCACCGCCCAGCCGGTGCACCAGCCGTTGCAGTGGAACATCGGCAGCGTCCACAGGTACACCGAATCGAAGGTGTGCCCGGAGTGGATGATCTCGCCGTACGAGTTCAGGTACGCGCCGCGGTGGCTGTACTGCACGCCCTTGGGCCGCCCGGTCGTGCCGGACGTGTAGTTGATCGAGATCGTCGCGTCCTCGTCCTCGACGGCCCAGGGCAGGGGCCCCTCCTCGCCGGAGCCGCGGGCCAGCAGGTCGTCGTAGCGGACGCCGCTGCCGACGCCGTCGCCCGGGTTCGCCGGGTCGATGACCGTGATGATCTCCTCGACGGTCTTCAGCTCGCTCGCGATCGGCGCGACCGCCGGGTACAGGGCGGCGTCGACCACCAGCAGCTTCGAGCCGGAGTGGTCGAGGATGTAGCGGATCTCCTCGGTCGACAGCCGGGTGTTGATCGCGACGAGCACCGCGCCGGCCAGCGGCACGGCGAAGTGCGCCACGAGCATCTCCGGCACGTTGGGCAGCAGGTACGCCACCCGGTCGCCCGGTTCGATGCCCGAGCCGCGCAGTCCCTTCGCGACCTGCTGGACCTCCGCCGCGAACTCGGCGTAGGTCGACCGGCGCTCGCCGTAGACCACGGCGGTCTTGTCGGCGAAGACGTCCGCCGACCGGCCGAGGAAGGACAGCGGGGTCAGCGCGGTGTGCCAGACGGGGTCCATACCGCGATCCTCTTGCGCCGCACCCCGGCGGGCAAGGGACGCGCGGGCCGTACCATCCGTCCGCTCAGGTGACGGACCGGCGCGGCCGAACGCAACGAACGGCACTCTCGTCCACTCCGAGTGGACGAGAGTGCCGTTCGTTGCAGACCGGGTGGTTCAGTGCGGGCCGGGAGTCAGTCCTCCTCGATCCGGATCGCGGCTCGCGGGCACGACCGCACCGCTTCCTCGATCTTCGGGCGCAGCGACTCCGGCGGGTGTTCGTCGAGGATGTACAGGAAGTCGTCGTCCCGCACCTCGAACACCTCCGGGGCGATGCCCATGCAGACGGCGTTGGACTCGCACAGATCGAAATCGACCACAACCTTCATGGAGACATCGTCCTCCGCCCGGGTGTGGCCGGCAGCACTCAGGCGAGCCTCACCCGGTCTTCTCCTTGCGCAGGATCGGGCGCAGCGCCTCCAGCACCTCGACGCTCTCGATCGTCGACGGCACCGGCTCGTCGAGCCCGTCGGCGATGCCGCGCATGGTCTTGCGCAGGATCTTGCCCGAGCGGGTCTTCGGCAGCGCCGGCACGACGTCGATCTCCTTGAGCGAGGCCACGGCGCCGATCTGGTCGCGGACCATCTGCACCAGCTCGGCCGCCAGCTCGGCGTGGTCGCGCTGCACGCCGGCCTTGAGCACGACGAACCCGCGCGGGATCTGCCCCTTGAGCGGGTCGGAGACGCCGATGACCGCGCACTCGGCCACGTCCGGGTGGGAGGCGAGGACCTCCTCCATCCCGCCGGTGGACAGCCGGTGCCCGGCCACGTTGATGACGTCGTCGGTGCGGCCCATCACGTAGACGTAGCCGTCCTCGTCGATGCGTCCGCCGTCGCCGGTGAGGTAGTAGCCCTGGAACGCCTTCATGTACGAGCTGACGAACCGCTCGTCGTCGTTCCACAGGGTCGGCAGCGCACCGGGCGGCATCGGCAGCTTGACGACGATGGCGCCGTCGGTGCCCGGCTCGACGGGGCGCCCGTTGATGTCGAGCACCTGCACGTCCCAGCCGGGCAGCGGGACCGTCGGTGAGCCGGCCTTGAGCGGGAGCAGCTCGATGCCGGCCGGGTTGGCCACGATCGGCCAGCCCGTCTCGGTCTGCCACCAGTGGTCGATCACCGGGATGCCGAGCAGGTCGGACGCCCAGCGGTAGGTCTCCGGGTCGAGTCGCTCGCCGGCGAGGAACAGGTACTTGAGGGAGGACAGGTCGTACTTGCGGGTGTACTCGCCGTCCGGGTCCTCCTTCTTGATCGCCCGGAACGCGGTCGGCGCGGTGAACAGCGTCTTGACGCCGTGCTCCTGCACGACCCGCCAGAACTGGCCGGCGTCGGGGGTGCCGACCGGCTTGCCCTCGTAGAGCACCGTCGCGGCGCCGGCCAGCAGCGGCCCGTACACGATGTAGGAGTGCCCGACGACCCAGCCGACGTCGGACGCGGTGAACATCGTCTCGCCGGCGCGGATGTCGTAGACGTTGGACATCGACCAAGCCAGCGCCACCGCGTAGCCGCCGCCGTCGCGCACCACGCCCTTCGGTTTCCCGGTCGTGCCGGAGGTGTAGAGGATGTAGAGCGGGTCGGTCGCCTTCATCGGCACGCAGTCGGCCGGGGTGGCCTCGGCCGCCGCCGTGGCCCAGTCGACGTCGCGCTCGCCCAGCTGCGCGGTGGCCTGCGGGCGCTGCAGCACGACCACCCGCTCGGGCTTGTGCTGCGCCATCTCGATGGCCTGGTCGAGCAGCGGCTTGTACTCGATGACGCGGGTGACCTCGATGCCGCACGACGCGGAGACGACCACCTTCGGGGCGGCGTCGTCGATGCGCACGGCCAGCTCCTTGGGGGCGAACCCGCCGAACACCACGGAGTGGATCGCGCCGATCCGCGCGCACGCCAGCATCGCGACGGCCGCTTCGGGCACCATCGGCATGTAGATCACGACCCGGTCGCCGCGCTGCACGCCGAGCCCGGTGAGCACACCGGCGAACGTCGCCACCTCGTCCCGCAGCTGCGCGTAGGTGTAGGTCCGCTTGCTGCCGGTGACGGGGGAGTCGTAGATCAGCGCTGTCGCATCGCCGCGCCCGGCGGCGACGTGCCGGTCGAGCGCGTTGTGGCAGACGTTCAGCTCGCCGTCGGGGAACCACCGGTAGAACGGCGGGTTCGAGTCGTCGAGCGCGGTGCGCGGAGCGACGTGCCAGTCGATCGCTTCTGCCGCGCGCAACCAGAACGACTCCGGGTCGTCCACGCTGGAGCGGTAGACCTCCTCGTAGGCACCCATGCCTCTCCTCCTCTCCGTGCCGCGCATCCCGCACTGTAGCCGCGCCGAGGCGCCGCGACCGGGACTCGAGCGGGGAAGGGATGGATCAACCTGACCGAGTGGTCGGCCTGCGGCTGAACACCCCGATCCGATGGTCCGCGACCCGGATGCGCGCACAGTGATCACGGAGGGTCATCGGGTCCACCCGATCGTCAGACTCACGATCGGGTGTCCGGCTCGTTCCACCGAACGTGACCAGTCGAGCACGTGGCGTCGACCTCGGCAAGACCGCGTCCCCGGCACCCGGCGAGGTCGGCTCACCGGACGGGGAGGTGCGGCGATGACCGAGGCGCTGCCGGCGCGCCCGACCGGGCTCCTCCCGCGCGTCGCCTGGACCCGCGAGCCCGCCCCGGGCTGGACCGTGCCCGCCCTCCCCGCGGCCCCGGCCCGGGGTGCTCACCGCGGTCGTCGCCGTCGCTGGTCGGCGGGGCTGGCCGGGCTGCTCGCCGTCCTGTGCGCCGTCGGGGTCACCGGGGGGGCCGACGCGCCGGTCCCCGCTCCGGCCGCGGTGGTCGCGCCCGCCGCCGATCCGTGCGGTCCGACGTGGGTGCGCGCCTGGCAGGCCAGCGTCCAGCCGGGCGGGGCCGAGCTCTCCGGCGCCACGCTGCGGATGGTCGTCCATCCTCAGGTCACCGGCGACGAGGTGCGGGTGCGGCTGTCGAACCGCTTCGGCGCCGGGCCGCTCGTGATCGGCAACGTCGCGGCCGGGCGCTCCGACGGAAGCGCGGGTGTGCTGCCCGGCTCGACGCGGGACGTCCCGTTCGGCGGCGCCCGCGGGGTCACGATCCCGCCCGGGGGCGAGGTGACGAGCGACCCCGTCCCCCTCGACGTCACCGCCGGCCGGCCGGTCGCGGTCAGCCTGCACGTGGTCGGTGCGCCCGGCGTCGTGGCGACGCACCCGGTCGCCCTGCAGACCAGCTACGTCGTGCCCGGCCGGGACGTGACCGCCGCGCCGACGGTCGCGGCGCTCGCCGAGGAGACCGGCTCCTGGTTCGTGCTCACCGGACTGGACGTGTGGACTGCGCGGCCGGTGTCCGCCGTCGTCGCGGTCGGGGACTCGATCACCGACGGGGTCGGCGCCCCGGTCGGGGCGGAGCAGCGCTGGCCGGACGCGCTGGCCGGGCGGCTGTCCGGTGCCGGCGGCAGCACCGAGATGGCGGTGCTCAACGCCGGGCTGGCGGGCAACCGGCTGCTCGCCCCCGATCCGGCCGCCGACGTCGACTCGCCGTTGGCCCGGTTCGCCGACGACGTGGCCGCGGCCGCGGGCGTCACCGACGTCGTGCTCAACATCGGCACCAACGACCTGGCCGCCGGCCGCTCCGCCGCGGAGGTCATCGCCGGGCTGCAGGCCTTCGCCGACCGGGCGCGCGCCGCGGGCAAACGGGTGCTGCTCTCCACCATCACACCGTCGACGACCGGCCCGCACGGCACCCGGGCGGCGATCGCGGCCCGCGAGGAGATCAACGAGTGGGTGCGCACGGAGGGCCTCGCGCACGCCGACGGGATCGTCGACTTCGCCGCGGCCGTGGCCGACCCGGCCGATCCGCGCCGCCTGGCCCCGACCTACGACGCGGGCGACGGGCTGCACCTGTCGGCGGCCGGGTACCGGGCGATGGCGGCGGCACTCGACCCGGCGCTGCTCTCCGGCAGCCCCTGCCGGGCCGACCGGACGTCCGCGGTGGTGGCGGCAGGATGATCGGGCCAGCTGATCGGCACGGCTCAGCGCCAGCCGAAGCGGCGCAGCCCGCGCCGGCGCTCCTGCGGGGCGGGCTCGCCGTCGTCGAGGACCGGCGGGAGCGGCCCGGTGGCGGTGTCCTCCTGGTCGAGTCGCTCGATCACCCAGTCGACGGCCAGTGCGCTCGGGCTGACCCCGCGCTCCTGCGCGAGCCGGCGCAGCTGCTCCATGCGCAGCTCGGGCAGCCGCAGGGTGAACACCTGGGCAGTGCCGAACCGGGTGTCGTCCGGCGCGGTCGTCGGCGCGAGCGCCGCCAGGTAGGAGTCCAGCTCGGGATCGGGCGGCGCCTCGTCGAACGGGCCGGGCTCCGGCTCGCTCGCCTTCCGGCGGGAGCGCCGCGCGGGTTCGGGTGAGCGGTGGCGGGCGCGCCGGTGCGGCTCGCGGGGCTGCGGCATGTGCGTCAGCTCACGACCGCGTAGCCGGCCACCGCGACGGCGGCCGCGATCTCGGCCGGATCCAGCTCGCGGGTAGACCGGATCGTGACCGTGCTCCCCTCCGGGCGGTCGTTGAGCGCCACGTCGACCGACCCGACCCCGGTGATCTCCTCGAGCTCCTCGGTGATCGACATCACGCAGTGCTGGCAGGTCAGCCCGGAGACGACCACCTCGGTGCGGAACGGTGCCTCGACGGCCACGGCGACCCTCCTGACGTGCGACGACGGTGTGCTTGCCAGCGCATACTCTCCACCTGCGCCGGCCGGGGGCTGCGCCCGGGGGTGGGGCTCGCCCGGTGTGCGCGGAGGGTGACGTACGCGGCGTTCCGCGACCCACCAAAGAGGGGTGCGACGACGCTCCGCGAAATGTAACGTCTCGGTCACGGCCGCCGGGGGGCGGCGGTGAGACGACTGGTCGGGGAGGCGTCGATGGGCGGTATCGGGAGCATCCGGCGAGAGATCGGTGAGGAGCGCGTCACCGGATCGGGCGGCGGGATCCCCGCGCAGCGCACGGCTGCGGACGCGTACCGGGTCACCGACGAGCAGCTCGACCGGGCGCGGCTGGTGGTCGCGCGCAACTCGTCCGATGCCGAGGACCTGCGCCGGCTCCTCGACATGCTGGGGTTGATCTCGACCAATCCGGACCTGCCGCCGCCGGTCCTGCGATGATCGTCGGCAAGTACTGGTCGCCGGTGCGGATCCAGGGCGCTGACCTGCAGCGTCGGCTCGGAACGGCGCCATAGGGGACCCCGGTTGCAGGGGCCGTTGCGGCGTTGTCCTATGCTTGAGCGGCACCCAACGGGACAGCCGTTGGGGGGTCGGGTTCGCTCCGGCGGGCCACGCCCCCATCGTCTAGTGGCCTAGGACGCCGCCCTTTCAAGGCGGTAACGCGGGTTCGAATCCCGTTGGGGGTACGGAGTACGCTTCGGTGCAGTACTGCAAGGCCCAGTGGCGCAGTTGGTTAGCGCGTCGCCCTGTCACGGCGAAGGTCGCGGGTTCGAGTCCCGTCTGGGTCGCTCCACCTCCCGGTTCCCCGGGCGGGGCCAGGTAGCTCAGTTGGTACGAGCGACCGCCTGAAAAGCGGTAGGTCGGCGGTTCGACCCCGCCCCTGGCCACCAGTCGATCAGCTCCACCTCACCGGTTGATGGTCGGCGGCTGCTGAAGTCGGCATCATGTGATGCTCCGCACGGCGGGCGTTGATCCGTGCGGGCTCGTCCGCAGCCGCACCGGTCGGAGTCCTGCGCTCGCCGCCCGATCCGGCAGCCCCGAGCAACCGGTGGGAGGATCGACGGCCATGGCCGACGTCAGGCGGACGAGCGCCGACGAGCCCGCGTTCCTCGCGGCCGTCCGCTCGGCCGATGCCACACGGTTCGCGGCCCTCACCGAGCGCTACCGCCGGGACCTGATGGTCCACTGCTACCGGCTGGTCGCGAACTACGACGACGCCCAGGACCTCACCCAGGAGACGTTCCTGCGGGCGTGGCACAAGCGGGGCTCGTTCCGGGGCAACGCGGCGCTGCGCACCTGGCTGCACCGGATCGCGACGAACGCCTGCCTGGACTTCCTGGAGGAGAAGGCCGAGCGCACGCCCACCCCGGCCGAGCCGGGCGGCGCGATCTTCGAGGTCCCGCACCTGCAGCCCTTCCCGGACCGGATGCTGCCGGCGGACCCGGCGGACTCGGTGGTCGCCCGGGAGACGATCGAGCTGGCGTTCGTCGCCGCCGTCCAGCACCTGCCGCCGCGTCAGCGGGCCGCGTTCATCCTGCGCGACGTCCTGGGCTGGCCCGCGGCCACGACGGCGAGCGCGCTGGGGCTGACCGTCGCCTCGGTGACCAGCGCGGTGCAGCGGGCCCGTGTGACGCTGCGGGCGCACCTGCCCGGCAGGCGCTCCGACTGGCACACCCCCACCACCCATGAGCTGTCCGAGGTGGAGCGAGCGGTCCTGCGGTCGTACATCGAAGCGCACGAGCGCAACGACCTCGACGGGCTCGCCTCCCTGCTGCGCGCGGACCTGCGCTTCACGATGCTGCCCGAGCCCGGCACGGTGGTCACGTCGGCCAAGGACGCGGTGGCCGGTTGGGTCGCCGGTGGCCTCTTCAGCCGCTACTGCGATCTGCGGGGCGTCCCGACGACCGTCAACCTCATGCCGACCGCCGCGCTGTACCTGCGCTCTCCCGGCCACCCGTCGCACCGGCTGTGGAACATCGCGGTCCTGCACGTCGTGGGCGGCAAGATCGCCGAGCTCACCGGGTTCGCCGCCGCCGACACGCCGTGGTTGGGCCTGCCCGCCGAGCTCTGACCGGCATCAACCTGCGATCGTGTACTGCAACAGCACCACTCCTCCGGGGAACGTCCGGGTCTCGCGCAGCTCCAGCGGTACCCGCGCGCCGAGCGCGGGGAAGAACGGGGCGCCGCCGCCGACGACGACCGGGTGGACGGCGAGGGTGAACTCGTCGACGAGCCCGGCCCGCACGGCCGCTGCGGCGAGCGTCGCGCCGCCGATGCTCATCGGGCCGCCGTTCCCGCTCTTGAGCTGGGTGATCTCGGCGACCGGGTCACCGGAGACGGCGCGCGCGTTCCAGCCGAGCGCGCCGCCGAGGGTGGCCGAGAACACGATCTTCGGGGTGTCCCGCCAGTGCCGCGCGAACGCGATCTCGTCCGGCGTGGCGCCGGGCTGCTCGTCCCCGGTCGGCCAGTAGGCGCTCATCGTCTCCCACAGCCTGCGCCCGTACAGCGTCAGCTCGGTCGCTCGCTCCTGGTCGAGCCACCACCGGAACAGATCGCCGCTCGGCGTGCTCCAGCTGATGTCGTCGCCCGGCGCGGCGACGTAGCCGTCCAGGCTCACGTTCATGCCGAAGAGGAGTTTCCGCATCGCCGACCACCCTTCGTGAGTCATCTCACATCAACAGACGGTCACGACGCGCAGAACTCATCGGTCCCCGGGCGTGCTGGAGACGTGCACGGTGCGTCGGATGCTCGTCACGGCTCGTCCGCGTCGGGTGTGGACGAACGCAGTTCGTGATCACTCACCGCTGCCCTACAGTGATCGTCGCTTCACCGACCGCCGCCGCGGGTCCTGTCGACGGGTGGTCGGCGCCGATACGATCGCCCAGATGGGGGGCTCGCGTGGGGGCGGAGGGTGCTCTTGACCGGTTCCGTGGTGCTGCGACGCCAGCGGCGTCGCCCGATCGGGATAGCGGGCTGGGCGCTGTGGTCGCTTCCGCGCCGGGTCCTGTGGGTGGTGCTGCCCGTCGAGCTGGTCACCGTCGTCACGGTGTTCGCGACCGCGGAGCGCTGCATCTCGGCGATGCCGGAGAACTGGCTCACGCGGATGGCCGTCCTCGTGCTGGCCGGCGTGATCAGCACCGAGGTGTCCCGCGGCGTCGAGCGCGTGCGGCACCGGCGGGAGACCGCCCCGCACATCGATCTCAGCTCGGTGTGGACGTTCGCCGCCGCCGCGCTGCTGCCGGGCATCGCGGCGGCCGCGGTCGTCGCGATCCTCTACGCGCACATCTACCTGCGCGTCGACCGGCCGGCCGGGGTGCGGGCCCACCAGGTGATCTACACCGTCTCCACGATCGTCCTCGCCGTCCAGACGGCGTCGGCGATCATGGGTGTGGCCGGCCCCAACCCGTACACGAGCGGGCTCGGGCTCGTGCTGGTCGCGCTGGCCGTGCTCGCCTACGCCGCGGTGAACATGGTGCTGGTCACCCTCGTCGTGCTGCTCATCGGTGAGCAGCACGACCTCGCCACGTTCCTGCGGCTGCTGCGCGGCGACAACGAGTGCGTGCTGGAGTTCGCGTCCCTCTCGATGGGGGCACTCGTCGGCGGGGCGATGGTGTCGCTCGGGCTCGGCTACGCCGTGCTCGTGCTGCCGCCGCTGGTGATGCTGCACCGCACGGTGCTCGTGCGGCAGCTCGAGGAGAAGGCGAACCTCGACGCGAAGACCGGCCTGCTCAACGCCGCGGCCTGGCACGAGCGCGCCGGGCACGAGCTGCGCCGCGCCGAGCGCGCCAACCAGCAGGTCGCCGTGCTGGTGCTCGACCTGGACCACTTCAAGCAGATCAACGATCGGCACGGGCACCTCGTCGGCGACACCGTGCTCGCCGCGGTCGCGGACGCGGTTCGCGCCGAGGTGCGTGACGAGGACGTCGTGGGCCGGTTCGGCGGCGAGGAGTTCGTGGTGCTGCTGCGCGACGTCGACGTCGCCGACGACCGCCGGCACGCCGAGGCCGTGGCCGAGCGCATCCGCCGCCGGGTGGCCGAGCTCGCGGTGGACATCAAGGGCCCGGACGGCACCACCGAGTGCATCGCCAACTTCACCGTGTCCATCGGCGGCGCGGTCCGGCCGCCGGACGGACCCGATCTCGTCCAGCTCCTGGAGACCGCCGACGCGGCCATGTACGAGGCGAAGAACACCGGCCGCAACTGCGTGCGGATCGGCGCCCCGGGCGGCTGACCCGTCGGTGGGCCCGCCGCGGCATGTCAGAATCGGCGTATCCGCGGGAGAGGGGCATGTCGGCTACTTCCATAGAACGGGTGCCCGGCCAGCGCCGGGCGGGCCGGCGTCCCGTCACATCCCGGTCGGAGATCGAGCACGTCGCGCTGGACCTGTTCACCCGCAACGGGTTCGAGACCACCACGGTCGACGACATCGCGGCGGCCGCCGGCATCGGGCGGCGCACCGTCTTCCGCTACTACGCCTCCAAGAACGACATCCCGTGGGGTGCGTTCGACGAGCAGCTCGGCCGCATGCGGTCGGTGTTCGCGGCGCTGCCGCCCGATGTCCCGGTGATGACGGGGATCCGGGAGGCGGTGCTGGACTTCAACGAGGTGGAGCCCGCCGAGCTGCCGTGGCACCGGCAGCGGATGCAGCTGATCCTCAACACGCCTGCGCTGCAGGCGCACTCGACGCTGCGGTACGAGGCGTGGCGGCAGGTCGTGGCCGACTACGCGGCCGAACGGCTCGGCCTGCCGTCGGACGCGTTGCTGCCGCAGACGATCGGGCACGCCAGCCTGGGTGCGGCGCTCGCGGCGTACGAGCGGTGGCTGCGGGTCGAGGGGGCGGAGCTGCGGAGCCTGCTCGACGAGGCCTTCCGGGCACTGGAGAACGGGCTGACCGGGGCCCCTTAGCGTGGACCCCGGTCAGCGCGGGTCGGGAGGTCAGGCCGTGCCGCCGCTCGGGGGCACCGTCACGGTCACACCCGGGGTGGGCACGTCCGGAACCGGTGCGGGGAGGGAGCCGACGGGCGGCAGCTCGGTCGGCGCACCCACCGCCGGCAGCTCGGGTACCGACGGCACGGAGGGCCCTGACGGGACGGACGGCACCGCGGGCAGGCAGTCGGCCGGGACGGCTGAGGTGACGGCCGCCGGGTCGCTGGCTGGGTCGCTGGCTGCAGTCGGGTCGGGCAGCTCCGTCGGGCACGGCACCGGCACGGTGGGGAGCGCCGGCGCGTCGGCCGGGAGCGCGGGGGCGGGCAGCGCCGGCAGCTGCGGCGCGGGCAGCGCAGCCGGGGCCGGAGCCGGGGCGCTCGGGTCAGCGGCCGCGGGAGCGGGCAGCTCCGGAACGGTCGGCAGCGCCGGGGTGGCCGGCAGCTCGGGTGCGGCGGGGAGCGCCGGGGTGGCCGGGAGGGCCGCCCCGACGTCAGGGACGGTGGGATCGGGAACGGGGATCGGCGGCGCGACCTGCTGGACGGCCGTGGCCTGCGGTGCCTGGGGGAGCGCCGGCAGGCCTGCGGCCGGGGCCGCGCCGGTCGTTCCCGGCAGCGAGATGGGCAGCAGGTTGGGCAGCAAGCCCGGGAGCAGCGAGTCGACCGTGCTGAGGAGACCGGTCAGCAGACCGGCGACCGGGCCGACGGGAAGGTCCGAAGCGGCGGCGGGCACCTCCGGGGCCGGCACCGGGAGCGGCGGCAGTGGTTCCTGAGCATGTGCGGTCGTCGCCGACGCGACGGTGATCAAGGCCCCCGTCGACACCGCGGCGATGGAGAGAGTCAGTCTGCGACCCCGCATCGGAGCCTCCCTGTGTGTTCGGACGGTGTTGCGCGGGGGAGATCATGCGACCCGTCCGGCGGGGGAGACCAGGGCGCGAAGATCACCGCAAAGGCGCTGGTGAGGACGATTTCGTGACCGCTGGTGGCGATCATGGACGGCGTCGCCGGTTCGGAGGACGCACGGCTGGGTGGCGCGCGCGGTCCGCTCACCCGGCGGTCGTGTGACTCACCCGACCGGGTCTGGGCCATCGGCGCAACCGATCACCCGACGGCATGGCGTGCGCGGATTCGTACCCGTCCGTGTCGCGTCGTGACCTTCCGTGTGCCGAACGGCGTCCGATCGTCACGATTCGTCGCAGTCGTCACANGCGTCTCACGCGCCACCGGGATCGCCGACCTCCTGGTGCAGCGCGCGAGGCCGGGACCGTGGTAGGTTCATCNACGGTTGCAGTACCGAGTTTTCCTCGATCGTTGTGAAGCGTCCGTGGAGAGTGACGGTGGGCTTCGCGGGCGTTCGAGGACTCCCTGCGTTCGACCCGTGAACCCGTGCAACCCCCGGCCGGCACGCAGTCGGCAGGGTCGGATTCACGTAGGAGAAACACGCATGCCGCAGGGCACCGTCAAGTGGTTCAACGCCGAGAAGGGCTTCGGCTTCATCGCCACCGACGACAACGGTCCGGACGTCTTCGTCCACTACTCGGCGATCCAGAGCGACGGCTTCCGCACGCTCGAGGAGAACCAGCGCGTCGAGTTCGAGGCGAGCCAGGGCGCCAAGGGTCCCCAGGCCGACTTCGTCCGCGCTCTCTGATCAGCTCGCGCTGATCGCACAACTTCAGCAGGACACTCCAGCACGACGCGGAGCCGGTGGTCCCTCGCGGGATCACCGGCTCCGCCGTGTTGTGGGGCCGGACCGATCCGCGCACCAGGCGGCGGTGAGCCGCACGCCATCGGCGACGCCGCGCGGGGCGAACCCGAGCCGGCGTGCCCCCGCGTCGGCCACGCGCAGGGGTGGGAACCGGCCGTAGACCTCGGTGCGGGCCGCGAACGTCGGCGCGTCCGGTCCCAGGGACGATCCGGGCGGCAGCAGCGCGACCCGCCGGCCGCCCACGGCGTCGGCGAACGCGTGCAGCACCGCGCCCACCCGAGCCACCTCCCCGCAGAGCACGTAGCGGCGCCCCGGCTCGCCGCGGTCCAGGGCCAGCAGATGGCCGCGCGCGGCGTCCTCGGCGAGCACCCAGCCCATCGGGGCGTCGACCACGGCCGGCACCTCGCCCGCGGCCGCGGCCAGGAACAGCCCGGTGTAGGACTGCGGGCCGCGCGGGCTGGGGCCGTACACGCCGGCCGGGCTCACCACGACCGCCTCGACGTCCTCCGCGGCGAGCACCAGCTCCTCGGCGGCGACCTTGCTCGCCGAGTAGGGGTCGGTCAGCGCGGGCGGGGCCGCCGGCTCCTCGGCCACCGTCCCGGTCGCGTCCATGATCGCGGCACCGGTGCTCGTGTGGACGAACCGCGTCACACCGGCCGCCCGTGCCGCGGTGAGGACCCGGTGCGTGCCCTCGACGTTGGCCGTGCGGATCTCCTCCGGCGTGCCGCCCACCGTCGCCGCCAGATGCAGCACCGCCGAGCAGCCCGCGGTCGCGCGGGCCAGCGCGTCGGGATCGAAGAGATCCCCCGCCACGACCTCGACGCCGGGCGGCAGCATCGCCCTGGCCCGCTCCGGGTCGCGCGCCAGCACCCGCACCGCCCGGCCCTCGTCGGCGAGCAGGGTGACGACGACGCTGCCGAGGTACCCCGTCCCGCCGGTCACGAGCAGCATCCTTCCTTCCTACCGCCCCCCGCCGCTTGTCGAAGATCACGTTCGACGACCGGTCGTCGTCATCGATCGGAGTAGCCGCCCGTCGCACTCCGCTCGGCCGATCACCGGACGCCGAACGGAGGGCGAGTGTTCCGATGATCGTCGCGCTCCATTCGTCTCCGGCCGTCTGACGGTCGCCGCCCGGGCGCCCCACGGCCGCATCCGTCGCGGCATATTCGTGTTGCACCTCACAGCAGTGCAGGGAACGTCTTCGAGACGGAGTTGAGCAGATGTCGGGCTGGGACAGCTACCGCGCGGTGTACGGCGCGGAGCTGCGCGCGGCAGCGCGGGAGTACAGCGACCACGGATGGCCGGTGGTGGAGCCGGGCGCGGGGATCGGCGGCGCGACCGTGTCCGTCGTGACGGGCACCGTGCTCGACATCCTCGAGGTACCGGCGACGCTGGGGCGCGGGATCTGCGCCCACCTGCGGGCCGCGAAGCGCGTCGTCCCGGTGGCCGCCACGCCGACCGGGGTGTGGTTCTACCCGGTCCGCTCCGGCGCGACGCTGCCCGCCGAGCTGGCCGGCGAGCCCGGCGTCGTCCTCCGCAGCGGTGGTGAGCAGGTGCTCATGCCGCCCTCGACCGTCCCCGACGGGTGGGTGCACTGGCGGGTGGCCCCGGCGCTGTGCGGCTACGAGCTGCCCGACGCCGAGCCGCTCCTGCGCGCTGCCGTCCACGCCGCGCGCGAGCGCACCGACAAGATGGTCATGAGCCCGGGTGCCCAGCGACCCGCAGGCATGATCCCCGTCGGTCCGCGGTCCTAGCGACCGCACGCTGCCGGCGCTCCCGGACTCCCGCTCCGCTGCCCGCGACCGCATCCGGTCGCGCCGGAGCCCGGGGTGCGCCGGTGGTGCGGCGCCCGAGCAGAGGGTTCCCCGGCCTACCCGCTCGCCGCGCAGCCGCACCACGGACCTTGGCCGGGGCCGGCAGGCATGCAGCCGCCGGCTCCGGCCATAGCCACGGTCCGGTCACAGCAACGGTCCGGCGACGTCCGCCCGCCACGCCCGGCCGGTTCCGGGCAGTATTGGTGCGTGCAGAATCCGCAGCCCGCACCGGCGGCCGCGCCCGAGCGGCCCCGGGCACGTCCGGCCGTCGCGGTGGGGTTGGGCGTCGGCCGCATGGACGCCGCCGCGAAGGCCGCCGATCTGCGGCGGATGAAGCGGCTGGCCACCGGGCTGCTGGTCGTCGCCACCCTGATCTTCTTGGGCTTCCGCTGGTGGGAGGTCAACGGCGGCCCGGCGTTCGCCGGGTACGTCCGGGCGATGGCCGAGGCCGGCATGGTGGGTGCGCTCGCCGACTGGTTCGCGGTCACCGCCCTGTTCCGCCGCCCGCTGGGCCTCCCGATCCCGCACACGGCGATCATCCCGACGAAGAAGGACGTGCTCGGCAACAGCTTGGGCGACTTCGTGGGGGAGAACTTCCTCGCTGAGGACGTCGTGCGCGACAAGCTGGCCTCGGTGCAGGCCTCCGCCCGGGTCGGGGAGTGGCTGCGGCAGGAGGCCAACGCGGAGCGGGTCACCGCCGAGCTGGCCAACATCGCCAAGGGCGTGGTCACCGTCCTGCGCGACGACGACGTGCAGGAGGTCATCGAGCAGGTCCTGGTGCGCAAGCTCGTCGAGCGGCCGATCGGCCCGCCGCTGGGCACGATCCTGGAGGGCGTGCTCGCCGACGGCGCACACCACCGGCTCGTCGACCTGGTCTGCGACCGCGCCTACGACTGGGTCAGCGCCAACCACGACCTGGTGCTGCGCGTGGTGACCGAGCGGGCGCCCGCGTGGTCGCCGCGGTTCGTCGACGAACTCGTCGCCGACAAGGTGTTCGTCGAGATCCAGAACTTCGCCTGGGCGGTCAAGACCGATCCCGAGCACCCGATGCGCAAGGCGGTCGACCGGTTCCTCGCCGAGTTCGCCGCCGATCTGCAGAAGGACGAGGACACGATCGCCCGGGCCGAGCGGATCAAGCAGCAGATCATCGCCCACCCGAACGTGCAGAACTTCATCGGGCAGGCGTGGGGAACGGTCAAGACGATCATCCTCGATGCCGCGGCCGATCCGTCGAGCGCGCTGCGCACCCGGGTCTGCGACGGGTTGCTGCGGTTCGGCGATCGCCTCGCCACCGACGCGGAGCTGCGGGCGAAGCTGGACGGGTGGCTGGTCGACGCCGCGGGGTACGTCGTGCGCCACTACCGCTCCGAGATCACCACGCTGATCACCGACACGGTGGCGCGCTGGGACGCGCAGGAGACCAGTCGCAAGATCGAGCTGCAGGTGGGCCGCGACCTGCAGTTCATCCGGATCAACGGCACCGTCGTCGGGTCCCTGGCGGGTCTGGTGATCTACACGGTCGGCCAGCTCGCGTTCGGCGGCTGATCACCCGGAAGATAGACGCGATGATCACCTCCGGTGTAGCCGGCCCTCCGCAAGGAGTACCCCGCCGGGACCGTCGGTGGGGCCGACTAGGCTGAACGAGTGCAGCGCTTCATCTCCCGACCGCCATCCCGGCCACGAGGCCCAGGGCGGCCGCGACCGACCCGGCCGACAATGTCCCGAGCGCGTTGAGGAGAGCCGCGCGGCGGTCGCCGCCGCGCGCGAGCGCCACGGTGTCCTGGGCGAGGGTCGACCAGGTGGTGAACGCCCCGCAGAACCCGGTGCCGACCAGTGCGGCGACGACGGGCGGTGCCGCAGCTCCGGCGACCACGCCCAGCACGAACGAACCCAGCACGTTCACGACGAGGATCCCGCGCGGGAACGCGCCGCCGTGGCGTGCCTGGACGTACCGGTCCAGCAGATAGCGGGCGGGCGCCCCGACGGCCGCGCCCAGCGCCACCCACAGCGCGGTCACGGCCGCACCAGCAGGGCGCCGAGTGCGGCCGCTCCGACCGCGCAGACCACCGTGCCCGCTGCGTAGAGCAGGCCCAGCGCAACCTGCAGCGGCGGGCCGGACAGCAGCTCGACCGTCTCCACGGCGAACGCGGAGAACGTGGTGAAGCCGCCGAGCACGCCGGTGCCGAGGAACGGCCGCAGCAGTGGATGCGCGCCCGGTGTGCGGGCGAGTGCCGCGACGAGCGCGCCCATCAGTGCACAGCCCACGACGTTGACCGCGAACGTCGTCAGCGGGAACGCGCCCGCTGCGGTGGGGAGTGCGACGCCCGCGCCGTGGCGGGCCAGTGCGCCGATCACGCCGCCCGCGGCGACAGCACCCGCGATCGCCGGCTGGGCAGTGGGTCCCGCGTCACCCGATCTCACGGTCCCAAACCTCCCACAACGGTTCCGTTCTGTGCGCAAGGCCACCTACCTGCGCAAGCAGAGTGCTTGCAAGAGTTAGCGCAGGTAGCTACCGTGGAGGTCATCGAGGACGGAGGTGAGCAGTTGCCGGAGTCGGACAAGGTGTCGGAAGCGGCTGCCAAGGCGGCCCGCCCGGTCGAGAAGACCGTCGAGCAGATGGGCCAGGTGGTCGAGCAGGCCGGACAAGTCGTCGGCGACATCGGCCGGGACATCGGGCGCGACATCGGCGCCTTCATCCGCGCACAGCGGGAGCACGCGCAGGTCTCGCTCCGCGAGCTCGCCCGCGCCGCCGGCGTCAGCAACCCCTACCTGAGCCAGATCGAGCGGGGGCTGCGCAAGCCGTCGGCCGAGATCCTGCAGCAGATCGCCAAGGGGCTGCGGATCTCCGCGGAGGCCCTGTACGTCAAGGCCGGGATCCTCGAGGAGAAGCCGGCGAGCGCCGTCACCGACGCCGTCCTCGCCGACTCGACGCTCACCGAGCGCCAGAAGCAGGTGCTCCTCGACATCTACCGGTCCTTCCGCCGCGAGAACGGCGCGGACGGATCAGGTGTCGCGTCCACCTCCACCCGCCACGAGCCCACCACTGAGGAGTGATCACCATGGCCGTTTCGCTGCCCACTGCGGAGGACGTCCGCAAGGTCCGCGAGTCCGCCCGCAAGGCCGCCGCCGAGCGCGCCGAGCTCGTCCGTACGCCGGCGCTGGCCGTGCTCGGCGCCGCCGACGCCGCTGTCGCCGCCGTGACGAAGGCCGTCGCGCTCGCCCGGGCCCGCGCCACCGAGCAGGCCGGTCAGGCCCAGAAGGGCCTGACCGACGTGCAGATCCGCTTCGCCGAGCTGCCGCAGAAGCTCTCGGCCGAGGAGCTGCGCAAGAGCGTCGAGGAGCTGCGCAAGCAGGCGAGCAAGTCCTACGTCGACTTCGCCGCCCGCGGCGAGCAGGCCCTCGTCCGGCTCCGCGAGCAGCCGCAGGTCAAGCAGGCGCTCGAGACCATCGAGCAGGCCACCGAGCAGCTCGACGCGCGCGTCGACGCGTTCGTCGAGGACGCCCGTGAGGCCGCCGAGAAGGCGCTGTCCACGGTGAGCGCGCAGACCCGGTCCACCGGCGAGAAGGTCGCCCAGGCCGCCCAGCGTTTCACCGGACAGGCCGCCACCACCATCTCGAAGACCACCGAGGAGGTCTCCGAGACCGTCGCCGAGGCCGGTGCCGAGGCGGCTGCCGAGGTGACCGAGGCCGGCGCCGAGGTCGCGAAGGAGACCCGCAGCACCACTCGCCGGGCCGCCAACCGCACCGCGCCGAAGTCGCAGGCCAAGGCGCCGTCGGCCCGCACCCGCCGGACCACCACCGAGTGACCGCCTGATCCCGCGGCGTGACGCAGCGCCCCCGAGGGCTCCCGTGCCTCGGGGGCGCTGTCGTGTGGTTCGCGCGGTACCGGGGGTGTGCGAGCGCGTCCCGCCCCGTAGTCTGGGCTGGTGAGCTGGCTCTACCGTCTCGACAGCTGGATCCTCTTCGGCATCTGGCTGCTTGCCATCCCGGTGGGCGGCTACGCCTTCGTGCACGCGTTGCTGCAGCGCGCCGATGCCTTCACCGCTGCGGACAAGCTGACCAAGCCGGCGTGGCTGGGCATCACGGGCGCCAGCCTCGCCGTGCTCATCCTCTTCGAGGGCCCGCGCAGCAGCGGTCTGATGTTCTGGATCGCCGCGCTCGTCGCGGTGCTGGTCTACATCGTCGACGTGCGGCCGGCCCTCATCAAGGTCCAGGGGGGTGGCCAGCGCTGGTGAGCACGTCCCGCTGGTCCGTGCTCGGCACGCTGTCGGCTGAGCCCGCGCTGACCCGTCCCGATCTGCTCGGCGCGCCCGTCGCCGCCGCCCTCAAAGCGCTCGATCCCGCCGACGCCGCCCAGATCGGCGTGGCTGAGATCGATCCCGCCCTCGCCGACACGGCCGCGTTCTGCGAGGCCTACTCGTCGCCGCTGGAGGGCTCGGCGAACTGCGTCGTCGTCTCCGGCAAGCGCAGCGGCGAGATCCGCTACGCCGCGTGCTTGGTGCTCGCCANCACGCGCGCGGACGTCAACGGCTTCGTCCGCACGTACCTCGATGTGCGCAAGGCGTCGTTCGCGCCGATGGAGGACGCCTGCGAGCGCACCGGCATGGAGTACGGCGGCATCACCCCGATCGGCCTGCCCGAGGGCTGGCCGATCCTCGTCGACGCCGCGGTCGTCGCCTCGCCCGAGGTCGTCATCGGCAGCGGCATCCGGGGGTCCAAGCTGGCTCTGCCCGGCTCGGTGGTCGCCCGGCTGCCCGGGGTGGAGGTCGTGGAGGGCCTCGCCCGCTGACCGGGCTTCGTCGGGGTGTGCACGTAGGCTCCGATGATGATCGGGCCGCACCCCGTGATCATGGCGGCGCCTCGGCAGCCTCGACGTCCGCCGCGTGGCAGCACCCGGCCGTTGAGGTCTGCGCCGGCGGGCGACCGGTCGGCTGGGTCCCCGATCTCATGGTGAGCTTCGTGCGCACCGCGCGGCGTACGCGGAGCTGCGCCTGACGGTGACGCACGTCAACGGGTCCGACGCTCCGGCCCATCTCCGGGTGCTCGTGCGGCTGGAGGGTCGCGTGCCGCCCGGCTAGCGGCCGCTGACGGGGCAAGGGCCGGGAGCCGTTCGTCGCCGACCGAGGACTCGTCGCGGACGTCGTCGTCCTCGGCGCAGTGCACCCGGGAAGCACTGCCCGTCCTGCAGCGTTTGTGCGGGAATGGCGATCCATCCCGCTGCCGCGGCCATGCGTCGCTCTCACGACGCGCTGGCCGCTCTCGTGCCGACCCTCACCCCCGACCAGCTCACCGGCCCCGCGTACCCGAGCGAGTGGACCGTCTCGGACACGCTGTCCCACATCGGGTCGGGCGCGGTCATCGGGCTGATGGCCCTGGACGCCGCGCTGTCCGGGGAGCCGCCGCCGGACCGGTCGGCCTTCAGCGCCGTCTGGGACGAGTGGAACGCGAAGGACCCGCAGAGCCGGGCCGTCGATGCCGTCGCGGCGAACGCCAAGCTGACCGAGGCCTGGGCGGGCGTCGACGCGGCCCGCGTCCCGGGCCTGGAGTTCCGGCTCGGTCCGATGCAGGTCGACGGGCCGACGATGGTGCGGATGCGCCTCGGTGAGCTGGCGCTGCACACCTGGGACGTCGCGGTCGTCGTCGATCCGGCCGCGATCGTCGAGCCCGCCGCCGTCGAGCAGCTCGTCGACGACCTGGGCCTGGTGGCTTCGTTCTCCGGCGTGCCGGTCGACGGGGTGCCCGAGGTCGTCGTCGCGACCACCGACCCGGAGCGCCGGTTCACGATCGGCATCACCGACTCGGTGTCGCTGGGCCCGGCGGGGGCCGGGTCCGGTGCGGCCGACGCGGTGCTGCCGGCGGAGGCGTTCGTGCGGCTGATCTACGGCCGGCTCGATCCCGCGCACACCCCCGCCGGGGCGACGGGCGGTGCGGTCCTCGATCGCCTGCGCACCGTCTTCCGAGGGTTCTGACTCTCAGCACTGAGCCGATCTCGCTCAAGGTTCTTGCGTTCGCTCGTGGCTGAACGGGAATCGGTCGGGCGCTTACAGCGTTGCAGCGGACATGAACGAGACGCTGCACCTGCCGGTGCTCCCGCTCGCCGATTCGGTGGTGCTGCCCGGCATGGTGGTTCCCGTCCGGCTCGACGAGCCGGAGATCCAGGCCGCGGTCGACGCCGCGCTCAGCGTCGACAGCGTCGACCGCCGCACCGAGCGCAAGGTCCTGGCGGTTCCGCGCCCGGACGGCAAGTACACCGCCGTCGGCACGATCGCCGTCATCGAGCAGGTCGGCCGGCTCCCCAACGGGGACAAGGCCGCCGTCGTGCGCGGCGAGCGCCGCGCACGGATCGGCACCGGCGTCCCCGGCCCGGGCACCGCGCTCTGGGTCGAGGCCACCGAGGTGGTCGACCCGCCCGCCACCGGGCGCACCCAGGAGCTGGCGAAGGAGTACAAGCAGCTCGTCGTCGGCATCCTGCAGCAGCGCGGGGCCTGGCAGGTGATCGACTCCGTCCAGCAGATCACCGATCCGGGACAGCTGGCCGACACCGCGGGCTGGGCGTCCTGGCTCGACCTCGACCACAAGATCCAGCTGCTCACCGAGACCGACGTGGCGAGGCGGCTGGAGCTGCTGATCGAGTGGAACAAGGCGCACATCGCCGAGCAGGAGGTCTCCGAGAAGATCTCCAACGAGGTCCGCGAGGGCATGGAGAAGGCCCAGCGCGAGTTCCTGCTGCGCCAGCAGCTGGCCGCCATCCGCAAGGAGCTGGGGGAGGACGACCCCGACGGGGCCGAGGACTACCGCAAGCGGGTCGAGGAGGCCGACCTGCCAGAGCACGTCCGCAAGGCTGCGCTCGTCGAGGTCGGCAAGCTGGAGCGGGCCTCCGACCAGAGCCCCGAGGCGGGCTGGATCCGCACCTGGCTGGACACCGTCCTCGACATGCCGTGGAACACGGTCACCGAGGACTCCCACGACCTGGAGGCCGCCCGCGCGATCCTCGACGCCGACCACGCCGGGCTCGACGACGTCAAGGACCGGCTGATCGAGTTCCTGGCCGTCAAGGCGCGGCGGGAGCGGGCCGGCAAGGGCAAGGTCGGCGGCCGCGGCTCGGGCGCCGTGCTGTCGCTGGTCGGCCCGCCCGGTGTCGGCAAGACCTCGCTGGGCGAGTCGGTGGCCCGCGCGCTGGGCCGCAAGTTCGTGCGCGTCGCCCTCGGCGGCGTGCGGGACGAGGCCGAGATCCGCGGTCACCGGCGCACGTACGTCGGGGCGCTGCCCGGCCGCATCGTCCGGGCGATCCGCGAGGCCGGCTCGATGAACCCCGTCGTGCTGCTCGACGAGATCGACAAGGTCGGCAGCGACTTCCGCGGCGACCCCACGGCGGCGCTGCTCGAGGTGCTCGACCCGGCGCAGAACCACACGTTCCGCGACCACTACCTCGAGGTCGACCTGGACCTGTCCGACGTGCTGTTCCTGGCTACCGCCAACTCGATCGACACGATCCCGGGCCCGCTGCTGGACCGGATGGAGGTCGTGACGCTCGACGGCTACACCGAGCAGGAGAAGATCGCCATCGCGCGCGATCACCTGCTGCCGCGCCAGATCGAGAAGGCCGGCTTGGAGCCGTCCGACGTGGAGTTCACCGACGTCGCGCTCGGCATGATCGCCGCCGAGTACACCCGCGAGGCGGGGGTGCGCCAGCTGGAGCGGGGCCTGGCCAAGGTGCTGCGCAAGGTCGTCGTCCAGATCGACGAGGGCGCGCAGACGCCGATCCACGTCGACGCGGACGCGCTGGTCACCTACCTCGGCCGGCCGAAGTTCACGCCCGAGTCGGCGGAGCGCACGTCGGTGCCCGGCGTGGCGACCGGCCTGGCCGTCACCGGCGCCGGTGGCGACGTCCTGTTCATCGAGGCCACCGCGATGGACGACGGCGAGCCGGGTCTGACCGTCACCGGGCAGCTCGGCGAGGTCATGACCGAGTCGGTGTCGATCGCGATGTCCTACCTGCGCTCGCGCGGGCTGGCCGGGGACCTGGCCAAGCGCCGGGTGCACGTCCACGTGCCCGCGGGCGCGGTGCCGAAGGACGGGCCGAGCGCCGGCATCACGATGACGACCGCGCTCGCGTCGCTGGCCAGCGGTCGGCCCGTGAAGTCGTCGGTCGGCATGACGGGTGAGGTCACGCTGCAGGGCAAGGTGCTCCCGATCGGGGGAGTCAAGCAGAAGCTCTTGGCCGCGCACCGGGCCGGGCTCACCGACGTGATCATCCCGAAGCGCAACGAGCCCGACCTGGACGATCTGCCGGAGAACATCCGCAGCGAGCTGCGGATCCACCCGGTGTCCGACGTCGCCGAGGTGCTGGAGCTGGCGCTGGAACCGACCCAGCAGGAGGCCAAGGCCGCGTGAGCGCACGGTCCTGAACGCAACGAACGGCCCCGTCGTGAGGAGAGGTGCTCACGAAAGGGCCGTTCGTCGTGTCTCGGGCTAGTGGAACACCACCGTGCGGTTCCCGTGCACCAGCACTCGGTCCTCCAGGTGCCAGCGCAACCCCCGGGCCAGCACGAGGCGCTCGATGTCGCGGCCGCGGCGCACCATGTCCTCCGCGGTGTCGGAGTGGTCGACGCGGATCACGTCCTGCTCGATGATCGGCCCGGCGTCCAGCTCCGGCGTCACGTAGTGGCAGGTCGCGCCGATCAGCTTCACACCGCGGGCGTGCGCGCGGTGGTACGGCCGCGCGCCGACGAACGACGGCAGGAAGCTGTGGTGGATGTTCATGGCCCGCCCGGCCCAGGCGTCGCACAGCTCCGGCGGCAGGATCTGCATGAACCGGGCCAGCACCACCGCGTCCGGGTCGTGCTGGTCGACGAGCTTGCGCACCTCGGCGAACGCGGCGGCCTTGTCGGTCTCCGGGAACGGCACGTGGTGGAACGGCACCCCGTGCGCCTCCACGATCTCCGCGGCGTTCTCGTGGTTGCCGATCACGGCGTCGATCTGCACGGGCAGCTCGCCGAGCGCGACCCGGCCGAGCAGGTCGTGCAGGCAGTGCAGTTCCCGGCTGACCAGGATCACCATGTGCTTGATGACGCCGGTGTCGGTGACGTTCCACGTGGCGTCGCCGAGATCGGCGGCGACGGCGGCGAACCGCTCACGCAGCTCCTCGACCCCGAACGGCAGCGAGTCGGCGCGCACCACCTGCCGGGTGAAGAAGCGCCCGGTGGCCGGGTCGGAGTGGTAACCGGCCTCGGTGATCCATCCGCCCGCATCGGCGAGGAACCCGGCGATGCGGGCCACGATGCCGGTCGTGTCCGAGCAGCTCAGCGTGATCACGTACTGGCGCTCGTTCGGCGGCTCGATACCTGCGGTCATACCACCCTCTGCTCCAGCCAGCGGTCGGTGAACTGCGACTCCAGTGCCAGCAGCTCCCGCACCTTGCCTGCGACGAACTCCTCAACCTTTCCACCGAACAGCGGCAGCGACACCGAGACGTCGGCCACGACCCGGTACTCGCTGCCCCCGCCCGCGTCGGCGACGGCGAGCCGGCCGCCCGCCTTCGCCGGCACCGGCGCGCCGATGACCTTCACGTCCACGGTGCCGGTGCGCGCGTCCGGACCGACCACCCACACCTCGGTGCGTTCCAGGGTGAGCTGACCGGGCAGGAAGCTGCGGATCGACGAGGGCAGCCCGTCGATCTCCAGCTCGTGGCGGAGCGTGAAGCGGGCACCGTTCGGGTCGGACCGGTGGGAGACGATCGCTGCCTCCCGACCGCCGAGCTCGCCGAGGCGAGCGCGCAGGAACTCCTCGTCCACCAGCGCGCCGTAGAGCGCGTCGGCCGGGAAGGCCGAGGTGTACCGGTAGTCGATCTGGGTGGGCATTCTGCGGAGGCTACCGTTGGCCATCGTGACCGTGCCCGACACAGCCTCCGTACCGACCGCCGCGCTCACCACGCTGCGGCTCGGCGGGCCGGCCGCGCGGTTCGTCGACGCCACCTCCGCCGAGGACGTCGTCGCGGCCGTCCGCGAGGCGGGCGACGAGGTGCTGCTGGTCGGTGGCGGCTCCAACCTGGTGATCGCGGACGAGGGCTGGCCCGGCACGGTCGTGCGGGTCTCCTCGACCGGGCACACGGTCGAGCGCAGCGGCGACACCGCGCTGGTCGTCGTCGAGGCGGGCACCGAGTGGGACACGCTCGTCGCGGCCACCGTCGCGGACGGACTCGGCGGACTGGAGTGCCTGTCCGGCATCCCTGGTCGCACCGGAGCCACGCCCGTGCAGAACGTCGGCGCCTACGGGGTGGAGATCGCCGAGGTGCTCGTCGACGTCGATCTCTACGACCGGCGCACCGACACCGTCCACGAGCGGGTGCCGGCCGCGGAGCTCGGCCTGGCCTACCGCACCAGCGTGCTCAAGGGCCGCTCCGACGCGGTGGTGCTGCGGGTGCGGCTGCGCCTGTCGACCGACGCCACCAGCGCTCCGATCCGGTACGCGGAGTTGGCTCGCGCGCTCGGCGTCGAGCAGGGCACCCGGGTGCCGGCGGAGGCCGCGCGGGAGGCCGTGCTCGCGCTGCGCCGCGGCAAGGGCATGGTCCTCGATCCCGACGACCACGACACGTGGAGCGTCGGCTCGTTCTTCACCAACCCGGTCGTCGACGAGGACCGCGCGCCCGCCGACGCGCCGCGCTGGCCGGCGGGGGAGGGCAAGGTCAAGCTGCCCGCCGCGTGGCTCATCGAGCGCAGCGGGTTCCCCCGGGGGTACGCAGGTCCAGGCGGCCGGGTGGCTCTGTCCACCAAGCACGTGCTCGCCCTCACCCATCGCGGAGGCGGCCGCACCGCCGACCTGTTGGCGCTGGCCAGGGAGGTGCGCGACGGGGTGCGCGCCCGGTTCGGGATCGAACTGGCGCCCGAGCCGGTGCTCGTCGGGTGCCGGCTCTGAGCGGCATCCGTACGGTGGATCCCAGGTTGCTCCGCGAGTCGGGCAACCGCACGCGCGAACCTGACGTCCTTGTAGGGGGCGTCCACGAGGGGGTAGGTGCATGCGTCGGCTGCTGCTCGTCCTGGCGGTGCTGATCGTCGGAGCAGGCGGGATCCTGTTCGCGACGACGGCGTCCGGCGGCGTGCCGCTGGCACCGTTCGCTCCGCCCCCACCCGTCCAGGTGGTCTACGAGCCGGCGGACGGCGCCACCGACGTCGACCCGAAGGCGCCGGTGAGCATCGCGGTCACCGACGGCCGGATCGTCGAGGTCACGCTGACCGGCGACAAGGGCGGCGAGATCGAGGGCACACTCAGCCCCGACGGGTTGCGCTGGGAGGCGCAGGGTCCGCTGCGCTACGGCGCGACCTACACCTGGTCGGGCACCGTCGAGGACACCGCGGGCACCCGCTCGCCGTTGCAGGGTTCGTTCACCACGAAGAAGCCCACGAAGGTCGTCCGCGGCACCCTCAACATCGGCGACGGACGCACCGTCGGCATCGCCGCGCCGATCCGCATCCAGTTCAACGCGCACGTCGCGGACAAGGCCGCGGTCGAGCGGGCGCTGAAGGTCACCACTTCCAAGCCGGTGGAGGGCTCGTGGGGCTGGCTGCCGGACGAGGGCGGCGGCTCCCGCGTGGACTTCCGCCCCAAGGAGTACTGGCCCGCGTACACCGAGGTGCGGGTCGAGGCGAACCTGGAGGGCGTCGACTACGGCGGCGGCGCGGTCGGCGCGGCTAACCTGACCAGCTCGTTCACCATCGGCCGGGCCCAGATCGTCAAGGCCGACGTGAACAGCTACCGGATGATCGTCATCCGCGACGGCAAGCAGGTCATGGACTTCCCGGCCAGCTACGGGCTCGACTCCGATCCCGAGCGCAACACCCGCTCCGGCATCCACGTCGTCAGCGAGAAGTTCACCGACAAGCGCATGGTCAGCGAACGCTACGACTACGACGTGGTCGTCAAGTGGGCCGTGCGCATCTCCAACAACGGCGAGTTCATCCACGCCAACCCCGACTCGCTCGCCGCGCAGGGCTCGTCCAACGTCACGCACGGGTGCGTGAACCTGTCGGTGGAGAACGCCAAGACCTACTACGACTCGGCGCTCTACGGCGATCCGGTCGAGGTCACCGGTACCCCGATCCAGCTGGGTCCGCGCGACGGCGACATCTGGGACTGGACGGTGCCCTGGTCGCAGTGGAAGACGATGTCCGCGCTGAACTGAGTCGGCCGGGCCGGTTCAGCCCGTGCGGTGCACGCGCATCGCGTCGGCCTGGTCGCGCGGCTTGAGCACGATCTGGTCGATGTTGACGTGGCTGGGTCGGGTCACCGCGAAGGTGATCACGTCGGCCACGTCCTCGCCGGTCAGCGGCGTCATGCCGCGGTAGACGCTCTTCGCCCGCTCGGCGTCGCCGTCGAAGCGGACCAGCGAGAACTCGGTCTCCACCAGGCCGGGCAGGATCTCGGTGAGCCGCACCGGCTGCCCGAGCAGCTCGCCGCGCAGCGTGCGGTGCAGCATCGCCTGCGCGTGCTTGGCACCGGTGTAGCCGGCTCCGTTGTCGTAGGGGGCGAGCGCGGCCACCGAGGTGACGGTGACGATGTGCCCGTCGCCCGAGGCGATCAGCTTGGGCAGCAGCGCCTTCGTCACGCGCAGGGTGCCCATGACGTTCGTCTCGAACATCCAGCGCCACTCGTCCTCGTCGGCCTCCGCGACCGGGGCGAGGCCCTTCGCGCCGCCCGCGTTGTTGACCAGCACGCGGGCCTCGGGCACCGCGTGGGCGAAGGCGGTGACCGACTCGGCGTCGGTGACGTCGAGGGGGAGTGCGGTGCCGTCGATCTCCTCGGCGATCGCCTTGCAGCGGTCGAGCCGACGGGCCCCGAGCACCACGTGGAACCCGGCGGCGCCGAGCGCGCGGGCCGTGGCCGCGCCGATGCCGGAGCTCGCGCCGGTGACGACGGCGGTCGGTCGGGCGGATGCGGCGGTGCTCATGCGTCCTCCAGGCCTTGTTGTGCCGTGCGCGAGCCGCGCCGGGCCGCGGAGCGCTGCCACCGGAAGATCCCGTAGCCGACCCCGCCGAGCGCGGCACCGACCACGCACGTGACGAACCAGATGTCGAGCGGGCGGCCCCCGAACAGCCACGCGAGGAAGAAGCCGACGGCGGCGAGCGCCCACAGCGCCGACCCGATCGCGACGACGTCGGTCACCCGGGTGAACCGGGCGGGGAGCGGCGGTGGATCGACCACGACACCACCGTAACCGTGATCACCGGTGCGGGTGCGATCAGATCGCTTGTACCGAGATCTTGCACGACAAGCGAGGTAAGGCTAACCTATATCTCGTCGCTTCGTGGTGGGAGCGGCGCGTCAGTTCGGGAAAGTATCGGGGCCCTGGTCGCGCGGCCAGGGCCCCGATACCGCGTTCAGCGCCGGATCAAGCGCCGGATCAGGGCAGCGGCCAGGTGTGGACCGGCTCGTTCGCCTGCGAGGCCGCCAGGTAGCCGTCCAGCATCGTCCGCAGCGCCTCCTGCCGCGAGTGCCCGCGGCTCTCCAGCGCGGCGACCGCGTCGAGCTGCCACGACGCACCCGAGCGCCGGGTCGCGCACCGCTGCTCGATCACCCACAGGTAGCGATCGATCACCGAGCTCGCGACGCCCCAGCGGGTCAGGCCCTGAGCGGCGTCGGGCAGCAGCTTGCGCAGGATCAGCTCGTCGGGTCGGATCCAACCGGTGCCCGGCCAGTAGAGCGGTCCGTCCAGGCCGTGCCGGGCCGCGGTGGTGAAGTTCTCCTCCGCCGCCTCGAACGACATCGACGTCCACAGCGGGCGCTCGGCCTCCACCAGCCCGCGCAGCAGCCCGTAGAAGAACAGCGCGTTGGCGACCATGTCGATCGGGGTGGGGCCGGCCGGTAGCACCCGGTTCTCCACCCGCAGGTGCGGCTCCCCGTCGGCGACGTCGTAGACCGGCCGGTTCCACCGCCAGATGGTGCCGTTGTGCAGCCGCATCTCGTCGAGCGTCGGGATGCGGCCGGCGTCCAGCTCCTTCATCGGGTCGTCGTCCTGCGTGCGCGGCAGCAGCCCGGGGAAGTAGCGGCCGTTCTCGGCGAACAGGTCCAGCGCCGAGGTGATCCAGCGCTCCCCGAACCACACCCGCGGCCGTACGCCCTGGTTGCGCAGCTCCACCGAGCGCACGTCGCAGGCCTGCTCGAACAGCGGTACCCGCGTCTCCGCCCACAGCCGCGAGCCCAGCAGGAACGGCGAGTTGGCGCCCACCGCCAGCTGCACCCCGGCCAGGCACTGCGCGGCGTTCCAGTAGGCGGCGAACGAGTCCGGGTGCACCTGGAGGTGCAGCTGCAGCGACGTGCACGCCGCCTCAGGGGCGATCGAGTCGAAGTCGGCGGTCAGGTGGTCGGCGCCCAGCGGGTGCCTGCCCGACGCGTCGTCGCCGGCGATGTCGAGCCGGATCGGCTCGCCCCGCGCCGAGAGCAGCTGCTCGTTGAGCACGGTGTAGCGGGCGTCGGCGCACAGCGAGTCCTTCACCAGGTCGCTGCGCTGCAGCGTGGGCAGGATGCCGATCACGGCGAGCCGGGCCTTGTGGTCGGCCGCCGCGGCGCGCACCTTCGCCAGCTCGTCGACCAGCTGCTGTTCGAGCCGCAGCCACTCGTCGCCGGGCAGCGGCCGCGGCGGCAGGTTCAGCTCGAGGTTCCAGCGCCCCAGCTCGGTGGTGAACTCGGCCGCCCCCATCGTGTCGAGCACGTCCTGTCCGACGAGCGCGGGCCCGAGCGACTCGTCGACGAGGTTGAGCTCCAGCTCCAGGCCGGTCATCGGCTCGGCCTCCGCGAAGCGCTGCTCCCGCAGCATCACGGCGAGGGCCTCGACGCACCTCTGCACCTTGGCTCGGTAGTTCTGCCGATCCCGTCGACTGAAAGTGATCCGGTCGACGTCTTGGCCCACCGCGCACTGCCTCCTAGATGTTCCCCCCGGCCCCGCGAAGTGGCCGGGCGGTTGTCCACCGTGACATATCTGTGATCTCTTCGCTACGGCTGTACGGATGACGCCCTGCGCACGGTTCGCTCCGACGGGTGCGAACATCGCGGTCCGTGGCCACTCTCACGACGATCACCGACGCCGCCGATCCCCGGGTGGACGACTACCGCGACCTGACCGCGGCCGACCGCCGCCCGGACCGCCCCGGCGGCCGCGGCCTGGTGATCGCCGAGGGGGTCGTCGTCGTGCGCAGGCTGCTGGACTCGCCGTACCCGGTGCGGTCGCTGCTGGGAGTGCCCCGGCGGCTGGAGGAGCTGGCCGACGACCTCGCCGGCCTGGACGTGCCCGCCTACGCCACCGACGCCGAGACGATGGCGCGGGTCGTCGGGTTCCACCTCAACCGCGGCGTGCTCGCCGTCGCCGACCGGGCCCCGCAGCCGGCCCCGGCCGAGCTGGTGCGCACCGCGAGCACCGTCGCCGTCCTGGAGGGCGTGAACGACCACGAGAACCTCGGCTCGATCTTCCGCAACGCCGCCGGGCTCGGCGTCGACGCGGTCTTGCTCGGGCCGCGCTGCTCCGATCCGCTGTACCGGCGCAGCGTGCGCGTCTCCATGGGGCACGTGCTGCGGGTGCCGTTCGCGACGCTCGACGGGCTCTGGCCGGCGTCACTGGACCTGCTGCGGGACGCGGGCCTGCGGATCGTCGCGCTGACCCCGGCTGCCGATGCGGTGCCGCTGCGGGAGGCGGGCCTGGCCGGTGCGCGGGCCGCGCTGCTGCTCGGCGCCGAGGGGCCGGGCCTGACCCCGGAGGCGCTCAAGGCCGCGGACCTGCGGGTGCGCATCCCGATGGCCGAGGGGGTGGACTCCCTCAACGTCGCCACCGCGGCGGCGATCGCCTTCTACGCGGTGCAGCGCTGAGCCTGCCTCTAGGGTGTGCGCGTGGAGCTCGGCGACCGGCAACCCGGCGACCCACCGCTGCCGGCGGACCTGCAGGCCGCCGTCGACGAGTGGGTGACCTACGCCGGCGCGGTCGCCCGGTCCGGCCGGCCGGAGGAGCTGGAGCTGCTGCGCCGGCGCGGGCGCCAGCTCGCCTCCCGGGTCTCCGGGGTGCTCGGCCGCCCGGTGGAGTTCGTCGATCCGGTCAACGGGGCCGTGGAGCACGTGACGGTCGGCACCGGGCCGCTGCCCCGGCTGCGGGAACCCACCGGGCCGACGCCGTGGGGCACCGGCCTGGTGATCTCCGGGTTCACGGGGGTGTTCGTCGCACTCGCCGATGTGACGCTGTGCTGGGCGTTCGCGGACGCGTTCGGTGCCGTGTGGGTGCCGGCGAACCTGCTCGTCTGCTTCGGCCTGGCGCCGAGCCTGTGGCTGATGCGCCGGTTCGCGGTGTGGCGCTGGTTCGCCTACGGCGCCGCCGCGGGGCTCGCAGCGGCGTGGATCGTGCTCCTGCTGGGTTCCTTGGGGCCGGGCTGAACCCCGCTGCCGGCATCAGCGCTGGCCGCGAACCCCCAGCAGCACCTCGTCCCACGACGGCATGACCGGCTTGCCCTTCTTCGTCCGCTTCGGCGGCTGCTTCTCCGGCGCGGCGGGTGGGGGCTCGGGCGCCGGCTCGGGCTGCGCCGCGGGCGGTTCCGGCTCCGGAGCAGGTGGTGCAGGCGTTGTCGACGGCGCTGTCTCGGCGGCGGCCGGGGGCTCGGTATCCGGCTGTGCGGCATCCGGCGGGGCGGGCGGTGGCGTGGGTGCCGCGGGTGGCGGTGCTGGTGGCGGGGTGGGCGACGCCGTACGGGTGGCCGGCCGCGTGGTCGGCGGGGGAGCCGACTCGATCGGGTCGGCCTGGCGCGGCGCGGGCGGGCCCGCGTGCCGGTGCTCGGCGGCGCGGGTGGCCGGGGGCACCCCGGCGTGGTGGCCGGGTACATCGGTGCCGTCGGCGGTGCGGCGGCCGACCACCCGGACCTCGTCGTGGCCGGTGCCCGGGCCGTCGGCTCCGGGGCGGGCCATGTCGATGACCGCGGCCGTGCGCAGCTGCCGCTGCGGCAACCCCTCGACGAGGTCGCTCGCGTGCTCGTCGATCGCGGTGACGGTGCCGCCGTGCGCGCCGGGCTGGAACGTCCAGTGCGCGACGTTCTCCGACCGTCCTGCCCGCCAGGACAGGCTGACGATCCAGCGGCCGTCCTCGCCCTTCCAGGAGTCCCACTCGACGCCGGAGTACTCCAGCCCGCGCAGGCTGAACGTGTGCGCGACGACCTCGCCGAGCGTCCGCGAGTCGGGAGCGCCGTCGGTCCGCACCGGGTGCGCGTACTGCGCCAATTCGGCCGTGCGGGATCTCTCCAGCAGGACCGGGTAGGCGAACCGTTCGATCTTCGCCACCGGGACGCCCGCGGCGGCCGCAACCTGTTCCACGGACGCGCCCGCGCGGATTCGTGCCTGGATCTCGCGTGGCCGCAACTGGCTCTCCAACTCGATCGAGATCTGTCCGAGCCGCGTCAGGTCGCCTCGGGCGGCGGCGCGCAGCTTCTCGTCGGCGGGGACGATGAAGCGCTCCTCCTTGTGGGCGGGATCCTCGAGGACGACGGAGAGCACCCCGTTGTCCTCGGTGATGCCGACGACCCGTAGCGCGCGCATCTGATCCCCTGCCGCCCCGCTGTCTCGTGTACTTCTCCCCGTCCGAGTGACGGTAGATGCCGAATCGCAACCCGCCTCGGAGGCGCGCCGAACCGACATCCCCCGGTTCGGGGGGTACAACCGTGGACCCCGCCATGTCGGGCACACAACGTGGTGCCACCCAAACTATCGGTGACGCCCCGCTGTTGATCACTCCGGAGCGGGAGGTTCACCCGATGCGGTCGACCACCCAGTCGATGCACGCGGTCAGGGCGGCGACGTCGGCCGGGTCCACGGCCGGGAACATGCCGATGCGCAGCTGGTTGCGGCCGAGCTTGCGGTACGGCTCGGTGTCGACGACGCCGTTGGCGCGCAGCACCTTCGCCACCTTCGCCGCATCCACCTCGTCGACGAAGTCGATGGTGCCGACGACCTGCGAGCGCAGCGCCGGGTCGGCGACGAACGGAGTGGCGAACTCCGACTTCTCCGCCCACGTGTAGAGCGTCGTCGACGACTGCCGGGTGCGGGCGACGCAGGCGTCGAGGCCGCCGATGCCGAGCATCCACTCGATCTGCTCGGCCATCATGATCAGCGTGGCGATCGCCGGGGTGTTGTAGGTCTGGTCCTTCAGCGAGTTGTCCATCGCCGTGGCCAGGGACAGGAACGGCGGGATCCAGCGGTCCGACGCGGCGATCTCCGCGGCGCGCTGCAGCGCGGCCGGGCTCATCAGCGCGATCCACAGCCCGCCGTCGGCGGCGAAGCCCTTCTGCGGGGCGAAGTAGTACGCGTCGGCGTTGCGGATGTCGACCGGCAGCCCGCCCGCGCCGGACGTCGCGTCGATCAGCACGAGCTGGTCGGAGCTGGCCGACGTCGGCCGCACCACCGGCACGGCGACCCCGGTCGAGGTCTCGTTGTGCGCCCATGCCACCACGTCGCAGCTCGGGTCGCTGGTGGGCTCCGGGGCCGAGCCCGGCTCGGCCTTCACCACGACGGGGTCGGCGAGGAAGGGCGCGCCCTTCGTCGAGTCGGCGAACTTCGCCGAGAACTCGCCGTACACCAGGTGCAGGGAGCGCTCCTTGACCAGCCCGAACGCAGCGGCGTCCCAGAACGCGGTGGAGCCGCCGTTGCCGAGCACGACCTCGTAGCCGTCGGGGAGCGAGAACAGCTCACGCAGCCCGGTGCGCACCCGCCGCACGATCGACTTGACCGGCTCCTGCCGGTGCGAGGTGCCCAGCACGTCGCCGGCCGCGGCGAGCGCCTGCACCTGCTCGGGCCGGACCTTCGACGGGCCGCACCCGAACCGGCCGTCGGCGGGGAGGAGATCGGCGGGGATCGTGAGTTCGGCGGTCACGTCAGCCATCCTCGCATCCGCACCGGGCTCGTCGCGGCGTGCGGGTGGTCACCCCGCCCGGTCGCCCCGGTACGTCCTCCGGTACGCCAGCGGGGCCACCCCGATCGCGGCGTGCAGGTGCTGGCGCAGCGACGCGGTGGTGCCGAACCCGGCCTCGGCGGCGACCCGCTCGACCGGCAGATCAGTCTCCTCGAGCAGCTGCCGGGCCCGCTCCACCCGTCGGCCGATCAGCCACTGGGCCGGGCTCTGGCCCGTCTCCCGGCGGAACCGGCGGGTGAACGTGCGCACGCTGGTGCGGGCGTGGGCGGCGAGATCGGCGACGGTGAGCGGCTCGGTGAGGTGCTCCAGCGCCCACGCCTGGGTGGCGGCGGTGCTGCTGCCGCGCGGCTCGGGCAGCGGCTCGGCGAACTGGCTCTGCCCGCCCTCCCGCCACGGCGCGACGACGGACCGGCGGGCCACCCGCGCAGCGACGGCGGCGCCGTGGTCGCGGCGCACGAGGTGCAGCAGCAGGTCGATGCCGGCGGCGTTGCCGGCGGAGGTCAGCACGTCGCCCTCGTCGACGTAGAGCACGTCGGGATCGAGCTCGACCCGGGGGAACAGCCGCCGGAAGTGCTCGGCGTACATCCAGTGCGTGGTGGCCCGGCGCCCGTCGAGCCGCCCGGCGGCGGCGAGCACGAACGCGCCCGTGCAGATCGACACCAGCCGAGCGTCGAGCCCGGCCAGGGCCGCCGCGAGCTCGTCGGCGAGCTCGCCGCGCCGCACGGCGGGGTGGTCGGACACGCCCGGGATCACCACGGTGTCGGCCTCGCGCAGGATCGCCGCGTCGTGGTCGGGCAGCACCGTGTACTCGGCCGACGTGCGGACCGGCCCGCCGTCCAGGCTCGCGGTGCGCACCCGGTAGAGCGGGCGCCCGTCGGCGCCCACGGCGCTCCCGAGGAACTTGTGGGGCAGCCCCAGCTCGAACCCGATCACGCTCGGCAGGGCCAGCACCGCGACCTCGTACATGGCCTGATCCTTGCAGATATTGTCCTTTCGGCCACTGGTTCGTGATCGGACGGTGGGTGAGGGTGGATCCGATGTCCGTGATCTCCGCTCACCGCTCCCGCCGCGTCCACCCCGCGTGGTGGGTCGCCGCGGCCACGTTCCTGGCCCTCGTCGGCGCCGCCGGGTTCCGCGCCGTCCCGGGCGTGCTGCTCGATCCGCTGCAGGCCGAGTTCGGCTGGTCGACGGCCACGGTCTCGCTCGCCACCGCCGTGAACATGGCGCTCTACGGCTTGACGGCGCCGTTCGCGGCCGCGCTGATGGAGCGGTTCGGGATCCGGCCGGTGATCACCTCAGCGCTGCTGGTGGTCTCCGCCGGTAGCGGCCTGACCGTCTTCATGACGGCCAGCTGGCAGCTGGTGCTGTGCTGGGGCGTGCTCGTCGGGCTGGGCACGGGCTCCATGGCGCTGGCGCTGGTCGCGACCGTCACCGGGCGCTGGTTCGTCGCCCGCCGCGGGCTGGTCTCCGGTGTGCTGACGGCGTCCGGGGCGGCTGGTGGGTTGGTCTTCCTGCCGCTCGTCGCGCACGTCGCGCAGGACCAGGGCTGGCGGGCGGCATCGCTGTGGGTGGCGTCCGCTGCGCTCGCGGTGGTCCCGGTGGTGCTGGTGTTCGTGCGGGAGCGGCCGGCCGACGTCGGCGTCGCGCCCTACGGCGGCACGCCCGAGGACGACGTGCCCCCGGTGCGCACCGGCGCGGCGCGCACCGCCCTGCGGGGCCTCGCCACGGGCGTGCGCACCCGCGCGTTCTGGTACCTGGCCGTCGGGATGGTGATCTGCGGCGCGACGACGATGGGCCTGATCCAGCCGCACTTCGTGCCCGCCGCGCACGACCACGGCATGCCGGTCACCGCGGCCGCGGGCCTGCTCGCGCTGGTCGGGATCTTCGACCTGGCCGGAACCGTCGCCTCGGGCTGGCTGACCGACCGGGTCGATCCGCGTCTGCTGCTGCTCGCCTACTACGTGCTGCGCGGATGGGCGCTGCTCGCGCTGCCGGTGCTGTTCGGCCCGTCCGTGGAGCCGCCGATGCTCGCCTTCATCGTCTTCTACGGGTTGGACTGGGTGGCGACCATCCCGCCCACCCTGGCGCTGTGCCGGGAGGCGTTCGGCGCCGCCGCACCGGTGCTCTTCGGCTGGGTGTTCGCCGGGCACCAGGTCGGGGCCGCGTTGATGGCGCTGATCGCCGGCGTCGTCCGGGACGAGCTGGGCAGCTACGACCTCGCCTGGTACGCGGGCGGCGCGGTGTGCGTGCTGGCCGGGGTGATCTCGCTGTTCGTGCCGCGCCGGCGGGTGGTCGCGCCGGTCGCGCCGTGACGGGCGACGGTCCTCCCACTCGGGGGCGGGAGGACCGTCGCGGTCACCGGCTCACAGGTGGGCGATCTCGTCCCAGCCCTCGACCTCCTCGGGCCTGCGCGGGCCGGGGCCGACGTACTGGGCGGACGGGCGCACGAGCTTGTTCTCGCGCTTCTGCTCCAGGATGTGCGCGCTCCACCCGGCGGTGCGGGCGCTGGTGAACATCGCCGGCATCATGTGCGGCGGCACCTCGGCGAAGTCGAGGATCACCGCGGCCCAGAACTCGACGTTCGTCTCGATCGGGTGGTCGGGCCGCCGCTCGCGCAGGATCTTCAGCGCGGCCTGCTCCAGCGCGGCCGCGACCTCGTAGCGGGGCGCGTTGAGCTCCTTGCAGGTGCGGCGCAGCACCCGGGCCCGCGGGTCCTCGGCGCGGTAGACCCGGTGGCCGAAGCCCATGAGCTTCTCCTTGCGGTCGAGGATGCCCTTGACCAGACCCTCCGGGTCGCCGGTCCGCTCGACCTCCTCGATCATCGGCAGCACCCGGGCCGGCGCGCCGCCGTGCAGCGGGCCGGACATCGCGCCGATCGCGCCGGAGAGCGCCGCGGCCACGTCGGCGCCCGTGGAGGCGATCACCCGCGCGGTGAACGTGGAGGCGTTCATGCCGTGCTCGGCGGCGGAGACCCAGTAGGCGTCGATCGCCTTGATGTGCGCCGGGTCGGGCTCACCGCGCCAGCGGGTCATGAAGCGCTCGGTGATCGTCGTGCACTCGTCGATGCGCTTCTGCGGCACGGCCGGCACGCCGATGCCGCGCGCGGACTGGGCGACGTAGGACAGCGCCATCACCGAGGCCCTGGCCAGCTGCTCGCGGGCTTCCTCCACGGACGTGTCGAGCAGCGGCCGGTACCCCCAGTACGGTGCGAGCATCGCCAGCGCCGCCTGCACGTCGACGCGGACGTCGCCGGTGTGGACCGGGATCGGGAACGGCTCGGCGGGCGGCAGGCCGGGCCCGAAGCGCCCGTCCACCAGCAGCGCCCACACGTTGCCGAACGTGACCTTGCCCACCAGGTCCTCGATGTCGACGCCGCGGTACCGCAGCGCCCCGCCGTCCTTGTCGGGCTCGGCGATCTGCGTTCGGAAGGCGATCTGCCCCTCGAGACCGGGCTTGAACCCGGGCGGGGGCGGGGGTACCTCCCAGTCGCCCGACTCCGACTTCGGCTCCGTTGGCGCAGCGGTCACCGCGACCTCCTCGTTGTGGTCCCCTGACGCGGGCGGTCAGCCCCTGATCGCAGGGTGCTCGACGGCTAACGTGGTTGGCGTCACCCTGCCCCCCGGCGCCGCCACCTGCAACGGTGCAAGGGGGTGGCATCTGTCACCGGGTTTCGCCGTGAGACGGGGAGTGGATGGACGAGCCGCAGCTGGCCGGTATGCGCGTGGCCTACGACACGCCGGGGTTCGACGTCGGCGATCTGGCTCCCACCTGGCACGAACAGCTCGCCAGATGGCTGGCCGAGGCCGAGGCCGCCGGGGTCGCGGAGGCGAACGCGATGGTGCTGGCCACCGTCGACGAGGAGGGGCGGCCGAGCTCGCGCACCGTGCTGTGCAAGGGCCTCGACGAGCGCGGCGTGGTGTTCTACAGCAACTACACCTCGGCGAAGAGCCACCACCTGCGCACCTCCCGGTACGCGTCGGTGACGTTCCCCTGGTACCTGGTGCACCGGCAGGTGCACGTCCGCGGCCCGGTGGAGCGGGTCTCCCCGGCGGAGACGCAGGCGTACTGGGCGACGCGCCCGCGCGGCTCGCAGCTGGGCGCGTGGGCGTCGGCGCAGTCGACGGTGGTGCGCGACCGGCGCGCGCTCGACGAGGCGCTGGCCGCCACCGCGGCGCGGTTCGGGGGCCAGGAGGTGCCGGTGCCGCCGCACTGGGGCGGCTGGCGGATCGTCCCCGAGCAGGTGGAGTTCTGGCAGGGGCGGGCCGACCGGATGCACGACCGGCTGCGCTTCGAGGTCGATCCCACCTCGCGCGAGTGGACCGTCCACCGGCTCGCGCCGTGACGCACGTTGCGGTGTCCGAATTCGCCTCGCCGATCGTGGTAGGTCTCGGGGAGTGACAGCTTCCGAGCCACGCACCCGGCTGCGCCGGGTGCGTGGCGTGCTCGCGGACACCCGGCCGCTGCGGACGCCTGCCTACCGGCGGCTGTGGCTCGCCGCGATCGTCACCACGATCGGGGCGCAGCTGACCGTCGTGGCGGTGCCGTACCAGCTGTTCCAGCTCACCGACTCCTCGGCGTGGGTCGGGCTGACGGGCCTCTTCGGCCTGGTGCCGCTGATCGTGTTCGGTCTGTGGGGCGGAGCGATCGCCGACGTCGTCGACCGGCGGGCGCTGATGCTGGTCACCGTCTCCGGCATCGCGGTGACGTCGCTGCTGCTGTTCGTGACCGCCGCGACCGGCGTGGGCGGACCGTGGCTGGTGCTGGTGCTGTTCGGGGTGCAGACCGCGTTCATCGCCGTCGACCAGCCGACCCGGCGGGCGGTGCTGCCGCGGATCCTGCCCGAGGAGCAGCTGCCCGCCGCCAACGCGCTGACGATGACGGTGTTCCAGACCGGTGCGGTCGTCGGCCCGCTGCTGGCGGGTGCGCTGATCCCGGTGATCGGGCTGCCCGCGCTGTACCTGATCGACGCGATCGCGCTCACCGCCACGCTGTGGGCGTCGTGGCGGCTGCCGCGCATGCCCGTCGACCGCACCTCGGACGCGCGCCCGCGGGCTGGGCTGCGCGAGATCGCCGCGGGCTTCCGCTACGCGGCGATGCACAAGGTCCTGCTGGTGTCGTTCCTGATCGACATCGTGGCGATGGGCTTCGGCATGCCCCGCGCGGTGTTCCCCGAGCTCGCCGAGACGCAGTTCGCCGAGCCGCTCGGCAGCGACGCGGCGCTGGGTGCGCTCTACGCGGCGATCCCGATCGGGATGGTGGTGGCCGGGCTGTTCTCCGGCTGGCTCTCCCGGATCCGCCGGCAGGGTGTCGCCGTCGCGGCGTCGATCGGCGTGTGGGGGATCGGTGTCGCGCTGTTCGGGATGACCGGGTCGATCTTCCTCGCCGTCGCGTTCCTCGCGATCGCCGGAGCCGGCGACCTGGTCAGCTCGGTCTACCGGTCCTCGATGCTGCAGTCGGTGGCCACCGACGAGATGCGCGGCCGCATGCAGGGCGTGTTCATCGTGGTGGTGGCCGGCGGGCCGCGCCTGGCCGACCTGTGGCACGGAGCCGCGGCCGACTGGATCGGTCCGGGCGTCGCGGCCGCGGTGGGCGGGATCGCGACGCTGGTCGCGGCCGCCGCCGTGCTGGTCGCCTTCCCGGCGTTCTGGCGGTTCCGGGTCGACGAGCCCGGCGCCAAGGCGTAGCGGTCAGCGCTCGGTGCGGAGGTCGAGCGCCGGGTCGCGCCGCGGGCCGGTGCAACCGGCGGGCCGAGACCGCGTACCAGCCGCCCACCAGCGCCAGCGCGCCGAGCACCGCGACCGGCGCGTAGTTGACGTACTCCCAGGAGGACTCCGCGGTGCCCGGGATGCCGCGCGGGGAGAACAGCAGCGCGAACAGCACGCACACGACGATGACCCACAGCACGGCCAGCGGCGAGACCCAGCGGTGGTGGCCGCGCAGCGTCCACTCGCCCGCTGCGAACGCCCGGCCCCGCCGGATCCGCAGCAGGATCGGGATCCCGTACCCGACGTGCAGTGCGATCACCGCGATCGAGGCGCTCGCCGGGTAGCCGATCGGGCCGACGGCCGGCGTCGGCAGCAGCAGCACCCCAGGCCGCGAGGCAGACTGCGCGCACGGCGTTCACCGGCGTCCGCCGGGTCGAGACCCGCCGCCAGACGGGGGAGAACGGCACGGCGCGGTCGCGGGAGAACGCGAACGTCGTCCGCGACGCCGCCGTGACCGCGGCGGCGCCGCAGAACAGCTGTGCGACCACCGCGACGAGCAGCAGGAACCCCGCCCAGGTCGGGCCCATCGCCGTCCGCCGGATGTGGACCACGGCGATCTGGCCCGCCCGCGCGGTGGACGGCGGATCGACGAGCACGTACGTGATCGCCACCGGCAAGGCGAACCCGAACACCACCGCGACGACGACCGAGGCCACCACACCGCGGGCCACCGCGCGGGACGCCGAGCGGGTCTCTTCGGCGAGGTGCGCCGACGCGGCGTAGCCGGTGAGCGTGAACTGCGCCATCTGCAGGACGAGCCCGAACACGAAGAAGAGCGCGGTGTCGGGGAACCCGGAGTTGTTCACGACCTCGCCGAAGACGAACGCGACCGACTGGTGCTCGCGCGGCACCACCACCAGCCGCACCACGATCAGCGCGACGCCGGCCATGTGCCACCACGCCGACACCGAGTTGAGCAGCGAGAGCACGTTGAGGTTCGCCAGGTTGAGCACCAGGTGCAGCGCGACGATCAGCGTGCAGACGACGAGATCGTCGGGCCGTCGGTGCCGACCGCGCCGGGGAACCCCAGGTTGAGCAGCGCCGTGGTGGAGATCGCCGCGCCGTGGCAGGCGGCGGCCGTGAGCGCGACCAGTCCGATCAGGTTGAACCACCCGGTGAACCAGCCCCACGCCCGGCCGCCCAGCTTCGCCGCCCAGTAGTGCAGCGCGCCCGCGGTGGGTATCGCCGAGGCGATCTCGGTCAGCGCCATCGCCACCACGCCGTAGAAGGCACTGACGAGCAGCCAGCCCCAGGTGATGACGACCGGGCCGCCGTTGGCGAGCGCGACGTGGTAGGAGGTCAGGCACCCGGCGAGCACCGAGACGACCATGAACGGGATCGCGAAGTTCGCGAACCCGCCGAACCCGCGGTGCAGCGTGCGGGGATAGCCCAACCGGGTGAGCAGGGCCTCGTCAGGATCGATCCCGGCGACGGCGGCGCCGGTCGCGGGGCCGGCGTCGTAGCGGCGCGCGCGAGTGCCGCCGGCGGGGGCGTGTGCGTGTCCGCGAGCGGTGCTCGTGTCATCCCGATGTCGCTCCCCCGATGCTCTGGGAGGCCGATCGCCACGGGCATGGTGCGACGGAGAGCAGACGAATTGCCGCTGAACGAGTGAACAGCGCTGCCGTAGATCACCAATCGGTGACTATTCGTGATGACTCCGGCTGGGCCCGGTCACGATCACGAGCCTCGCGCACGGCCGCGACCGAACCTGCACCCGGCCGATGCGGGCCGTCCGGTCCTCGTCGGCGGGTGCGGGTGGACGCTGCGAGCGTCGATCCAGGAGGGCGCCGGCCGACAGGCGCGGGGCCAGCCGGCCGAGCGGCGCACACCACATCGGACCAGGGGTGGAACGCTCCTGACCGGCGCCGGAGGGCCGCGGCGTCCGGTAGATCACACGCCTCACCGGGCGCATCTGCGCTCCGGCGCACTAGCGTTGCACCGAACCCGGCAACCTTCAGTGCGAGGGAACCTCCACATGTCCGACGAGACCACCACGGCCGTCCTGCGAGTAGGCACGGACGAGTACGAGCTGCCGATCCAGCAGGCGACCGAGGGGGCAGATGCCTTCGACATCAACAAGCTGCTGTCCCAGGCGGGGATGACCGCGCTGGACTACGGCTACGGGAACACCGCGTCCTGCCGGTCGGCGATCACCTACATCGACGGCGACGCGGGCATCCTCCGCTACCGCGGATACCCGATCGAGCAGCTTGCCGAGAAGTCCACTTTCCTCGAGACCAGCTATCTGCTCATCTACGGCGAGCTGCCCACGCAGTCCGAACTGGACTCGTTCACCAACAAGATCCGGCGGCACACGCTGCTGCACGAGGACCTGAAGCGGTTCTTCGACGGATTCCCCCGGGACGCGCACCCCATGCCGGTGCTGTCCAGTGCCGTCAGCGCGCTCTCGACCTTCTACCAGGACTCGCTCGACCCGTTCGACCAGGAGGCGGTCGAGCTCTCGACCGTCCGGCTGCTGGCGAAGGTGCCGACGATCGCGGCCTACGCCTACAAGAAGTCGGTCGGCCAGCCGTTCCTCTACCCGGACAACTCGCTCGGCCTGGTCGAGAACTTCCTGCGGATGACCTTCGGCTTCCCCGCTGAGCCGTACGAGGTCGACCCGGTCTTCGTCAAGGCACTGGACACCCTGCTGATCCTGCACGCCGACCACGAGCAGAACTGCTCCACCTCGACGGTGCGGATGGTCGGCTCGTCGCAGGCCAACCTCTTCGCCTCGATCTCCGCCGGCGTGAACGCCCTGTTCGGCCCGCTGCACGGCGGCGCCAACCAGGCCGTGCTGGAGATGCTGCAGCGGATCGAGCGCGAGTTCGAGGGCGACGTCGACAAGTTCGTCGAGCGGGTCAAGAACAAGGAGGACAAGAGCGCCCGGCTGATGGGCTTCGGCCACCGGGTGTACAAGAACTACGACCCGCGGGCGAAGATCATCAAGCAGCAGGCCGACGAGATCCTCAAGGGCCTCGGCGTCAACGACCCGCTGCTCGACATCGCGATGCGCCTGGAGGAGCGGGCACTCGCCGACGACTACTTCATCGAGCGCAAGCTCTACCCGAACGTCGACTTCTACACCGGTGTCATCTACCGGGCCATGGGCTTCCCCACCCGGATGTTCACGGTGCTGTTCGCGCTCGGCCGGCTCCCCGGCTGGATCGCCCACTGGCGCGAGATGATCAACGACCCGACCACGCGGATCGGGCGCCCGCGCCAGCTCTACGTCGGGGCCACCAAGCGGGACTACGTGGAGATGTCCGCCCGCTGAGGCGCCCGGCCACTGCTGCCCTGACGACGCAACGAACGGCACTCTCGTCTACTCCGAGTGGACGAGAGTGCCGTTCGTCCACGTTCGGGACCGATGCACGGAACTCGTTCCCCGCTGGCGCCGATGNAGTGCCGTTCGTCCACGTTCGGGACCGATCCCGACACCGATCCCGACGCTGCCCGTTCGAGCAGGTGAGGGGCCCTCGCACGGCCCGGGCTCGATAAGGTCCGGGCAGCGACGAGAGGAGGTCGAGGATGGCGGAGCGGAGGAGGCCGCGCCGGCGTCGCACGTGGATCCTGCTGCTGGCCGCGATCGCGATCGGTGCCTGGCTCGTGCGGTCGCGCCGGGCCGTCGAACCGCAGCCGTGGGACCCGCCGATGCCCGTCCCGACGACGCCACCGGACGCCGCCGAGGCGATCGAACCCGAACCGGTGCCGACCGAGCCGCCGCTGGCCGAGATGCAGCCGCCCGCGCTGCCGGCTGCCGTGCCCACCGCCGAACCCAGGGTCGTCGAGCCCAGTGGGCCCGAGCTCAACGGTGCCGGACCGGCCGAGCCCGGACCCGACCCGCTCTTCACCCCCGCCCCGCCGGACGAGCCCGTCACGCCGCCGGAGCCGGGACCGAACCCGCTGTCCACCGAGGACCCGGCCGGGGAACCGGGTCCGGAATCGGCCCCGGAACCAGCTCCGGAACCGGCGGTCAACCCCTTGTTCACCCCGGCGCCGCCCGAGGAGCCCGCGAAGGGTGTTCCCGCCCTGCCCGACGGCTCCCCGCCCGGCCCGGAGTTCGTGATCAAGGGCAACGCCGGGTCGAAGCTGTTCCACACCGAGGACAGCCCGTACTTCCGCCGGACGAAGGCCGAGGTGTGGTTCCGCACCGAGGAGGAGGCCGTCGCGGCGGGCTACACCAAGTGGAACCGCCGCCGAACCAAGCGTTGACCATGGACATCCGCGAGATCAACCGCACGGTGATCACCCGCTTCCGCGCCGGCGAGGACCCGGAGGGGATGCACCGCGACCGGTTGCTCCTGCTCACGACCACCGGACGGCGCAGCGGCACCCCGCACACCGCGCCCATGGCGTTCTTCCGGCACGGCGACACCCCGGTCGTGTTCGCCTCGAACATGGGCGCGGCGCAGCACCCGCAGTGGTACCGCAACCTGCTGGCCGATCCGCACGTCACCGTCGAGCTGCCGGACGAGACCTACCAGGGCAGGGCCCGCACCGCTGTCGGCGAGGAGCGGGCTCGGCTGTGGGCGATGGCGGTCGAGCAGTACCCCTTCCTGCCCGACCACCAGCAGAAGGCGGGGGAGCGGGAGATCCCGCTCGTCGTCCTCGAGCGGGCCGGCTAGGCCGCCCGGCCCAGCGCCTCCCGCAGCGACACCCGCGCCCCGGTCCGCAGCACCGAGTTGCGGTACACCCGCCCGGCCAGCCGCACCACCACGACGATCGCCACCAGTGCCAGCAGCGCGGCGATCCCCACTTCCCACAGCTCCGCGGTGCCGAGCGCGTAGCGGGCCGGCATCACGGTCTGGGAGAAGAACGGGATGTAGGACAGCACCGTCGCCAGCGGGTTGCGCGGGTCGCCTGGCAGCAGGTTCACGGTGAGGATGAACGGGATGAGCAGCAGGAAGATCATCGGTGCGACCACCGAGTTGAGCTCCTCCTGACGGGACACCGTGGACCCGATCGCGGCGTAGAGCGAGGCGAACAGGAAGAACCCGAGCAGGTACCAGACGAGCACCATCGCGAACATGCCCAGCGCGGCGCCGGGCAGCGTGAGCAGGCCGAACGAGATCCCGGCGATCGCCGCGATCCCGCCGAGCACCACCAGGTTGAGCAGCCCGACCGCGCCCAGCCCGATGATCTTGCCGGCGAGCAGCTCCCACGGTTTGATCGTGGCCAGCAGCAGCTCCACCACGCGGCTCTGCTTCTCCTCGACGACGCCGGTGGCGACCAGCTGCCCGTAGCCGGAGAGCGAGATGAACAGCAGCACCGTGCCGACGATCGCCAGCGCCAGCCGCTGCCCGCGGTCCGGGTCGACGGGCTCGAGGGTCTCCTCCGCCACCGTGCTGCGCGCCTCGAGCGCGTCCGGGTCGGTGCCCGCCGCGCGCAGCGCTTCCGTCAGCTCCGTCTGGCGCACCGCCGTGCCGACGACCGCGGCGAGCCGCTCGTCCACCGCGTCCCGCCCGAGCAGGGTGTAGCGGCCGCCCGGGTCGGCGACCAGCAGCCCGTCGAGCTCGTCGGCGGCGAGCGCGGAGCGCCCGGCGGCCTCGGCGACGTCGCGGATCTCCAGCGTCAGGTCCTGCGTGCGGGCGGTCGCCTCCAGCGCGGGCGCGAGTGCGGAGGCGCCGGGGGTGACCCCCAAGGTGCTCGTCGACTGCTGCCCGGCGATGAACGCCGAGATCGCGCCGACCACGCCGAACAGCACGATCGTGACGATCAGGCCGATGACGAAGCTGCGCGAGCGCACCTGCGTGACGAACTCCCGCTTGGCCACCAGGCGGATCGCCTCGACGGACGACAGCGGCGCGCTCATCGGGCCCGCTCCGGCGCGGCGGCCGACACGACGTCGCGGTAGACCTCGGTGAGCGGGGGCCGGTGCCGGCGGAACTCGTGCACCGGGCCCGCGGCGAGCGCGGCGGCGAGCACCTGCTGGTCGTCGGCCCCCAGGAGGCGCACGGTCGTGCGGGTGCCGGCGGCCGCCACCACCTGCACCCCGGGTAGTGCGTCGGCCCAGCCGGCGGGCGGTCCCTCCACGACCAGGACGACGCCGTGGTCGCGGTCGCGCAGCTCCTCCACGGTGCCGACGGCGACCATCCGCCCGTCGGCGATGATCCCGATCCGGTCGCAGAGCCGCTCGACGAGATCGAGCTGGTGGCTGGAGAACACCGTGGGGATGCCGCCGTCGGCCTTGTCGCGCAGGACCTTGCTCATCACCTCGACGGCGGTCGGGTCCAGCCCGGAGAACGGCTCGTCGAGCACGAGCACCTCCGGGTCGTGCACCAGCGCGGCGGCGAGCTGCACCCGCTGCTGGTTGCCGAGGGAGAGCTTCTGCACCTCGTCGCCGAGCCGTGAGGCGATGCCCAGCCGTTCGGTCCAGTGCCGAGTGGAGCTGCGTGCCTCGCCCGGGCCGAGCCCGTGCAGCCGCGCCAGGTACTGCAGGTGGTCCTCCACCTTCATCTTGGGGGTAGAGGCCGCGCTCCTCCGGCATGTAGCCGATGCGCCTGCGCACGTCCGCGTCGATCGGCGCGTCCTTCCAGCGCACCTCGCCGGAGTCGGCGGCGAGCACGCCCAGGACGATCCGCATCGTCGTGGTCTTGCCCGCGCCGTTGCTGCCCACGAACCCGAACACCTCGCCCGGCCGCACCGTGAACGAGACGTCGGACAGCACCGTGCGGGTACCGAACCGCTTGCTGATCCCCCGGATGTCCAGCACGAGGGGACCCTAGAGCACGGGCTCCGCCCGGCCCACCGGCCTCAGTGCCGTGATCGCCGCCCGCCACCCGGTTCGGTGATCGTGGTCGAGATGCCGTAGCCGCGGATCTTGCGGTAGATCGTCGCCCGCGACATGCCCAGGTGCCGGGCCGCCTCCGCCTTGTTGCCGTCGTTGTCGATCAGCGCGTCGACGATCGCGTCGCACTCGATCGCCTCCAGCGGCGTGAGCACTCGGCGGGTGATCGCGCGGGTCTCCGGCGGCAGGTCGTCGGGCATCAGCACCCCGGCGCGGCGGCGGGCCACGGTCTTGCGCAGCACCTGGTAGAGCTGCTCGACGTTGCCCGGCCAGCGGTTGCGCATGAGCACCCGCAGCGCGGCGGGGGAGCAGGTGAGCTCCGATCCGCGGGTCAGCCGCGCGATCAGGTGCGGCACCAGCTCCTCGACGTCCTCCAGCCGGTGCCGCAGCGGTGGCACCTCGACCGTGCGGGGGAAGAACTCCAGCAGGTCGACGCCGTCGTCGCCGAGCGGCAGCCCCTCCGGCCCGACGGTCGCCACGACCCAGGGGTCAGGCGACTCGCGGTGCGGTTCGAGCACCTCGGTGAGCGCTTGTCGGCCCTCGGGGCCCAGCTCGTCGAGGTGGGTGAGGACCAGCACCCCTGCCCCGTTGTCCAGCTCGGCCGCCACGTCGGCGATCCAGCGCGGGCCGTACTCGCGCGCGTCCAGCACCCGCAGGTGCGACGCGGGCGCGCGCATCTGGTGCGCAGCCTTCGCCAGCGTGGTCTTCCCGACGCCCGGCTCGCCCTGCAGGACGAGCCACTCCCGGCTGCGGAAGTGCCGGTCGGCGGCCTGGCAGCACTTCTGCCACAGCAGGCTGGAGCCGACGGCGGCGGTCGGCACCGGGGTGGACGCCTGCGCCGAGCGCCGGGAGTGCTGGGCCGGGGCGGATGTGGCCAGCTGCACGTTCAGCACGCCACCCGCGGCGCCGCGGTCGACCCAGCTGGGCCGGCACTGCACCCGGGCGACCGCCCCGCTGGGCAGGTCGAGCATGAGCAACCGCTGCCCTGAGGTGAGCGCTTCCGTGGCCGCGTTGATCAGCACGAGCTGGTCGGCCGGGGTGATCGTCTCGCGTGCGACGTCGTTCATCATCACGACGTCCGGGCCGACGGCGATCACCGCGCCGCGGGCGCGCCGCGCGGTGGTGAGGTAGTCGTGCAGCAGCGCCAGCTCACGCGGTCCGGATTGATCCAGGAGCGCCGACTCGATCTGGCGGGCGATCCGCGACACCGTGGTGGCCATGAACCGCCCGGCATCGGGCCGCCAGCAGGTCAGGTCGACGACTCCGAGCAGCTTGCCGCTGACCGGGTGCCAGATCGGCGCGCCCGCGCAGGCGAACGGGGCGAGCGGCTCGACGTAGTGCTCGTAGCCGAACACCTCGGCGGGCCGGCGGCCCTCCAGGGCGGTGCCGATGCCGTTGGTGCCGACGTACTTCTCGGCGTAGCTGAACCCCGGCGCGAGCCAGATCCGGTCCAGCGCCTGGCGCAGCTCGGAGTCGCCGGTCCGGCGGTCGAGGACCACGCCGTCGGCGTCGGTGAGGATCACGCTGACCGGTTCGGTGGCCAGCTCGTCGGAGATGTCGTTCAGGATCGGGCTCGCCGCGCGCACCAGCGGCGAGTCGGGCTCGAGGTCCCAGTCGTCGCTCAGTTCGACGCTGTGGACCGGGATCGCCCATTCCCGCGAGCGTGCCCACGACGCCAGGATCGTGTCGCGGACGATCCCGGTGGGCACGACGTCGTCCACGAGGAACGACGTCCGAGCACGAAGCAGCTGGTCACCCGTCAGCTCTGCCGGGTGATCGGATGTCCCGTCGGTCACGCGCCCCAAGCGGTGCCCTCCTCGGCGCAGCTCACGTTCCGTCGCGATGCGGAAGCTGGTGCACCTGAAGCTACTCGCTGCCGGGGCTCACGGACAGCATGCAGACGAAGGCTCATCGTCTCATATTGAGACCTCAGCCCGGCAGTGAGGGCGGTGTGATTCCGAGCACGAGGGAACCGCAACGGTGCTGGCCCACGCACCGGGACCGCTGCAGCACCTCGGGTCACCTCCAGCGGCCGGCGCCACCCGCGCACGGCTCGGTTCGCGAGAGGGGGCGCACAGGAGGGACGAGCTGACGCTCCCGTCCTCCGGCCCGGCGGGGCCGGCGGACGGCCCGCGGGGCGGAACGCGCACTTCCTCAGCCCACCACCATGTGAGGAGACGACGTGAGTCGGCAGAGCTTGGCAAAGGCTCACCAGAAGATCCAGGAGCTCTCCTGGGAGCCGCAGTACCACGAGCCGTACATGAAGTACGGAACCGACTACACCTTCCGCAAGGCAGCGAAGAAGGACCCGCTCAAGCAGGTCCTCCGGTCGTACTTCCCCATGCAGGAGGAGAAGGACCACCGGGTCTACGGCGCGCAGGACGGCGCCATCCGCGGGAACATGTTCCGGCAGGTGCAGGAGCGCTGGCTGGAGTGGCAGAAGCTGTTCCTGTCCATCATTCCGCTGCCCGAGATCTCCGCTGCCCGGTCCATGCCGATGCTGTTCCACGCGGTACCGAACCCGGAACTGCACAACGGCCAGGCGATTCAGATGATCGACGAGGTCCGGCACTCGACGATCCAGCAGAACCTGAAGCGCCTCTACATGAACAACTACATCGATCCCGCGGGCTTCAACAACACCCTGCGTGGCTTCCACGGCGACTACTGCGGCACCATCGGCCGGCAGTTCGCGGAAGGCTTCATCACCGGTGACGCGATCACCGCGGCCAGCATCTACCTGACGATCGTGGCCGAGACGGCGTTCACGAACACCCTGTTCGTGGCCATGCCGGCCGAGGCGGCGGCCAACGGCGACTACCTGCTGCCCACCGTGTTCCACTCGGTCCAGTCCGACGAGTCGCGCCACATCTCCAACGGTTACGCGACGCTGCTGATGGCCCTGTCCGACGAGGACAACCGCCAGCTGCTCGAGCGCGACCTGCGCTACGCGTGGTGGAACAACCACCGCGTCGTCGACGCCGCCATCGGTACCTTCATCGAGTACGGCACGAAGGACCGCCGCAAGGACCGCGAGTCGTACGCGGAGATGTGGCGCCGCTGGATCTACGACGACTACTACCGGGCCTACCTGATCCCGCTGGAGAAGTACGGCCTGGTGGTTCCGCACGACCTGGTCGAGGAATCCTGGAAGCAGATCTGGGAGAAGGGCTACGTCCACGAGGTGGCGCAGTTCTTCGCTACCGGGTGGCTGGCGAACTACTGGCGAATCGACAGCATGACTGACGAGGACTTCGAGTGGTTCGAGTACAAGTACCCGGGCTGGTACGACAAGTACGGCAAGTGGTGGGAGAACTACAACCGCCTCGCGCTGCCCAACGGGCACAACCCGATCGTGTTCGAGGACGTCGACTACGTCTACCCGCACCGCTGCTGGACCTGCATGGTCCCGTGCCTGGTGCGTGAGGACATGGTCATGCAGGAGGTCGACGGCCAGTGGCGGACCTACTGCCACGAGGTGTGCCGGTGGACCGACGCCGAGGCGTTCCGGCCGGTGTACCAGGGTCGCGAGACCCCGAACATGGGCAAGCTGGTCGGCCACCGCGAGTGGGAGACGCTCTACCACGGCTGGAACTGGGCGGACGTCGTCTCCGACATGGGCTTCGTCCGCGACGACGGCAAGACGATGACGGCGCAGCCGCACCTGAACCTCGACCCGTCGAAGATGTGGACGCTCGACCACCTGCGGCGCTGCCCGCCGCTGCAGAGCCCGAACGTGCTCCTGAACGAGATGACCGACGAGGAACGCGCCGCCTTCGTCGACGACTACCACCGTCAGGGGCCCGCGGGACGTCCGGCGCCGAAGGCCGATGCCCGATAGGGCCGGCTGCCTGATCGCCTGAGCGCGGGTCAGGCGAGGGGGGAGGGCCCCGCGGGGCCCTCCCCCTGCTCGATCCTGCGCGCAAACCGGTCCGCCGGTTGGTTCACCCGGGTCCCCGCCCGAATCCAGATGAGGACACACATACATGGGAGAGAAGCACGTCGTCCGGTTCGAACCGGTCGGCATCGAGATCGAGGTCGACGAGGACCAGACGATCCTGCGCGCGGCCGCCGAGAACGGCGTCCAGCTCATGCACGGCTGCAAGGAAGGGCAGTGCGCGGCCTGCAAGTCGTTCGTGCTCGAGGGTGACATGGACGACATCGAGCTCGACCGCTACTCGACGTTCGCTCTTCCCGACTACGAGAAGGAGGAGGGCTCCACGCTCCTCTGCCGGGCGCACGCCTACGGCGATCTCGTCATCGAGCTGCTGCAGTACGACGAGGAGATCATCCGCAACGGCCTGCCGCTGACGCGCGGCGTGGTCGAGGTCGTCGCGATCGAGCCGGTCACGCACGACATGCGCCACCTCGTGGTCAAGCTGGTGGAACCGGCTGAGATCAAGTTCTTCCCGGGCCAGTACATGGACTTCCTGGTCCCGGGCACGGACGAGACCCGGTCGTTCTCCATGGCGAACACCCCGAACCGGGAAGGGATCTTCGAGTTCGTCGTCAAGGTCTACCCGGACGGGCTGTTCTCGCAGTTCCTCGACACGCGACTGCAGGTGGGGGACCGGCTGGAGGTCGAGGCCCCGTTCGGGACCTTCACCCTCCGGGAGAACCGGACGTCGGACATCGTCTTCGTCGGCGGCGGTGCCGGGATGGCGCCGGTGCTCGGTCTGCTGCGGTCGATGGCCGAGCGCGGCGTGCAGCGCCGAGCGAGGTTCTACTACGGCGCACGCACCACGAGGGACCTGTGCTTCGAGAAGGAGCTCGCTGAGCTCGGCGAGAAGCTCTTCGACTTCACCTTCGTACCCGCCCTCTCCGAGCCGGATCCCGGTGAGGAATGGGACGGCCACGTCGGGCTCATCACCGAGGTGGTCAAGAAGAACGAGACGAGTCTGGAGGGAATGGATGCCTACGTCTGCGGTCCGCCGCCGATGGTGGACGCGGCGATCGTGACGCTGACCGCACTGGGCGTGAACGAACACAACATCTATTACGACAAGTTCACCACCACCGGTGAACAAGAAGGCGAGGACGGCCAATGACCACCACCGAGCGGCCCGAACGCAGCGTTCCGAAGCCCGTCTTCACCGACGCGGAAGCCGGTGCGCGCGAATTCCCCGACTCCGGCCCGAGTGCGCGTCGGTACAACTACTTCAAGCCGGCGAAGCGCAAGCAGACCCACTACGAGGACGTCACCGTCGAGGTGCAGCCCGATCCGCGGCATTACCTGTCGCAAGGTTGGATCTACGGTTTCGCCGACGGGTCGGCCGGCTACCCGCTCAACTGGACGAAGTTGAAGGCCTGGGGCGTCGACGACCCTGAGCCGCAGCGCGGCATCGGATCCGGAGGGCTGCCGAAGGACTTCTCCTGGCCCGCCCACGGCTGGCACGAGTTCCGCGATCCCAACGAAGAGTGGGAGATGACGTTCTACCGCTACAACGCGAACGTCGTGCGGCAGATCAACCAGAACGTCGAGAACGCGCGCCAGGCCAAGGCGTTCGACCAGTGGACGGAGAACTGGAAGCGCTTCGTCGAGCGCAACGTCGGTGCCTGGATGCACATCGAGCACATCATCGGGCTGTACGTGTTCGCGGCGTGCAACCGGTCCGGCCCGACGAACATGCACAACACCGCGATGGCGGTGAACAGCATGCACAAGATCCGGTTCGCGCAGGACCTCGCCCTCTACAACCTCACGCTCTCCGAGGAGATCGAGGGCTTCGACGGCGCCGCGCACATCGCGGCGTGGGACTCCGACGCCGAGTGGCAGGGCGCCCGGGCCCTGACCGAGGCGCTCACGGCCGTCGAGGACGACTGGGGCGAGTCGGTGTTCGCCACGAACGTCGTGTTCGAGCCGCTGATCGGGGAGCTGTTCCGCTCCAACCTGGTCATGCAGTCCGCGGCTCCCAACGGCGACTTCGTCACCCCGACGGTGTTCGGCGCCGGCGAGTACGACTACGCCCAGCGCGACCTGCGCTGGACGATCGCCTGCTTCGCCCCGCTCACCGAGGACCGCGAGTTCGCCGACCACAACAAGCAGCTCATGCAGAGCTGGTTGGCGAAGTGGGTGCCGCAGGCGCTCGACGCCGCCCGGAAGATGCAGCCGCTGTGGTCGCAGCCCGACGCCAAGCCGCCGCGTTTCGAGGACTCGCTGGACAAGGCGAAGAACCGGTTCGCCGGGATCTGCACCGATCTCGGTCTGACCCCTCCCGAGGAGCTGAAGCAGTGACGACCTTCAAGGCGCCGGAAAGCCCGTTCAAGGCCGACAACACCGCGTCCGGTAAGGCCGGTGTCACACTGATGAACAACCAGATCGGTGTGGTCGTGGCCGATGTCATGAAGAAGCACGACAACGTCACGGTGACCTACCTGCCGTCGATGATCCGGGTCGACTGCGTAGGCCGGATGGACTTCGTCTACTCCGAGATCTCCGAAGCCCTCGGCGAGGACGAAGGGTTCTTCGACGCCGCCGAGTTCGAGGAGAACATGTCGACCCACTACGGGAAGATGATCCACATGGATGACCGGACGGTGATGTTCGGGAACCTCGAGGAGGCCGCCGCGTTCATCGGCGACATGCTCCCGCCCGAGGTCAGCCGGTAATCATCCAGCACGTCCGGCCGGGTCGTCGTCCGTGGGCAGACACGGGCGACGACCCGGGCTCGTTGTTCCGCACCCGCGCCGCAGACCAACGTTGAGCAACTTTTCCAGGAGGACGATTCATGGCCAAGGAACTACGTTTTGGTGAGGAGGCACGCCGGTTGTTGCAGGCCGGGGTGGATCAGCTCGCCGAAGCCGTCAAGAGCACACTCGGGCCGAAGGGCCGCAACGTCATCCTGGAGAAGATCACCGGGACACCGGAGGTCACCAACGACGGCGTCACGATCGCGCGGGAGATCCACCTGCGCGATCCGTTCGAGAACATGGGCGCCCAGATCCTCAAGGAAGCCGCCGTCAAGACCAACGACACCGTCGGCGACGGCACGACGACCGCCACCGTGATCGCTCAGGCGATCGTGCGCGCCGGCATGAAGGCGATCGCCGACGGCGGCAACCCGGTGCTGGTCAAGCGCGGCATCGACCTGGCCGTCGCCACGATCGTCGACCGGCTGGCCGAGGTCGCGCACCCGGTGTCGAGCGAGGAGGACCTCGCCCGCGTCGCGGCGATCTCCGCCAACGACGACGAGACGATCGGCCGCGTCGTGGCCCGGACCCTGCACACCGTCGGCGACGAGGGTGTCATCTCCGTCGACGACGGCCCGGTGCCGGGCATCACGGTGAACTTCGTCGAGGACTTCGAGTTCGACAACGGCTACGTCTCGCCGTACCTGGTCACCGATCCCGGCTCGATGACGGCCGTGCTCGACGATCCGTACCTGCTGTTCTCCGCGGAGAAGATCTCCGACGTCCGCACGCTGATGCCGGTGCTCGAACGGATCATGCGCAACCCGAAGCCGCTGGTCATCGTGGCCGAGAAGGTGGAGGGCACGGCGCTGCAGATGCTCGTGCACAACCACGTGAACGGCCACATCAAGGTCACCGCGATCCAGGCGCCCGGCTTCGGCGAGAAGCGGGTGCACCTGCTGGAGGACATGGCCGCGCTCTGCGGCGGCAAGGTGCACTCGAAGGCGTCGGCGTTCGCGCTGGAGCAGATGGGGCCGGAGCACCTGGGCACCGCGCGGCAGGTCCGTGCCACGAACGAGCGGACTGTGTTCATCGGGGGCGGGGGTGATCCGGGTCGGTTGGAGCAGCGGCTGGCGCAGCTGCGGGCCGAGCTGTCGCGGGCGGTCATCGGCACCGACCAGGACTGGCTATCGGACCGCATCGCGCGGCTGTCCGGCAAGGCGGCGATCGTGCTGGTCGGTGCGCCGACGAACGCGGAGCTGAAGGAGATCCGCCACCGCGTCGACGACTCGCTGCAGGCCACGCGGGCCGCGATGGCCGAGGGCATCGTCGCGGGCGGCGGCGCGGCGCTGCTGCACGCCGAGCCGGCGCTCGACGCGCTCGACGTGACCGGGGACTACCGCATCGGCGTGGAGATCGTGCGGACGTCGCTCACCGAGCCGGTGCACCTGATCGCCGAGAACGCCGGCTACGACGGCGACTCGGTGGTCAAGCAGGTGACCGCGCTCGGTGTCGACGAGGGCTTCGACGCGCTGGAGGGCCGCTTCGGCGACATGGTCGAGCTGGGCATCATCGATCCGCTGCGGGTCGTCCGCTCCGCCCTGCAGAACGGCGCGTCCGTGGCCGGGCTGATCCTCACCACCAACTCGCTGGTGGCTGAGGAGCAGACGCCGTGGAACAAGGCGCTCATGACCGAGTTCGGTCAGTTGGACGAGGGCATCCCGCAGCCGTCGCCGGACTCCAGCACTCCGCAGTCGCTGGGTCTCGGCCCGTCCATGGGCTGAGCCGGGCCGGATCAGGAGGTCGATCGTGTTCACCTACCGCGGCGAGACCTTCCGCGTCGTCGACGGTCAGGTGCACGTGTGGGACGCGAGCCCGCACAACCAGGCCATCCCGGACGGGGAGCTGTACGCCACTGATCTGCTGCGCCGCCACCGCGAGCTCGACGGGGTCGGGGTACCCCGGCACGAGGCGGAGCGGGTCTCCGAGGAGAGCCTGCTGCGCGACGTGTTCGACACCGGCTACGTCGATCGCGCGGTGCTGCAGCCGGTGGTTCTCGGCGATCTGTTCGTGCTGGGCTTCAGCCCGCTGGAGTGGCACGCGGAGATGGCCGAGTGGATGCCGGGCCGGTTCGTGCTGTCGGGCGAGCTGGACCCCGAGGGCGGGCAGCCGGGCGCGCGCGGGCTGGTCGCGCGGGTGCGCCGACACGATCTGCGCGGCATCACGCTGTGCGAGACGCGTCGTCCCACGGGGCAGCAGCCGCTGGGGGAGCCGTGGCTGCGCCGGGTGCTGGCCCGGTGCGCGGAGGCGGGCGCCGACGTCGTCCACGTCGGGGTGGGGCCGTCCACGCGGCCGGCTCCGTGGCGGCGCGATGAGCCCGATCCTCTGCCGCCGGGCCGGCGCCGCCCCCGCGTGCCGCGGTGGGCGGAGCCGCTGCAGTCCGGGTCGATGCTGCCGGTGCGCCGGGCCGCCGCGCGCATCGCCCCGCCCGGTTTCGATCCGGCGCAGCTGCGCACGCTGGCGTCCGATCTACCCGAGGTGTCGTTCGTGCTGGGGGCGGGCTGCCTGCCTGGCCAGCAGCTGTGCGCGCTCGCTGATCTGCCCAACGTGTACGTGCTGCTCACGGAGATCCTGCCGTGGATGGGATCGACGGACTTCGCGCACGCGTTCGGCGGGCTGCTGCGGGCGTTCGGGGCCCAGCGGCTGCTGTTCGGCAGCGGCTACCCGATGGTGCGGCCGGGCCGGCTGGTGCGGGAGCTCGCGGCGTACCGGTTCCCGCCCGAGCTGATCCACCGCTATCCCCGGTGGGACACCGCGGCCGTGCGGGCCGTGCTGGGCGGCAACGCGGCTCGGCTGTACCGGATCGGCGGGCTGCCCGCTGCCGCGTCGGTGGCCGCGGCCGGTGCGTGAGATCCGATCGGTGGTTGCTCCGCCGAGCCGGTGCGCAGCGCGCCCGGGAGCGCAATCATGGCTCGATGGACGCCGTCGCGGAGTTCACCCGGCTCGTGCGCTCGGGCGAGCCGCTGCCGCTCGACCGGGGCGCCCTGCTCATCGCGGCAGCGGCCGAGCCCGACACGGACGTCGAGCGCTGGCTGCGCGCCCTCGACGGGCTCGCCGACGGGATCGATTCGCTCCCCGCACTGCGCCGCAGGCTGTTCGTCGACATCGGGCTGACCGGCAACCGCGCCGACTACACCGATCCGCGCAACTCGTTCCTGCCGCACGTGCTGGGCCGCGGCCTCGGCATCCCGATCTCGCTCGCCGTCGTCACGATCGAGGTGGGCCGGCGCGCCGGCATCGCGCTGGAGGGCGTCGGCATGCCCGGCCACTTCCTCGTCGGCATCCCGGGCACCGGCCGCTACCTGGATGCCTTCGACGGCGGTACCGAGCTGGACGCCGCCGGCGCTGAGGAGCGCTGGCGCGCACTCGGCGGCCAGGGCCCGTTCCAGGTGGGCTACCTCGACCCTGTGCCGACCACGGCGATCCTCGCCCGCATGCTGGAGAACCTGCGCGTCAGCTACCGCACCCGCCGCCGCCCCGCCGATCTCGAACGGGTGCTGCGCATGCGGCTCGCGCTCGGCGGCGAGCTCGACCACATCGTTGAGCTGGCCGATGCCCTCGGCGAACAAGCCCGCTGGCCCGAGGCCGCCGCCCTGCTGCGCGCCACCCCACCGGACTTCCCGCCTGAGCAGCGCTACGCCCTGGAGCTGCGGGCGAAGTCGATGCTGGCGAACCTCAACTAGCGCTGCTCCGAGTTGCCGGTCCCGGCACGTCCACTTAGCGTCGTCACGCTCGCAAGGGGGGCGCTGATGACGACGACGAAACCGGCCGAGGTCGATGAGGCCACCGTCCGCAAGGCGGTGGGCGCCGCCGCGATGGGCAACTTGGTCGAGTGGTTCGACTACGGCATCTACAGCTACGTGACGATCCAGATCGGCCTGGCCCTGTTCCCGCCGGGCGGTGAGTCGTCCAACCAGCTCCTCGTGCTGGCGACCTTCGCGATCGCCTTCCTCGTCCGGCCGCTCGGCGGCATCGTCCTCGGCCCGCTGGGCGACCGCATCGGCCGCAAGCGCGTCCTCGCGATGACGATCGTCACCATGTCGGCCGCGAGCTTCATCCTGGGCTGCTTGCCCACGTTCGCCGCGGTCGGCTGGTGGGCACCTCTGCTCCTCGTCCTCACCCGGCTCGTCCAGGGCTTCGCAACCGGCGGCGAGTACGGCGGCGCGGCCGCTTTCATCGCCGAGTACGCCCCCGACAAGCGCCGCGGCTTCTACTGCTCTTTCCTGGAGTTCGGCACCACCGGCGGGTTCGTCCTGGCGGCGGGCCTCGTCACCGTCCTGCAGGTGACCCTGCCCGAGGCCGCGATGAACGACTGGGGCTGGCGCATCCCGTTCTTCGTGGCCGGCCCGCTCGGCCTCGTCGGCCTGTGGCTGCGCTCGAAGCTCGAGGACACCCCGGCGTTCCTCGAGATGGAGGCCCAGAACGCCGGCTCCGCCTCTCCGCTCAAGGACGTGCTGACCAAGCACTGGCGCCCCGTCCTGGTCTGCGTGGGACTCGTGCTCTTCTACAACGTCGCCGTCTACACGGTGCTCTTCTACATGCCGGACTACCTGCAGCGGACGGTCGACCTGCCGGCCACCACCGCTCTGGTCTCCATCCTCGGCATGATGGTCCTGATCATGATCGTGATCATCCCGGTGGGCGCCCTGTCCGACCGCGTCGGCCGCAAACCGCTCATCACCACGGCCTGCGTCGGCTTCATCGTCCTCGGCTACCCGGCCTTCCTCCTGCTGGACACGGGCACGATCGCGGGCACCGTCGGCGGTCTGTTCGTCCTCGGCATGCTGCTCGTCCTGCTCCTCGGCACGATGTCGGCCACCCTGCCCGCCCTGTTCCAGACCGACACCCGCTACGCCGGCTTCTCCGTGGGGTACAACCTCTCGACGTCGATCTTCGGCGGCACCGCCCCGGCGGTCATCGCCGCCCTCGTCACCGCCACGGGCAACAACGCCATGCCGGGCGCCTACATCGCCGTCGCCTCGCTCATCTCGCTGACCACGGTCCTCATGCTCCGCGAGTCCGCGCGCAAGCCGCTACCGGGCGCCAGCGGTGTCCGCCTGGCACCCGCCCCGGCGTAGGGAACAAGGAACCTGATCATGGACTTGCGTCCTTGACCGACGCCTGGTGTGCAGATCCTGTTGGGTTGGTGCCGCGCACGCTCGTAGATGGGGTTGCGTAGGTCGTACCGTTGTTGTTGCGCCGTTCGCGCGCTCACGTTTCGAACCTCGACTTCTTGTCGTTGAGGAGAACTGGGTGGCAGTGACGTTCCTCTAGTGTGCTCTTCCGCCTCTACGGCTCGCCCTGTATTTGTTTTCGAGGCTCATGCTCGCGTAGCATTGTCGAGGGTTTTTCGCGAGTTCGGTGATTTCGAGGATGGCCGCGGTGTCTGTGACCGAATCGACTCGGCTTCTGCGGTCGGCGTTGTCATTGTGATTCGCGTCCAATGCGGTTGGCAGGTGTGCCACGTTCGGCTCGACCGAATTCCTTGGTCCGGACATTGACTCGGTTCCGTCGATGTGGACGGCCGGTAGGCCGCGACCGTGTGCCGATCAGATCTCGATCCCATCGGCCGCACGGCGACGACGTTCGAGTCAACTTCTGCGAGCCCTGCAGGCCCCGAGGCAGCGCCCAGCGTCACGCCTCACGAACCCCACCCGCCGTCCAACCGCCGAAACCCGTTGACCGACCCTCGCCACGCGTAAGCCCAGCACACCCGCCCACCGGAGACCGCAACTCGGACCCGGGCGTACCCCGGCCCCTCGTACTCGTCCAACCGGCACAGGACCCGAGCCACCGACCGCACCGACACGACCCACCCCGGCGTGACCCCAGGGCAGGCCGGTACCCAAGCCGGATACCCCTGCCCCGTGTCGAACACGGCCCCCTGGACAACTGCTCGGGAGGGTGCTCCGAGGACGTGGGGCGCCAACAACCCCCAAGCGGACTGCCCGGGCTGCAGCGATCCGTAGACGAAGAGCGAAGAGGGCCAGGATGCGGGATCGGGCGCCCCGGTTTCGGTCGCAGCAGAGAGCCCGTCGGACGCAGCAGGCTCCCCGACGAGCCCAGCAGCGACGGACTGCGGAACCGAGGCGCACCGCACGAAGGACCCGGCAACGGCGAGCGGTCGCCGGATCGGCGAGGCCCCGAGGTAGCACCAGGGCCGCTCGATCAGCTGACCGTCCTCGGTGCGAACGGTCCCGGTGGACAGCCGAGCCAACCGATACCGATCCCCGCGCCCTTCACACCGATCCAGTACCGCGATCTGGGTCGGAGTCGCCAACCACAGGGCGTGCGACTCGACGACCCCAGGAGCAGCGGCGAGGACCGCAGGCCGCTGCCCGTCCCGCTTCCGCAGCCCCGACGCCCAGACGGCCGCCATCCCCGTGGTCCGCACCCGGAGGACCACGACCGGGTCCGCACCCAGCCCGTGCGTCCTCCGCAGCCACGTGATCTTCGACGGGCACTTGTTGGAGCCGTAGGTCAGCAGCGGCACCCGTTCCCGGCACGGCGGGGCACCGTGCCGGGCGAGCCAGGTGTCGAGCGGGACACCGTCGACGGTCCAACCGCCCGGGCCGGGCCGCAGCGGGTGGCTGTGCCCCGCGACGTGGACGAACGACTGCTCCGGCACCGCACCCGGGTAAGGGTCCTCGGGGAACAGTTCGTCCGGCCACACAACGGTTTCAGTGTGCGATCCCGGTGAGTGCGCTGGCGTCCAACGCGCGGTCAGCCCGGCAGGTCCGTCACCTGGTCGGCGGGCGGCGCTTCGACGCTGACCGGGGCGCCCCAGTCGGAGAGCTTCACGGTCGCGCTGACCGGCTGGCCCTGCGACGTGAACGAGGACCGGAACTGGCGGGGCAGGTCGGAGGAGTCGATCCACAGCTGCATGTCGACGTTCTGGACACCGGCTTCCTGCAGCGGCCGCAGCTGTTCGCGGGTCTGGGCGTCCGGCGCCTCGGCCAGCGCCTTCGCGACGTCGACCTTGACGTCGTAGCGGGTGGTGGCGGCGCCGTCGATCGTGTCCGGTGAACTGCCGGTCAGCTCGCCGCCGATCTTGAACTGGTCGAACTGCTTCGACACGTCCACCTGGTCGATGATCTGGGCGAACTCCGCGGTGCGCGGGTCGTTCGGGTCGATCGGCATCCGCAGCCACGCCGGGTTGGCCGGACCCGCCTTCACGTACAGCACGTTGTCGACGAGCCGCATCTCCATCTCGCCGGCCTGGGGGATGCTCATCGTGAGCCGCATCTTCACGTTCCGGCCCTCGATGGCGTAGGCCCCCTCGCCGGTCATCGACTGGCCGCCGAGCCCGATGTCCATCTGCATCGTGGCACTGTGCTTGTCCGCCGTGGCCTTCGCCATGGCCGCGGACAGTTCGTCGATCGAGGTGTAGGCGACGGGTGCCGGTGGGGCGCCGGCGGGCGCGGCGGTGCCGGCCGTGGCGCCCCCGCAGCCCGCCAGGGCCACCACCACCGCCGCGAAGGCTGCGAGCAGGAACGGTTTGCGCATCTGTGTTGAACCCCCAGGGTGTCGGCTCGGCCGGGCCCGAATGCCTGATCCTCCCATCGCCCGCCGGGAGGGTTCCCCGGGGTTCTAGGGTCGGGGCGTGCTGCCACGGGCGATCGACTGGGCCGGCGACAGGATCGTGCTGCTCGACCAGACCGCGCTGCCCCGCCTCACCACGGTCGAGGTGACCGACGTCGACACGTTGATCGACGCGATCCGCCGGCTCGTCGTGCGCGGGGCGCCCGCGCTCGGGGTCGCCGGAGCGCTGGGGGTGGCACTGGCAGCGCGCACGCTGGAGGGTGCGGAGCTGGAGACGGCGGCCGAGCGGATCGCCGTGGCCCGGCCGACGGCGGTGAACCTCGCCGGCGGGGTGCGGCACGCGCTCGCGGCGGCGGCCGAGGGTCCGGACGCGGTGCTCGCCGCGGCGCTGGAGCTGCGCGACGCCGACATCGCCGCCTGCCACGCGATCGGCGACCGCGGCGCGGATCTGCTCACCGAGCTGTGCGGTGATCGCCCGCTCCGGTTGCACACCCACTGCAACGCGGGCGCGCTCGCGTGTGTGGAGTGGGGGACCGCGCTCGGCGTCGTCCGGTCGCTGCACCAGCGCGGCAGGGTGGAGCTCGTGGTGGCGGACGAGACGCGCCCCTTGCTGCAGGGCGCCCGCATCACCGCGGTCGAGCTGGCCGCCGAGCAGGTCCCCTACCGCGTTGTCGTCGACGGCGCCGGCCCGTCGCTCATCGCGCGCGGGCTCGTGGACGCGGTGGTGGTGGGCGCCGACCGGGTGGCCGCGAACGGCGACGTCGCCAACAAGATCGGCACGTACCCGCTGGCGCTCGCCGCGGCCCGCGCGGGCATCCCGTTCGTCGTGGCTGCGCCCGAGACGACGCTGGACCCCGACACCCCGGACGGCTCGGCCATCGAGATCGAGGAGCGGGCGCCGGAGGAGGTGTTCACCGGGGGACCGGCGTGGAACCCGGCCTTCGACGTGACCCCGGCCGACCTGGTCACGGCCATCGTCACGGACGAACGGGTCTGGCGGCCGGGGTGAGTGATCAGCAGCGCGCCTCGTCGAGGGGTTCTGGCGCCGGTGACCCGGGCGTGCCGCGCTGCTCCGCCGGACGGATGCGGACGGCCGCGTCGTCGCCGCCGGACGAGTCGGGGGCGCTCATCGGTTCTCCGCAGCGCCCCCGACCGGGATCAGTACCCGCGCGCGATCCACTCCTCCAGGTGCGGCGCCTCGGCGCCGATGCTGGTGGAGTCGCCGTGCCCGGTGCGCACCGTGGTCTCGCCGGGAAGCGTGAGCAGCGTCGAGCGGATCGACTCGATGATCGTGTCGAACGACGAGTACGACCGCCCGGTGGCGCCGGGGCCGCCCTGGAACAGGGTGTCGCCGGTGAACACCGTGCCCAGCTCGGGCACGTACAGGCAGGTCGAGCCGGGCGAGTGGCCCGGCGTCACGAGCCTGCGCAGCTCGATCCCGCCAGCGGTGATCGTCTCGGGGATCTCGCCGTCCGGCTTGCGGTCCGGCCAGGTCATCTCCCACAGGACGGCCTCGTCCGGGCTCAGCAGGATCGGTGCGGAGAACCGGTCCGCCAGCGCGGGCGCGGCGTCGATGTGGTCGTTGTGCGCGTGCGTGCACACGACGGCCACGACCCGCCGGTCGCCCACCGCGGCGGCGATCGCATCGGCGTCGTGGGCCGCGTCGATGACGACGACCTCGTGCTCGTCGCCGACGATCCACACGTTGTTGTCGACGTCCCAGGTGCCGCCGTCGAGGGAGAACGTGCCGGACGTGACGACGTGGTCGATCGGGCTCATCAGAGGACGACCACCGATCGCAGGACCTCGCCGCGCTCCATCTTGTGGAACGCCTCCTCCACCTGGTCGAGGGAGATCGTCTCGGTGACGAACTTCTCCAGCGGCAGCCGACCCTGCAGGTGCAGGTCGATCAGCATCGGGAAGTCCCGGCTGGGCAGGCAGTCGCCGTACCAGCTGGACTTCGTGGCCCCGCCGCGGCTGAACACGTCGATCAGCGGCAGGTCGATCGTCATGTCCGGGGTGGGCACACCGACGAGGACCACGGTGCCGGCGAGGTCGCGGGCGTAGAACGCCTGCTTGAAGGTCTCCGGGCGGCCGACCGCCTCGACGACGACGTTCGCGCCGTTGCCGTCGGTCAGCTCCTGGACGGCCTCGACGACGTCGCGCTCACGGGCGTTGACGGTGTGGGTGGCGCCGAACTCCTTGGCCCACTCCAGCTTCCGCGGGTCGACGTCGACCGCGATGATCGTGGTGGCGCCGGCCAGCTTCGCGCCGGCGATCGCGGCGTCACCGACCCCGCCGCAGCCGATGACCGCGACCGAGTCGCCGCGGCGGACGCCGCCGGTGTTCATCGCCGCGCCGATGCCGGCCATCACGCCGCACCCGAGCAGACCCGCGACCTCAGGCTTCGCGGCCGGGTTGACCTTGGTGCACTGCCCGGCGTGGACCAGCGTCTTCTCGGCGAACGCGCCGATGCCGAGTGCGGGGGAGAGCTCCTGGCCGGACTCGAGGGTCATCTTCTGAGCGGCGTTGTGGGTGGAGAAGCAGTACCAGGGCTCGCCCCGGCGACAGGCGCGACAGGTGCCGTCCACGGCGCGCCAGTTGAGGATCACGAAGTCGCCGGGAGCCACGTCGGTGACGCCTTCACCCACGGACTCGACGACCCCCGCAGCCTCGTGGCCCAGGAGGAACGGGAAGTCGTCGTTGATGCCTCCCTCGCGGTAGTGCAGGTCGGTGTGGCAGACCCCGCAGGCCTGCACGGCGACCACGGCCTCGCCCGGGCCCGGATCGGGGATCGTGATCGTCTCGACGGTCACCGGCTTGCCCTTACCGGTCGCGACGACTCCCCGCACCTGCTGTGGCATCGGTCATCCCCTCTTCCATGAACTCATGCGTACCTTGCCACTCGACACGGAACTTGTACCGTTCCGTGTCGTGATCGAACGCGAGCGGGTGGACGGCATCGCCGTGGTGCGCCTGGCCCACGGCCCCGTCAGTGCGATGGACCTCGAGCTGTGCACGGCCATCACCGAGACCTTCCGGGCATTGGCCGACGACGACGCGCAGGCTGTCGTCCTCACCGGCACCGGCTCCGCGTTCTCGGCAGGCGTCGATCTGCGGCGCATCCTCGACGGCGGGGTGGCGTACGTCGACGAGTTCATGCCCGCGCTGAGCGAGGTCCTGCGGACCGCGTTCACGTTCGGCAAGCCCGTGGTCGCCGCGGTCAACGGGCACGCGATCGCCGGTGGGTGCGTGCTCGCCGCCAGCGCGGACACGGTGCTGATGGCTGAGGGGAAGGGCCGCATCGGGCTCGCGGAGCTGCAGGTCGGGGTGGCGTTCCCGCAGGTCCCGCTGCAGGTGATGCACCACGCGGTCGGCCCGGTCGTGGCGCGCAGGCTCGTCATCGGCGCGCAGACCTACGACCCGGCGACGGCGAAGGAGCTGGGCCTGGTCGACGAGGTGGTGGCCCCGGACGAGCTGCTCGACCGGGCGATCGCCGCCGCGAAGGCGCTCACGAAGATCCCCGCCGACACCTTCGCGATCACCAAGGAGCAGCTGCGCCGGCCGTTCGTGCAGGCCATGGACGAGTCGAAGGACGAGGAGCGGGTCGCGGAGATCTGGCGGCGCCGGGCGACGGACGGGATCATCGCCGACTACATGGCGCGGGCCACGGGGAAGAGGAAGAACTGAGCTCGACCCACGCGAAACTCGGACGAACGGCCCTTTCGTGAGGAATGGTGCTCACGAGAGGACCGTTCGGAGTTTCGGTGCTGCGCGACGGTGATCGACTTCGCCGGATCTGCGGCTGACCTTCGGGTGAGGGCGCGGGGTGTCGCGTTCGTCCAATACGCCCGGCCGGTCGCGCGGTCATGATCGCCGGCATGTCGACCACCACGGGACGCTTCGACCTCACGCGCTGGGACGAGGACACCTACCACGACGAGCACGGCGTTCGGCTGGTCGCCGTCTCGGTGGCGAAGGCCTTCGAGGGCGGGATCTCCGGCACGAGCACCGCACGGCTGCTGCAGGCGCTCGCGAAGGAGGGCGCCGCGGCCTACGTCGGCATCGAGCACGTCAGCGCTGCCGTCGACGGGCGTTCGGGCACGTTCGTGCTCCAGCACTGCGCCGTCGCCTCGGACACGGGCCGGCAGCTCACCGTCGAGGTCGTGCCGAACTCGGGCAGCGGACAGCTCGCCGGCATCTCCGGCGAGCTCACGATCACCGTCTCACCCGAGGGCGAGCACACGTACTCGTTCACCTACGAACTCGGCTGACGTTCGTGTGGCCACCCCGCACAGGCCCTCGCCGTGTACGGGGTGGCCACTGCTCGTGAGGGGTCAGGCCGTGACCGGGCACCCCAGGTGGTGCGCGGCAGGCGACTTCAGACCCCAGCGTTCCCCGCACACCCGGCACATCCGGCTCGCGTTCTCCCCGTCCGCCAGGGGTACGACCGGGTCGCCGCCGGTCAGTGCGTTGTTCGCCAGCGTGTAGACGGCCAGCTCGGCGTCGGTCATCTCGGACCGCGGCTTGTCGACCAGCTCGCGGATGCGCATGAGCGCGTACTGCATCCACGCCGCACGGGTCAGTGGGCGGTCGAGCGTGGTGGACATCGAACCTCCGGGCTCAGTCGGGCTGCTCGGTAGTGTGCGGCATGCTCCGGGGTGCCGGATGTGCCGATGTGAGACAGCCCGCACGAGGTTCGCGCAACCGGAGGAGTCCGATCACCCGGGCAGCAGCGGCGCCGGCTCGCCGAGCGCCTCGGCCAGGACCGGCGGGATCGGCCGCTTGCCGGAGAAGTCCGCGGCCACCACGACGTAGACGTTGCGCCCGGTGGTGCACACCTCGTCGCCGCGCAGCACCTGGAAGTCCAGCGCGAAGCTGGTGTTGCCGATGCGCCCGGTGGAGACGGCGACCTCGACCTGGTCGCCCCACCGCACCCCGGCCTTGTAGTCCAGCTCCGAGTGCGCGACGTGGACGTCGAAGCCCGCCTCGATCAGCTTCTTGTACGGCAGGCCGCGGTGCGCCAGGTACGCGGCCATGGCCTCGTCGAACCAGGTGAGGTACCAGCCGTTGAAGACCACCCCCTGTGCGTCGACCTCCATGTAGCGCGGGGTGATCGGCATGCGGAAGGTCATGGCCCCTGACGTTAGATGGTCCGTTCCCGGATCGCGCGGTTCACCGCGCGGCCGAACGCGTTCACGACCCCGCGGACGGTGATCGGCTTGAGCCGGCTCAGCGTCTCGGCGAGGCGGCTGCGTTCCTCGGGCGGGCGGCCGCGGTCGCGGTAGGGCTGCAGGACCTCGGTCTGGAACAGCGTCATGAGGTCCTCGGCCAGCGCCGAGGTGTGCTGCTCGATCAGCTGGTGGGCCTTGCGCCACAGGTCGGTCGGCAGGCCGGAGTCGAGCACGGCCATCCCGGTGCCGAGCAGCGCGGCGCCGTGCAGCCGGATGCGGCCGTCGTCGAGCACCTCCAGCACGCCGAGCCCGACCAGCGTCTCGACGTCGTCGTCGGAGAGCGGGCGTCCGGCGCGCCGCTGTAGCTCGGCGCGGTCGACGTCCTCGATGTGCTCGGGCACCCACGGGGTGAGCAGGGCACGCTGCAGCGCCAGCTCGGCCGGTCCGGCGTCGGGCGGCAGCTTGCGCAGGTACGACTCGATCGCGCTGAGCGTGAACCCGAGCGCCGACAGCTCACCGACCAGCTGCAGCCGCGCCAGGTGCGCAGGCCCGTACAGCCCGGTGCGCCCGCGCAGCCGCGGTGGAGGGAGCAGGCCGCGCCCGGCGTAGAAGCGGATGTTGCGCACCGTGACGCCGCTGCGGGCGGCGAGCTCGTCGATGGTCAGCAGCTCCGGGTCCTCTTCCGCTGCCGTCATGGGTGAGAGGTATACCCGATCCTTGACCTATGTGACAGTACTGCTGTAACAAGGCGGCATGACCCAGATCCCCGAGGCGTACGTCTACGACGCGATCCGCACTCCACGCGGCCGGGGCAAGGCCTCCGGTGCGTTGCACGAGGTCAAGCCCGTCTCGCTCGTCATCGGGCTCATCGACGAGTTCCGTCGCCGGTACCCCGATCTCGATCCGAGCACCATCGACGATGTCGTCCTCGGCGTCGTGTCGCCCATCGGCGACCAGGGCGGTGACATCGCCAAGACCGCGGCCATCGCCGCGGGGCTGCCGGAGACCGTCGCGGGCATGCAGCTCAACCGGTTCTGCGCCTCGGGGCTGGAGGCGGTGAACACCGCCGCGCACAAGATCCGCGCCGGCATGGAGGACCTGATCCTCGCCGGCGGTGTCGAGTCGATGTCCCGGGTGCCGATGGGCTCCGACGGCGGTGCGTGGGCGATGGACCCGGAAACCAGCTACGCCACCGGGTTCGTGCCGCAGGGGATCGGCGCCGACCTGATCGCGACGCTGGAGGGCTTCTCCCGCACCGACGTCGACACGTACGCCGTCGAGTCGCAGTCGCGGGCGGCGAAGGCGCAGGCCAACGGGTACTTCAGCCGCTCGCTCGTGCCGGTGAAGGACCGCAACGGCCTCACCGTCCTCGACCACGACGAGCTGATCCGGCCCAACGCCAGCGTCGAGGGGATGGCCGCGCTGACCCCGTCGTTCGCGGCGATGGGCGAGCAGGGCGGTTTCGACGCCGTGGCCCTGCAGAAGTACCACTGGGTCGAGAAGATCAACCACGTCCACCACGCCGGCAACAGCTCCGGCATCGTCGACGGCGCCGCGCTCGTGCTCATCGGCAACGAGGAGGCCGGCAAGCGCAACGGCCTCACCCCGCGCGCCCGGATCGTCGCCACCGCGCTCTCCGGGGCCGACCCCACGATCATGCTGACGGCGCCGGCGCCGGCCAGCCGCAAGGCACTGGCCAAGGCCGGGCTGACCGTGGACGACATCGACCTGTTCGAGATCAACGAGGCGTTCGCCGCCGTGGCCATGCGCTACATGAAGGACATGGGGATCAGCCACGAGCAGACGAACGTCAACGGGGGCGCCATCGCGATGGGGCACCCGCTGGGCGCTACCGGGGCGATGATCCTCGGCACCCTCATCGACGAGCTGGAGCGCCGTGATCTCCGGCGTGGCCTGGCCACGCTGTGCGTGGGCGGCGGCATGGGTATCGCGACGATCGTGGAGCGGGTCTGAACCATGAGTGACCAGAAGGCAGTGCGCTGGGAGAAGGACGCCGACGGCATCGCGATCGTCACGCTCGACGATCCCGGCAGGAGCGCCAACACCATGAACGACCGCTACCGGGTCGCCATGGGTGAGGTCGTCGACCAGCTCGTCGCGGCCAAGGACGAGATCCGCGGCGTGATCATCACGTCGGCGAAGAAGACGTTCTTCGCCGGTGGGGACCTGGAGATGCTCTCGTCGGCGGGCCCGGACGACGCGCAGCGGGTCTTCGACATGGTCACCGAGGTCAAGGCCCAGCTGCGCAAGCTGGAGACGCTCGGCCGGCCGGTCGTCGCGGCCATGAACGGCACAGCGCTGGGCGGCGGCCTGGAGATCGGCCTCGCCTGCCACCACCGCATCGGGCTGGACGCGAAGGGCGTGGTCTACGGGCTGCCCGAGGTGACGCTGGGCCTGCTGCCCGGCGGCGGCGGGGTCACCCGCATCACCCGGATGCTCGGGATCATGAACGGGTTCATGAACGTCCTGGCCCAGGGCCAGCGGCACAAGCCCGCCAAGGCACTGGAGATCGGGATCATCGACGAGCTCGCGTCGACGCCCGAGGAGATGATGGAGAAGGCCAGGGCGTGGATCGCGGCCAACCCGGACGCGGCCCAGCCGTGGGACAAGCCCGGCTACAAGATCCCCGGCGGCACTCCGTCGAACCCGAAGCTCGCGGCGATCCTCCCGGCGTTCCCCGCGAACCTGCGCAAGCAGCTCAAGGGCGCGCCGATGCCGGCGCCGCGCAACATCCTCTGCGCCGCCGTCGAGGGCACGCAGGTCGATTTCGACACCGCGCTGCGCATCGAGAGCCGCTACTTCACCGAGCTGGTGATCGGCCAGACGTCGAAGAACATGACGAAGGCGTTCTTCTTCGACCTGCAGGAGATCAACAACGGCCGCTCCCGTCCGTCCGGCTACGAGAAGTGGCAGCCCACCAAGGTCGCCGTGCTCGGCGCCGGGATGATGGGCTCGGGCATCGCGTACGTGTGCGCGCTCGCCGGCTGGGAGGTCGTCCTCAAGGACGTCGCGCTGGAGAACGCCCAGAAGGGCAAGGCCTACGCCGAGAAGCTGGTCGCCAAGGGCATCGAGCGCGGCAAGACCACCAAGGAGAAGGGCGAGGCGCTGCTCGCGCGGATCACGCCCACCGCCGACTACGCCGATCTCGCCGGCTGCGACGTGATCATCGAGGCGGTCTTCGAGTCCGTGCAGCTCAAGCAGGAGGTCTTCCGGGAGGCGATGAAGGTCGTCAAGCCGGACGCCCTGCTGTGCTCCAACACCTCGACCCTGCCCATCACGGAGCTCGCCTCCGGGTTGGACCGGGCAGGCGACTTCATCGGCCTGCACTTCTTCTCGCCGGTCGACAAGATGCCGCTGGTCGAGATCATCAAGGGCCGCAAGACGTCCGACGCGGCGATCGCCAAGGCTTTCGACCTCACGCTGGGCATCAAGAAGACCCCGATCGTCGTCAACGACAGCCGCGGCTTCTTCACCTCGCGGGTGATCGGCACGTTCATCAACGAGGGCGTCGCGATGATCGCCGAGGGAATCGACCCGCAGACGATCGAGCAGGCTTCCACGCAGGCCGGCTACCCGGCCCCGGTGCTGCAGCTGATGGACGAGCTGACGCTCACCCTGCCGCAGAAGATCCGCAACGAGTCGAAGGCGGCCGTCGAGGCGGCGGGCGGCACCTGGGAGCCGCACCCGGCCGAGGCCGTCATCGACCGGCTCGTCGACGAGTTCGGCCGCAAGGGCCGTTCGTCCGGCGCCGGGTTCTACGAGTACGAGAACGGCGAGCGGGTCCGGCTGTGGCCGGGTCTGCGCGAGCACTTCGGCGCCACCAACCACGACGTCGACCTGCACGAGCTGTCCGAGCGGATGCTGTTCGTCGAGTCGATCGAGACCGTCAAGTGCTTCGACGAGGGCGTGGTGGAGACCGTGCCGGACGCGAACATCGGCTCGATCTTCGGCATCGGCTTCCCGGCGTGGACCGGTGGCGTGATCCAGTACATCGAGGGCTACCCGGGCGGGCCGGCGGGCTTCGTCAAGCGCGCTGACGAGCTGCGCGCCAAGTACGGTGACCGCTTCGCGGTGCCGGAGAGCCTGCGCAAGCGGGCCGCGGAGGGGGCGCCCGCGGTGGCGTAGGCCTGGCCACCCTCTCCCGCAACGCTGCGAACGGCACTTTCGTGAGCAGCACCGCTCACGAAAGTGCCGTTCGTAGGTTTTCCGGAGTTGATCAGCCCGCCCCTGGCTGCACGGGCGAGATGAACGTGCCGGGGTGCGTGGCCGCGTCCTGCCGCAGGACCGCGCCGCCGGGCCACTGCAGGTGCGCGGAGTGCGTCTCGTCCGGCGGAGTGACGTTCATGCCGGTCGGGGTCCAGCCGGGCCCGTCCTGCGGCGGCTGCCAGGTGATCACGGTGTGGGCCACCCCTCCGGGCGGGAGGTGCACGGTCGTCGGGGTCGCGGACTGGCGGGGCAGCGAATAGGTCGGGCCGAACACCGGGTCGTTCGGGCCGACGAGATCGACGCCGCCGAATCCGTGCATGCTGCACGCCCTGTTCGAGTGGTTGGTCCAGACGATGACGGTGTGTCGGGTCCCGGCCTCACCGGTGGTGCGGCCGACCGAGGGTTTCACCTCGTTCAAGGTGCATTTGCCCTCGGTGGTTGCTGCTTGATGAGTGGGCGCCGCGGAATGGTGTGCGGGCGCTGCGGAATGTTCCGGGGTGGTCGGCGCCGCAGCGGTTGTGGTCTCCGTCGCCGCCGGCGTGGGAGAACCGCAAGCAGTCAGAAGTGCTGCTGCGCCAACCATTGCCAGGGCGACCGTTGCCCTTCGAATGATCGACATGGCAACTATCTAGGAGATGACCAGGCTGCATCGGCAAGCCTAATCACTCGATCGTGTAAGAAACCCGATCCGGGTAGAACGCAACGTGGTCCTTGATGGCCGCGACTGCGTCGTGAGGTGTGCGGTAGATCCAGACGGCGTCCTTCTCCTCGCCGTCCCGGCCGAGATGGAAATAGTCGGCCTCGCCCTTGTACGGGCAGTAGGTGTGGTGGTCGCTCGGATGCAGAAAAGCAGGGTCGACCGCCCCGACCGGCAGGTACTGCACGGCCGGGTAGGTCGACTCCTGCAGGGTCAGTGCCTCGGCGGTGTCGGCGATGACGACGCCGCGGAACTCCACCACGACCCGTTTCCCGGTCGGCGTGATCGTGATCGGGTGGGTGGCGTCCGGCAGCTTCTGGCGAGGATCCATACCCCGCCCAACACCGGCGGGGCACGGGAACTTCCTCGTCAGCCCTTGTTCTCGTGCGTCGCGACGATGACGGCGCGGGCCAGCGTGTGCGAGAACAGGTTGAACCCGAGGAACGCCGGGGTGGCGTTCTCCGGCAGGTTCAGCGACTCGACGTCGACCGCGTGCACGGCGAACCAGTAGTGGTGCACGCCGTGTCCGGGCGGCGGGGCGGCGCCGAGGAACCGCTTGAGCGAGGCGTCGTTGGTCAGCGTCACCGCGCCTTCGGGGAGGCCGGAGCCGGTCTCGTCACCCGCGTTGGTCGGCAGCGAGGTCACCGACACCGGGATGTCGGCGACGGCCCAGTGCCAGAACCCGGACCCGGTCGGGGCGTCCGGGTCGTAGCAGGTGACCGCGAAGGACTTCGTTTCCGCGGGGAAGCCGCTCCAGGACAGCTGGGGCGACGCGTCCTCGCCACCGGCGCCGAAGATGCCCGAGAGCTGCGGCTTCGCGAGCGGACCACCGTCGGTCAGATCGGTGCTGGTGAGCGTGAAGGACGGGACCTTCGGCAGATCTGCGTACGGATCACGAGACATGCGCTCAGGTTAGTCCCGGTACTGTCGTCCGCGGTCCGACTGCTCGGTGGCATCCTGCTCCGGTGGTCCGGCTGCGCGGGGCGGGCAAGCGCTACCGGCGCCGCGCGGTGCTCGCCGGGGTGGGCCTCGACCTGGACCCCGGTGCGCCGGTGGTCGTGACCGGGCGGAACGGGTCCGGGAAGTCGACGTTGCTGCGGATCGCCGCGGGCGCGGCAGCGCCCTCGGCGGGCACGGTGCGCGGACGCCCGCCCGTCGTCGGGTACCTGCCGGTGCCGTACCCGGCTTCGGCGCGGATGCCGGTGCGCGACCATCTGCGCCGTCTCGCCGCGGTGCACGGCCGCCCGGCGGAGCACACGCGGGTGCTCGCCGCACTGGGGTTCGACGGCGCGCTCGACGGACCGGTCGCGCAGCTGTCGACGGGCAACGCGCAGAGGGTGGGCCTCGCGCAGGCGATCGGCTGTGCGCCCGGCCTCCTCGTGCTGGACGAGCCGTGGACGGCGCGGCCGCCGTCGCACTGGAACGGCTCCTCGCCGACGTCGTCGAGGCCGGTGCCGCTGTGCTCGTCGCCGACCGCACGGGCCGGGCGTTCACGCTGTCCGGGGTGGTGGCGTACGAGCTGGTCGACGGCAGCTCGTGCCGGTCGCACCGCCGGAGCCGGATCCGGCCACCGCCGTGATCGCGCTGCGCTGCCCCGGCGACCCCGCGGCCGTGCTGCGCACACTCCCACCGGTCGAGGTGGTGTGGTGCGACCGCGACTGCCGCACTGTCCGGGTCCGGGCAGTGCGGCACCGACGCCGTGCTGGCGGCGGCGCTCGCGGTGGGCTGCTCGGTGCTGTCGGTGCACCGCAACGACGTCTCCGCGGGGTGGCACCGATCGGGTGGCGCTGATGAGGACGGTGGCCTGCGCGCGGTTCCTGCTGGCCGACGTGCTGCGGTCGCAGCGGGTGCTGCTTCCGGTGATCCTCTGCGCCGGGGCGCTCGCCGTGTTGTACGGGGGCGATCCCGGTGCGCTGCCCGCGCCGTGGGCGGCGTCGGTGCTGGTGCTGTACCCGGTCGCGACGTGGCTGGCGCTGGTGGTCGCCAACACCGAGGATCCGCCTGCGCGGCCGGTCGTGATCGCCGCCGCGGGTGGGACGGGCCGGGTCGTGGTGGCGAGGCTCGCGCTCGCGCTGGCTGGAGGTGCTGCGGTCGTGGTGTGGGCGGTGGAGCGCCGTCGTTGAGCGTCCGCTCGGCAGGAATTCGTTCCTGATTGTCAGGATGCGCCGTGTTCTCGGCTGATCGCCCCCGAGAGAATGCGCCGTCGCATGTGGACGGTTCGCATGGACTGGACAAGGGGGGGACCGAGATGCAGACGCTCGTCATGTACAACACCACGGTCGGCGTGATCGCCGGGCTCGTGCTCCTGCTCGTGCCGCGTTTCTGGGCGGTCGTCACCGGCGCGCAGGCGCCGCTGCTGCTGATCGCCCGGGACACGTTCTCCCGGACGGGGTGGGTCGCCGCGTTCGCCGCGCTGGCCCTCGTGCTCTACCCGCTCGCGCTGATCAGCACCGTCACGCATCCCCTGCACAGCGCGAAGACCTGGATCGACACCGTCTTCAGCGAGCCGGCGCTGATCCTGGCCGCCGTGCTCGTCGCCGCGACGTGGTGGCTGGCCCGGCACGCCCGCGCGGACGAGGGGGACCCCGAGCGCATCGACGTCGACCGGCTGCGCGCCGCGCTGGCCCCGGTCACCTGGATCGTGTTCTGGCTCGGCATCGTGCTGGTCGTGTGCGCCGTGGCGATCATCCGGTTCAACGCCGTCGGCGGTGCCCCCGAGGCCGAGCCGATCACCGGTCGGTTCGGTCACCTGCCGGTGCTGGAGAACCTGTTCTTCGGGATCGGGCTCTACGGGCTCTCCGCGATCGGCTGCCTCGTCTTCCCGCGAGCGGTCCGCGGAAACCACCGGGCCTGGCTCACCCTGTACTGGTGCTGGACGCTCGCCGGCCTGGGCTTCGCGGTGTTCAGCGCGCTGAACTTCTACACGCACACCGGAATGCTGATCAACTTCGCCAGCCTGGAGGCGGATCCGGCGAGCCCGATCTTCCTCTGGTGACGGGTCAGCTCGTGCGGCGGCGGAACAGCGCGCCCGCCGCCGCGACCCCGGCCACGAGCAGCCCGGCGCACCACAGCACCGCCGGGACGGCCGGGCTGCTCTCCGCGCCGCCGAGCAGCAGCGCCCGCAGCGTCTCCACCACCGGGGTGGTCGGCTGGTGCGCGGCGAACCCGCGCAGCACCGCGGGCATCGTCTCCGGTGGCACGAACGCGCTGCTCACGTACGGCAGGAACAGCAGAACGAACGCGAGCGCCCCGGCCGCTTCCGGGCCGCGCACGAACAGGCCCCACGCCGCGGCGATCGCCCCGAACGCAGCCATGAACAGCGCCAGCAGGCCCGTGGTCAGCACCCAGTCGAGCGGCGATGCGGCCGGTCGGAACCCGAGCAGCACCGCCACCGCGATCACCACCGCGGTCGAGACGAGGTTGCGCAGCACGCCCGCCACCACGTGCCCGACCAGCAGCGACGCGCCCACCACCGGGAGCGAGCGGATGCGGTCGACCATGCCGGTCGTCAGGTCGTGGTTGACCGACGTGGCCGTCATCGCCGAGCCGTGCGCCGCGCAGAGCACGACGATGCCGGGTACGACGTAGGTGAGGTAGTCGGTGCCGGTGTCGATCGCGCCGCCGAGTACGTAGACGAACGTCAGCAGGATCATCACCGGCAGCACGATCGCGACGATGGTGGCGTCGACGCTGCGCGCGGTGTGCCGCACGCTGCGCCCGATGAGCGTGCCGACCTCGGTCATGACCGTCATGCCGCGACCACCCCGCGGGGCCCGGTGAGGGCGAGGAAGACGTCGTCGAGGGACGGCCGGTGCACCGCGATCCGCTCGACGGGGACGTCGCGGGCGGCCATCAGCGCCAGCAGGTCGCGCACCGCGGCCGCACTGCCGTCCGTCGTGACGTGCAGGGAGAGCCCGGCCTCGTCGATGCGGGCCCGCCCGTCGACCGCGGTGAGCGCGGCGGACAGGGCGGCGGCATCGGGCAGCACCAGCTGCACGGTCTCGCCGCCGATCCGCGACTTCAGCTCGTCCGCCGTGCCCTCGGCGGCCACCTCCCCGCCGGCGAGGACGGTGATGCGGTCGGCGAGGCGGTCGGCCTCCTCCAGGTACTGGGTGGTGAGCAGCACCGTGACCCCCGATCCGGCCAGCTCCTCCACGGCTGCCCATACGTCGCGGCGGCTGCGCGGATCGAGCCCAGTCGTGGGCTCGTCGAGGAACAGCACCTGCGGTTCGCCGACGAGGCTGAGCGCGATGTCGAGCCGGCGCGCCGTGCCGCCGGAGTAGGTGCCCACCCGGCGGTCGGCCGCGTCGAGCAGGTCGAACCGGGCCAGCAGCCGATCGGCCGCGGCGCGCGCCTCCGCCCGGCTCGCGTGCCGCAGCCGCGCCATCATCACGAGGTTCTCCCGTCCGGTGAGCACCTCGTCGACGGCGGCGTGCTGGCCGGTGAGGCTGATGACCCGGCGCACCGCCGCGGGTTCCTCCGTGACGTCGTGCCCGGCCACGACGACCCGTCCGGCGTCGGGTGCGACGAGCGTGGCGAGGACCTTGACCGTCGTCGACTTCCCGGCCCCGTTGGGGCCCAGCAACGCATGCACGCTCCCCTTCGGGACGTGCAGATCCACCCCGGTGAGCGCCGGGTTCGCGCCGTAGGACTTCTGCAGTCCCTCGACGGCGATTGTGTATGGCATAAGCAGAGTATATGCCATACACATCGCATAGGATCAACACTCGATGAGCGACGTGACGCCACTCGAGGCGGTCTGGACGGCCACGCCGGGCCCGGCGCCCCGCGAAGGGCTGACGCTCGACCGCGTCGTCGAGGCCGCGATGGCGATCGCGGACGCCGAGGGTCTCGACGCCGTCTCGATGAGCCGCGTCGCCAAGCGCCTCGGCTTCACCCCGATGGCGATCTACCGGCACGTGGCCAACAAGGAAGAGCTGCTGCTGCACATGCAGAACCGGGCGGTCGGCGTCCCGCCGCCCGAGGTCGCGCCCACCGGGGACTGGCGGGCCGACATCACCCGTTGGGCATGGGCAGGCCTCGCGGGCGTCCGCGCCCATCCCTGGTACGTGCAGACGCTCTCGCTGGTCGGCGCGCCGGCCACGCCCAACCAGCTGCTGTGGATCGAGGCCGCGCTGCAGGCACTCGCCCCGACAACGCTCACCGAGGCGGAGAAGATCGAGACGATCCTGCTGATCAACGCGCACGTCATCGCCGACACGACCTTCCGCGCGATCGACGACGCCGCGACCGCTACCGGCAGCAACGAGAAGGTGATGGCCCGGGCGATGGACCCCGAGCGGTTCCCGGCGTTCGTCCGCGCGGCGGCTGCCGGGGCGTTCGCACCCGGACCGGATCCCGCGGCCGAGCGCGACGAGCTGTTCCGGTTCGGCCTCGAACGGATCCTGGACGGGGTGGAGGCCTACCTCTCCCGCTCCGCCTGAGCGCGGGCGTCGTACTCCGCGCGGGCCCGGGCCACCTGCGGGCGGTGCCGCAGCGCCCAGTCCGTCAGGTCGGCGAGGATGGCGGCGAGCTCGCGGGCCTCGGGCGTCAGCGAGTACTCGACCTTCGGCGGCACCGTCGGGTGCACGGTGCGCACCAGCAGGCCGTCGCGCTCGAGGTTGCGCAGGGTCAGCGTCAGCATCCGGCGGCTGATGCCCCGCACGCCGCGCTCCAGTTCGGTGAACCGGATCGGGCCGCGGTCGCCGACCAGCGTCAGGATGCCGATCGCCCACTTCCCGCTGATCCGGTCGAGCAGCTCGTTGAGCGGGCAGATGTGGTCCAGCGGTCCTGCCTGGACGGTCACATCCGTGTGTCCCTGAGACATGAAAGTGCCTTCTTCCCAGCTCGCCAGCGGTGACAGAGCATCACCTCAGTTACCAATCGTGCACCAAGGAGATGTTCTGTGCCCACCACCGTCCGGTCCCGGACCGGCTTGCGCATGACGGTGCTGGCCGTCGCCCAGTTCCTCGTCGCCGTCGACTTCGACATCGTGTTCGTCGCCCTGCCGCAGATCGGCCGGGCGCTCGGCTTCCCACCGGACGGGCTCCAGTGGGTGGTGTCGGCGTTCACCGTCGTGCTCGGCGGGTTCCTGCTGCTCGGCGGCCGCTGCGCCGACCGGCTCGGGAAGCGCCGGATGTTCGCCGTCGGGATGGCGGTGTTCGGCGCGGCGTCACTCGCGGGCGGGCTCGCCACCACGCCGGCCGCGCTCGTCGCGGCGCGCGCCGTGCAGGGGCTCGGCTCCGCGCTGATCGTGCCGGCGAGCCTCGCCCTGCTCGGGGCCACGTTCGCCGAGGGAGCCGAGCGCAACCGCGCGTTCGCGCTGTGGGGGGTGGCGGGCGCGTCCGGGGCCGCGGTCGGCGCTCTCGGCGGTGGCGCGCTCACCGCCGCGTTCGGCTGGCAGGCCGTGCTGCTCGTCGCCGTGCCGGTCGCGGCCGTGCTCGTCGCGGCCGCCCGGGTGTTCCCCGCCGACGGTCCACGGCGGCCCGGTGCCTTCGACGCGCCGGGTGCGGTGCTGGCCACCGCCGGGGCGACCGCGCTGGTCTACGGCATCGTCACCCGGGGTTGGGCGATCGTCGCAGGGCTGGCGCTGCTGGTCGTGTTCCTGCTGGTCGAAGCGCGGACGGCGGATCCGCTGCTGCCGCCCCGGCTGCTGCGCGGGCGAGGGATCGCGGTGCCCACCGCTGCGGTGTTCCTCTTCATGGGCGCCGTCGCCGCCGCCTACTACCTGATCACCGTGTTCCTGCAGGACGTCCTCGGGTTCACCCCGCTGGCGGCGGGGCTGGCGTTCGCGCCGATGAGCCTGCTGTCGATGGCCGGGTCCGGATTGCTGTTCCCGCGGCTGCTCAACCGGTACGGCCCGGTGCGGGCGCTGGCCGTCGGGCTCGCCGGGATGGCGGCCGGAGTGGCCGGGGTCGCGATCAGCGTGCCCGCCGAGGACTACGTGGTGACGCTGCCCTGGCTCGTCTGGGCGCTGTTCGCCGGTGTCGCGTACCCGGCCGTCTACCGGGCAGTGGGGGCAGCCGCGCCGGCCGGGGAGCAGGGGGTGGCCGGGGCCGTCGCGTCGACGGCGCAGTACGTCGGCGGGGCCGTCGGGCTGGCCGCGATCCTCGCCGCGACCGGGCTCGACCACGCCGTCGGCGACGCGCTGCCAGGGGCCTTGAGCACCGCCGGGCTGGTGGCGGCGCTCGTCCTCGCCGCCGGGGCGGTGCTGGTGGTGGCGCTGCGTCCCCGCTCGTGATCCGCACTACCACTGACCGGCAGATCCCCCGCGCCCGTGGCGCCGTTGTGGTGGACTCGCCCCGTGGAGCCCTTCATCTACGACGCACTGCCCTCGCGGGTCGTGTTCGGCGCCGGTGCGGCGCGCACCCGGCTCGCCGCCGAGGTCGACCGGCTGGGTGCGAAAGCCGTCCTGCTGGTCGGGTCCGACCGGTACGCGGCGCTGGCCGAACCGTTCGCCGGCCGCGTCCACGGCCGGTTCACCGAGGTCCGCGAGCACGTGCCCGTCGGGACGGCGGAGGCGGCGCGGGCCGCGGCTCGGGGCGCGGACGCGGTGGTCGCGATCGGTGGCGGTTCGGCGATCGGGGCCGCCAAGGCCGTGGCGCTGACCGAGGGGTTGCCGATCGTCGCCGTCCCGACCACGTACGCGGGCTCGGAGATGACCCCGATCTGGGGGCTCACCGAGGGCGGCCGGAAGATCACCGGTACCGATCCGGTCGTGCTGCCGAAGGTGGTCGTCTACGACCCGGAGCTGGTGGCGTCCCTGCCGCGGGACCTCGCCGTGGCGAGCGGGCTGAACGCGATGGCGCACGCCGTCGACGGGATGTGGGCGCCGGGGCGCAACCCGATCAGCGCCGTGCTGGCCGAGGACGGGATCCGCGCGCTGGCCGCCGGCCTGCGCACGGTCGATCCCGAAGAGCTGCTGCGCGGGGCGTGGCTGGGCGCGGCGGCGTTCGCCGTCACGGGATCGGGGCTGCACCACAAGCTCGCGCACGTGCTGGGTGGGATGGGCATGCCGCACGCGCGGACGCACGCGGTGCTGCTGCCGCACGTGCTGGCGTTCAACGCCCCGGGCGCGCCGGAGGCCGCCGAGCGGATCGCCCGCGCGCTCGGGGCGGACGACGCCGTCGCCGGGCTGCGGGCGCTCGCCGACGAGCTGGGGGTGCCGCGCGGGCTGCGGGAGCTCGGCCTGGCCGAGGACCGGCTCGCCGAGGCCGCCCAGCTCGCCGCTCCC
>Ga0065720_1002713_pt1 | contig 94812 bp, 78 predicted proteins | sample Thericmetagenome_FD_59107 | JGI IMG/M metagenome (GOLD analysis project Ga0065720, IMG submission 59107) | Thermophilic microbial communities from the Joint Bioenergy Institute, California, USA of rice/straw/compost enrichment - eDNA_2 v2... | ecosystem: Engineered > Solid waste > Grass >...
TCGTACGCCACAGTCATTTAGTTTTTTGCAGTTAACAATTGTCAATATTTGTCAAAAAAAGCAGTTACAAATATAATATTGTTTTAGAATCAGCAAAATTTCATTACTATTTTTGGGGTTTATTCAAAAATAATTGTCCCTCCTACGGTTTATCCTCATCTTCCGCCGATTCCTGGTTCTCCTGCTGTTGTTGCTGTTCGTATAAATACGAATAATAGCCGTTACGTGACAACAAATCTTTATGTGTGCCCATTTCGACTATCCTGCCATCTTCCAGCACGACGATATTGTCGAAATCGAAGAGGGTAAAAATACGGTGAGTGATAATGATGGCTGTCTTGTGTTGCAGAAACCGGTAGAGATTGCCCAGAATCTCCTTTTCGGTGCGGGCATCTACGGCGCTGAGGCAATCGTCGAACACCACTATCTGCGGATCTTTCACCAGGGCGCGGGCGATGGAAATGCGTTGTTTCTGACCGCCACTCAGGGTCACGCCCCGCTCCCCGATCAACGTATCGTATTGCTGGTGAAAACCCATGATTTCCTTATCCACGCTGGCCTGTCGGGCCGCCTGTTGCACCTGCTCCATCGAACCATTTTTGGCCCCGAATAATATGTTGTTGGTAATGGTATCGCTAAACAAAAACACATCCTGTGGCACATAGCTGATTTGCCTTCGCAGCGACTGCAGGTCCATGCGCCTGATGTCCAGTCCGTCTATGGTGATATGTCCGTTAGTAGGATCGTACATGCGCAGCAGCAGGTGTGCGACGGTGGTCTTACCGCTGCCTGTATGCCCGATAATAGCCACCTTCTGCCCTTTTTTGATATGCAGGTTAAAATCTTTCAGCGCTTTGATACCGGTATTGGGATACACGAAATCGACATGATGAAAAGCGATATTTCCCTGCAATACCGGGCTCTCTGCTTCCCTGGGAGTGGTGATGGTGGGCTCGGTATGCAAAAACTCGTTGATCCTTTTTTGCGAAGCAATGGCGCGTTGTATCATGCTGGCCGTCCACCCGATGGCACTCACCGGGAACATCAGCATATTGATGTAAATAACAAACTCCGCGATCACGCTCACATCACCATGTATGCCTTTCACTGCATAAATACCCCCGATCATGATGGTAAGGAGGGTGCTAAGTCCAATGATCAGCGACATAGAAGGAAAATAGATCGCCTCTACAGTGGCCAGCCCGATGGCATTTTTCTTATACTCCTCGCTGTTTTTTTCAAAGAAACCATACATCGCCTTTTCCTGCACAAATGATTTGATGACGCGAATACCTGAGTAGGACTCCTGCGCATTGGTCGTCAGGTCTGATAGCAGTCCCTGTATTTTTTCACTACGCCGGTTGATAATGGTATTTACCTTAAAAATCGTGAATGCCAGTATGGGCAGCGGGGCAAGTACATATAGCGTCAGCAGCGGATCTCTTTTCACCATATAAAAAACCGCGAGTCCTATGAGGGTGACGAGATTGATGGAGTACATCACTGCGGGACCGGTAAACATGCGCACGCGGCTTACATCTTCGGCTATGCGGTTCATGAGGTCGCCGGTGCTATGTGTTTTGTAAAAATTGGAGTCGAGTTTGAGGTAGTGGCGAAATATCTGGTTTTTCTGGTCAAACTCTATATGCCGGCTCATCACGATAATGGTTTGCCGCATCAGGAACATAAACACGCCGCGTATGAGCGCCAGTACCAGTATGGTGATACCGCACAGCGCGATCACCGAAATGCCCTTATAATTCTCTGCAAAATCGATGAACCATTTTACCAGTATATCGTAGTTGGCCGGTTTATCATTCACCACCCCATAATAGCGAGTGACCACATTAAACACATACCCGGTGACCTGGGGAGCGAGTATAGCGAAATAGTTGGAAATAATGATGAAGAGTATTCCCAATGACAAGCGATACCGGTACTTATAGAAAAACGGATTAAGTGACCGTAAATGTTTCAACCCCGTACAATTTAGGAGCGAAGGTAAGGCAAGTAGCAGTTTACCGAATGGAATTTATGATATACAAAAAGAAGAAAAAGAAGTTTTTGCAAGTATAAACTGCTCACCCTATTTTTGCGCCGGAGAGATGGCAGAGCGGTCGAATGCGGCGGTCTTGAAAACCGTTGAGGTGAAAGCCTCCGGGGGTTCGAATCCCTCTCTCTCCGCATCTACTAATAATTATAGATAACGTTTTGTAATGAAAGCCCGTAGTATCAATTGATTACGGGTTTTTTGTTTTTATAGCATTACCCCTCTTTATGGCACTTTTTACCTCTGTTTGAGTGAGTGTTTCGGTGAGTTCACTTATCTTAAAAAAGACTCACTCAACTTTACATACCGCGCTGATATTTAACGCTTCATAGGGTTTGTTCTTGCACGGGCCGGTTGCTGGTCAGTGTATTTTTATCACCCGAAAAAGTGCATTTATGGAGCAAAGCGTTTCTACTTTATTCTATCCCAAAAAACCAAAGTATTATGTAAAAGGCGACCAGGTTCCTATCTACATGCGGATCACCGTGAAAAAAGAAAATCAGCCGCAACCCGACAAAGCCGAATTAAGCACCGGCAAAAGGGTTGACCCTCAAAAATGGTTATCGGAATCGAACCGGTTGTCAGGTCGTACCGATCAGGTTAAGACTTACAATGAGTATTTCGATTTGCTGGAATTGAAGGTTACCCAATCGCATAACCATCTGCTTCGCATTGATCATGAAGTAACCGCCGAAAAAATCAAACTGCTCATTGAAGGCAAGCCACTGGAGCAGGTTCGTACCATTCTGCCGGTGTTTAAAGAGCACAACGACCGTATGAAGGCGCTGATTGGAAAGGACTATGCTTATGGAACCTGGGAGCGTTACGAAACTTCTTACGACCATACGGTTGCATTCATGAAAGAAGTGTACAAGGTGGATGATTTTGACATCAGAAAGTTTGACCTGGAATTTATTCAGAAATATGAATTGTGGTTAAAAACAGTTCGGAATTGTAATCACAATTCCACCATGAAGTATCTGGCGAATTTTAAGAAGATAGTGCTGACATGTGTGAAACGAAAATGGATACCACAGGATCCATTCGGTGAATTTAAAATGACTAAGAAGAAGGTCAAAAAGACGCCCCTCACCCAGCACCAAGTAGATGAACTGGCAAAAAAGCATTTTTCTTCAGAACGCCTTACTGTAGTGCGCGACATCTTCTTATTCTGTTGTTATACAGGTCTGCCTTATGCGGAAATTAAAAAGCTGAAACGTTCTGATATTTTTATCGGCATCGATGGCTTTAGGTGGATAGATAACGAGCGTGTAAAAACAGATGGGGCGGCGCGTATTCCGTTGCTTCCGGTTGCCGAGCAATTAATGGATAAGTATGCTGATGATCCGGATTGCGTTGAAAAAGGGCTGGTATTCCCCGTGCGAAGCAACCAGAAAATGAACGATTATCTCAAGGAAATCGCTGATCTCTGTGGAATAAAAATCAAGTTAACATTCCACATAGCCCGACACACTTTTGCCACTACCATTTGCCTTACTAATGGCATATCAATGGAAACTACCTCCAAACTGCTGTGCCACGCAAGTATTGTGATGACGGCTGGCGTTTATGCGCAGATTGTTGACCGGAAAGTCAGCGATGAAATGATGACGATTAGAAATAAATATAGGTCCCTGCCTGCGACTTATCCTCAGACCATACAACTCGGCACCACGCAGCCCTGCATAGTACATTCTTTCACCATTCAAAAATTCAAACATGCAAGCTAATAAAGAATACATTGATTTACTACATGACATTAAATTACGAATTGCTCAAAGCCGCTATGCCGCAGCACGTTTGGTAAATCAGGAGCAACTCAAGCTGTATTACGGTGTCGGCAAATTGCTGGATGAGAAAATCACCCACCATAAATGGGGTGAAAAGGTGCTTGCTCAGATTGAAGCAGACTTAAAAGAACAAATGCCCACTTTACGAGGTTTTTCACATCGAAGCTTGAAGAAAATGCGCCAGTTCTATGTTTCGTATGTAAACGATCCAATTGGGCCGTTACTGACGGCCCAATTACAACAGGTTGACAATGTGAAGGATGCAATTCGGCAGTCGGCAACTGCCAAATTAAAACCAGGCGGTGACCCAATTAGCCCGTCACCAACGGGCCAATTAGAAGACGCAATCTTACGCAGCTTTATGGGCATCACCTTTACCCATCATCTTCTCCTTCTCAACAAATGCAAATCTTACGACGAACGCCTATTTTATATGCACCGCGCCGCTAACGAATTCTGGTCGGTCGACATTATGGAGCATCATATAAAGGAGAATTTATTTAAGCATGTCGGCAAACTGCACCACAATTTTGATACTGCTATACATGCAGATGCAGGGGCGGCAGCGAGTGAATTATTTAAAGACCAGTATTTACTTGATTTTCTTCAATTGCAGGATGGTGATCACGAGCATAAAATTGAAGATGCTATTGTATCCAATATCACTGAATTTATACTAAAGATGGGCAAAGGGTTTTCTTTCATTGGCAATCAATTTCGACTGGACGTTGATGGCCACGAATTTTTTATTGATCTGTTATTTTTCAACAGGATATTACAGCGCCTCGTGGTATTCGAATTAAAGCGCGACGCATTCAAACCGGAATACACCGGCCAATTGCATTTTTACCTCAATGTCCTGGATGATAAAGTGAAACTACCTCACGAGCAAGCCAGTATCGGCATCATTCTTTGCCGAGAAAAAGCAAACGCCATTGTGCAATATTCTATTCGCAATATGAGTACACCTATGGGCGTAGCAACTTATAGGAATTCAACTGAACCACCAAAGGAGATCAAGGAGGTATTGCCGGACGCGGACGCATTAAAAAGGCTGATTAGGTAAAAGCAAGTGTTCATTCACTGTTTATTTGCTTTGTATAGCTCTCAGCTATTTCTTTAATATTTTCTACAATCGGTCTGGGAACTAGGCAAAGGCGACATACCTGTCGTTAACGAAGTATTGGTTTTTGATGGCTTCAGGATCCTGCCAGTTGAGGTTTAAGAGAGCGGTAAGCGACGCGGAAAGCCCCCGATATGAGTGCGATTTGATGAGAAACAGGTTGGCTCCCATTTCATAGGCAACTTGAATATCACGAGGGTTAACAGCGGCAGAATATACGACAACTGGCAGCTTTTGGAACTCTGGTCTTTTTCGAATTTCGACAAGACAATCAAGGCCATTTCTTATAGGCATAACCAAATCAAGAAATAATAAGTCTGGGCGCTGTTTTGCCAATAACTCAAGCAAATTGTTTCCATCATCGGTGCAATCCACTTTTATGTTTGGTCTAAGTTCTGCCAGAACCTCTTGCATAATGTGTTGATCGTCGCAATCATCTTCTACATAAAGAATGTGGCGAATCTCAAACATCGTGTTGACAACAGAGGTTTCGTCCGAAGTAAAGCCCATTACCTAAAACTACGAAAACAATACCGAATTTATTTCTTAATTTCATCCCATTCTGCTTTAGCGTGATTCAGGTCAGCAATAAAAACGGGATTTTTATACCAATACTTCAATAAATGCCAGCCGATAACGCGTGATGCCTCATTGTCGCTTGGATAATGAATTCCCATTAATTCTCGTGACCACCTTACCTCTGCCGCTGCCTTTATAAAATCCTGCCTCTTTTCAGGAAACAGTTCTCCAAAAATATATGCCTCCGTATAAGCCCATAACGAATGCCCACTTGGAAAAGCCGGGGAGTTAATTCTCGTCAAAGGTTTCAATGCAGGCTCCAGGTGGTAAGGCCGTGGGCGCTTAAAATGTTGCTTTAGCCGAAATTCAGCTACGCGTATGTCCTGAATACAATTTAATAAGAGAGCGGTAGTCGCAGGATAGTTTTTAAAGTCATGTTGTTGTCCTGTGGCAATATTAAGTATATAGTAAAGGTTTTGCCGGTTCTCCACATAGTCTGGATCCGTAGGGTTGCTAATGTTAGGCCATGAGCCGATGTTTGCAATGTATTCTGCCCGTTCAATTTCCTGCTTTGTCCTGGTATTTTGAAGTTTTAAGAGGTAGTCAAGCTCGGCCCTCGTTTGGCCTGAACTATTAGCGGGTAACTTAATTAATGATGGCAGTACAGCTTCATCGGCCGGTGAAAGATAAACGGTTCGCCACAAGGCATTGCCTAATGCTCCTTTGCTGTATTCTGACCACGGGTATTGTATAGTGTCCAGAGCCCGCCTTAGTTTGTTCGGTGTAGTGCCTTTAGCCTCGAACTCTTTATATTCTTGGTTCGCCGGTTCCAATAGCGGTATCTGTTGGCCAAATAAGGAGCAACAATTGAACAATAAAGCAACGAAACAAAAAAATAATAATCTGTATCTGTTTAGATTCACTGTCATAAGAAACATTTTTCCTAATGACGAAGGGAATCCAAAAAAGACACAGAAATCCGGTAACTATTTTTTACAACATCCTGATTGATCCTTTTGCCTGCAATCGACAATATTGCCGTATTTGTCAAAGTCATAGGAACAACAGTCAAGTATAATCTCCTTCAGCTTCTCTTTCGCCCTTTGTACCCGAATTTTCGCATTACTGAGCGAAATCCTTGCCTGTTCGGCATAGTCCTTTAACTTCATTCCCCCTAGTTCTGTCATTACCAGCGCATCACGATATATTTCCGGCAACGAGTCTATCATTGGCCTTAAGCAACAGTTTGCCAATTGCAGGGATTGATCTTTAAACAAACCATCGTCTGACCCAACATTATCAAGAGCTACATCGTCCACACTATGTTTGGCCTTTCTGTAATGATCGATGACCGTATTATTGGTAAGCCGAACCAGGTAAGCAGGTAGATTGTCTGCATGCTCGATTTTTTCGAGATTAAGCATAATCTTCAGGTACACTTCCTGCATAACATCATGGCAGTGATCTTCATGCTTCACTTTTTTGCAAATAATGTCGTGAAGTTTGACACCAAATTGGTTGTAAATCGAGAATAAGGCAGAATCGTTCATAACAATGATTATCTATTAGTATGCTTTCCGTAACATATCCGCCAAATCATTCGGTAATGGGCTGTTTTCGATCGCTACGGCCGCTTTTTCAATATCGTAGTTAAAGCGGACAAAGTTTACGTTAATAAATTCTTTTGTGTCTTTACTATCGTTATGGTTGATCGTCAATACCACGAATCCTCCTTGCGGATTTCCATCTTTAGGTTTACCTATAGAACCAGTATTGATGGCATGTTTAAAGCGGCGCGGTTCCTTTCCTGTGTCCAGTACTCTGTAGTACGGCTTGTGCGAATGCCCAAAGCAAAGAATATCTGCGTTCGCATTTTCAAATACAGCCAGGAAATCGGCTTCAGATTTATCTTGCAATAGGTATTCATCATTGCTTTTGGGACTTCCATGCACAAGCAGCATCTGCAATGGGCTACCGTTTATTTGAAACTCGAGGTGTATGTGCGCCGGCAAGGTAGCAAGATATTCTTTATTCTCATCCGTGACGATCTTGTATGCATAATTCTTGCCCGGTTCCGCCAGTTGAGCACCAGTGAGACCTTTCACCTTTGCATCATGATTGCCCCCGATGGTAGCAATACCACGCCGCCTGATGTGGCTGATTATTTCATTAGGCCAAATATGATAACCCACTAAATCTCCCAGGCAAAACACCATGTCGGGTGTTTCCCCATCAATTAACTCAAGCGCTTTTTCAAAGGCTGGGAGATTTGCGTGGATGTCTGAAAAAAGTACAATTTTCATGTAGTATTAAATTCCTTTTCTTAGGCTTTCTGCATAGGCGTTTGGCAAAGGGCTATCTTCTACAGCTTTGGCAGCTTTTTCAATATCATAATTGAACCTGATAAATTCGACCTGTATGGATTCTTTTTGACTGATGCTGCTGTTATCGTTTAAATGCAGCAGAACATATCCGCCCTGCGGATTCCCGTCTTTAGGTTTGCCAACTGACCCGATATTTATTGCGTGCCTGTACCGGATGGTGCCCGCATCATTAATTTCAAGTACACGGTGGTAAGGCTTGTGTGTGTGCCCAAAACACATGATGTCTGCTTCGGCATCATGCATTATTCGGGATAAACTTTTTTCATCTCTATCTTCAAACAGGTATTCATTTATCTTTCGCGGGCTACCATGAACCAACAAAAGATTCAGTTTGTCGCTATTCAATTGAAATTCTACCTTGATATGTGCCGGTAGTGTACGTAGATAGCGCCTTTGTTCATCTTTTACAAGTTGATTAGTGAACGAGATGGAAACCGCGCCATTGGCCTTTTCGTCGTCCGTTTTATAGGCGCAGCCACAATCGTCGCTCGAACGACCGATTCCAAAATCATAGTTACCGGCAATGGTAGGGATATTACGTTTGCGGACTTCATCAATTACCTCATTTGGCCAGATGTTGTAACCAACCAGGTCACCCAAGCAGTAGACTGCGTCTGCTTTTCTTGTATCGAGATCTTTAAAAAACGCTTCCAATGCGGGAAGGTTGGCATGAATGTCAGAAAAAAGAGCAATTTTCATTTTGGAATGTATGAGCGTTTATAAATTATTAGCAGCAGGATATTTTGGATCTATAGTGATTCCAGTACTTTGCCAGGGGTGGAATGGCAACAAATAAATGGATTAATGCCATTACAATAGCGCCGGGAATGAGGTTTTCAACCAACCAGATAAAACTGTTATAAAAAGGGATTGTTTCATGGTTATTTATTAAGGTGAAACCGCTATCGCTTAATCGAATCTTGATCAATAAGAAAACGGCAATGGCGGCAAAGTGGAATCCATTTACCAGCAGATGTATAATGTACTCGCCTCTCGGCAATCCGCCCATGAACGTCCGGCTGTCTTTTTCAACATAGGCGTCAATGATAGTAACCGCGACGTCGATGCCCAGGAAGATTAAGCCAAGATAAAAGCCGAATGCATCGTTTCGAAGATAAAGGAAGTAAAGGATTGCAGGAAACAGCAGAGCCCTTATTGTATGCGTGATATGCTCACCTTTACTTTCAGCATGCTGGTATAATTTGTACTTAAAAATGTGAAGGTAAAATCCATCATACATACCCAAAATCGCAAACAGAACCAATAGTACAATTGCAACTAAAAATGCTATTTCCATACGTTAAGCTATTTGTGTAGGTGAATAATATTTTCTGCGAAGCCAAAATGCTACGTTTACGAGTGCTATCAAAGCAGGAACCTCAACGAGGGGGCCAATTACCCCTGCAAATGCCTGACCGCTATTTATCCCAAATACCCCAATGGCCACGGCAATTGCTAACTCAAAGTTGTTTCCTGCTGCGGTAAAGGCAATGGATGCATTTTTAGAATAGTCTGCGCCTAGCGCCTTGCCCAGGAAGAAACTTACAAGAAACATAATAGCAAAATAAATGACCAGGGGAATCGCAATTCTAACTACGTCAAAAGGAATTCGAACGATCAGCTCGCCTTTAAGGCTAAACATTACAATGATCGTAAAGAGCAATGCAATTAGTGTGATAGGTGAAATCGCGGGAATAAATTTTTTCTGGTACCACTCTTCCCCTTTAAGTTTAAGTAGCACAACCCTTGATATTACTCCAGCGGCAAATGGTATTCCGAGATAAATGGCAACACTCTCAGCAATTTGTCCGATTGTGATGTTTACTTCCAGTCCGTTTAAACCAAACAAAGGAGGCAATACTGTAATGAAAACATAAGCGTAAACACTGAAAAATACCACCTGAAAAATACTGTTCAGTGCAACCAATCCGGCTGCATATTCCCGGTTTCCTTCGGCCAGTTCGTTCCATACAATTACCATAGCAATACATCGGGCAAGCCCTATCAGAATCAACCCGATCATGTATTCAGGATAGCCTTTGAGAAAAAGAATGGCAAGTAAAAACATCAGTATCGGCCCAATAACCCAGTTAAGCAGCAGCGATGTGCCTAGAATCTTCGTGTTCTTAAACACCTCACCCATCTTTTCATATCGCACTCTAGCCAGGGGCGGATACATCATTAAAATAAGACCTATGGCAAGCGGAATATTGGTTGTCCCACTCGAATAGGTATTAATAACGTCAGGTATAGACGGCAAGAAATATCCTAAACCTACCCCCACCGCCATTGCGGTAAAATCCATACAGTAAGGTAACGGTCAAGAAAGCTCAGCTTTTTTCGCTCGATTACAGGATTACAATTATTTGCACTCATGAAGAATAGATGGTTTATAGAAAATGAAAACTGGTGCCAACGGACACCAGTTTCTTTGAATTAATTACAGCATGACGGCCCACAACAGGATTTTTCTTCCTGTGGTTTCTGCGCGAAAACGGTAATGCTGTAAATACCTGTTTTGCTCGCGCGAAACGCCTGAAGTTCTTCTGCCGATAAATGGTTCAACAGAATATCATCTGGAATATGGATTGGTTTCTCTTTTTGAACCGTAATATTTTCGAAACCATTCTGCTCGATCAGTTCCAGATATACCTGCTTCTGGATTGCACCGGATACACAACCGGCATACATTTCTGCTGCTTTTTGAATCTTTTCCGGCAAAGTCCCTTCCAATACAATGTCGGATATGCTGAAGTGGGCGCCAGGTTTAAGTACGCGGTAAATTTCCTTTAAAACGCCGTCTTTATTAGGAACGAGGTTCAGGACGCAGTTACTTACGATAACATCGGCTGTGTTGGCCGACACAGGCATCTTTTCAATGTCTCCCTGCCTGAACTCTACATTATGATAACCCAGTTTTTCCGCGTTTTGCCTGGCTTTCTCAATCATGGCAGGCGTGAAATCAATACCGATTACTTTGCCGGTTTCACCGGTTTCAGCGCGGGCAATAAATGCGTCATTACCAGCACCACTGCCCAGGTCGATCACAACATCGCCTTTCTTTATTTTCGCAAACTGCGTCGGCAAACCACACCCCAGTCCCAGATCTGCATCGGGATTGTAGCCTTCGAGGCTCGAATAGTCGTCCGTCATAATGTTGGCAGTTTCGATAGAGCAGCCGCCTGCGCCACAACAGGATGCGGCGTTAGTGTCCTTGTCCTGTAAAGCGATTTCGCTGTATTTCTGTTTTACCAGTTCTTTTAATTCATTATCGGTTTGCATATCATTTGTATTTATTGTTTAATCGCAATATAGCGATGTATATAAGCAAAAAAAATCAACAACATCCGTCTTTATCGGTATAAGCCACGAAAAACGCGTCAAAAGCCATTTTGTACTGTTTCCATACTTTCGGATCGATGCAATAACATACACTGGTTCCTTCTATTGTACCCTGAATTAGTCCCGCATTTTTTAACTCTTTCAAATGCTGGCTTATGGTTGCCTGTGCCAAGCCCAACTCTTCCACCAGATCTCCGCAAATACACGCCTGAGATTTGATGAGGTATTGAATAATAGCAATACGGGCAGGGTGAGCCAGCGCCTTCATCATGGCCGCCAGCTTGTTTTGTTTGTCGTTGAATATCTCGGTTTTCGTAAGTCCCATATCTATTGCAATATTACGATAAACTCGGAAGTTCCAAAATAATTTTTTGAAAAGGCATGGAAAGTGTAGCTATAGCCGGGGGTGCGTAGGTAGCGTAAACGCGGCCGAAGTTTGACGGTTGAAACGTAGCTGCGACATGATAGAGAGCATAGCCCTACCGGGGCCTCCTGCCCTACATTTAAAGGCTTTCCACCCGCCGATGGAATTCGGACAAACTAATATTGAAGTACTTGCATAGAGCGGCTAAAGTACTAACGCTCAAATTTGCTTTGGCGGTTTCTATTCTGCCTATATGAATATTAATGTCATTATACACCTCCTCCTGCGATATCCCTTTTTCGTCCCTCAGTTGTTTAATGACTATGGCAATCTTCTGTAATAATTTACTGTCTCTTAATTGGCTCATCAGACCGACAAGATGCCAAGAAACATTCTGCTGATTAATGACGAATATGTCATTATTTTATTTATCTTTGTTCAGCAACATATTACTTGATGTACTTCAATTAATAGAGGTACGCTTACAGATCTCGCCACACGAATCTGACTAATTCAACAAATGCGGGAGTAAGTAAAGCGCCCAATCCTTATTTTGCGTTATAGGGTTGGGCCTACTTATGTCTTTTTCGCATTTGACCATCGCAAGGTGGTAGGCTTAGTCAGAGCCTGTGTGGCAAAGGGCAGAGTAGGTTCCGACCCTATTACTTTATTGCTCCACCCCATCAGTCACCTGCCTCCCTTTAAAAAATTGGTATTTAGTTTATGTAGCATGCAAATATGCATAGAGCGCGGTTAATTATCATTTGATACTTAGCCCGGCAGATACCATTTATTACTTCACAAAAAAACAAAAGTTATGGGAACAGTTTTAAGAAACGAACAACCTGTCGTGGAAGTAGACGATTTGTTGCAGTCAAAAATTGTATTACTAAATGAGAAAGGGTTTTTGTGGCGAGAAATAGCCGAACTGGCTGGCTTGCCAAAGAAACTTGTAAAAGGATTGGCCAAGGGAGAATTTGTACTAACTGACGATGAGAATGAGCGATTGTCCAAATACTAGACGACACTATTAATCGCCTTAAGCAAAGTATGGTGGAAATCTGTCCTGAACAAGATATTGACGCCGAAGATTATGAATACATAAAATTGGAAGTAAAAAGTGTTACGTTGTTTAAAGGTAAAGATGATGATAAGATGATAGTTCAAATCCACGGGGTAAAAATCCATGATTAGAGTTAGTCAGGGAGGCCCGTTTTAATTCGTTCTTCATTTAAAGTGAGATTGTATGAGTGGGTATGATTTATCCGATGATTTTGTTGTTCCTGTCATTGAAGTTGTCTACCGTCCTCATGTGCGATTTTCTAAACGTCCAGCCATCAGTAGTCTTCAAAGTGCGGGATGGATATTCCTCGATACCTGGGATAAAAATTCCGTTTGTGATAAACAGAAAGTGCGCGTGATGCTGCTTTCCAAAGCATACCAGGTATTGGGTATGTATGAACTTACGGGTGATGTTAACGCTATTCTTTCAGATCCCCGTAAACTAATACTGCCAGCGCTAAGAACGGATGCAGTTGCTATATGTATTGCGAGAAACCGTCGTTTCGACGATCTAAGTTTGGATGAGGCTGACGAAAAGCTTTTGAAAAAGGCAATCGAAATCGGGAAGATGTTTAAAATAGACGTTTGGGACTATGTAATTGTAGGTAAAAGCCGGTTCTTTTCATGTCGGCAAAACAATTTGCTGCCGCCCGCACTTATCAATGACCGTCTCCATAACCAATCAGGAAATTCAAAGGCCGATTTTCTAAAAGGGCAGGCCGATGAAATTGACATCTCCCACTACTCGGCTGAACCGGGGGTGTCCATTGGCGAAAGCCAACACGTGGTTGGTACCCGGCACGATCCAAATGAATCGATAGTTACTGAACACCTGCAGCACCTGGTTGACACCCTTTCTAAAAAGCCTTCACTTTTAAAAGGCCGTGTACGCCGCTTAAAAATTATGTCAGCGACCCGCGGCTACACCGTTCAGAACGATCTTTATCAGGACGTATATATGAGGACCTCCAGAATTTATTTGATCGGCGACTGGATCGCCAAAACCGGCTTGAAATGTCATGATCGTATAAAAGTGATTCCGCTACACCGGCTCTTGATTATAGCTCCAGAAGACCCTAAGGAGTAAAAATCAAATGTCATTCATGATTAAATTATCTGGCAAGTACCTTTTTGAAAGGTTCTTTACTACCATTTTTACGATATTCAGCATCGTAGTAAATCCTTACTGCTTTCTTTGTCTTTTTTATGGAGAATATTTTAAAACAGCTAATCTGGCCTGGGCGACAGTATGTTCAAGTATTGTGGGATTACCGATAACAGTAGGCTTTTACTTTTTATATAGACTATTATTCAAAAAAGATACACAGAGTGACAAAATAGATCGGGGAATAAGGATATGTTTTCGTGGGGTTATCGCTATGTATTGCGGGTTCGCTTTTGTTGTGCCCTGCACAGTCAAATTGGTTATTCCCACACTTTCTCCGCTGGAAGGAATCTTGTTTTCAATCGCAATTCATTTGGTGGGGTTGCTTTCAGCAGTCGTTTTTTGTATAATGGAGATATTGAATAGCAGGCGAAGGGAAACATAAGCGATCGAATTGTTTATCGTTGGACGGTTTTTATTAAGGCACTGTCCATCATTTTATGTAGTTGTTTGCTTTTAATACCGTACATATAATCCCATGCCCGGATTATATGGTGCGTTTTTAAAGCCTCCATCGTTACTTCCTTTTGTAAGTTTTCGCGGTACACGGCCCATTTATAAACATAAAAGCAAAAGAACATTATAGACAGCCACATAAACCACCGGCTGAAAACAATTTTGTAAAACAGCTTCGCATCCTGCTCAGGAAAGAGTAGGATGCGGAACTTTTTAACCAGGGCTTTCGGTTGTGACGCTATGTGCGTTTTGATTTCAGAAAAACCATTTTTTAGAATGTCTTCAATCGGTTTAGTATCGACTACAACATTCGGTTTAGGCTGTGTTTGTAACTTACTGGTTGATCCTTCCACCCTTTTAACCATTGAAGTAAGCTCATCAATGGCAGACGACTGACTGTTTAGTCGCGCCACAACTGTTCGAAGCAGGTCGTTTAATCCCTCTTCTTTCACTTTTTCTTGCTCAAAGTTTCCCATATAGAAATATTTTATTTGACAATATTATTACTGCCTGAGACGTTTCCGCTTCTTTTTTCGTTTCGCTTCCCGGATTAGTTCTGAACTGACAGATTGATTGTATTGTTCGGTTTGATCCGACCCAAACAAGATTTTAAACATTTCCTGCTCGGACCTATAATACGCAGATCGTTCTAATTGCTCCAACAGGCTTTCCATAAATGTTTGACGTAATAGCTGATGGGTAGCCGTTTTCGGGTTGTTGGACAACGCCTGTTTTATAGCGTGTACCCGTTGCTTTTCCTCGGAAGGAATAGCGGCAATTTTTTGTTTGAGTTGCAACGCCCGCTCGATTTTTGCTAGTGAAAAACCTACTTCGCTGCCTTTTATCCTCACCTTTTTATTATCGATAAAGGTAATACCCCGGCCTTTTAATACCTGGTAACCTAACTTCTTCATTACTTCTTCGAACTGGTCATAAGTATTTACTTCCTGTAAAGTTTCCCTTATATCTTTTTTTAACCGTTCCTTTCTGGAATCAAGGCGGGGAATATGGCGCATTTCTTCCGGTAAAAACCGTCGCGGGCTTAATACTTCACGGAGTTTATGTTTTTGTTCAAGTCGCCTGCAAAGGGCAGCCATCCTTTTGTAACTGTTGCTGTCGCTGGCACATTTGCCATCGAATCCTATACGGTTGGCGATGATATGAATATGCGGCTGCCGTGTGTCTTTATGCAGGACAGTGATGTATTGGTTATCTGCGAATCCAAATTCTTTGGCGCATTCCTGTCCGACATCTATCAGTTGTTCCGTGCTTAGTTGATCACCTGGCGCCAGGCGTAGCGAAATATGAAATAGCGGATTTTTTACACGTCTGTTCAGGCTTGCTACGTCCGCTAACTGTTCAAGGATCTCATCACGGTTGCCAAAACATTTATTATATTCCAATATTTCCGCACGCTCAAAGTGCTGCACCTTCTCATCAAGTGATAATTGCTGTTTCTGCCGTTCAGATAATTCTTTCTTATCACTTAGACAATAATCAACACATTTATCGATAATCGTTGCTGTTCTAACAAAACCGATCATGAGAAATAGGATTTAATCAGATTTGCAAGGTCTTTGACTTCATCCGCCTGCTGGCGTAACGTGTAAAGTTCTTCCGAACTGAGTTGCTCAAAACTGTTTCGTCTTTTGGCGATCTGATTAAGGTTGGCCGCCAGGTGATTCAGGTTGCCTGTAAGTTGTAGTACTTCCTTTGGAAATACAATCAACCGTTTTTCAATCCTTCCTTTGGTTCCGATTTCCCGCAGATATTCGGATACGGTCATACCTGCTTTTGCCGCTCTATCCTGGATTTCCTTCCGCTGTTGTGCGGTACATTTTACCGGAACCAACTGATCCATTTTGTTCTCCACGGGCCGGCGGCCACCTTTATTTTTTTCTGTTTTTTCTTGCTTCTCCATTTTCTTTGTCCCGATTTTTGAATGCGGCAGCATGAAAAAATCCACTTCCCCGAATGCGATAGCATGAGGGGCCAGTCGTTTTGGTATTACCAAAACATAGCTGGCTATTCCAAATTCACAGTTTCCTCCCTGTTCGCAGCCGTTGTTTTATTTCGGTTGATTGAGCCACATACCATGCGTTTAAATCGTCGTGTTTATGGTAGAACTTACTGCCGTCCCGAAATTTAAATGGGTTCCATTCGAGTATCTTTCTGGTGGCTTCCCTGCCTGGATTGTCTCTATCAAGGTATAGGTAACCTTGCCGGTGTTGCTCCATGATCTCACGGGATTTTTCCAGAAATGCGAGGGAATTAAGAATAAGATAGTTTGACATCGGCTCATCCTGATGGATGTAAAGACATTTAAAAGTCATGAAATCAAAGAACCCTTCAAATACTGATAGCTGATCTTTTTGGTTGTCGATAAAGGTCAGGTCTTTGGGAGAACTGCTGCCTTTGAAGTAAGAATTTCTGAGTTCAAAGCCGCCGGAATTGTTCGGAAAACCGATTGCCTTATGCCTTTTCTCGTATAACGAAAACTCCACTTCGTGGCAAAACTGACGTGCAACTTCCACGCGGATGTGTCTTTGTCCCAGGTATTGAAGCAGGGCCATTTCGCTTAATGGATGGACATTAACGACAGAGATGCGGCCCGCTGTATCGTCTTTCTTTTCATCCGCCGCCGCTTTTGAACCGGCGATGTCGGGCGAAGGCAGCACCCGAAACATGGACAGCGCCGGGCGACCACCAACGCCCGCCAGTCGATCAAGGAATTCACTAACGGAACATTTATGATAATTTATTCCAAAGTCGATAATGTTTCCACCGTTCCCGGTGCCATGATCAAACCAGACATTCAATTTCCGGTTTACTTTAAAGGATGCGGTTCTTTCATCACGGAGCGGTGATAGGTACCAGTAATCGTTATTTCTTATTTTTTGTGGTTGGTGTCCCAAAAACGCGAGGTAATCCACCAGGTCTATTTGCTTCGCTTGTTCACAATTCAATTTTTCCATGCTACACAGTTTCAAGTTTTTTATAGTTATTATTTTGCCGATTCGCGGTTAAACACTTTTGGGCTTTCAACACCACACTGACGCAGATTATCTTTGAAGTCCATCCAAAGGCGAATATTAAAGTCCGCCAGTTCATGCAATTCTTCAGTAGAAAGGTGATAGGGGTTGGCATTTGGCAGCGCCGTTTTTTCGCCAGTCTTGCTGGTAAGATGTTCCGGCGCAGATGAAAAAATATTTGGAATGTAGCCTTCCCCGATTTCCAAATTATTGGAAATGCCAATACTGTTGCCGTACAATTTGATCTGCTTACCCGTCCTGAGGGTCAGCGTTTTTCTTTTGATCTGGGCCATGTTTTTAAATTTAGAATGTGTTTAAATGTGCTTGTGAAAGAAAAATCAGGAAGGGTTCGCAGGCGGTTCGGTATTCATCAGCTTCTGAACATCCTGAAACAGGAAGTACACCCTGGAGCGAACTTTAACAGGTTTAAGCTTTCCGATTTTTATCCAGCCGTAAATCGTTGGCTTGCTGACCCGGAAAAGGGCGCATAGTTCCGATATTTTTAGAAGCGGCTTATAGGTTAACCCCGGCGTTTCAAGTATAGATCCGGTTTGCTTTTCGCCCTCCATCTTGCCTACTTCCTCCCGAATGATCTGCCGGATATTTTGCCAGTATTCCGCCGGGTCATAAGGGAACAGCATTGGCGTGTTCCCGCTTTTCATAACATCTTGCATGGTCATTATTTTTTAGAACTTGAAGGTAAATTGACAGGCAGGCGAGAAAAAGATAAGTATACATAATTGTATGTCGTAGACAGAATGGAGTACAAGAACTTCGATAATAAAAGGCTGAGCTCCAAAGATTTTATAATCTTGGGCCTTTTCTTTTCGGTTTTTGTTGTTCTCGTTTTTTTCCCAGAAGCTTTCTTGTTAGTTCGGGGATAGCAAATGATAAGTGCGGGTTTTCAATAGCTTTCTTTAACCTTTCAGAAATCGCAGGCCATTCTATTTCGTTAGTGGTGTATTGAATGGAAACGGAAAAGTCGATATCGTGATGGTGTCCTAACGAATTCTGAACCATGCGCATATCTAAGTCGGGGTACTTTTGATGGCAGGCATGCAATAATTCCGATAAACTATACCTTTCCAACAAGAAGTACATATCCACAAAATCCTTCAACCTGGTACCATTATTATAAATGGCATTCAGTTTCATAGCACCTATATCTTTTAAGGAAGCCATACGGATTCCGTCTAACTCGTCTACAACGGCAACCAACGGGTATTGATGGGAAATGAGGTCTACTTTAATGTCATTTATGAAACAGAAAACTCCGTTTGTTAAACTTCTAAGGTTTGTTGCTGAGTGGCTTTTTTCTAAATGAGCGGCTAACTCGCGGGCGTTGAAAGAGTTTGTTGAAAAGAGATCGATGTCGATTGATATCCGGTGGCCGATTTGTAGAGCGAGAGCGGTGCCACCAACAAGGTTAAATTCATTTAACTTTTGATCGGACATTAATGTCTTGATCAGATCCAATGTCCCTTCCTGGACTGTTTGTGTGCGTAACATGCTAATTCCTCCATTTTAAGGTTGAAATAGCCGCACACATCGTCTATAATATAGTCTGGCAGGTATTTAATGTCGGTCTTCAGAGCAGTTACTACCTGAGATTCACCATAAAAATGCACCAGTTCTTGCCAATCTTCTTTCGTTCCCCGTTCCAAAACGCGGGCGATAATACTTTGGTAAGCCTTCTGCCAGTCGGTTTTTTCCAGGTCCCAATCCCAAAACAACCGTTTTGGAAGATTTGGGCGGTTTCCGTCTCCGGCCTGTGCATTATGGTTTTGAACTGCCATACTCCATTAAATGTACGAGATTTCTAGCCACGACCCAATATGTGCGGTTAAATCACTGCGCGGCAGCTATTTATAGCTGCAAGCACGATTTGCGTATTTTGTTTTGCAGGGCATTACCCTGCGTGATTGAAAATACGACCGCAGATAAGGGAGAAGAAGCTAAGTATACTTAATTGTTGCCGTCGGCAGGCTGTTTATGTTTTTCTTTGAATTTTGATTCTAAGGATTGCAATAGCCGGGTTCCTTCTTTATAATTGTGTTCGTGAAAGAATTGATAGGCACTATCGAAGTGGTTTGAAATTTCGGTTCTGAGACGTACCGACAAATTTTGCTGTTTTGCGGTAATGAGTTGCAGGCTCTTCTTTATTCCGGTAGGATCTTTGCCGATTACCTTGGCAAGTGATGAAGCGGATTGATCGTTGCATTGCAGACTGTTCATTCCGCTGGCTTTGTCAAGTACATAAAAGATTAACGCAAGGGAAAATGTAGATAGTTGTTCTTTTCGGCATTTAACCTGCTCCTGTAGTGCCGCTCCTAATTGTTCTTTTTCTTTGGCAAGCTCGTCGCGTTGAGCGGCAAGTTGTTCCCGTTGGCTGGCAAGCTGTTCCCGTTGCCTGGCAATTTGCTCGTACTCAATGGCAAGGTTAGCGTGTAGTTGGGCCAGCCGCTTTTCGTGCAATTCATCAGCCTGCTGTTTTTCATAATCATTTACTAGCGATTCGAGTTTAGGTAGAAAATTAGAATAAAAGCTCGGCCAATAATTAATAACAAGTAATACAAAAAAGCTGATAGTTGCTACCATCCAAAGGGACGGCAGAAAGGAAATATCAATGCTGCTTATGAAAGGGATTGCAACTATAACCGAAATTCCTATTAAAGTAGCAAAATGACTTAAAACGTATTCAAACCAGTATTTGGCGATAACTTTTTTCCTGGTTGCGCTGAAGCTCCAATTTGGAATGCTTGTTAAGTGGTTATAATGCGTATTAGTGAATAACGACCCGATATGTTGGGTATTAAACGGAAGATCGAACGTAATAAAGGACTGCATCTGCTTCAAATTCTTTTTCATCATAGCCTTTTTCTTAAAATTACGGAATGTTATATAAGAAAATATCTCTGAATACTAAAAAATTGGCTGATTAATTAATTGTGATACAATTTGAATCAATTTGATATCGAAAATTGTAAGGTCAAGTAAGGCTCAGTAAAGTGAGGTATAAATCAGGTTAACTTGAATTTTCATAACTAAGAAGCATCGGTATTAAGATTTTCAGAATACTAAATAAATTAGTATATTTACGCATGGCTGCCATAGACAAACCAAACGTTAAGGACATAGTCCTACCTCATTCACAAGCTAAGCTGGATTTGTATGAAAATTACTTACTTCACTTCTTGAGAGTATTGGGGCTTACTCCTTTCGTCACCAAGATAAATTTGTATGATATCTACTGCGGTAGCGGGGTTTATAAAGATGGAAATATCGGAAGTCCCCTTATCACTAATAAATGTATTAAAGCAGTAAATGACGTGATCAGACAATTGGGTAAGTCATTGAAGCCAATTTCTGTTAATATTAATGACCTCGATAAAAGTAAAATTCAGAACGTCGAAAGCATTTTAATTGCAGATAAAATAGAAAACTGTACCTATGAGTTCTATAACAAAGATGCAGATGAAATGCTTGAAATTGCTTCAACGAAGGTGAATGCCTACGGGCCGACGGAACGAAGTCTCGTTTTTATTGATCCTTATGGTTATTCCCAAATACATAGTGATAAAATTTACAACCTAATCAAAAATGCGCATACGGAAATTATATTATTTCTGCCGGTAATGCAGATGTACAGGTTTAAAGATATAGCTGTAAATGATCCCAACCGGGCCTGTTATGAAGACTTAAGGAGATTTATATTTTCCTTTTTTCCGGCTGGCCACAGAATACATAATGATAAGATCGGCAATGTGTTTGAGTTCATAAACGAAATAAAAGGAGCTTTATCATTCAATGACCAGTTTTATACCTGTTCACATTACATCGAACGTGGAAAAGGAAACTACTATGCACTATTTTTCATTACTTCGAACATCTACGGGCTTGATAAAATGGTAGAGGCAAAATGGAAACTAGATCCAGTAAAAGGAAAGGGCTTCTTACAAAAAAAGCCGCCCTCATTATTTGATGATCATTTTGAGCAAGTAGACCATAGTCGAGAAATTGATCACCTGAAAACTAAGATTTTACAAGGCTTGGAAGGTAAGCTATTGAGCAATACCCAGGTTTATGAGTTGGCCCTAAGAAGTGAGTTTCGGCAAACGCATGCCAAAAGCGCTTTGGACGACTTGATAAGAAGTAAGAAAGTCGATACTTGTAACGAAAAAGGAGAACATTTATCAACCGCCGGTGCCTATTATTTGGATTACACGCATTATAAGAATAACGAAAACAAAGTTTATTTTAAACTGATATAAGATGGCAAGTTCTAGTATAGAGTGGACAGAAATGACCTGGAATCCGACAACAGGTTGTAATAAAATTTCGGCTGGATGCAAGTACTGTTATGCGGAAGTAATGTCCAAACGACTTCTTGCAATGGGTATTGAAAAATACGCAAATGGTTTCGAGCTCTCGTTGCATGAAAGCGCCTTAAGTATCCCTTATACCTGGAAAAGTCCTAAAATTGTCTTTGTTAACTCAATGAGTGACTTATTCCACAAGGACGTTCCGTTGGACTTCATAAAAAGAGTATTTCATGTTATGAATGAGAATCCACATCATGTGTTCCAAGTTCTGACAAAAAGATCTGATATTCTCCTAAAGTATCACAAGGAACTTAATTGGACGCATAATATATGGATGGGGGTATCTGTTGAAAACGAAAAAGTATCCCATCGTATAGACGACCTTAGAAAAACAAAGGCTAAAGTGAAGTTTTTGTCCTGTGAACCGCTAATAGGGCCACTATCGAATCTGAACTTAACGAAAATTGATTGGGTGATTGTCGGTGGCGAGAGCGGAAGGAAGCCACGACCGATGAAGCCGGAATGGGTTTTGGAAATTCAAGATCAATGTAAAAATGCCAACGTATCGTTTTTCTTCAAGCAATGGGGTGGAACAAATAAGAAAAGGAATGGTAGCTTACTTAACGGTAAAAAGTTTTTGGAATTCCCACCGCAGTACTATGAACACTTGGAAGAAATTGAGTTGTTAGGTTTCTAAATATAAAGAGCTTTACAAAGACGATGTAGGCTACTTGCCCGGCTGGTAATGACCTCTTTGTTGAAGGGGTTTGACCCGATGAATAATAAAATCGTGTATTTTTGTGTAAAGTTCTATGAACGTTGAATTATTGAGTGCGTGAAATGGTGAGTGTCACTACTACGGCGCACAATTAATTATAAAACAACAGGATATAAGCAGGGTTCGAATCCCTCTCTCTCCGCTTGATAAACTCTTGATAATTGAAGAATTATCAAGAGTTTTTTATTTTCCGGCCGAGAATAGAAGTGCAGGAGGAATTACGCTGGTGCAAGTGACGGGAATATAGGTCCGGCCTTGACGCAAGTTAAGAATATATATTGGCCTATTGATGTCAATTGTACGAAGTCTGGAAGTCTGTATATTGCTTACCTCTGGACGCAAGTTCTCCTACGAAGAAATTATCGCCAGGGACGAAACTGTAAGCTCCCCTTATTTCCGGCCCACTGAGCATTAGAGTTTTTCGTTTTTAGTAATCATGAGGGAAACGGATTAAATGTATTCGAGCGGTGGTACAAAGCCCAGCGCCTGGTGTGGTCTTGAACTGTTGTAATCTTGTCGCCATTCTTCGGCCATTAAGCGGACTTCGTTTAGGCTGAAGAAGTGATAAGCATCTAAAAGTTCTTTTCTCAAAGAGCCGTTGTTGCGTTCGATAAATGCGTTTTGTACCGGCTTGCCCGGTTGGATGAATAATATTTCAATTCCGTGTTCCTCGCACCAAAACTTCAGCAGATCGCTGATGAACTCCGGCCCGTTATCAACCCTGATCCGGAAAGGCTTTCCCCGCATTTCCAACAGCCGTTCGAGAACGCGGATCACACGACGGCTCGGTAGTGATGTGTCGATTTCTATCCACAGTGATTCGCGGTTGTAATCATCGATGATATTCAGCAACCGGAACCTTCTGCCATCTACCAGGCTATCGCTCATGAAGTCCATGCTCCAGCACTGGTTAATACTGTCGGGAACCAGCAGGGGCTGTTTAATCCGCTGCGGCAGACGTCGTTTTATCCTTCGGCGGATATTCAGCCTTAAGAGCTTATACACCCGGTACAACCGTTTGTGATTACACCGGTGCCCACTTCTGCGAAGCCGGTAATAGCACTTCCAAAAACCAATAGTGGGATGTTTCTTCACCAGTTCTTCCAGGGCTTCCATTAAAACACTGTCATCCTTTGGTTTTCGATGGTACCTGTAAACGGAACGCGGCAGGGATACGATTTTGCAGGCCTGACGAACACTCACTTGCTTGTCTGCGACCATCATGCTCACTGCTTCCCGTTTGTCGACAGGCCGCCGAACTTTTTTTCCAGCACATGTTTGATTGCATCAATCTCCAATGTCTGGTTGGCTACAATGCGCTTCAAACGGGCATTCTCTTCCTCCAGTTCTTTCATTCGCCTGATCTCATTAGCTTCCATACCACCATATTTTGCCTTCCAGTTGTAGAAGGTAGCATCACTGATGCCATGTTCCCGCGCAATATCCCTGACCGATCTGCCAGCTTCCTGTTGCTTTAAAATAGAAATGATCTGTGTTTCGGTAAATCGTACTTTTTTCATAATTGACCCATTTAAGTTAGAGATTTTTCTCTAACACTGGGTGGGCAACATTCGGGGAATCTTACAGTTCCTTTACAAGAAATTTGTGCCGTCAATTATCAAATCCTAGGGAAAATCGCAAAAAGATTTTATATCAATTGCATTACATTGCTAATAAAGCCCTAAATATTTATGGGGGAAAGATGCTCACTTTTATCTATCAATTGAGAAATTTAAATTTTAAGAATACAACTGCAATTGAGGTACAAACTTATTCAAAAGTAATCCCTGATTTTCCTCTAATATCCTTTGATGTTGGGCAAGATTCCTTCTGCATATCATTTTTCGCTAAGCAAATACGCCCGAATAAAATAATACCTGACATTAGGCTGTTTACTTCACGAAGTTTTGAAGAAATCGGCTTAATCGATGAAGAAGGTTATATTTTTTATAAGTTGAGCAAATTTAAGCCGAGATTGACTCTATTTTTTGAGTCCCTCAAAGAAGGAAAGTTTGAGATCAGAGCGGGTGTTGAAAGTGGGTACTGCCAACGATGCAATAGAGAGCTTACCCATCCTCTTTCCTTAAGGATTGGTTTTGGTCCTGATTGCGCAAAAATGGCAAATATAGACGCTCTCTTGTATAAGTTTATTTAGCCTCGAATTGGGCTTTATTCTATCATCAATCTCGCAATACAACCAAATTTCTCCTAAATTCAGGAATGATTGCGTCCTGCCACCCACCATGAGTGCGTCGGTCTCAAACGGTACCTTTAACATGCGCAAACAACTAACTGATATCGGTGATATAAAAGGTCTGCCGGAAGCAGATATTAAATCACTCCAGCTCCAGTATGGCAGAAATGTCTTGAAAAAAGATAAATCCCAATTCCTGCAAATCGTCGTGAACCTGGTCAAGGAACCCATGTTCCTGCTTCTGGTACTGGCTTGCACCCTCTATTTTATACTGGGTCAAACACAGGAAGGACTGCTGATGATGGCGGCTGTAGGATTCGTAACCGCCATTTCAATTTACCAGGATACACGCAGCGCCCGCGCCCTGGCGGCTCTGCAGGCATACACCGAACCGCTTGTTAAGGTGATTCGCGACGGCGTTCAGAAAAGCATCGCGGCCGAACAATTGGTGCCGGGCGATATCATATTGCTGGAAGAAGGAAACGGCGTTCCCGCCGATGCCATTGTTTTGAAAGCAAACGATCTGACGGTTAATGAATCTGTCATCACAGGCGAATCGTTCCCGGTGGAGAAAGACCCGACTGAAGGTCGCAACCAGTTATTTCACGGCAGCACTATCAATTCCGGTTCCTGTTATGCACAGGTTATAAAGACAGGCGATAACACCAGCCTGGGTAGGCTGGGCAAATCGATCAGCTCGTATAATGTGTCGCATACATTGCTGCAAAAACAGGTGAGTCGTTTTGTAAAATGGCTGGCCATTTTCGGCATCGGCGCATTCTTAGTGATCTGGTTTATTAACTATACCCAAAGCAAGCAGTTGGCGCAAAGCCTGCTGCTCGGTCTGACCCTCGCAATGGCCGCCATTCCCGAAGAAATTCCTGTGGCTTTTTCATCGTTTATGGCGCTGGGGGCATATCGCATGAGTAAACTGGGGATCATCTCCCGCCAACCGCAAACAATCGAAAACCTGGGGGCAGTAAATGTGCTTTGCCTCGACAAGACAGGGACCATCACGGAAAACAAAATGACCGTTCAATCGGTGTATGATTTTGAAAACGATCAGTTGGTACCATTAGACGGGCAGCCTGTCAATAACGAAATATTGGGCTTTGCAATGCTGGCCAGTGAACAGGATCCTTTCGACGAAATGGAGAAAGCCATACATATAGCATACTCCCGATACGCAGCGAATTTTCCGTTCGGGAAGTTGAAAATGGTGCATGAATATCCATTATCGGGGAAACCACCCATGATGACGCATGTTTACCAGTATAACGACGAAAAAATTATCGCTGGTAAAGGCGCACCAGAGCGCATTATGCGGGTTTGCCAATTACCTGGTTCCACTGTTCAGAAAATCAGCCAGTATATAACAAGCCAGGCGCAAAATGGATACCGCATCATTGGTGTGGCCAGCGCTGTTCACAAAAATGGCAATCTGCCGGTTAACCAGGACGATTTCAACTGGCAATTTCATGGCTTCTTATGCCTGTACGATCCTCCCAGGCAGGAAGTGAAAGGCACGCTGAAAAAGTTGTATGATACTGGTATCGACATCAAACTATTAACTGGTGACCATGCTGAAACGGCCATGAACATCGCCAGCCAGACGGGTTTTGCAGGTTTTCAAAAATGCGCTACAGGCGACCAGGTAATGAAAACCCCCGATGGCGCGTTGAATGAACTGGTGAAAGACACCGTATTGTTTGTAAGAATGTTTCCCGAAGCAAAAGAACGCGTCATCAACGCCATCAAAGCAAATGGAAACATAGTAGCCATGACAGGTGATGGTGTAAACGATGCGCCTGCATTGAAAGCCGCCGATATTGGCATTGCTATGGGTAAAGACGGCACCGAAATAGCACGCCTCGCAGCCGACCTGGTAATTACAGATGATGACCTGGAAAAGCTGCCGCAGGCAGTTCAACAGGGACGTACCATATTCAGCAATCTAAAAAAAGCGGTCGGTTATATCATGGCTATTCATATACCCATTATATTCACCGCATCATTACCCTTGTTGCTCGGCTGGCAATACGCCAACATTTTCACTCCTATTCATATTATCTTCCTCGAACTCATTATGGGTCCCACCTGTTCAATATTCTTTGAAAGGGAACCGACAGATCAGCATATCATGCTCACACCTCCCCGCCACAAACAAGCCTCACTGTTCAGTCAGGAAGAGTTGGTGATCTATATTCTGCAGGGATTAGCCATTACCACGGGTGTGTTATGGATTTTTTACGATACCATGAAGGGCGGCGCTTCGCTGGAAGCTACCAGGACCTTAGTATTTACCACACTAATCATCAGCAACCTCCTGCTGACATTCAGCAATCGTTCGTTTAGCGAAATCATCAGCAGAACCATTCGCTATGGCAATACGCTGGCGCCATGGGTGCTGTTGCTGTCATTATTATTTTTATTGCTGATACTTGTGGTTCCGCCTGTCAGGAGCCTGTTTGGATTGGCGCCTATATCTTTCGATAACCTGGTGCTTTGCGCCGGTGTCGCGCTGGCAAGTGTCGGATGGTTTGAAGTTTACAAGATTCTTCGTAAAAAAACTTCAGCCATCCCACAAAATAACTTGTCATAAGTCGCACGACTGAATGAAGGCTGTCCACCCATGTGTTTGTGATAAATAGAAAATTCCGTTAACTTAGCTATAGTCAGCTCAATTCGGACCGATAAAACAACTGAAATCTTCTGGCCTCATAACTGATGAACTTGAAACAGGGAATGTCTTCATATCATCAATATTCTGACTACAAGTTAGCCCAACTGCTAAAGGAAAACGATCATGCTGCCTTCGCGGAGATCTATCGCCGCTATGCCAAAGATGCCTATATTCAAGCCTACAAAAGAATAAAGGACAGGGAGTTGGCAAAAGATATTGTACAGGATCTGTTTACCGCCTTGTGGAACCGGAGGTCTGAATTTGAATTAAAAACAATTCTTGCCGCCTACCTTTTCACCGCCGTTCGAAACCGGGTGATCAAAGTCATTGCTCACCAGAAAGTAGAATCTGCTTTCATCAACTCCCTGGGCGATTTTATCGAACAGCATCAGCGTTGTGCTGATCACCTGGTCCGGGCAAACCAGCTTAAAATGCATATTGAGAAAGAAGTCAGCGCGCTGCCAGACAAAATGCAGGCTGTGTTTCGGCTGAGCCGGCAGTCCAACTTAAGCCACAAAGAAATTGCCGATCAATTCGATATCTCAGAATCCACGGTTAAAAAGCAGGTAAACAATGCGCTGAAGATACTGCGCGTGAAACTGAGCTCCTTTCAATCCTTCTTTTCCACTTTCCTGTAATTTTTTTTGATTTTATCTACGCCCTGGATAGCTGTGGAGGGTCTATACTATTAAGGGACACGTAAAAGCCCTGCCCGCTACATGAACAAGACCGACATTAAACACATCCTGGAACAATACCTGCAGGGAACCTGTTCCGAAGAAGAACGGAAAATTATCGACGCCTGGTATCAGCAATGGGAGGCGAAGGCTCCTGACCTGTCTGCAGAGGAAATAGAAGAAGACCTGCAGGCAGTTTTTGCTTCTTTGCCGCGACCCGCACCACGGCGCCGCCTCCGCCCTATCCTGTTGCGCATTGCGGCCGCCGCTGTCATTATCGGCGTAGCCGTTGGCGCTTTTTTCTACCTTACTCCTTCATCTGCACCACAACCTACCGCGCAAACACCGGTTTCCACGGAAAAAAATGACCTGGCACCAGGAGAAAACAAAGCGGTGCTGACGCTGGCCGATGGTTCGACAATTTTACTGGATAATGAAACCGGTGGTGAAATAGCCAATCAAAATGGTATTAAAGTAATTAAAACAGGCGACGGCGCTTTGGTATATGTGAGTCAGCCGACAAATGCACCAACAAAAGCACTTCCATCCTACAATACCATCACTACGCCGCGAGGTGGACAATACCAGGTAACGCTTCCTGATGGCACAGTGGTTTGGCTCAATGCCGCATCGTCGCTGAAATATCCGACTGCTTTCACTGGTAAGGAAAGAATAGTAGAACTAACAGGAGAAGGCTATTTCGAAGTTGCCAGCAATAAAGATATGCCTTTTAAAGTGCAGGCTGCGGATCAAACCGTAGAAGTCCTGGGCACTCACTTCAACATCAATTGTTATGCTGATGAACCCGCGGTAAAAACGACTTTACTGGAAGGCTCTGTGAAAGTGATGCACCATGGCACGCACAAAAGCATGACTTTAAAACCGGGAGAACAGTCTACAGTCTCGAGGAACAACTTTAGCGTAGCGATGGCAGATACAGAAAATGCAGTGGCGTGGAAAAACAACTTGTTCTATTTCTCCGGCTCTGACATTCCCAGCGTGATGCGGCAGATTTCGCGATGGTATAACGTGACCGTGGAGTTTGAAGGCGCTATACCAGACATCAGGCTCTGGGGAAAAGTGTACCGGAACTCGAACGCATCGAAGGTCCTGGAGTTGCTGGAATATTTTGGCCTGAAGTACCACATCGAAGAAAACAACGGTTCCAAAAAGATCATCATCCAGAAATAAAAACAGCTTTCTTAACCCCAAAAAAATGCCATATGAAACAATTTATACGATACAACCAGACCGGAGGCGAAGATTAAAAAAGCGTCTTCCCGACTGCCATCGGGAGACGCTGTGATCTGAGTTTCGTTCCGGGAATACCCGAATTCTGATGATTGCTCATTGTTAACTCAAACCTCGCAAAACTAATGAAATTAAGATTGTCTGCCATTGCCGGACGATTGTTCCGGCAAAACCAGGAACCTCCTGCAAAGACATCCATTTTTTACAAATTAAAATGGCAACAGCTTATGAGAATCAAGCTGACAATGTTCTTCGTAATCTTTGCATGGATGCAGGTCACCGCGAAAATCCATGCCCAGAAGGTAAGCCTGAACAAACAAAACACACCGATCGAGAAAGTTTTTCTGCAAATTGAAAAACAGACCGGCTATGTCTTTGTTTACGACAGCGAAATGCTGAGAACAAAAACCATCAGCATTCGCTTAAAGAACGCGTCTTTGGAAACAGCCCTTAGTGAATGTTTGAAAGAATTGCCTTTCTCTTTCAAGATACTCGACAAAAATGTGTTGATCCGAAGCGAAAAACCAGCTCCTGCCGGGATTGAAACAATCGACGAAACTCCCGACAAGGAAATCAGGGGCGAGGTAAGAGACGAAAATGGCAACCCCCTGGCCGGCGCTTCGGTAAAGATCAAAGGCACCAACAAGGCCGTGATTACCGATCAGTCAGGCACATTTACCATCGATGCAGAGAAGGGCCAAACCCTGGAAATATCTTTCATTGGTTACCAGACCAAAGAGCTGGTGGTGGGTGACGATAACGAACTGAAGATATCACTGGCTCTTTCCTTCTCCAATATGGATGAGGCGGTAGTGATCGGTTACGGCGTGCAAAAAAGAGCGCACCTGACCAGCGCTGTTGGCATCATCACCGAAAAAGATATCAAAAACCGCGTTGTTTCCACTGCGGCGGGCGCACTGAAAGGCGCTGATCCTTCGGTGAACCTTACCTACAATTCCGGGACACTGGATTCCGATTATAAAATTGATATCCGCGGTGTGGCTTCTGTAAACGGAGGTACGCCCCTGATTATGGCCGATGGAATTGAAGTGAACCTGAACCAGATCAATCCAAACGATATCGAATCGGTAACCGTGCTGAAGGATGCGTCTGCATCAGCCATCTATGGTGCTAAAGCATCTTCCGGCGTAATCATTATCACTACCAAGAAAGGAAAGAACCTCGACGGAAAAGCCAAGATCACTTATACCAGCCGGTTTGGGGTTTCGAAGAACACAACTTCCACCGATTTTATCCGCATCGGATACGACCATGTCAATATCGTGAATATGTTTTACGATATCTACCAGGGAACCCCTATGGCGTTATACACCGGCGACGATCTGCAGATGCTGCTCGATCGCCGCAATGATCTTACCGAACATCCCGACCGTCCCTGGACGATCGTCAAAAGCGATAACCGGTATTATTATTACGGAAACTTCGACTGGTACAACTTCTTCTACCGCACATCAAGACCCCAGATGGAACAAAATCTTTCCGTGACCGGTGGTAACAATAACGTAAATTATTACATCAGCGGACGCCTGTGGTCACAGGATGGTATTTTCAAAATATACCACGACAACTATAAGAACTACTCGTTCCGGGCAAAAGTGGATGCGAAAATCAAACCATGGCTCAAGTATACCGGTACGGTCAACTTCAACCCGAGTAATTATGTCTATGCCGGATACGAAAACGAACAGCAAACGATCCATGCCTTGCAAAGCAATATCCTGGCATCTTTTGTTCCCCGCAATCCAGACGGTACCATTATGCAATATCCCAACCAGCTAAACGCCAATTCTCCCATTGGCGCCGGGCACGGAGGTTACCTCACAGCCAATGAAGCCAGGAATAAAAGAAGTAACAAGTACATGATTATATCGAACCAATTCGACTTAAGTCTGACCAAAGACCTGGAACTGACTACCTCTTACGCCTATAAAACACGCAACCGGCTGTACACCTACAGAGGTATGCCATTTGAATATTCAAGAACTGCCGGTACTGTTCTCACCTTTACTTCTGGTACCATTTACAACTATTACCAGGAAAGCCATTTCAATGTAAACAATCACAACCTGAACGTGTATGCCACTTACAAGAAAAGGTGGGGCGGTGGACACAATTTTACTTTCCTGGCCGGCGGACAATATGAAGATTATCGCCAGACTAATCTCAGTGTAGAGAAAAAAGACCTGCTTAGCAACAGCCTGAGTTCATTCAGTATTGCCAATGGTGAAGCGGTTATTTCGCAAACCATTGGCGCATTTCGTACGCTGGGCTATTTCGGCCGGGTCAACTACGATTACAAGGGTAAATACATGTTTGAGGCCAGCGGCCGATTCGACGGCACCTCCCGTTTTGCTCCGGAACAACGCTGGGGCTTTTTCCCCGCCGCATCACTGGGATGGCGCATGAGCGAAGAAAATTTCTGGCAGCCATTGAGTGGCGTAATCAACAACAGTAAACTGCGCCTGTCTATGGGTAGCCTCGGCAACCAGCAGGTGAGTTATTATTCTTACATCGACCAGATCTCGTCCAGCAATACCATGTCTTATACCTTCGACGGAAACACCACCGCTTATTACGCCTCGGTGTCCAACCCCATCACGCCGGATCTTACGTGGGAAACGGTAACCACCTACAACGCAGGTCTGGACCTGGCCCTGATGAAAAACCGCCTGACAATAACAGCCGATGCATACATCCGCGAAACAAAGGACATGCTGACGCCATCACTTACCCTGCCTTCGGTGTATGGCGCCGCCACGCCTACTGCCAATGCCGCCGACCTTCGCACAAAAGGCTGGGAGCTTTATGTGGGCTGGAACGACAACTTCAGATTGCGGAACAAGCCGTTTAACTACAATATCGGTTTTACCCTGGGCGATTATCAAACTGTCATAACCAAATACAACAACCCGGATAAACTGATCTCTGACTATTATGAAGGAATGAGGCTGGGTGAAATCTGGGGCTACAGGGTAAAAGGTCTTTTTGCCACTGATGCAGATGCGGCGGCATACCAGGCTGCTATTAATGATAAAGCAGTCAACAACCGCGTATACAGCAGTAAAAAAGACAATTACCTGCGGGCTGGCGACGTAGAGTTCATCGACCTTGATCACAACGGTATTATCAACGAAGGTGCCGGAACAGTAAGTAATCCGGGCGACATGCAAATCATCGGAAACAGCCTTCCCCGTTATTCCTATTCCATACGTTTGGGTGCCAGTTGGAATGGTATTGATGTTTCTGTTTTCTTCCAGGGTGTCGGAAAGCAACACTGGTTCCCGCACTCGCTGGCCTATGATTTCTGGGGACCCTATTCCTTTCCGTCCCTTTCATTTATTCACAGGGATTTCATGCAAAATGTGTGGAGCGAAGAAAACCCGAATGGATACTTCCCCAGGGCCCGTGGTTATGCATCGTATAGTGCCGGCGCACTGTATGTGCCCACCGACCGTTACCTGCAGGACGTTTCTTACCTGCGCCTGAAGAACCTGAGCATCGGCTACACGCTGCCCTTCGGAAAACGATTGTTTGACCAGGTAAGGATTTATGCATCAGGAGAAAACCTCTTCTACTGGTCAAAATTGAAAAAATATACTAAGACTGTCGACCCCGAACTCACCAACACCACCGCCACATACAACTCCGGAAGTGGTGTCGGTTATACCTATTCGAAGATTTATATTGTGGGTATCGATATTCAATTCTAACCAAGCTTCATATTTGTTATGAAAAAATTTATCATCATAATACCGGCTTTGATATTGTCCCTGACCAGCTGCAAGAAGCTGCTTACATTGACGCCGGAAGACAAACTCAGTCCGACAACATTTTTTCTGAACGAAGCCGATCTGCGGCTGTGGACAAACCAGTTTTATTCGCAGTTGGACGGTGCTGACGCGCTGGCCGGCCAGAATGCCGACGATAATGTTGACAACACGCTCGGTGAGCTGATGCTGGGTCAGCGCGACCCGGCCGGTGAAGGCGGCTGGAGCTGGAGTATGCTGCGCAGGATCAATTATTACCTGCAGAATTCGGGCAACTGCCCCGATGTGGCGGTTCGTAACCGCTACGATGGCGTGGCCTATTTTTTCCGGGCCTATTTCTACTTTGTAAAAGTGCGCCGCTATGGCGACGTGCCCTGGTATAACCAGGTGTTGAATTCAACAGACGACGACCTGCTTTTTAAAGAGCGCGACGATCGCGGCCTGGTGATGGATTCGGTAATCAGCGACCTGGACAGAGCTATTGCCCTTTTGCCCACAGCGAAAAATATAGCAACCGTCACCAAATGGACAGCACTGGCGCTGAAAACACGGGTAGCCTTATACGAAGGTACCTTCCGGAAATATCACGGCCTGCCCAATGCAGAGAAATATCTCCAGCACGTGGTTTCGGCAGGCGAAGAGTTTATTGCCAACAGCGGTTATTCCCTGTACACTTCCGGCTCAGAACCATACCGCAACCTGTTCAACAGCGATAATGCCAATACCACCGAAGTGATTTTGGCGAGGATTTACAGCGCCGGGCCCAACATTACCCACGGCGTTCCCTTCAATATCAGCAATGGCAAGCAAGGTTTCACCAAACGCTTTATGAACCATTACCTGATGGCCGATGGCAGCCGCATTTCCGACCAGCCGGGTTGGGAAACTATGACCTATACCGAGGAGGTGGAAAACCGCGATCCCAGGTTGCGCCAAACCGTGTTGTGCCCTGGTTATATTCAGAAAGGCGCCACCACTCCTACCCGCAATTCACTGAATGCGGTAACCGGCTACCAGCCGATCAAGTTTGTGGCGGAATCTGCTTATGATGGAGCCGCCAAGGCCATATCCGACTGGCCACTCTTCCGTACGGCAGAGGTGTACCTGAATTATGCAGAAGCCAAAGCCGAACTGGGCACTCTAACACAGGCAGACCTGGATAAATCCATCAACAAGATCAGGGCTCGCGCTGGTATGCCCAACCTTATACTGGCTGATGCCAATGCCGATCGTGATCCGCTGCTGCTGCAATATTATCCCAGGGTTACCCAAAGCGAATTCACCGGGGCGATTCTGGAAATCCGTCGCGAACGCACAATAGAACTCGCACTGGAGGGCTTCCGCCAATGGGATATCCTGCGCTGGAAAGAAGGCACCCAGTTAACCCTGCCATTTCACGGCTGTTATTTCCCCGGTCCCGGAAGGTATGATATGGACAATGACGGTAATGATGACCTGGTGCTCTGGACAGGCACGCCAGAGACTATCAGCGGCGGCGTTAGCAAGGAAATCGGAAAGGATATCATACTTTCAAATGGCAACTCGGGTTATATCGTTGCTTACCCCACCATCAACATAACCTGGAACGAAGACAGGGATTATTTATGGCCCATACCCACCAGCGAGATTGTGTTAACCGGTGGCAAGCTAACGCAAAACCCTAACTGGTAAAATTTACTCAATTCATATTAATGAGGAAATTGTTGTTTATATGCCTCGTGGTATGCTGGCCCGTTGTTTCCTTTGCGCAGGGAAACAACGGCGCCCGCTTTCCCCTTTCGAGGCTAACCGACACCAGTAATTATGTGATGATTATTGCGCATCGCGGCGAATGGAGAAATGCACCGGAAAATTCATTGCAGGCCTTCCAAAATTGCATCGATGCAGGTTTTGATGGTATTGAGATCGATGTGCAGGAAACCAAAGACGGCGAGATCGTGATCATGCACGATGCAACAGTCAACCGCACCACCAACGGCAGAGGAAAAGTCAGCGACCTGACCCTCGCAGAAATCAAAGCATTGCGCCTGAAGACCGGCATCAACACGCAAACAAGACAACAGGTGCCTACGCTGGAAGAAGTGCTGCGGCTTTGCAAAGGCAAGGTGCTGCTTCACATAGACAAATGGCAACCCGTTAGGGAAAAAGTGCTGGCCATCGCCCGCAAGGTGGACTGCCTGAACCAGCTTATTTTCCGGAGTACTATGCCATCTGCCAGGATGAAAGAACTTTTTGGCGAAGACATCAACAAGATCAATTACATTCCAGTGGTGACGGCAGGTACCGACAAATCAAATGAACAACTGAACGATTATCTCGAAAACACCAACGCAGCTGTCATAGGCATCGCTTTTAGCAACGACAAAGATCCGATTCTGGACAGGATTCCGGAGATAAAGAAAAAAGGAATCAGGGTTTGGTTTAATTCCCTGGTCGGCCAGAAATTTAACGATGGCCATGACGATGAGCTGGCCACTACCGACCTCGAAAACAGCTATGGCTGGCTATTGAAAAAAGGGGCGGACGCTATCATGACAGACCGTCCCTTTCTGCTGCTGGATTATCTGGAAAAAAACAACAGGCGATAGTTAAACAAAGACTATGAAAAAGATTTGCTTGCTAAAAATTTTTCTCTTTCTCTTTGCCACAGGCCTTTTTGCACAGGACAGGATTGCAGGGATACGAAAAAAGCTTTTCGACAAAAACACCAGCCAGGTGATGGTGGTAGCCCACCGCGGAGATTGGCGCTATGCGCCGGAAAACTCGATCCTGGCAATTGAAAATGCCATCAAACTGGGAGTTGACATTATTGAAGTAGACGTAGCCAGGACCAAAGATGGTCACCTGGTTTTAATGCACGACAGGACACTGGACAGAACCACGACGGGAAAAGGCAGGGTGTCTGACTGGACACTCGACTCCATCAAAACACTGAAGCTGAAAAACGGCGCTGCCATCCGGACCAGGCACCAGGTGCCTACGCTGGAAGAAGCCTTGCTGGCGGCTAAAGGAAAAGTGATGCTGAACCTTGATAAGGCCTATGAATTATTTGACGAAGTATATGCCTTGCTGGAAAAAACCGGCACCACCGATCACGTGATCATGAAAGGATCCCAACCCGCGGCGCGGGTAAAGCAGGAGTTTGGCAAATACCTCGACAAGATTATTTACATGCCAATTGTAAACCTTGACCAGCCAAACGCCCTGCAGAAAATAGAAGATTTTCTGAAAGAACTGAAGCCAGTAGCCTTTGAACTGGTATATGCTTCTGACAGCAATCCTTTGCCCAGGCAGGTTGTAAATATGCTGAAAGGCAAAAGCCTCATCTGGTACAACACACTTTGGGACACCCTGGCCGGTGGGCACGACGACGATGCGTCGCTGGACAATCCGGATAACGGTTATGGCTACCTGATTCATACTCTAAACGCACGGATCATTCAAACGGACCGCCCCGAATACCTGATCCATTATTTGAAAAGTAAAAACCTGCGTTAAGAAGTTCAACAGTTTAGTGCCCTCTTCAAAAACCAAGTCATGAATATGGGATTGAACACTTTTGCCCGGTTAATCCTGCTGCTTATCTCCTCGATCGCCGCAACCGCCGCTTTTACCCAGGGGAACAACCAGTCCTCACTGCCTCGTCCAAAACTGGTGGTGGGTATTGTAGTTGATCAGATGAGATGGGATTACCTGTACCGCTACTACGACCGCTACGGCACCGGCGGGTTTCGCAGAATGCTGAGCGAGGGATTTACCTGCGAAAACACCATCATCAACTACCTGCCCACCAAAACCGCCATTGGCCACGCCTCGGTATACACCGGCACGGTACCGGCTATTCATGGCATTGCCGGTAATGACTTTATCGAACAAAAAACCGGGGCCCCGATGTATTGCGTGGGCGACAGCACCGTGCAGGCGGTGGGCAGCCATTCAGATGCAGGAAAGATGTCGCCCAAAAACCTGTTGACCACCACCGTAACCGACGAGCTAAAGCTGGCGACCAATTTCCGGTCGAAAAACATCGGTATTTCTATCAAAGACCGCGGCGCCATTTTACCGGCCGGTCATGCCGCCGATGCCGCTTACTGGATGGAGGGTACTACCGGCAACTGGATCAGCAGCTCCTGGTATATGAAAGAATTGCCAGAATGGGTGAAGAAACTGAACGAAGAAAAGCTGGTTGACAAATACCTGCGGGAAGACTGGAACACACTGTATCCAATCGACACCTATCTGCAAAGCACCCCTGACCTCAATACCTACGAAACTCCTTATAAAGGAACTAAAGAGGCTGGTTTCCCGGTAAGGTTAGGCGAACTGGCCAAAACAATCGGCAGGAGTATCATTCTGTCGACACCCTTTGGTAACACACTTACCCTGGACATGGCAAAAAGGGCTGTGGAAAACGAAAACCTGGGCAACAACACAGTGCCCGATTTTCTGGCTATCAGCCTTTCATCAACCGATTATGTGGGACACCAGTTTGGGATTAATTCCATTGAAGTGGAAGACACTTACCTGCGTCTTGACAAAGACCTGGCAGATTTTTTTGATTTTCTCGACAAGCGGCTGGGAAAAGGCAGTTACACCGTTTTTCTTACGGCCGATCACGGCGCGCCGCACAACCCGGGATTGCTCAACGATCACCGGCTCCCCGGCGGATGGCTCAACAGCTCCTCGCTCCTGGAAGAAGTCAATGCTTTTCTCGAAAAAAAATACGGACAAAGTAAGATCATTCGAAGCCTGGTAAATAATGAAGTGCACCTGGACTATACATTGATCAGGAATGCCCAACTGGACGAAAATGCCATCCGGAAGGACTGCGTGGATTTTTTCCAGCAAAAGGATGAATTTGCATGGGCAGTAGACCTGAATGACCTGGCCAACGCCAACCTTCCCACCGCACTACTCGAAAGGCTCAGAAACGGGTACCACCGCGAAAGAAGCGGCGTGATCTTCCTGGTATCAAAGACGGGATATTTTCCTTCCAAATCAAAAACCGGGGTTGACCATGGGCATTGGAGTTCATACGATTCGCATATACCGCTGGTTTGGATGGGTTGGGGTATAAAGCACGGAAGCACCACACGGCAAATTTCTATTTCCGACATTGCGCCAACGGTTAGCTTCCTTTTACACATTCAGCTGCCAAGTGGCTCCATTGGCGAGCCTATCAGCGAAATTTTAGAAAAATAACAAATTTCATTGCATGATGACAAACAGATTCCGGATCATGTCGGTACGAATAGCAGGCATCTTTGTACTGCAAATAGTTTTTATGGCAAAACTTTCCGCACAAGTAAAAACACCAGTTTATACGAAAACCTCTTCGTTAACAATCACAGGTAAAATATTTCCCCATACAACTGAATTTAACAGGGTAGACAGCGCCGAATATCCGGCATTACCTCGCAGCGTAAAAAGACTGCTGACCCATTCCGCGGGTATGGCCATCTCATTTGTAACCAACAGTAGTACCATTTCGGCAAAATGGTGTGTGACCGATGCAGCGCCCTACACCAACATGACCTCGATAGCCAACAAAGGCCTCGACCTCTATATCAAGAACGATGGCAAATGGCAGTTTGCCGGGGCGGGAAGACCTGAAGCACGCTGCTCAGAAGCCGTCATCGTCAAAAATATGGACAGCAGCGAAAAGGAATGTCTTTTGTACCTGCCCCTATACGACAAGGTTAGTGATGTTGAGATCGGTATCGATGACGGCAGCACCATCAGGGCCGGCGCTGAGCCTTTCCGCAAAAGGATATTGATTTATGGATCGAGTATTGTGCAGGGATCTTCAGCCAGCAGGCCCGGAATGGCCTACCCCGCTCGTTTGTCGAGAGCAACTGGTTTGAACTTCATCAACATGGGACTCAGCGGAAGTGCCAAAATGGAAAAGGCCGCTGCCGACCTCGTGGCTTCTGTGGATGCTGACGCTTTCGTTCTCGACTGCATTCCCAATCCCTCACCGGAAGAAATAAAGCAGAGAACCGCTTACCTGGTTAATGCCATCAGGGCGAAGCATCCTTCCGCGCCCATCATCCTGGTGCAAAGTGTGATCAGGGAACATGGTTACTTCGATCAAAAAGTGGGAGAACGGGTTCGCCAGCAAAATGAAAACGCGCGAAAGGAATTTGAGCTGCTTCAGCAAAAAGGCGTGAAGAATATCTACTTCATACCAGCAGACCAACTGCTGGGAGATGATCATGAAGGTACTACGGATGGGACGCACCCCAATGATATTGGTTTCGACAGAATGCTGCAAGTACTAAAGCCTGCAATATTGGATATTCTCACGAAACATGGCATCCTGTAAACGGGGTCGCTGAACGCGGGCTTCCAAAAGAATTTTCCCGCTTATTTCAATTCCTCCAGCACGATTTTCTTCTGCGTCATCGTGCCCCGCATTGCTTTTTCTCTCACCTGTGGGTCATCGCTATTGATCAATTTCCATTCTTTCGCGCGATTCGTTGTAGATGGAGATATGCACAGTGGTGGTTTCGTCCTGTTCCCCCCTGTTCACCTTCTCCCACCTTACCTGATATACTTCTAAACAACCCTATTCACCCCCAACTAAAACACTCAAGATGCGATTCATTAAAAATCCGCTCGGGCCGATTTTGCTGTTTGTCGCCGGAGCGCTACTGTTCTCTTATGGCTGGTTTTTCAGCGGCTCGCCCGACCTTAAAGTGAAGATAAAACCGGCGACCTACATTATGCCTGCGGCTTACAAAGTGTATGCTAATCCCGAAGTACTCGGAGGCAGGTACAATCTGTTTAAGGCCATTATCGAAAATGATGGCGATAAAATGGCGGAAAACCTGAAAGTGGAATACCGTATCCCGAAATATATCGATGAGTGGCAGGAGGCCATCACCTCACCCAACGTGCTGCCCGGACAAAAGATTGTGGCCATGGGCTATCCCGCCTTCGACCAGAAGATCACGGAGAAAAACAGCCAATCTAAAGAGAAGGCTGAACTGAGGATCTCCTGGGGACCGGCCGGAAACCGTAAAGAGATCAAGGAGACGTTTACCTTCACCATGATGGCGATAGGCGATTTTGCATACACAGATATGCCGGCATCGGAAATCGTGAGCTACGCAGACATTATGCAAAACAACCCGCTGTCGGTTTGCTTTATTACGGCCGAAGACCCGGTGGTACGCTACTATACCGGCAAAATACAGGAAAAGATACTGAAAGGTGAGACAGCCGGCGTTACCCGCACTGCCGAAGAAGGTGTGCGGTTCCTGAAAGCTATTTACGAAGCTACCTTACGTTCGGGCATGGTGTACAGCAGCACGCAAGCCGTTCCCTCGAGTACCGGTGATATTCAAACGCTGGTGCAACGCGTGCGGCTGCCGCGCGAGGTGCTTCGTAATAACACCGGCCTGTGTATCGAACTCAGCTTCCTGTATGCCAGCGTGATGCGCAATGCCGGTATGGACCCGGTGATCTTCTACATTCCGGGACATGCGTATCCTGGCTTCCGCCTCAACGGACAATATTACGCCATTGAAGCTACCGCCATCGGGGGCGCAGGCATCGGCGGATCCAAATCGGCAGATGAGGCTCTTCAGATGGGTATGAAAGAACTGAACGAGTTCTTCCAGCGCGCACAGATGGGCGACGACAGGTACTATATCGTGGACGTGTCGCAGGAACTGAAAAACGGTGTGCAACCTATGGAACTGAAGGAAGATAATTTCACCCAGCAAAAAATTGATGAAATCGTTGCCAAATGGGAAGGCGGAGCGCAGAATAATGATTTTGCGAATGCACCCAACTCCAACATGGGCAGCGGCAACACCGGCGGTGGCGGCGGTGGCAATAATCCTGGTGGCGGAGGCGGCGGAGGCAACGCCAACTACGTGACCTACAACGGCAACATCAAGTTTGTCTATCCGCGCGGTTCCCAGGTGGTACGCAGGCCTTATCCCAATGTACCCATGCTGGCTGCAGTAATTCGTTGTCCCAATGACGCCGCCACGGCAGAAGTGTACGACTTTCCCGATTCCTATTCCGTAGAGCAGGCAATGGAAGATTTGCGGATGATGCTTTACGCCAGCAATATCCAGATCGGTTACCAGCAAACGGGCACCATGAACGGTTTCACCGTGCTGAGCGGCTTCTCGGCTGCCAACGGACAACAGTTTCCCTGGATTGGCGCGCTGCGCGCACGCAACGGCCGCGTGGAAGGACTGATCGTTTCTACCAACAACAACCAGCAGATTGCTCAACAAATATTAACCTCACTGAGGTAATTCACCTCATCAACTATAAGTATTATGAAAAAGATTTTTGTCAGCATACTCGTTTTTGGCTGCATCATCATCAATACCACTACTGCCTTATGCCAGCAAGCACAAGACCCTACAGGTCTTAACCAGGAAATTGACATACATATTGACCGGCTCGGAGATGCCACCATGGAGCTACGCATGAAAATGACAGCATTGCAATGGCAGTCGTTCAAGGCCAGCTCGGTAGCCAGCAACCCCACCATTTTCAAGAGAGATATGGAAAGGCAAATGGCATCGCTTATACTGGAAGAAGTAAAAACTGATCTCGACGAAAACAACCGCACTTCACGCACCACCGTTAAGGCCCGCGGCATGGCGCAATACAAAGGCAATGGCAAATGGGAAGTGAAAATGGATATGAAAGACCCGAACGTAACCAAAGTGTCTGACAATTGCTTCCTGCTTACCGGCAACCTGCTCTCCGGCGGCATGCTCATTCAGCAGTTGCAGAAAATTTTTCTGCCCGAAGGCGCCGGCAATGTAAAACAGGATACCGATACATTCGGCAACGCAGTGATCACTTATGAAATGAACGCGGAACCAACGAAATTCAGTATTCCTGTGATTGCAGGCATCGTGCTGATGATGGGCGGCGCAGGAACATTTGCCTTTCGTCAAAGATTTGCAGGAAAGAAGTAGTCACCATCAAACTTGCAACGATCCAGGTCACGATAATTTGGTATTTTCACTATCTTCCAAAATAAAGTACCTAAATCGTTGCAAGTTTTAACTGACTGGCCCATCACCCATCCTGAAGAAGCGTTTAAACATCTTTTTACGACCAATTTTCCGTGGTTGCTTCAGTATATAAGACAGAATTCAGGGAATGCTTCCGATGCAGAAGATATTTTCCAGGAAAGCCTGTATGCAGCATGGATCAATCTGCGCGAAGGTCGTTTTGCCGGCAACATGGACCAGTTTAATGCATATTTCCGAAGAATCTGCCAGAATAAGTGGATCAACCAGCTCAACTCGGCGCATCGCGCCAGGACGAGTTACCGCGATGATTTCACCGGCATAGAACCTGCGCAGGATGAAGATTTCGCAGCAGAAAAATCAAATGATGAAGGGAAGCTGTTGNGGAAATGTTTTAACGAACTGGGAGAAAAATGCAAGAAANTATTGGGACTGTTTTATTATAAAAAAGAACCGATGTCGAANATCGCGGAGATCACCGGCGATACTGAAGANAGTATCAAGACCATCAAATACCGGTGCATGCAGCGGCTGAGAAAATTGTATCTCGAAAACAAAGCGCATGGCGGAATATAGAAAAGAAATAGACCAGGCTACCTTCGGGCGCATCGAAGCTTACCTGCTGGGACATATGGACGCAGCCGCGCAACAGGCTTTTGAGCAGGAAATGAACGCTGATGAATCATTGCGCATCGAAGTGGAGTTGCAACGCAAACTAATGGCCACTGCAGAAGTGGGCGCTTATCTCTCCACCCAACCTTTCGCAGAGAAAGCCGTGGTGCGCCCGATGATTAACTGGAGAAAATTAGCCGTGGCCGCAGCCATCATACTGATTGCCGGCAGCGCGGTGTGGTTCATTATTCAACAATCGGGGGAAAAAGATCTGTATGCACGCTACTATCAACCCGATCCTGGTTTGCCCGTGGTAATGAGCAGTACCGATGCCTACACATTTTACGACGGCATGGTGAGCTATAAGGAAGGTCAGTTTAACGATGCCATTGCCAAATGGGATTCGCTCGGCCGCGAAAAAGGACTCAGCGACACGCTTCAATACTATATGGGGATGGCGCATATTCATATTTCAGAATACAATGAAGCCGCAAGCCGCCTGCAGCCTGTAGCAGAAAATGAGAACAGCGCCCTGCGCGAGCGCGCCGCCTGGTATTTGTCGCTCGTGTATATCAAACTCGGCGACAAAGCCAATGCCGCCCGCTGGTTAAAAACCATTCCCGGCAATGAGCAGGCCAGCAAATTATTGTCAGAACCAGCCATGGAGCAAACACCCTAAACCGAAGTTCATGCAGCGTGTTTTTTTCTTTTTGCTTTTCATACTTTCCGTTCACATCGTGATGGCGCAAGCCGGCAGCTATAAAAAAGCCGTCGAAGCCTACGATGCACAAAAGAAAGACAGCGCCTGGATTTATATGCAGCAGGCGATCGATTATTTCCGAATTACCGGCCAGACAGATAGCCTGGTGGTTGCCTATACGCAAAAGGCGCACATGGCCTGGTATGAAGTGAGTGTCAGCCGGGGACTTGCCACTATTGACAGCGCACTCTTCTATTTGCCGCAACTTCCTTTTGAAAGCATTGCTGCTGTAGCAGCTTTGAATAAGAAAGGACAAATACTGGTTAACAATTCCGCTGCTCTTGAAGGAAAAAAATATTTCAACGACGCGCTCAAACGCATTCCCTCCAACGCACCGCCCAATGATACTTATGCAAAATTGTATAACAATATTGCCTGGATGCACCTGAACCTGCAGGAGCTTGATGAAGGAATTGTTTTTGGAGAAAAATCGCGCAGCATGATCGAAGCCATGTACGGAAAAGACGAGCAGATGCTGACCAGTGTGTTTCAGACCTTGATGTACCTGGCCCACGACGCGGGCAAATTAGACGAAGCAGAAAAATATGCGCTGGAAATGCAACGCCTGGTCAACAAACATCTTCCTCCCCTGCATACCAGTCGCGCGCTGGCGCATAATGATCTCGGCACCCTTTATGAAACCATGTACCGCACCGATGAGGCGCTGCATCATCGCCAGCAAATGGTTGCCATCACGCAGGATGCTTTCAGGAAAAACGGCAACCCGCACCTGCTATCCATAGGATTCAATAATATGGGAAAATTGTACGAAGCTATTGGGGAATGGCAACTGGCCAATGAATACTATGAAAAAGCCTTGCGGCTGCACACTATGAATTATGGTCCTGATGGTGTTGGACTGGTGCGTCCGCTCGCGCATCTGGCCAACCTGAAGCGAATGATAAAGGATTTTGAAGCGGCAGACAGTCTCTTCCAACGCGCGCTGCGCATACAATTGCAAAAAGAGCCCAACGACAAACTGAACCTCGCCTATGTAGAAACCCTCTATGGCGATCTGCTCTTTGATCGTCAGCAATATGCCGAGGCGGCAAAATATTATCAACGCACTTTACCCAATCAAAAAAGCAGCGTGTTGACGGCAGAAGCCACGCGCACCACCCTGGGCGAAGCGTATACCAAACTGAACCGCTTTGATGAAGGATTTGCATTGATTCAGCAGAGCCTGCGCCAATACCGCAAGATTTATCAACCTGGCCATATCGTCATTGCCGGGCAGTTGAATAAGATCAGCGTAGCCTGGCTCGATAAGGGGGAGCCCGAAATGGCCATGTGTTATTCAGACAGCGTGTTTCTTGAACTGCTGCAGCTAAAGCAATTGCCCGAAGGAAATTGGATGGATCAATTGCCCTACAATCACTTCATCATACAATACATTCAGAACCGGGCCAATATAGAATCGGCACTTTTCAGGAAAAATAATAACAGCTCGCATCTTCGGCGTATTCAGCAACTGGCCGGGAACTACAGCAGTTACCTGGAAAAAATCTTACCTGCTATCAGAACGCAGGCTTCGCTTATTCAGCTTGCTTCCAAACACAAGTACATTTACGATGCCGCTGTAGAAGCCTGCTGGCAAATGCACGTGCAGGACAAAAACCCGCAATGGCTGGAGAAAGCATTTGCGTTCAGTGAAACAAGCAAGAGCCTGCTGTTGAGATTGGCCTCAAACAACGTGCTGATCGATGCCGCGGCCAATGTGCAGGATGCTGCCACCCGGGAAGACCTGCATTGGCGCAAACGTATCAGTCAGCTGAACACACAATACCTGGACGAAGGCGGCAAGAATGATTCGCTGCTCACACTGCTCAGCGCCGCCATGGAATCGTATTACCGTTTCCAGGAAAAATTGCTGAAATCAAATTCTGCCGCGGCGAGCCTGAAGTATAGGATGAAAGCTGCAACGATTGACGAGATCAGGAATGAGCTGTTGAAAAACGGCGAGACCATGCTGCATTACACTGTGACGAATGATGCAGTGTTTCTTTTTATCATCAATAAAAAGCATTTCCGCGTACATCGCATGCCGCGCAATGTGCTGCACGATGTTGCTTTAATAAGAGAATTATATAACCTCTCACCCGAGGATTTTGCACGGCCGGCTTACCGTCTTTACTCCCAGCTGGTAGCCCCCGCAAAAAAAGTTTTGCTCGGTAATAAATTGTTCATCGTACCCGACGACGAATTGCACTACCTGAATTTTGAAGTACTGATCAGTTCGGGCAAGATCAATGGCTTTGAGTCCATGCCTTACCTGGTAAAGCAATATGAAATCTCCACCCTGCTTTCCGCCACCAGCGCGTTGCACTATAACTACGCGCAGCGGCAGCAAACGGAAAAGGCGCTGCTCATTACGCCTGTATTCTCCGATGAAATGAAAGCGGCCTACCGCAAACGCGTTGCTGACGATATGCTGGCCGATAATCAATACCTGATGCTGATTCGTCAGCCATTTACCTTTAAAGCGGCAAAACAGATCAGCCGTTTTATCAAAACAGATTTGCTTAGCGAGCACGATGCGCTCGAAAGCAGTTTTAAACAACGCGCAAGTGACTACCGAATTTTACACCTGGGCACGCATGCCGAGATCAACAACGTCTCTCCCATTCTTTCCAGGTTTTTCTTAGCCAAGCCCACTGCGGAAGACAGCACGTCGAATGACGACGGCTACCTGCACGCCTATGAAATCTATGGCATGAACCTGAACGCCAACCTGGCCGTACTGAATGCCTGCGAAACAGGTACGGGTCAATGGCGCGAGGGCGAGGGCGTGATTTCACTGGCGCATAGCTTCATGTACGCGGGTTGTCCCTCTGTGGTGATGACATTATGGAAAGTGGATGAAAAAACCAGCGCAGAAGTGGTCACACTTTTTTACAAATACCTCTCCCGGGGAATGACCAAAGGCGCGGCGCTGCAAAAAGCTAAAATCGAATACCTGCGCAAAGCGCCTTCCAATCTTGCGCATCCTTATTTCTGGGCAGGCATGACGCTGGTGGGCGACAGCCAGGCGGTGGTGACCACGAAAAATAACCTGTGGGTGATGGCAGGTATGGGATTTGGAATAATGCTGGTGGGCGGGTTGGCATTGCGGTTTTTGTTGCGACAAACTACTAAATAGTAGTAACTTTCTCTCCATGAAAAAGCTAATCTTACCCCTCATCGTTTTTGCCTGCTGTCATGCACAAGCGCAGCAGGTAACCATCACAAAAGATGTTCGCAATGCTATGAACCGGATCGATACCAATACCATCCGGTCGCATATTGCTTACCTGGCCGATGATAAACTGAAAGGCCGGTTGCCGGGTACCGAAGGCTACCAGATGGCTGTGGATTACGTGGTAGACCAGTTTAAGAAAATGGGCGTGGCGCCCGGTGGCGAAGCGGGCAGCTATACGCAGAAACTGCTGATAAGAAAATCAATCGTCGACAACAGTTCTGCCTTTGCCTGCCTGAAGGATAAAGACGGTAATGTAGACTCGTTGCTTTTCTCCCGCGATTTTATCCCGACGCCGCATCCACTGAAAGAAAATACTTCGGCGGAAGGTAAAGTGGCGTTCGCAGGTTATGGTATCGATGCACCAAACATTTATTCAGATTATGAAGGCATAGAAGTAAAAGGTAAAATTGTGGTGGTCATGAGCGGCGCGCCACAGGGTTTTTCTAATACTACTACCGCGATTTTGTCGAATGTTGGAAATAAATATAAAACTGCATTTTCGAAGGGAGCCCTCGGCGTTATTGTAGTAAATACCGCCTCATCGGGCAGATATAATCCCAACCTGGTGGTGCACACCAATGTGGCGACGAATACTGATAAAACTGCAGCATACTCCGGCTTCAGGGGCGACCTCAATATTGTGATGACCGGCACGCGGAATTTGCTGAACCGCATTTTTTCCAATAGCGGAAAAAAATTGTCGCAGGTACTGAACGATATCAGGAATAAAAAGCCCTCTTCTTTCGAAACCAATTTCACGCTGCATGCGGGATATAAGACTTCGCACACCGATATTGAAAGCTATAATGTGATCGGCCTGATTCCCGGCAGTGATAAGGAACTGAAAAATGAATACGTGGTGCATACCGCGCATCTCGATCATGTGGGTGTTGGAAGACCGGTAGATGGCGACAGCATTTACAACGGTGCGCACGATAATGCTTCGGGCGTGGCATCGCTGCTTGAAATTGCCCGCATTTATAAATCGCCCGGTGTAAAACCCAAACGATCGATATTGATTGTGATGGTGACGGCGGAAGAAATGGGACTGCTGGGTTCTTCTTATTTTGCCAGCAATCCTACGGTTCCACAATCATCGATTGTTGCTAATGTAAATACCGATATGCCCACCCTGATCGCTCCCTTGCTTTCTGTGGTGCCGCTGGGAGCGGAACATTCCAGCCTGATGAATAATGTACAATTTGCAGCCTCGCAACTGGGTCTTGAAGTGGAAGAAGATCCCGAGCCGAATGAGAATCGTTTTGTGCGAAGTGATCAGTTCAGTTTTGTGTTAAATGGAATACCCGCGCTGCATATCAAATATGGCAACAAAACGAGTACGGGCGAGAGCCTGGTGCCCTTTGTGCGGCAATGGCGCGCCAAATATTACCATCGTCCCGCTGATGGCATAGATGGCATTTTCAACTTTACAGCAGCCAAAACATATGTGCAGCTCAATTTCCTGATCAGTTATTCCGTGGCTCAGACTACAGCGCGTCCTGCCTGGAACCAGGGTGGTCTTTTTGTCGCAGGCAGGCCATAGTCGCAACTTGCCCTTCAATTAGTCGCAATCGCACAGTGCCGGGGTAAATAACTCCGGCTACTTTTACATTGTCAATACGAATTAATCATTTGCTAAAAAACTGAGTCATGGAAGCATCAAAGACACTTACGCCGGTAACCATAGAAACCACTGTAAATGCCACTCCAGAGAAAGCCTGGAAAATATGGAACACGCCCGAAGATATCACGCAATGGTGTTCAGCCGACCTGGCAACCTGGCATACGCCCTGGGCACAAAACGATTTGCGCAAAGGAGGCATATATAAATGCCGCATGGAAGCAAGGGATGGCAGCGCGGGTTTTGTAATAGAATCAGTATACGACGAAGTAGTGCCACACAAACATATTCAATACACCATGAGCGATGGCAGAAAAGTGGTGGTAGATTTTATTCCTGAAGGCAACAATACCAAGATTGTGCAGCGTTTCGATCCTGAGAATGAAAATCCCGTCGAGTTCCAGCGCGCAGGCTGGCAGGCAATTCTTGATAATTACAAAAAATACGTGGAGTCAAAATAACACTATGCAAGCCACCAAAGTAAAATATGAAACCGTGGATCAATATATCCGCGAATTTCCGAAACCTGTGCAGGCTATGTTGCAGGAGTTGCGGAGCACTATTAAAGCCGTTGCACCGAAGGCCGAAGAATGCATCAGCTACAATATACCGGCCTATAAGCAAAACGGACCAGTGGTATATTTTGCGGCCTTCAAATCGCATATTGGTTTTTATCCCCTGCCCGCGTCTATAAGGGCTGAGGCTGAGAAGATGGGCTATCGTACTTCGAAGGGAACGGTGCAGTTTCCGCTGGATAAAAAACTGCCGCTGGCCTTTGTGAAGAAAATGGTGAAGGTGAGGATGAAGGAAAATGAGGAGAAGGCAAAAGGGAAAGGGAAATAGTGGGGAATAAATAAACGACAATCAGCAGACAACAACTAATTGAGGATTGAATATTTTTAAAGGAGGCCCAGGGCCTCCTTGCTGTTTATAAGCTTGAATGCAAATAATCTTTTAGCTGCGAAATGGTTTCCTCCTGCGAGAGGATGGTTTCGGTCACCACGTCGTTGATAGACAAAATGCCGATCATATGATCGCCTTCAAACACAGGCAGATAGCGGATATGTTTATCACTCATCAGTTGCATACAGTGGTCAATGCTGTCGTTGGGACTTACCGGCGGCAGGTCGCTGGTCATAATTTCCTCCACGGGGGTGTCGGTAGAAGATTTTCCTTTGAGTACCACTTTACGGCTGTAATCCCTTTCTGTCATAATACCCAGGTATTTCCCGTTGTCCATCACGACTACCGAGCCAATATTCTGCTGGGCCATGATCTCGAGGGCCTGAAGCACCGTGGATCCAGGCTTAACAGTGGTGATATTGCTTCCTTTGCGAAGGAGGATATCCGCGACTTTTTTATTCATACGGCGTGTTTTGGTGAGCGATGCTAGTAAATTACGAAAATCGCACGTGAAAAACAAGCAACCGTTACCAATAAAGTTTTACCTTTGCGGCCCCCGGAGAGATGCCAGAGTGGCTGAATGGGGCGGTCTCGAAAACCGTTGTGCGGGCAACCGTACCGAGGGTTCGAATCCCTCTCTCTCCGCCAACACCCTATTTCTTAATCATTTCCCTCAATTCCTTTATCTCTCTTTTCAATTCTTCTATAATTTCCTGCTGTTCCTGAACGGCTTTTACCAGTGGCACCACAAAACTTTCATAGCTGAGACTGTAGTGCTGCTCAGGTGATTGGGGCCTGGTAAGACCGCTGAAATTGAACCCGGCACTCGCGGCGGCCTCCTCCACCTCCTGCGCTATGAAGCCAATGCGGCGCTGTTGCAGGGCGGCATTATAGTTTAATCTGGTTTGGGGAAGCTCGTTTATGCCAGCGTCCTTCTTCGCAGTCAACCTGCTGAATCCCTCATCAAATTGCTGCACGTTGAACTGGTAGGTGACCGGACGAAGTTTCAAGATGAAGTCCAGCCCCTTCACATCTTCCTGCACATTGAATTTAAAACGACCGTCGGAGGGAGTGGTAAGAGGCACCTGTGCTTCTATGACAGTGATGGCGCCGTTACCAAGACGTATCTTGTTGGATTGATCAACCACCGCGTCGCTTCCGATTGCAATTGCATTATAAAGATCACCTGAAGCGACATCGGCATAGGCCCCTATTGCGATATTTCCATCGCCCGTTTCGTTTCCACGCAGCGCATAGATGCCAACAGCCACGTTATCAGAACCCGTGGTGTTCAGACTTGCTGCGTGATATCCCACACCCGCATTGCCGTTACCTGAAACATTATTTACAAAAGCATAATTGCCAAATCCGGCATTATACAAACCCGTAGTATTATAAAGCATCGACCTATAGCCCACGGCTGCATTGTCCTGGCCGGTTGTGTTAAAATATAATGCTTCTGTCCCTACTGCCGTGTTGTAACTGCCACTTGTATTCGAACTTAATGTGGAATAACCAATCCCTACATTATTAGTTCCTGCATTTCTTAATAAAGATTGTGCGCCCAGGGCCGTATTGGATCCACCTTCGGCACTAAATCGCATCGATTCCCAACCAACGGCTGTATTCAGCGCAGCTATCGTATTTTCACCAAGCGCACTCCACCCCACCGCGGTATTATTGGAACCTGTGGTATTAGATGTTAAAGATAGATGCCCCAAAGCGGTATTCCCTGAGCCCGTAGTGTTTTCGAAAAGAGAGCCATACCCCAAGCCTGTATTTCTTTGACCCGTCGAATTGGAGCGCAAGGCATAAGCGCCAACAGCAGTATTCTCGATGCCTGAAGTATTCCAAGCCAGGGCTGTATTGCCAATCGCTGTATTAGAAACGCCATCTGTGTTTGATGCCATGGCCCAGTATCCAATCGCGGTATTGTCGGATCCCGTAGAATTAAGCATTAACGAGACATATCCAAACGCCACATTTTCTCTGGCAGGATCGATTATGCCTGACTGATCATTATTGACTTTAAAAATGAGCGGCCTTAAATCGGTAGTGCCGATGAAATGAACGGCAGGATCAGTGCCCGCATTTCCTCCCAGCGCCCAGCCCTTTCCCACCGCCAGGTCTACCCACGCACTACCGTCATTGTACCAGAACGATTTGGTATCTGTATCATACACCATCAATCCTACCGTGTTGGGTATGGCTTCCCGCGCAGCAGTTGTCATCCTGGGAATCAGCAGCCCTTTCGTATCCGAGCTGATGTCAAGAATGGCGTTGGAATCGGGCTCTGCGCCGGTATTATTGATGGCCACATTTTGCGCCAGGCCGGTTTGAAGTACCAGCAGCAAGGAAAGGAACTGGAAATATTTCATTTTCATCAAAGAAGGTGTTTAATCTGGCCAATTTACCAGCTTCCGAGACGCACCCGACCGATTTGTATGTAAACGCATGCATTTTGTATGCGAACGCTGAAAATTTGTGGGTGAAAAATTTCCGGCAGCAATGCCAAACACTCAACAATTTTCCAGTTTACTCAGAAGCCATTGGCGGCGAAACCGGCGATCATGTGGCCATTCATACCAATGGCATGGAACCCAATAACGCAGGCTATCAATACCGGAAAGCGAATTACTACGTCACCAGCGATTTTGATGATGGCAAAATTCATCACGCGCGCATTCGCTACAAAAGCAAGAAGATAGAAGTGTTCCTCGATCAGCAAAAAGTGCTGGAGTACGCCGTTGACCTTGCCGCCACATTGGGACTTAACGGAAGTTTCTATATACGCATCACAGCCTCCACGGGCGCAGCATGGCAGACACATGAACTGGGGTATTGGAGTTGGAAAAATTTGTAACCAGCTTGTTTATTTTATATCGTAAATTACAGANATCANCAAAACCAGCTGTCATGAGAACAAAACTGTTCATCCTGCTCGCCGCCTGCATAGNGGCCTGCAACCCCAATCCCAGCTCACAGGTAGCATCTTCNACCACAGATGAAAGTNATTTCAACTTAGATTCTGTCAAGGCTCATATTGAANAGATGAATAAGTCGTATGCGAAGCGTTTTACCACCAAAGACCGGACATTTTATGAAGAACGCTATTGTAAAGATGCGGCTGTGTATTGTCCCAATGTACCACCCGTGATTGGTATCGACTCAATTGTTGCTTTCTTTTATACCGGTGAAAACAGTAACCTCATCATGGAGTTACCACCCAACGATATTTACGGCAATGCCGATCTGGTAGTGGAAGACGGCACTTATAATTTCCCCGACGGCAAAGGCGGCAGCCTCGATAAGGGAAAATTTATTGCATTATGGAAAAAGGAAGATGGCAAATGGAAGCTGTACCGTGAAATATGGAATACCGATTTGCCTCCTGCAAAGCAGTAATGATCGTTTCAAAAATGAGTACTGCTCCCTGAATACCCGAAACCCGAACCCCTTCACTCTTCCTGCTTCACCAGCGGCTTACCCACTTCCTCATCTTCCTGCTCTGCTTCCTCTTTCACATTCACGCCCACACGCAAAGCCTTCAGCCCGCTGATGCCTTGCAGTTCTTCAAGCTCGAGAAATTCGAGGTCGTCGTTTAAAATATTCTTCTCCTGCAGGTGATGGATGTACGAGATATATTCATCAGCTTCTTTCTGGTTGAAGTAGATGAGCGCTATCTTGCCCGGTTGGGTAAGGCGCTCGCGCGAGTTTTTGATGTTGACTTTATCAATGCGCTTCTTGATGATATGATAGCGGATATTGTATCCGCCCTCCACATCAAAGCGGCGCTCGTCGCGTCGGAAACTGATATCGATAGTATTTGAATATATAAAGATCAGCTGTGTGGTGTACAGCGGCACTTTCATTTGCGGAAGCAACGAGGCGGAAAGCTTCGCGATAGCCGCCATAGAGTTGAGTTGCCAGAGACGCAGGTTCTTTACATATACCTGGTCGAAAGGTTTGTCGGGAGCGATGGACTGACCAATATAAATATCATATTCCACACCATCGGTTCTGAAGCGCTCGAAATAGCAGGGATAAGCACGCTGCAGCTCCACGTTCATGTTGTCGAGGTAATTGTTGATGGCGTTATTGATCAGTTGCATCGATTCTTCCAGGTCGCGGCGGTTTTGCCAGGCGCGGCCTTCGGCCGGCTCAATATTCCGGAAATATTCGTTAATGATGGGCGACAGCGCGGGATGCGTCTCCCTGAAATGCTCCAGGAAAGGATGCGCTTCTTCGTTGAGGAACTGGTTGAGCCTGATCTCATCGTTGGGAGTCACTACGCCACGAAGGACTTTCAACCATTTATTGCATTTGAAGATAAATTCATCGGTAAGACCAAAGCCGCTTTTTTCCTTCAGCGCATTCAGCACTTCCTGCAGATGATTGAACTGGTAACTCAGGTCGTTGATCAGCGCTTTGTTTCGCTCAATGGTTGAGTTGCGCATATCCACCGCGCCATACAGCGGGTATACCTGCCTGAACTCTATCTTTTGAATATCTCCCGGCTTTTCTCCTTTCTTGCTGCGGTAGAGATATTTCCAGGCGGCCTCGTTGAATTTCCATTGCACTGAAGGTTGCAGCGAAGTGAACTTATCGCGGATAGTGCGGTTGATAGCTCTCTGGAAATCGTCGATGCTGTTTTGCATCAGTTGCGCAATAAGAGGAATAGCGGGTTCTATGCGAGTAAAAATTCTTTCATCCAGAAGTCCTTTTTGTTTGGTATAGATTTCAAAAGAGCCTACCAGTTTTTTGTTATAATAAACGGGCATCAGCGCATAGCTTTTCACACCTGCCATATACAGCAGTTTACCTACCTGCACATGCGAAGGACCGGCCATATCCAGGTCGCGGAAAAATATGAGGTGCGGGTTGGAGACAAATTTCTCAATCAGCTGCACAAAACTATTCTCGGCCACACCCTGCTGCCTGCCCAGCGAAAAAATGATGCTGTGGTTATAAGCGTCCACATCTTCTATCAGGCGATTATTTACTTTGAACAGCGGCAGGATGCCAAACTCCAGGTCTTGGCTGCCCGCCATGGCCTTGAGCGATTCTACCACGGTGCGGTAATTTTCCTCGTAATTCTTGTCGTGCGTGTTCACCAGCACATCCTTGATCTTCTCCAGTGAATAATCGGAGGTAACATCGGTGATGGTGACTATCGAAAAACCCGAGAACCTGAACAGGTCGAAGGGCAGCAATTTTTCCAGTGTATCCAGTCCTGCGTCTTCATCGAGGTGAAGCTCCAGCGATTCGAGGTTCAGCTCCGGCAGCGGCATGGTGGAAGCCACCTCCACAAAGCGTATATCCACATTGATGCGGTAGTATTTTATAAAACGGCAATGCGGGTCATATACCGGGCGTATGATCTCGCGCTTGTGGGTGTAGTTATAGTTGTAAAACTTATTCAGCAGGAAAGAATAGAGCATCGCGCATTTCTGCCGGTGAAAAGTCTCAGGATCGGCGAAAATGGCCTGGTTCAGTTCCTGCGTGCCCGCCTCCAGCAAAAATTCATATAAGGCATCGGAACCATAGAAAATATATGGCGTTACAGGAATGGAAATGCCCCAGAGCAGTTTCTCTTCTTCTTCCACCACGGTAGTCAACGCAATGTGAACGAGGTCGAGAATTTCGCGGTATTTGGGAGTATCTTCCAGCTTCACCTCTCCTTCCAGTTCGGGATACTTCGCAAACTTCTCGAGGATCATCTGGTACATTTCCTTTTTGATGGCATCAGTATTTTCTATTCTCGCCCTGATATAATCCAAAAAAGGCTTGAACGAAAGCACTGTGACAGGCGTCTTCGTCTTGCTCGACATTTCAGCAGTGTGAAACTCCCTGGCGAGATTCAGTATTTTGAGTTGCATAGCTATGTCTTTAACAATTGCATGGACTCAATGTTTGCTAAAACCTGAAGCCCATGGTAAAATATGGCAACCACCCTTCTTTCGAATAGCCGGCAACCAATTGCAAAACTACCATATGTGCAGGTGCAAAGTAAAATCCTCCACCGACGCCAGCATGCCATTCACCGGAATTATCATTTTCTTCCCAAACCCTGCCCAGGTCAAAAAAGCTGGTCATGCCCAATTGTCCGGGCAGGATATAACTGGCAAAATCGGCCAGCTTCAACCTGAGTTCGAAGTTGTTGTACAGGGAATGTTGTCCTGCAAAACGATACTGGCGGTATCCTAACAGGTTATCATGTCCCCCGACGAACAGCGACTGGTAAAAGGCTGTCTTACCCAGCGATATGCCGCCGCCCAGCCTTTCGGCCACCACAATAGTGCCACGTTTGTTCATGGGCAGGTAAAAACTTGCTTCCGGCATTACCTGTACAAAACTCTTCGAATAGCGGTTCATACCCGCATATCCCTGCAAGCGTATCCTGAATGACGATCCACTGCTGGGGAATATTTTATTATTTCGGCGATCGACCCAAAATTTCATCACAATTCCCAGGTGCTCCCTGTTTTTTTCAACCGTAGCACTGTCGTATGAGCCTATGAGAGAAGGAAAACTGATGAGGCGGCCGGGGTTCTCGTCGGCATCGTAGCGGTAAAACTGCAGGGATGGTCCAACGCTGAAGGCCACACGACTGCTGTCCCAGCGCCAGCGGAAGGCCGGGTCGAGCTGGTAGATCGCAAATCGCGTACGATAAAATCTCCTGAAATCGCCGGTCTTGTTGAACACCGTCGCATTTCCCCTTCCAAAGAAGTTTTGCGTATTGTCGGGCGCGCGTGCTATCGCATTTAGCAGGAAGTCGGTGTTGCCGATCAGCTTCAACCACTCACCTCGATAGGTGATGCGGAAAGCGCTGGTGGAAAAAGCACGTGCGGCCATCAACTGTTGCGTGCTGGCATATGGCAGCTTCCGAAACCCATGATGCGTATGTTTAAATCCCGCGCCGAAAATGATACCATCATCCAGGTTATAACCCGCCGTGAATAAGGGTATGGTGATATTGTAAAGATTTACCGGCACGTAAGAAGTGTCTTTTTCATAAAAGCGTACCGGCTTTCTGCTTCGGACAACGCTGTATGATTTTTCTCCAACGCCGCCTACAATGCGCAGCTTCGTGCGCGCAGAGGCGTTGTTGACCACCACGGTATCATTTCCCTGCCGCAGGTATATCCTCACCTCTTTCGTTACAGAAGGATCATAGACATTGGAAAATAAAACCCGCCCGTTGCTGTTTTTTTTTCGGGCAGTAATTTTCAGTTTATTATCTGCGGTATCGGTAATTTCAAAGTACTCATGTTTGTGCGTGCCCAGCACATCCACTTTTTTGTTGATAAAACGATAGAAACGTTTCATGGCAGCGGGTATGCGGTCTCTTCTTGCTTTCATTTTGTCAGAAAGCTCTTTCCCGCGAATGGCATATATCTCCGGGGGTAATTTACTGAAAGCCGCGTCTATCACAGAGTCCGTAATGGACTGCACAAATTCATTCGTGATCTGCATCCATTCATCTAATGTAAACTGACTGGCCATATAGCCATTCACGAAATTGGTTTTGATGAGTGAATATTTTACGCGTTTTATTTTGTCATCAAAACCTTCGAGTGTGGGTAAGAATGCCGGGCGTGAAGCCAGCCAGGGGAAAAATCCTTGTCGCGTGAATAAGGCCTGGTCGCGATCGCGGGGCACGGGCTCGTAAAACTTTCCTTTCCCTTTCTTAGTGTCTACCCAACGCCATTGGTCGGGGTGACGATCCCAGTCGCCAAGAAGCAGATCCAGCAGTCGCGCGCGCAAAAAGGTCTGGGCGTTATAGCTGTTGTCATTATCATCGCGCAGCTCGTCCATCATCTCTATGGAATTGTCTGAGTTGCCCAGCGGTTCGCGTTCTTCGAGCAGGGCCACCCGGTTGGCAAACAGGTGCACGAACTCTCCCAATGCCGTATCAGGCGCCACCAGTCCGATGATGGGATTGGCATGCGGAACCTTAGCCGCATCCGCCAGCACCGGCACGATCAGTGGCGCGAAGGGATGCTGCGCGCTGAAAAAATCGTCGAGCACGTCGCGCACGAATGTTTGTCGCAGGGTGGTTGGTATCAGCGCATCGGGATTTTTCAAGAGATTGCGCAGCACCCATTGTTGGCCGTTTTTGTCTTTCAGTCGAAGCGATATGGTCTGGTTGCCGCCACCGGCTCTCACGGGCGTGAGCCCGCCGTATATTTCTGAAATGCGGATGATGGGCACGGTGACTTCGGCAGCATATTCTTTCCGGTAATTTTCTCCAAATAACATACGTCTCCATTTGCCCACGCTGTCGTACTCCGGTCGAATGCGTATGGAGATGCTATCCTGCGCCCCGGCATAGTGGGTTATGAAGAAAGCAAGAAAAGCAACAGCGGCCGCGCGTTTTGGCATAGGCAGAATTCTCAGTTAGTCTTGTTGTAAATAAACTTCAGCACATTACCGTTCGACAACTCGTCTCCCTCATTGGAGATGTACAGGTTGTTTTGCGAGTCGAAGGTAATGCCTTCCGGCTGCCGGAATATGGCGGGGTTGAGTTTATAGGTTTCTTTTACTTTCCACTGGCTATCGGCAATCACCAGCAATTTATTGACGGAGGAAAGAATATACCATTCCTTCGTTAACGGATGGATAGCCAGCGCCGATGGTTTGAAATTTTTCTGCACGTTCAGGGCCGCGGTATGCGAAGGGGTGATGTTGCCATCGGACTGCAATTTCAAGACGAAAATGCTGACGGAAGACGATTTTTTGTCTTGTTTGCATTCTTTGCACAGCACGTAGATCAGCCCGGTGGATTCATCGGCATACAGACCTTCGTACTCTCCTTTTGGCACCAGGTCTTTCCACTCGCGGGTGCTGGTGATCTCATTTTGCCGGGCATCGTCTAGCGGAAAACTATACAAGGTGCCATCGCTGCGCAGGATGAACACCTGCCCGCGGGCGATGGAGATATCTTCATAATCTCCCTTCTTACCAAACTTTGAAGAAGCGGCTTTTTTGTCGCCAGGCCGCAGGTTGAAAAGTTTACCTTCTTCATCCTGTACGGCATATAACAGATCGTTGTGATACGCAATGCCGGAAATCTCCAGCAAGGCATCTGGCACAGTGAATTTCTCGGGTTTGCTAAGGTCATACCCCGCCGGACTTTTCTGTTCTTCGTTACTATAACAAGCAGTCATGAGCAAAAGTGAAAAAATCCAATGATACCAATGCATAAACAACTTTATTTTCCTTCCACAATAGTGGCCGCGACAAAGGCCAATACCGAGGCCACGAGTCCATACATGAAGATATTATAAGAAATACGAAGCAATTTATATTTTCTGCCCAGCACCACGCCCTGCGAGTAGACGTCGCGAATGAGGGTACGGTAAAGAAAATTGCGGTCTTCCATCACCTGCAGCATGCCTGAGGTATAATCTTCGAGATTCATGCGGAAGAAATTGCCGAAGAACAGCAGGTTTACCTTTCGCTCGTCGATATCCTGTTGCGTAAAGGTACCTTCCGGCAGATGCGGCCTGGTAGCCAGTATGGAAAAAATGATAGTGAGGAGGCTGGTGGCCAGCATCATAAAGGTAGGCCAGCGCAGGAACGCGTTTTCGTCGAGTTTACGCAACAGCAGGCTGATGATGGCCGAGAGTATGATCGAATTTACAGTAATCATGATCTGGGCCTTATTGTCGGCCATATCGCTCAGTCGCTGGTTGTTGGTGGAGGTAATACGAAACATGGTCTCGATACCCCGTTCAGGCCGGTCACCCTTTTTCTTTTTGTTGTTGTTGTCGGGTTGCGTAAGGCTCTGCGCCGCCTGCGGCGGCAGGGGCATGCCGGGTTTGTCTTTGGTTTTGCTTTTCAATTTTTCCACTATTTCCTTCTTCTTCGGCTCCAGCAGCGAGCGGCAATAATCGGTATAGTAGGTATGTGATTCCAGGAAGCGGATGGTATTTCTCCTCCACTCTTCCTTATTGATGGTAGTGCCTTTTTTCAGCTCCAGTTCCTTTCTCAGCAGCTTATTATTTTCCGCAAACTCATCCGAGCCCAGTTGAAACATATCGGCATCGCAAACGATCTCTTCCAGCAGGGTCTTGGCGCTCTGCGGCATCCGCGTGGCCAGAATGCAATTGGTGACGGCGAGGGTAATTTCTTCCGGCACTCCCTGTTTACGCAGGAATGAGGCGGCTATATCGGCGCCCATGAGTTCGTGGTGGTTATAATCTTCCAGGTATCCTATATCATGAAACCACGCGGCGGTGGTCACGATAAACAGGTCTCTTTCATTAAGCTGGTAATGCCTGCCGATGCGGGTGGCCGCCTTCACCACGTTTTGTGTGTGGGTAAAATTGTGGTAAAGCAGTGCCTTGTCTTTTTTCGAATCAAATGCTGAGTGTACGTATTCCTGTACTTTCCTCGAAATCTCGGGGTAGTTCATCCGGGATAATTTGGAGAGTAAAAGTAGGAGAAATTATTTTACAGGATTCTAACATCCATTATTCACAATTTCTCACAAAAGCAACGCAGCTCAGGTTTTTTACAGGCGCCGATACCAACGGCGAACACGGCGCAAACTATAATAAGGCCCCTTTTCATCTCAAAATTTTACTTGCCCGTACGCAAAGGCACCTTCATCAACATGTCCTGCTGGTTTTTATCTATCAGCTGTACCAGGTTGCGCACGGTCCCGGCTGAGTTTACCCCATCGGGCGGCGTATTCATTACATAATCGAGCAACTTATCGATGGTGGAGGTGGCCACATGCAGTCGTGTATCAGACGAGGCATAGTAGATAAACACGGTACCATCGTCATCGGCGATCCAACCGTTGCTGAACAATACATTCGACACATCACCCACGCGCTCCTCGCCTTCCGGCGCCAGGAAATAGCCACCAGGTTTGTAAATCACCTTTGTGATATCATCGAGCGCGGTCATGAACATATACAACACGTAGCGCATGCCGGCCGCCGTATTTCTTACACCGTGTGCCAGGTGCAGCCATCCGTATTTGGTTTTGATGGGTGCAGGGCCAAGACCATTCTTCAGCTCAAACACCGTATGATAAGATCGCGGATCAATCACTTTTTCAGAATTGATCACAGCGCCCTCGATACGGTCACTTAGTCCAAAACCGATTCCTCCTCCCTCTCCCGCTTCAATAAAACCGGACTGTGGCCGCGTGTAAAAAGCATAGCGTCCATCCACGAATTCAGGGTGCAACACCACGTTGCGCTGCTGCGGCGAGGGCGTTTTTAAATCGGGCAACCGCTCCCACTCCACCAGGTCTTTCGTGCGTGCAATACCACATTGAGCAATAGCCGCGCTCTGATCGCTGGGCGAAGCATTGGGATCGCGGCGCTCGGTGCAAAACAATCCATATATCCATCCGTCTTCATGTTGCACCAACCGCATATCATAAATGTTGGTATCTGGCACATTAGTTTCAGGCATCACGATGGGATAATCCCAAAACCTGAAATTGTCGATACCATTGGCACTTTCGGCAACTGCGAAGAACGACTTCCGGTCGGCCGCTTCCACGCGGGGCACCACAATGTATTTGTTGTTCCACTTAATGGCGCCCGCATTCATCACGGCATTAATGCCGAAGCGCTCCATAAGGTGCGGATTGGTGACATTGTTGAGATCATAGCGCCAGAACAATGGCGTGTGCGCGGCGCTGAGCACCGGGTACACATACCGGTCAACAATACCGTTCCCTTTTCCCGCCTTCTCGTTTGGCCGTTTCAAAAGCCGCTTGTGCTCAGCTTCAAGAAAAGCCAGCCAGTTATAAAATTCAGTTTGCATTTAGTCTTAATTCAGTCCTATTTCATCCACATATATCGTGTACGACTTACCCTGGTTTTCTTTTATCCAGAGTTCGTTGAGGGTTGTTACACTGCCAAACTGCGACAAGGGTATAGAGAAATCTGTCCATTCACCTTCAGGTCCCAAAGTCAGTTCCACCTGTCCGCCACCGGCTTCGTTCTTATTAAACACGATCAGGATCTTGTTGCCTGCGGTACCGGCCGTACTGTAAATGGATATTTTAAATGAACTATAACCTGCCAAAGAAATATTGGCACCACCCAGTTGCAGGGGCGAGCCCCACTGGCTGGCATCGTAAGTGATCTTTACCGATTTGGTACCAACGCGCACAGGCGAACTGTTGTCGATCTCCTTGGTACCACCCCAGCCTCCACCGCTCCATCCGTTCCAGCCGGCTGCGAGACCATCATCCCAGAAGTGTAATGAAATAGCAGGTGGCGGCGCCGCGCCGGTGATCTGCAGTATGTCGGTCGACAAAACGGTCACCGTCGAGTTCAGCACCTTCAGTGTTATCAAACCGTTGGCCGCGCCGGTGGGCACAGTCACCACAATCTGGTTGGCGGTATGACTTACAAAATTGGCTTTATCAATGGCCGGCACATTCTCGATCACAACGGCAGATACCAGGTCGAGATTAGTACCAGATATGGTGAGGTTTGATTCCGGATCAACAGGATTGGGACTGAATGAAGTGATCTGCGGCAGCAACAAAGTCACTTCGGCTGTGGAAGTGGTCTTAATACCCGACTCCATTTCCAGGGTGATGGGACCATTCTTGGCCGCCCCGGGCACCTGCACCACGATCTGCGTAGCTGACTGGCTTACGAAAGTGGTCACTGCTTCAGTTGCATTCGTAAACCAGATCTTGCTCACCAGGTCCAGGTCAGTACCGGTAATGGTGATATTTTCGAGGTGCTTAACATTGGCCGGAGCAATACCTGTGGCTTGCGGCAACTTAATATCCAGTTCGCCGTCAACAGTAGTCTGTACACCGGAAGCTGCTTCCAGTTTTATTACGCCTTTTAATGCAGTGGTCGGTACTTTCACAACAAGCTCAGTCGCACCCTGGCTTTCAAACTCAGTTACCGGCTCAGATACATTGGTGAAATACACTTTACGCACCAGGTCCAGATCAGTGCCGGTGATGGTTACGTTTTCACCATGGTATAACAAGTCGGGAGAAATGCCGGTGCCCTGTGGCAATGTCACCTTGAATATTTCAACAGTTTCAAAATAACCGGAGTCGGTGCCGCTGTAGGTGATTACCAGCGGACCAGTCTCGGCATCTTCAGGAACCTTTACCACCAGCTCATTCAGTGATACACTCACGAATTCTGTCACTACTTTGTCTCTCGCAAAGGTGACGCTGGTAACCCAGTTCATGAATTCACCGGTGAGCGTCAAATTAGCGCCGGGTCTTGCTTCTTCGGTAATGGAAGCAATTACCGGTGTCACGCCGATATTGAATTCGGTTTTGGAAACAATATCGCCTTGCGGGGTTTTCAACATTACCTTACCCTTCTCTGCCGATGCCGGCACTCGTGTAAGGATGAGCGTGGGTGACTGGGAAACAAAACCGCTTTGCTCCACTATAGCATTGTTGCCTGTGAATTGAATGGCGGTAACTTTATCGAGACCAGTTCCGATAAATTTTATTGTGTCGCCGTGGTTGGCGCCGGTAGGCCCGAAACTTAACAGTTGAGTAACGTCTGTTGTGTTATCATCTGAATCTTTCTTACACGAACCCATCACCACCACAAAAAACACCGTTAATACGGCAAGCAATGGTTTAGGAAATAACTTAATCATTTTTTATTGTTTTATCTCATCAAGCAGATATTATTGAAGTGTTGCGGGCACTACGCGCAGGTTGTCGAACGCAATGTCGGCATCCAGCGAACCGGGACCATGGAACCAAACTTTCACGCCATAACCCTGTGGGCGCACGCCCCAGTTGGTGACGTATTTTGCCACCACTTCATTGAATGGAATAGTCACAGTCTGCCATTTGCCCTTGGTATCGAATGGCGGCTCCCAGAAATAGGGTTCGTTATCCCAGTTAGGGTCGGGACTATTCACCTGACCGATCATAAACTTGATACGGTTGCCATTGTAAGGCTTCAGCGTATTGATCTCAAACTTCATCACGTATTTCTGCGGGTTCAGCACGGCATCATCGGGAAGATTGTGAGCGGTAGAAAGCGCATCTTCGTGTCCGCCGATCCATTCTGTCCAGCCCCATGAACCAATAGTAGCTGTGATGCGGGTGTAATTGCCGTTGATAGCGAGCGGGTCAGAAGCATCCACCACGTTGCTTTGTCCCCACCACCCGCTCCAGGGATCGTTATGAATAAGCATATTGCGATTATCCCTGAACCAGAAATTTGATTTCTCTTCACCAAAATTGGTTCTTACGGTGATCTGGCCGGGCTCGGCGCCTGGCGGCACGCGCACCTGTATTTCATTGTCGGTTACTTCAACGATCTCGCCTTCCACATCACCCGCAAACGTTACAGTAAGTGGCTCATAGAAGAAATTGCCTCTTATCACGGCTATATCACCTTCTTTCACATATTCCACCTCCATGCCATCGATGCGTGGCTTACTGATCTGCACTTCAAAATCGTAGAGCAACTCGTAACCATTATTAAACAAGATCTTCACCTTATTGGTAATATCAAGCGGAATTTCTGAAGGCACACGCACCAATATGGTGGTGTTGGTAATATAGGTGGGAGTGAGTCGCGAAGGACGGTCGTTGAACCAGATGGCTACGGCCTGTCCGAGGTTTTTACCGACAATGGCGATCAGCTGGCCCTGGCTAGCGCCTACCAGCAGCGAGTCAGACGACTCAGGACGTGTAATCCTTACGTAGTCTATGACGGGCGTGCCGCCATCGCTGTCTTTTTCACAGGCCGGCAGCATACTGAGTACCGAGCAGGTGATCAGCAGGGTGAAAAATAGTTTATATATCGGTTTCATATTCACTTTCATTTCGTTTAATGATTAACGTAGATTTATGGGAATTCAACAGGATCCAGTTGCAGGTTGGGCGCCTGGCTGAGTTCAGCATTCGGAATGGGCAACTGAAAGTTGCCGCTGTTGGCATTTACCTGTCGCTCGGCAAACCATGAAATCTTGGTCAGCGTCCACTGAGTAGGATTCGGCATCTGGTCGGGCTCGGTCAGGAACAATCCCCTGTCTTGCGAGTTGATGATTTCATACGCCTTTTGCGGATCATAATAGTGCAGGCTTACCAGGTCGTACCAGGCCATACCTTCCAGTGCAAATTCCTTAATGCGCTCGCTGAACAGCTTATCCCAGGTGAGCGGGCCGCTGCCGTTGGGGCCATCCACTTCGTAAGGTGGCAGACCAGCGCGGGTGCGCACCAGGTTGAAGTATTCGATGGCTTTGGCATCGGTTGTCTGCAGCGCATTACCCATCACGGCTTCCACATAAATCAGGTACATTTCCGCGAGGCGCAACATGTAGGTGTTGTTGGGATAACGCTGCTGCGCAGCTATACCCGCCAGGTCAATGGGAGAACCAATTACATATTTTTTGATAGCCAGGAAGTTATAGTCATCGCCGTTGAACGGGTAAATAAGTTTTTGTCCATCAGACACCTTGGTAATTTCAGGATAATAAAAACCGGGCAACATAAAGGTGGCGCGTAAACGCAGATCGAGGGTTCTTCCCTTCAGCGTACCGTCGGGCTGCAGGTTGAAGCCTTCGTACTGGCTCATCATCCACCAGGTAGCGCCTTTATCGCCGCCCCATCCGCCAAACGAAATGTCGGGGTTGTAGGCAAGGTATTCAGGCATGCTGTTAGCAATACCCCATACATCCGGCACATACTCCCATTGTAATTCAAACAGCGATTCCGCATTGTTGTCGTACGGATAGCGGAAAAGATCTTCATAGTTTGTCAACAGCTTCTTGCCGCTGTTTTGGATGACGCGTTCAGCATAGTATTTGGCGCTGTCGAGAAATTCCTGTTTTCTTTGACCACCTGATGATTCCACGCCGGCGCGGGTCAGGTAGAATCTTGCCAGCATACCCTCGGCAGACCAGCGCGTCAGTCGGCCTGCCTGGTAAGGAGTGGCTGGCAGGTCTTCTGCAGCGGCGCGCATTTCGCGGGTGATGTATCGCCATACACTCGGAACGGTGGCCCGGCGGATGGTGGTATCGAACAACTGTTCCACGTTGTTTTCCACGATGGGCACAGGCCCCCAGTTGCTCACCAGGAAGCGATATGCCAGCGCGCGCATGAAGCGGGCTTCGGCAATAGCCATTTTCTTTATGGCGGGCGAAACATTTTCACCGGCATATTTTTCAATATTGTAAATAGCCAGGTTAGCCTGTGCTACCACGGTGAAGAATGAACGCCAGGCGGTACCATTTTCGTTGTTGTCGCCAGTAGTATTAAACATCACATTACCCCGGTCGCCCCAGGCCGAATAGGCAGTGCCGCCGCGGAAATCGCCCAGGTTGTACTGGGCCTTATCATTGTATTCAAACCACACGCGGCTGTACAATAATGAAGTGCCCGCCAATACCTGCTCGTCGGTTTTATAAAAGTTCACATCCACAATAGAGCTTTCCGGTGGTTTGTTCAGGAAGTCCTTTTTACACGAAGCAAACACCGTGATCAATAGCGCAACTATTGCTATGTAGCGGTATCTATTAAGAAGGTTCATATACTGAGTTATTAAAAGTTTACAGAGATAGATGCAGAATACATACGCGTCAAAGGATAGCGGCCAAAGTCGATGCCGATAGCCTGGTTGCCTTGTCCGCCGCCGCTGGCGCCGGTTCCTACATAGGCTCCTACTTCAGGATCATAACCCGTGTACCTGGTCCAGGTAATCACGTTTTGCGCACCTACGGTAATGCGCATATCCCTGATCACTTTGGTTCGTTGCAGCCAACGCTGGGGCACTGCATAGCTGAGCGAAATATTTTTCAGCCTTATATAAGAACCATCTTCCACAAAGCGGCTGCTGTTTTTGCCATAGTTGTTGTCGCTGGCTATCTGGTTATTCGCAATGCGTGCCACATTGGTGCCGGCATTCTGAATAATCACTTTTCCTGTACCATCATCTACCACGCGTGCATAGTCGGAAGCTTCTACCAGGAAGTTGCGGCTCAGGTTCACGTTGTTCGGGTTCAGGTTAACAGCGCGGATATAGTTGTATATATCGTTGCCCCACGAAGCGGTGAACAGCACGCTCAGATCAAAACCTTTATAAGAGAAAGTATTGGTAAGACCACCGGTCAGATCGGGCCAGGGGTTACCGATAAATGTTTCGTCGTTTACATCTATTATGCCGTTGCCATCTACGTCCTTATACTTCACATCACCTACCCAAATGCCGTTGTTGGGGTCAACAGGGCGCGGTGCGCCATTGTTGTCAACAGGTCTCGGGCTATTTTCAGCATCTTCAACAGACTGGAACAAACCTTCCGCAATATAGCCTCGGAACAACCAGGGCTCCATACCGACGTGCGCCCATTGTGTCCAGTTGTTCATCCACCACGACGTGCGGGCCAGGAATTTGCGGTCGGCGGTGAGCCTGATCACTTTTGTCTTGAAGTGAGAAAGGTTCAGGTTGGTCTCCCATCGGAAGTCCCCGGTATTCATGATAGTGCTGGCGATGGTGATGTTCCAGCCTTTGGTGTTCATGGTACCGAAGTTTACCCATGGCGGGGTAACAGAACCCGGCACGCCGCCGGCACCCATATAGAAGGGAACGGAGGCGCGGAGGATCAGATTGCTGATATCACGATCGTAGTAATCGGCTTCTATGGTGAAGCGATTGTTGAGTAAGCCGATATTGATACCATAGTTTTTGGTATTGGTTTCTTCCCATTGCAGATCGGCGTTTTTCAACTCCTGCGGCAGGAAGCCGGTGCCCCATGGTGTGGCGCCGGTTGCCATACGGGAGTAAATACCGGCGTCGGTACCGGGGTTACCGGTAAGACCAATTTCAAAACGGAATTTCAATTCGTTCACGACTTCAGGATTCCACCATTTTTCCTGGCTGGTGCGCCAGGCAACAGACAACGAAGGGAAGGAACCCCATCTGTTGTTTTCACCAAAGAATGGCGAACCGTCGCGGCGGTAAGTGGCCGTCAGCAAATAGCGGTTGTCGTAGTTGTAGGTCAGCCTGCCGAGGTATGATTCAATACCCCACGGATAGGTGCCTCCACTGTTGGTGGCTGTGTTGGGGTCGCCTGCGTCTACGTCAAACACATCGTTGGTAAGGAAACCACCTCTGCCCACCACAATAGCTTTGTATGATGATTCCTGCGCTTCGTGGCTGGCCATGAGGGTGAAACTGTGCTTGCCAATCTTGCGTTGGTACTCCACCTGTTGCAGCCAGTTCCAGTACCAGCTTTGGTATGTACCGTTGGTCAGTGTGGCATTAAGGTTATAGTGCCATTGGGAAATTCTGTATGTGGGATTGTAGTAAGTAGTCAATCCATCGCCAAAACTGCCATATACACTCGTGCGCAGTGTGAGTCCGGCCAGGGGTCTTACTGAAAAATTAAGACCACCCTGCACCTGCCTGCGTCTGTTGGTGTTAGTTACTAAGTTGGCGAGTGCTATCGGGTTAACCGGTGCGTACTGGTTGGCACCGTTTACCGGGTCGCTGCCACCCCATGAGCCGTCGAAATTGGTAACGGGAATCTGCGGGGTAAGGCGCAGCGCATTCGCGATCAGCGGGCTTTCTGCATTGCCATAGTTGGTCGTGGTGAGCACCTCGTCGGTTTGCGTGGCGTTGAGGTTAAGGCCCAGGGTTGCCCACTCGCGGGGTTTGTTGTCCATATTAAGGCGCAGGCCATAACGTTTAAAGCCCGAGCCCAAAGCCACACCTTCCTGGTCGAGCAGTTCGCCGGAGGCGTAGTAAGTGGTATTATTATTTCCGCCGCTGAAGCTGAGCTGGTGTTTGTTCATCGCAGCATTGTTGAAAAGTTCTTTCTGCCAGTCGGTGCCTTCGCCCAACAACGTGGGATCCAGAAACTCTTCGGGTGTGATGCCGCCTGCCAGCTGGTGATACTCTTTCACAAACTGCGCATACTGGCGCAGGTTCATTACTTCCAGTCTATCGGGCGGTGTCTGCAGGTTGTAGTTGTAACCATAGTTGATCCTCACACCACCGGCTTTACCTCTTTTGGTGGTGATAAGGATAACGCCGTTGGTAGCGCGCGAACCATAGATGGCGGTTGCTGAAGGACCCTGCAAAATCTGTACGTCTTCAATGTCGGAGGGGTTCAGTGATGCCAGGGGGTTGGAAGTACTCTGGTTGCCAAATGATACGTCTTCACCAGCCTGCATCTGCACACCGTCAATCACGTACAGGGGCTGGGTGCGCGACAGCGAACTGATACCGCGAATATTCACTGAAATGCCGCCACCCGGCTGACCCGAGTTCTGCGTTATATATACACCCGCCGCGCGGCCTTGCAACGCCTGCTCCAGCGTGGTGTTGATAGTCTTTTCGATTTGCTTGGCAGTTACCGTTGTCTGCGATGAAGTAAGGTCACCTCTTTTGGAGGTACCATAACCTACCACCACCACTTCGTCCATGTTGTTTTCAGACATCTCCAGGGTGACGATCACCTGCGATCTGCCGACAATATCAACATTGCGGACACGCATGCCTACGTGCGAGATCACGAGGGTCTTTACCGACTCCGGCACGCGAAGTTCAAAGCTGCCGTCTTGCCGGCTTACCGTATTAATGTTGGGCTGTCCTTTGGCAGCGATGGTAGCGCCGCTCAGCGGCTGTCCGGCTTCATCAGAAATGGATCCGGTGATTGTTCTCTCCTGGGCAAATGCCGTGGCCACGGCGAGGGAGTACGCGCACAGAAATGCGAGTGCCCGAAGGATTCGCTTTTTTCCCATATAGCAATTAGTTTCACCAAATTTAAACCGATTGCAAAACCTACACTTAATACTTTTTTTGCCAAGTTTGATGCTTTTTCGATTATATAGCGTGTGACCGCAATCGTTTGCTCTACCTGAACTCTCTTGTAACTGTGCTAAATCGCCCTAATGAAAAGAATTTTACATATTAATACTTTTTTGTCGGGAAGATGGTAAAAAGCCCGGCATTAGTGCAATGGAGAGGAGAGAAAGCCCCAATCGTTTTTCCTCGTAACTTCAAAAAAAAACTGCGTCATGAGAAAATGGTTTCTTACCCTTTCTGCCTGCATCGCTATTGCTATAGTGAATGCGCAGGCTCCCCGGCAAAATCCTGCAGCCGCAGCAGCGGCCCGCGAAGAAAGAACAGCTGCTGAAAAAGAAACTCCGGCATCTCCCAGCCGCACCCTGAATCCTGATCACCAGGTGGTGACGGAACACGAGGTTACCATCAAAGGACAAAAGGTTCCTTACCGTGTTACTACCGGCACACAGCCTGTGTGGGATGATGATGGAAAAGTGATTGCCGCCGTATTTTATATTTACTACGAACGGACAGACGTAAAAGACAAAGCACCGCGCCCTTTGGTGATTTCGTTTAATGGCGGGCCGGGCACAGCTTCGGTATGGATGCATATTGCTTATACCGGGCCCAAATTGCTCAAGATAGATGACGAAGGTTATCCCATTCAGCCTTATGGTTTCAAAGACAACCCCCACTCTATTCTTGAAGTGGCCGACCTGTTGTATATAGATCCTGTAAATACAGGCTTTTCAAGGATTATTGATAAAAAGGTGGAGCGTTCGAAATTTTTCGGCACCAATGCAGATATAAAATATCTCGCCGACTGGATAAACACTTTCGTGAGCCGCGCTAACCGTTGGGCCAGCCCGAAATTCCTGATTGGCGAAAGTTATGGCACCACAAGGGTTTCCGGTCTTGCACTTGAGTTGCAAAATGCACATTGGATGTATCTCAATGGCGTGATCCTTGTTTCGCCTACCGACCTGGGCATTGACAGAAGCGGACCGGTGGCCGCCGCTATGAAACTGCCGTACTATGCAGCCACTGCCTGGTATCATAAACAACTGGAACCGGCGCTGCAGGGCAAAGACCTGCTGGCCGTATTACCCGAAGTGGAAGAGTTTACTTTAAATGAATTAATACCAGCGCTCGCCCGCGGAGGTTTTCTCGAAGAGTCGAAGAAGAAAGCCATTGCGCAGAAGATAGCGCGCTATTCTGGATTGCCGGAGAAAATTATTTTACAAAACAATCTGGTCGTATCTCCGCAGTTGTTCTGGAAAGAATTGCTGCGCGAAGAAGGTTATACCGTAGGAAGACTTGATTCCCGCTATCTTGGCATTGACCGCCGCGAAGGTGGCGAGTCGCCCGATTTCAATTCAGAGCTTACCACCTGGTTGCACGCATTTACCCCACCCATCAATATGTACCTGCGAGAAGAGTTGAAGTATAAGACCGACCTGAAATATTATATGTTTGGCCCCGTGAATCCCTGGGACAGGAGCAATGACCGCACCGGTGAAAACCTGCGCCAGGCCATGGCCGCCAATCCTTACCTCAAAGTATTTATTCAAAGCGGTTATTATGATGGCGCCTGCGATTATTTCAATGCCAAGTATGATATGTGGAATATCGACCCAAGTGGTAAATTGAAAGACCGTTTCTCCTGGGAAGGTTACCGCAGCGGCCACATGATGTATTTGAGGAAAGAAGACCTGGCAAAAGCCAATGACGACCTGCGCAAATTCATCAAAGACGCTTTACCCAAACCCGGCGAGCCTGCTAAGTACGAAATAAAGAATGCAGTGCATTAATATTTTTGAGAAAAAGCATGCGCATAGCCATTGCACAAATAAAACCGGTAACAGGAAACATCGAAGCCAATATTGTGAGGCATCTGCAATTTGTTGACCAGGCTATTGATCAGCGCGCCGATGCCATATTTTTTCCAGAGCTATCGCTCACCAGCTACGAACCCACGCTGGCTGGTGAGCTGGCTATGGATTTGAATGATCAGCGACTCGGTGTATTTCAGCAAAGAAGCGATCACAACAATATCATTATTGCTGCGGGCGGTCCGCTGAAAGCAGAAGGCGGAACTCAGATAGGTATGTTCATCTTTCAGCCGGGCATGCTGCGACAGGTATATGCCAAACAATTCCTGCACAGTGATGAATTGCCTTATTTTATAAATGGTAATAAGCAGGTGCTCATCCACGCGGATAACAACCAATGCATTGCGCCGGGCATTTGTTATGAAACATCCTTGCCCGAGCACTGGGAAAATGCGCACCAGCGCGGCGCGGGCATATATGTGGCCAGCGTAGCCAAATCAGCCAATGGAGTTGAGCGATCAGTAAAGATCTTTCCAGCAATGGCCGTGAAATATAACATGACTGTGCTGCTCAGCAATAGTCTGGGACCTTCCGACAATTTCACAGGCGCGGGTCAGTCAGCCGCCTGGGATAATAAAGGTCAATTGGTGGCGCAACTCGATGATACCCGTGAAGGGATATTGATATATGATACGGTCAACCGCAGCACTTCCGAAATAATCCTGTAACGTATGAGCCATACTCAATTTTCTACTTTGGGGGCCACCACCACCAGGTCTTCCATCATCACCGTAATCGGCATCAATCCCACCTGCACCACCGCCTTCTTGCCTCTTATTTCTTTGACCTCGCCCACCTGGTGATTCTTCTTCATCAGCACTTTGCTGCCTACTTCCACCGCGGTGTCGATAGTTTCATATTTCGCATCAATGTTCTTTTTCGCTTTTTCCACGCGCTGCTGTTGCTGTTGCGTAAACAATAGCGCGTGCATTTGTTTGATCAGCTCTTTTTTATTCTCCTGGTTTTCCGCCTTGCGCCAGTCAATCACAATTTGCTTCAACTTGCGCTCCATATTTTTCAGGTAGGTGATGCGCTCCTCAGATATGCGGTTTTGATGTTTCAGCAACTCTACCTGCTGGCGGTGCTTTTCGCGGTTCATCACCGTTTCCATTTCCTTTTTCAGCTTCTCGTTTTCTTTGATCAGCTTGTTCAGCTCCTTTTCTTTCTTTTCAATTTCCCGCAAGTCCTGCTCAGTACGGTTCAGTAGTTTATCCAGGCGAAAATGTCCTTCATCCACCAGCGAGCGCGCGCGGCTGATCAGTTTGGGATCAAGACCAATCCTTTCGGCAATCGAAAAAGTATAACTGCTTCCCGGCTTGTCGATCATGAGCTTATACTGCGGCATCAGGTTGCGCTCGTCGAAGGCCATAGCACCGTTGATGATGCCCGGCGTTTTGTTGGCCATGATCTTCAGGTTCAAATAATGCGTGGTCACGATGCCGAAAGCATGCTTGCGGTTCAGCTCTTCCATGATCACTTCTGCAAAGGCGCCGCCAAGATTGGGATCGCTGCCACTACCCAGTTCGTCTATGAAGAAGAGCGTCTTGCCATTCGCATGCTCAATGAAATACTTCATATGCTGCAGGTGCGCGCTGTAAGTACTCAGGTCAAACTCCAGGCTTTGCGTATCGCCGATATGGATCATGATCTGCTTGAAAATGCCAAACTGCGACGTTGGATGCGCAGGCACCAGCAAGCCGCTTTGCAGCATTAGCTGAAGCAGGCCGACTGTCTTCAAAGTCACCGTCTTACCGCCCGCATTGGGACCCGATATCACCAGTATGCGTTGCTTTTCATCCAGCTTCAGGTCAACGGGTATGGTTGGCTTTTGCGATTTCTGGTTATACAGGTATAGCAAGGGATGGTAGGCCTGCACCAAATGCAGGTATGCCTTATCGCTCAGCAAAGGATAGTTACCCTGGTAGTCAATCGCGAGTTTTGCCTTACCGCGAATGAAATCATATTCTCCCAGTATATCGTGCCAGGTCTTCAGCAAGGGCGCATACACGGAGAGTTTCCTGGTAAGCTCGCGCAGTATGCGATACACTTCGCGGCGCTCGTCATTTTCCAGGCCAAAAATCTCGTTGTTGAGCTCGATGGTTTCTTCCGGTTCAATGAATGCCGTCTTGCGCGTATCGCTTTCGCCGTGCAGAATACCTTTTACCTGTCTTTTTTGTTCGGCAAAAACGGCCACCACGCGGCGGCCATTCATGAATGATTCTTCTATATCGGCGGTGTAACCCGACTTTGATAATTTTTGCAAAATGCGGTCAAAGAGCTTACGCAGTTCGTTGCGGCGGCGGTACAGGCTTTGCCGTATGCGCGATAAATCATCCGATGCGTTATCCTTCACATTACCCGACTCATCCAGTATAGCATCTATTTCTTCGAGGATGATCTTTTCGTACCTGGTATACTGAATTACCTGTGCCAGCGCGGGATAGGCCAGTTTGCGCTCGGCATTGAACCAACGGAAAACCTGTTGTATGCTTTCGGCCAGTTTGCGGATTTGCACAAACTGTTCGCCCGACAACAATGCGCCGTCTGTACCCAACAATTGCAATTCCTTATGCAGGTTGAGCACATAGTCGTTGGGAAAATACATACCATGCTGAATCAGCAGTTTGTATTCATTGCTCTGCTGCAGTTCCAGCTCTATATATTCTTTTCGTGTATGTATGCGTAATTCCCTCGCCTTCTCTTTGGCGTATAATGTGTTACAATGCTCCTCCAGCAAGGCCTTGATCTTATCAAACTCCAGCTGTACTAAAGCCGAGGGTGGAAAAAATTTCATAAGGCGCAAAGATACCCGGTTTTGGGTTTCAGGTTGCTTCGCTGGTTTTGAGTTTCCGTGTTTTGGGTTCTTCAATTCGAACAGCGATTACAAAGCGCGGTAGCAACCCTGCACCCGAAACCCGCCACCATTTCGTACTTTTGTCTTTCTTTAGCATCTCGCCCCCATCAAAACCCGAATAGTTTTGTTATTGATAATGATTGAATGATTGGCAGGTCTCTTAAATGTTGTTGTATGAATTTCATCTTTACAGGTACGATTGTCACGCTTGCTACCTTGCTTTCATGCGCACAAACACAAAATGCAGAGAAAAATATGAGTACCAGTTTAAAAACCACCGCCGCCGTTGCGGGCGATGACTCCCGCCAGGTGGATACCGCCACCTTTGGCACCGGCTGTTTCTGGTGTACAGAAGCCATTTTCCAGGAACTGGACGGAGTACTGAAAGTAACTTCGGGGTATAGCGGCGGCCATGTAGTTAATCCAACCTATAAGGAAGTCACAACGGGCACTACCGGACATGCAGAGTGTGTACAGGTGGTATACGATCCCCAAAAGATCAGTTACGACGAGTTACTGGAAGTTTTCTGGCAGACACACGATCCCACCACGCCCAACCGGCAGGGCAATGATGTGGGCCCCCAATACCGCAGTGTAATTTTCTATCACAACGAAGAGCAAAAGACAAAAGCTGAAAAATATAAAGCCGAACTCGACAAAAGCGGCGCCTGGGACAACCCGATCGTCACTGAAATTTCTCCTTACAAGACTTTCTACGAGGCCGAAAATTATCACCAGGATTATTACAACCAGAACGGGTCGCAGCCATATTGCTATTATGTGATCCGCCCCAAGCTGGAAAAGTTCAGGAAGGTGTTTAAGGAAAAGCTGAAGCACTGAGCTTAATCACGGGTTATTTGGAATTTCGCAGGTTGCGCGGATAAGAGAGATGTAAATTCATATAGTTTATCCGCGCAATCTGCGCAACCCCTGCTAATCCGCGATCAATCTTGTATTCACAAACGTCTAATACATCCGGATACAAGTGAAGCCCCGACTTTCATCGGGGCTACTGGGTACGGCAAAAACAAATGGTATCTTAGTTTGCCTTAAGCGTAATCTGTGACGTTACGATTTACTGTTTTATAATTTTCTGTGTATAAGTCTGGTTATCGTTTGTTTTTAATGCTACTATATAGTTCCCGGGAATCACATCGCCCAGGTCGTTAAATACTACATTATTGTTACCTTCCTGCACCGCAATGCGTTGCTGCTTCACCACACGGCCGGCATAGTCGAGCAGTTGGAAGGTAGCTGCGCCTGACTGATTACCTTTTACCGTTACAGTAACCGAACTGTTAACCACGCTCGGATATACTTTAAAGGTCTGAGCCAATGCGCCATTGCGGAAGGTCAACACATTACTGTAAGAAATGCTGCCATCCACAGCAACCAGTTTCAGGCGGTAATAGGCCGCTGAATTGATGCCGGAGATATCGGTAAAGTTGTAATTCGTTCTGCCATGACCGATAGTCACTTCACCGATCGCATTGAACTGCGAAGAAGAGTTGCCTTTTTCTACTATCACTTTGCTGAGCTGATTTTCAGCAGTAAGTTGCCAGCTCAGTTCTACCTTATCTTGTTTTTCAACACCTGTAAAACGCACAACACTCGATGCAGGCAGCGCTGAGTGCGGGTAAGTGAATCGCTTAAAATAAACACTGCGCAGGCGCTGAAGGCTTTGACTGGTCTGGTTGTCGGCGCCTACTCGAATGGTAACAGCCTGTACTGATGCTATCACTACGGTAAACATGGCCTGCTTTGCCATAGTATCCACACCGGGATAGTCAATGGACGCCGTATTTCTGCCAGTCAGCCAATCCTGGCCCAGCTGAAGATTCAGCTCACCAGCCAACTGGTTAAAGTCTATATAATTGGCCAGGCCCGAAACATTCTCGATCTGGTCAAATTCAAACACCTTACCACTGGCATAGGTTTGTCCGTCCACATCGATCGGCGTCATGGGCACTTCTCCCTGAACAGCAGGAGTAGTAGTATTGGCCACCACGAAGCTGATTCTGAATTCAGCATACCCCATCGATTTGGCGGGCACCTGTATTACAGGCTGAAAAGCTCTTTTAAAACCCGAACCGCCATCGATGTCGTTTAATGTAACACCACCGGTGAGATCCGTAATAGTTACCAGGGCATCAACGTTGGGACGAACCTGGGTGAAACGATAGACGGCGCCTACTTTTCTTTGTTGACCCGCTATCAATGTGCCGTTGGAGAAATCATATTCAGGCTGTGCTTTAACAGAAGAACTGATTAAGAGGCAAACCAACTCAAACACAACAGCAATAACAATAAATCGTGTACCATTCGTTTTCATAATAAACATTTCAAAGGGTTTCGAACTTTGTTTACGAATGGTCTCTCTTAGGATAAAAAGTCGTTCAACGGATCTTGGAGTTGACGCCTGTAGTCACAGCCATCAATAAGGTAAATGCGTTTTATTTAGTGATGAAAATCTTTTGCGTAAAGTTATAGCCGGCTCCGCGCAACACAGCCACATACTGACCAGCGGGCAATTGGCCAAGTCCATTTACCATCGCCGTATTGACGCCCTGCTGCACAGATACTGCCTGTTGCTTAACAATTCTTCCATTGTTATCGGCAATCATCAAGGTGGCGGTGCCCGCATTAGCAGCGCTGAAGTTAACCGTGGTGTAATCATCAATCACACTCGGAAAAACTTTGAAACCGCTGTGCGCCTGGCTGCTCTTCACCAGCAACACTTCACTATAACTTACCTTACCTGTGGCATTGGTCATTTTCAAACGGTAATAAACATTGCCATTTACATTGTTGTCGGTATAGCTGCTCTGCAACTCACTGGCCATCGATACCGACGACACACGTGTGAAGTGTGCACCATTCACGCTTTTTTCCACATCTGCAGCAACAATATCATGACCCAGGTTCATCGTCCAGTTCAGTTTCACCGCATTATTCTGCGATGCAGCAGTGAACGAACGCAAACCACGCACGGGCAGGAATGAGTGGGGATAAACAAATCGTTTGAAATAAACACTACGCTGGCGGTTATCGGAGTTGCTCTTGGTATTGTCCACGCCAATACGTACAGTAAAGGTTGATGCGTGGGGATATACCACCGAGAACATCACCGAGCGGTCAACGGTATCGATGCCGACATGCTCCTGGGCCGCCTTGTTGCGACCAATAATGCTACCTGCCGAAAAGTTAAAACTAAGATCACCAGCCAGCATATCGAAGTCGACCAGGTATGTGGAAGGTAAAAAGTATTCGTCAAATTCCAGCAGGCTATCAGATCCTGAACGATTACCGTCCACATCAATAGAAGTAGCAGGAATTTCATTCATCAAGGTATCGATGTTGGTGCCGGCTTTTACAAAGCGGAACATAAACTCGGCATAGCCGCGCGTCTTTCCTTCAACCTGTATCCTGGGCTGAAATGCTTCGCGGAAACCAGTTCCTGCAGTATTATCATCAAATGTCGGGATAGTAGTTTTAGGAGTGATGTCCACGATAGTCACGTAGCAATCAACACCATTTCTCACTGAAGGGAAAAGATACACAGCGCCTTTGGCACGGGCGGTGCCGGATACCAGCGAGTGATTAATGAATACGAAATCTGCGCCTGAAGTTGACTGCGCGTTAGAAAAATTAGAGAAAAACAGGGGCAATAAAGCAAGAGCTATAAGCCACAGTTTTTGTGTTTTAAGGGTACCATTCGTTCTCATAGTTCCAAGGGTTTAGGATCAATCGTAACAGTTTTCTATAGGATAACGAATGGTTTTCTATAGGATAAATCTTAGTTCTACCATTAAATGAACTTCTAATAATACTTAAGGGTAAAACCTTAATTCAAAATTAATTTCAGTTTTCGGAAAATACAAGCAGGCATCGTAAGGTTACGCTCCGTATTTTCCGAAGTAGTCAGAAATTCAATCATTTACAATAAAAGATTTTTGTCAAATATTTTTCTGAGCTAATATCTCACCGTAAGGTAACCGAACAATGTGCAGACACTGAAGTAGTTAGCGTATTTGTTATCGTGACCTGTCGATATATACCCTTCTTAACTCCAATAAATTGAGCCCATTAGGAGTAAAATTCTTGACGCGTGGATTCACCAGGTGTATCACTTCATCGTACCAAAGCGGTACTAGCGGCGCATCGTTGATGACCAGTTGATCCATCTGCCGGTAGAGGTCGTAGCGCATGGAATCATTCTCAGTGACCAGCGCCTTTTCATATAATTCATCAAAGCGCGCATTCTTATAGCGGGTATAGTTGGGCGGCGCGGGATTCTTACCATAAAACACGCCCAGGTAATTTTCGGCTTCGGGATAATCTGCTATCCAACTGGCGCGGAAAAACAATGCCTGCGATTTGGCGGTTTGTTCCAGTAAAAAACTTTTCTGCACCACTTCCACCTGTATTCTCATGCCGATATCTTCGAGTTGTTTGGCGATGAAACTCGCCAGGTCGGCGTATATGGGAACGGTCAGCAGTTTTATTTCACCCAATCCTTTCCCTTCAGGAAAACCCGCCTCGGCCAGCAGTTGCCGCGCTTTAGCCGGGTCATAAGGATAGCCCTTTACAATATTTGCATCAAAGCTCGGCAGTCCTGCTGGTATGAATCCACTTGTGGCCGGCGTGCCGATTGAATTGCGCAGGTACATGACCATCTTTTCGCGGTCGAAACCATAATTAATAGCCTGCCGCACCTGGCGAAAACGAAGCGGTGATTTTTTCACGATATCGTTTGTTGAATCCACCAGGATGCCCAGGTACTCTGTATTGAGATAAGGATGCTTTTGTAAAACGATTGTCCCTTCCCAATCTTTACGCAGCACGCCCTTCTTGGTGAGCACTTCATCTTTGAAGGAAGGATCGATATCGTTGATGAAATCCAGTTCGCCCTGGCGAAAGAGCATAAACTCGGTAGCCTTGTTATCGTAAAAAGTAATTTTAATAGCATCCAGATAAGGAAGCCGGTTACCCGCACCGTCTTTTTCAAAATAACGAGGGTTCTTTTTTAATATCAATGCCAGTCCTTCTTCCCAGGCCTGGAACATAAAAGGTCCTGTACCGCAGGGGTGACTGCGAAAATCCTTACCATAATATTCCACTACTTCGCGCGGTACTATGGAGCAATACTGCATGCTAAGCAACCCCAGTATCGGCGTAAACGGTCTTATAAGCGTGAGTTGAAAAGTGGTATCGTCAATGGCTTTGAAACCTTCGGCGCTATCGATGCGGTTGTTGAATATCCAGGCGCCGCTGCTGGCGGTGGCGGGATCCATGATGCGTTTGAAACTATACACCACATCGTGTGCGGTCATGCGGCGGCCCACGCCACCGGGAAAGGCTTCATTGTCGTGAAAAAAAACATCGCTGCGCAAATGAAAGGTATAAACGCGGCGGTCGTCAGATACTTCCCAGTGCGTGGCCAGCGAAGGAACGAGGTTGAGGTTGCTGTCTATTTCCACCAGCGTGTTGAACAACTGGTGCACGGGCCACATAATGGACTGGTTTTTGGCAAGGGCCGGATCGAGCGAGGCAATACCTGTTTGCTCGTTATAGTGAAAAACCTGTTTACCCGAATTGCGTCCCGACCCGCAGGCAGAGAGAATGATAGCGGCGACAATAACAAAATAGATAACTTTAAGCCTCATAAACCGGCTAAATTTAGCGAATCAAACAGACAACATGGTTAAACATTTGAAAAGGCCCCTGTTCCTCGTTTTTGTGGCAGTGCTGAGTTATTCCGGATCCGCACAAAAATTTACCCGGCAGGATACCTTGCGCGGCTCAGTTACACCGGAGCGCGAATGGTGGGATGTGCAGTATTATACCATTCATGTTACTCCCGATTACAACAGCAAGACCATTGAAGTAGAAAGCCAAATACAATTTAAGGTACTGAAGCCCGCCACAGTTATGCAGATTGACCTGCAGCAACCGATGGAAATTACCGGGGCGGAATGTGATAATTTCAGGCTAGGCCTGCGCCGCGAAGGCAATGTTTATTTCATCAGTTTTTCGGAAGCACCACAGGCAGGAAAAGACTATACTATCAATATTAAAGCAAAAGGCAAACCGCGCGAGGCTGTGAATCCGCCATGGGATGGAGGATGGATATGGGCAAAAGATAAACAAGGCCGCCCCTGGATGAGTGTGGCCTGCCAGGGTTTGGGTGCCAGCGTCTGGTATCCCTGTAAAGATCACCAGTCAGACGAACCCGATCGTGGCGCGAGCTTACTGATCACCGTACCCGACACGCTGGTAGCCGTGGGAAATGGCCGTTTGCTCGGACGCATGCCGCGCGAAGGATTTATCACTTATCACTGGTCGGTCAAAAATCCTATCAACAATTACAACATCATACCCTATATCGGAAAGTATGTTTCCTGGAATGAAACCTTCAATGGCGAAAAGGGAAAACTCGATTGCGAATACTGGGTGCTCGATTATGAACTGGAAAAAGCCAAGGAGCAATTTAAACAGGCAGCCGAAATGCTTTCCTGTTTTGAATACTGGTTTGGCCCCTATCCTTTTTATGAAGATGGATTCAAGCTGGTGCAATCGCCGCATCTCGGCATGGAGCATCAGAGCGCGGTGGCCTATGGTAATGAATTCAAGAACGGCTATCGCGGCAGGGACCTCTCCGGCAGCGGATGGGGATTGAAATGGGATTTTATCCTGGTTCACGAAAGTGGACACGAATGGTTTGGCAATAACATCACCACCAACGATATTGCCGACATGTGGGTACATGAAGGATTTACCAATTATTCTGAAACCATATTCACCACCTGCAAGTTTGGTGTGGAAGCGGGCAATGATTATGTGATCGGCACGCGGCGAAATATTCTCAACGACAGGCCCATCATCGGCGCCTATGGCGTGCAAAGCAAGGGCAGTGGCGACATGTATTACAAAGGAGGTAACCTGCTGCATACCATCCGCCAGGTGATCAACGATGATTCATTGTTCAGGAAAATACTGCGCGGACTGAATGCAGATTTGTTTCACAAATCGGTCGACACCAAAACAATTGAAGCCTATTTCAGCAAAGAAGCAGGCAAAGATCTTTCGAAGGTTTTCGATCAATACCTTCGCACCACCATGATACCTACGTTGGAGTATAAGATCAGCGGGCGCAAACTGCAATACCGCTATACCGATGTGGTGCCGGGTTTTGCCATGCCGTTGAAAATAAATTTGGGTGGTGTAAAATGGATCACTCCTACTGCGCAATGGCAGACGATGGACGCACCCGCAGGTGTGAGTGAACTGAGTGTGGACAGGAATTTTTATATCCGCACCAAAAAAGTTTCTTCATGAGCACCATCAGGCGGCAAAGCATTATTTCATCGGCGATTGTGTATTTCGGATTTGTGCTTGGCTTTGTGAATACCTACCTCTTTGCGCGCTTTTTTACCGAAGAGCAATACGGGCTGGCGCAGGGCACTTTCCTCGCTATCGCCAATATTATGTATGCTTTGGCCAACCTGGGCACGGTGCAGTATGTAAACAAGTTTTTTCCTTACTACCAGGACAATCTTCCTCCCCAAAAGAATGACCAGTTCACTTTTGCATTCGTTGTGAGTCTTTGTGGTTTCCTGCTGGTGACTTCGGGCGGGTTTATTTTTAAAGACCTGGTGATCCGCAAATACGGCACCAATGCGCCCGACCTCGTCACATATTTTTACTGGATATTTCCTTTGGGTTTTGGTCTTACCATCTTTACACTGCTGGAAGCTTTTTCCTGGCATTTCAACAAGGCGGTGTTATCCAACTTCCTCCGCGAAGTGGGTTTTCGTTTGCTTACCACCCTGCTAATCGTACTGACATTTGTGGGGGTGATCAAAGATTTCGATCTGTTCATAAAAGCCTTTGCATTCACCTATATCATCATAGCTGCAATTTTGGGTGGCTACTTATTTTTTACCGGCCGGTTGCATTTTCATTTTTCCATAAGCCGCGTTACGAAAAAGTTTTTCAAAAAAATAGTTCCGCTCATGGCCTTTATGTGGAGCGGGCTGCTGGTATTTAGCGTGGCGCAGGTTTTTGATACACTGGTAATCGCCGCCGTGATGGCCGATGGATTGAAATACGCGGGCATATATACGCTGGCGCAAAACATTTCAAGTCTTATACAGGCGCCGCAGCGCGCAGTGATCTCCGCATCTGTAGGGCCCTTGTCGCGCAGCTGGAAGGATAAAGACTACGACCGCATTCAACGCATATACAGTCGCGCATCAATCAATCAACTGATTTTTGCGGTGGCTATGTTTGTGCTGATATGGATCAATTTCACCGACGGGGTGCTCACTTTTAAATTGAAGGAAGGTTACCTGCTGGCCAAACCGGCTTTTTTATTTATCGGCCTTATGCGCGTGATAGATCTGGCCGCGGGTCTCAATTCACAGATCATTGCCACTTCTGTGTACTGGCGTTTTGAATTCATTACGGGTTTGATATTACTGTCGCTCACGCTCCCGCTGAACTATATGCTCACCAGGCAATTTGGTATAGAAGGTACGGCAGCCTCCAACCTATTTGCCATAACCGTTTACAACAGCATTCGCTTTTATTTCCTGTACAAAAAATTCGGGATGCAGCCTTTTGGCATGAACACGCTTTATACCCTGCTGCTGGGACTTGCAGGATATTTCATTTGTCATTTCCTGTTTCGTGACTACCAGGGAATCTTATGGATATTCATCCGCAGTGCAGTATTCGTAGCAATTTACGCAACGGGAGTGCTTGCATTGAATCTCTCACCCGACATCAAACCCGTACTACAAACCATCCGCAACCGCTTCACCAGGAAAGATTCTTAGCAGGATCGTGCACTCATCACTATCTCACCCTTCCCGCTCCAGCGTAGTTCTTCCTGTAATATTCTTCTTCGAGATCGCTGATTACCACCCCGCTTGAAGTAGAGGCGTGTACAAACTTACCATTGCGCAGGTAAACGCCTACGTGTGAAACACCATTTCGGCGGCCGCGCGTGTAGAAAAAAACCAGGTCGCCTTCGCGCAGGTCTTTTTTGTTGATGCGCTCGGTAGTCTTGTATTGTTCCGATGATGTGCGAGGGATATTAACATTATAGAGAGCGCTGATAAAATCTTTCGAAAAGGCCGAACAATCCACCCCATTGCGGTCATTACCTCCATATTTATACTTCGTACCGTACCAGCTTTCTACGAACTCAAGCAGCCTGAAATCTGTTAAATCTTCAACCGGCACGTCAAGCAAAATGGAATATTTAAATAACAGCGCGGCATTAACGGCGGCTGTACTCACAGTGCTTTCCAAAACGCTCTCGTCGGCCAGCGCAGGATAAGCGGAGGTAGTAGATTTGGCTGATGATTTGGTGGTTTTAACTGAACTTTGTCCCGTGGCAGGCTTGACAGAAAAATTTTCAATAAAGGTTGGAGATGATTGAGTAGCAGCGGGTTGCTTACGCGCGGGTTCGGTAGCGGCATTCGACTGGCCGCGGCGGCTATTGGTACAGCTGACTGCACCGATCAATATGGTAAGCAACAAAAACTGGTATTTCACGGAACTGCTTTTAATTCACAATCGGCAAAGATAGGCAAAGATTCTTAAGTACGGTCAACCCTTGCGCTCGTTAACATGAACAAATCGACAACTTAACAGCTGTGGAAATATTGTGATCAGTTTGGCTTTTGACAAAGCTGTAGATGTTCGAAGTTTGCCATTCCGGTTAACGTGTGCAGCGTGTAGAACCCTCTGCACCGGGCACCGAAATATCCGTAACAAGTAACTGCCATGCAATTCTCACACCTCCACGTTCATACCCAGTTTTCGCTGCTCGACGGGGCCGCGTCTATTCAGTCGTTGTATAAGAAGGCAATCAGGGAAAATATGCCGGCGATTGCCATCACCGACCACGGGAACATGTTTGGAGCTTTTGAATTTGTATCGGAAGCGTATAAGCATAAGAATGATGATGGTTCCCTGAAAGTGAAACCCATTGTGGGCTGCGAGTTTTATGTGGTGGAAGACCGGCATCGCAAGATTTTTTCCAAAGAACAAAAAGACGAACGCTATCACCAGGTGCTGCTGGCGAAAAATAAGACGGGCTACCAGAACCTCATTAAACTTACTTCGCTGGGTTATATCGAGGGTATGTACAGTAAATACCCGCGCATAGATAAGGAACTGATCGTAAAATATCACGAAGGACTGATCGCTACCACCTGCTGTATCGGCGCTTATGTGCCGCAGACTATTTTGCACGAAGATGAAGAGACAGCGGAAAAAGAGTTCAAATGGTGGCTCGATTTGTTTGGCGAAGATTATTTCATAGAATTGCAGCGCCATAATATTAAAGAACAGGAGAAGATCAATCAGATACTGCTGAAGTTTGCGAAGAAGTATAATGTGCCGGTAATCGCTACCAACGATAGCCACTATACCGATCGCGAAGATTACAACGCGCACGACATTCTGCTTTGCATCAATACCGGCGAAAAGAAAGCCACGCCGGGGTATGATGATTTCGTGAACGACGATGTACATGTAAAAGACCGCCGCTTCAAATTCCCCAACGACCAGTTTTATTTCAAGACGGCGGAAGAAATGAAAACATTGTTCAGCGATATTCCACAAGCTATCGACAATACGCAGATGGTGGTGGACAAAGTAGAATTGCTGAACCTGAAGAAGGATATTTTACTCCCTGCCTTTCCTATTCCTAAAGAGTTCCAGGTGCATGAAGACAGCAACCTCAATCAATGGGAATACCTGAAGCATCTTACCTGGGAAGGTGCGAAAAGACGCTATGTTGATATCACTCCCGAAATTGAAGAGCGGCTCAATTTCGAACTGCATACCATCAAGACGATGGGTTTTGCAGGTTACTTCCTGATCGTGAGTGATTTTATCAAGGCGGGCCGCGACCTGGGCGTGTTTGTGGGCCCGGGCCGTGGATCGGCGGCGGGCAGCGTGGTGGCCTACTGTATCGGCATCACCAATATAGATCCCATCAAGTACAAGCTGCTGTTTGAGAGGTTTCTCAACCCCGACCGTAAGTCGATGCCAGATATCGATACCGACTTTGACGATGAAGGCCGCCAGAAGGTGATTGACTATGTAGTGGACAAATACGGCAAGGCGCAGGTGGCACAGATCATCACTTATGGCACCATGGCTGCCAAGATGAGTATTAAAGACGTGGCGCGTGTGTTGGACCTGCCGCTATCGGAAAGTAATGCGCTGGCCAAGCTGGTGCCTGAGCGTCCGGGTATTGAACTCCGTCGCTTACTGCAGGCACCTATTTATGCAAAAGATGCGAAGCCGGGTGAAAAATCTTTGGAAGAAAAGGAAAACCTGGGCGCCGATGAACTGGAGACCGTCAAAAAACTGCGTGAGCTATACAAGAGCGAGGGATTGGAAGGACAAGTGCTGCGCGAGGCCGAACGTCTCGAAGGTTCGGTGCGCAACACGGGCATACATGCCGCGGGCATCATCATTGCGCCGAAAGATCTTACCGAACTGATTCCCGTTTGCACCGCCAAAGACTCCAATCTCTGGGTGACGCAGATTGAAGGAAGCATTATTGAAGACGCGGGCGTAATCAAGATGGACTTCCTGGGATTGAAGACGCTCACTATTATCAAGAATGCATTGCGGCTGATCAGGGAAAATCATGGTTTGGATATCGACATCGATTCCATTCCGCTCGACGATAAAAAAACATTTGAATTATACCAGCGCGGCGATACCATCGGTACGTTCCAGTTTGAAAGTCCCGGTATGCAGAAATACCTGCGCGACCTCAAGCCCGACCAGTTTGCGGACCTCATTGCCATGAACGCGTTGTACCGTCCTGGTCCACTGGCCTATATCCCCAACTTTATCGATCGTAAACATGGCCGCGAGGCCATCACCTACGACCTTCCTGAAATGGAAGAGTACCTGGCCGAAACCTATGGCATCACCGTATACCAGGAACAGGTGATGTTGCTGGCGCAAAAACTCGCCGGTTTCAGTAAAGGCGATGCCGACGTGTTGCGCAAGGCCATGGGTAAAAAGCAAAAGTCGGTGCTGGACAAAATGAAATCGCAGTTTATCGAAGGCGCTACCAGGAAAGGACTGCCTCCAGATAAACTTGAAAAGATCTGGACCGACTGGGAAGCGTTTGCGCAGTATGCGTTCAACAAATCGCACTCTACCTGTTATGCCTATGTGGCGTACCAGACAGCCTACCTTAAAGCACATTATCCCAGTGAATACATGGCGGCCGTTTTGAACAACGCCGGCAGCATCGATAAGATCACTTTCTTCATGGAAGAATGTAAGCGCATGGGGTTGAAAGTGCTGGGTCCCGATATCAACGAATCGAAAAAAGGTTTTGCGGTAAACAAAGCCGGTGATATTCGTTTCGGCTTAGGCGGGCTAAAGGGCGTGGGCGAAGCGGCGGTGGAAAGCATTATTGCAGAGCGTGAGAAAAATGGTCCTTATCAATCGGTGTTTGATATGATCAAACGCATCAACCAGCGCACAGTGAATAAGAAAACACTGGAAAGCCTGGTGTATGCAGGTGCGTTTGATTGTTTCAGGGAAATGCACCGCGCACAATACTTCTTTACACCGCCCGGTGAAACGGCCAATGGTTTGGAAAAAATCATTCGGTATGGCAATATTTACCAGGCACAGAACACGACTGCTTCCAACACTTTGTTTGGCGATCTGCCGGCGGTGATGGATATACAGCCGCCCAAGATTCCGAACTGCGAACCCTGGACGCTCACTGAATTGCTGGAGCACGAAAAGGAGGTGACGGGAATGTTTATCAGTGGCCATCCGCTCGATCATTTCCGTTTTGAGATAAAGCACTATGGTATCACTTCGCTGGCCGAGTACAACGAGATTAAGGATTCTTTAACAGCAGGCAATGCCCCGGCGCGCACTTTCAGGCTGGCGGGCCTGGTGACTGATGCCCAGCACCGCGTAACGCGCACGGGCCGCCAGTTTGGCTCATTTATCATGGAAGATTACAGCGGCAAAAGCGAGTTTACGCTTTGGAGCGACGACTATATAAAATTTAACAACTATCTCGAAAAGGGAAAAAACCTGTTCGTTACCGGCTACTTCAAACAGCGCTACAACAAGCAGGAGTATGAGTTTAAGGTGGAGAAAGTCATTTTGTTAGAGAGCATTAAACAAAGTCTCACGAAACAGGTTATAGTTGACATCGAGGCGCGTCACCTGAGCGAAGACATGGTACGCTTTTTTGAAAGTAATGTTAAAAAGTACCCTGGCAAATCGGGGCTGAAGTTCAATATAGTTGAGCCAAAGTCCAAATACCGTGTCAGCCTCTACACCCTGGAAAACGGTTTTGAGATGAATGACGAAATGACGGCCTATTTACAGTCCACACCTGAGCTGGAGGTACAAGTGGTGACCGCCTGACGAGTATTTTGACAGGTTTGCAGTTAAATATATTTGGCTGTAAATTTGGATCATTGTTTAGCGTATGATGCGATCACGGATTTATCAATATAAACATTCAAATCTTTAAATAAATCTTATATGGCTTTAGAATTAACGGATGCAAATTTTCAGGAAAAAGTAATTTCCTCCGATAAACTTACAGTAGTCGATTTCTGGGCAGAGTGGTGTGGTCCCTGCCGTGCGATTGGTCCCGTAATTGAGGAACTGTCGAAAGAATATGATGGCCGCGTAAACATTGGCAAGGTAAACGTGGACCATAACCCGCAGGTGTCGTTCAACTACGGCATTACCTCCATCCCCGCTATCCTTTTCATCAAGGGCGGCAAGGTGGTTGACAAGCTCGTAGGTGCCCAACCCAAGGCGAACTTTGTAAAAAAGATCGAACAGCATTTATAATCGGAGATTTCTCCCATTGCATTTGAAAGCCCCCTCTTTCGGAGGGGGCTTTTTGCTTTTCCGGGTTTCGGGTTCTTAAGTTCGGGCAGTCGCCCCAAAGCGCGGCAGTAGCCCCAAGCCCCAACCCGAAACTGGGTATCCTCAATTTTCACTATTATCTTCTATATTTATGCCGTCACCAAACTAACGCTATGTCCCCGGTCATTGAAAACATTCTTCGAGGCATTCTCGGCATGTTCTTTCTGATTTTCGTTTGCTATTTGTTGAGTAACAACCGGCGGGCGATCAACTGGAAGTTGGTGGGTATGGGCGTATTCGCCCAGGTGATGTTTGCGATGGGGGTGCTGCACACCACGGTGATGGGACAACCCGTGTTCTGGCTCTTTTTTGGCATAATACTTCTCTATACCATCGTAAACAAATTCAGGCGCGTTCAGAGCCATCAAACTCCGCTTAGTTATGACGGTACTCACCTGGGACTGGTGCTGCTTTGGCAGCTGATTTTTGTGGTGGGTTTAATACTGGCTCCCCAAATATTCGGTGACTGGTCGAGGCTTTCCATTTTCATCAGCTCAGTACTGGTGCTGGCACTAATCTTCAGGGTCGGGAAGAAATTTCCCGAGCTGATGAAATGGTCCATATTATTTTCCTGTGCGTTGCTTACCATTTCGGTGTACACGTCTGTTTGCAGTCCCGAAATTTTTAAGATCATTCTAAAGTCGGCATCAGGCGTTTTTGTCGATCTTATCAATATCAGCCATAAAGGCACCGAGTTCTTGTTTGGTGAATTGGCAGACGATTCGAAGAGCTGGGCGTATATATTCGCGATACAGGTATTGCCTAACATTATTTTCTTCGCAGCCCTTTCGTCCATTCTTTACTACCTCGGCGTGCTGCAGGTAATTGTGTATGTGTTTGCTTATTTACTGAACAAGTTGAAAATCTCCGGTGCTGAAAGTTTAAGTACCGCTGCCAATATCTTCCTCGGACAAACCGAAGCGCCGCTCATGATTCGTCCTTATCTGGATAAAATGACGCGCTCTGAAATTTTGCTCATCATGGTCGGCGGCATGGCTAATACGGCTGGGAGCGTGCTGGCAGCTTATGTCGGTTTCCTGGGTGGCAATGATCCCGATCAGCAGAGTTATTTTGCTTTGCATATGCTGAGCCAGAGCATCATGAGTGCGCCGGCAGCTATTGTGTGTTCGAAAATACTTTTTCCGCAAACTGACGATCATCTTATTTCTAAAGACCTCGCCATTCCGAAAGAAAAACTGGGCGATAATTTTCTCGATGCTTTATCACTCGGAACAACCGATGGTCTTAAGCTCGCCGTGAATGTCGGCGCCATGTTGATTGTTTTCACCGCAGTGATGTACGTGGTAAACGCACTGATGGGCTATATAGGCGACATCACGCAACTCAATGCCAGCATTGCTGCCAGCACCGGCGAAAAATACAGCGAACTCAGTCTTCAGTTCATATTGGGATATATATTCGCTCCCGTTGCCTGGCTCATTGGGGTGAATTCTGCCGATATGGTGCCGATTGGACAGCTATTGGGAGAAAAAACGATTCTCAATGAATTTGTCGCCTACATCTCCCTGGGCGATATGAAATCAAAAGGCATTATCCAGGATCCCAAATCATTGCTGATTGCCACCTATGCGCTTTGCGGGTTTGCCAACTTCGCTTCCATTGGTATCCAAATCGGTGGTATCAGTCAGTTGGCTCCCAACCAACGCCGCAATCTCACCGAACTTGGCGTAAAGGCGCTTATCGGTGGCACCATTGCCTGCCTGATGTGCGGCTGCATTGCGGGTGCGCTGGCGAGATGAAGGGTTTCGGGTTGGGGGTTCTTAAATCAGGGCAGCGCTTATTAAGCGCGGCAGCAACCCGAAACACGAAACCCGAAACCTCTTACCTTTGTACTCTCTACAAAGCTCAAGACCATGCATATTGAACAAGTGATAGCAGCAGAAAAGGATGGTGACCTACAAAGAATTGGCAAAAAGATCGTTGATAAAGAAAGAATTACCCCCGAAGAAGGCGTTATCTTATTTGAGAAAGCAAGTCTTCCCTATTTGGGAGCGCTGGCCAATTTTGTGCGGGAAAGATTGCATGGCCACAAAACTTATTTCAACCGCAATTTCCATATCGAGCCTACCAATATCTGCGTGTTCGCGTGCAATTTCTGTTCTTACTCGCGCTTATACGCTCACCGCGAAGAAGGTTGGGAACTCACCGCCGACCAGATGCTGAATATTGTGAAGAGCTATGATGGCAAACCTGTTACTGAAGTGCATATAGTTGGCGGCGTGCATCCGAAATTAACGCTCGAATTTTTCGCTGACCTCTTACGAAAAATAAAAGCACACCGCCCCGACCTGCATATAAAAGCTTTCACACCTGTGGAACTCGAATATATGTTTCGAAAGGCGAAAAAGTCGATCGAAGAAGGACTGAAATATTTGAAGGAAGCAGGTCTCGATTCCCTGCCCGGCGGCGGCGCAGAAATTTTTGATCCGGAAATTCGTGAACAGATTTGTGCTGATAAGGTAGATGCAAAAGGCTGGCTCGCTATTCATGAAACCGCGCATAAATTGGGTATGCATAGCAATGCAACCATTCTGTACGGACATATCGAAAAATTCAGTCACCGCATTGATCATATGGAACAACTGCGGCAACTGCAGGATAAAACTAGCGGCTTTAACACATTCATCCCACTCAAATTCCGCAATAAAGACAATGCCATGAGTCATGTGCCCGAGTCGAACATTATCGAAGACATGCGCATGTATGCCGTGGCAAGATTGTACATGGATAATTTCCCGCACCTGAAAGCATACTGGCCGATGTTGGGCCGACAAAATGCGCAGCTCGCACTTTCGTTTGGAGTAAATGATATAGACGGCACTATTGATGATTCTACCAAAATCTACTCCATGGCTGGCGCCGAAGAACAAAATCCTGCGATGAGTACTTCGCAGCTGGTTAATCTTATTCGCCAGGCAGGACGTGTGGCGGTGGAGAGAGATACGCTGTATAATGAGTTGAAAGTGTATGATGGAGAAGACGTGGAAGAACCGTCTATTACCAGCTCACTGAACTAGTAATAAAACGTTTTCGAAAACGGTATCAACATTCAGGCAAACTCAAAGGTATATTCACCGCCAAACCACCTTCTGCAGTTTCCTTGTACTTATTATCCATATCACGCGCGGTATCCCACATCGTTTTAATAACATCATCCAACGAAACGCGCGCAAAATCAGGTGTACTTTGCAGTGCCAGTTGCGATGCCGTGATTGCTTTAATGGCGCCCATAGTATTTCTTTCAATACAAGGAATCTGCACCAACCCGCCAATAGGATCGCAGGTGAGGCCCAGGTGATGCTCCATTGCAATTTCAGCAGCCATTAGCGTTTGCCGCTGCGAGCCGCCCATAGCTTCCGTCAAACCTGCAGCGGCCATAGCAGAAGAAACGCCAATTTCTGCCTGGCATCCTCCCATAGCGGCAGATATGGTGGCTTGTTTTTTGAAAATGCTTCCCAATTCCGCGGCGGTCAGTAAGAACTGCACAATTTTCTGATCGTTATATGCGTCACAAAATATCACGAGGTAATGCAATACTGCGGGAATCACACCAGCCGCACCGTTGGTAGGCGCCGTTACCACCCTCCCGAAAGATGCATTTTCTTCATTTACCGCCAGCGCAAAACAGCTTACCCAGTCCAGCGTGTATTTGAAATCGCTACCTCCCTGCCGGATGGCTTGCACCCATTCATCATAATTGCCGTAAGTGCGTCCGGCGAGGAGCCGCTTATTAAGATCTGCGGCGCGGCGCTTCACCTGCAGCCCGCCGGGTAATATACCTTCGGTATGACAACCACGATACACGCATTCCTTCATCACCTTCCAGGTGTTCAACAGTCCCTGTCGCGTTTCTTCTTCGGGGCGCCAGGCATTTTCATTTTCCATTACCACCTCGCTGATGCTGAGACCTGTCTTGCGGCACCAGTGCAACAGATCATCGGCTTTGTCGATAGGGAAAGGCAATTGTATATCGCTGCTGGCAAGCACATCTTCACCTTCTTTTTTTACAAAACCACCGCCTACGGAATAGTAGGTTTCGGCAATCGTATCGCCATTTGCAAACATGCCCAGGAAAGTGAGCGCATTGGGATGATAAGGCAATGCTTCTGTGATGAGAAACTCGATATCTTCAGTGGGGTTGAACTCTATTTCGTGTTTTCCGTGCAGAATCAGTTTGTTCATTCTGCGGATATCTTCAATTCGGGCAGGAATGCTGTTTACGTCAACGGTTACGGGATCATGTCCTTCCAGCCCCATTTGCACGGCAATATCGGTGCCGTGACCCTTGCCCGTCTTGGCAAGCGATCCGTACAGTAAAACTCTTATGCTGCTGATTTCGGAGAGGCGATTATTGTCTTCGAGGGTTTGCACAAAGCGCATGGCCGCACGCCATGGACCCAGCGTGTGCGAACTGGAGGGACCAACTCCTATCTTGAAAATTTCAAATACTGATATGGCTTCGTGTGGCAATCGGAAAAGTTTGACACAAAGGTAACCGGCAATCAGTTAACGGCGTGCAACTCAACGTCAAATACCAGTATGCTACCGGCGGGGATGATTACGGTGCCGTATTTATCAGTCTGGTCAGTATTACCATATCCCAAAGCGGGGGGAATGTACAATTTGATCCGGCCTCCTTCCTTGATCAGGGGCAATCCTTTTTTCCATCCTTCAATGGTGCCACCAAGAACAAACATGACAGGCGGACTCTGATCGAACACGGTGCCATTGGTGAAACGTCCTGTATAGGCCACCTGCACCTGCGAACAAAGATTGGGGGTGGCACCGGAACCGGCATTGATTATTTCATAGTAAAGACCACTGGCATGCTTCACTGCATTGATGCCCTGGCCGGAGAGCCAGGCTTCAACATCGGCCTGTTCCTGGGCCGGGGCTGTTATATTCACATCGGAAAAATTGCAACCACTTTCTTTTTTAAGGCAACTGCCTGCCGTTAAGGCAATTATCAATAAGCACCAAATTGATTTATGCATCAGTTCTTGTTGGTTTGTAGGGTTATAGACAAACAATGTGGTTTTATAGCTGCTTGCTTTCCTGCCCCTTTCCGGCTGCCTCTTCTACCCTTTCCCGCGCCTTGATGCCCTGGTATAGCTGTTCACTCATTTCCCAGCGGTGAGCTTTGAAGAAAATAGCGACAAAAACCGCGATGATCAAAACCGCAAGTATCATCACTACCGGGTTCGCGATCGTATTGGCCATCATATCGGCCCGCTTGTACCAGAACCTGGCGGTCATCAGCAGCAACATGATGGGCGCGGAAAACAGAATGCCCAGGGGCAAACCGGTCAACAAACGGTATTTCCAGGATTTCTGGCGCAAACGGTTTTCTTCCCAGTATTTTACAAACTGCTTTTCTTCTTCAGTCAGCATACCCGCAAAATTATCCTAAGGGGAATTACCATCCTGAAAATATTTGGCGCATCAGGGCGTTTATTTGGTTAGCAGTAAATAATGTTTAAATTGTGCTTTAAATCCTGAATACCTTGAAATTAGCCACACTTGTTCCGCAATATTTCTACAAACACAGGAAATTAAGCTTGCCCGGTATCGGTGTGTTTTCTTTGGATGAAAATGTGACCATACCCGACCCCGACGACAAGAACTACCGCGATTTTCTGCAGCACATAGCATTCAAACAGACCAATGTTACAAAAGCGGAAGACGCCCTCATAGATTTCATACGTGAGCACACGGGCAAAATAAAACCCCTGGCCGAATCAGACCTAGAATCGTACCTGGCCGATGGCAAACTGCTGCTGAATATTGGTAAGCCCTTTCATATCGAAGGCATCGGCACGCTGATGAAGAACAGGAATGGCGTATATGAATTCACGCCCGGCGAACCCATTACAGACCGTCTTGAATCAGTGATGCCGGTGAAGGAAAGAGAGACACCCGCGAAGGAAAAGGCGCCCGCCAGGAAATCGGTTTTCGACGAAGACTACTACCCCCACGAAGCCAGCGGCGGCTCGCGAAAGGTGGTTATTTTCTTAAGTATTGTATTAGGATTGGCACTGGTAATCTGGGGCGGATATAGTCTGTATAATAAAAAAGTGGAACCTGAAATGCAGCCACAGGCCAATATTATTGCCGTTGATTCTGCACTGATAAAAGCGCAGGAAGATTCTCTTGCGCGCGAGCAGGCCATTGCCGACAGCATTGAAGCCGCCAAAAGCATTGCACCCGGCAGCTACAAATTTATTTTCGAAACCACCCGCAGCCGCAACAGGGCCCTCCGCCGCCACGCGCAGGTGAACGAGATCAGTCCCCGTATAAAAATGGAAGCCAATGCCGATTCAACCGAATTCAACATTTACGTTGTGCTGCCCGCCACTCCATCCGATACCACTCGAATCAAAGATTCCCTCAACTTATGGTACTACGGCGCACGCCCCATCAAAGTAAGAATCGCCCAATAAAAAAAATAAAGGGAGGCCAGGTGACAGGTGGGCCACCTGTCACCTGGCCTCCCCTACTTTTTTACCTGAACTCCGGTCTCTGCACCCTACACCCGAAACCCAAAATCCCACACCCCATGCCCAAAACTCAAAACTTCACTATCTTTCCCACCAAATATATCCCGCTTGAAACAGATATTATTTTTCTCCGCAATCCTGCTTGTATCGGCTGCCACATTCGGGCAAAAGACAGAAAAGCTATTTAATGGAAAAGATCTTACCGGCTGGACCATTCATGGTACTGAGAAATGGTATGTAGAAAATGGTGAACTGGTTTGCGAGAGCGGGCCGGATAAGCAATATGGCTATCTTTCTACCAATAAAAATTATAAGGACTTTGAATTCTCGGTGCGCTTTAAACAGGAGAGCAATGGCAACAGTGGCGTTTTTTTCCGCTCGAGTATAGAAGGTGTGAAGATCAGTGGCTGGCAGGTGGAGGTGGCGCCCCCCGGTGGTAATACTGCCGGCATATACGAATCTTATGGCCGCGGATGGTTGGTAAAACCAAAAGATGAAGATCAGAGATGGCTAAAAGCCAATCAATGGAATACGCTGAAGTTTCGCGTAAAAGGCGATGAAGTCACCACCTGGCTCAACGGGCATAAGATTGTGCATTTAAAAGATGAAAAGATCGGGCAGGGCGAAGGATTTATAGCCCTGCAGATTCATGATGGCGGTGGCATCAAAGTCCGCTGGAAAGATTTCAAATTAAA